>ENA-OROM01000045-OROM01000045.1-human-gut-metagenome-genome-assembly--contig:-NODE-45-length-140681-cov-11.965518_pt1 | contig 140681 bp, 132 predicted proteins | sample MGYA00242129_ERZ509050 | MGnify/ENA primary metagenome ERZ509050 (study PRJEB26280, sample SAMEA2338701) | human gut metagenome | biome: human gut; feature: human-associated habitat; material...
TCTTCCGACAGACTTTTCTGCACGTATTGCACGTAATACTCAGATTTATATTCAGGAAGAAACTTACATTTGTAAGAATGTAGACCCATGGGGAGGTTCTTACTATGTAGAGTCTCTGACAAATGAACTGGCTCACAAGGCTTGGGAACATATTCAGGAAATCGAAAGCCTCGGCGGTATGGCAAAAGCTATCGAAACCGGTGTGCCTAAAATGCGTATCGAAGAAGCTGCCGCACGCACTCAGGCCCGCATTGACTCAGGTGCACAGACTATCGTGGGAACCAACAAGTATCGCTTGGAAAAAGAAGACCCCATCGATATCCTCGAAGTAGACAACACCGCCGTTCGACTGGAACAGATTGAGAACTTGAAACGTCTGAAAGAGGGCCGCAACGAAGAAGAAGTGAAAAAAGCATTGGATGCTATTACCCGTTGCGTCGAGACCAAAGAAGGCAATTTGCTGGAACTGGCAGTAGAAGCAGCCCGTGTCCGCGCTACCTTAGGCGAAATTTCAGATGCTTGCGAAAAGATTGTAGGACGTTATAAAGCAGTAATTAGAACTATATCAGGCGTGTATTCATCAGAAAGTAAAAAAGATGCAGATTTCGCAAAAGCTTGCGAACTGACCGAAGAATTTGCAAAGAAAGAAGGTCGCCGTCCGCGTATCATGGTTGCCAAGATGGGACAGGATGGACACGACCGCGGTGCGAAAGTGGTTGCTACAGGTTATGCAGACTGTGGTTTCGACGTAGATATGGGACCGTTGTTCCAGACTCCTGCCGAAGCTGCCCGTGAAGCAGTGGAAAACGATGTTCATGCAGTGGGCGTTTCATCACTGGCTGCCGGACACAAGACTTTGATTCCGCAACTGATGGAAGAGTTGAAGAAGTTAGGCCGCGAAGATATTCTGGTTATTGCCGGAGGTGTAATTCCTGCCCAAGACTACGACTTCCTTTATAAAGCAGGTGTAGCAGCTATCTTTGGTCCGGGTACTTCTGTAGCCAAAGCAGCAGTACAGATTATGGAAATATTGCTGGAAGAATAAAAGTCTTCCTTACCACATTCAATTTATAAAAGGCGAACTTCGAACAAGTTTGCCTTTTATATTTTACCCAAACTACACTTCATCCCGATAATTGTCTCCCCAAATAAAATAATCCTTGTTATTAAGCTTTTATTCCCATCTTTTATTCGTTATCAACGATTTTTTAATTACATTTGCTTGATTAACATCTTAAAATGATATGAAGGATTTAACAAAATGCGTGCTAATCACAGCAACGCTGTTCGTGTTATATAGTTGCATGGACAAAAACGGACTGAACGGTGCACCCGAACCGACTCCCGAACCGGAAAAACCTTCCGTAGAGGACTACTTTGACTTCAACACAATGCAAACTATTAAAGTGAACATTGATTATGGTTTCAATGACTATCTCGTACTTTTTGAACTCTTCGATGAAAACCCCACAGAAGAACCGGAGGATGGATCTATTATTAAAAAAGAGAATATAAAAGGGCTTTTTAAAGCCTCAACGGATAAATCAGGACGGTTCTCAGGCAATGTTACCATCCCGGCCCGAACCGAGAAAATATGGTTATACTCCGATTATTTGGGAACAGTTTCCCCCATAGAACTGACAATCAAAGACAAAAGTATCAGCTTCAATCAAAACGACTATATTGCCTCGCACAGAGACAGGACACGGGCAGTGACCCCCGTCAATGAATTTAAATACCCTGATGAATACAAGATATTAGGAGATTGGAGCGAAAGTGGAAAACCGACATATTTACTTCCCAAAGCAAATACGCCAGACTATATACTTTATAATATAAAAGAAACATACTCTACCGTAAAGAATAAATACATATCCATAGTACATCCGGAATTTCTCGAAAACAACTTCAGCTCGGATATCATTCTATCGAAAGCAACCAAAATAAAATTGGTATTTGTGAATAGCGGAGCCGGATACAAAAATGTAGTTGGATATTATACTTATCCGAAAAATGAAACCCCTGAAGAAAATAAAATAACAAAGATTATTGCATTTCCCAATATCACCAGAACAGACCAGGCTTCTATATTTTCCCGTGACCAAGTAGAATTAAAATATTGGGATGGAACACAATTCCAAGATGAATTCCCGGCAGGGGTCGCCATCGGATTTTTCCTTCAACCCAATGGGTTCTCCAACAATAACGGTACTATCGAAAACCCGGTAAAAGGAAATGCCTGGAATGCCACTAAATATTCAAGCCCCAACCTGAACTATCAAGGTGAAAAACGAACCATCGCTTTATTGGACGCCATTTCTACACAAATGGTAACTATCGGTTTTGAAGACGGTAAGGATAACAACTTTTCCGATGCTACATTCTATCTTGACATTGAACAAAAGGATGCAGTGGAAAAAAATACAATTCCCGATTTACCGGATGAAAACGCTCCAACTCCGGATGACAATGTACAAACGACTTTTGGTACACTTACCTATGAGGATAAATGGCCGGAAGAAGGTGATTATGACATGAATGATGTCATGATAGACTATGAATCCACTATTTACAAAACATTAGAAACCAATAAAATCACCAAAATTATCGATAAGTTTACCCCTCGTCATAACGGAGGTATTTATAACAACGGCTTTGGCTACCAATTGACAAATATTACTTATACAGATGTCAAAAGTATCACTATCGAGGGACCTGAACGTTCCACATTCATCGGCAACGACAATATGGAAAGCGGACAGACCTACCCTACTGTCCTCCTCTTTGACAATATCAAAAACGTGATAGGAAAGACCTATACTGTGACCATAGAAATAGCAAATGCAGACTATAATAAACTAATTCCGCCCTATAATCCGTTTATTATCTGTAGCACAGACCAAGGAAGAGGCAAAGAAGTGCACCTTGTCAATTACCCGCCGACCGATAAAGCCGACAACAACTTATGGAGTACAGGAGAAGATGCCTCTCAACCTGAGCACAATTTGTTTTATGTATCCAACGACAATATGCCCTTTGCTATCCATTTACCGGATGTAAAAGACTTCCCTGTCCCGGCAGAAAAGGTACGTATCACTACAGCATACCCCGGATTTGCTGAATGGGTAAGATCTTCCGGTGCACAAAACAAAGACTGGTATCTTCATAAAAACGAATAAAGAGAAGCAGGTAAAAAAATAACCGAAAAGCTGCAATTTGCTTCAAATTTCAGAATCTTTTTAGATTCTCCCTCTAAATTTGCCGCAAAGAAACCATAAAAATAAAACGATTATGAAAAAGAACTGGATGTTATTTTTATTTTTTGCAGCTATCAGTGTATTTACTTTCAGCGCATGTAGTGACGACGACAATGATACTCCCGATGCATCGGCGGTATCCAATCTTGTCCGGGAAGCATTTAATTCCAAATATCCACAAGCCCGGTCTGTGGAATGGGAAGTAAAGGGTAATTATGCCGTTGCCAGTTTCCACAGCGAAGGAACATCGCATGAAGCATGGTATAATCCTTCGTCGGCAGAATGGTATATGACGGAAAGCGATATACCTTATGAAGCATTGCCACAACCGGTGAAAGAGACTTTCAAACAAAGTGAATATGCCGGTTGGAAAATAGACGATGTAGACATGCTAGCCCGAGCAGGCATGGAAACCATTTATGTAATCGAAGTGGAGCAAGGCAAACAGGAAGTCGATTTATATTATTCGCCCGAAGGTGTTCTGACCAGAACTGAAGTTGATAATGATTCGGACTACTATGAAGATTTCATTCCCCAACCGGATTTGGACGATTTCTCTGCCCTCATCAAAGAGATGTACCCCAATGCCCGTATTCTTGATATCGAAAAAGAAAAAGATTACATGGAAGTGAGTATTTGGGATGAAAATAAAGAAAAAGACGTTTATTTCGACAGTAAGAAGACATGGGTGGGAACCAGTTGGGACGTACGTGCTTCCGAACTTCCCCAAGCTGTGAAACAGGCTGTTAATGCCCGGTATCCCGGATTTACCATCGATGATGCCGAATACGTACAAACACCCGTATCCGAAGAATGGTATATCATCGACTTGGAAAACAAAAGCACAGACGAGGAAGTGGAAAACCTGAGAATAAAAGCAGACGGTACATGGATTAAATAGCATATCAAGTACAAATAGCGGCTGAAAGCAGTTTCTAAATTCTCATAAATTAAAGAGAAAAGAGAGTTGCTTTCAGCCGTTTTTGTTACCTTTGCAATCCTATTAGACAGAACGAAAATTATGATAGTTTGTATTGCCGAAAAGCCTTCCGTTGCACGCGATATCGCCGATGTATTGGGAGCAAAAAACAAAAAAGACGGATACATAGAAGGAAACGGATACCAGGTGACCTGGACATTCGGGCATCTCTGTACCCTGAAGGAGCCGCATGAATATACTCCTTCATGGAAAGCATGGAGCTTGTCCAGCCTTCCGATGATTCCTCCACGTTTCGGAATCAAACTCATCAATGACCCGGGTATAGAGAAGCAGTTCCGCATAATCGAAAGTTTAATGCAGAAAGCCGATGAGATTATAAACTGTGGTGATGCCGGACAAGAAGGAGAGCTGATTCAGCGATGGGTGATGCAAAAAGCAGGCGCTCACTGCCCGGTGAAACGCTTGTGGATTTCATCACTGACCGAAGAAGCTATCCGTGAAGGTTTCCAAAACCTGAAAGACCAGTCCGATTTCAAGCCGTTGTACGAAGCCGGCTTAAGCCGTGCCATCGGCGATTGGGTATTGGGGATGAATGCCACCCGTCTTTACACCTTAAAATATGGACAAAACCGACAGGTTTTATCTATCGGTCGCGTACAGACACCCACCCTTGCTCTGATTGTCAAAAGGCAACTGGAAATTGAGAACTTCACTCCCCAACAGTATTGGGTACTTGCCACTGTATATCGTGATACGACCTTTACCGCCATCATCCGAAAAAGCGATGAAGAACTGGCACAAGAGGAAAGTGACCAAAAAGAATCGGCTAAAAAGAGCAAGAGGACTGTAGAAAACAGAGGAATACCTCCCATCACTGATCTCTCCACAGGCGAAGCATTGATGGAACGTATCAAGAATGTTCCTTTTACCGTGACAGAAGTGACCAAAAAAGCAGGAACAGAAGCGCCTCCCCGACTCTTCGACTTGACCTCTTTACAGGTAGAATGCAATAAAAAGTTTGGATATTCGGCTGATGATACATTAAAACTTATCCAATCGCTCTACGAAAAGAAAGTTACCACCTACCCACGTGTGGATACTACTTTCCTGAGTGACGATATTTACCCTAAATGTCCCGGCATTCTGGCAGGTCTGAAACCATACGAAACACTGACAGCTCCGCTTGCCGGTACCAAGCTGAATAAATCAAAGAAGGTGTTCGACAATTCGAAAGTCACCGACCACCATGCCATCATTCCCACCGGGCAACCTCCTGTCAACCTGACGGATATGGAGAAACGTGTGTTCGACCTTGTGGCACGCCGCTTCATTGCCGCATTTTATCCCGACTGTAAGTTTTCTACCACAACCGTGATTGGCGAAACAGATGGAATAGAATTCAAAGTTACCGGAAAACAAATATTGGAACCGGGATGGCGTGTCATCTTTGCCAAACCGCAGACCAATCTGCCCGACGGCATGACCGACCCTGATACAGAACCGCGTGAAGGAGATGAAGAACGCACTCTGCCTACCTTTGTAAAAGGTGAAAGCGGACCTCATCTGCCCACATTGAACGAGAAATGGACACAGCCGCCCAAACCCTACACAGAGGCTACTTTGCTGCGTGCCATGGAAACTGCCGGTAAACTGGTGGACAATGACGAATTGCGCGATGCCTTGAAAGAGAACGGCATCGGACGTCCGTCTACCCGCGCTGCCATTATCGAAACCTTATTCAAACGTCACTATATCCGAAAAGAACGCAAGAACCTGATTGCTACTCCCACCGGAGTGGAACTTATCGGACTGATTCACGAAGAGCTGTTGAAATCAGCAGAACTGACAGGTATCTGGGAAAAGAAACTGCGCGAGATAGAACGGAAAAGCTATGATGCTTCCACTTTTCTGGACGAACTGAAACAAATGGTAGCGGAAGTGGTGCACAGCGTATTGAGCGACAACACCAATCGCCGCGTCACTACCATGGAAGAAACTGTCAAAGAAGAAGCCTCCAAGAAGACTGCTGCCAAAAGGAAAGCAAGTCCCCGCAAACCGAAAGCCGCCACCAAAGAAGCGAAGCCGGAAAATCCGCCTGCCGATGAATGGGTCGGTAAACCTTGTCCGCTATGTGGGAAAGGAACGATTATCAAAGGAAAAACTGCTTACGGGTGTTCCGAATGGAAGAACGGCTGCACCTTTCGCAAACCGTTCTGATAGATGCCGGAAGGTATCAGTCGTCCCACACCATGCTAAGCACATCCGGCAAATAACCGCTACGGATACGCCACTCTTGCGGATATAGATTGTTGGCACGGTTGCCTATATTCTTGGCAAAGCCTAACGGAATCTTTTTATAGGTAAGCAATATATAACCGCGGGGAATGGAAGAGTCCAAAACCACAGCCTCTTTACGCAAATAGCCGATAGCCTGTTCATAACTCAGTTCAGCCTGTAGAAACTTTCCTTGTCTCATTGCTATAGTCATTGCCAGAGAATGATCGGGCACAATATCTTTTCCTTTCAATTCGCCCAATGTCACACCGGCATGAATGACCTTTAAAACCTGTTGCAACAGCGCATACGTTTCACTATGTTTTTTGGGAAAAGCAACAATACCGGTACCTTTCACCTCGAACTGATAGTCTTCAGGGTGCTGCAACCAGTCTTTTACTTCTTTAGGAACGGTCATCACCTGCTGTTTCTCTCTTCCACCCTTCTTTTTATCTTTTCTGCCGCCGGCATGCTCTTTCAGGTAATCTCCTGTCCTTTCCTCTTCTCCTCCTTCGGTATCCTTGCGAAGTACAGCCAAGAAGAAACCTTCCCCTTTTGTCTTATGAGGTAAAAAGCGATACACCGGAAAATCCGCTTCGGTCAAGTTGCCGGTAATATTCCATTCCGGCCGGACAGGTACCTCCAGCACTTCAGCTCCCAATTCGCGAGCTATCCAGGCTACATTATCTTCATCTTCCTCCCTATTATACGTACAGGTACTGTAAATAAGCAGACCGCCCGGCTTCAATGCCGTCCACACATCCGCCAAGATGCGGCGTTGACGCTGCCGGCAGATTTGCACATTATCAGCACTCCATTCCTCTACCGCCACAGCATCTTTACGAAACATTCCTTCACCCGAGCAGGGTACATCCGTCAAAACGACATCAAACATCCCCAGCAAAGCGGCAAAATCCGAAGGGTCGTTATTGGTCACTACCACTTCCGTATTTCCCCATTTAATAAGATTCTCGGCTAAAATCTGCACCCTGTTGCGCATCACTTCATTCGCTACCAGCAAACTGCCATCAGGCAATACCGCCCGTGCAGCAGTGGACTTACCTCCCGGTGCTGCACAGAGGTCGAGCATCACTACCGGAGACGAGACATAGGTCTTCAACACCTGTTCCACAAACATAGAAGAAGCCTCCTGTACATAATAGCATCCGGCATGAAACAAAGGATCAAACGTAAAAGTCGGACGTTCTGCCAAATATATTCCATTGGCAGACCAGGGAACTCGCTCCCCTTTTACCTCTCTATCACATTTGGCACTATTAACACGGATGCTCACAGGCGCTTCGTCCTGCAAGGCATCCTCCAACTGTCTATAATCATTATCACCCAGTAATTCATGGGTTCTTTGGGAAAAATCAGATGGTAAATTCATTGTTGTCAGCATACATTATGCTGCAAATATACTCTTTTTCCCCATATTGCTAAGTCTATTTCGTACGTTTTACCGTATAAATTACTTTTCCCGTCTTGTCGACCATGTGCATATCCAACTCTTTTTTATCTACCGTGAAGATAGAGAAGCCCGGTTCGGGACTACAGAACTGTGTGCCTTCCACAGCCTTCACCTTCCGACTCAGAGAAGCAGAGGTATTCACCACGTAATCAATATCACTGCCCGGCACACGAATATGCTGGAAGTTATGAATATGTCCGCAGGCATAGATATCCACTTTATGTTTACGCAATATAGGGTCCAGACGTTTCTGCATATCACTGCGTTCACTGTTGTCTTTCGGAGTCTCCGCATAAATGGGATGATGACCGATCACCACTATCCAGTCTTCTTTGGCAACAGTCAGCACAGAGTCAATCCACGCAAGCTGCTTGTCCATATCCTGTTTGCAAGCATCCGGATAAGTAGTGCTTTCGTTGCGGTATTTGTCAATCAACGGAGCCGTATCTATCATCACAAAGCGAACACTTGTTCCCTTCTTATCGAATACTTTCGTATAATAACGGTCCGGCATTGACCAACGGCGACTCACGTTCGTATAATCCAATACTGCCTGTGTATTCCCACGATACTCATGATTACCCAAAACCGGGAACCAGTCTATCATCAACTCGGGATGGCTGTAAATCAGTTCATAGTTAGTCATCCAAAGCGGATCATTCACACTGCGTACCCCCTCAAAGTGATGTACGTCACCGGCAGCAAACACACATTCGGGACCGATTGCATCAGCCATTTCGCCCATTAACTCGGCAATAGGTTTCTGGTCATAATAACCGTTTCTTCCCAAATCATTAGCCATATAGAAATTCAGTTGTCTTTCCAGCCCCTTCCACTCCTGCGGAGTCTGAGCGCATACATTCACACAGATAGCCGTACCGATAACGGCAATCCACACCCATGTCAATACTTCTTTTATTTTTCCTATCATCTTCAACATATTCATATTATTCATTTATTTAAAAACTTACTTTAAAACCTGCATTTACTTTCACTCCATAATATTCGGCCTGCATTGTCCGGTCTTTCGTTCCCTGATAGTAACGAAGCGGCTGGTTCAATAAATTGTTTGCTTCGGCATAGAACGTCATTTTCACCTTTCTGCCAAAAGTATAGCTGGCATTTACATCCATATAATTCACAGCATCATAGAATCTGTCATAAAATGTGCTCGGTCCCATTTCATCGATAAAGCTGGATGCATGGTTATAGCTTAAGCGTACATTCAACCCTCCTTTTTCAAAATAGAGAGAAGCATTGGCTGTGTGTTCGGGAGACCCCGGCAGACTCAGTCCGCTTTCGTTTTCGCGACCTTCAAAGTTAAAGTCTTCTACACGTGAGTGGGTATATGTATATGTTCCGTAGAAACCTACACATTTCAATGCCGGAGCGATGAAACCGAAATCACGCTGATAAGAAAACTCCAATCCCCACAGATTAGCGTTTCCGGCATTTTTAGGCTGAGTGAAACGAGTATATTCTGTGCCTTGATATTCATAGTTGGTCAGCACCTGATCGACAATGAAGTCATCTATCTTCTTATAAAAGAATCCTGCACTCACCAAACCGATACTCTTGAAATAATAATCCGCACTCAAATCGAAATTATAAGAGAGAGTCGGTTTCAAGTCTGAGTTACCAATCTTTATCTCGTTGTCGCCACGGTTAATATTCACACTCGGAACCAAAGCCGAATATTTGGGCCGGCTCAAAGTTTGTGTGTACGAACCGCGAATCTTGAAATCATCATTTACATCCCATTTCACCAAGAGAGAAGGAAGGAAGTTCACGTAGCTGTTGGTCATACGGTCGGTCTTAGTGGTCTGGTCCGTTTCATCGTCATAGTTGCGCCCGGTATATCGAAGAGAAGTATGTTCCAAACGCAATCCTGCCATCAGGCTGATGTCACGGCTGAACCGATGATCGAAACGTACATAACCCGAACTGACAGTCTCACGCGCTTCAAAGTTCTCCGCCAATTCTGCCTGCACCTGTTCCTTTTCGAACTGTGAAGGGTCATTCAGATTCAATCCGCCGATATACTCTTTACCAGCAAACGAACCTACCTGATATTTATTGTCCGGCATAAACTTATCTGTACTTTGGTCGACTATATTCCGCAGACTGTTTTCCATAAAGGCATCCTCATCTATCGGTGTATATTCATAAAAGTCTATTTCTTTTTCTTTGGTTTTACGCACCACTTTCGCTCCGAACTTCAGTTTGGCACCATTATTCAGCGTTGCCTTGAAGTTGGTAGAGAACTTCAAGTCTTCTTCTTTTATATCCTCCTGTTGCTCGGTCAGTTCCTTTAAGCTGAATTTATCACTCAACGTCAGGGTAGAACCCGATTGAGGAGTAGCAAACGGTTGCCGTTCATCACTCAAATCCATATCAAACTGCTGCTTCTTTAACTGAAAATCGAGATAACGTTCATTCGGACGTTCTTCCGTAGCTTTGGCATAACTGGCGTTCCAGTCCATGCCGATAGCTCCCCACAAATGTTCACCGCCCAAAGCAAAATCCATAGTGCGCTGACGTTCCAAACGGGCATTACGGTTATCGGGTGTACCGGCTTTAGTCTGAATACGGACAGTTCCCTTTCCGTTCTCATCCAAATCCTTTATAGTCGTGCGGTAACGGTTTTCCCAGTCGTTACGGTTATTGAAAATACCTTTGAAAGTCAATTTATGGTTCTCATTGATATCGAAATCAAATGCTGCCGAATAACTTTGGCGCTCACGGGTAACAAAGTATTGACGCATCTGGTAATCATTGACATACGCCTTTCCGTCTTCGCTTTTTTCCCACATAAACTCGGTATCATAAGAACCCGAAGGAGCATTTTGATAAGAAGCAGAAAGCAACATTCCCAGCCTGTCATGAAAGAAACGGTCACCATAAGTGAATCCTAAGTTCAGTTGGGCTTTCTCACTAATCCAGTTATAACCGCTTCCTGCTGTCGCATTGATAGTACGTTTATAAGGAGAATTCTTAGTCACCAAATTGATAGAGCCACCGATAGCATCACCGTCCATATCAGGTGTAACGACCTTACTTACTTCGATGGTCTGAATCATATCTGCCGGAATCAGGTCAAGCTGCACGTTGCGCGTATCCCCTTCGGCAGAAGGAACACGATTACCGTTGATGGTAACGGAACTCAAATCGGCGCTCGTACCGCGTACCTGTCCGAAACGGGCTTCTCCCTGGTCGTATTGCACATTGATACCACTGATACGCTTCAATGCATCACCGATATTCGAATCCGGGAACTTGCCTACCTGGTCGGCCGACACCACATTGGTGATTCCCATATTGTTTTTTTGCGTATTGATAGCTTTCTTCTGTCCTTGAAAAGCCCCTTTTACCTGCACAGCTTGTAACTCCAGTCCTTCACTCATCACAATATCCTTCTCCAATGTCTTGCCTTCGGGAACTGTGATGTTCATTTCGATAGGGCTATAGCCCACATAAGTTACCTTCACGGTATAAGTACCCGGTTTCAGATTGGGTAAGGTATAAAAACCGTTCACGTCACTAATCACTCCTGTTTTCAGATTCTCAATAAAAATAGAAGCTCCCGGAAGCGTTTGTTTGCCGTTGTCTATCACACGTCCGCGAATGGCACCTTGTTTTACCACCGTTTCATTGTTCCCTGCAAAAGCATTTCCACAAATACCTGCTGTCAGCAGCATACAAGAGACTAATCTAATAACCTTTTTCATATATTTTTTTATGCGTTATAAATCTGCCGCAAAAGTAGATGAACCGGATTGCGTGGGAGTTACACTGCATTAAAGGTTTTGTAACAATCAGGTTTCATTTCTGTTGCAAGGCTCCAAGCGGCAGGCTGATGGCGTCCTGACAAAGGAAATACCACCTTTTTCTCTGTTTTATGAAAAATATTTCGTCTATTTGCAACCAAAAGGAAGTCATCTTCCGTCTAACTTATAGAAAATAATAATAAACAGATAAAACGTATGAAACAGCTTTTTTTAATCTTTGCCTTCCTGATTGGATACAGCCTGACGGCTTCAGCAGAAAAAATAAAACTGGTTCCTTCGGCCGGTGACAGTACACGAATGGATACTGTAGTGATAAGTGAACTTAGCGATGCGGATGCTTATGCCCCGACCGATACCCATTCAAATACCAATTTCAGTTTCTTTGGAGACAACATGTCAAACGATATGGGTGGGATTATTGTACTGATTTCCGTCATTATGATATTCGGACTGCCGCTGTTCATCGTCGCTATCACACTATGGTTCCGATATAAGAATAAACAAGCCAAATACAAGCTGGCAGCCGAAGCACTCGCTGCAGGGCACAGCATTCCGCAGGAACTCTTCAATGAGAGAAACCGCAACAACGAGATTATGACCAAAGGGATTACCCATATCTTTTTAGGTATCGGACTGGGAGTTTTCCTATGGGTTATGACCGGTGTCAAAGGACTGGCCGCTATCGGTTTCCTTATCTTCTGTATGGGAATAGGACAAGTGCTGATTGCTTATACCACCACTCCCCGCAAACAAAAAAAAGACGGCTCCTCCCCTACCCGGATGAGCGGTGACGGACACGAAGACACTCCACACAACGAACAATAAAGAATGGGGCAGCTCAACGACATATCGTTGGTAGCACAAGTGGTGGTCTTCAAAAACACCCGGGCGTTTGATACTTTGGTCAAAAAGTATCAATCGCCCGTGCGCCGTTTCTTCCTCCACCAGACATTGGGCGATGGAGAACTGAGCGATGACTTGGCACAGGAAACTTTCTTGAAGGCATACACCAATCTGAGCTCATTCAAAAACCTCTCCAGCTTCTCCACCTGGCTTTATCGTATTGCCTATAATGTATTTTATGACTATATTCGCGGCAAGAAAGAGACTTCGGGACTGGAAGAGCGGGAAATAGATGCCTCCTGCCAAGTGGAACAAACCAAGGTAGGCGAGCAAATGGACATATATCGGGGATTGAGCCGACTGAAAGAAGCAGAGCGAACATGCATCACTCTGTTCTTTATGGAGGACCTGCCGATAGAAAAAATAGCGATAGTAACCGGTATGCCTGCCGGAACTGTCAAATCCCACCTCTCGCGTGGAAAAGAAAAACTTTCTAACTTCTTAAAACAGAACGGTTATGATGGAAAATGATGATAAATTGATTAGCCAATTCATGCATGCCAACAAGCATGAAATAGAAGACAACGGATTCTCACGCCGAGTGATACGGCAGCTGCCCGAACATGCCAAATGGATGTCCGATGTACTCACTACAGTCTGTACCGTGCTTTGCTGCATACTGTTCTATGTGTTTGACGGTTTCAATTTCTTGTTCGGTGTCATTGTAGAAGTCATCACTTCGCAATCTTACAATCTGATGAGCAACACAAACTTCATTTCATTGGCAATTGCTACGGTGGTGGTCATCATTATAGGTGTCCAACGAGTAGCCAGTTTCCGATAAATTGTGTACTTTTGCAGTCTGTAAAATGAAAATCCGAAGATGAAACAATATTTAAACCTGTTAAACCGCATCCTGACCGAAGGTGTCCATAAAGAAGACCGCACCGGTACGGGAACCATCAGCGTGTTTGGCCATCAAATGCGCTTTAACCTCGAAGAAGGCTTTCCCTGTATCACTACCAAGAAGTTACATCTCAAATCCATCATACACGAACTGCTTTGGTTCCTGCAAGGAGATACCAACGTGAAATACCTGCAAGACAACGGAGTGCGAATCTGGAACGAATGGGCGGACGAAAACGGTGACTTGGGACATATCTATGGCTACCAATGGCGCTCGTGGCCTGACTATAAAGGCGGATTCATCGACCAAATCAGCGAAGCCGTGGAGACTATCAAACATAATCCTGATTCACGGCGTATCATTGTCAGCGCATGGAATGTAGCCGACTTGGACAATATGAATCTCCCCCCCTGCCATGCCTTCTTTCAGTTCTATGTGGCCGACGGACGTTTAAGTCTTCAACTGTATCAGCGCAGTGCCGACACATTCCTCGGAGTACCCTTCAATATCGCCTCATATGCCCTGCTGTTGCAAATGATGGCACAAGTCACCGGACTCAAAGCGGGTGATTTTGTCCACACGCTGGGAGATACACATATTTATCTGAATCACTTGGAACAAGTAAAATTGCAGCTCACCCGTGAGCCGCGTCCACTCCCCCAAATGAAAATTAATCCTGACGTAAAGGATATATTCAGCTTCAAATACGAAGACTTCGAGCTGGTGAATTACGATCCGTGGCCTCACATTGCCGGAAAAGTATCTGTTTAACACTGTAATACCTCAAAAAGATGAATAACCTGTCTATCATAGTGGCCATCGCAAAAAACAATGGCATCGGAAAGGACAATCAATTATTATACTGGTTACCCAACGACTTGAAGCGCTTTAAGGCACTCACCACCGGACACACTGTTATCATGGGACGAAAGACCTTTGATTCACTGCCCAAAGGTGCATTGCCCAACCGCCGGAATATCGTTTTATCACGTCAGGACGGATTGGTCTGTGCAGGTGCCGAATGTTTCACCTCTTTGGAGGAGGCCCTGGCTCATTGTAATGCCGAAGAGGAAATCTTTATCATGGGAGGTGCCAGTGTGTATAAGGAAGCACTGCCACTGACTCACCGTTTATATATCACATTGGTGCATGACACCGACAAGCAGGCAGATGCCTTTTTCCCTGAAATAGATGAAAAAGTATGGAAAGAAACAGGTAGAGAAGACCATCATACCGATGAGAAACATCTCTACCCTTATAGCTTCATCAACTACGAACGAAGATAAAACAAAATATTAATCCTCGTCTGCCAAATTCAAAATAGGCATTTGTCTTTTAATCGCTTCATTGAAAGAAATAATGGTCTCCGAACGAGCCAAGCCAAGCGGCTGAAGTTTATCATGGATAATGCTAAGCAAATGATGATTGTTCTTGGCATATATCTTGATAAACATATCATACTGCCCGGTAGTGAAGTGACATTCCACGACTTCCGGAATCTTTTTCAACGCTTCCGTGACAGAGTCAAACTGTTCGGGATCCTTTAAATAAAGACCAATGTATGCACATGTTTCATAACCTATCTTCTCCGGGTCGATAACATACTCCGAACCTTTCAGAATACCTAAGTTGGTCAGTTTCTGAATGCGCTGGTGAATAGCCGCACCCGACACATTGCACGCACGGGCAACTTCCAGAAACGGAATACGAGCATTATCGGCTATCAACTTCAAAATCTGCTCATCCAAACTGTCTAATTGATGATGTCCCATTCTTTTTAGTTTAATTTTCTGCAAAGATATGACTTTTCCCGACAATATTTGTACAATCCATAACTTTTATTGCATGAATATTTATAAATTAATAGAAAGTCGTATCTTTGTTCAAAATTAAAGAAAACATGAAAAAGACACTTATTTTCCTTTTATGCAGCGTTATGAACATCACTGCATTCGCACAGAATTTTGATGATTTTTTTGAAGACAAGACTCTTCGGGTGGATTACATCTTTACGGGAGATGCCGGGCATCTGGATATTTATCTGGACGAACTTTCCAGCCTCCCCGAGTGGGCAGGCCGCCGGCACCATTTGTCTGAAATTCCTTTAGGAGGAAACGGAGAAATAACCATGAAGGATAAAGCTACAGGGCAAGTTATTTACCGCACCTCTTTTTCCAGCCTTTTTCAGGAATGGGTGACCGAAGAAGAGGCTTCCCGCGTGAGAAAAGGGTTTGAAAACTCCTTCTTGCTTCCTTATCCCAAGAAAGAGGCAGTGGTTACCGTTGCCCTTAAGAATGTATATCATAAGGTAAGCACTTCGCTGACGCACGAAGTCAACCCGAATGACATTCTCATCCATCAGAGAGGATTGGCACGTATCACCCCTCATCGCTACTTATTACAAAGCGGAAGCTCCAAAGATTGTATCGATGTGGCTATTATGGCAGAAGGTTACACAGAGCAAGAGATGGATCTTTTCTATAAGGATGCACAGACAGCTTGCGATGCTTTATTCAGTCACGAACCTTTCAAGAAGTTGAAAAACAAATTCAATGTGGTGGCAGTAGCCAGTCCGTCGCAGGACAGCGGTGTGAGTGTGCCCGGCAAAGGTGAATGGAAATCGACGGCTGTCAGCTCTCATTTCAATACTTTCTATTCCGACCGGTACCTGACTACAAGCCGGGTAAAAAGTATTCATAACTGGTTGGCAGGCATCCCATACGAACACATTATCATATTGGCCAATACCGACACTTATGGAGGAGGAGGCATTTATAATTCGTATACACTGACCACTGCCCACCATCCGATGTTCAAACCGGTAGTGGTGCATGAGTTCGGGCATAGCTTCGGAGGATTGGCAGACGAATATGCTTATACGGAAGCTCCCAGCCCGCAATATCCTTACGAGGTAGAACCGTGGGAACAAAATATCACCAGTCTCGTTGACTTTGAAAGCAAATGGAAAGATATGATTCCTGCCCATACTCCCATTCCTACCCCGGTAGCAACTCAAAAGCCGGATATATACAACAAAGTAGGAGTTTATGAGGGAGCCGGTTATACCAAAAAAGGCATTTATCGCCCGGTCACCGAATGTAGAATGAAAATCAATGAAGCACCTGCTTTCTGCCCCGTTTGCCAGCGTGCACTTGAAAGACTGATAAACTTTTATACCGAGAAATAAATTATATATTACATGACTAAACCAAGACAGAAATGATTGAAATTAAACAAGTCAAGACAGAAAACCAAGAACTATACGGTTTTGTTGAAGAGTTGATGCACACGGCGTTTCCTGCACAGGAACGCCGTGATACTCCCCAACAGCGTGAGTATTCGGACAGTAATCCCCTTTTCTGCAACAATGTGATAGTGGAAGACGGAAAACCCGTCGGTATGATCAGCTATTGGGACATGGGAGATTTCTACTATATCGAGCATTTTGCCATCGACCCCTCCCTGCGCAACGGAGGTTACGGCAAACGTGTATTAGAAAGTATCCAAACCAAACTGCAAGGCCCCATCGTTCTGGAAGTAGAAGAACCGACAGAAGAGATGAGCATACGGCGTATCAACTTCTACAAGCGATTGAATTTCACACTGCACGAAAAGCCATATATGCAGCCTCCTTACCGCACCGGCGACTCAGGCCTGCCCATGTTGCTGATGACTTATGGAGATATAGATATGGAAAAAGACTTTGATAAAGTAAAGAACATGCTATATAAAGAAGTATACGGTCAGCCGGTCTGACCATATACCATGTAGAAACAAAACAAAAAAGGAAGTTGCCGAAAACAACTTCCTTTTTCATATCATGTATTAACTATTTTACTGACGTTGAGTAGCAGAGTAGTTAATATTCAAAGCATACGCCTGACGAAGAGCCTGTTTTACATCCTGTACAATACCCATTTTAGTTTCACTATCCACCTTCATAGATACTGTCATAAACGGCTGGTCTTCTTCTTTCATGTTTTCACGTTCCTGATAAATATAATCCTGAACTTCTGAAACTTCAGCGAACTTATCATTCAACTGAATACGGCTTTCAGCACCCATTTTCTTCTGGAATTCAGGCAATGGCTTACCGATATAGATAAAGGAAACCAAAGACTTCTTTTCCAGCTTTTCAAGTTCTGTAGCCTGCGGAACTCTAAATTGAACCTTCAATGTAACCTCACGCATTGTTGTTACAATCATAAAGAAGAACAACATAGTAAAGATAAGGTCAGGCAAAGAAGAGGTATTCAATTCAGGCATTCCACGTTTACCTGTTTTATTAAATTTTCCCATTACTTCTTACCTCCATACTTTTTAGGTTCAGCTTCAGAAATTTTCTGCTGATAATATTCACGAATCGCTTTCTGTTCGTCTTCGCTACATTCATTGTAAGCCTTGCCAAACTTAGCTTTACCAAGTTCGTCACGAAGTTCATTATATGCAGCAACCAATTCATTCTGAACATTGATATATGCCTGATAGCTGGTACCAACGTCATTCTGAACAGAAATTACATGCTGTTCTGTAACCATGCAATCACCCAACAAAGGAATATTCTTCTTATGTTTTTCCGGGAGATTTTCATCATCGTACGGATTGGCGATAAATTCTTTTGCCTTTTCTCTCAATTGCTTTATATCAATATACTCCTTACCACACATCAGTTGGTCGTCTTTATTCAGACGTACCTGGAGCACATTACGTTCTTTCTTTAAGATATTATCATCTTTCTGATTCTGTTCGGGGGGAGGCGGCAAACGTCTCGCCAAACCACGGTCAGTATCCATAGATGTAGTAATCAAGAAGAAAATAAGCAACATAAAGGCAATATCGGCTGTTGAACTGGAGTTAATCCCAGGAACTGCTCTTTTCTTTTTTGCCATTTTACTTATTTCGTTTTTTTATTGTTAATATCAATGTTTATTATTTCTTGAAGATACCGCTCAGGTTAAGGATAGTACCAACAGCAGCCACTCCAAACAAGCAATAGATAGAGTAAATCAACATATCGGTAATCTTCAACCAGAAAGCATCCGAATAAGGACCGTCACCGGTCATGATAGTAGCTTCCGATCCCATGCTGTAAGAAACCACCAATACAACAACCAATAATACGATACCTAACAAAGATTTAACAGCACTCATTGGATTATCTCTCAATGCAGCTCCGAATTGTGCAATGGCTCCTACAAGAGTTACAGCTACACAAACACCAAACATGCCATACATCAAGTAAATCAATGTTTCTGTATGAGCCGGTTCGTTATATTCACCGACCGGGTTATTATATCCTACGAAGTAGAACATGCCCAGCACCACCAGAATCAGTGCAAAACAGACATATAATGCATAGTAGGACATTTTATATGATAACTTAGCCATTGTTCTAATTATTTTTTGTATTTCAAGTTATATTTCATAATCATATCAAGCAAAGTGATAGAAGAATCTTCCATCTGGCTTGTGATAGCTTCAATCTTAGAAAGGATGTAGTTATAGAATACCTGAAGAATCAATGCTACAACCAAACCGAAGATAGTAGTAATCAAAGCCACTTTCATACCACCAGCTACAACTGTCGGAGAAATATCACCAGCCTGCTGAATCTTATCGAACGCCATAACCATACCGATTACAGTACCCAAGAATCCCAAAGACGGAGCCATTGCGATGAACAATGTAATCCAAGAGCATCCTTTTTCAAGGTAACCTGCCTGAACACCACCGTAAGAAACAACCGAACGTTCAACTACGTCAACACCTTCGTCAATTCTCATCAAGCCCTGATAGCAGATAGAGGCAACAGGACCGCGAGTGTTACGACATACTGTCTTAGCAGCTTCTACATCACCTTTTTCCAAAGCAGCTTCGATGTTAGCCATCAACTTCTTTGTGTTCACTTCAGCCAAGCTTAAATAAATGATACGTTCAATACAGAAAGCCAAACCTAAAACCAATGCGATAGCTACCAAAGACATGAAGCTGGCATCACCTTCGATAAATTTGGTTTTAAGTTCTTTGTGGAGACCACCACCTTCTTCAACTACCGCTGTCTGTTCTGTTTGAGCCGGAGCTTCATCCTGAGCCATAATAGGCTGAACTGATCCCAAAGTAAGGACTCCCATCACTGCAAGAATTGCAAATAACTTTTTCATTGTGTGTCTAATTTTTAAGATTAATTAATTAATTGTTATTTTATTGTTTTAATTGTTTTCCACTTTTTGCCCTTTCACAGCAATGCGGAGAGAGCGGGATTCGAACCCGCGATACACTTTTGGCGTATACACGCTTTCCAGGCGTGCCTCTTCAACCACTCGAGCATCTCTCCTTTTAGGGGACACATTTACATCCTCGTTTTGAAATCGGGTGCAAATTACAAAGAAATTTGGGAATAGCAAGCGATTTCAGTCACAAATGTATCCTTTTTTTTCGTCTTACACAGAATTCGGCGCCTCAATATTGGCATATCCCCTCAAATTTAATAAACTTTAAAAACTTATTTGGCCATTTTGAACACTTTTAAAGCGTTATCGGTCGTTATGGCATCTATTTCTGACAAACTCATGCCATAAATTTCCGCCAGCTTTAACGCCACCTCTTTTATATAGGAAGTCTCATTTCTTTTCCCTCTGTTGGGCACGGGAGCCAAATAGGGAGAATCGGTTTCGAGCACGATTTTACTCAACGGGACATTCTTCAGTGTTTCGGGCAACGTACTTTTCTTGAATGTGACCACCCCGTTGATTCCAATTCTGAAAGCAGGATAGTCCGACAATTGCTCCGCCTCTTCCGCATTTCCCGTAAAACTATGAAAGATGCCGCTCAAATTCGTATTCTTATAAGGAGAGAGCACTTCAAACAACTCGGGGAAGGCTTCACGGCAGTGAATAATCAAGGGCAAGTCATACTCCAGTGCCCAATGTATCTGTTCGTCCAAGGCAGCTTGCTGCTCTTTGAGGTAGGTCTTATCCCAATACAAATCCATCCCCACCTCTCCGATGGCGATATAAGGGTGTCCTTCGGTCAACAACTTTTTCATCGGCATCAGGCGGGCTTTATAATCACCGTCCACCGATGTCGGGTGAAAACCCAGCATCGGATAACAAAAACCTTTATATGCCTCACATACCTCCAACAACTCACGGATGGTTGTATCATCAATGTTGGGCATAAAAACCTTCCTGACACCGGCAGCCTTGGCGCGTTCTATCACTTGCGGCAAATCATCGGCAAACTCTTCTGCAAAAAGATGGGAATGGGTATCAATCATCACACTTTTCTATTCATTAAACGACAAACAAAAGACTTTAACTCTTCTTTTCTCTCTGCCGGCAGACTCACACCATCCAGCAAAGCCAGCCCTTTTGCGTAATATTCATTGATTTTTTCATCGCAGATTTTATCAATGCCAATCTCATTATAGATTCCCGTCACAGCTTTAATCTTTTCTTCCGGGCAATACTCCGCACACGAAATCCATCGGTCCAGCTCTTCCTTCTGCCGCGGATTGCCCAAGGCCAATGCGTTTATCAGCATAAAGGTCTTCTTATTACATAAGATATCCCCCCCGATATTCTTTCCAAACACCTTGGGATCACCATACACATCCAGATAATCGTCTTGCAACTGGAAGGCCAGTCCCATCTGAATGCCGAAATCATAAAGTTTGCGGGCATCCTCCTCGGAAGCATCCCCCAAAACGGCACCGATTTTCAATGCCGCCGATAACAAGACAGACGTTTTCAGACGAATCATTTCTATATATTCCGGTACAGTCACATCCGTACGTGTTTCAAATTCCATATCCCATTGCTGCCCTTCGCATATTTCCAAAGCCGTCTGTGTAAAGATATCCATCACCCGCTTCAAATACTTTTCCTGACAATCAGCCATCAGGCGGTAAGCCAATACCAACATAGCGTCTCCCGACAAGATTGCCGTGTTGTCATCCCATACTTTATGAACAGTAGGTTTATTGCGGCGCATATCAGCCTTGTCCATCAGGTCGTCATGCAATAAAGTATAATTATGATAAGTCTCGATACCTGCCGCCTGCGGCAAAATACAGTCCACATCTTCCTTATACATATTATAAGCAAGCAACATCAAGACAGGACGAATCCGCTTTCCACCCAACGATAATACATATTCAATAGGAGCATACAGCCCTTTCGGTTCACGCATATAAGGCATTTCAGAAAGATAGCCGTTGATCTTATCCGACAATTCGGTTGCTAAAAAAGCCATAAGAAAAAGAATTAAATATATTACTAAAAAAAGAGGCTACCCAATGAGCAGCCTCTTCATGATTTTTATCCAAAGATTACTGTAATTTAAAGATTACGGGCACGGTATAACTTACACGTACCGGTTTACCACGTTGTTTACCGGGTTTCCATTTCGGCATTGACTTCACTACACGCAGAGCCTCTTTATCCAAGTAAGGGTCTACACCGCGAACAACAACCGGATCAGCAATAGAACCGTCTTTTTCGATAACGAACTTCACTGATACTTTACCCTGCACACCGTTTTCCTGAGAGATGGTCGGATATTTTGCATTCTTCATCAAGAACTTCAAACATTCTCCCATACCACCGGGGAATTCGGGCATTTCTTCTACAATCTGGAAAATCTGTTGTTCTTCCGGTTCTTCCTCTTCTACTACAACCGGTGTATATTTAACTTCCACAGCTTTTTCCGTATCATCTGATGCCTGAATAACGGTTTCTTCTACTTTAGCATCATTTTCTACGATTTCAATAATTTCTTCCGCTTTAGGTACTTCGGGAGGAGGAGCTTGTTGCTGTTCTTCCTGTTCTGTGATAGGAACCATTTCTTCTTCAAATACAACTGCGGCCATACCTGTATCTGTAGTCACCTGCTTATCGCGTTCAGTCCATTCGAAAGCGACAAACATAAGAGCTAAGATAAACACATAACCGATTAGCAGCCAGGTACTTTTTTTACCTTCAAGATCTGCTTTGGGCGATTTTTTAACTTCCATAAATTGTTGTTTAAAATTAAGTGTTTCTCATTCAAGGCAAATGTAGTACTTTTCTTTTAAACAAAAAGTATTTTCACCGTAAAAATTTGCTAATTCATTATATTTTAATTCTTTTTCATGGAAGGGCACCTAACTTTTCCCTATCTTTGAACCGCATATAGCAATATACTCATCTATACATTAATTATATATGAAAAAAATAACAATAGCCATCGACGGTTACTCGTCTTGCGGAAAAAGCACAATGGCCAAAGATTTGGCACGTGAAATAGGATACATATATATAGATAGCGGTGCCATGTATCGTGCCGTTACTTTATACTGCCTCGACAACGGGTTGTTTACAGACAGCGGCATCCGGGAGGAGGAGCTCCGAAACAGCCTGCCCGACATCAGGATTTCTTTCCGGCTGAACCCGGAAACCCAGCGTCCTGTCACCTTGCTGAACGGCGAAGAGGTGGAAGAACGCATCCGGACCATGGAAGTTTCTTCACACGTAAGCCCGGTTGCCGCCCTCGGATTTGTTCGGGAGGCATTGGTGAAACAGCAACAGGAAATGGGCAGGCAGAAAGGAATTGTGATGGACGGACGCGATATCGGAACCGTGGTTTTTCCTGATGCCGAACTGAAGATTTTCGTAACCGCCTCTGCCGACATCCGCGCCCGGCGCCGATACGACGAGCTGAAAGCAAAAGGCCGGCCGGCTTCTTACGACGAAATATTGAAAAACGTGGAAGAGCGTGATTATATCGACCAAAACCGGGAAGTCGGTCCCTTGAGGAAAGCCGAAGATGCTATTTTGTTGGACAACAGCCACATGACCATTGCCGAACAGAAACAATGGCTGGCAGAACAATTCCAAAAAGCAACCAATGGTTAATGTAGAGATAGACGAAGGTTCGGGCTTCTGCTTCGGCGTAACCACCGCCATCAAAAAAGCAGAAGAGGAATTGGCAAAGGGCACCACGCTCTATTGCCTGGGAGACATTGTGCACAACGGACAAGAATGCGAACGTCTGAAAAAGATGGGCCTCATCACCATCAACCACGAAGAATTCGCCCGGCTGCATAACGCCAAGGTGCTGCTCCGCGCTCATGGAGAACCGCCTGAAACATACGCACTGGCAAAAGCCAACCATATCGAAATCATCGATGCAACCTGCCCCGTGGTATTGCGGCTGCAAAAACGCATCAAACAGGAATTTGACAACACCCCCGACAGCCACGACACACAAATCGTGATTTACGGGAAAAACGGACACGCCGAAGTACTCGGACTGGTGGGACAGACACACGGGAAAGCGATTGTCATAGAAAAACCGGAGGAAGTGGTGCAGCTGGACTTCAACAAAGATATCCGGCTGTATTCACAGACCACGAAATCTTTGGAAGAGTTCTGGCAGATTGTGGAATATATCAAGGAACACATATCGCCCGAAGCCTCCTTTGAATACTTCGACACCATTTGCCGGCAAGTAGCCAACCGTATGCCGAACATCCGTAAATTTGCGGCAGCACACGATCTCATTTTCTTCGTTTGCGGCCGCAAAAGCTCCAATGGGAAAATCTTGTTTCAGGAATGTAAAAAGGTAAACCCCAACTCCTACCTCATCGACCAACCGGAGGAAATAGACCGCAACCTGCTGAAGGATGTCCATTCCATCGGCATTTGCGGAGCCACTTCTACTCCCAAATGGTTGATGGAAGAGTGTAAAAAGGTTATCCTAAACGAAAAACAGACCAATAAAAAATAATATTTTATCGCTGTCCAAGTGATAAATTGCTAACTTTGCATCATAAAAACATTAAAATGGGTATTTATGGGAACGATTAAAAGTATCGGTATTTTAACATCCGGAGGTGATGCTCCGGGAATGAACGCCGCCATTCGCGCAGTGACACGCTCTGCCATCTATAACGGCCTGAAAGTATATGGCATTTATAGAGGATACAAGGGCTTGGTAACAGATGAAATTCAGGAATTCAAAAGCCAAAATGTCAGCAACATCATACAAATGGGAGGTACTATCCTAAAAACCGCCCGCTGCAAGGAATTCACAACACCCGAAGGACGTGCACAAGCATACGAGAACATGAAAAAGCACGAAATCGATGCTTTGGTCATCATCGGCGGTGACGGTTCACTGACCGGCGCACGTATATTTGCACAAGAGTTCGATGTACCGTGTATCGGACTTCCGGGAACGATTGACAATGACTTATACGGTACCGACACCACCATCGGATATGACACTGCCTTGAATACCATTCTCGATGCTGTGGATAAGATTCGCGATACCGCCACCTCTCACGAACGTCTGTTCTTTGTCGAGGTAATGGGACGCGATGCAGGTTTTCTGGCATTGAACGGCGCTATTGCCGCAGGAGCAGAAGCAGCCATCATCCCCGAATTCAGTACGGAGGTGGACCAACTGGAAGAATTCATCGAACACGGATTCCGCAAGTCAAAAAGCAGCAGCATCGTGTTGGTGGCCGAAAGTGAACTTACCGGAGGGGCTATGCATTATGCAGAACGTGTGAAAAACGAATATCCCCAGTACGATGTGCGTGTCACCATCTTGGGACACTTGCAACGCGGAGGACGTCCTACTGCACACGACCGCATCATTGCCAGCCGCATGGGAGTAGCCAGTATCCAGGCACTGCTCGAAGGTCAGCGTAACGTGATGATTGGCATTGATGACGATAAGATTGTGTATGTGCCTTTTGTCAAAGCCATCAAAAACGACAAGCCCATCGACAGAGAACTGGTGAACGTGCTTCACGAACTCTCCATTTAAAGAGAATACAACTCCCTACAGGATTTAAAATATTCCAACACAACCTGTCTCAGAGATAACGAACTCCGGGACAGGTTGTTTGGTTTTACATAATATGCTTATTATCAGGCAAATAAGCATTATCTTTGGGACCACTGGGTCCAGGGCCCACCTTTATGCTTTCCCGGCCCCATAAAAACACATCAAAACATTGATTATCAGACTCATAAAGCGTACAAGCCCAGATACTGTATTTTTCACTTCACCGAAGGATGAAAACAGGCTTAAACAGGGGGAAATGAAAGATGGAGGCATGGAATATCCAACAGCTAAAAAGTAAATTAATTCACCTTCTGTGGAGAAAAGAGTCCGATAACACAAGTAGAGGGTGTGCCAAACTGTAGATAATGCTGTCACTTTACCGGCAGGGGAGTATATCAAAACAAATGCGAAAAACATGATAATGTGATTAAAATGTATACTTATTTCTCATAAAGCCATTGCTTGTCCGTTTTAAACAGACATAATACATTGATAAACAATCAAATAGCATCTTACAAGAGCACAATTCCGGGGCCACCAAAGCATAAAGATGGGCCCTGGTCCCAGTGGTCCCAAACAAAACAGTCAACACACTGTTATTCAGCACTTTGACCATATTACCACCTTGCAAACCCAACACCATTTTCCAACCAGGTAGAAACAAGCCCCAAAGCATTGCTTATCAATACATTAAGTTCATTTTTCAGCACTATAACACCCCTCAAAAAAGACCTTGGAGTTAAAAAAAAAGACTAAGGTCTTTGCTAAAAACTCCTTGATCTTTTGATAAAACACTTTAGTCTTTCAGAGCCTGTTCAAGTTTCATTCGAAAGCTCTTTTACAACAGCTAATCCGAACACTTCCTCTGCCAAACCCGATTGCTGCATGTATGTTTTCGGCAGAAACTCCTATAATTATCATATGATAGGTATATGGAATATAGGAGATAAAGAATGGAAAGAGGTTAAACTGAATATTTCTGCCTGCATGCTGAAACAGATGAATGGGTTTTCATTAGAAACAATAAAAAGGCAACGGGACGATAAAAAATGCTGTCGCTTAGTTCGCAGGGGCGAGGTTCGCTCGCCCGAAAATTGCTTTATGCATTCGGGCAGGCAAACCCTGCCCCTCCAGCTGACGATGGGATAGGCCGGTTGAGTTTTGACACACTCCCTTTTTACTTCAACGTATCATAATAAGCGTCCAGCAACTTCTTTGCCGCAACAAAAGAAGTCAGCTTTCCGTTCAACACTTCCTCTTCCTTCACAGCCAGCATGGAAGCTATTGTCTCATTATTATAAAAACTGTCGCGCAGGTGCTCGTTGATGGACTCGTACATCCAGTATTTTGCCTGTTCGTTACGGCGCTGTTCAAAATAGCCATTGGCTTTCACAAAAGCAAAATACTCATCAACCATGTCCCATATCTCCTTGATGCCCAAACCATAAAAGCCCGAATAAGTCAGGACTTTGGGAGACCATCCCGAATCGGGTGCCGGAAACAGGTGCAGCGCATTCCGAAAATGGCTCGCTGCCAGTTTCGCTTTCTCTATGTTATTGCCGTCGGCCTTGTTGATGACAATGCCATCCGCCATCTCCATGATACCCCGTTTGATGCCTTGCAATTCATCTCCCGTGCCCGCCAGTTGAATCAGCAGAAAGAAATCCACCATGGAGTGTACCGCAGTTTCACTCTGCCCCACTCCCACCGTTTCGACGAATATCTTATCAAACCCTCCTGCCTCGCACAGGATAATCGTCTCACGGGTCTTTCGTGCCACTCCGCCCAACGAACCTGCCGAGGGGCTGGGGCGGATAAAAGCATTGGGATGGACGGACAGTTTCTCCATGCGGGTCTTATCGCCCAAGATACTGCCTTTGGAACGCTCACTGCTGGGGTCGATGGCCAAGACAGCCAACTTTCCTCCTTGTCGGAGCACATGCAGCCCGAAAACATCAATGGAGGTACTCTTGCCGGCACCCGGCACTCCGCTGATTCCGATACGAATCGACCTGCCGGAATAAGGGAGACATTTCTCTATAACCTCCTGAGCGATGGCCTGATGTTCGGGTTTCACACTCTCCACCAGTGTCACGGCCTGACTCAAGACGGTCACGTTACCTTTCACAATACCTTCCACATACTCTCCCACAGAAAACTCACGGCGACGCGGTTTCTTGCGGAATTTCAAATAAGGATTCACAATGGATGGTTGTTCAATGCCCGCATTGACGACCAATCCCTTATATTCTTCACTATTTTCAGGATGTTCCATAGCTATTTCTTTGAGGTTACTTTCACATTGATAATTATTTTCGGGCTGTTCGGGTCATTCGTTATCATCAATACACGAGGTGAGCCTTTCACTCTTCTGAGGTTATGCCCATAAGCCGTAATCTTCATCTTGGTCGTTGCCCCCGGCTTCAAGACACGTTTCTTCAACTGCACTCCCAAAGCAGAGTTGAACACTTGCAAATCACGTATTTCCAGATTGGATTTACCCACATTCTTCACTATAATCGTCTGCGAACGTTTCTCGTCATCTGCCAATTCTCCCATGACCAGTTCCTTGGCAGAAAGATGGATGGCAGGCGGATTCAGGCGTTCCTGCTGACTGATGCGAGAGAAATCGGGCAACAGCACAGCCGAAACCGGAATTTCATTTTCCTCACCCACCTTGTCTCCGGGGAACCGTGACAGGTATACCGAAGCAGTGGTCAACCCCAGCTTGGGAAGTTTTTCGGTATCAAGAGTCACCTTAATCTTTCCGGTGCGGTTACGCCCCAGCTTGTCGGGAGTGGCCACCGCACTCAAATAAGGAGGCAGATGCATCAACACAGGTGTATAGACCCGGTCCGAAGTATTGGCTATCAGCAGTTCGATGGTCGGTTTATCTCCCCTGTTCGCATCGTCAAACTCTATTTCCTCTTTATTCAGGCGGATTGCACCGATTTGATAAGGATGGGTAAAGGTATAGTTCTTGGGGTCGGCGGTCACTTCTCCGCGAAAAGACAAATAAACAGGCTTGTCTGACGCATTGCAATAAACACCGATGCTTTTCCGGAAACGACCGAGAGCCTTGGCATCAAACGTAGAACTGACTTCACCCGTTTTCCCCGGCAGGATAGGAGATTTGGTCCAGTCGGTAACAGTGCACCCGCAGGAAGTGGTGACATTGGATATCACTAACGGCTTATCGCCCTTATTTGTTATTTTAAAGGTAGCCGTTACCGGGTTCTTCCATAAAATGGTTCCAAATTCGTGCATTGTCTTATCAAAAGAGGCTTTTGGCTGCGCAAAGACTGAAAGCCCCGATCCCAGCAACATACTTATTATCAACATTATGTATTTCATACCAAACTAAATTCTTCGTTTAAAGTAACAAAGGTAAGGAAAAAAAGCATTATCTTTGCATTAGAAGGTGTTAAAACAAAAAGATTAAAACTATAAACTGGAATATTATGAGAACATGGAAGAATTATCTATGTATGCTGGCCGCACTGGTTGTCACGCTCGGTTTCACTTCCTGTGAGAGCGATGAAGACATCGGTTTTGATTTATCGGGATTGTATGGAGTGACATGGTTCGGCGATATGGGTGCCGGTGATTCTTGGGGTGAACCTTTGGACAGCTATATCACATTCACATCCGGCTCTCGCCCCGACCACGGTGTGGGAACGGAAGACCTCTATTATACCACTCCTCCCTTCGAGTATTATGATACCTATAAATTCGACTGGTTTATTGAGAACGGACGGTTATATATAGACTATGATACCGGGGAATCCATCATTATAGATTATCCGCATGTCAATGGAAACTACTTCTACGGAACAATAGGAAACTTTGATTTCCGGTTGGAATACGATGGAGGCCGCAGCGTCAAAAGACAAGCGGATATCTCCAAATGAAAATAACCTGTCATTAAGTTGTAAGGGAGTATGTCAAAACTGTCGTTTAGTTCGTAGGGGCGATGGAATAGCCCGGTTTAGTTTTGGCACACTCCCTTTACAATTCTATTTCACCACTACTTTATATCCTCCTGTATGCCCGCCGAACTCGGGTGCATAAGCCGACTGAATCGTTGCTATCCCGGACCGGTATTCTCCCGAACGGGTCACATACACCTGATACTCTATCACATACATTCCTTTACGCATTTGATTGACAAAGAAAGAAGTGGAAGCATCTTTCGTTGCCTGATAATATCCCAGGTTTGTGCTCAGGCGATAACCTGACAATGCTGCCAACGGCTCCATACAAGCGGCACGCTCATCTTTAATCTGTACAAAATCCATATCCCGGTCTGCCTTTACCGTCAGACGGACAGTAATCTTATCACCTATATTCAATACAGTGCCTTCTTCTATGAGCGTCTCTCCTTTATAAAGGCTACGGCTGACAGACAAACCGCTACTTTGCTCACCCATCTTATCCATATTCTCCAGATATTGGGCATACACAGCTCCCCAACCCATACCGCTGCCTTCACAATCCACTGTCACCTTCTTCAGATTCAGGACATTGCCTTCAACCACCTTCTTGAGATAACCCACCGGCTCTTCCGCCGACGTCTGAATCACCTCTTTTCCCAAGGTAATCTTCACGGCATCAGAGTTTGCCAATAAGTCCGTTCCCGAATTCAGTAAGGCATATACAGCATTCACCGTAGCAACAGGAGTATCCCAAACCTGCGTTTGCTTCTCTTTCAAAAGCCAGCGTTTCATCTGGCTCAACGCCTGCTCGTCTTTGGTAACGTATTGCACCGCCTCCATTGCAGCCACTTCGGTCGGAATCTTATAACCGAACCAAGAATAATGTGCCTTGGGAGTATCAAAATAACGCCCCATCTTGTCTGTCATCACCGAATACTCCATAACAGACTGCACAAACTCTTTCGCCTTTACCGTCTCTCCGGCCTGTTGCAAAACAATGGCAGATAGCGCCTTTCCGTAAACAGTCAGATCGGTCGCCTGTGCACTCAGCTTACTGATAAAATAACGGTTCATATCGGCATTTGCTCCGGCTTTGCCATTCAAAGCACATATATACAGAAATTGAAGCGTCTGTTCTGAAGGACTGACATTCGTCACGCCTTTCTTTTCGGCTTCCTTCATTGCCTTGTATTCTTTCCCTGCCTGCACGGTAAGATAGTTTAATGCTTTCTGATACATGGCAGAGAGAGCCTGATTCAGTTTTCCACCGGTCATCACTTGCAGGCGGGTCAGCATTTCCGTTATCTGCGTAGTCATATAACGATTGCCCGGCATACCCTTGTACCAGCTCCATGCACCATCCCCATTTTGCAGCTCATTCAAATGTGCCACACAGACAGACAATTTATTACTCATCGTGTTCAAATCAAACAAGGTGGCAATACGTTGACGTTGTTCTTCTTCATTCACGGCTTCAGTCAGCCACGGTGTCTCTGCCAGCAATATGTTCTTCAACTCCTCATTCTTTTGCAACCGGCTCATGAAAGTTTCTTTAGTGCCTCCCTGTGCCAGCCAACTGTCAAATATCTGTTTGATACGCGGATTTGAACTCACAATGAACTCGGCCAACGCATTCGCATAATAAGCAGAAGCCCATGACAGCGCATCCTCTCCCTGCGGAACCGCAACCACCGGCAATGCCATGACAGCATACCATACGGGATTGCTCGTAAATTCCACTGTCATCTTCCGGCCGGATGCCGTACGACTGTGGTTATTAAACAGATGCTCCAATGAGAAGGTATAACTTCCTTTGCCGTTTACATCCAACGGCACACTCTCCGTCACCCACTGCTTATCCGTCAACACCGGGATGTAACGCTGTTCGCCATCACTGAACGTATCTCCTTCAGCCACCATGCGGCATGCCAATACAGTATACTTATCAGTGACGTCAAAGGTAAAGCTCACATTGCCCGTTTCTCCCGCTTTCACTCCGAACTTCTGCTTCTGAGTATAGAAGACCTTCTCTGTTTCAGGATTGAAAAGTTCCATTCTGACAGTTCCGGCAACAGCCTTATCCGACAGGTTAATCAGTGAAGCGGCAATATTTGCCTTATCACCCACACGGACAAAACGAGGCATATTGGGTTGAAGCATGAACTCTTTGGAGGCAGTAGCGGTTGCCTCTATCCGGCCGTAATCCACCTCCTTGGTATGTGCCAGCCCCATAAACTTCCATTTTGTCAGGCTCTCGGGCAGGATAAACGAAATGCTGACTTCGCCCTGCCCGTTGGTACGCAACTGCGGATAGAAGAAAGCTGTTTCGGCAAAGTTCTGACGCACCTGCACATTCCCTGTTTCTTTCAAAGCACCCGCATCCATTGCTTCCGCTCTCAACACAGGAATTATTTCTTCCTCAAACACCACATTTGTAATCACCACATCTTGGACATCATCTGCCATTTTCGGTCGGGCAGCACGCGAATTCATTTCCCAACCGGCAGGCAAACTCTCCAAGACACAATGCCGTACACCCACGGACGGAATCAGCAATTCACTATAAGAGTACGAAGAGGTGTTCAGGCTCTTGAAGGGGAAATTGAGATAGATATATTCAGTCCGTGTATACCATTTGTTCCATAAGGAATGTGGAATGTTACGGGTGAAGTTCACGCGGAAGAAAAGGTCGTGCGTATAGAAGCGGTCCAAAGAGGCATCATACATCATCGCCAGCAGTTCGGCATCAGCCGGACGGCCATCGGGATAGAGCACGCTCAGCTTCCATTCTTCCTGCTGACCGGGGCGAAGCTTATCACGGAACGTAGTCCACTTCAACTGCAACTCTTTATCCGGTTCGGGTTTGGTAATCTGTGCATAGTGACCATAGAGCTGTCCGTCTTTCACAAAGGCAACACTTACCATTACCCCGTTTCCATACTCCTGTTTATAAGTAAGCGGGAAACTGACGATGGAATCGGAGAACTGCACGCGTCTGCTTTCCACCCGCTTATTGCCGGAAAAAACATCATAAAGAAGATAGATATTCTTTTCACTGCTGCCGACATAGATAGTAGCCGGAGAATCTCCCTCAAATTTCTCTCCGTCCTGATAGAACCAATCGGTGGTGGCAATCGGCGGACGTTTATCGCCGAGCGAGAACAACAGGAAACCTTGAGATTCCGTACATTCCCTGCCCTGCGCATCTTTAGCCGAAATCTTCAGGATATAAGAGCCGGAAGGAAGCCGGTATAATGCTTCGGGCACAAACTTATTATTGGATGCAACTGTAGCCTGCAACACTTTCTCACCGGGTTCATGGTTACTTTTATTTGGTTTAAACACCTGATAAATCACCTCTGTATCTACCGGTTCGCCCGATAAATTAGTAACAGAGAAGGTCAATTCCCGGGCTTTCTCTTTCACCGTCTGTGCGGATAATCCCTCAATAGCGAGCACAACGGAAGTTTTACCCAAGGGCAACGACAGGTTGGCTTGTTGCGTTTCACCCGCACCGTCAGTCACATCCGCCTGTACCCGATAAGTATAATACCATGTCGGCAAATCCTTCACATCGAAATCGGCCTCCAGACGCACCGTGACGGTGAATTTGCCTTCGGCATCGGTCATCGTTTCCCCATCCCAAGCGGCAGAACGGCCCCCCCGGAAGCGCCAGAACCAAGAGAAAGAACGGGTGATATGATAATTCACCTTTGCATTCTGCACCGGAGCACCGGCAAATGTCCTCGCCACACCGGTGAGAAGCACAGAGTCGCCTATTTGATATTCGGTCTTGACCGGTTCAAAAGCAACATCGAAGGTAGGACGTTTATACTCCTCTACCCTGAAGCCACCGGAAGCAGAGCCGGCCTGCAACCTGAAGTAACCGGTCAGGCAGGGAGAAGGCAGCGTGAACTGACCGCTGAAAGAGCCGAACGAGTTGGTTGTCACCTTCACCTCGCCCACCTTATTGTTATTGACATCATACAGAGTCACCGTATATTCTTTATCGGCCAACACCTGAGTATCATCCTGTTGCTGCCTGTACGCAATGCCCGAAACATAAACCGTTTGTCCCGGACGATAGATGGAACGGTCTGTAAACAGACTCAACACCTCCTGTTCGCGATTCTCCGAAGGAGCGTAATAGATTTGTTTCCACAAGTCTGCAATCGGCATAGCCGTATCGCTCATAGTGCGGGCATTATACATGATAGTTCTTTTCTTATCGGGAAACCCGAGTTTCAGCGTACCTTCTTTATCGGCCGTATAGGTTTGCGAAGGCATGAAACGTCCGTCCGTACCGGTATAAATCACCACCTCGGCATCGGGCACAGGATGTCCGCTTTCGGCATCCACCACAACCAGTTCCAGGTCATCGTCAGGCAAGGGACGATAAATCACCCTCAACGCAGTGACATACATCAATGTTCCACCCGGTTCGCCGACTTTTCCTTCCGGTACAGCTTTCAAATAATAGATACCCGGCTGCGGAGCCTGAATCTGAAGCGTAGTATCGACCGGCAAATAATCGGCAGTTCCTTTCAGCGAGAAGTTTTCCTCCTTTTGCAACTTACCATACTTTGCAACAAAATTCTTCATCTTACTTGCCCACATCACGGAAGTGACGGGTAAGTTTATCTTATACAGTTGCAACGTAAAGCCGTTCAAATTCTTATAGTTCACTCTTACCTCCTGCATCTTGCCCGGATAAGCCGCAGACACTTCCAATGACAGAGAAGGATTCAATATCTCCTTTTCTATGTTTCTCAGCCTGTTGACACCGACATAACGAGGGTATTTGGAAATCCCCTCACGTACCACTTTCAGGCGTTCCACCTGATTATTTTGCTTCTGCAAGTAATCCGACAGGGCCAGATAAACCTCAGCTCCGGCTTCCTCATCGGGATATCCGGCTATCCAAGAGCGTAATTCCTTTTGGCAATCCTCATTGGAAAAGTTCTGATTGAACGTGTTGAACAGATAATCCAACGCTCCGATGCCGGTCACCATCCATGCCGAACGATACGCAGGAGTATCATACAGTGTCAAAAGCGAACGATAATTCTGAAGAATTGCTGCCACGAAATCACATTCGGACACCGGTACTGCCGTATATGCCATAAAGCTTTTTATATCCTTCACCTGTGCCGGCAGACTGTTGGTCTGGTTCCCGACAGAAGCAGCTTCCCACCTGTTTTGCTTCATCAGCAAGAGGGCACGACGCGCCAGCAAATCATACAGATTATCATGAAAATAGCGTTTGCTCATTTCCCCGACTTTTACCATCGGCTTCAGTTTCTCCACCGGACAGGCTGCCAACAGGTCTTTGTCCTTCAGTGAAGACTGCAAGAAATTGAAACCTTGCTTTACATCTTTCGAGATAGTCAACTCACCCAAAATGGAATAGAGCACCGCCCTGTCTTCCGCTTTGTCCGTTTGCTTTGCCCAGTTTTCCAATCCCTTCATATCCGTCTCCAGACTATCGGGAGTGACAAGAGTGCGATATTGCATGGCAGTCAGATATGCCTTCATCATTTGCGGTACATCACGCTCAGCCTTTGCCTTATCATAGATTTTCATCGATGCGGACACCACAGACTGAGGAAGGTCTTTCTTTTGAAGTTGTTCTACCTCTTTCCACATTTTATCGTAAGTTTGTGCATGCAATGGAGCAAATAAACTCATTGCCCAGAGCACTATCAGAAAATAATAACGAGTATTCATAAGCTTCGTCTTTAATTGTTCCTTTAACAAAGAAACGCATTATGTAGTTCAGCACTGCATCCTAATTGGTTAAATTAACAAAACAAGGGAAACGGAATTTCTGCTTTTCTCAACGAAGCAGAAGCAAACGCTTCAAGATAAGACGCTTATACTGCTTCTTCAAATCATCCGCCAAAAACGAATTGTCAATCAAATCCATCCATTTAATAACAGACCGTCGAAACTTTTTGGCGATATTCTCTATCACCTTGCCACCGACCCCCGAAGCGACAATAGACGACTCGAAATCCTTCCGACATATTTTCCGCTTCTTTCCATTGAGTGTCAATGCCAATTCTTCAGTATCTTCGGGCATAACAAGGACGGTAGAGAGTAAATCGTATGCAGGTGTCAGACAATAACCAAGTCCTACATTATATAATGAGAAGTTTTTCAAATGCATATCCGAGTTTCCTGTTATCCACGAGAATATCACCAACTCCCAAAAGTTCACCAAGTCGAGTTGCGGAACGGCGGAATACTTCTTGATAGCCTTGGCTATCTGCTCATACGAACCTTTATATTTATATTCGGTCAACCGTTCGGTCAACTGACACATATCCTCCATCGCTATCTTACTGCCATCTGCCTTCCTGTCTATACGTCGGGTGATATAACATAGCTCTCCATCGGCAAAACGCACCAATCCATGAGGCACAACAGCTATTTTGGCTGCTTCCGCCATGTGCATTGTGAGATCCTCCAGCTCAGGCAAAGAGCGGTAAATGTCCGTTTGTGGCTTCAGGATAAACCGTCCCCACAACCCGACAATCGTAAAACGATCAGGTTCATTCTTTCCACCGGGGCGAACATCAAGCGACAATTTGGCCTGTGCACCGGTCAATGTAGTCCGGGCTCTGACCACTTGCTTGGCCAAATCCCCTATTTCGCTTCTCACATAAGGCAGATGAGGAACCTGCCGTGTACCATACAGTTTTTGAGCACAAGCCGGATGATAATCCACCTGACCTTCTTTCAACTCCTTATAGCAATATAAACATTTTCCCATCGCATCTCAATTAAACCGGTTCATCAAGTATCACACTTACTGCCCCTATGCAGTCTTTACAACACACCAGCAATAACGACATACGATCGCGCTGGTTTATCTTCCAACTGTTTTCTGCAATATTCAGAAGCCATCCTTCGGGAATCAAGCCATCAAAGAAAGGAAACAACACAGTGTCATGATACGGCTTATCCGTCAAGGGGAGTGTCAAGCTAATGGCTTCCGCCTTATCGGAGTTCAAGAAATCAGCGTCATAGACAAAAGTGAAACCATTTTCATCTTCCGTAAGCAGACCGGCATAGGTATCATAAAGAAATATCTTCCCTCTTTTCATTCTTCATCCTCCTTTCTTATAGGCACTGCCCCTACTTTATGCCCGAAAAGAGCAAGTACCTGATTGACTTTATCCATCCGCAAAGTTTCCTTACCTTGCTCCAATTCACGTACAAAACGCAATCCGACACCCGACTTAGCTGCCAAATCCACCTGCGTAAGCCCAAATTTTTTACGCATATCCTTTATAAACAATGGTAATGAATCGCTCATAATTATACCCTTTAAGGTGCAAATATAACAAAAGATTCCACAATTACACCCAAATGGGTATAATTGTTCGTACTTCTTTTTAAAATATACCCGAAAAGGTGTAATTCATTTATCCAAAGCAAGCGCAGTACGTCTGTTGTCTTAAGTAACAAAAAACAAGACACAAATAGATTTGGAACTTTAAGCGATATCTCATACCTTTGATGACCAATAAATACACATACATTTCACAGGTTGGTGCGCTCTATCGGACGCTCTTTTATTATTCAACGAAAACAGCCTTTCGGAAACAACCGACTACGAAGGAATAAGCATGGACTTAATATCAAATAAGGCCGGACTCTAAGAATCCAGCCTTATCTGCAACTATTTTAATGAATTTATATTCTTTATTCTTTGACAGGCGTATTGCCCAATGTTGCCACTACAAAATCATAGAACTTGGCAACCGAAGGAATATAACAACGTTCGTCGGGTGAATGAGGAGAACGCAAGGTAGGTCCGAAAGAAATCATATCCAAGCCCGGAACAACGGCACCGATGATGCCACATTCCAAACCGGCATGAATCACTTTCACTTCCGGTTCCTTGCCGAACTGTGCCTTATACGATTCCTTCATTGCTTTCAAGATAGGAGAATCAACATTCGGTTCCCAACCGGAATAACCGCCGGTGCGTGTCACTTCCATGCCTGCCATAGAGAAACAGCTTTCCAAAGAAGTATTCAGATAATCCTTCATGGAGTCGCGTGAACTACGAGTCAGAATCTTTATTTCCGCTTTACCGCCACCGATAGTGACAATAGCCAGATTGGAAGATGTCTCCACTGTATCGGGAATGGTCGGAATCATGCGTGACACACCGTTCTGACAAGCATAGATGGCATCAACCAGATTGTCTCTGATTTCATCGGGAACCATCATTGCAGGCAGTTCGACACGCTCTGCCTTAAAGCTGATCGGAGTTTCGTGCACATGATATTCTTCGTTCCACAAAGTCTCGCATTCTTGTACATATTCCATCACATCTGCTTCTTCTTCAGCCGGAATGGTAATCACCACTTCGCACTCACGGGGAATGGCATTACGCATATTTCCACCCTGCCATGAAACCAAGCATGCCTCATCGTAAGCAATCACCTGATTCATAAAGCGTGCCATCAACTTATTGGCATTGGCACGGCCTTCGTTGATTTCAAGACCGGAGTGACCGCCGCGAAGTCCTTTCAAAGTCACTTTCAAAGCGATATCATCAGGGTCGGTTTCCACTTCTTTGTATTCCAAAGTAGCAGTCAGATCTTCACCGCCTGCACAACCGATATATAGTTCACCTTCTTCTTCCGAATCAAGATTCAACAAAATATCTCCATCCACCGTACCCGGTTTCAAGCCGAATGCACCAAACATTCCGGTTTCCTCATCAGCGGTAATCAATGCTTCCAACGGTCCGTGCTTCAGTGTGTTGTCCTCTAAAACAGCCATAATAGCAGCTACACCCATACCGTTGTCAGCTCCCAATGTGGTGCCTTTGGCTTTCACCCAATCGCCGTCGATATAAGTCTGGATGGGATCGTTTTCAAAATCATGTACTGTATCGTTATTCTTCTGGGGCACCATGTCCATATGTGACTGAAGAATTACTTTCTTACGGTTTTCCATACCGGGAGTAGCAGGTTTACGATAAATGATGTTACCTGCTTCATCTTGAAATGTTTCTACACCGATGCTCTTTCCAAAGTTCAGCAAGAACTCTTGAATCTTCTTCAGATGACCCGAAGGACGGGGAACCTGAGTCAATGAATAGAAATGCTTCCACACGTTCTGCGGAGCAAGAGAGAGAATTGTACTCATAACTTCTTAGTTTTATTAGTGAACGGCAAAGCCGCTAATCCATATATTCCCAACAAAATTAATAAAAAGGTTTGTATTCCATGCACTAATAGTGCAAAAATTCCTGCATCTTCTTTACCCACTCCATAGAGCATCATCATTGTTATGACAGCAAAATGCCACGGACCTGCCCCATTAGGGGTGGGGACAACGACTGCAATGCTACCCACAACAAACATCACCAATGCCGCCATAATGCTCAGATCGGCCGAGAAACCAAAACAAAAGAAGGATACGTAAAATTGCAGGAAATAACAGATCCAAATGGCAACGGTGTAAAAGATGAAAAGCGGCATCTGCTTCACATCTTTCAACGAAAGGATACCCACCCACACATTATGCAGAATGCCTCTCACCTTTGCAAAAACCGCCACATTCCTTATCAGAAAAAAGGCCAGCACACAAACAGCCGAAACACATATTATAATAATGTAAAAATGGGCAGAAGTCAACACATCGGTCAGCGCCCGCGTATCAGTTCCAGTTTCTTTGAAAAAAGTGGCAAACACACCGGCTTGCAGCAACAAGGTCACTCCTGTTATCAAAGCTACACAGAGAGTATCGATCAGACGCTCCGTCACCACTGTCCCCAAAGACTTGGGAAAAGAAGTGCCGTCATACTTTGCCAAAATGCCGCAACGGGAAATTTCACCCACACGAGGGACAATCAGATTAGCGGCATACGACACAAAAACAGCATACACGCAGTCTGATGTTTTGGGATACTCACCCAACGGAGCCAATGTAAGTTTCCACCTCCATCCCCGGAAGATGTGACTAAACACACCAAATACCAGCGAAAGCAGCATCCAACTATAATCCATCCCGCCATCCAATACTTCCCACACATGCCCGAAATTAAATCCGCGGTACATCCATATCATTATCGCAGCTCCCAAAACCAACGGAAGTAGTATTTGCAGACTCTTTTTTACAATCTTTTTTATATGAGTTCCTTCCAAAATCAGCGTATTTTAAATTTATAATGTTTACCTTTGCACGATGCAAAGATACTATCTTAGCGAAATAAACCTATTTATTAACGATAGAAAAATAACGGAATGGGATTAGTCAAACCAAAAAAATTTCTGGGACAACACTTCCTTAAAGACCTGAGTATTGCAAAAGACATAGCCGATACAGTGGACGAATGTCCCGGTTTACCTATTCTCGAAGTAGGACCGGGCATGGGAGTATTAACCCAATTCCTGATGGAAAAAGGACGTGAAGTGAAAGTGGTAGAGCTTGATTTTGAATCGGTTGCCTATCTGCGTGAGAACTTCCCCGCTTTGGAAGGAAACATCATAGAAGATGACTTTCTGAAGCTGAAACTGGAGAAGCTGTTTGACGGCAGACCTTTTGTCCTCACCGGTAACTATCCTTATAATATATCCAGCCAAATCTTTTTTAAAATGCTGGACTACAAAGACCTGATTCCCTGTTGCACCGGAATGATTCAGAAAGAAGTGGCCGAACGTATTGCCGCCGGTCCGGGCAGCAAGACATACGGCATCCTGAGCATTCTGATTCAAGCATGGTATAAGGTGGAATATCTGTTTACCGTACACGAACATGTGTTCAACCCGCCCCCCAAAGTAAAAAGTGCCGTCATCCGCATGACACGCAACGAAACAAAAGAACTGGGGTGCAACGAGAGGTTGTTCAAACTTATCGTGAAAACCACTTTCAACCAACGACGCAAGACTTTGCGGAATTCCATCTCTTCAATTTTAGAAAAAGGAAATCCGCTGAGCAATGATCCGGTATTCAACAAACGCCCGGAACAGTTATCGGTACAGGAATTTATCGAGCTGACCAACCGGGTGGAAACCGCTCTGAAAGACAAAGCAGACATAGACTGCGGCAACGACATCGCCCGCAAAGGTGCAACAAGCCAAAAGGAATAACCTATTTATTTTATATTAACGGAAGAAGAATAGGATGAATAAAGAGGAATTAGAAAAAGTAGAGCAGCTCATCGAGCAAAAGAACTCCGAAGAACTGAAAGGACTGCTCTCCGGCTTACATCCTGCCGACATTGCCGAACTGTGCAATGAACTGGATGCCGAAGAAGCCCGGTTTATTTATCTGTTATTGGATAATGAAACAGCTGCCGATGTCCTCATCGAAATGGACGAGGACGCACGTAAGGATTTCTTAGAGATACTTCCTTCCGAAACAATTGCCAAGCGATTTGTAGACTACATGGACTCGGATGACGCCGTTGACATCATCCGTGAAATGGACGAAGACAAACAGGAAGAAGTCCTTTCGCACATCGAAGATATAGAACAGGCAGGCGACATTGTCGACTTGCTGAAATACGATGAAGACACCGCCGGCGGTTTGATGGGAACCGAAATGGTCATCGTAAATGAAAACTGGAGTATGCCCGAATGTCTGAAAGAAATGCGTATTCAGGCAGAAGACATGGATGAAATCTATTATGTATATGTAGTGGATGACGACGAACGCCTGCGTGGTGTATTCCCCTTAAAAAAGATGATTACCAGTCCTTCTGTTTCCAAAGTGAAGCATGTGATGAAGAAGGACCCGATCTCAGTACATGTAGACACTCCGATAGACGAAGTGGTTCAGTTAATTGAAAAATACGACTTGGTGGCAGTCCCCGTAGTAGACAGCATCGGTCGTTTAGTGGGGCGTATCACTGTAGACGATGTAATGGACGAAGTCCGTGAACAGGCCGAACGCGATTACCAGTTGGCATCCGGTTTGTCTCAAGACGTAGAAACGGACGACAGCGTATTCCGCCAGACCACAGCACGTCTGCCATGGCTGCTGATTGGAATGATTGGCGGTATCGGCAACTCCATGATACTGGGAAACTTCGACAGCACCTTTGCAGCCCATCCCGAAATGGCACTCTATATCCCGCTTATCGGCGGTACGGGAGGAAATGTGGGAACACAATCTTCCGCACTAGTAGTACAGGGGCTTGCCAACAGTTCGCTGGATGCCCACAATACATGGAAACAAATCGTTAAAGAATCCGTAGTAGCCGTTATCAATGCGACTATCATTTCCATGTTGGTTTATATTTATAACTTTATCCGCTTCGGAGCAACTGCCACCGTATCTTACTCGGTATCAGTCAGCCTGTTCGCTGTTGTCATGTTTGCTTCCATCTTCGGAACCTTGGTCCCCATGACACTCGAAAAGCTAAAAATAGATCCCGCCATTGCCACGGGACCGTTTATCTCCATTACCAACGATATCATAGGCATGATGCTTTATATGGGCATTACGGTATTACTATCGTAATTCTCTTTCTTCATAATGTGTTTCGGGCACGGATTTCATATTCTGTATCACCATATTAAGTGTGACAAAGGATGAGATTCGTGCCCGAAATACAACATTTATCGACCTAAAATAAAAAAAACAGGCAAAATAGTATGAAGTTCTAATTTATTTCTTTTAATTTGTAAACTGTTGCTATAATAAGAAAGCTCACTTTAAAAATCTATACGATGGACTCGAATGAAACTAATCGCCCTTTAACCGAAGTTCCGATGGACAAGACGCCCGAAACTTTGGTATCATCCCCCGCCCAAGCGGAAGAGAATAACACTATGTATGTACCTAAACAAACCAAAGAAGAGGTCATTAAACGTCTAAAAGAACTCAACGAAGATGCTTGCAATGCCGACAAACAAGAGTTGGATTTGCTGAAACAAACTTTCTATAAGTTACACAAAGCAGAACAGGAAACGGCTCGTAAAACATTTATAGAGGCCGGTGGAGCACCCGAAGCATTTGTAATGCCTTCAGACGACTCTGAAAGCCGCTTCAAGGAAGCCATGAGTTCCATCAAAGAGAAAAGAAGCGCCATGCTTGCGGAGCAGGAGAAAGAAAAAGAAGAGAACTTGCAGAAGAAACTGGCCATCATTGAAAAGCTGAAAGAGCTGTCTGAATCTCACGATGACGCCAACAAAGCCTACAATGAATTCAAAAAACTACAGCAAGAATGGAATGAAATCAAGCAAGTTCCGGCAGCCAAAATCAATGAACTATGGAAGAATTACCAGCTTTATGCTGAAAAGTTCTACGATCTGATTAAGCTGAACAATGAATTCCGCGAATATGATTTCAAGAAAAACCTCGAAATTAAACTGCATCTCTGTGAAGCAGCCGAAAAACTGGCAAACGAAGAAGACATCATTTCCGCTTTCCACCAATTACAGAAACTGCATCAGGAATTCCGTGATACAGGTCCCGTAGCCAAAGAATTGCGCGAAGAAATCTGGACACGTTTTAAAACTGCTTCAACAACCGTAAACCGCCGTCACCAGCAGCACTTCGAAGCCCTAAAAGAAAAAGAGCAACGCAACTTGGATGAAAAGACCGTTATTTGCGAAATTGTGGAAACAATGGAGTATGACACATTTACCACCTTCCAGGATTGGGAAAATAAAACACAGGAAGTCATTGCTTTGCAGGCCAAATGGAAAACCATCGGCTATGCTCCGCAGAAAATGAATGTGAAAATATTCGAGCGTTTCCGTTCGGCATGTGATGAATTCTTTAAATGCAAAGCCGAATTCTTCAAGTCTGTCAAGGAAAACATGTCCGGCAATTTGGAGAAAAAGAAAGAATTATGTGAAAAGGCTGAAGCGCTGAAAGACAGCACAGACTGGAAGACTACCGCCGAAGTATTGAGCAAATTGCAAAAGGAATGGAAAACCATCGGCCCGGTCCCAAAGAAATATTCGGAAATGATATGGAAGCGTTTCATCGGGGCTTGTGACTATTTCTTTGACCAAAAGAACAAGGCTACTTCTTCACAACGTTCTGTTGAACAGGAAAATATGGTGCTGAAAAAAGAGATTATCGAAAAGCTGAATGCAATCAACGCTCAAGAAACTCCTGAAGAAGATGCCGATAATACCATTCGTGAGCTGATGAAAGAATGGAATACAATCGGCCATGTCCCTTTCAAGGAAAAAGATAAGTTATACAAACAATATCACGCAATAATTGATAAGTTGTTCGATAAACTGAACCTGTCTGCTTCTCAGAAGAAGTTGAGCAACTTCAAGTCAAACATCGGTAAAGAAGGTAATATATACCGTGAACGTGAAAAGCTGGTTCGTGCGTATGAAAATATGAAAAACGAAATTCAAACGTACGAAAATAACTTGGGATTCCTGACCAGTTCGTCAAAGAAAGGCAGTAACCTGGTAACAGAAATGAATCGTAAAGTTGAAAAGTTAAAAGCAGATTTAGAATTAATACTGAAGAAAATCGAAATCATTGACCAATCAATGAGTAAAGAATAAAAAAATATTCTTATATCTTGATTCCGCCGTCTTAATCAGAAGGAGCATCCTTTTATATTGAGATGGCGGTTTTTTAAATACATCTGTTCAATAGACTCGGAAAAGATGTTTCTTTGGGAGAATTGGCAATCCCGATTTGCCCCCGAATCAATGTCCCACTTTTTTCGAAAGACAAAATGAGAGCAATAAAAAAGCTCCTAAAACAATATATTTAGGAGCTTTTTAAACTTTAACAAGTAATTTCTTTGTTGGGATACCAGGATTCGAACCTGGAAAAACAGGACCAGAATCTGTTGTGTTACCATTACACCATATCCCAATGTCCTTTATCAAAAGCCTCATTTCGTTTTTGACGGTGCAAAGATACCGCTTTTTCTGAAACCTACAAACTTTTATATAACTTTTTTCTAAAAAAACTCCATTATTTTACTGTAAAGTGAATTGGCATAGAAGTATTATCATCATCCAACATACTTCTTCACAAGTAAAACCAAAGTCAACAAATCCATCTAATTTATTAATAATCAGAATATATTCATAAATATCCAATCTGACATCCGAAACAAACACATCCAACTCCGGCAAAACATTCAAAGAGCCATTCTGTTTGTCCGGTACGACCACCCTATCTTTCATCCTTTAATATATTTGAGGTAAAAACAGAGGTAAATCAAAACTTATCTAAGGGATTAACCTAATATTAAAAGGTTCTCTAACTAAAAAAAACAAAAAGAGCGCATATTTCAAGCACATTTTTTCGTTGTAATTAGAAAACCAAGTATCTTTGTACTTTGTTGTAAATGTAGACTATTGAGTAAAATTAGTATTAAATAGAATGAACGAAGCAAAGTATTTAGTAAAAAAAATAACAGAAGGTATTCAAGAAAAAAAAGGTAAAAACATTGTTATAGCAGACCTTAGTTCCATTGACGATACGATTTGCAATTATTTTGTTATCTGTCAGGGAAATTCTCCCAGCCAAGTCACAGCGATTGTCGACTCGGTAAAAGATTATGTCCGTATAGCAACAGATAATAAGCCGACTGCAATAGACGGACTCCAAAATGCACAATGGGTAGCAATGGACTATAGTGATGTCTTAGTACATGTATTCCTACCCGAGGTCAGAGATTTCTATAATCTGGAGCACCTATGGGCAGATGCCAAGCTTACCTACTTACCCGATTTAGATTAAACATTTGATAGAAAAAAAATGAGTGAAACTAATAATAACAACAAGCCTAAAATAAATATGCCACGCTTTAATTTAAGCTGGTTATATGTTATCATCGCAATGAGCTTTGGTATCCTCTATTTTTCCAATCAGGAAGGAGGAATAGATAAGCAAATCACTTATACCGAGTTTAAAGACATGGTGAATAAGGGGTATGCGAATAAAATCATTGCCTATGACAATAATACAGTTGAAATGTTTATCAAACCTGAGTATATCAAAGATGTATTCAAGAATGATTATAAGAGAGTAGGAAGAAGTCCCTCACTGAGTGTAGAAATCGGTTCGATAGAATCATTGGACAAATTTTTGGAAAAAGCTCAGGAAGAGGGTCATTTTACGGGCTCGATCAGTTACGAGAAAAAACGTGACTATTTCGGCGCTCTGTTTTGGAATATCGCTCCTTTCCTACTTCTAATCGGTATTTGGATGTTTGCCATGCGCCGTATGAGCGGAGGCGGAGGTTCGGGTGGCGCCAATCCTTTTAATGTAGGTAAAAGTAAAGCCCAAGTATATGAAAAGGGAGACAAGACCAACCGAATTACATTTAAGGATGTAGCCGGTCAGGCAGAAGCAAAGCAGGAGGTAGAAGAAATTGTAGAGTTTCTGAAACAACCACAGAAATATACGGAACTTGGAGGTAAAATACCTAAAGGCGCTTTGCTTGTAGGCCCTCCGGGAACAGGTAAAACCCTGCTTGCAAAAGCTGTGGCAGGTGAAGCAGATGTTCCGTTCTTCTCATTATCCGGCTCTGATTTCGTTGAAATGTTTGTGGGTGTAGGCGCTTCACGTGTTCGTGACCTTTTCCGTCAGGCCAAGGAAAAAGCTCCTTGTATAATTTTCATTGACGAAATTGACGCAGTAGGACGTGCACGCGGTAAAAACCCGAGTATGGGTGGAAATGACGAACGCGAAAACACACTGAACCAATTATTAACCGAAATGGATGGCTTCGGCTCTAACAGTGGCGTCATTATTTTGGCCGCTACCAACCGTGTAGATATCCTCGATAAAGCATTGCTTCGTGCCGGACGTTTTGACCGTCAAATTCATGTTGATTTACCCGACTTGAATGAACGCAAGGAAGTGTTTGGCGTACATTTAAAGCCTTTGAAGCTGGATCATTCGGTAGACATCGATTTATTAGCCCGTCAGACTCCCGGATTCAGCGGCGCAGATATTGCCAATGTATGTAATGAGGCCGCCCTGATTGCTGCCCGTCATGGCAGACCCGCCGTAGGAAAACAGGATTTTCTGGATGCAGTAGACCGTATCATCGGTGGTTTGGAAAAGAAAACCAAAATTATGACCGCTGCCGAGAAAAATACGATTGCTTTACACGAGGCCGGTCATGCCACTCTTTCATGGTTCCTGGAACATGCCAATCCATTAATCAAGGTCACCATTGTTCCGCGTGGCCGCGCTTTGGGTGCTGCGTGGTATTTGCCCGAAGAAAGGCAAATCACCACTAAAGAGCAGATGTTGGACGAAATGTGTGCTACTTTAGGCGGGCGTGCTGCCGAAGAGTTATTCACCGGACATATCTCAACCGGAGCAATGAACGACTTGGAAAGAGTGACCAAACAATCTTACGGCATGATTGCATACGCCGGAATGAGCGACAAGCTGCCGAACTTATGTTATTACAGTAATGAAGAATATTCTTTCAGCAAACCATATAGCGATCGCACAGCCGAACTTATTGATGAAGAAGTTAAACGCATGATTAACGAACAATATGACCGTGCCAAAGCAATCTTGTCCGAGCACAAAGACGGACACAACAAGCTAGCCCGCCTTTTGGTTGAAAAAGAAGTTATTTTTGCCGAAGATGTCGAACGCATATTTGGCAAACGCCCTTGGACCTCACGCTCAGAAGAAATTATGGCAGCCGAAGAAGGTACTTCTAAAACCATAAAAGAAACTGAAAACTTTGATGAAAAGGAAATAGAAGAAAAAAAAGAAGAAGCATAAATAAAAAAGTATTGCCATTCTATATTTTCAAGTCAAGACAGACAAAGAAAATATGGGATGGCATTAGTATATTTACATAATAAAATTACCATGAAAAACAATTTCATGCAACGTGCCATTACCGGGATTATTTTTGTAGCTGTATTAATCGGCTGCATACTAGGAGGCCCCGTTTCATTCGGCATCTTGTTTGCTATCATCAGTGCAGCAGCCATTAATGAATTTGGCAATTTAATCAACAAGCAAGAAGACGTGCAGATGAATAAGCGTATCTGCATATTAGGAGGCATATTCTTATTTCTATGCTTTTTCTATTATGGCATCAACCCCGCTCAAACAGGTATATTCGTTCCCTATTTGGCACTAATCATCTACCTAATGGTAAGCGAACTGTATCTCAAGAAGAAAAATCCGTTGAACAATTGGGCTTACGCCATGTTCAGCCAAATTTATCTTGCATTACCGTTTGCCTTATTAAATGTATTGGCATTCCATTCTGATGAAACAATCAGTGTTTCACAATACAACCCTATTCTTCCTCTCTCCATCTTTATCTTTAACTGGGTGAATGACACCGGTGCTTATTGTACCGGAATGCTCTTCGGAAAGCACCGCCTATTTGAACGCATCTCACCCAAGAAGTCATGGGAAGGTTCTATCGGTGGCGGTGTATTCAGCATTATCGCTGCTTTTGTCATGGCTTATTTTTTCCCATTTATGTCAACAGGAGTGTGGGTAGGACTAGGATTGACTATCGTTGTATTCGGTACATGGGGCGACTTGAGTGAGTCACTGTTCAAACGTTATCTGGGATTGAAAGATTCCGGAAACATTCTGCCGGGACATGGTGGAATACTTGACCGTTTTGACAGTGCCATCCTCGCTATCCCGGCAGCAGTAGTTTATTTATATGTGGTATCTCTATTTTAATTCCGGTAAATCGAATGGAGTAAATGAGGGGGAAGTCTCATCCGTCAGAGGACGTTCTACCGTTGCCATTCCTACAACCATAAAAGACAGATATCCCAACAAGAAATCCTGTCGCCAAAAAACTTTTTAAGTTATATTTCATATACTCCGGGATTTTGGTTCATTATTCCCGAAACGACAAAAATATCCCTTAAAAAGTTTATTTCTTCAATAAAGACACCATCTGTCGTGCCGCCTGCCGGGAAGCTCCTGCCGGTCCCAATATCTGGATAATACGCTCGTACTCAACCATCATTTGTTCTCTATACACCTTATTATATAAAACAGACTCAAGTTCCGAACGGATATTCGCAACAGTCATTGTATCAGCAACCAACTCACGGACAACTTCTTTATTGGCAATCAGATTAACTAATGAAATATATTTCACCTTCAGAATATGCCGGCGCAAAAATGCAATAAACTTTCCAAGAGGAGTATGATAGCACACCACCTGTGGAACCCGGAACAATGCCGTTTCCAATGTGGCTGTTCCCGAAGTCACCAACGCCGCCTGTGCCTGCCGCAACAATCTATAAGTTTGTCCAAAGACTATCTTAACAGGAACTTTCGGATTCAAGTATCCTGAATAATAAGAAGATTCCATGCCCGGTGCACCGGCAAGCACCAATTGATAATCCTTTGTAAAAGGTGCAGCCGCCTCCAACATTTTAGGAAGATTATCCTTAATCTCCTGTTTACGGCTGCCGGCAAGCAAGGCAATTACCGGCTTGTCATTCAAACCGTTTTCGGCTGCAAAAGCACCGAAAGTTTCCACATTTCCTTTGCAATATTCATCGACCGCATCCACACACGGATTTCCCACGTAATGAATAGGATAACGATATCCTGCAAAAAAATCGATTTCAAACGGAAGAATGGAAAACAGTTCATCCACATCCCGCTTAATGTTCTTTATTCTATATTCTTTCCATGCCCAAATCTTGGGAGAAATATAATAGTAGACAGGTATTTGAGTGTTCTTCTTGATATACTCGGCGATTTTTAAATTAAATCCGGGATAATCCACCAAAATAACCACATCAGGCTGCCATGCGACAATATCCTCCTGACATTGTCGCATATTACGAAGAATGGTTCGCAAATGCAATAATACAGGTATAAATCCCATATAAGCCAGCTCTTTATAATGCTTCACCCTGCTTCCTCCGACAGCACTCATTTTATCACCTCCAAAGAAACGGAAATCTGCCTGAGAATCCTCTTGCTGCAAAGCACGCATCAAATTGGATGCATGCAAGTCCCCTGATGCCTCGCCTACTATCAAATAGTATTTCATACGTCTAATTTCCAGTTTTTCAAGTCCTTTATTATGCTATAAGCCGTAACATCTATCTGTGTAGGCGTAATGGCAACATAACCGTGATTCAATGCCCAATGATCAGAATCAACAGCTTCAGGCTCATGATTCACAAACTGCCCTGTCAGCCAATAATATTCTCCGCCTCTGGGGTGTGTGCAGACTTTCCATTCCTTTTCCCAAGTACCGTTCGTCTGACGGCAAATACGTACTCCCTTAAACTCAGCGACATCCGGGAAATTCACGTTCAGACAAATACCGGCCGGCAAACCATGTTCAAGCACCTCTTCTGTTATTCTGCGGATATAAGGCAATAATGCTGAAAAATCAGCATCAGCCAAATGATTACACAAAGAATAGCCTATAGAGGGAATCCCTTTCAAACAACCTTCGATCACCACTCCCATTGTGCCGGAGTAATGTACATTCACAGCCGAATTGTCACCATGATTGATTCCACCTATCACCACATCAGGACGATGGGGAACAACAGCATGCAAAGCCAACTTCACACAATCAACCGGAGTACCACTACATTTATATACAGTCAGATCTTCTTCTTCGCGTACTTTATAATATCTGACAGGATGCTCAGAAGTGATTGAGCCGGATGCACCGGAACGCGGTCCGTCCGGAGCCATCACAATAATCTCCCCCAATCCGCGCAATGCACGAATCAGTTCATTCAACCCTTTAGCATTCACTCCGTCATCATTAGACAGCAATATCAATGGTTTTTCTTTCTTCATACTCATTAAATCTCTATTTTTTCTTGGAGTGTAAAGATACAACTCTTTAGCCGAACTATCCCCCCTGAGAATAGAAAATTATCTTAATCTTCTACAACCCAATGCTAAAATTGAAATAGAATTAGCAAGAAATAATTATCTTTGTCCCAGTTGAGTTATTAACAAAACCAATGAGTTATCAACAGTTTTGCTAATGTCTGCTGATTTTAATAGGTGTGCTCATCTATTATTAGTTACTTCGCAGCGAGAAAAAACTGATTAATATGGGAAAAATTATTGCTTTAGCCAATCAAAAAGGTGGAGTAGGTAAAACTACCACCACTATCAACCTGGCTGCTTCTCTAGCTACACTAGAGAAAAAAGTATTGGTTATTGATGCTGACCCACAGGCCAATGCATCATCTGGATTGGGCGTGAACATTAAAGAGGTAGAGTGTTCTATCTATGAATGTCTTATCAACAAAGCCGATATACGGGAAGCAATTTATACCACCGACATCGACGGACTCGACATTGTTTCTTCTCACATTGACCTGGTAGGGGCGGAAATAGAAATGCTGAACCTGGAAGACCGTGAAAAGATAATGAAAAGAGTGCTTGGTCCAATGAAAAACGAATATGACTATATTCTGATAGATTGTTCGCCTTCATTGGGACTCATCACAATAAACGCACTGACAGCAGCAGATTCTGTAATCATTCCTGTGCAGTGTGAATATTTTGCCTTGGAAGGCATCAGCAAATTGCTGAACACCATTAAAATTATAAAATCGAAACTGAACCCGTCACTGGAAATAGAAGGTTTCTTGCTGACTATGTTCGATTCACGTCTTCGTCTGGCCAACCAAATTTACGATGAAGTGAAAAGACACTTTCAGGAACTGGTATTCAAGACGATTATACAGCGAAACGTTAAACTAAGCGAAGCTCCCAGCCACGGCATACCTGTCATTCTATATGATGCCGACTCAACCGGAGCCAAGAACCATTTAGCGTTAGCACAAGAAATTATAACACGTAACAATAAGTAAACGATGGCAGTACAGAAGAAATTTGCTTTAGGACGCGGACTTGACGCACTGATTTCAACCGAAGAAGTAAAGACCTCCGGTTCTTCTTCTATTAATGAAATAGAACTGAGCAAAATCTCCGTCAACCCGAATCAGCCGCGTCGTGAATTTGACCCGGTAGCACTTCAAGAGTTGGCAGACTCTATCGCGGAAATTGGTATTATTCAACCTATAACGTTACGTCAACTAAGTGAAGACTCTTATCAAATCATAGCCGGGGAGCGTCGTTACCGTGCCTCTGTCCAAGCCGGACTAAAAACCATTCCTGCCTATATCCGCACAGCCGATGACGAAAATGTGATGGAAATGGCATTAATTGAAAATATCCAGCGGGAGGATTTGAATTCATTGGAAATAGCCTTGGCTTATCAGCATTTATTGGAACAATATGAGCTGACACAGGAACGGCTGAGTGAGCGTGTCGGCAAGAAACGTACTACGATAGCCAACTATCTTCGCCTGTTAAAACTACCGGCACAGATTCAGGTAGCGTTAAAGAACCGCGAAATAGACATGGGACACGCCCGCGCATTGCTGGCATTAGATGACCCTAAAACCCAAATACGAATATTTAATGAAATACAGACACAGGGGTATTCGGTACGCAAAGTGGAAGAAATAGTAAAAGCACTGACAAGCGGTGAGACCATAGACAGCGGTGGCAAGAAAATAAAGCCGAAAGGCAGTAAACTTTCGGAGGAGTATGTTATCCTGCAAAACCATTTATGCGGTTTCTTCGGTTCAAAAGTACAGTTATCATGTACAACTAAAGGAAAAGGCAAAATCAGCATTCCTTTTAATAATGAAGAAGATTTGGAGCGTATCATGGAAATATTTGATTTGCTAAAGAAGAAAGAATAAAGCGTTATTACGACATTGGAAAAAAGAATATCTACATATAAACTACTGTCTCTTTTGCTCTTGTGTCTGTTATGGACCGGGAGTACGGATGTTTACGGACAAAAAGCACGTCAACGCCGAATGGGAGTACGTGTAGATTCGCTGGCTCTCAAACAGCAAGCAATCACAGACAGTCTGGCTACAGATAGTATAACGACCGACAGTTTGGCTATACTGAACCAAAAAGAAATAGAGAAGTTGGAAGCTCCGGTCGACACCGCACTGCTGGCAAAGAAAAACGACTCCATACAGAACGCACTTCCAACGGAAAAGAAAAGATTTATTCCCAATTCGAACCGTGCTACATGGTTGGCTTTGATTATCCCGGGAGGAGGACAGATTTACAATAGGAAATATTGGAAACTGCCTATCGTATACGGCGGGTTTATGGGCTGTGCCTATGCGCTGAGTTGGAATGGCAAAATGTACAAAGATTACTCACAGGCATATCTTGATATCATGGACGATGATCCCAATACAAAAAGCTATGAAGATTTTCTTCCGCCCAATGCGGATATTTCCGGTCAGGAAGAACGATACAAGGAAATTTTCAGAAAAAGGAAAGACCTATATCGCCGCCAACGCGACTTAAGTATATTCGCGTTTATCGGTGTATACCTATTGTCTGTGATAGACGCTTATGTAGATGCCGAACTTTCGGATTTTGATATTTCAAAAGACTTGGGTCTCAAGATTGAACCTGTTATTTTTAACGATGGTCGCAATAAAATCGGTGGTAATGCAATCGGTTTACAATGCAGCCTCAAATTTTAAATTGCATGAAAAACTTTTTAATTGGCTTATTCGCACTTATAGGAACGACAGGAATCAGTGCACAAACACAAAGTATCACTGTTCACTCACAAACAACAGGAAAAGAAGAAGTAATCGACATTCCTGAAAGTATGCAGTCAGAAATGGACAGCCTCTTTTGGGATTGGCAGTCAAAGAATTACATCAGTATGGGCGAGAACTGTAAAATGACTTCAGTCAACCCCATTGTCAGCGATTCTATTTATATGGATCGTTTGTCTCGTATTCCGTCTATCATAGAAATGCCTTACAATGAAGCCGTTAGAAAATTTATAGATATGTATGCCAGCCGTCTGCGCAATAAAGTCTCTTTTATGCTGGCAGCGGCAAACTTCTATATGCCTATTTTTGAAGAAGCACTTGATTTATATGATCTTCCCATGGAATTAAAATATCTTCCAATCATTGAATCTGCACTAAATCCCGTAGCAGTTTCCCGGCAGGGAGCTACCGGCTTGTGGCAGTTCATGTTGGGAACAGGAAAAATATACGGACTGAAAAACAATAGCTTGATAGATGAAAGGCGCGATCCTATCAAATCGACTTGGGCTGCCGCACGTTATCTAAAAGATCTTTATGCCATCTATCAGGACTGGAACCTCGTATTAGCTGCCTACAATTGCGGTCCGGGTACCATCAACAAAGCAATACGACGTGCCGGCGGTGCAACAGACTATTGGACTATCTATAATTACTTACCTAAAGAAACCAGAGGATATGTACCTGCTTTTATTGCAGCCAACTATATTATGACCTATTATTGCGAACATGATATTTGCCCGATGGAAACTCAGCTCCCATCGGCAACAGATACTATCCATATCCATAAAGACCTTCATCTGCAACAAGTAGCAGAAGTCTGCAGCCTCAACATTGACCAATTACGCAGCCTGAATCCACAATATAAAAAGGATATCATTCCCGGCAACAGCGAATTATGCGTACTGCGTCTGCCCAACAATACAGTCAGTAGTTTTATTGACCGTCAGGACAGCATCTTTGCATATAAGGCAAACGAATATCTAAAAAAGAGGAAAGCCGTAGCCATCAAAGACAACACCGGCATCCGCACTTCATCCAAAGGAGCTGTGTATCATAAAATCAAATCCGGTGATACGTTGGGAGGAATTGCAGCCAAATACCATGTTTCCGTCAACCAACTGAGACGTCTTAACAATATAAAAGGCAATAATATCAGAGCCGGAAAATCATTGAGAATACGCTAATTAGTAAAAAAGAACGATTTAACACGATAGATTTACCGAAATCGCTTGCATAAAGATGTTTTTTGTATATTTTTGCATTATAGATTATATAGGAGGCAGATATGACGGATGAAAAACAACTTCAGGAACAAGCTGACGAAGAGATGATAAACCAAGGTTTTCAAGAACTTTTGGACAGTTATCTCGCAACCAAACATAGAAAGAAGGTAGAAATCATCACAAAGGCATTCAATTTTGCCAAGCAAGCCCACAAAGGAGTAAAACGACGTTCGGGTGAACCTTATATCATGCACCCGATAGCAGTTGCCAAAATTGTGTGTACTGAAATCGGACTAGGTTCCACCTCTATTTGTTCGGCCTTGTTACATGATGTAGTTGAAGATACCGACTACACAGTAGAAGATATTGAGAACCTGTTCGGCTCGAAGATTGCCCAAATCGTAGATGGACTAACTAAAATATCCGGCGGCATATTCGGTGACAGAGCTTCGGCTCAAGCAGAGAATTTCAAAAAACTGCTGTTGACCATGAGTGATGACATCCGTGTCATCCTTATCAAGATAGCCGACCGACTCCATAATATGCGCACATTGGGGTCAATGTTACCCAACAAGCAATATAAAATAGCCGGTGAGACCTTATATATCTATGCTCCGCTTGCCAACCGTTTGGGGCTTAACAAAATAAAGACAGAATTGGAAGATCTCAGTTTCCGATATGAACATCCCGAAGAATACGCTCAAATTGAAGCGAAACTGCAAGAAACACAGGCGGAACGTGAAGAGGTTTTTCGTGAATTTACGGCTCCTATCCGTGAGCGACTGGACAAAATGGGCATCAGTTACCGACTGATGGCGCGAGTCAAGTCTCCTTACTCCATTTGGAACAAAATGCAGACTAAGCATATCACGTTCGAAGAAATTTATGATATACTCGCTGTCCGCATTATCTTCACCCCCAAAGATCCCGAAGAAGAACTCAATGAGTGCTTTAATATATATGTGTCGGTTTCCAAAATTTACAAGCCACACCCCGACCGCCTGCGTGATTGGGTAAGCCACCCAAAATCCAACGGATATCAAGCTCTACACGTCACGCTGATGAGCAATAAAGGGCAGTGGATTGAAGTGCAGATACGCAGCGAACGTATGAACGACGTTGCCGAACAAGGCTTTGCTGCACATTGGAAATATAAAGAAGGAGGAGGCAGCGAAGACGAAGGTGAACTAGAAAAATGGTTACGTACCATCAAAGAAATTCTAGATGACCCACAACCGGACGCTATGGATTTTCTAGACACCATCAAATTAAATCTATTCGCATCCGAAATCTTTGTTTTTACTCCGAAAGGAGAAATAAAAACGATGCCGCAAAACTGTACGGCACTGGATTTTGCATTCTCTATCCATACTTTTCTGGGAAGCCACTGCATCGGTGCTAAAGTGAATCATAAACTGGTACCCCTCAGCCACAAGCTGCAAAGTGGAGACCAGGTGGAAATTCTGACTTCTAAGTCACAGCACGTCCAACCGTCATGGATTAACTTTGCTACCACAGCTAAGGCTAAAGCCAAAATTATGGCCATATTGAAGCGTGAGCAACGCGGCATGCAACAAAGCGGAGAAGAAATACTACGTGACTTCTTCAATAAAGAAGGATTGGAATTTACTCCCGACAATATACAGAAACTCTGCACTTTACACAACCTAAGAACACAGGAAGAGTTGTTCTCCGCCATTGGTTTTAAAACCATTATTCCAGGCGATAACGATAAAAACGAGTTAAAAGACAAGCCTGCCACAAGCAATTGGAAAAAATACATTTCTTTTGCTTTCGGTGGCAACAAGAGTAATAAGGATAAGTCCGAAGAAAAAGAGCCGATACAAAAGATTGACAGTAAAAAAATCCTGAAGCTTACTCCTGAAGCTATTCAAAAGAACTATGTAATAGCCGAATGTTGTAAGCCTATTCCGGGAGATGACGTATTGGGATATATTGATGACAATAATCGAATCATCATTCACAAACGTCAATGTCCTTTAGCTACCAAACTAAAAAGCAGCTATGGTAACAGACTTTTGGCTGTTCAATGGGAAACAGGCAAGTCTCTATATTTCCCCGTCAATCTATATATCAAAGGAATAGACCACATAGGACTACTAAATAAAGTCACAGAAATAATTTCCCAGCAACTGAATGTAAATATTCATAAGTTGACTATAGAAACAAACGATGGTATTTTTGAAGGAAGAATCCAATTGTTTGTGCATGATGTAGATGATGTAAGAACCATCTCTACAAACTTACGGAAAATCAGTGAAGTGAAGACAGTCACACGCATCGAGAAATTTGAAGATCTACCTAATTAGGTATTGTGTATAATATCATATTTCGTCACTGTAGGGAAACTAAACCGGCTTCCCTACGGTGTATGGATAATAATGGCTGTTTGATAAATGGCAGGAGTATTATGTCAGATAATCTAATTCTTTTCGCATACTTGCCAGTTCCTCGCGCACAAGCAACAAACGGTCGATAATCTCCGTTGTACGGATAGATGTATCTTTGCTTACCTTCAATTTCTGCTTAGCTCCCTGAAGCGTAAGTCCTTTCTCCTTCACCAAATGATACACTAAACGAATATTCTCAATATCCTCTTTACGATACTGACGCACATTCCCCCCTGCTTTTTTGGGAGTAATGAATGGAAATTCTTTCTCCCAAAAACGCAATAGCGATTCGTTAACATTAAACATCTTTGCCACCTCACCTATTGAGTAGTAAAGCTTTAGCTCTTTATTCGGATTATATGCCATTTTATCAAGAATTTATTTAGCACACACTGCAAATCATAAATCAGTCGAAAACCTTACCATGATTAGCAGCTATCTGCACCATCTTATCATAATCTTCCGCACTCAAATCCATGAAATAATAATTCACCGGATTCTGCACTTTACCCTTCACATGCACCTCATAATGCAAATGAGGTCCCGTGCTCTTTCCTGTATTCCCCACTTCGCCAATTACTTCGCCACGCACCACTTTCTGGCCCGGACGAACTTTATATTTACTCAGATGTGCATACCAAGTCACATAGCCGAATCCGTGATCGACCTGAATCAAATTTCCATAACCGGTCTCCCACCCTGCCTTTATCACTTTACCGTCTCCGGTGGCATATACGGGTGTACCGATATTGGCAGAAAAGTCCATTCCGGCATGAAACTTAGGCGTATTGTAAATAGGGTCGATACGTGTACCATACCCCGAAGCTGTTTTCTTTAAATCCTTATTGGATACCGGCATAATGGCCGGAATACACTTTAACATTTCATCGTGTCCTTTACACAAATCCACCACCTCATCAAAAGATTTCGACTGAATATAAAGTTGGCGATTCAACATATCCATCTTTTGAGTGGTATTCATTACCAGCTCGGCATTTGCCATATCCATCAACTGCTCATAACGATTCGTTCCTCCATAACCTGCTTTACGAATCGCATCCGAAACAGGATCGGCCTGCAACACCACCCGATACAAATTGTCATCACGCTGCTGGATATCCTGCATCACTCCCAGCGCCTCGTCCAAACGATGAGACAATACATTATACTGCGCCAGCAAACGTGCATTCTCTATACGAAGTTCCTTTTCGGAAGGTGAACCAAAAATGAACAATAGAATGATAAAACTGCCTGCCCCCAGACCCATCCCCACAAACAAACGGCGCAAGATGCTTATGGCACGTTGCCTCACTGTGGGGTAAATACGGTCGTAAGTTCTGGTTTTAGGATTATAAATATAGTAGACTTTACGCATCTATTTCTGCTTTTTGAAGTTTTTAATGCACAACACATCAATATTTTGCACAATTCTTGACGACAAAAATAATAAAACCAATTATCTTTGCAAATCCTTTTTGAGAATATTAACTAGAAGACAATATATTATAAGCGACATGATGACAGCTAAAGAAATTAGAGATTCTTTCAAAAGCTTTTTCGAGTCGAAAGGACACCAAATCGTCCCATCGGCTCCAATGGTCATTAAAGATGACCCCACATTAATGTTCACCAATGCAGGTATGAACCAGTTCAAAGACATTATTTTGGGCAACCACCCTGCCAAGAACAAAAGAGTGGCGGACTCACAAAAATGTTTGCGCGTAAGCGGAAAACACAATGACCTGGAAGAAGTTGGACACGACACCTATCATCACACCATGTTCGAAATGCTGGGTAACTGGTCTTTCGGAGATTACTTCAAGAAAGAAGCTATCAGTTGGGCATGGGAATATTTGGTAGATGTATTGAAAATAGACCCTAAAGATTTGTATGCTACCGTATTCGAAGGAAGCCCCGAAGAAGGATTGGAGCGTGATAACGAAGCGGCCGGATATTGGGAACAGTTCTTACCGAAAGATCATATTCTGAATGGAAACAAGCACGATAACTTTTGGGAAATGGGTGATACCGGACCTTGCGGCCCCTGTTCCGAAATTCATATCGATTCACGTTCGGAAGAAGAAAAAGCTCAACTTCCCGGCAATCAACTGGTAAACAAGGATCATCCACAAGTGATTGAAATTTGGAACCTTGTATTCATGCAGTTCAACCGTAAGGCTGACGGTTCATTGGAAGGCCTTCCCGCAAAGGTGATTGATACCGGTATGGGATTCGAACGTCTGGTCCGTACCCTTCAGGGCAAGACTTCAAACTATGACACTGATGTATTCCAGCCTATCATCAAAGCAATTGCTGAAATGGCAGGCACTGCTTACGGTCAGGATAACCAAAAGGATATCGCCATGCGGGTTATCGCCGACCACATCCGTACCATTGCATTCTCTATCACCGACGGTCAATTACCGAGCAATGCCAAGGCAGGTTATGTGATCCGCCGTATCCTCCGCCGTGCCGTTCGTTATGGTTATACTTTCTTAGGTCAGAAACAAGCATTTATGTACAAGCTGTTGCCCGTCCTGATTGAGAACATGGGCGAAGCTTATCCCGAATTAAATGCTCAAAAAACACTAATAGAAAAAGTAATCAAAGAAGAAGAAGAATCATTCCTACGCACATTGGAAACCGGTATCCGCCTGCTCGACAAAACCATGGCTGACACCCAGGCTTCCGGAAAAAAAGAAATTAGTGGTGTGGATGCCTTCACCTTGTATGACACTTTTGGCTTTCCACTTGACTTAACTGAACTTATTCTTCGCGAAAATGGCATGACTGTAAACGAAGAGGAATTCAATGCAGAAATGCAGAAACAGAAAGAACGTGCACGTAATGCTGCTGCCGTTGAAACAGGTGACTGGATTACTGTAAAAGAAGGTGAAACCAATTTTGTAGGTTACGATTTTACCGAATACGAAACCAGCATTTTGCGCTACCGCCAGGTAAAACAGAAAAACCAGACACTTTATCAGATTGTATTAAGTGATACTCCGTTCTATGCAGAAAGTGGTGGTCAGGTAGGCGACACAGGTGTTATCGTAAGCGAATTCGAGACTATCGAAATAATCGATACTAAGAAGGAAAATAATCTTCCGATTCATATTACCAAAAAATTGCCTGAACATATCGAGGCTCCTATGATGGCGTGTGTAGACACAGAGAAACGTGCCGCTTCAGCAGCCAACCACTCTTGTACTCACTTGCTGGATGAAGCATTGCGCCAAGTATTGGGTACGCATGTAGAACAGAAAGGTTCTTTGGTAACTCCCGAATCTTTGCGTTTCGACTTCTCTCACTTCCAGAAGGTGACAGACGAACAGCTCCGTGAAGTAGAACATTTGGTCAATACCAAGATTCGTGAAAATATTCCTTTGACCGAATACCGCAACCTACCAATCGAAAAGGCTAAAGAACTGGGAGCAATCGCCTTGTTTGGTGAAAAGTATGGTGACGAAGTTCGCGTTGTTCAGTTTGGCAATTCTATCGAGTTCTGTGGAGGTACACACGTATCAGCCACCGGCAAGATTGGTATGGTCCGTATCATCAGCGAAAGCTCGGTCGCTGCCGGAGTGCGCCGCATCGAAGCTATTACCGGTGCCAAAGTAGAAGAGTTGATGGATGCCGTTCAAGATACACTGAACGACCTGAAAGCATTGTTCAACAATGCTCCCGACCTGAAAGTTGCTATCCGTAAGTATATTGACGAAAACGCCGGTTTAAAGAAGCAGGTAGACGAGTTCATGAAAGAAAAAGCTGCTGAAGTGAAAGCCAGATTAGTAGCTAATGCCAAAGAAGTGAACGGTGTAAAAGTGGTAAAAGCTGTTATCCCGATGTCTGCCGATATAGTGAAAGATATTGCATTCCAGTTGAAAGGTGAAATTCCCGCCAACTTGTTTGTGGTTATCGGTAGTGTCGACAATAACAAACCAATGCTGACAGTAATGATTAGTGATGATCTGGTGAAAGCCGGACAGAACGCAGGCAAGTTGGTTCGCGAAGCTGCCAAGTTAATCCAAGGCGGTGGCGGTGGTCAGCCTCACTTTGCAACAGCCGGCGGTAAAAATGCCGATGGCTTGAATACAGCTGTTGACAAAGTCATTGAATTGGCCGCACTGTAATCCAATAAAAATCCATCCATATTAAATATGATGAACAGTCCTGGTATTTGACTAAAAAGTCAATACCGGGACCTTTTTTTATACAAAAGAAAATCCAATATTTCTCTTGATATATGCCCAAAACTTACTACTTTTGAAAATATTCATTTACCAGCAACACAAAACATTAAACAATATGATGAAAAAACAGTACTCACACTTAGTCCTATTCCTCTCACTTTGCACCCTCACCGCTTGCAACGACAGTAAAAATGAAGACAGTATCGACCCCGACCCGCTACCTCCTTCCATCACCTATCATGTGGAAGGCTATGCCGAATTAGGAGCTTTCGACCACAACAGCACTCTAACAGTATTTCCGCTAGATAAAAGTTTGGCTCACATAGAAGAACAAGCATATGGCGGTAAAGTGGAAACCGACTACGGCCTTTTCTCTGCAAGCGGCAATATGAATTCCAAGAAAGTCTTTACTTCGAAGTACAAGTCACCGGCAACTTCTTTAACGGGACCAAGGGAAGGCGCTCGGAACACAAAACCACTTTGCGCGCCATCAACCATGTGATTAATCACGCTGACGAGGAACGCTCCATCAACCGATACATAAAACTTCCGGCTACCAATGTCAATATATTTACCCAACTGACAGCAGCCCGCATCTGCACCCTGCTGAAAAAAGCTGCGGGCTATAACGAAATGAGCCACACGATAACCGATATCTACCGGAATGCATCGGAACAAGCCCTGAAAGAAGTATTGACCGCTTTCAGCATCAGCGATATATATGTGTCCATGCTCAGCATTGACCCCACTCGGGCTTCTTTCAGCCAATACAATGCCCCGGCCTCCATGATGGCTGCCGTTTCCAACATCCTCTTAACTTCCGTAGACGAAGAATTATTAGATACTTTCTTCACGGAATGGGACAAAGATTTCGCTCCGGACGGCCGCATTGATAATGAAGATATCAAAGAAAGCATCCGCGACGGACAGCAGAGCCTGAAATACACCAATGTCTACAAACAATTGGATTCTTTCTACAAAGCATATGACTTCAAATCCGATTTCCCGGAATTTTGGAAGTTTGTAGACCGGAATGGAGACGGCATACTCGACAAACAAGACAAACCGGATGACTTCGAAATTACAGAAGAAGAACTTACCCCATCCAAACAACAATGCATCCAGCTGTTGGAGCAGGTTAATAAATATCTGCGCGACTTCCTGCAAACGGAGTGCGTATGGGAAGCCAACTTCTGTGGTGCCATCGGCCCCATTCCCGACTATCCCACTACGCTGGTTCCCACAGACAGCGAAGTGTACGAAATATGGACTGCCGCCTACGCTACTATCCGTCAATGCAATTATATGATTCATATATTGACAAGCAAAACCTATGATTATGACGTGAAACCATACGTGGGAACTGCCTATACCATTCAGTCGCTGATATATCAAAGTCTCACGCAATTGTTTGGAGACGTGCCATACGTCACTCCCGACAATTTCAATGATATCGATTACGGCAACCATGTAACACGCACCCCGGTCAAATTTATCTATGCCAAGCAATTAGAAGCTTTGGAAAAATATGCAGACGCACTGCCACCGGATGCCGCACAAACCAAGCCGGAGAGCCATCCGGTTTCCTTTGTCGCCGCCCAACTGCTCATGGCAACCATGTATGCGGAGATAAAGGACTACACCAACGCATCCAAGCATTTTGCTAAAATAGACAGCAATACATACTTCAGTGCTTATCTGTGGAAAATCAGCAATAACGAATCTCCGATGCTTGATAAGCCGCTTTACAAGAAATACTTTGAAGGACCTTATCATCTCATCTATCGCATTGCCAACCAAAACGCATTGCGAGTGGAACTATTACTGGCAAACAATCAGGTGGCAAAGGCTTCCGATGCCATGAAGAAGCTGGACAGAGAATGGAAAGGCAGTGATAAAGCCGATGAAATAAGAGCGCGTCTGCTGGAAAAAGGAGTCAATATAATGGGGCAGACTTTCGGATGCTTCTCTTTCCTCAAGCGCATGGGAGCAGCCAAAGAACTACTGAACATAAAAGATTATCAGCTCCTGTTGCCGTTGCCTTCATTAATAATAGCCGAGACACCCGGCATTACGCAAAATACGGGATATTGATAAATTCATAAATGTTGATAATGACGGGGAGGCTTTTCACCAGTCTGGTGTTATTGTCATTCTGAATGAAATGAAGAATCCGGAAGCATAAAGTAGATGTAACCAGGTCCTTCACTTCGTTCCCTTCCCTATTCCATCTGCTCCTTCGGCCAGTTCACCAGATAAAGGGTTTCGGTGGCACGGGTAAAGGCTGTGTAAAGCCAACGAAAATAATCGGGCGTCAACATATCCTCCGTCATATACCCTTGGTCGAGGAAGACACGTTTCCACTGTCCGCCTTGCGCTTTATGGCATGTCACCGCATAAGCATATTTCACTTGCAGGGCATTGTAATGAGGGTCAGCCTTCATCTTCTTCATCCGCTCCCGCTTGACGGTGATATCGGCATAATCCTCCAGCACCGCATAGAAAAGCTTGTCGTTCTGTTCTTTAGGCAACGCCGGAGTATCGGTATGGAGAGTATCGAGCAATAGCTTAACCTCCAATTCCACATCACCATAATCAGGAAACGCCAACACAACATCTGCAAAACGAAAACCGTATGCTTCACGCACCCGACGTACCCGACGCACTACGGCAATATCGCCATTCGCAATAAAGTCTATCTCCTTGCACTGCTCCGTCCAGAAATAATTATTCTTTGCCACCATCAATAAATCACCACTGTTCAATTCATCCTCACGATAGAGAATCATGTTACGAATCCCCCTGTTATAAATATTAGCCCGCTTATTAGAGCGACATACCACAATGGTTTCGTCCATCCCAGCATGGTCATAACTGTCATTGATAGCCTCTATCAGTTCATTCCCCGGAATAATACGAATATCCGGGAAGCCATCGACACGGATGGAAGGAAGCGCAAAGAACACTTCTTCCGAAATATAACGACGTAACTCCGTGGCATTCCACAAAATACCTGAATCGTGCATCTGGCGAACCACCTCAGTGAGTTGCGCTTCATACACCTCCAAACCATAACCTTTCAACACATCCGGAGAAAGCGCCGGACTTTGTTCTTCGCCCACCGGAGGAAGCTGTGCCGTATCGCCAATCAGCATCAACCGGCACCCTGTACCGGCATATACATATTGGATAAGGTCGTCCAAAAGACGTCCCGTTCCGAAAGCTGCCCCCGACAAACCATCATTAGCTATCATCGACGCCTCATCGACAATGAACAAAGTTTGCTGATGCAGATTGTCATCCAAAGAGAAGTTGTCCATGTCATTAGAATAGTTGCGCTGACGGTAAATCTTCTTATGAATCGTGAAAGCAGAATGTTTAGCATAATGTGAAAATACTTTTGCGGCTCTACCGGTGGGAGCCAGCAAAACACACTTCTGTTGCAACTGATCCAAAGTCTTGACCAATGCCCCGATGAGAGACGTCTTTCCGGTTCCGGCATACCCTTTTAAAAGAAAAACCGAATCCTGTTGGCGGGAAAAAAGAAAATCTGCTAAAGATTTAACAGCTTTTTCTTGTTCTAAAGTTGGTTTATATAGAAAATTTCCCTTAATTTGCTGCACTAAATAACTATTAATCATAATTGCGTAATAAAAAGTTCCTTGAACTGTGCGTTATTAGATTTATTTGTTTTATTTTTGCGATGCGAATATAAACTAAAAAAAACACATATTTATCATGAAAACAGTTATTAATATTGTATTGGCTGCCTGCGTTATCGGTTTAATCTATGTATGCTATGGTAGCATCGTGGGACCGATCAACTTTGACAACACTAAAAAAGCTAGAGAAAAACAAGTTATTGCCCGCTTGATCGACATCCGTAAAGCACAGTTGGAATACCGTAATTTACATGCAGGCGCATATACTGCCAGCTTTGATACTTTGATTGATTTTGTTAAAACAGCAAAACTTCCATTCGTAAAGAAAGAAGGAGTTTTATCTGATGCTCAATTGGAAGCCGGTATGACTGAAAAGAAAGCTATGGCTATTATCAACAAAGCAAAGAAAACAGGTAACTGGAAAGAAGTAGAAAAAGAAGGTTTGATGAACTTCAAACGTGATACGATGTGGGTGGCTGTAACCGACACTATTTATGGTGCAGGCTTCAACGCAGACTCTATGAGATATGTACCTTTCGGAAACGGTGCACAATTTGAAATGGCTATCCGCAACGATACTACCAAATCAGGTGCTCCTTTGCACTTATTCCAGGCACAAACTCCATATGAAACATATCTAAGCGGTTTGAATGCACAGGAATTGGCTAACTTGAAAGACCTTCAGAGCAAACTTGGCAAATACTGCGGTTTGAGAGTTGGTGATATCGAACAGCCTAACAACAACGCAGGTAACTGGGAATAAGAATGACTGAACGTATCGATTTTACCAAATCGGAACAATATACATTATCCATCCGCCTCAGTGCGGATGGATTTTCTTTTTCTATCTACAATCCGTTGGGAGAGAACAGCTTCTGTTTCGACTCTTATACGGTCAATGCTTCCTGTTCCATGACTGCCAATATCAAAGAGATGCTAACAAGTACAGAAGCATTAAAGTATCCTTATAAACGGATAAACATTTTGGTAGACTCTCCCCGATTCACTCCTGTTCCTTTTGATTTATTCGAAGACGAACAGATAGATACATTATTTTATCATAATTTTCCAAAGGTTAATAATGAGATTGTGCTATGCAATGTATTGGGCAAAAGCAATGTAGTGATTCTGTTTGCCATGGACAAACATGCCCATCAATTGTTGACAGAACACTTCCCCACCGCACGTTTCTTCTCAACGGTCAGTCCGCTGACAGAATACTTTGCGCAAAAAAGCAGATTGGGCAATAGTAAAAAGCTCTACGCTCACGTCCGCAAACATTTGGTAGAAGTATACTGCTATGACAAAGGCAAACTATTATTAATAAACTCATTTCCTTGCAAACAAACAGCCGACTGTATATATTACCTATTATACATATGGCAACAATTGGGCTACAATCAAGAAAAAGATGAATTGCAACTGACCGGAAAATTTAAAGACAAAGAAGGATTGTTGACCGGACTGCGCAAGTATCTGCGCCAAGTATTTATCATTAATCCGAAAGCTGAGTTCAACCGTTCTGAGATAAGCAAAATTGAAGATATACCTTTTGATATGCAAACTCTAATTTTATGCGAGTAATTAGTGGAATATACAAACGACGCCGATTTGACGTGCCCAACAGTTTCAAAGCACGCCCTACAACAGACTTCGCAAAAGAGAATCTGTTTAACGTACTAAGTAATAACTATTTCGACTTTGAAGATGGAGTAACTGCACTTGATCTTTTCGCCGGGACAGGAAGTATCAGCATCGAGTTAGTCTCTCGCGGTTGCGACAAAGTAATCTCGGTAGAAAAAGACCCTCAACACCTGTCTTTCATTTCTCAAGTCATGCGTGAAGTAAAAACCGATAAGTGTTTTCCTGTCCGTGCAGATGCCTTTAAGTTCATAGAGAAATGCAGTGAACAATTTGACTTCATCTTTGCCGATCCCCCCTATGCATTAAAAGACTTGCAAAGTATTCCCAGCCATATTTTCGAAAACGGTCTGCTAAAGGAAAACGGCTTGTTGGTATTGGAACACGGAAAAGATCAAAACTTTGAGGATGATCCTCATTTCATTGAACGCCGCATATACGGCAGCGTCAATTTCTCCTTTTTTAGAGCAACGGTGCCAGAAGCCGAATAGTAGATTCTTGTACCTTTTGATACCACGGACGCTTTATCCATTGTTTTCTCTGCAATAGGAAGGCGTCCTTTTGGTCTTTCAAGAAAATCTCTTTCAGAATTAGTGCAGAGATACGATCATACATAAAAGCATTGACCTCAAAGTTATGTTCAAAGCTTCGGAAGTCCATATTGGTAGAGCCAACTGTAGAAAGAGTATCGTCACTCACTATCAATTTGGAATGAAGAAAACCCTTCTGATAGAGATATATCTTCACACCGGCACGCATCATATCGTCCAAATAAGAAAGAGAAGCCAAATGAGTCAAGCGCGTATCAGCACGCTCCGGTATCATGATGCGAATGTCCACACCGGCAAGGGCAGCCGTTTTCAGAGCCATCAATATAGGTTCGGTAGGCAGCAGATAAGGAGTCTGGATATAAAAATATTTGCGTGAACTGCTGATGGCTATCAACAGTCCCTGCATAATGTCCCGCCACTCCCCTACCGGATCGGAAGTCACAATCTGCATCAAAGCATTGCCATAACTATCCATCTCGGGAAAATAGCGGGAAGAAGTAATCAGAGTACGATCCACCACATACCAGTCTGTCAAAAAAGCCGTTTGCAACCCATACACAGCTTTCCCCTCTATCTTAATATGTGTATCACGCCAAATCCCCCATTGAAAACCCTTCATGTAACGCAAAGCAATGTTCATTCCTCCCGTAAAGGCAACTTTCCCGTCAATCACCACTATCTTACGGTGATTACGATAATTCACCTTGCTCGTAAAAACAGGGAAGCGAACCTTCAGAAAACCACGTGCCTCAATACCGGCACCTCTCATCTCATCATAAAAGAGATGAGGAACTTTCCAGCAGCCTACATCATCATACAACAGACGGATTTCAACTCCTTCACGAGCCTTATCAATCAATAAATCACGCAACAACCTGCCCACAGGGTCATCTTCGAATATATAGAACTCTAAATGAATATGATGCTTCGCCTTACTGATTGCTTTCATCAATGATTGCAGCATAGACAACCCGTCTGTATAGACCTCCGTTTTGTTACCTTCAAAGGGCAAGGCATTATTCACATTTCTGAAGAAGTGCATCAATTGGTGCTGATCTTCAGGACATTTAAAAGCTTTCTGAGCCTGATATTCTGCCATCGGACGCTTAATCAGACGGGTAAACCCTTTACGGCCAATCAGCTTTTCCTTACGTGTGCTCCGACCAAAAAAGAAATAGAAGATAAGTCCGACAATCGGAAGGAAAAAAAGCACAAGTACCCACGCCATTGTTTTAACCGGATTACGATTATCAAGCACCACTATCATAATAGTGCCAATAATAATCAAGAAGTAAAGCAGGTTAAAAGCAACAGTAAATATTTCATTAAATATGCTCCATTCTATCATAACTCTAATTTACACGTCAGCAAACATATAAAAAAAATCCCAACCTATAACAATATAGATTGGGAAAAGATTCTTCCATGCTTATTTTAGAATGGGCGTCCTCTATGTCCGCCGGGACCAAATCCCGGACCTCCGAAGCCTCGTCTGCTGTTCATCATTTTATCGCGTGCCCCCTTACTTCCAAAGATATTCAAACGATAAATAAAATGAAGCATACAGTAGCTATTGATACTATTGTATTCTGTAACCGAACGCATATCGGCAGACAATGAACGGCTGATATTGCTCTGTTGTTTCAAAATGTCATACATTTCAAAACTAATAGTTGCAGCCCCTTTAAGCAAGTTTTGTGCTATCTGAGCGTTCCATATCAACTCATTATTATTATAACTGGCATCATTATATCCTCTTCTTGACTGATTAGTGATATTGGTGGACAAAGTCATTTGCCAGGGAAGAGTGACATTAGTACTTGCTCCATAAGAAAATGTATAAGGGTTCTGATTGTTTTCCGGGCGTAATTTGCTGCGCTCTGCCGTATATTCGATAGAACCGTTCAAAGAAAATTCAAACCAGTCGTTACGATACGAACCGTTCAGATTCTCTGCCAGAGTTAAACCGGTAGTCGTGTTCTTGTCATCCATCTTTGTATCCTTATTATAAAGATAAGCCACCTGATTCTGGTAATTGGCACGTGCAAAAGAGTTGATAGTGAATTTCTTGTTCTTCAGCGCGGTATTGAAGCCGAACATACCGAAAGCATTCCAGTTACCATTAATGTTCTGCGGAGTAACAATGGTCCGACCGGTTTCCATATCATACTGCGTACTGTTACTGATACTGTTCTGCGTAGCGGTAAACATCAAGTGTGCCACCATTCCACGTTGTCTTTCAGCATTATATGTATTATAAAATGCGCGCATGGTATGTGCAAACGAAGGTTTCAAGCCGGGGTTACCGACACGGATATTCAGCGGATTTGAGTTATCAACAATCGGCAACAAGTTTTCCATACTCGGCTGACTGCTGCGTCCGCGATAAGTGATACGCAACTGACTCACTTTAGAGAAACGATAGCGGAAGTCCAGATTCGGAGCAAAATTAAAGACCGTACGAGTGGTATCTACCATATACGCTCCTTTTTTATAAGAAAGTTTGGTATTCTGCGGCTGCAAAGACATTCCCACACTCATCTGATACTTTTCGCGGATGAAACGCAAACCCAAAGAAACATCATGGTTAAAGTATTTATACTCGGCATCCTTGCTTAAACTATCCACATACGCAGCTTCATACCCTTCGGGCAGTCCGTCACCGATTTCCCAAGGAAAACCTTGCAAATCATAAGTAGACTTATCGCTCGTAGTATTTTTGTATTGAAACCGATAACTGAACTGCAGAAAAGTAGCCCGAGCAATCGGTTCGCTATACGTCAACTGTGCCGTATAGTTGTAATTCTTGGTCGGCATCGTTATATATTGATTACGATATTGGATAGAGTCTCCTCCCAAATAATTATGTATTTGATAATAACGAGTCTCCGACTGGGTATATTGATCATTGTCGTTATCGCCATAACCAAACGACCCCCGGAAAGTGATGTTACGTCCTTTATTGTTCAGCTTGCGGTTCACCTGTAAAGTCGCATTGGCAGACAGACTCTTAGTATCCGACAAGCCATGTTCATTGGTCGCATTGACGCGAATGTCGCGTAACGGATCACTGCCATCCATATCATTAAAATTAAGATAATCGTTTGGATTGGCAATATAATTATAAGGGTCATCATTGAAAGTACCTGATTCTTTCATTGTAGCCCCATCGGTCTTATTATAAGAGACGTTAGGACGAAAGATGATATTCGTCATTGAATCGGGTTTCCATTCCATACGGAAATCCGCATTAAAATCACTTACTTTGTTACGATTGTTTGAATTCGTGTTTGAATAAGAATTGCCGCTCTGCAAGAAACGTTGAGAATAACCGCTGCTGATGATATCTGCATCACGATAGTTATAGCGCATACTACCCCCCAATTCCAATTTGGACGTTTCCGTAGCAAAGTTTGCGCCCAACATTTTTGTGGCATTCAGCCCGTTATTACGTCTCCAGCGAGGACCGCCGCCTCCACCCGAAAATCCTTGGTCGTTCACATTATTGGCAGAACCGATAATAGAAAATTGAGTTTTATCATAAAAACGGTTTATCATAGCACGTCCCATATAGCGGTCTTCGGTACCTCCTGCCAAATCGACATTTCCAAACCAACCCTGGTTCATTCCCTTCTTGACAGTCAAGTCCAGTACCGTTTCCTCTTCACCATCATCAATACCGGTAATACGTGCCAAATCAGATTTCTTATCATATGTCTTCAATTTATCAACCATATCGACAGGCAAGTTCTTCAATCCGGTCTTCACATCACCGCCAAAGAACTCCTTACCATCCACCATGATTTTCTTCACCTCCTTACCATTGATTTTGATATTTCCATCTTCATCAACCTCAGCTCCGGGCAGTTTCTTCACCAATTCTTCCAGCATAGCTCCTTCGGGAGTTCGATATGCGGATGCATTATACCCGATTGTATCTTCCGAAATGGTAACTTGAGGAGCCTCAGCCACCACAATCGCCTCACCCAACATAATATCATCTGTGGGCAAAGTCACCGTGCCTACATTAACAGAAGGCTTGCCGGCAGTCAATTGCAACGGCTTCTCCTGAGTCAGATAACCGACAAAGGAAATCTTCAAAACATATTTTCCGGGGCGAGCCGCCACAGAGAAGACACCATTATTATTGGTAACATTTCCTACTGCCATTGTACTATCCGGCAAAGAAAGTAACTGTACGGTAGCCTGTGCTATCGGACTCTTGTCATCTCCATCAACTACAGTTCCGCTTACCGTGACCCGTTTGCTGCCCTGGGCCCAAGAGAGAGTTGTACCGGTACACACCAGTAGCAACAAAAGTATCAATTTCTTCATCTTTCTATTTTCCTAATGAGATTTAATGCCTAATGTCCTTTGGACACTTCCACACTCAAAAGGTTTAACGGAAAAGAAGATTATTTTTTAAAAAGCTTGTCTACCTTACTCTTTTGAATGCCAAACTCCAGACAAAGTACATTGAAAGCCATATAAACAATAGCAATAGAATTATCGGCTTCTTCAAGGTTTCCATCATAGACTCCCCTGACAAGCATCACTATATAATAAATGCCTAAAAGATAAATGGCATAACAAATGGCCTTAACACGGATTTTAGCTGTTTCCTCATTCTCGTTTTTCACCTTTGCCAGAAATATCATGAAAAGAGAAAACCAGATAAGTAACTTCACAGAAGCTTTGGTAAACAACAAGTTACTGTCGTTTATCATTCCAAACATAAACATCATCAATGGCAGGAACACACACAGGATTAAAAGAGTATATCCCATGGTTCTGCAATAAGTGGGTAGAATTCCTTTCATTATTTTAGCATTTAACGTACAAAAGTAATTATTTGCAAGCAAACTACGCCTATCTTTTTGCTTTTTTACCTAAATTTGCAGGCAAATATAAAAGTTATGAGTAAACAAAAGGTTATTATCTGCCACAGTATAAACGAGAATTTAGCTGATGCCATCAGCCAATGCACGTATGACAAATTATTCATTCTGGTTGACGAGCATACCCGCAAACTCTGCATACCGCTCATTCAAGAAGCCGGCTTCATGAAAGATGCGCAACTGATTTGCATCGGCGCAGAAGATGTCCATAAGAACCTCGACACCTTGGCCTATGTGTGGAAACAATTAGGCGACCGAGGAGCTACACGCCATTCACTGCTTGTCAACCTAGGCGGAGGAATGGTGACTGATTTGGGTGGTTTTGCAGCCTCAACATTCAAGCGCGGCATTAAATATATCAATGTCCCCACCACTTTACTTGCCATGGTAGATGCCTCCGTGGGAGGAAAAACCGGCATTAATTTCAATGGGTTAAAAAATGAAATCGGCGTCTTCTCTCCGGCTGAATCTGTACTGATAGACAGTGAATTCTTAAAGTCATTGGATTTACACAATCTGCTTTCCGGTTATGCAGAAATGTTGAAACACGGACTTATCAGCACCCCGGAACATTGGGCTGAATTATTGAATTTCGACTTCAACAAAACAGATTATAAAGCATTGCAAAAACTGGTTGCCAAATCCGTTCAAATCAAAGAGAAGATTGTCGAATGCGATCCATATGAAACCGGAATACGCAAGGCTTTGAATTTGGGACATACAGTGGGGCATGCTTTTGAAAGTTTTGCTTTGGAAATCAATCATCCGGTATTACACGGCTATGCTGTTGCCTGGGGAATGGTCTGCGAACTATATTTCTCGCACGTCAAGACAGGTTTTCCCAAAGACAAGTTGCGCCAGACCCTCCAATTCATCAAAGAGCATTATGGCAAACTGGACTTCGACTGCAAACATTATGACCGACTTTATGAGTTCATGACACATGACAAGAAGAATATTGCCGACAGAATCAACTTTACTTTATTGTCCGACGTGGGCGGCATTCAAATCAACCAGTCGGCCACAAAGGAAGAAATCATGGATATGCTAGATTTTTACCGTGAATCCATGTAATCAAGTATGATTTAAAGCTAAACAATAACTAACTGATACATAGGATCCAATAAAACAAAATGCTTTTTATTCTAAAAAAAAGTGCCGAAAGATTTGCTATTTTAAAAGAAAGCCGTGCCTTTGCACTCGCAATTCGGGGTGTAGCTCAGCCCGGTTAGAGTACGCGTCTGGGGGTCCCAAAAGATTTATTCTAAAGCATTCAAGATAAAACAATGATATAGAAAGAGTTAAACAAAAAAGTTTAGCTCTTTTTTTTATCTACAACTATCCTAAAACTTTCATTACAATTAAATGCAAATAGATGCAAACCAACCATCAATATATTCATTTTTTAAGACTTATTGTTATTGTCTAAAGATAGACCATAGTCATATTTTAGACAACAAATTTCGACAACATTTATTCAATGTATCAGTAATGTCACCTCTTTCATTATTCATTCATTATTTTTTTAAACAACTTATCTCTTAATTTAGCCTTCTAATATCTTTTCTATCCCAATAAGTGAGTCTGCCTTTGCTTTCTTTATCATTTCGTCCATAAATTGTTGTTCATTTAATGAACAAGAAGTATCTTTAGGCTGTGAAAGAGCGCTGGAGCTTATTAAGGGATTGTGCCTTGCCGAGTCCATATTATTAGAACTATTAGGTCCATCAAATATAGTCGAGCTCTTTCTTATCTTATCTTCAATTTTAACAGCTTTGTTATAAGATGTTAATATAAATCTTTTATCATTGAAATTATCGTTTTCATCATAAAAACAAGTACAGACCATTCCAATACCAATATCATTCTCTTATAAACATTTCCTATCTATCCCTTAAACGCCATATCATCTTTCATAAGATAGAAATCTCTATATAACAAAAAAATGCTACTTGATAAGACGTCAAATAGCATTTATACTTTTCACAATATACCAAATTCATTCCTTGTTTTCATCCGTTTCCGAATTTAAGCTGTTTAAAATTAGTCTTACAGACTCTGTTTTTAACTTCTCTACTTCTTCTTTAGAAGGTTCGCTAACAACTATTGAGATTGATTCTCCATCTTCTTCCCATCTAGGGTGTATAAACCATTCGCGCCTAGCATCTATAAATTCCTTAACAATTCTTCGCAAATCATCATCCAATAAAGAAAGAACCTTGCTGCGTATTCCATAGGGAATTCTATATCTATAAAAAGCTTCTGCAATCCCTCCTGTTATACAAGCCAGTGTATCACTGTCACCACCCAATGAAACAGCCAACCTTATGGCATCCTCAAAACTCCGACTCTCTAAAAAAGCAATAAGGGCTTCGGGAACTGTACCTTGACAACTTTCATCAAATTTATAATCACAACGAATATCATCGCAACAGCGATTCAAATCATAGCCAAAATTATCTGTGATAAAACTGCGGATATATTCTTTTGATTTACCTTTTCTTGCCAAATAAATAGCCGATGCCGTAGCCTGAGCTCCCTTGATTCCTTCAGGGTGATTATGGGTAACCACAGCTGTCTCTTCCGCCACGTTTATTGTTTCTTCCAAAGAATCAAAATACCATCCCACAGGACTAACACGCATTGCCGAGCCATTTCCCCAACTATTATAAGGCTTAGGATTCTTTTCATGCAGCCATTTGTTGAAACGAGCACCATAGCCACCCATAGGAAAAGGATATTTGGAACCATAATACTGCATCACTCTCACCAAATCACCTCCATGAAGCAACCAATCAGCCACAGCAATGGTCATTATCGAATCATCTGTATAAGAAGATTCGATGCAGAACAACGGAAACTCTTTCATCTTTATATTATTAAACTCATATACAGAGCCTATAATATCACCTGCAAGCGCGCCTATCATATTAATAAAAAATCAATTCATTAAACAAGAAACATAATATCACACAAGACAAATATACAAGAATACTGTATATAGAACAGCTAAATTTACCCTCCACCATTTCCCACTTTCCATCCTTCCATTTCCTAAAATCCATTCTCTCTGCCAAAACCGTATAGCCACTTTAGGCATACACCCCTTTTATTTGCCATACGACATGAACAAGAACTACACAACTTCTACATTCGGAATTATTTCTCATCACTTTTTTCTGTAGAAAGTTCATCATTTCCCACAAAATTACCCAAAATATCCCATTTATCCTTATAATCTGCAATATCTTTCTTGAATATATCAATAGGACCACCATTAAATTCCTTTCTTCTCTCAACAACAATATCACTAGGAACAATATAAAACTCAGGAAAAACAGACAAATCACTAAACTTATTATTATAAATTACAAAAACATAATAATGATTGTCCTTACCCACTGCATTCCCTACAGGAATAGAATCCCATTTACGTACAGACTTCACATCAACAGAAATCCAACTTCCGTCATCCTTGGTAATCCTTATGTCAATACTCTTTTCATTGCCCAAAGTCAAATACGCTTTTGCACCCAAACGATACAACATGGACAAAACCAAATGCTCACTTGCAATACCGGTCCAATGACCATCTTTCTTTTTTCCCATAATCAATATATTTGTATATTATTTTTTTATTAGAACAAACGATAAACGCGCTGTTTATCGCAAGTCCATTATATTAATACACAAATATATTTAATTATTTATTCCCGCCAAAACATTTATTACATAATTTTTATAAGTAAAAAAAAGCCTGAACTGAACTTTTCCTCCAGAGAACATTAATAGAAGTTCTCACGAACATTGACTCAAACTGTTCAAAAAGCTGTTTAATCACGTTTTATTCCATTTACCACAAAAAAGTGATTATTTCCCATCGTGATTCTGTTTAATCGCTTAAACTGCATTTAAACCTTTAAAGAACGATCAGCCATTCTATTCAATAACTCCCAACGATATGGAGAAACGTTTTCCACAGACTTTTTCATTTCCTCATAAAAAACACTCACCTTATTAGTCAATTCATCTATAATAGAAATAAAGTTTTCCTTATCCAGTAGTAATTTCTCTGCTTCTTTCATAACCTCCTTTATATCATATTTATTTTTACTATTGATTTTTCCTTGTGCAAATTCCCTATCCAAAACTTCATATAGATTAAATTGACCCATTACTAAAGCAACACAAGAACGCTGAAACTCTTTCTTGCCACCAAACCTGAGTAAATCAACTTCCGATACAAATCCTTTCTGTATAATCATGTAGCCATCATACCATTTTTGCAATACTCGCAAATAGAAAACAGGACTATACAAGTCAGCCCCTCTTACTACACCGCCAAAAATCGATGTAACTTTTTTGAAACGAAACTCATATCGCAGCACGTTTATTTTTTTTAAACATTCTAAATTCTCAACCTCCCTATTCTTTTTCATCTCCGTCTTTTTATCATAAAAGCAAAGCTGCGAATCATACTTGTCAAAATACAAAGTTTCTTGTTTTATATTAGAACGAAAATAACCATCGCTATGAAGCAGATAATCCCAATATACCCAAGGAACATTAACCATAGAAAAACAGATACCAATATCAATCCTATTGATTACAGCCTGTCGCATAGGAACATTCAACTCATTACTCAATTTATTTATCGATTTTCTGACATCCCATACAGACAAACACTCTGCATAATTATAACCCTTGAAATATTTAAGCAAACTACCTTGCACTATCAAAGTAGTATTTCGCACTTCAATCTTCATATTCTTCAAAAAACCTACCACTCTATTTGAAGAAGTAGACTTTATCGATATCCTACACGGAATCTCTTCTAAAAAGCAAATTTTATTGTCCAACTCACTTTCTTTTATTACAAATTTTATTGTGTCATACATAAAAGCATATTCTTTTATTATTATAATAATAATATTATTTCACTTATTATAAACACAATCCTGAGATTCCAAAAACTCATCAACAGTCCCTATACGGTGACGCAACATCCAATTTACAATCTCAGAACGTCTAAAACGCAGGAAGGACCTTTTGCTCAAAGTGGATTTATAAAAAGGGATTTCGTGATTGGAAGTCTTTTTATAAATCGTGCTGCGGGAAAGACCTGTTATTTTACAGACCTCGTCTATACCAATAATATCAGACACTATCATGGCGCTTTCCGAAACACATGAATTTGTTTTCACGCCTTTGCCCTTACTTGACTCTGCTGTAGGCACAGCTTTTTTTCTTATTCTTTCCATAATTTTTTTTTTAAAATTATGATGCAAAGAAAAGGCGCTACAATTAATTTTTCAAATTCACTTTGCGACACAAAGCAAAAACAAAATCGACATATATATCTGAATATCATATACATATATCGATTTAAAAAAGCGCATTTAATTCAAGGAAGTTATTCCAAAGACAGTATACGAGCTATTTTCCTCCGATAATCATCATAAGCCGTGGCTCTATGATGGCTAGCTATTTTCAAATCACCACCATCTTTATCAGCAAAAAACAAGTTAACCAATGAAGCAGAAAATTGCTTAGTCAACTCTTCGACAGCAACTCTCAATAGAGCCTTTGCACCTGTTCTAGAGGTATTCACTTTTATTTTATGCGTTACATCAGAAGCTTCAGATTTAAATATCTTAAAAAAATTACTGAATTCATCCCTGTTACAAAACAGAGATTCAGAACAAAGATATTCATAAACAAGTTTCAATTGTTCCTCCGAATAACAGGAATACATGGGAGAATTGCCGGTTCGTTTAAGACAATCCTTTAATAAACATGAGTAATTATGAAGATTTATATTTTCCAAATATAACAAATCAATCAATAGATGCACGGCATAATTCCAATCCTGCTGAATACGTATTCCAATTCCACTCTCCTTTTCATATCCCAGCGAATTTATCTTATTACGGATATCGTCTAAAGTGACAGACAACTTGTTCAAGGCATAATAGCCTCTCCTAAAAGCCTCTATATTATCACCCTCATTGATTATGCCGTATTTTTCATATTGATTTTCAATAAGTTCATTTATCCGAAAATATTCTTTTTCAAGCAAAGACTTATCATAGCCGACAACATTACGGATGTGCTTCTCCAATTCGGCAGCATCAATAATATCTTTAGTCATCATCAATTTCGCGATAAAATTTTCATGATTTTTCTTTCTCATAATTTTAATTCTTTATTATTATATAATGATTTCAATGTAACTTTCTCTATTTCAGCATCTCCAAAACTATCCAAATAAGTGTTTGTCGTGCTCAAGTCCTTATGACCCATCACCTGACCAATCATTTCACGGGGAACGCCACTGCTCTGTAAAGTCATTGCCATAGAGTGCCTGCTGACGTAACTTGTTAATTTCTCCTGAAAACACAATTCTTCTCCTATTTCTCTCAGTCTTTCATTATATCTGCCCAATCTGCTGCGAAGATGATTGTACAACTTCTCACCGACATAATCCTTGGAAACAAAAGGCAACAAATAATCACTTATCAGCAGGGTATTATCTCGAAACCACTGAAGCAGCAGGCACAATTCATTTGTCAAAGGGATTCTGATGAATCTCGCATTTTTACTATGCTCCGTCTTATGACGCTTATAGACAAGGTATTTTCCTCCTCCTTCCGATTTTATATTATCACGCTTCAAATATGCCATATCAATGAAACTCATTCCATAACAAAAATAGGAAAACAGAAAAAGCCGCCTTGCCACTTCTCTAGGCTTATTCGCAAACACAGTATTCATCAGCTTGTCCAAGTACTCCTGTGGAAGATACCTTTTACGGGTTTCTTCCTCCAAAGCAGAGATACAGAAACCGTCTTTCCCGAAAGGATAAGAATTACCTGAATATTCCTTTGCTTTGATGGCACGGTTCAATATAGCCCTCAAGGTTTTCATATCATGTTTACGGGTATTACCGCACCACCCTCTCTTCTCCATGAATTGATTATAGGAATTCACATACTTTATATCTATCTCCTGAAAACAGAGCACATGAAGTCTCTTATCAAACAGCTTCAGATTATAAAGGAACCTCTCCCACACTTGTGCATTACCTATATGTCCTGTGGCTTTCATTTCCTCTATGCAGAGAACTGCAAAATCAAGAAACTTACCCTGCTTGCTCTTGTATAAAAAAGCATCAGCAAACTGATTCAAAGTCCAGTCTATTCTATCATGCTCAAAATCAAACTCAACATTCTGAACACGTGCCAATAATTGGACTAACCGCGCATTATACTCCTTGTAATTAGGACAGACGCGCTTGTCACAACGGAAACGCTCACTTTTTTCGTCCCATTCTTCTTTCTTGCCATAAAGACCTAAAGAGACATACTTATGCTTCATGTTTTTTGTTATCCGCAACGAAACAGGATAACTTCCATCCTTTCTTTTATTTGCCGAATGAAGCAATAATTTGAATGTTGCCATATCAATATAAATTAAAAATTAAGTGCAAAAATAAATATGCCACAAAAAAAACATGGTAAAGATGATTCGTAAATGAAAGTTAATAAAGACCAACAAGTATTGCAATCAAAAACCTCTTTGATTTCCCTAAAACATTCCTAACATTTTAGAAATAACTAAATGCAAATAAAGGAAATCCAATCCCATTACAACTATCAACTATAGCACTGAATAACAATATCTTATAAATAAAACCAATAAAAAAACATTTTTTTGAGCAAAAAAACACCTGAAAATTTTGCAAATTCCCCGTAAATACGTACTTTTGCACCCGTTAAACAAAACAACGGGGTGTAGCTCAGCCCGGTTAGAGTACGCGTCTGGGGGGCGTGTGGTCGCTGGTTCGAATCCAGTCACCCCGACTGCTGAAAATCAAGGAGTTAAGATAAACATCTTAACTCCTTTTTTTTGATTCCTACAACAAATCTACAACATTTTTCCCGCTACAACATGTCTACAACTAATAAAAGAAAAATACTAAGCTTCATTTTTCTTTTATTCATATTAGTTTATTTTCATATTACAGAACAAGTCTATACTCCACATTAAGGGCCCATATTCTTAAATAATGCAAAAAATCAAACTTGCTATAAGGTACAAAGAACATGCTTTACTATAAAATATCATCCAGCATAATATCCCATTATTTCATTTCTTACAGCAAATATCGCCCTTTGCCACTGACTGTGCAAGGCGGCCCTATCGGGCTGGTTGGCTGGAAAAAAATCATCCTCGCTTCGCTCCGGTATTTTTTTCCGCCAAGCCTTGCACCGGTCATTTGCAAAGAACAGCCGGGCCAGTAAGAAATTGAAATACTGGCTCCACGGAGCCGGTCATGTCTAATTTAAATAAAAGAATATGACTGAAGAAGTTGGAAAGAAGGTATGTGAAGGTACAGTAGCAGACCTCATGAAGGACAAGACCGGAAAACAGACGGTTATCACGTTGACAAGAAAGAATGCTTACCGAGTGAAGAAAATCAGAGAACAAGGGACGGATGACGAAGCCATCCTTTTTCATTTCCGTAAACGCTGTACGGGAATGGGCTCCTATGTACACACAATCGAAGCGGCAGACGGAGAAACAGAACTTCATCCGTCTGAATTTGAAAAATGGGAAGCTGTGGAATTCCTGTATCCCGGCTATCTGGAAGACCTGCTTGATACTGCATACAACGCGTACAGATGGAGTTCCTTCGAACCTGAAGCAAGGGCGGAAACAGACATCATGCAATATGAAAAACAACTTGTAGAGGATCTGAAACAGATTCCGGAAGAAAAGCAGAACGAGTATGTCAGTGCGTACCATAGCAAGTTCTCTGCCTTGCTGGGTAGTCTCTCACGATGTGCCAGTCCGATGGTGACAGGGCCTGCCAAATTCAACTGCCAGCGCAACAACAAGGCCTTGGACGCATACCAGAACAGATTTGATGAATTTCATGACTGGCGTAACCGCTTCAAGGTAGCCATGGAAAGGATGAAAGAGGCTGCCAAACCGGAAGAACAGAAACAGGAAGAGGCATGGAACCGCCTGAAGCGTGACATTGCAAGCAGCGCACAGACCATTCATGATATTGATACCGGTAAAGCAAGAGGATACAGCCGTGCCCTGTTCGTCAGCAGTATCCTTAATAAAGTAAGCACCTATGCAGGAAAAGGAGAAGTGGAAATCGTACAGAAAGCGGTGGACTTCATTACAGACTTCAATGCACAATGCAAAAAACCTGTTATCACTCCACGAAACCGTTTCTTCCAACTGCCGGAAATGGCACGCCAGGCCAGACTGAAACTTCAGGAAATCAGAGAACGGGAAAACCGTGAACTGAAATTTGAAGGCGGAACGCTGGTATGGAACTATGAGGCAGACCGCCTGCAAATCCTGTTTGACAGTATTCCGGACGACCAGAAGCGAAAGGAACTGAAATCATACGGTTTCAAATGGTCGCCAAAATATAAGGCATGGCAACGGCAGCTTACACAGAATGCCGTATATGCAGTCAAAAGAGTGTTGAACCTTCATAACCTATAAGCCATGAAAGACCGATTGAGATATGTAATCGATTCACGATACTACAACGGAACATGCCTGACTTGTATGACCGATGGAGTCCGAAGTGACCATGGGGGAGAGACTCTTGAAGAACTGCGCACACAGGAGAATAACCCGTATCTGACAGTCGTCACTTCCAAAAGGATTGACAAGATGAACCGCCTGTATCTCCAATCATTATGTGCACCGTTCAAAGAAATTACAGAAGGTGAATATTATGACCTGTTACACGTAGGACGTCCACTCCGTATGAAGCAGGATTCATTCTTTGCCGGAGATTACAATTACAACAGTGTATATATTTTCTGTTTCACCAGAGAAAGCCGTTACTTTAAAGGCATGAGACCGGCATACACACCGCAAATTCAACTGGATAACGAAATAGACATGTACATGACAATCATCAACCGGAAAGCCGTAATCTCAAAAGAGGAAACAAGCAAAACGGTCACAACCGGAACCAGATTCATTCCCTATTATTTTTCAGTGGACGGGAAACAGCCTGTATTCATCTGCAACCTTGTCATCCAATCAGATTCCAGACAAGCAAGGACGGACATGGCGAATACCCTGAAAAGTCTTCGCCGGAACCATTATCAGTTCTATAAAGGAAAAGGACATTACGCAACTCCGGACGAAGTGATAGACCATGTATCAGGAAAGAAGCTCACTCTTGTTTCCGACGGACATTTCTTTCAATATCCTCCCGGCAGGGAATCCGCAACTTTCATCGGACACATCAAGGAAACATCAGAGGAATTTCTTTTTCGGATCTATGACCGTGAATATTTCCTGTATCTCCTAAAAAGATTGAGGACCGTGAAAAAGGAATCGGCACAGGAACAAATAAATATCAAATCATAACATTCGGGGGAATGCGGTAGAATAACTGCCGTATTCCCTCATAAAAACAATACAAGTATGAACAAATCGAACACTCTATACTGGAAAACAGCCACAGATCCGGCTGAACGCATTGAGGTCAGACTCGTCCTGAACAGTTATATCGACAATGACAATCTGTATGTAGGACTTGAATCCCGGTCTAAAGAGAATCCGGAATGCTGGGAATCCTACACGGACATCACCGTCAACCTCAATTCCCTTCCCCCGTTCCATGCCTATGTGGACAACCGGGACTGCAACAGACATGTGCATGATTTCCTGACCATTAACAGAATAGCAGAACCTGCCGGATTTGAATATCAGGGATTCAGAATGTTCCGCTTCAATCCTGACAGGTTGAAGGAACTCGCACCCGAACAGTTCAAGACAATCAGCGCCAAACTGCCACCACAGGATGACATGATAAAGGACATCATCTATCAGGAAAGACGTTTCCCTTTGAGAACTGTTCAAGACATTCACGGAATATATCTTGTTTCAAGCAAGGAACTGGAAGAATCTCTGATCGAAGGAGTACGGAACCTGGATGCTGCGGCAAATGAACTGCTGGATGGCATCTGCCTGTTCTGCTCCACACAGGAACTGCGCTATCTTACGGATGCAGAACTGATAGAAACAATCTACGCACAATAAAGAGGAGGAACAAATATGAAAACCGGAGATATTGTATTTCTGAAACGTCCCTATAAGGGATACCGTGCCGTCGAACTGATGGAAAGACTGGAATGCCGCTGGCTTGTCAGGATTGTCGGGAGCGGTCTTGAACTGGAGGTATATGAAGATGAACTTATATCAGAATTTTAATACGGATAAAGTGTTATGGAAAAATATCAGTTTGCATTCCATTCGGAAATAATCGGCTATACCTCTCCTCATATCGGCGAGGTCAGAAAAGCCATACACAGAAAAGTGGAAAAGGAAAAGTCTGCCGCCATAAAGAATGATATTGAGCTGCACATGTACAAGGTGCATGACGGCATACCGGTTCTCCTTAACACCTGTTACCTGTATGATGAAAAAGGATGTATGGTACACGGAAGTATCAAGGGAACCAAGGATTATCTGCTTGAGACATGGAGATACCATACAAACAGACATTCCAAAGGTTTCAGTTCCACAAGAATCAGGCCCTGCACGACAAGCAGGGCTTTTTCGTTTGTATAACTCTTAAAATCAGGAATCATGAACCAGACATTACAACTTACAGACTATATTCCACAGTATGTAAGCCTCTACTACGTGGACTACCGGGATGACCTTGATGAGCATGAAGACATCCAGGAGGAATGCATCCGTTCCAACAATATGGAAAAACTCTATGAAAAGGCATACGAATGGTATGAGGAACAGGAAAGCTCAAACATGCACGACTATCTGGAGGAGACAAGAAAGAACATGGAAGCGGACAATTTAGCCGGAGAGTTTGAAGAGCATGAAGATGAAATCAGGGAACTTATCTACGACCGGAACGATTCCGACCCGGTAAAGGACCTGATACGCAACTCGTCCGTCACTAATTTCTTCTATTCGCTTGGAGTGGAAATCAGCGGATATCTGACCGGTTGTTCACTGCGGGGAGAATCAGTCGCCATGGCCTGCCATAAGGTACGCCGCGCACTGCATCTGAAAAAGGGGCAGTTTGACGAGAAGATTGAAGAACTGGTAGAGAATGCCACATACGGCGGAGAACTACGCATCTACTTCAACGCCATGTTTGACAGGCTCATCAGCAAAGACTCTGAGAGCGATTTCAAAAGCATCCGTTTCCACGGGAATGTAATGGTGGCCATTGCCGACAGCCGGAACGGTTCCGGACATCATGTACGGATTCCGCTGGACATCACTTTCCCTTTCCGAAGGGAGAACCTGTTTGTCGATTCACAGGTACACTATTCCTATGCCAATGAAGTCTGCGGCATGACCAATGACTGGTGTGATTCCACAAAATGGGAAACGGGCATGATACCTTTTACCGGATCTGTCCGAAAAAGCCGGATGGCTGAATACAAGAAACAGGAAGCCGCTTATGAGCAGACATTCCGAGACGGGAAATGCACCTTCGGTGACATGAACTACAAACGCCACCGTGACGTGCGGTATTCGAATGAATATCCTGCCGGATGCAGGTGCCCTCATTGCGGTACTTTCTGGATTGACTGAAAAAACATTTACCAACCAATAAATTCAAACGATATGAAAATCTGCTGTTCACAAGAGCATTACGATAAGGTCGTACAGTATGCAAAATCAATCAATGACAAGACCCTGGAAAACTGTCTTGAACGTCTAAAACAATGGGAGAAGAACGAGAACCGTCCATGCGAAATCGAACTCTATTACGACCATGCGCCTTATTCGTTCGGATTCTGCGAACGTTATCCGGACGGGAATACAGGCATTGTCGGAGGACTGCTGTATCATGGAAATCCGGACGAGTCCTTTGCCGTCACCATGGAACGTTTCCACGGATGGAGCATACATACCTGACATATATGCGACAGTCTGTATTGGGGAGCCTCATGCAATATGGGGTTCCCTTTTTTTATGCCGCAGACATGATGACAGCATCCTCATTTCTTGCTGCAAAAATAGCTGTTTGCCGCGCAACTCCCGCAAGGCGGCCCTGCCGGGCTGGTTGTCTGGAAAAAAATCATCCTCGCTTCGCTCCGGTATTTTTTCCCGCCAAGCCTTGCAGGGATGCGGGCAAACAGACAACAGGGACAACAAGAAATAAGAATGCCTGTACCTTACAGGCAGACAATGTATAACAATAAATATCAGAAGTCATGATTACAGACCAGAAGACACAGAACAGGCTTCACGCGGATACCGGAACAGAACTGTTCTCCATCAGACAAAGGAAGGAAGCCGTCACAAGGATGCTGGACATTCTGAAAGAAACTCCGGAATACCTGCAGGTTATGAACCATATACCGGCTTATGCCATGGATGACGATACGTCAGAATGGTGGAATTCCGAAGAATCGGAAAATTTCATGAACTCACTCCTGGAAGTGATGGAAAGCTATACTCCGGACGGATACAGGTTCGGACCGAAATCCGGCACGGCCGACCTTTACGGCTACTGGGAAAGCAAGACCGGGCGGACAACCCTCTTCCATCTGCTTTTCAGTCTGGAAAGCGGATATGAATGGGGAAAAGGTCTTTCCCATGAGAAAACGGATGCATTCTACAAGGAAATAAAAGAGAAATTTCATGGAGAGGGATTCGACACGGACAGAACCGGCTGTACATCACAGGCCATGTATCTTGTAAAAGGAAAGACACGCCTGTACGTGCATCCGATGGAAATAAGCGGCTACTGTGAAACACTGCATATTCCACAGATTACAGCCATACTGAAAAAAGGAGGCCGTACATTCCGTCTTGTAAAGGATACGATAGCGGAAGAGGTGTATTCCTTCACCGATGAAGAAGAAATGGAATATTACCATGCCAGATACGGAACGTGCATCCACAGGAATATACTGGATGCCTTCAGCAACCGCCGGGCAGGAAAAGAGGACATACTTTCCATGATGGCATCACGGATAAATGTGGCGACGACATCACATCTGCACGGTATCGGATATGATTCGCCTGCATACAGGTTTGTGCATGAGGCATACGACAGACTGGTAAACAACGGAAAGCTGAAGGAGAATGTCCGGGAAATCGGTTGCTGCAACATCATAATGGCCATTTCAAATACCAACGCAATATGAGACTGAATTACAATGACATGCTGCTTCTGGCAATATGGGAATACAACAGGAGACAGGACGAGGATCTGACCCTGGAACTGTTTCAGGAAACATTCGGACAGGTTCCCGGCGCACATTTCCATGACAAATGGGTGCATTATTACAACAAGAACCTGCTGATGATGGCCGCCTATTTCAGGGGTGAGGAAGAAAACGGCCAGAAATTCTGTGATATGGTCACCCGACAGGTTGAACGCTATACACAAAACAGGAGGAGAACAGGATGAATACAAAGATACGATATGACCTTGACAGTCTTGAACTGGCAAACGGTGACTTCGGGTATCCCATTACAGAAAAGGAAGTACGGAAAGTGAACCGTATGCTGGAACTGATGGAGAATGTCCGAAGCAGGCAGATGTGCCCGACAGAAGGAGACAGCGTGGAATTTGTCTCACGTTCGGGTGACTATTTTGGAAAAGCTCATATAGAACGGATAACAGGAAAATATGCGGATATATGCCTGATACCGGAAACGGTATTCTGTTTCGATGACATGGGAAAAGCCGCCTATGATACCACCGGAAGTCCCTGGACGCAGGTCAATATCCGGAACATGAAACCCGCAGGTACTGAAATCCGCATATTCAGAACATGGGGATTCGGGAAGCGCAGCAATACGGGCAGTCTCAGATTCGATGCTCCGGTCAGGAAATGGGAATACAGAGAACCGAATCCGTTGTATGACGGTTACACCACCCGTAACTGGTTCCGCTATCATATCATGAAACACCGGGACAGGGAAAGGACAGGCGAATACACCTTCCGCAGCGATTCATTCACGCTGTACAGCCGGAGCGAGCTGGACGAGCTGGCCGCAATCCTGAAAGGCAGACTCTACAAGGGAATCCTGCCTGACTCTCTTGTACTTTGGGGATACCGCATGGATATTAAGGAAATATCACGTGAGCAGTGGAACGGTATGGGACAGCACGGACAAATCCGCATGAAATTCATGGGATACGGTCCGGTCAGAATCCACACGGACAATGAAAACCATACCGTAACAGTATACAGAATCAACGACAGTCTATAACCAATTATAAAATAAAGGAATATGGCACGATATGAAATCTCCAACGAAGTCAGGCCGCTCGACAGGCTCATCACAGGCTTTGCCTCCTCATGCGGCTATGAAATACAGACCGTATTCAACGACCTGCTGCGTTTCATCATCCACGGCTTCTCTCCGGGAGCACCGCCAATAAGCAACTGGAAATACAAGCGTCAGCAAAACGCCTCGTTCATGGAAATGACAGCCGAATGGACACGTATCATGCAGAAACAAATCGGCAGGTCGGGCTGGTTCGACGCTTTCGGTGAACTCCACATGGCCTACTGCTCAAAACCGGGACAGCAGGCAAACGGACAGTTCTTCACGCCGTCACATATCTGTGAACTCATGGTCATGTGCGCGGCAGGTAAAAAAGAGACCGGACAGAGGATGGGAGACCCCACATGCGGCAGCGGAAGACTCCTGCTGGCATACCATGCGCACAATCCGGGAAACTATCTGGTCGGAGAAGACATCAGCCGGACCTGCTGCATGATGACCGTATGCAACATGCTCGTCCACGGATGTGTCGGGGAAGTAATCTGTCATGACAGTCTCCAGCCGAAGGCATTCACCGACGGATGGAAAGTCAACCAGGCTCTGCCCTTGACGGGAATACCTTCTATAAGACGCATGAAGGAAGAGGAATACAGGAATCCTCTTCCGGAAAATATCGGACGCTTCAAAGAGGCAGTCCGTATCATCAACCTATTGGACAAATAATTACCAACCTTTAAAAAAATATAATTATGGAAGCTTTAGCAACATTGAACAATCAGAGACAGTTTGATTTCCAGAACAACGGAATCGAAGTAATGGACCTTGAAACACTACAGCGTACCTACAAGGAAAACGACATCTACGGCAATCCGGTAAGGGGAATCTACCACTACCAGGTCATCCAGCGCATGACGGACATCTGCCGCCGTCACAACCTGAACTATGAGGTGGAGGAAATCTTCGCCGCCCAGAACAAGAACCGTACACAGCCCGGTGTGGTCATCCTGCCGCAGGTGGAACAGACCTATGGAGAGAAGGCGGTAGAGGCACATGTACTGCGAAGAATCTTCACCACCATCCGTATTCTGAACGGGGATACCGACGAACTGACAACCACACTCGTGGTAGCCTACCATCAGGACGGTATCCAGGCGGCAATAGGTCCCTGCGTACGTATCTGCCACAATCAGTGTATCCTTTCACCCGAACGAAGCGTTGCCAACTACGGCAAGGACAAGGTGACTACCGAGGAACTGTTCGGGAAGGTGGATGACTGGATGAGGAATTTTGAGCGTGACATGGATGCGGACAGAAGCCGAATCCAAAGGCTCAAGGAAAAGGTGTTGACACCCGGTGAATTGTACATGATCATCGGTATGCTGACGGCTCTGCGTGTATCCCATGACAGTGCAGACAAAAGACTGGCATCACAGGTGGACACCTATCCGCTTAACCAGGGACAGATTTCCGTGTTTACGGAAGAACTGCTCAAACTCTCACTTGAACAGCCACGTATTACAGCGTGGGATGTCTACAATGTAGCGACAGAAATCTATAAACCGGGAAAGACTGATTTTCCTGCCATGATTCCACAGAACGGGGCAATGGCCGATTTCCTGCTTTCGTATAACCAGAATTAAAACCTGAAACCGAATACAACAAGCCCAGTTCCGTCACCAGCGGAATCGGGCTTTGTCGTTTATCAACCATAATAATAAGATAAGATATGGCAGCAAGTAACAGAATAAAGGCTGAAATGTATATCCTTTTCAGCTGCAACGCATGGCACGAATACAGTTCATTCGAGCCAAAGGCGGTCTTCTCTTCCATAGAAAAGGCAGCAGACTTTCTGCAGAGGAACAGAAGAAAACTGAAACTGGAGGAAGATGACATCGAATGTTTCAGACAGCACAGTCAGACTCAGGGCAGAAATACCAATTACCTGGTACAGTCCTGTCCCTATAATCCAGTCCGCGCAAGAGACTTGGAATGACAAAGAATCCCATTCATAAACAATCATATAAAAATATACGACTATGACAAATGATGAAAACACTTACATCGGAATGTCCCTGCCGGAAGGAATACGGTACATCACCGTTTTTGAAAAAGGGGGTTTTGAAAACTGCGGAAGAATACTCAGGACATTCTACCGTACGGAAGACAGGGTGAGAAAACTGCTCGCTTTGGGAAACCTGCTCCATCTGGGAGGCAGCCTCTCATCAAATGAAAACAAGACAAGCTGCTGGCCTTTGAATAATGGGAATCCCATTCACGAAGCAAAGGAAATATCAGGCAAGGAAAAGTTCTTCCTGCTCGGTGACTGGACTTACCTGTATGAAAATGGCAGATGGTTTCTGGGCTATGAAGGAAAAATCTATGAAATCAGCAATCCTGAATTTTCTGTCTTTGTTCCCGACAAGGACCATACACCTTTCCCTCTGGACAAAGGACTTTCCTTTGCCGTAATCGGTGAAACGGGAAAACTGGAATTCACTCCGGAAATTGTCAACGGATGGGATACCTGGAAAAGCCTTCCCAAAAGAGTCAGTGAAAAAGGGAAAACGGTATATGTATTCCGCAAAACACAACTTATAAAAGTCATCAAACCTAAAAAACTGGAATCATGAAAGAAATCAATATGACAAAGGCTATATCATGTATGCCGGACAAATTCATCACAATGGAAATGGTTAAACTGGCCGCGACCGAACACCGTCCGGAACTGGTCAACTATCTGCCGGAGAAATATATTACTTCTGAAATACTTGACAGTATATTCAAAACAGATGATTACGGATGGCGTTCCTGGCAGCTTTCGAAGATACCTGAAGAAAAACGTAACCGCCAGATTTGTCTAAGGGCAATAAAGGCCGAAAAGAGTAATTTTCCTGACATACCGGAAAAATACAGGAACAGTGACATACTTGAATCGCTGTTCGCACACAGGAATTTCATGCACTACCTGCATCTGATACCTTCATCCTCATGGAACAACGGAACAGTCCGTGATGCAATATACTCCCTTTACCGTGACGTACAGCAAAACGGAGGTTACCGGTACTGTTCAGAGAGGTATGAACAGCAGTTCTTATATGAAACAAGCGTCATGCTTTCTTTCGTTCCGCGACAAGCCAAGGATTTCAGACTTTGGAAAGAACTGATCCATGACGGACGTATCGCAACCATGACTATCGACAAAATGATGCCTAAATGTTTCAAACAGGCAGCATACTACAAGGAATGGGCCATACGCTGTATCAAGGAAGTGGATATACGCTGGCTTGACTATGACACCGTATGGAAGGCCATCTGTCACAAAACAGGCAACCTGCATGGCATTTTCGATTCATACGGACATTACGAGTGGTTCTCCAAACATGCGAATAATGCCATGGCTGACAAAGCAATGGAGCTGGAACCTAACCTGTTTAACAAACTTCCCAGACGGTTCCGGACACCGGAAAGACTTATTCATACACTTGAAGTAAAGAGAGAGATCAACAGTTACAACTTCATTCTTGAACCGAACCTGATGACGAAAGAGGTCTGTATGGCACTGGCCAGAAGGGATTCGTTCTATCCGGATATTCCATCGGAACGCTGGAACAGGGAACTTGTGGAATATTTCACCGAACACGGCCATAGTCTGTGCTGGTTTCCTCAACTGCCGAAAAAACTACAGACCAGAAAACTTGCCGAGAAGGTTCTCAAGGAGAAGCAGCAATACTTCCATTATCTGCGGATGGAATTCATCACACCTGAAATGTCCAGGCTGTTATGTCAAAAAGACCAGGATAATAACCGTCATTTCAAGGAGCGTGTCATGGAGTTCCAGAAATATACAGGACTTCCAGCCGAATTCTATGGATGTGAAACGGATTTCGAGCATATCAGAGATCGTAATGACAACCGCCGATACTGCCGTATAGGACTCACTTACATTGCCCTGCAAAAATGTAAACGCGGATGGCATGAAAGTGAATATTATCTTATCATGACACGCCATCTCAACCGATATATGCCTGCCAAGACAGTGTTCAGAAAACAGATTACCACATTCCACCGGACATGGCTGGAAAAGACAATATGTGACAACGATCCGCAATTCCGGATTCCGAAGATTCAAAAGGATTTGAAAGATGTACAGGCCATGCGGTATTATGAGGTGGAACATGTCCGTACCATACTGGGTTGCGAAATATTCCGCAACTCTTTCATGGGACAGACAGTGGAATATTGTATCCGCAAGGACGGACTGACCTACCATGACAGGAACATGGAAAGGCTCGCCTCCGGCCTACAATACAAGATCCGTCAATTAAAGGAGCAGGCTGTACTCCCCAAAGGAACTGATGACTCTATGGAAATCAATGCAGAAACGGTACACCGCAATATGGGGTATTGTCTGACCGGAATAGAAGCCTTTGCGGAAGACTACGGACTGGACGTAACCCGGACCTATACCCTGAAAGAGTTGAAGGACATTATCCATGAACAGGGATACAAGCCTTCACTGGAGAAATACAAAAAAGAAGTCCAACATCTAAATCTTATCTGAATATGAATATTTTCCCAAAAAGAATTGAAAACCTGTGCGATGAAATCATCGGCAGGATACTTGCACTGATGAAGGTAAACTCGGTTTCCGAAGTAATACTGACAGACAATGACAATCCGGTTTACGTAATCTGGTTTGACAAGATGGGTGATCCGTGCGAATGCTCGGTACACAAGGTAACTGCTGTCGGAAAAGGAATCACACTTGAAGTCCATGATAAGATAACCGGAGAAAATTACAAGGTAACAAGCCGCCATGAGGCGGCTCTGGCCAATCCGGTGTGGCTTAACGAGATACTGGAGGCCATAACAAACACCTTTCGGATAAAAAATACAGGACTGGAAGAGAATGTTATATGTTGCAAATGTGGAGGAAATCATGTAATATGCAATGCCTTCATCAATCCGAATACAAAACAGTTCTATAATTATGATGATGAGTCATTCTTATATGGATGGTGTGAGAAATGTGACAATTATACCATTCTCTGCGACATAGAAGCCATAAAAAATGATATTGAAAACGGTTTCAAGAGATTTGTCGAAACATACGGGAGAAAACCTGAACTTGCAGAGTGCGAGATTATATGGAAAGACAGTCTTAATACTGAATACGTAAACATCGCAATTACTGATATACCTGAAGAATATGATAATACGATATTTTTCTACTGTAAAAGTCTCTCTGATTTGAAATCACTGGCTGACTACGGAAAAGAGGATTTTATAGTAACGGGGTGCATCAACTTCACAGACCTGGGTAATAAAGCATAAAATCTTTTTTATCTTTCAAGGTTGCCTGATATGTAAACTTTTTATATCTTTGCTGAATGAAACAGGAACGGACCATATCAGCCTACAAGAATTATTTCACGGACTTCATATCATCCATTAGAAAAGAGGAAGCCCGCAAGATATACTATATTCTTGATATGCTGAAAGTTCAGGAAAGGGTAAGCAGCAAGTTCGTAAAGTATCTGCGTGAAGAGCTATATGAAATCCGTGCTGAATATGGAGGCAACATCTTCCGGGTATTCTTCATATTTGATGACGGGAACATCGTAATCCTGTTCAACGGATTTCAGAAAAAGACACAGAAGACACCGCCTTCCGAAATAGAAAAGGCATTAAAGATAAAGGAGGAGTATTATGAAAACAAAAAATGAAAACCTGACCAGCATCGATGCTATCATGGATGAGGAATTTGGCAAGCCGGGAACACCTGAACGTGAGGAGTTCCGTAAGGAGGCATACGCCTACTGCATGGGACAGATTATATGTGATGCCAGAAAGAAGGAAAAGATGACCCAGTCCGAACTGGCTGAAAAAATCGGGACCAACAAGTCCTATATCTCCAGAATAGAAAAAGGTATTGTAGATCCGGGTATCAGTACGTTCTGCCGTATCATTGATGCACTCGGATTGAAGATTGAAATTGTCAAACCGGTATTATAATGGAAAATTATCAGGAAAAAGCCAGAGAAAACTTTTACCGCAACCGTCCGTACGGCATTCACATTGATTATGCCCGAAAAGGATTTGTACTGTTCAATCACTATACAAATAGTCTCGGCAAACAGGAAACCGGTTCTATTGAAGGCCTTCCCCTTGAAAAGTTCGAGGATGTGGACGCGATACCATTGAACGGGAAAATTATAAAAAATGGTAACCAGACAACAGACATCTATTTCTATACGGACGATTCAAATCCTTACAAAAACATGAAGCTGGATATGGATGCTCTGAAACAGTATAACCGGTTCATTTATCCCCTGTCACTTTTTTTAGACAGGATATTATAACAAGACAGCCGTGAATCATGATAAATTCACGGCTGTCTTGTTTCTATGGCACAAAAAGCAATCTGTATTCTTCTTTTCTTCTCCTTTCTATTGACGAAATTTTCTTTCCCTTATAGTAACAATATCGTATGAAGTCCGCATAAATATCCCGGTTACCGGCTTCCAGTTTCCTTATCAACGTGCTTTTGAGCATCTTGCCATAGCCGAGCAACTTATATGGTCCCACCTGGTATGCCAGACACGCAGCCAAAAGTGAATCCTTTCCCAGATGTCGGAACAATGCACACATTTCCTTCAAATCTTTTTTCAAAATACTGTCTCCTTGACTCTCTGTCAGTTGGTCTGGAAACTTTTCCCCTTTTCTAATACGGTGACCATATGCGACATACGGATGATGTTCCGGACCATGCCATCCTTCATATTTTTTGATACACCTGACAGCCGTTTGCCAACGTAATACTTCCGTATTTTCCTGCGCACGTAGGGACGTTACCGTCATGGCCAGTACCACCAATGGCAGTACTGACCTTAAAAGCCTTACGGTTATTATAGGGCACCTCCTTCCTGAACTGACAAAGAATCTTCCACGGCATCCGTCTCTTCATCACCTGCATTGTTGAAGTCAAATTCCATTTCAGTTATGTTTCCCCAGTTGTCCTCGACAACGACAATGAAGTTCTGCGCCTCGTCACATAGTGAAGTATAATACAGCCTGAACTTCCGGTCCTCCAGCAGATAACGGTCATTCGGCTTGAATTCAAGACCGTTGTCCAGTTTCAGGGAACCTTCCCCGTCATACTGGAAATAACGGATTGTATAGACCGTACCGTCAAAATCGCCCTCACTTTTGAGTTCACATCGTATTTCCGCCGTCTCATTCCTGTTCAGTTCCTTTGGAACCGGCATTGTTTCCACGTTAAACGGATAACTTTGCAGGATTTCCAGCTCGGATTCGCACGAGGTCAGTACAAGACTGACCAGACCTATGCAGAACATGGCAATCTTGCCTGCCAGCCCAAATCCTTTTCTCATATTCTTTTCTGTCTTCATTTGTTTTCCCTTGTTTTTGTCAGATATTCATTCAAGTCCTTAAATCCATCATACAGACCGGAACAGTCCATAACCTTATTCCCGAAATGTATGTTCAAAGTCTCCAGTGCGGTAATCCCGGCCCGGTCACGGTCAAGAAAGCACAGGATTTTACCGTAACCCTCCAGAACGGCATACGACCGTTCCAGATTGGATACAGAGTTCAGCACCAGGCAGTCCTCGTCCTTCACAATCCGCAATACCAATGCCGAAAGGAAATCCACAAATCCTTCAAACACACAGCACGTATCCTGTTTCTTTCCGGACAGGGACACACAGGAAATGTCCTTGGGAGAGATGCATCCCTTGAACATCGGGTTACGCAGTTCATAGCCGCCGCTCCGGTTCATGAAGCCTATGGCAAAATACCGTTTGCCCCGTATTCCGTATGCCACTTCCTTGCAGAATCTCCCGGCTATGGCCGGATCAATACCTCTCTCTTTCAGATAAGCTTTCAATGCCTCATGACTCAGCTCCGTCACTTTCACGTCCTCGAATCCGGAAACGCGGGGTATCTTCTTACGTTCCTGTAAAGGCCGGAGGGGAAGGATGCCGGATTTCCCTGAAAGGAACTCCAGCTGCTCCATGAAACCGGTACTTCCTGTCAGTTCTCCGGCAAGATGGAAGATGTCACCTCCCTTTCCGATGCCAAAGTCAAACCAGACATTCCGCTGCGTATCCACCTTAAAGGATGCGGTTCTCTCATTTCTGAAAGGTGATCTGAACCAGACATCATTTCCTTTACGGGATACCGGTACATGCCCCAGATTTTCAAGAAAACCGACAATGGAAATACGTCTAATCTGTTCCAGTTCCATAACCCACTAATTTATCATAAAACGAATGCCGATTCCATACTGGGTATGGCAATGTCCGAGACTTCCGCCCCACAGGAAACGCTCACGCAAGGAAGCCGTCAATGCCACACGGTCGGCAAGGTACAGTTCCATCTCCAGCGTCAGGGTACAGCCGTACACAAAGGCATCGCCGTTTTTCAGGGTGGCCCCGTCATAGAGCTTTTTATCGGACCAGTTTACCGTCTCATATCCGGCCAGTGCCGATCCTCCCAGATTGAGGAAGAACACTTTTCCCGCATCGGAAAGGAAATTCAGGTAATATCCGCCTTCTGCCGTAAACTGCGCCGAAGGGATGGTCACATGACGGTAACCGTGCTTCATGTGCAGGTATTCCGCTCCATATACCCATTTGTTCCCGCCTTTGGCATAGCTTGAAAGTGTCATTCCCATATAGTATCCGTTATCGGAAGCCATACCTCCACGCATTTCCACACCCTGCATCCTCGGCAGAATCCGCTGGGCGTCTGCCTGTCCCACGGAAAGGACAAGCAGCAATGCCAGCATATACAATACTTTCGTTCTCATCGTACCTTCAGTTCGTTGATGGTTTCCGCATGCACCAGGTCTTCGTTGACCACCTCAAAACTCTGGTGACGGCCGCCCTGTTTCTCATACATCTCCACAACCAGTTTCTTGTCGTCCGGTATCGTAAACTTGGGAAGGGCAAATACCGTACATTCCGAATCCCTGCCGTTTACACGTGTCACATAATTATAGGCACGCAGCGGATAAATCACCTGCTCCTGCATGGCCGTACGCTTCATCACCTTTTTATCCACCACCTTGAACGTAATGAAATCCACGTCAAAGGGGACATTCGAGGAGTTCTTTACCTGGGTATGGAAATAAAGCAGGTCATTATGGGTGTACAGCCCTTTGAGCAGATACTGGATGCCAAAACGCTTGCAGCCGATATGACGGATACGGCGTTTGTCATTCTCATACACGGATTTCATGATAAGACGTACCAGACGGGGTGACTCGTTATCCAACTCTGTCAGATAGATTTCCATGGCATTGTTGGGACGGTTCACCGATTCTCCGTCATGGATGAAATCACACATCTCCACATTCAACAGCAACGGCTCATCGGCATACTTCACGTTGAAGGTATAAAAATTCCCGTCTTCGGTTATTACAGACATATTGGTCTCCTCCCTGAAATTGCGTGTTGTGGCCTTTACTCGGATTACATTCTCGGCACCGTCAGCCTTGCCGGCTATCAGGTTTGTAGAGCCAAGATCTACATACTTGACCGGAGCCGGGAAAATGACATGGACGGTCTTGTCATACGTTATTTCCAGTCCGTGCGGCGGAATCATCTGGCTGAAACCGATCTTGCGGGTCAGCCCCTCATAATAATCACCGCTACTTTGCTGCGCCCAGGCAGCCGATACGCCCAGTAAAAGGGCAAACATCATCAGAATCTTCTTCATGTGCTTTTGTTTAATGGTTGTCTTTTCTTTCATAGTTTCCTGTATTTCATTTCTCCGGTGAATGGAGCAGCACCCGGTGTCCGGCCTTCAGCGTAATCTTTACCGTACGCATCCGTTTGGATATGTACTGGGAAACGCCCTGTATCACACCTTTTCCCAGATCGGAGGCAATCTGCGCCCCGGCATCGGTGGAAATGTTGATGCTGCTGTTCATCGAGGTTCCCATGTTGGCGGCAATCTCTCTGGCAGCGTCATATTCCAGTGAACCCGGCACCAGGATTCCCTGTTGCCCGTCCAGATCATAGACTTCCAGCTCCACCGGCAGGATAGTTCCCTTGTATTCCACGGCATTGACCATGATTTCCAGCCGTTCACCCTGTATGCGTGTGCCACCTACCAGTACAGTCCCTTTCGGTATGAAACGTCCGGCAACGGACATGGGCTCGGTAAGCCGCAGGCGCAAGGCCTGTCCGTCGGATACGGTCTGTGTACCGTGTACACAGGCGGCAATGGTATTGCCTTCCGTTACGGTCTTCCGGCCGACAGCTGTATTGAAACCGGCATTGCGTTCTCCCGAAAAGGCGGATATGAACTCTTCGTCGCTCATGGGTCTGGAAAGCGAGGATACCACCTCATTGTGAACCTGTTTCACCGGTATGGCTTTTTTGTCCTCCGCTTTTCTGACAGGAGAAGGAGTCTCCACTGCCTGACGGTTATTGTATTTGGCGGCCAGTTCGTAGGATTTTTCCATCAGGGCCATCTTTTCCTCCATGCCTGACAGTGGCTCCTGCTTCTGCTGCTGTTGCTGCATACGCTCCAGTTCCTCAATCCTTTCCAGAAGCCTTTCCTTTTCCGGATCGGTCCGCGGTTCATAGATGCTTCCCAGCGTACGGTTCATCTCACGGTAGGCTCCGGCCGAGGAACTGACCGGTCCGGCATTGCCTTTTTCTGTTTCCGTTTCCGTGTTTGTTTGCCTCTCCGGTGGAATGTTATCGGGAAGACGGACACTGTCTTTCCGTTCCTCTTTGGCAAACATGGACTCCGCAGCTTCAAAGAATGTCTTCCTTTTCCTGCTTTCCTGTTCCATCAGGGCCTTCTCATAGGCATCCTTCTTGTTTCCTTCCAGGCGGCTGTCCTCGGGAGAAGGAATTTCCGTATTGAACCCCTGTCCTTTATCCTGCCGCTCCCGTTCCTGCCCGGAAGGTGAGAATATCAGATAGAAACTTCCCAGACACAGCAGGAACATCAGCGGATACACCACAAATCTGGCGCGTTTGCGTTTCTGTTCCTCACTCAGCGGCTTCCTGTCCTTTGAGGACCGGAGCCTGAACGGTTTCATCAGCCGTTCCATTACTTTCTTGACTTTTTCTTTCTCCATTTCTTACAATAGATTGAATGAACTCCATACGGAGTGAATCCTTTTCCGTAAATTCCATTCCGGACTCCCGGTTCTTACTGCCCATAAACGGCCGGTATGCCGTATAGACACATGCGGCGGCAAACGGGACAAACAGTATCCAGAGAACGGCCTTGCGCTGTTTCACGGTAAGTCTGTGGCAGAACCTCCTGAGTTGCAGGTCCGCCTGTCTCGTCAGGTTCCTTTTCATCGCTCTACACTCCTTATGTCCTTGTTTTCCAGTATGGTCAGATGTTCGATGATAAAGCCGTTGGGGTTGTCATCGGAACGGGAGGTATTCTGAAGCTGGCAGTCAGTCACCAGCGAACGTTCCGTCACGTTGCTCTCACGGATAATCATCTGGCGGGCATACGTCCTGGCCCTGTAGGGGTAGCCGGAAAAGTCGCAGACCACGCTGTCCACCCGTACCACCTGGTTGATGTTGCCGGAAATGAGACGGTTATAATATCCTTTCTCGGCAAAATCCACATAGTAATGGTAGGCACTTTTGTCCGCCAGCTGCAGGGCACGGTTGATATTGTGCTCGATGGCATCCTTTTGCGGCGACAACCCGAAAAAGAGTTCATGGAACCTTCTTACGTGCTCCCTGGCTTCAGCCGGACGGTTCTGTGAAAGATCCTGTGAAAGGGCAAGCATCAGTGACTTGCCGCCATCGAGTACATAAATCTTCTCACGCTGTTTCTCCGCAAAGCGGTATGAGTTCCACAGGGCAAAGACGGTCACGAGCGTGCAGCATCCGACAAAGACCGCAAGCATCAGGCGTATCCGTCTGAAACTGCTTTCAATATTGGTCAGTGATTTGAATTCCATCTGTTTTCATTTTAATGTTCCTGTTCTGTTTATTTTCCACGCAGACGCCCTCCGATATTTCCCAGTCCGGAACCTGCGGCACCGGCTGCAAATCCTCCGGCCTTGGTCGCGGTACGGTTGATGTTGCGGTTGTAGTTTCCGGCACCGCCTGCCTGCACAATCCATCCGGCCACGGTCGGCACGGTAAAATATCCGATGATACCTATCAGCATGAAGATCACATACACCGAATTGGAGTTGTCCAGCGAATAGTTCGGATTGTTCTGGAGCTCCAGGATGTCGTTCTGCAGCATGAGCACCTGAATCTTGGCCAGCATACAGCTGAAAAGGTCACTCACGGGAAGCCACAGATAGACGGAAATGTAACGTGTGAACCACTGGCTGAGCGTGGACTGGAAACCGTCCCACACGCTGAAGGCAAAGGCAATGGGGCCGAGGATGGACAATACCACCAGAAAAAAGGTCCTTACCGTATCTATCAGCAGGGATGCGGCGGCAAAAAGCAGTTCCAGCAGACTGCGGAAGGCGTCCCGGATATTCTTTTCCAGATTGTACATGCCCACTTCCAGATACATGCCCATACGGGTTGCCATGGCATCGGGCGACCATCCGAGCTCGTCCAGCTGACGGTCAAACTCCTCGTCGCTGACCAGATAGGCCGTTTCAGGATTACGGAGCATGGCTTCACGTTCCAGCCTGTCCTTCTGCTCACGGTACTGCTGCATGTCCATCGTCTGCCCCTCAAGCATCTTGTGGGTTCCCTGCACAATCGGACTCAGCACCGTATTCATCGTTCCGAGTACCAGGGTCGGGAAAAGCATGATGCAGATGCCTATCGCAAACGGACGCAGAAGCGGATACACGTCTATCGGTTCGGCACGGGCAAGCGACTGCCAGACACGGACGGCCACATAGAACAGGGCACCGAGTCCGGCAAGTCCCTTGGCCACATCCAGCATATCCTCACAAAGAGGCATCATTTCATTGTAAAGGCTCTCCAGAATGGTATGGAGATTCGAGAAATCCACGGATAACAATACCATAGGCTACCAGTATTTGGAGGTGTCATTGCCATAGAGTTTCAGGACACGGTCAAGGTCATTCTTCTTGCGGGCACGCAGGAAACTCACGGCTATATTCCTGTTCGTGTAGTAGTTCACGAGATTGCGGTAACGGCGCATACTGGCATAACAGTCATCCACCACGTCCATACGGTCCTTGTCGGTCATGGAAAGGGTGCTGACGTTGATTACCTGCTTGAGGTCCTGCAACACCCCGTTGCTCTCTTCCAGAAGCTTGGTATAACCGAAAGCGATGGCCTCCAGCTCTTCGGGAGAGAAGTTCTCGTCACCCAGCATCTTCTGGAAATTGGTCACGTAGATTTCCGACACGTCACCGACCATCAGGATGATCTCACTGACTTTACGGGCATCCTTCACCAGATTGTTGACGGACTTCAGGGCATCATAGTATTTCTTGTACTGCTGGTATATCTTCACCGTCTCCGCAAAATTCTGGGCGGTACTTGTCGCGGTTGAAGAGGTATGCACGATATTGTCCGACATGTTGATGATACTCTGGGCAAGGTTCCCCGGATCGGTCACCACCCATTGTGCCCGTATCTGTCCGGCAAGAAAAAAGGTTCCTGCACAAAGCAGCAGCAGTCTTTTTCTCATGGACGCACCTCCTTCCTTACATAATCACCGTTCGGAGAAAAGGTCAATACGTCAGCCGCCTCATTGTAGGCGATGTCTATGCGGTAGCCGGTATTGATGAACAGGTTCCCGTTTTCTTCCACCAGCAGATAGGTTTCCGGCTTCAGCTTCCGTGTCTTTCCGCTACGGGCGAAGACCGTCACCTTGTAGGCGTCCCCTTCCTTATATATGAGGACATCGGGCTTGCCTTCCACACTGCTCCATGAACCGCACAGGCGGTCACAGTCCTTGAACCTGCTCTCACTGCAGCTATGCAGCAGCAGTGATGCCGCCCCGATCAGGCAGGCGGCCAGTCTGTACAACTGTCTGTTTTTCATGTCTTGTCTTTTTTAATGATGTTGTCCTTGTTTTACTGAATCTCTCAAAGTCCCATCTTGCGTCTCTTTGGCTTCGGACTGACCGGGATGCGGACTTTTCCGGCCAGCCTGTCCTTACAGGCTGGCTTCCGGCATTCCTTTCGGATAGTAGTATCGTCCTTTTTGTTTGGGGACTTCAGGCCGACCATGGTTTCAAACCTGGCATAAAGTTCCTTATAGGCCTTTTCTGCCTGTTGCCGCCTGATTTCATCCGGGGAATTCCGGTCAATGCCGTATTTCATGAGAAAACCGGAATTAATGAAAGGGCTGTCAATATTCTTCGGGTTGGCTATGAAACCTCCCAGCTTTTCCAGTTCCCCGTACAGCTTGTCGAGATACTGGACGGGAGGAGGGGAACAAAGCCGCTCGAAGACCTTCTCCACAGCATGTGTCAGTCTTACATCGACCTCTACGGCATCAGGTATCTCGCCTCTGAGCCTTCTTTCCCTGTAATCTTCCGGTTCCATACTTTCAAGCCGGTGGTACAGCTCATAGTCCTCTGAAAATCCGTAATGTTCACGGATATCCTTCGGTATGTCCCATCCGTTCATCAGGGACCAGTAGAGACATTCGATTGTCTCCTTACGCTTTCTTTCATCCGATTCAAAACTGTCATTCATAACCGTCATGCTTTACCGTTTGACCTTTTCCTTTCCCTTCTCATTTCCGCAATGCGTTTCACGGCCAGTTCCAGATTTCCGCCCAGTTCCTTGGCCAGCTTCTGCAGTTCCAGCTTTTCCGACTCTTCCGTGGTATATACGGCATATTCCTCATCGCTGACTTCCGTGGCGTACACGGCCGAGTGGGTACCGCCAAGACCGATCCAGACCTCACGATAGAAACGTCCGGGATGGTTGGCCTGGTTGATGGACAGGATCTGTCCGCGTTCCTTGTCGGTCAGTCCGAGAAGCCGCTGGATATGGTCGAACTTGTTCATGTATTTCCGCTGGTCAAGAAGAATCTTGCAGTCACTGTTGTTGATGATAGCCTCCTTCACGACAGGGGAACTGATGATGTCATCCACTTCCTGGGTAACCACGACAGCCTCCCCGAAATATTTTCTGACGGTCTTAAAGAGATACTTTATGTACTCACTCATATTGGCGGACATCAGGGCTTTCCAGCATTCCTCAATGAGTATCATCTTGCGGATACCTTTCAAACGGCGCATCTTGGCGATGAAGGTTTCCATGATTATCAGCGTGACCACGGGCAGAAGCACCTTGTTTCCGCTGATATTGTCCAGTTCAAATACGATAAAGCGCTTGTTGGTAAGATCCAGTTCCTTGTCCGAATTAAGCAGGAAATCATAATCACCGCCACGGTAGAACGGTTCCAGCACGTTCAGGAAACCGTCGATGTCAAAATCCTTCTCACGGACTTTCTTCTCCTCAATCATCCGGCGGTAGTCATCACGCACAAACTCGTAGAATCCGTTGAAGTCGGGTCTGACATCCCTGTTTTCCGTTATCCTGCGGATGTATGCGTTCACCGCTCCAGAAAGGGCCACTTCTTCCGAACGCCTTGGGGCTTCATCCTCACGTTTCCAGAGTGTGAGTATCAGTGTCTTGATGCTTTCACGCTTTTCCACGTCAAATTCCCCGGAATCCGTATAGAACGGATTGAAGGCGATGGGATTGTCCTCCTCATAGGTGATATAGATACCGTCCTCGCCATGTGTCCGGTCATGAATCAGGCTGCAAAGTCCCTGATAGCTGTTTCCGGTATCCACCAGCAGGATATGGGTACCCTGTTCATAATACTGGCGGACAAGGTGGTTCGTAAAGAAGGATTTACCGCTGCCGGAGGGACCGAGTATGAACTTGTTGCGGTTGGTGATGATTCCCTTGCGCATGGGCAGGTCACTGATGTCCAGATGAAGCGGTACGCCGCTCTGCCTGTCCGTCATACGGATACCGAACGGGCTGGGCGAACTGCGGTAATTCGTTTCCGAAGCAAACAGGCAGACTGCCTGTTCCAGGAAGGTATAGAAACTTTCCTCTGCCGGGAAATCGCCCGCATTGCCGGGAATGCCCGACCAGTACAGCACCGGGGTGTCTATCGTGTTGTAATGGGGTATGCATCCCATCAGGGCAAGCTGGCTGCCGGTATCGTTCTTGATACGCCTGAGCTCTTCCTCGTCTTCCGCCCAGGCCAGTACGTTACAGTGGCACCGTACCGGAACAAGCCCTTTCGTATGCGCCTCATCCAGATACATTTCTGCCCATTCATAGTTCACGGCATTGCTGCGGCTGTATTTTGACAGGGACAGCATGTTGCGTGAGGTCTTTTCCATGCGTTGCAGGATTTCCTGCGCGTCATCGATGAACACGTACTGCGAATAGACATGGTTGCATGAAAGCAGGAGTCCTACCGGAGCCGCAAACGAAAGACGGCAGTCGCTACGGTCCGTGGACAAGCGCTCATAGCGCATGTCCGTGCCCACACTGCCGGGAAGGTCTTCCGTATCGGAAAGCACATGCAGGCAAAGACGTTTGTCACCGATGCGCATACGTTCCGGATCAAGGCAGATGTCCTGTAATACGGGATGCGTGTCTTCCATACCGAGAGTCAGGTATCTTTCAATCAGACCGGAACATTCTTCCGTTCCGACCACCTCTTCCGTCCTGAGACGCTTCATCCTGACATGCCCCGAATCGTTCATGATACGTTCGAACTGCTCCACCGCCTCCAGGAATTTCACGACCGAATCCCAGTCCGTGATTTCCTTGGGAAGGATATAGCTGCGGCACAGGGTACTGAAATCACTGCGGCGGCGGGCACGTTCGCGTGTGGTCTTTGTCAGGTACAGGAAGCAGCGGTGCCTGAGATACGGGCGCTCGTTGAAATGACGCTCATAGCTGCGGGACAGGAAGCTCTCCGTCCCGTCCCCTTCACTCCGGTAACTTTCCTTGACGAACCAGTCCTGCTTGTACACGACCGAATAATTGGGCAGCACCTTCATGGCCTTTACCCAGGTACCGTGAATGGCTTCGTATTCCGCCGCCGTCACCGTGTACAGTTCAGGCAGCTCGACCTCGAAGGCTACCGTAATGTCCGCATCCTTGCTTACGATGCAGTTGTTTTCCACGGCCAGAATCGGGAATCTGTCTTCCAGATCACAGGCCTTCAATACACTTCTCATTTCTTTCTCTTCTTTTTGGTTAATGCTCTGAATATTCTGCGGCGGGCTGACAGATAGCGCGGATGGCGTTTCTCGGCCAGCATCTTCATCAGCCCGTGCTCACCGTAGCGGGCATTCATGCGGAAGGTCAGCCATACGGCCAGGGAGCCGGATACCGCCCCGAAAGACAGGCATACCAGCTGGCTGACACCGGCCATATACAGGACAACCACCGCAAGAAAGACCGATATAAGACCTCCGGCAAAAAAGAACAGGTACTGAGATTTCAAGCCCTTGAACTCAATCGGACGGCCCGCTCCCTTGTTGATGCGGTAATCCATGGCTTACAGGAAGAAGGAACGGAGAATGGTGGCGGCCACAATCAGGAAGATGCAGGCGAAGAACCAGCTCGCCGCAGTCTTGGACGTATCGGGGTCACCGCTGCTGAACTTGCCATACGTCTTGATACCGCCGACCAGACCGAGTACGGCTCCGATGGCATAGCACAGTTTGGTGGCCGGATCGAAATACGAGGTCATAAGGCTGGTAGCCTCATTGATGCCGGCAAGACCCTGTCCCTGTGCGAAGACACCTGCCGCTGCCAGCACACACAATACTGAAAAAAGGATTCTTCTCTTCATTGTCGAATCATTTTGGGGTTTGACATAATTGTTGAATTCGACTGCAAATATATAAGGCTTAAACCGCTGTGATACAACACCGTCATCAGGTGTCACCAGATGTCATCAGATGTCATTCAGGAAGCCTTACAGACATAAAAAAAGCATCCCGAAAAGATTTCCGGGATGCCTGAATATATCGGTGTCAGATATATTTCCGCCAGTTGTCAGACGGTTCATTCCCATCCTTTACCTTAAGCGGTTTGGGATTGCCGTCCTCATCAAGATACCTGTCTATCAGTTCCTCTACAATAGCGGAATTCTCCATATTGGAAAGGAACACATCAATCAGGCTGGTCTGCCTGATGGAGAACAGGACACGGGCTGCCTGCATGGCCTTCTCATGGTCGGCTTCATCCTGATGTGTCAGATATTCGCCGAGTACTTCCATGTCCCTGCTGGACAGAACAGGTGATACGGATTCCACTTCGGGAGACTCCGCATCAAGGTCTTCCTGGACTTCCTGCAGGAGTTTCATCTTATCCAGCTGAAGGTTGCATTCCACATCTTCCTGCTGCACATCCTCCTCCTCACCGATAAAATTCCTTTCAAGTGGCTGGCTCATGAAGGGAGCGGCAGTCTTTCCGGCATTTTCGTCCAGATAGACATAACGGGTACTTCCCATCACTTCTGCATCTGAAACCGCAGATTCCGTTCCGGCAGCTTCTTTCTTTTCCTTCTTCACGCAAGGTTTCCCATAAAGCAGGGTACAAACAGTTTCGATACGCCTTCTCCAGCCATACACGCTGTACAGCAAATAGCCTATACAGACAATCCGTACACAGAAGTATATCAGTTCTTCCATAAAGAATCCTTATAGAGAAAGCATTCAAGTTCATTCTTCAGCAATTCTCCGTGGCGTTTCAAGTGTTCCTCCACGATATTGCTCACATAGACTGAAACACTCATGCCGGGAGCCATAAACGGAATAAGGCGGCTTGCCTTGTCGTACAAACCGCAACGGATACGAATCTGACGTCCTTTCCCGACTGGAGCATCGTTCAGATACACACGGTTATATTCGGGAAAGCTGTTCGCTATTCCTATTTTCTCATTCAACTCTCTGACCTGTCCTTTCAGTGAACAAATCTTATTGGACAGTACATAAACGCAACATAACAGCAGGCCGCAAACCAATACGGCAACAGTCAATACAATCCACATCATTTTCAGAATGTTTTTGGGGTTTTTCGGCGAAACAGCTCGCCAAGCTCTTCACTGTAAGTCTCAAGATGGTGTGCCAGCACATTATCCAAAAAAGCGGGCACACTCATGTCATCACTCAGAAGGGGAAGGATACGGGCCAGCCTGCAATACATGTCATAGCTGATATAGGTCTGCTTTCTGTGTACGGACTTCTTTCTGTCCAGAAACAGTTCCTTGTACATTTCCACCTTCTCTTCCAGTCCGGGATCGGCGCGTATCGTTTTGCGGGACTTTTCCTGTCCCTGTGTCTTTACTTCCGGCACATTTTTTTCCTTTTCTGTGACAGGAAGAACATTCTCACCGACATCAGTTCCAGATTTACCGCAGGAAATGGATTCACTGGCCATCATGTCCTTCAAGGCATCCTCGTCCACCTTGAATATCTCTCTTTTCTTTGCCATAGTTCTTATCCCGGAAATATGATACGTTCCATCTCCTGGGCAAACGCCTCAAGACGGCTGTCTTTCAGTAGTGATTCGGAAGGAGGGAGAAGGGTGCAACGGAAATGCTGCCTGGAAGAAGGTGTCATTTCCTTGTTGAAGCGTTCAAGATCCGGAAGTACGGTTTCAAAGACCTTCAAACCCATACGGAGCACTATTGCATTATACATTACATACAGTTCCTTGGAAGTACGGCTGTCCATACGGTTCCAGAATAAACGTATGTCCTTCAGGGGAGCTTCCGGATGCTGTCCGATAAAATCCTGAACGGTCGATACAAAGGATAGGCTGCTCTGCATGACCATACGGTCCTTTACAATGGGAGTAAAGATAAAATCCATGTTCATGACGGACTCGAATACACCACGGGAGTTCACCGTTCCGGGAAGATCGAAGAATATCAGGTCATAGTCGCCTTCCAGTTTGCCGGGAATCTCTGCGGCTGCCTCCGGCGTGGAAGTGACGATCGGATAGGCCTTACGGGAACCGTCTTCAAACTGACGGCAGAAAAGTCGCTGGTGGTACTCGCTTTTCTCAAGGTTCTTCAAATCCCTTCCCCTTAGTTTTTCCAGACTGAACTGGGGATAGTCACAGTCAACGACAGCAACTTTCAGACCTTTTACATAATTAAAATAACTGGCAAGAACCGCTGTTACCGTGGACTTGCCCACACCGCCTTTCTGATTGCTGAAGGCGACAAGAATCGGACGTTTGTTCATACCTTTTGTTTTTGGGGTTAATATTCACTTTTTCTTTCACTAATCTTATAATGGCATTACGCTATTGTGATACTATTGTTGCCATGTTATTATGTCCTTATGTTATTGCAATACTATGTTGCCATGTTATTATGTCCTTATGTTATTACGATATTATGTTGTTATGTTATTATGTCATTATATTATTGCAATATTATGTTGTTATGTTATTATGTCATTATGTTATTGTAATACTATGTTGCCATGTTATTATGTCATTATGTTATTGCAATACTATGTTGTTATGTTATTATGTCATTATGTTATTGCAATATTGCACGCTTAAATCGCGTCAAAAATAAGGTCTTTCAAGCATACAGGTAATATGTAACCAATACCATGACATCAGATGTCATCAGGCGTCATTATATGTCATACAATCCGCTATTTCACAACTGTTTACACGGTCATAATTTTGCAAAGTCAGAACCGATGAACGGCTTGGAACATCTTCCGACGGACAGCAGCACGCCGCTCACGTCGCGCAGCAATCCGCCGGAGGTGGATTCTCTGTTCAAACGAACAGAGCAAGTTGTGTCTTTGTCCGACAGAAAGTATTCTGCCCGACAAAGACCAACTTGCCCTCCCTCACGGTCGGGGGATTTTCCTCCAAAGTCGGAAAATCTGACGGAGAAAGCAAAATAACCCAAAAACAGAAAAGCATGGAGAAAAAACAGGCTAAAAGGACAGGCAGAAAACCGAAAACAGATCCGGCGGACTACAAGTACAGTTTCCGTCTGAACGCACAGGAGAAAACCAAATTTGAGAAACTGTTTCTGGAATCCGGAGCAAGGGACAGGACAATCTTTATCAAGAAATCAATCTTTTCAGAACAGCTGAAGGTAATCAAGGTGGACAAGGTTTCCATGGACTATTACATCCGGCTCGGGGAATTTTACAGGCAGTTTCAGGCAATAGGCAACAATTACAATCAGGTCGTAAGGGCCGTACAGAAAAATTTCGGGGACAAAAGGGCGATGTCCCTGCTTTACAAACTTGAAAAGGCTACCCTGGAACTGATACTGCTCAACAAGCAGATTATGGCATTAACCAAAGAATATGAACAGAAATGGTTGCAAAGATAAGTCACGGGGCAAGCCTTTACGGAGCACTGGTCTATAACCATGAAAAGGTATTTCAAGGGACGGCGGAAATCCTGTCCGGACACCGGATGATTTCCGACCGCCCGGGACTACCGAGCGAGGACATGCGTCTGGTTCTCCTTTCATTTGAAAACCATCTGACGGCAAACAGGAGGACAGACAAGCCGGTCCTGCATATCGCCCTCAGCCCAGCACCTGAAGACAGGCTGGACAATGACAGGCTGGCGGAACTTGCAGAAAAATACATGCAGAAAATGGGATATGGTGACCAGCCGTTCATCGTGTACAGACATGGAGATACCTGCAACACGCACGTACATATCGTTAGTGTATGCATTGACGATGAAGGAAGGAAAATCAATGACTCCTATGAACACCGCCGTTCAATGACAGCCTGCCGGGAACTGGAACAGGAATTCGGACTGCGTAACAGTGCGGATACGGAAAGACGGAATCCGAAAGCGGAACTGAAAAAAGTGGATGTCTCACAGGGGAATATACGCCATCAGATTGGAAACACGCTGAAGGCCGTACTGGAGAGCTACCGTTTCCAGACTTTCGGGGAGTATTCCGCACTGCTTTCCACACTGAACATTGAATCCCGACAGGTACGGGGCGATTACATGGGAACACCCTATACGGGTATCATCTATTCGGCTACAGATGATAGTGGGAAAGTGGTCAGCCCTCCAATAAAAAGTGCAAGGTTCGGCAAGCGTTTCGGAAATACGGGACTGTCCGAACGTATGTTACGGCATACACAGGACTTCAAGGAAGGCAGATGGGCTCCTGCCATATCCGGCAAGGTCGTATGGGCCATGCGTAACGCAAAATCGGAACAGGAATTCAGGGAACTGCTGAAACAGGAGCACATTGATGTGGTATTCCGAAGGAACAATACCGGACGTATCTACGGTGTCACATTCATAGACCATGAACGGCGCGAGGCGTTCAACGGTTCACGTATGGGAAAGGAGTTTTCCGCCAACGTATTCAACGGCCTTGTCAACTGGTGGGAAGGAATACCCTGGCAGGACAGACAACAGTCCGATCCGGAGGAACTTTGGAAACGGTACGGTCACTGTATGGAAGAAAACAGTGCGCTTGAACAGGCGGCAGGCATCTTCTCCTTTGAGGCAAATCCGGCAGTCGATTACGAGGAAGAAGCGTTCCGTCGCCGCATGAAACGGAAAAAGAAACCGCAGAAGCGCAAATCACGCGGTATCTGATCAATCAAAATGAGTCAATAACAGGGGGAACAACGGATTCCCCCACAATCATCTACATCATTATGCAACAGGAAGACGATTTGAGAGCCCTTGCCAAGATTATGGAATTCGGCAGGGCAGTCAGTATTTTTATTCTGGTAGTCCACGTTTATGTGTACTGCTATCCCAGTATGAGTGCCTGGCATCTGAATCTGGATGTCATAGACCGGATACTGATGAACTTTGACAGGACAACCGGTATATTCGGCTGTATCCTTTGGACAAAACTGATGGCTGTTCTTCTGTTGGCCATATCCTGTATGGGTACTATCGGAGTCAAGGGTGAGAAAATAACCTGGCAGCGGATATGGGCGGTACTTACTGCCGGGGCGGTTCTGTTTTTCATGAACTGGTGGCTGCTTGACCTGCCTTTTCCACACGAAGCGATTACTGCCCTGTATGTGGTGACTCTCGCTACCGGTTATCTATGCCTGCTCATGGCGGGACTGTGGATCAGCAGGCTTTACAGGCATAACCTGATGGAGGATGTGTTCAATATGGAAAACGAATCCTTCATGCAGGAGACAAGGCTGATGGAGAATGAATATTCGGTCAATCTGCCTACCAGATTCCAGTATGGCGGCAAGCTCAACGACGGCTGGATCAACGTGGTCAATCCTTTCCGCGCTACAATCGTATTGGGAACACCGGGTTCCGGTAAATCATATGCAGTGGTAAACAACTACATCAAACAGATGATTTCCAAGGGATTCAGTGTCTATATCTATGATTATAAATTCGATGACCTTTCCACCATTGCCTACAATTCCTTGTTGCACAATATGGACAAATACAAGGTAAAGCCGCATTTTTACGTCATCAACTTCGATGATCCGCACCGCTCACACCGCTGCAATCCCATCAATCCGGAGTTCATGACGGACATCTCTGACGCATACGAAGCAAGCTATACCATTATGCTCAACTTAAACCGCACCTGGATTGAAAAGCAGGGAGATTTCTTTGTAGAGTCTCCGATTATCCTGCTGGCAGCCGTTATATGGTATCTCAAAATATACAAAAACGGTATCTATTGCAGCTTCCCTCATGCCGTGGAACTGCTGAACAAACCTTATTCTGATTTGTTTACCATACTGACTTCCTATCCGGAACTGGAGAACTACCTTTCCCCTTTCATGGATGCATGGAAAGGCGGGGCTCAGGATCAGTTGCAAGGCCAGATAGCTTCAGCTAAAATTCCGCTTACCAGAATGATTTCTCCACAGCTGTACTGGGTCATGACAGGCAATGATTTTTCTCTGGACATCAATAATCCGAAGGAGCCTAAAATCCTTTGTGTGGGCAATAATCCGGACCGACAGAACATCTATTCCGCTGCGCTCGGACTGTATAATTCCAGAATCGTCAAACTGATAAACAAGAAAGGGCAGCTTAAAAGCACGGTCATTATAGATGAGCTTCCAACCATCTATTTCCGAGGACTGGACAACCTGATTGCAACGGCACGTTCCAACAAGGTAGCGGTCTGTCTGGGATTTCAGGACTTCAGCCAGCTTAACCGTGACTACGGTGAAAAGGAAAGCAAGGTGATTCAAAATACAGTCGGCAACATATTCAGTGGTCAGGTGGTAGGTGAAACGGCCAAGACACTTTCCGAACGCTTCGGTAAGATTCTACAAAAACGGCAGTCCATATCCATCAACCGTCAGGATGTTTCCACATCAATCAACACCCAGCTGGACTCCCTGATTCCTGCATCCAAGATTTCCAATCTTTCACAAGGTACGTTTGTCGGTTCCGTGTCGGACAATTTCGGTGAAAAAATCGACCAGAAGATTTTCCATGCGGAAATTATTGTAGATCATGCCAAAGTAAATGCAGAAGAGAAGGCTTACAAAAAGATCCCGATTATCAACACTTTCAAAGACAATGAAGGGAATGACATTATGCTCCAGCAGATACAGCGTAATTATGACCAGATAAAGGCGGATGCCCAGGCTATCATCAACGATGAGATGGAACGTATCAAGAGCGATCCGGAACTATGTGAACGGTTAGGAATAGAAAGTGCAGAGGAAGAAGTACGGAAAGCGTCCGAAAAGACACTGCAGAAATAAAATATCGTATCATTTTTCTAACTTAAGTGGGGCATGTTGAACTTCAACATGCCCCACTTGGATTTTACTATATTTTAATATTGGTTCTTATCATTATATGTTCATTCCCCAAACAGGGTCAATGCTCTGCATTCCTTTTTGATTCGAGTTTGTATTGCCACCCTCATAGCACTCCACATCATAGATATATGCCTTACTATAAATGTTTTTGAGCGATTTTTCCATACAGTCTATATATCCGCAATTTATCATATAGCGTTCCAGCGCCATATAGAACTGTTCTGTGTCGTTCTGTAAGTCATCATCCAGATAATACAGTCCGGAAACCATCTCCTTATAAGCATTTCCCTCTGTATGCATCTCTATTACTTTATTATAATACAATAGAGCCATCTCCGCTGGATAGTTGCTGATAATATACCTCAGGTTTGTCGGTTCAATGACGGACAGGATGTGATTGTAAAACTCGGTTCCTAATCCACCGTAGTCAGAAGAAACAATTTCCTTGCCGATTTCATTGATACATAGTTCGAGTATCTTTTTGATTTCCATCCGGTTTATTTCTATCTCCACTGGAGTCAGTTCATTTTCCATCGATTTGTGCCGCGAAGTAATAAACGCATTCAATGAAGTCAGTATCTTGTCCTTAACCCCATCTCCCGCATCCATATACTCATAAGCGAAATACACGAACTTGAAAAGCTGTGTCCAAGCGAACATCATCCGATAGATTTCGGCTATGTAGCTATTCGTATGCAGGAGCTGGTTAGTGTTGGTCGTCAGCACGGCAAGGATACGTTGCAGACAGAACATGGAATCCTTCAGTAGGAACTCGATCAGTTGCAACTTCTCTTTTACAGTCAGATATTCTTCACTAATGCCACATTCTTCCGGACACATTCCAAAGACTTCAAGTTTCTTCCTCTCCAGAGGTGTCCGGAGAAAATCAGCTAACTTTCCGTAAAAGATAATAGGTCCGTCAGTCCTGTAGCGTATCATTCTCTGCCCGTCCTGTACATAGTATTCCATCAAACTGATGTCTTCAAACAGGTAATCCAAAAAGAGATAATTCCATATTGCCTTCATGCGAGATTCAACTATCAGTTGCTGTACGGAGCGTTCGATATTGAAAGATGATGAAATCCTAAGAGAATACAACTTCAGCACATCAAGGTTTGCTCCCTTCCGAAAATCTTCCGGCATAAGCTCCGATTTATATCTGAAATGCTTGTAGCAATACAATTTCAATTCTGTTGAAAGCATGATAATTTCTTCAATATCAGGATAAAGTGACAATTTTTCCAGTGAAATATCCTCATAAGGTTTCAGCGAAAACAACCCTTTCAAATCCTGAATCTCAGCTATACTGATGTTTTCATTGTGTGCATACAAATACAGAATCGACTTGCGGGCTACAATTTCAATTATAGGGCAGATATAATTTGCTAGTTTTTGAATCCGATTCTCAGAAAAATTAGGTAGTGCTTCCTCAACTATAATATACCGTTTAAGAAGATGGAGTATTTTTTTCATACTGATGGAGGCATCTTTGAGGAAAGAACCTTTCTTGTAGTACCGTGCAGCAGCCCAATAGTATAATATTGCCTTCTCCAGCGAGGTCAGCACTTCCATCTGTTCAAACTCCTTGTTATCATCCGAAAGCACAGCAAGCTGCTTGAGGAAATCTGCTGTCAATTCTGAATTTTTACCGGCACAGCTGAGCTGAACATTCCCCATTCCGTCCAATACGATTGCTATTGTCTGCAAATAGTTTGATCTGAGCGAATAAGGCACGGAAGTCCATGTCGCCTTATTCAGAAATGTTCTTACTTTCGATACTTTGTCTTCCAAATTCAATTTTTCTCCAAAAAAATACTCCATAAGAATATGCATGCTGCGATTGTAGTATCTACATGCAAAACACGGGATTGAGTAACCTTTTTCAAGCATTTCTTTCCTGTGTCGGTTACACTCGTCTACTTTAAAATAAGACAGGTTCTTCACATATGATTTTTCCGGATTCCAATCGTTAAGGAAGGACATTGTGGCCTCCAAGCCATTTCTTGTAGTTTTTTCATGCAACCGATCTACTAAAAAGCTTCTCAATTTGTTTTTGATTCTTTTCCATTGTTTATCGTAATCAATGTCCTTCCATCCAGAGACATCACTTCCTAGTTCGCTCCAATCGATACCATCAATCACTTCCTTAATTTCATTCTGCACGGTTATATCCAGGTTTTTTAACCGGCAATATTCCTCTATGTCCGTATCAAATTCAAATCCCCAAAAGTAAAGGCCAGTCACAAATTTCTCTGAATTTCTGTTTATCAGACCGTTCTTGTAATATAGGATTTCAGCCAGTCGTCTGAAAAAATCCACAAGGATGATAAACTTATCCTTGGCATTTGTAACCCTATACAGGTAACGGAACTCTGACTCCGCCACATCCACATTGGCTTTGGTAATGCCTCCAAGTTCCACCTTTTCCAATACAAACAGCTTTGCAAGTATGGCCTGATATACCAAACGTAGATCTTCAAGAAGTGAAAGGCGGAATATCAGATTGCTTTTTTCGGGTGTCAGAATTTTTGATAATCCAGTAACCAGTTCGTCACCCTGAATTTCGTAATCATTATGTCCGCTATTTTGTTCCTTTTTTTGTAGAAGCTGGGTTTCAATTTCTTTTTCAAAATTTCTTTTTGAAATGATTTCGTCTCGTGCTGTCAGAAAAATCCTTTCTTCCTTCAATTCTTTTTTCGGTTTATACAGAACATACTTTTTGTCCCTCCAATCCTGTGATTTCACAACTTTAAGTTCCAATCCCAATTTTGCTTCATCAACATACCTGAAATCAATCAGCATACATACCAGCTCATAATAAATCACATAAGCCGAGTTATTGGTCTTTCTACGTTCGTAGGTGAGTCCAAGCTTCAACATATTACGTATGACCGGCAATATGATGTCACCCGATGCTGTCTGTTTGGCTGCCTCTCTCTGATACAACATCTCCTTCAGATATGCGATACTGTTTCTGTACTCCAATGCAGAATCCAAATAGTTCTCATCCGTCATCTGTAGATCACCCAGTACCTGATGTATTCTGGAAAGCAAAATGGCATAATGCTCCTGACTCGCACTGGTACGGCTCAGCATATTGGAGTAATGTACCAGCATTCTTGTAAAATGCTTCTTTACCGAAAGTGATTCATCCAGCGTAAAATTAAAAATGGCTGCTACCTCTTCTGAATATTTGGAAAATATAGCAATCTCACTTGATACACTCTTTCTAACTTGAAATTATAAAGTCCTGACGGAATGTTGGTCATATGGGTATGTACCATGTATGATAAGATAGTGTGGATGAAAGTACGCAATTCAGGCGTTCTGTAAACCTCCAACAGTTCAGGAGCCTGTTCCAGATTTCTCCACGAAAAGCTGTAGCTATGATATTTGTAGATATGATTCATCAGGAAAGACGCTGAAATTAGAATCTTGTCCCCATGCTGTGTCGCATTGTTTATAATAGCCTGCATAATAGGATATGCCATATAGAATACAAATGCTATCTTCCGTTGGCTTACATAATTAAAGGTTAGAATATAGTTTTTCTTAGGATTTCTTTTTTTTCTGGCATGCTCCCATCCATAGATATAGGGTGAACTATTCCCTTTACGGTATAGGTTATCCTGAGTCCTAACATACATGCGGAAATAGGAAATAATCTTCTGAGGAGAACCGTTGCTGATATGAGTCAGATAAATAGCAAAATAATGCAAAAATATGATACCTCCTTTCAACCTCCATTCATCATACGTATTTGAAGTCCCTTTACTTTCAGTTTCACGCAGATACCTGTAATACCATTTCAATGAAGGATATTCAGGTGCGGTAGTACCATACTGGTAATACTTCTCTACCATTATCTTCTTCAGATAATCTGTCGGTAACAACATCTTGCACAAATACTGCTCCGTCATTGAAATCACACTCATCTGTGTACGGTTCGAAGTCAGAAAACTGTCCACATAAATGGCTCCGCAAAAGACACTGCTGATGGCAAATTCACGGTCGGACAGACCAGCCAAATAGGCATCATATAGTTCCCTTCCCGATATGAAAATAAATTTAGCACGAGCCGTCGAAATAAAATGTTTCATATTAGCCAACAGCCTCAGCACATTGTCCTTCCGTTTGCGTGAGCCGGAATCACCCGCAAACCCGTTCGAGGTTCCTTCAAATGTCGTGAAAAGTTCATCTTCCGGTTCTTTACTCGTCATATCCGGATCAATCTTATCCAGTTCATCAAATACAATGACGAACTGAAGTGTATAGGGAGTGATAATTCGGTCAAAATGTGACAGTATATCAATCAGTTCACTTTCTATTTCGCGAACTCCAGCTAATTGAGAAGTCTTTTTTCTCCGTCTGCCGAACGATATGTTTATCACTCCCTGGGTACTTTCAGCTATAGGAGGAGTCTCTTCATCAATAACAGTATGTATCCGGTCATTGAGTTCGTTCAGCTGTTTCCTTATCCATATATACTGCTTCGCACCGGGAATGAACCTGAACGTCTGGCGAATCAGCAGCCTTGCTAAAAGATAGATACACACAAATCCTAATATCCACCAAAGATTATTATACAAATTTTGATTATTTTCTGGTTTTAGTTTAATTCCTTCATTTTTTGAGAACAGTTCCTTCAAGAAGCTATACGCATTAGAAAACATCTGTTGAATAAATCCAGTACCTGAATCCTTTTCAATATGCGTGATTGCAGTATTCCCATTTACTATATTATCAAAATGGATTTTTGATGTATCTTCCTGATTCCTCATATCCTGAATTTGTACACTCTTTATGGCTCTGCAAATTGGCTTCTCTAACTGTTTCATCACACCAAAAGTAAGCCCACAGCTCAACAATATATATAAGTAGGCTGGCCAGAAGTACAAATGTTTATTTGATATAAATCCATCAACTTCCGACCTTATACGCCTGGCAATCAGACATAGAATATCTCTCTCCTTTAGTATTTCATGTCCCAGATTAATCTGTATATGTATACGCTGAGCCGTTTTTCCCCTGTAATCTGAAAAAATAATCTTATCTAGCCTACTACGCTCCTCTTTGTTCAGTCGTTTAAGCCGTTCACGACATTCGCTAAGACAATCATACCACGAAGCAGGATTATATCCTGACTTTCTTGTACGCCACTTACCCTTGCTCACCGTATAACGGATAAGTCCTAAGACAAAAAACAAATATCTTCTCCAATAACCGATATGATACTTCTTCACATAAAGAAATATCAGTAACATGCAGAATAAAGCACAAATGATCAGCCCACGCAACCAAATATCATATACACCCAAAAGAATACAATAGACAATAGCCATGGTCAGCAGATGAAGGAGTAGGAAAACAAACTCAATCTTGCTGCTCCGGCGCCGTTGTCTGGTTATACTATACAATGCTTTTTCCACAAACGAAGATTTTCCCATTCCTCTGTATCCCGCTACAAGAAACGAACCAGTCTTGTCCTTGTTCGTTATCCAGTTTCTAAGCCTGTACAATATGTCTTCACGACCGATAAATGCTTCATTGTCTCCTCGATTCTTTGTATATTTCCCAAAACCAAGAAAAGGCAGATAATAGTTCAGATGTTTGGTACGCGATGAATATCTATCAAAAGGATTCGTATAATTTCTACTCATATCTTTACTGTATTTTTATTTGCGACACAACTTCAATTAAATCAGTAAAAAATAATCTGATTTCACTTTTAAGGATTTTACTTATAAAGATTTTTCTCATAACTGTTTTGCTTTCTAATACAGATTTCAACTTTTCATTTACATTTGTTAACTCCTGCTTGTCATCAGCCACAGTTTTTTCGATTATTTCTATACGTTTATTCAATTCTTCATTCTTTGTCTCCAACAATAGTTTATCCGCCTTATATTTGTTCTGCGATTCCCGATAACTGCTTCTTTCCTGCAAAAGAACCATTATGTTCTTAATCATTTTCTTATATTCATCCTGATTCATCCTGAATATTAAAATAATGTATATACAAGTGGTTTATTTTCAAATATTTATAGTTAATACGATAGAAAAGTCGTTTGAATTTTAAGAGAATGATTGAAAAGGAGAAAAATTAACAATTTTAACCTTCATTTTAAGGAAAATAGGGGTGTTTATATAAAAATCCCCATTAAAGAAAACGATTTTACCATTCGCAAAAGTGTGTACTATATTCAAATAAAATATCCTAATGTCGTTTTGAAAAAGTATTCCGAGATACCTATAATTTCTCTTTCCTATGTGCTACAAGATTCGGAATATAATAGTCGGTATGAAAATTTTTCATGGTTTATGGAGGATTATCACAATAAAACAGTAATTTTGTAGCGAATAACGCTATATAAACATGAAGCTAAATAGAATCAAGGCTGTGTTGGAAGACAAAGGCATCAGCCAAACATGGTTGGCTAAAAAAATGGGAAAGAGTTTCAGTACGGTGAATGCTTATGTTTGTAACCGTACTCAACCCAATCTTACTACTCTTCTTGAAATAGCACAAATACTATCTGTTGATATGAAAGAACTTATCACAGACAAAAAAGAACGTAACGAAAAATAAAAATGGAACAGTCGCATTATAATTCTTTATTTTCATTCATTTGGAACATTGCGAATGATGTGCTTGTGAATGCGTTTAACAAGGGGGATTACAAAAAAATCATTCTGCCCATGTTGGTACTGCGCCGTATTGATGTGTTGTTGGAGGCATCCAAAGATGCAGTCCTTCAAATGAAAGAACAACTTGATAACAATAAAATCGAGAACCAAGCCCCGATTTTGTATAATATAACCGGTTATCCGTTTTACAACACTTCGAAATTTACCATGAAGACATTGAAAAGCGAGATAGACCCACTACGGTTGAAATTGAATTTTATCGAATACTTGAATGGTTATAGCAAAGATGTTCTTGATATTATAGATAAACTGCATTTGAAACAAGTGGTGGATAACCTTACCGAGACTGAACGCTTGGGAAGCATTATCGAGAAATTCACTTCTGACAATATCAATCTGAGTTCCAAACCCATGTTGGATGGAGAGGGGAACGTGTTGCATCCTGCTCTTGATAATCATACAGTGGGCGTTTTGTTTGAAGATTTGCTCCGTAAGTTTAATGAGGAAAACAATGTGACTGAAGCCGGAGAACACTTTACACCACGAGACTACGTGCAGTTGCTTGCAGACCTTGCCGTGCTGCCTGTCGCTAATAAAATTACAGATTCGGCATATAGCGTTTATGACGGAGCTTGCGGAACAGGTGGCATCCTTACCATTGCGCAGGAACGTATCAAGCAGATTGCCACTGAACGTGGGAAGAATGTAACCATTAGTATATATGGGCAGGAGCTTTTGCCCGATACATACGCTACTTGCAAAGCGGACCTGATGATTTCGGGACAAATCGAATCATTCCAATATGCTTGGGCGGGAGAAGAACGTGAATACATTGCTTTTGATTCCACTGTGTCGCGTGATGGACATGCCGGGGAGACATTCGACTTCTGCATTTCAAATCCTCCATTTGGCACACCGTGGAAAGAAGACTTGAAAAAACGTGGACTAAAGGAAACAGAGAAGACAAAGTTTGCCGATTCGCGCTTCAATATAGTGGTTGGTGAAGGAGAACAGCGTAAGGAAATAACATTCCTGCCTGACATCAGCGATTGCCAGATGCTTTTTCTTGCCAATAATCTAAGCCGTATGGTAAATGACACGGAGCTTGGAACTCGAATAGTGGAAGTACACAATGGCTCTTCTCTGTTTACAGGTAATGCCGGAAGCGGAGCAAGTAATCTGCGGCAGTATATCATAGAAAATGATTTGCTTGAAGCCATTGTTGCCATGCCGGAAAAGGATTTCTACAACACGGGCATTGGCACATATATTTGGATTGTCACCAACCGCAAGGAGGAACGCCGTAAGGGTAAAGTACAACTGATAGACGCCACGAATATCAAAACACCGTTAAGGAAGAATCTTGGCGAAAAAAACTGTGAAACCAATGAGGAGAATCGCCTAGAGATAGTGCGTCTGTTGATGGATTTCAAGGAAACGGAGCAGAGCAAAATTTTCTCCAACGAAGAATTTGGTTATTGGCAAGTGACGGTGGAACGTCCTCTGCGTCTTGTTTATGAAAACCCAGACTGCATTGAGTTGCCTGATTTGAAAAACAAGGATGATGTACAGTTGCTGAAAGATGTGCTTGCTGCGTGGAAGAAATATTTGAACGGACATACAGTGAGCGATTTCGCATTTTTCTTGATGCTGGAACAAATGAAAGTGAAAGTGCCTGCTTCAAAAATAAAAATGGTACGCCAATACCTTGGCCGACGAAGCGAAACTGCTGATGTATGTCGTATGAAACCTACCAAACGAGACAGTCCTATTGTGACTGACCCGGAACTGCGCGATACGGAGCAAGTGCCGCTGCTTTATCCGGGTGGTATAGGTGCTTTCATGCAAAACGAAGTATTGCCTTACGCTTCCGATGCTTTCTATAATGAGGATGAAGTGGTGACAGGCTATGAACTGTCATTCACCAAGTATTTCTATAAACCTGTGGAACTTCGCCCTATCGCCAACATTACAGCCGATATTGAAAGCATTGAAAAACGCTTGAAAGGGGTGTTGGATGACATCTTGAATGTATAACTGCTAACTGATGGTCAATATGAATAGATATGATAATTATAAAGATAGTGGTGTAAAGTGGACGGGGAAAATACCCAACCACTGGAAATGTGTCAAAATAAGGCATTTATTGCGTGAAAGAACGATGAAATCCACTGATGGCATTGGAGAACCACTGTCCATGAGCCAAAAATATGGCATAATACCATCTTCTCAAATGGATGTTATACCCAATGGTGCGGCTTCCTATATAGGCGCAAAACACACCTATAAAGGGGATTTAGTACTAAACAAGTTAAAAGCTCATTTAGGGGTATTTGCCATATCGTCATATAATGGGCTTGTCAGTCCAGACTATGCTGTGTATTATGGTACTAAAATGGCAGATTTGGAATATCTTGAATACCTATTTAAGACACCCATGTATATAACAGAATTTATAAAAAATACTACAGGGGTTGCGATAGGGTTTAATAGATTATATACTGATGATTTATTTAGTATTTCATCTCATTATCCACCTCTTTCCGAGCAAACCTCCATTGTTTCCTATTTGAAAGATAAAACCTCTAAAATCGAACAATATGTTACAGAGAGAGAGAGAGCTGATTGAAAGTTTGAGGCAATCTGAGATTGCAAACGTAGTCACCAAAGGATTGAACCCGAATGTTCCAATGAAGGATTCGGGCATACCTTGGATTGGCATGATTCCTGAGCATTGGGAAGTGAAAAAGATGAGAAATATCTTTAAATTAGCCCATGAAAAAGCAAATGAGGAAAGAAATGATTTGCTTAGTTTGTCTCAGTATACAGGAATTAAATTTAAAAGTGACTGCGAAAAAACAGGAATGTTTGAAGCTGAAAGTACAATCGGGTATAATATCGTACATCAAGGTCAATTTGTCATGAATATCATGTTGGCTTGGAACGGTAGTTATGCCGTTTCAAAGCTGGATGGTATCATCAGCCCTTCGTATTGTATATTTGATTTTAAAGTTGATTGTGACAAACGGTATTTTGATTTTTTGTTACGAACCGAAATGTATCAGGGCATCTTTAAAGCTAATTCAAAGGGGTTAATTGATAGTAGATTGCGCCTTTATCCTAATTATTTTTTTCCTATAAGTGTCATAGTTCCCCCAGTTGAAGAGCAAAAAGCAATAGGTGACTACATAGAGAACAAACTCCAGAAAATAGATGCTTGCATAGCCGACCTGCAAGTGGAAATTGACCACTTGAAAGAATTTAAGCAACGTTTGATAAGCGATGTTGTAACAGGACAAATATGTGTGGCCGAGCCGCAGAAAGGAGGATTGCAATGAAAAGCGACCAACAAGATAGGGCTATGTTCGTGTCGTTCTGCATAGAACAATACGCAAAGGCTAAAAACATGACAACGGATGAGGTGGTGAATCTTTTTGAGCAATATGGAATTACGGAACACTTCTGTGAGTTTTATGACGTTCTCCACACCCAAGGTCATAATTGGCTAATTGAAGAAATTGATGAAATGATTAAAAACAGAAAGAAATGAGCAAGATATATCATGGTAGCATAGAGGCAGTCAAAAGCCCGGAGATACGCCAACCCAATCGTTCCCTTGACTATGGTTCAGGTTTTTATACCACGACCTCCATTGAACAAGCTAAGAAATTGGTGGAGCGAAGAATGAAAGACAAAGGCGTATCTGTTGGCTATGTGAATGTTTATGAACTGGATGATACTGTCATGCAGAATTTAAAGTTGCTCCTCTTTGAAAAGCCCTCGGAAGAATGGGTGAACTTTGTAATGAAAAATCGTACAGAGCGGGGATTTACCCACGATTATGACATTGTGTATGGTCCGGTAGCAGACGACAGTGTGTACACACAATTCACACTCTATGAAGGAGGCCTCATTAGTATGCCGACCCTCATTCAGGAATTGAAGACTTATAAACTTGTGGATCAGTATTTGTTCCACACAGAGAGGTCATTAACCGCCATTAAATTTATTGAATCAATTGAAGTGAAATTATGAACGCTCAAATAACACAAGATAATCTGTATCTTATTTTGCCGATTAAGATAGGTTGGCTTGCCGAATGGCTTGTAAAAGATAAAGGCATCAGTCTAAAGGATGCCATTAACCGCATCTATCATTCAAAACTCTATAAGAAGCTGTCAACCGAAAGCACCAAATATTGGCATTTGGGTCCAGTGGATTTGTATGAGGAACTAAAAACGGAACTGTAAAAAGAAGATTTATGCATACCGATATATCAGAAAAGGCGTTAGAGAGCTTGCTTGTAACCGCTCTGTGCGATAAACAAGGCTATGAGCAAGGCATTTCCAATGACTACAACAAAGAGTTTGGCATAGACACCGAGCGAGTAAAACGGTTCATACTCTACACACAAAAGGAGAAAGTGGATAACACTTCTTGTTTTGCCTCTCCCATTGAAGAACGTAAGTTTTTTAATCGCCTGAGTGATGCCCTTAGTAAACGTGGAGTGACGGATGTACTGCGTAAGGGATTCAAGTATATATCGGAATTGTTCGACCTATATTATCCTACTCCAAGTGAGCTGAATCCCACTGCACAAGACTTATATCAGAAAAACATTTTTTGTGTGACACGGCAACTTTATTACAGCCGCATAAACAACAATAGCATTGACGTGTATGTCTCACTGAACGGTTTGCCTGTGCTGACTATGGAATTGAAAAACCATTATACAGGACAGACTATCGAAAATGCTGTCAAACAATACAAGGATGACCGTGATCCCAAATCTGACCCCACTGCGCTTATTTTACAAAAACGTAGGTTAGCGGTACATTTTGCCGTGGATGATGACGAAGTAAAGATGTGTACCGAGTTGAAAGGCAAGGATTGTTGGTTTTTGCCATTCAATAAAGGAGTGGATGGTGGTGCCGGTAATCCAAATAATCCCAATGGAGTGCGTACCGCTTATCTGTGGGAAGAGATACTCACTAAGGCTTCACTTTCCGACATTCTGGAGAACTATGCGCAAATCACATTCAAAGAGAAAGAGGTAAAGAACAAGAAAACCGGGAAGAAGGAAAAGAAAACGGTAGAAAGCATCATTTGGCCTCGTTATCACCAGTTGGATGTGGTGCGTAGTCTGCTTGCAGTCACAAAAAAGAATCCTGTGGGGCAGCGTTTTCTCATACAACATTCGGCAGGTAGTGGGAAAAGCAATTCTATTTCGTGGTTGGCTTACCAATTGATAGGGCTTCTTGATGGGACACACCCTATTCTCGATACGGTGATTGTGGTGACTGACCGTGTGAATCTTGACAATCAGATAAGGGATAATATCAATTCATTCAAACGACTGTCAAACCTTGTGGACTGGGCGGATTCCTCTCAAACGCTGAAAAATGCGCTTAGTAGTGGCAAGAAAATCATTATTACCATCGTTCATAAGTTCCCCTACATACTTGAAGCTATTGGTTCAGAATTGAAAAACAAGCATTTTGGCATTATCATAGATGAAGCGCACAGCAGTCAGAACGGTTCGCTATCTGCCAAAATGAATATCGCACTTTCAGGAAACGCCACGAAAGATGAGGATGACCTTGAAGATAAGCTGAACAAAATCATAGAAGGGCGCAAGATGGTGAAGAATGCCAACTACTACGCATTTACGGCAACACCGAAAAACAAAACGCTGCAAATGTTCGGAATCCCCGACCCGCAACCTGATGGAAAAGTACAGCATAGACCCTTCCACGAATACACTATGAAACAAGCCATAGAAGAGGGATTTATTAAGGATGTATTAAAAAATTACACTACTTATGCAAGTTTCTATAAAGTCATAAAGACTGTGAGCGGAGACCCGGAATTTGACCAAAAGCAAGCACAGAAAAAAATCCGTGCATACGTGGAGGGACGTCCCGAAACCATCCGCCAGAAAGCGGCCATCATTGTGAATCATTTTCACACAATGGTAATAGACAAAGGAAAGGTAGGTGGTCAGGCAAGAGCAATGGTTGTAACCAGTAGTATTCTAAGAGCCATTGAGTTTTATTACGAGATAAGCAGTCTGTTGAAAGAGCGTAAAAGTCCCTATAAGGCCATTGTTGCATTCTCTGGCAAGAAAGAATATAATGGCAAACAAGTGACTGAGGCTGACATCAACGGTTTCCCGTTAAAAGATATTGAGGAGAACATGGGAGAAGACCCATATAGAATATTAGTCGTTGCAGACAAATTCCAGACAGGCTATGACCAGCCTTTACTGCACACTATGTATGTAGATAAGGAATTGTCAGATGTAGCTGCCGTGCAAACCTTATCACGTCTTAACAGGTGTCATCCTAAAAAGCGGGATACATTTGTCCTTGACTTTTATAATGATACGGATAAGATACTGCAATCATTCCAACGATTTTATAAAACCACTATCCTTTCTGACGAAGCTGATCCTAATAAACTGAATGACTTGACGGATGAAGTGGAAAAATATAATCTCTACACTTTGGATGAAGTTCGTGAACTGAATGAAATGTACTGGAAAGGTGCAGAACGAACCGAACTTGACCCAATAGTCAATAAAGCCGTGGACCGATTCAAGATAATGGAAGAAAACGACCAAATCCAATGTAAGAGCAGCATAAAAGGATTCCTGCGGACTTATCCGTTCATAGCTGCCGTCACTCCGTATTGCAGCAAGTATTGGGAAATGCTGTACACCTATTACGGTTTGTTGGTGACTAAACTTCCAAAGCTAAAAGGGGAAGACTTTACGGACGGTCTGGTGGAATGTATCGACTTGGATCAACTGCAAGTAACCAAAATGGATGAGCGAAAAATAGAATTGGAAAACAAGGATTCAGAAATAGATCCTATACCTGTAAGTTCTGGTAAAGGAGGTAAACGGGAGCCGGATATGGCAAAATTGAGTGATATTTTGGAACAGTTCAATGATATTCATTGGCAGAATATCGAAGCGGTAAAGGCACAGATTGATAGTCTGCCGGAACGCTTATTGTCTGACCAAAATTTTGTCAATACAGCTAAAAATAGTAATTTGGAAACCGCACAGAAACAAGGGTTTACTTCCATGATGGGCATTGTTGCCAAGATGATGAACGAAAGTACGGAATTTTGTCGGCATTATCTGGACAATTCTAATTTTCGCATCGCTATTAACGACCGGGTGTTCCAACAAGTATATAGGGATATTCAAAATAGTTCAATGATATAAAACATAATCTATATGGCTCGTATTCACTCATTACATATTGAAAATTTCAGAGGAATTAAAACCTTTGATCAAGTTTTTCAAATGAAGCCTTTTGTTTGTCTTATAGGCAGAGGTGATTCAGGAAAGAGTACTATATTAAAGGCTATATCATATGTACTTTGTCCCAATTGGAATATCAGTATTTCTGATTTAGATTTTTATAATGCTGATATTACTCAAAATATTATTATAGAGGCAATTGTTGGAGATTTACCGATTGAGCTAACCGGTTTGTCAAAATATGGGCAGTATATAAATCTACTGGATGGAGATAAAGTGATTTCGGATATAGAAGACCCTAATGCTGATCAAGAAAAAATTGTTTTACGCATAAGGTTAACGATAGATGCAACCCTTGAGCCCAAGTGGGAAGTTTGTAGTGGTCGTGATATAGGAAATGTTGTCATACCAGCAGCAGATAGAGCTAAACTCAATATGTTTATGGTGTCGGACTATGTTGATAATCATTTTGCATATTCAAAAGGTTCTCCTCTTTATGCTTTATTAAGGCAAGGTCTTGTTGATAAAACACTGACAGGCAAAAAGATGGTTGAGGTCGTAAGGAAATCATATGACGCAATAAAAGCGGCAAAAACATTTGAAGAGTTTGAGAAAATCACTTCAAATGTAAAAAAGTCTGCACAAAACATTGGCTTGACAATTACAGACCTCAAGACGATGTTGGAATTTAAAGAAAATGCATATACAGAAAGTAACATAACATTGCATAGTGGAGACATACCGTATCGCTTACAAGGAAAAGGTTCAAAACGCCTTCTTTCAATGGCTATTCAAAGAGGATTGATTGGTGAAGGTGGGATAATGCTCGTTGATGAAATAGAACAAGGATTAGAGTCAGATCGCGCACGGAATTTAGCTCGGCTATTGTCAAAAAACGAACAAGGGCAAATTTTTATAACAACCCATTCGAAAGATGTAATAGTTGAACCTGATGTCTCATCAATATATTTAATGCGGCAAGGAGAAGCGAGGTTGTTTAGTCTTCCAGACGATATTCAAGGACCTTTACGTTCTCAACCTGCTGCATTTTATGCAAAGCGCATAATTTCATGTGAAGGTGCTACTGAAGAAGGAATAATAAGAGCTATAAGTGATAACCTTCAAGAAAAAAGAGGTTATGGATTAGCCGTGCAAGGTATTGTTCATATCGATGGTGGAGGAAGTAATAAATTCTATAGTTTTGCACAGATATTTAAGTCTATAGGATATGATAGTTTGGTATTTTGCGATGATGACAATAGGGCGGTAGATAAAGACAAGGAAGAAGCTCTTAAAAATGGTGTCGCTGTTGTTTTATGCGATAATGGTAAAGCAATAGAACAACAAATATTCAACAATCTTCCGTGGCAAGCAGTATGTGAATTGCTGGATTATGCTATTCAAGAGCATGGCGAACAGAAAATCATTACATCCAACGGCTTTGGTAGTGCAGATGAAATAAAAAATTCCATAGGGGAATCGCAAACTGAATGGAGGGATAAATTAGGAAACAAAGCAAAAAGTAAACAGGCATGGTATAAATGCATACATCATGGCGAACAGCTAGGGAGAATAATAATAAAATATCTGGATCAAATGGATAAAGAGTGTACTTTAAGAAAGGAATATGAACAGATAATAACATGGATAGGCAATGACATTAACTGATTTTCTTGCGGCAAAAAAAGGTTTGCTTATAGCACCAGCAGGTCATGGTAAAACACATACAATAGGCAATTGTGTTAAATTATGTCCTGATAATTCTGTTCAATTAGTTCTAACTCATACTCATGCGGGAATTGTCTCTTTAAGAGCGAAATTCAAAAAGCTAGGCATATCAAATAATAAATATAAACTTGAAACAATCTCTGGGTTTGCACAAAGATTAGTACTTGCATATGTCCCTAAAGAAAAAATCCCAGAACAAGAGGCCAAAAATTACTTTGATTATATTATTGAAAAAGCAGCTCAGTTGTTAAAATTGGCTTCTGTGCAATCTGTCATAAAATATTCCTTTCAAGGAGTATTTGTCGATGAATATCAAGATTGCACAGTGGCTCAGCATAATATGATAATGAAGTTGGCTGATTTAATGCCAATACACGTCTTAGGAGATGAATTACAGGGTATATTTTCTTTTGTTGGTCAAAAAGTTGAGTTCGCAAAAAATTTGGAGGATTTTGAGCGTTTCGATTTTCTGACCGAGCCATGGCGGTGGAAACTTAATGGAAATTGTGAAAAACTAGGTCAAAAAATCCTACGCATTAGAGAAAAGCTATTATCCGAAAGAACATCTTTTAGACTTGTTCATGATGAGGATGCTCATTTCTTCGTCCATGAATATAATCCAAACGACAATGGATATTATGCCATAATCAAAAAATATATTGATAAAATAAATGACAAAAGCATCCTTTTAATAACTCCATCTTATATAGAAGCAGAAACTGGCCGGTTAAGAGGGGGAATAACGGATAGGGCCGATATGAGAAAACGAATGGGGATTGAGCATTCATTCGCTCTACTTGAAGCCATTGATGATAAATCATTTTACTCAGTATCAAAAGATATAGATAATCTCATAAATACGATTGCACGGTCTCGAATTAAAATTCGTAAAATCTACGATGTGCTAACAAAATTCACCTTTAATATTACGGAACTAAAAGAATGGATTGAACCTCAAAAAAATCATATAATACAAAAACGTGGAGAAAAACAGGTTTTATCAAAAGAACTTGACGTATTTTGCCAAGCATTTATTAAAGAAAGTTCCTTAATGAATTTCCTCAATCTGTTTGACTTCTTCTATAAAATATTGCATTTACGCCCAAAAAGGCCTGAACTATTACACAGTTTATCTGTTTGTATGAGAAACGCAACTTCAAATAACAATTCAGTATATGATAATATGATTGAATATAAGAATCGTATTAGGCAAATTGGTAAAAAAGTAGAGGGCCGTTGCATGGGAACGACCCTACTTACAAAAGGATTAGAATTTGATACCGTTATTATTGTAGATGCACATCTGTTTTCGGATAAAAGGAATTTTTATGTAGCAATATCTCGTGCTTGTAAAAAAATAGTGATACTTACAGCTAGTACGGCAATCAGCTTAGAATAATATATCACAAAACTTTGAATAGTGTTTACTATCGTTTTAATCCAGCTTTCTTCTTTTCTCCCCATGGCAAATCCGATTGTGAACCACCTCCACCAGTACTCACATGAACCTGTGCCGGGCCACCGCTTGCCATCATGAATGTCGATCCAAGCAACTGGGCTTGTGTAGCGTTCACCTGTTCCTGTGGCTCAAAGACTGCATTGACAAATTCCTCGTCAGTCAGTTCGCCACGCAAATGTCGTTGGGCTGTTTCGTATGATATGCCGTATTTCACATCATCAAAAGGTTCATTCCCGACTTTCGTCCAGATATGCAGGGAGGGATGGAGATAGTTCGGCACATGGATATGGGTAAGCTCCGCTCCCGAAGAGAGACGGTAACGCTGTGGATAAGCCAACCTGTCAAGACTTGCGATTTGTCTGTCTTTCTCTTCTGCTTCCTTACGAAGATGGGTTATTTCCGATTGCAGTCTTTTGATGGTGGCTTCAAGGCTTGCCTGCCTCTCGGACGCTTGCCCTGACTGTGAGCGGTACTCCTGTTCCATCGCTTTTATCTTGCGCACCATACCTGCCAACCGTTCTTTTAGGGCGGCATTCTCTTTTTCTGTTTCTGCGAACTGCCCTTTTCCTACCAGCCTTGCCAATCCCGACAGTATGGCATTACCGTTATCCCGGTTCGCCTTGTCCTGCTTCCGTGCAATCTCATTATCCAGCTCCGCACCGATTTTCTCACGGACTTGGTTCTCGTGATCAAGGTGTTTCTTCCTGTTGGCGGCTTCCTCCACTTCCCGCTTCTGTTTGGCGATGATGAAATCCGTGCGTTCCAGATGAGCCTTGCCGGTTTCCTCCTTTCGGGTACCGCGTTCCATTTCAAGGCATTCTGCCACCATGTCCTGCATCAGGCTCATGTCTGCCTTGCCGAGCTTGCAGGATTTGCCTGTTTCATGGTTCATCCAGTCCCACACGATATGGGCGTGGCAGTTCGGCTTCCATGTGGAACTGTTGCCCGGTATGCCGTAATGCCCCTCGTCCAAGTGTATGAAGATTTGCAGGGCGGTAATGCCCCAACGCTCGTGGCAGCGGTCGCAATACTTCCGAAGCTGGTCAATGGTCGTGTCGGCTTTGCACACCACCACACTTTCACGAAGCGGGGAGCTGCCACTGACGACTTTTGTCTTGCCGGTTTTCTTGTTGGTGACTGTCCGCTCCTTGGTCTGCATCGCACGTCCCGTTTTCTCTTTTACCATCCGGGCAATTTCGTTATAATAGGCGGTCAGGTCTTTACCCTCCATGAGCGATGAGACCCATGACGAGTTCTGCGGTGTAAGGTCGGTACGGATGTAGAATTTCTCCTTTCCGATGTGTTTGAGATATTCGCGCGTGCGCCTGTTGTGCGCCTCGCTGCTGCCTATGTTGCAAGGCTTGATATGGTCTGATGTCTGTGCCATTTTCTTTGGTTTTGAGTGAAACGAATTAATAAGGTTCTTAGGACAGTTTCCTAAGCGGAGTTTCCAAAGAGAGGGTCACTCTTTGGTCGGGTTGCACAGGGCTGAAAGTCCTTGCCGGGTTCTCAGGGCAGCACCCTGAGTGGGTCATTAGGGCAAAGCCATAATCCCCTCGGGAGAGCCCACAACTACGAAAGCGGAGCGTGTAGTTATAGTGGGCTATATGAGCGGCAAGCCTTACAACCGGCAAGCCGGGTTTACCCGTCATCCACAACCGGAACAAGGCCGAAGGTGTCTATCAATGTTTGCAGGGCGGGATTGCGTTCCGTCATTTCCTGAATCATCCTCTGTGCCCTTGCAAGCGGTGTGTCCTCATGGTATTGCCGGAGTGACTGCCATTCACGGAGAACCAAGTCCGCAACGTCTATTTTCGCCAGACGGTCAGCTTCCGTGGCGTTCTGCTCCAGCACATCCGAAACTTTGGCACTTCGGCAGAATGTGAAAGCCTTTACTCTTTCCGTCCATTCATGATAACCGTCCACATCAGGAAAGAATACCGCAGTACGGTTGGCAAGCACTTTCATCTTGTCAACAGACAACTGGCTCTTTCCTCCTGTGGCAAGCCACACACAATCGGGATATTGTACGGAGCAGACGAGGGCGGTCTTCTCCGATTCCACCACAGCCACCACCTTGTCCTGATTTGCCGGTAGTGACAGCAGGTGTTCGCCAAACAGGCATTGGGCAAGTGTCCAATCCTGATTGAACACACCCTGCTTTTTCAACAGGCTATGCACCCAGTTCACGCCCTTGTCCCTGATACGGTGTCCGTCCTCCTTGTTGTAGGGGATAATCTTTCCGCCACGCACACGGTTGTCCCTGTCAATCTGCCAGAAGATGGTCGCCCCGTTCCGGGTCGCTCCCATGCGGTAATCATCCAGCACACGTTTCAAGACAGCCTCATTGTCTTTTTGCAGGGAAAAGAGAAACAGTGCCAGATGGCTGTGGTCGCTCCGTGAACGTGTGACATATTCCATCGGTATGGTATCAATGGGGGTGTTGCTATGGTTGCCCTTTTTGATAGCCTTGTTCGGGAATGGCCGAGTTTCGGGCATATCCTTGTCGGGATGGTCCTTAAAATAGTCCTTTGGCGGATAATGATAGCCGCATCCGCTCTCATGGTCACACCTTCCCACAGACTTGTCAAGAGGATTTCCGCTCTCGTCCACATAGTAGGTGAAGCATCTTGGCCGCCCGCATTTGGGGCAGGTATGACGGCTGCTGCGGTTCTTGTATTTTTCCAACTGATACATCATGTCACATTTCTTTATTCGTTATTGAACTTTGTTGTCCCGGTGTCCCACTTTTACACCCCGTGCCGGGTGGGATGGCCGGGACAGTGGGACACATGGGACACTGCGGGACAGCGCACTGATGTAAGATTTTCCAGATTTATTCAGTATCTCTATGATTGTTTCCACTCTTTTGGGGTTTACAAAAGGATTCTGACAAGTGTCCCATCTTGTCCCACCTGTCCCATGTGTCCTCAACCGTCCACGGTGTCCTGCTGTCTCATGGGGGAAAAGGTGGGACACCGGGACATGGTAGCATCATTGCTTGCAATATCTCTCGACCGTGGTCTTGGAAATGCCGAGTTTTTCACCGATTGCACGGTAGGACATCCCCTGAGAGTGCAGTGTCCGGGCTTCGTTCCTCATCCTGCCGCGTTCCTCTTCCGTTATCTCCTTGAGATGTGTGGATTCAGCAGCATGGCCGAGCGTGACGAACCGCAGAAAGTCGTCCGCTTTTTCAATGGCGCACACAATCACGTTGTTGTCGCCATACTCGAAGCTGCCATACCTTACCTTAAGCTGCTTGATATACCGCAGGTTCTCGTCTTTCGCGCTCTTTCCGATGGCAAACACGCTGTCAAAGAAGTTGTATAGTTTCTTGCTTCCTGCAAGGTCGTTCTGCGTTATCGGCATATTCAACTGTCTCTTGGGCGTGTGTGCCAGTATCAGGATTGAAAGTCCGTACTTGCGTTTCAGTTCCATCAGCCTTGACATCAGCCTGCCGGCATCCTCGCCCTTTTCCGAAGTCATGCAGAGATAGGACAGGTTGTCTATGATAAGGGTCTTGCACCCCATTTTCACGGACAACTGCTCGATTTCCATAATCAGCGCATTCTCGAAATCGTCCTGCGGACAGAGGCAGTCCCTCGCAATCTCCACCCGGTACAGGTCATCCGGGAAACGGTGGCATTGTCCTGTGGCTTCATTGGTATAGCGTAACTGGAACTGCTTGTCCGAAAGCTCGAAATCAAAGTAGAGGACTTTCCGCTCTTCCACAATGGCAGCCGCAATCTGCACGGCATAGATGGACTTGCCGAGATTGCTGTCTGCAAAAAGGCAACACACCTCGCCCTGATACCACAGCGTGAGCCACAGAGGGACAGGGTTCGGGCGGTTGGCCGCTTCCTGTATGGTCAGGTTGGCGGTCTTGACGGAAAACATGCCGCTTTGTACCTGTACGTTTTCCGCCTGTTGCCTTTGGCTGTCCAGTTCCGCACCGATGGCGGCTATCGCGTTGAAAGGCCGATGCCGGATGTTGTCGTTCTTCTCTCCGGTTTCCATGACTACCAGTTTCGGTTGGAGGGTTTACGCCTGTTGGAGGCAAGTACGGCCGCATTTTCTTCCTCTACGGTCAGCGGTACGGGATTCTTGCGGTTGCACTCCAGCCATTTGTCCAGTTCATCCTGATAAAGTACATACCGTTTGCCGGGCTTGGTGGCCGGAATGGTGCCGTTGCCCAATTTCATATAAAGGGTACGCAGCGGTATCTTCAGATACTCGGCAGCATCTTCCACTGACATCGGACGGTGGGTGTTCTCCTTATGCTGCCCGTTCTCTTTTTGCAGACTGGTGAGCATCTGCCTCATGCCAATTACCTCGTCCCGAAGCTCGGCCACGACCTGCGGAAGGTCGTTGAATGTAAGTCCGTTTTCCATATTCATAAAATTTTGATGCTGCAAAGGAATGTTATGATATGGCTGTGATTCAGGATATTGACGGTAATCGTCAGATAATCGTATTATCAAGGAATGACAGGTAATATAAGGGAGGAAAGACACTCTGGACAGTCTACAAACGACAAATTATGGATGCCAACCACGCATAACGGCATATAACGGTACAGGGAAGCCCGAGACGGACTTCCCTGTACAGATTGTCAAAAATGGATGCGGTATTTTCTATGAATGGAAGATGTAGTTGTCGGTATGCAGGGGCTTGTCCAGTTTGATATGCCCCTTGTCCGGCTCACTGGTCAGGCTTCTGGCCAGTGACGTGAGTTCTATGTCGGCAAGTTCATTCGGAAACAGTCTCTTGATAAATCCGGCCTGTACCTGCACCGAATATCCGTTCTCAAATCCGAGCCGCGCGCCGATGTTCCACACGAAATGTTTGAAGTCAACAGTCCTCAGCCGATCTTTCGGGTTGGAGACAGGTTTCAGTCTGATGGCCTTGGGGGTATGTAGAGGATTGTCGCACCATGCCTTGACCTCATCGCTGAGTAGGGCAAGATTCTCTTCCGTGGTGAATGGCGCCATCTTCCTATTGACATATCCCAGTACGGATGTGACAAGATTTTCTCGGGCCTCCTGTTTTTGCCGTTCGAAATCCGCGCAATAGGACAGGTATTGCTCCTGACTTAAAACTGGGGTTGGAGTGGTCGGCTGTTCAGCAACCGTTTCGGACAAGGGCATACCGGATTCGGGCTTCGCCTCCAATACCCCGACGGTGGCAGTCTTCTTCTTTGGGAGGCATATCGCCAGCAAATCTGCAAGCAGGTATTGGCACAATACGAGGTACAGCAGCCATAACAGGCCGTTGCAACCCAAAAAGGAAACGGTCTTTACAAAGGTGTCCCCTCCGAAATCCGCACCGATTCGGGTGGACGCCATCAATGACACGGCAAGTATGACGATGCCGGGCAAGCCATAAAAGAGGCAGTTCTCAGTATTGACAATCGTGTTATGTTTCTTCATTGTTCTACGTTTTTTTGCGCCTTGTCAGCGGTTGTTTACTGCAAAATTATAATGAAACCTGCTACACCGCCCCCAAAAATTGCAGGTAAAGGCAAATATTTACGGAAAATTACGCTTATAGTATGATTTCATACTCAAAATCATACTATAAGCTGGTGAAAAGCCGTATTTTTCATTCTGCGGCACGTTTCAAGGTAATTCGGTTGGCCGCTTCTTTCTTCTTGCTGTTTACACTGTCAAGATAGCGTTGCGTGGTGGCGAGGTTTTTGTGCCCGACAAGTTCCTGCACGGTTCTGGAGTCCGTCCCGGCATCGAGTTGCAGCGAGCAGAAAGTGTGCCGGGCCCCGTGAAAGGTCAGTTTTTTGGTAATGCCTGCCGCCTTTATCCATTTCTTGAACGGGGCCTGTGTCATGCTATCCTTGAAGCCCGGAAACACTAGGCCTTCCCTGCTTCCGTCTATCAGTTGCAGGGCTTCCTCGCCAATGGGGTTGTGGATTATCTGCTTGGTCTTCTGCATACGGGTGGTGATGTAGAGCGTTCCGTCCGCTTCCGGCTGTATCATTTCCCAAAAGAAAGTCTTTACATCGCTCTTTCTCAACCCAGTCAGGCAGGAGAAAAGGAAGGCGGTCTTCAAGACAGGTATCTCACAAGGGGTTTCCGCTACCCTGACAAGTTCCTCTGCGGAAAGTCCCACCTTGTCGGACGGGATGGTCTGCACCCGCTCCAGATACGGGCAGGGGTTCTCCTTTATCTTCCTGTCACGGTGGGCGGTGTGAAGCGTTCCAAGGAATGCCGACCAATAACTGGCGATGGTATTGGTGTGCAGCTTGCGTTTCTGATGGATGACCTGCGGTGTGCTGCGCAGGTATTCCAGAAACTTGTTGCACAGCTCCACAGTCACTTCTCCGAATGTGCATTTGCCTCCCACGAAGCGGTCAAAGTGTAGGAATGCCTGTTCGTAACGGGAGTTCTTCTTCCCTGCGTAGGTCTTGAAGTAGTCTATGAAACTGCCGTTCAGCTTGTTCCTGTCAAAGAACTCGTAACGCTCGTTTACGATTTCCTCGTACCTGCGGCAGCGCAGGGCTTCCGCCTTTTCAGTCAGCCGTGCGTTGTAGTCCTTTTCCCGTTGTGTTTTCGGGTGGGCGTAGATGTAGATGCCGAGCGATTCGTGGCGCATCACTTTGTTTGTGGCCTCATCCCGGTAGCCGGGATAATAGTCGAGGAAGTAGGACAGCATCTTGCCGCCCTTGATTTTCCGTGTGTATAGGTTCACGGTCTTGCAAATGTTTGCCATAATTTTTTCTTTCTTTTTGATGGATATTACTTGGTGGAGCTTTTCTCCACGGTGCAAAGGAACTGAATGATATGCCGTTGATGCCTGTCATTGACGGTAATTGACAGATAAACGTGCCGTCAATGGGAATGTGCCAACGGTTACAGCCCTTTGGCGGCTCTTTCCGCCATCGCACGTTCCACTTCGCAGCGGAGCAGGAAGTTTCTGACACCCACTTTCCGCTTTTCGATGCCGTAGACTTTGACAATGTGGTGGATGTTGGCCTTGGAAAGTCCGTATCTTTCCGACACATCTTCCACGGTGCAGTAGTTCTCATCCTCCGTCAGGTCAATCCGGCGAAACTCGTCAAGGTGTGTCTTCGAGTAATAAAGGATGCCGTATTCCTTTTTGGTGGGGATGCCGTGCCTGTAGGCGTAGGCATGGATAGCAGTGGGCTTCATGCCGAACACCTCGAACACCTGTTCCGTGGTGAGCCAGTCCGTGATGGCGGCAATGTCAGTGGTCAGGCCGAGGCATTCCTCCACATGGTTTTTGCTGTAATAGTTCTTGCCCGCGATTTTACAGATAGGGATTTGGTTGCGCTTGGCGGTGGTGTAAAGCCATGACTGTTTTACCTTATAAGTGGAAAGGATTTCCTCACCGGAAATGTAGGAGAGGATTTCTTCGGAAGCCGGGACTGCGGTTTGGCTTTCCTTGCCGGGCTTCTTCTGACTTGTGGCGGTGTCCCGCTTCGGGCGGATGCCGGGTATCACCCTGTTATAAGGGTTGTCCTCCAGCATCTTCTCTATGTCGGCTCTGCGTATGAACGCCATACGGTTACTGATGCGCGAGGCTCGCAACCTGCCCTGTGCCACGAGCTTATAAATGTATTGGCGTGAGCATCCCATGAGGATGGCCGCCTTTGAAAAGGTGAGATACTCCTGATGCTGTATCTCTAAAACTGGTTCTACGGCATTGAGCAAATCCTGCTGCCGTTTCTTCTTCGCTTTCTTGGCTTCGTCTGCACAACGCACGGAGCAGTATTTCCGCATACCGCTGTTGCTTGTGAACGCCTTACCGCAAAATGCACATTTCTTGGTTGTCTTCATTCTTCCCTTTTTTTGATGTTTCACACTCTTTTCCGTGTATTCTATCGGGAAGTGAACGCAGGTCAACCGTTGTCGCCTGTTGTAAACAGGGTAAATATCTGTGGCAATCCTCGCATTTTCCCCTGCCGTTTGTCGCTCTTGGTAAACGGGTGTAAACCGATGTCAACGGGCTTCGGTTTTGTGGCAATAAAAAAGCCCCGTACATTCACCGCGATAGAAATACGTCACAAAAATATGCGGAAAATAGCGGAACAACAAATAAGGTATGCGAAGTGTTAATTTTTAGATAGCATTGATATTCAATAGGTTATTTGCAAGTAATGCTCGTTGGTTGCAGGTGGTTACGCATATCTAAATACAGCCCTTAAAAGACTTGTGATAGTTTATCCTGAGTATTTTGTTGATTATTTCACACTTTAAATCAAGATTATCAATCAAACATGTAAGTCTCCCTATTTCATTGTTATTAACCTGCATCTGGTTTCTCAGGGTATCAAGTTCTATCTTGTTGCGTATTTTATTCTCATAACATGAAAGACAGATCAAACAGTCATAAACGACTTTCTGTATTTGTAAAGAACGTATGTATTTTATAGTAGCCAGAATAGTGAATGCTAATGAAAGAATGAATGCAAATGATAGATATGAGCCTTCAAATACAAACGACAAGAATGAATCATATTTATCCTTCAATGCAAACTGTCTAGATAATAAACAGCATATTCCACATATGACAATAATCAATCCCCAAGGCGTCCCCATAAAAACATTATACTTCCGGATTAGTTCTCTGACTCTCTTTTCCTTGTATTCCTTAAATTTACAAAAAGTGTTGATTGTAGTTTCCATAACCTCAAGTTTTAAAGTAAACAAAATTCATAAACCGACTAGTCGGTTTTCAAATATAAGCAAAAAAATAGTAAATATATACTGTAGATTCACAAAAAAAGAAGGACATATTAGTTTTTATATATCCTCCCGTTGACATGAAAACATCCGTATCCATTACATGAGCCACTCCTGCACAATCCTTTCCTACTTCTCTGATGTTCACTATTTTATATTCAATACTCACTGATTTTGCAGTATCTTTCCAAACCTATTCTTTATCATTTTACTTTCTGACAAACAATCAACAAGTTCATTAAAAATACTTTCGTTCAATGCGCCTATTTTTCAATGGAATACGCCAAGAGCAATCTGGAACTATGTGAAAAGCTGGGAATAGAAAGTGTAGAAAAGGAGAAAAGAAAAGCTGAATAGATACAGAATGACAAATAAATCCTGAATCAGTTTGATTTTCAGGGAACATTCCTTATCTTTGAATTTGAAATAGAACATAACGACGGATTACGGGATGTTTTCCGTTGATTATATACATAAGTCGCAAGATGCCCTAAACAGAAATCTGGTAAATTTCAAAAATTACAAAGGCCATTGCGTGAGGCTTATGCTATATCTTATAGCATGAGCCCATGCGAGTTTTTGTAATGGGTTTTACCAGAACCCCTGTTTAGAACTATGCATGGGTTTCATGCTTTTTTTATAAACAAGAGGTATGGCAAAAATACAAGTCATCATGCCCATCACACTGAATGGGTTTCTACCGGATGAAAATGAAAAGCTGATGGAATGGCTCAGGACAAATCGTAACGGCTTCCCATATTGGGAAAACCGGGCGGTATTCAACATGTATCCCTATTATGGAATGCTTGATCTGATGGATGCCAAGGAAAGACACGGAAACGACTGCACCTATTTCATGAAGGTGGAGAATCAGAAGAGTGCGGATTATGCAAGTGGAATTTTTCTATACAAGCTCGCAGATGAAGTGGTCATATACTTACTTCCAATATCATACAAAAGTGGGATAAACATTACTGGAAGAATACAGCTTGGACAATGGGTACTGCATGAGTCCAAAACATTCCGCAACAATGTATGCAGACTGATATACCGCCTTAAAAAATAAAAAAATTATTTCAGACCGACTTTCTTCATTTTCTTATAAAGAGCTGTACGGCTACAACCCAGTTCAATAGCTGTCTGGCTGACATTGCCGTGATTTTTTTCCAGCATATTTCGTATCCTTTCCCTTTCCTGAATGATATAAATTTCCGGATTACTACCACAAACCACATTATCCAATCCCAAATCACATACATCCAACAATACGTTATCTGCCACAATGACCGCACGTTTGACTTTTGCGCTCAGTTCCCGCACATTACCAGGCCAGTCATACCCCAACATACATGCTTTCGCTTCTTCTGTAAAGCCTTCATTCTTAACATGTATTCTATAGGAATGTTCTTTTCTGAAAAATTCAGCAAGAGGAAGAATGTCGTCCTTGCAGTCCTTTAACGGTGGCTGTAAAATTTCCAGTTCAGCAAGACGATAATAAAGGTCCTCACGAAAACGTCCCTCTTCTACAGCTTTTTTCATATTTTCATTGGTAGCTGAAATAATGCGCACATTCGTACGCTTTACTTTGTCACTTCCTACAGGATTAAACTCCTTTTCCTGAAGAACACGAAGAAGAAGAATCTGCATGGAATAAGGCATATTGCCGACTTCATCCAGAAATAAGGTTCCTCCATTAGCGGTTTCAAAATGCCCTTTCCTATCAGCAACAGCTCCGGTAAAAGCTCCTTTGACTGCACCGAAAAATTCAGAAGCCTGCAAATCGTTAGGTATGCTTCCACAATTGACGGCAACAAAGGGTTTATCACGTCTGTCACTATAACGGTGTATCATCTGGGCTATCACTTCCTTACCGCTGCCACTCGGACCGAGTATCATAACTGAAAGGTCGGATGGTGCCACACGACGGGCAAAAGAAGCAGCTTTCCGTGCAGCTTCGCTGGTACGTTCTACAAAAGAACGCTCTTTACGTACTATAACCGGACTTTTCAACATACTGTGCATTAATTCAAGAAGCTGTTCCTGATGGACAGGTTTTTCCAGATAATCCTTAGCTCCGAGCTTGATTGCACGTACAGCATCCGAGATACAGGCATAATCTGTCATAACAATAAAAGGAATTTCCATACCGCAACTCATAATCCATTCCAGAAGGCTGATACCGTTCCCTTCAGGCAAACGTACATCCCCCAACACCAGGCTGATTTCATGTTTCTTCAGAATACTACGTGCCCCGGGCTCGTCAATAGCACTCAGAACTTCGTAACCGGCTTTTTGCAGCCACTTTTCTATCATACCCTTAAGTATCATATTGTCTTCAACTATCAGTATTTTCATATTTTCCAAGTTCTTTTTCTGTTTCTTTTATCAATTTCTCAAGAATGTCAATAACCTGCCAGGCATATTCCCCTATGATTTCATTAACACTTTCATTATTATGCAGTTCCTTTTGGAATTCACGCAACAAGTGTTCCTTACCAAGCATTTCCCATACCGGCATCATCCGGTGAATAATCTTCCGCATTAATTCACGGTCATACTTTTTCAAGGCTAATTCCATCTCAGCAAGTTCTTTTCTGGACTCATCAATAACGAGTGACAGCATATATCCATTGTCGTCTATGTCTTTCAATAAGCAGGAGAAATCAAAGTCTCCGGCATTTGAGACTCTTGTATGGGATATGATAGTCGATAAAAAAGATAACAATCCATGAATATTGAACGGCTTATGAATATAACCTGCAAATCCTTCCTTTTCATATATTCCTGTATTACCATCACTACGCGCAGTCATAACAGCTACAGGAATGCTTCTTGAGTTGCCAATATCCGAATTACGAAGCAGTTTCAAAAGACCAAACCCATCAGTTTCAGGCATCTGAACATCCGTTAGTACTATATCATAATCCGATTTCTCCAGAGCAGCAACAACGTCCTGAATATTCATACATGTAGTACAGGTTATACCATTACGGCCAAGCATGTCTTCCGCTATTTTCAACTGTATCGGGTCATCATCCACAACAAGTACCTTTTTAGGAAGCATAAATATCTGATTATTATCCTGTTTATCTTCCTCTGCAGGTTCATCCGTTTCAGGTAAGGGAAATTCAAGTCTGAATACGCTTCCTTTACCAAGCTCACTTTCCACATCCATTGTTCCGTCCAAAACCTTTACCAAGCCTTTTGTCAGGAATAATCCAAGACCAAATCCCTCTGAGTTGATATTTTGTGCAGCACGTTCAAATGGAGCAAAGATTCTTTTCAGCGTTTCTTCATCCATCCCGATTCCAGTATCCTTGATTTCAATATTCAGTTTCCCATCAGAATATCTTGAATGTATGGGGCATAGAACGAAGCGTTTTTTTCAATGGTCGGGAAAAATGGGCGAAAGA
>ENA-OROM01000055-OROM01000055.1-human-gut-metagenome-genome-assembly--contig:-NODE-55-length-130764-cov-6.364145_pt1 | contig 130764 bp, 116 predicted proteins | sample MGYA00242129_ERZ509050 | MGnify/ENA primary metagenome ERZ509050 (study PRJEB26280, sample SAMEA2338701) | human gut metagenome | biome: human gut; feature: human-associated habitat; material: faeces...
CTGACCAAAAGCGTTTTGTCTACAGTCTGAACCGCTGCCCTTACGGGCAACCTTTTTCACAGCAGATTTTTTATGTACAGGTTGAGGCTTATTCTCATCGTTTTTCCAGATAGCCTCCGGATCCGGTGTAGGCTCTTCCTGCACATCTTCTTCAGTAGAGTTTTCTTCGTCGTTTGCATTACTGTCTTCAATGTCGGCATCATTGCCGCCACCGCCGCCGCCGCCGCCAAACAGTGATACCTCTACGATATCGTTAGCAGGCGGATGCGATAAATTAAACAGTCCGACGAAGCTTACGAAAAGTAAGATAAAAATATGTGTTACGATAGAACCGATAAAGCCGATTCTACTGCGTTGACCAGAATTCATTATTTACCAGCTCCATCCGTTGCCAAACCAAAGCGGGTAATACCTGCGCCTTTAAGTTTATCAATAAGTTCAATAACACGACCGTAATCAACATCCTTGTCTGCTCTGATAACAATAGCAAAACGAGGATTATTTTTTTGTTCGATTGAGGATTGGGTTATTAAAGACTGGATATCTGTCGGCGCATCGCCAAGATAAAGAGAGCCGTCATTTTTCAGGGATACAGCGAAGGTTGTCGTTGTATCCGTAGCAGCATGTGCTGCCTGCGGCAGTTTTACGGGAATGGTTTTCAGGTCGATCATGTACATTGTGCTGAGCATAAAGAATACCAGCAGGAAGAACATGATATCGATCATAGGGATAATAATAAGCTCCGGAGTTTTTCTGTCACGTACATTGCGCAGCTGCATTATTTACCACTCCTTGTTTCTGCTTCGAGAAGAGCACTGAAGCATTGCTCCATGTCGGTAATCATATTATCCATACGATGGGCAAAATAGGAGTGAGCACACAAGGAAAGAATAGCTACGCAAAGACCTGTAGCGGTAGCGATAAGTGCTTCGCCGATACCGCCGGTAATAGCGATAGGAGCGCCGGATTCCAGATTGAAGATACTGAAGGCGCCGATCATACCTACGATGGTACCGAGCAGGCCCAGCAGCGGGGACATAGTAACGATAATAGCAAGGTAGTCCAGTTTATTTTTCAGTTTAGCAATGAAAATACCTGCCTGGCTTTCCAAAAATGCTTTTTGTTGTTCTCTGCCATCGGTGATTTTAGCTGCATCAGCAACGATTTTAGCGCATTCGCCGTTGGTTGCTTCTGCTAATTGAAAAGCTTCTTCTCTTTCGTCAGCTCGCAAAAGTTCGCAATACTTAGCGGCAAATGGCTGACCGCTGTCTTCTGTCTTGTAGAACAGAAAACGCTCAATTGCAATTGCAATTACTGCGATTGAACAGAAAAGCAGCGGCCACATAACGAGACCGCCTTTGTGAAAATACATGATTGTTTGTTGAATTGCTTCCATGAATTGCCTCCTAAAAATACTCATCAAAAAATTTTTGGCAGTAGCAACTGCCTCAGCTTGTTTTGAAAAGTGTTACAAGCTGAATAAGATTAATTTATAGTATATATTATCAATATGCAAAAAGCAAGAGGTTAGAAAAGATAATTAGCTAAAAGTGTTTAGAATGTAACAGTGAGTGACTTAAGGTAGCAGAGAAATAAAAGCGAGGTATTTCTTTATGTAGAAATTAGTGGAAAATACATAAAATAATTTGGAAATTCAAAGCATATCTTTAGTTTTTCCATCTCCTGCGGATTTCCTTAGAATGGTAAATAATTTATCTAATCCAGATTATACAAATCATGATTAGATAGCAGAACAGAAAACATGACTTGCCGTTTTATTTTACCAAGATTGGCCACTGGTGGAATAAGACTGATGAGATAGATATTATGGCAGTTGATTACAGGCAAACACAAATACTTTTGGGTGAGTGCAAATATAAGCATAGGCCGGTAGACGTAAAAGACTTGAAGCACTTTTTAAGCAAAAAAGTAGCGCAGGATAAGAGTTTATATTATTATTTCTTTTCTAAAGCCGGTTATACAGAGCAGGCGGTTGCTTATGCGGCAGAAAAGGGAATAAAGTTAGTTTCCTTAGATGAGCTGGTTTAGGTGTGTAGGATAGAAAAATCATAAAAACTCTGAGAAACCGAAGTTTTACTTTGACTTCTCAGAGTTATTTATTTTTAGAGTAGTAAAATATTCTATATACTTACTTTGGCAAACTAATTAAACTAACATTATAGGTAATGATAATATGTAAACTGTTCTAACATAACAGCGATATATATCAATTGTTGTTGATTGCTAATGCAATTTCATGTTACTTGACGTAGTATGTGCGGTATGCTATAATTCTGCGTGAAAAAGTAGATTGCAATAATGAACAAATGAATATTATAGACCTATCGGGTGTCGAAAGACTTAATAAGTAAGCAGGTGCGAAGCCTGCGCTGTCACGCAGCTGTAAAGTGGAGCAAGCCTTAATTATGCCACTGGGAAACCGGGAAGGCGAGGCTTGCGAGAAAACTGAGCCAGAAGAATTGCCTGAGAAAGTAAAGACCAAAGTATGCTGCGAGTGACAGGAGAATGGTAAAGGACAAGTGCGTCCTTCTGTCATGGTGCAGAAGGGCGTTTTTTTCTTGCCGGAATACTGAACGTCCTTGGTAAATTATGTGTTTAGCCGGAGCCGCACGCGAAACTCGGACAGCTCGGCGGCAAAGGTTAAAAAATAAATGTTTAATGAGGTGGATGAGTATGTTGAAAAACAAAAAAGCACTGGTTATGTCAGTGCTGTGCGCTATTGCCAGCGTAGGTTTCGTTATGAGCGCAAGTGCAGAAGATGTTGCTCATGGCAATCTGGATGAGGTTGTTGTTGAAGGTTCTCGCAACCAAATGCCTGGTGAAATGGTCAACGCTAAAGGTTCTGTCGGCCTGCTGGGTGAAAAGGATGTTATGAAAACTCCTTTTAGCGTAACCAATGTAGCGCAAAAGACTATGGATTTATTCCTCGGACCTAATGAGCCTTTGGATAAGGCTTTGGTTGGCATTCCGTCTGTGAGAGCGTCAGGCAGTGTTCTGCATGGTGACTTTTCTGTTCGTGGGTTCCGTACCAATGGCACTGCTATGTATGTTAATGGTGTACACGGTGTTATGACTCAGTTCAATCTTCCGATGTTTGCTATGGAGGGCATTGATGTTGTTTCCGGTCCTAACTCTATGTTAGGTGCCAGTGGTGTTCAATATGAATCCAATACTGCAGGCGGTATTATCAATGCCAGAACAAAACGTGCCGGTGATACTGACTTTGTTAAGTATAAACAAACCTTCTCCGGCAAAGGCTCCTTTGGTGAATACCTGGATATCAGCCAACGTCTCGGCCAAAAACGTGAATGGGGTGTGCGCCTGAATACAGAACTGCTGAACGGTGAAACAGCCGTTAATGATGCAGATATGAAAGCGAAGGGTATTGCTGTAAATGTTGACCATAAAGATAAACACAGCAGCACTAATTTCTTTGCAAACTATAGAGATTTGGACATTTACAATGGTATTCGCTGGTTTAAATTGGCAAATCCCGGAACAGCAACTGTAAAGGATGCTAACGGTAATAGTGTTAAACAGACCATTCCCGGTGTAACTCATCTTCCGAGTGCTCCGGACGGAGGTAAAAACTATGCTGCTGTAGGTACCTGGAAAGCAGGCTATGGCTGGTTTGCAACCTTGAATCATGAGCAATACATGAATGATAATTGGACTTTGTTTGCTAACTTTGGCTACAGCAGACAAAAACTGAATCAAAACGTATCTCCTAACATGAGCTCCTATTGGATTAAAGATGATGCAGGTAATTATGACTTCCTGCAGACTAATAGTGCAACTCCGCAACGCTCTTACTATGCTCAATTAGGCACCAAGAATAAATTCGAAACCGGTGCGCTGAAGCATGAGGTAATGCTGTCTGCTGATAAGGCGTGGAGAAACCGTAATGGTTCTACAACTGTACCCGGTACAACTTTGGTTGGCGGCTCCAACATTTTCACAGGAACTTCCTTCCAGGATGTTGATGCAAGATATATTGGTTATACTACAAGACCTAACAACAAAACTTCTATTTGGGGTGTTTCCTTGCTGGATAGCATCAGCTTCGGCAAATGGGATGCTATGATTGGCATTCACAAACATGCTGCTACGGCAAAATCCTGGAATGCAAGCAGCAAATCCTGGGGTAAAGAAATTAAATCCGATGCAACCTGCCCGACTTATTCCTTGAGCTATGCACCTGATGAGCATGTAATGTTCTATGGCAACCATGCAGAGAACTTTGATATCGGTGCAAGTGCCGGAACCAGCTACCAGAATTCCGGTGAAGTATTACCGCCGACTAAGGTTAAACAAAATGAGGTTGGCGTAAAATATCAGAATAAAGGTGCTATGTATACCTTGGCATACTTTGATATTGACCAGGCCAATAATGTGAGCAAGGATGTAGCAGGCTATGCTAAACCTTTCCTTGTACAAGATGGTAAAGTTAATCACAAAGGTCTTGAATTATCTGTTAACGGTAAATTAGCAGATAAATGGTATGGCATGGTTGGCCTTGCTTATCTGGATGCTAAATATAAGAACATGGGTAAAGGAAATGAGTACAAAAACGGTGTACGCGAATCCGGTCAGGGCGCATGGAGTGCATCTGCAGCTTTGGAATATAAAGCAGACGATAGCTTTAGTGTAATCGGCCGTGCAACCTATACCGGCACAACTCCGTTCTACACTGTAAACTATAATTCCAGCACTGTTACAAAAGACAGCAAGCATCTGGAAGCACCGGCTTACATGGTTTATGATTTAGGTGTAACCTATAATACTAAGCTGAATAGCGTTCCTGTAAAATTCAGTGCAATGTGTTACAATCTGTTTGATAAGGATTATTGGACTGTTGCTCGCGGTGATCAGGTTTACCTGTCTACTCCGAGAACATTCTTCTTGTCTGCCGAATTTAGTCTGTAATAAAATAAAATTTAAAGAGGGCGGTTTTTCTGCCCTCTTTTATTCTCTATAAATAAGATGTATAATGGTATGCGAATATGAGAAAAATATTGAGCTTTTTTCTGCTGTTGATGCTTTTATTGTGTGTCGGCTGTGCCAAGCAGGAAGAATCACAAAATCACATAGATAATAAAAACAAAAATATTGTTACACTGGCTGCCTACAGGCATCTTGCTCCCGGTAATAAGGATGCCTATTATTGCAGCAAGATTCTTGGAGTTTGGGAGCCGTTGATAACAAGGGACGAAGCAGGCTTACCTGAACCTTGTCTGGCTGAAAGCTGGGAAATGCAGGATGATGGCAAGGTATGGATATTTCGTTTAAGAAGAAATGTATATTTTCAAAATGGAACACAGTTTAATGCTGATTCTGTAATTGCTAATTTCGACAGAATGAAAAAGGGCTTGAAGCGTTCTAATTTTTACAGCTTATCATTAGCCTTATATTATCCTTCCTTAATCAGATACGAAAAACTGGACGAATATACTGTCAGATTGGTATTTAAGGAACCGAATATTAACCAATTATATAAAATGACGGATTTCGGCAGTCCGATGTTTGCCCCTGAATGCTTTGATGCCAATGGTGATTTTAAGGACATAGCTATAGGTACAGGTCCGTATAAAATTACCGAGAACGTCATGAATAAGTATGTTGTTTTAAGGCGTAATGATAATTATTGGGGTGAAAAAGGCAAGATAAAAGATTTTGTTGTGCGCAATATTCCCAATACAGATACACGCTATGCGGCACTTAAATCCGGCGAAATTGACGGAGTATTGGATTTAAATGCAATACCGCCTTTTTTAGCTGACGAAATCAAGAAAGATAAGCGCTTTGCTGTGGCAAGCAATAAATCGACAATGATACGCTATCTTGCTTTGAATAACAGCCATTTTCCCTTTAACGATGTTCGTATGCGGCAGGCTGTAAGCCTGGCGATTGACCGTAAAAATCTTGTCGATGCATTATATATGGGGTATGCAGAGCCGACAATGAATGTGTTAAATTATACAAGTCCCGGTTATAAGGAATTTCCCTTAGAGCATAATTTAGCAAAAGCTAAGCAGCTGGCACATGAAGTATTAGGGGATAAACGCTGTGATGTTACCTATTGCATAAACGGTGCGGAGCCGTTGCAGAAGGGCGAGGCTGAGCTGATTGCTTATTGGCTGGGTAAAATAGGATTGGATGTCCATATTCAGTCTTTGGAGTATGCTACAAGAGCGAAAATGCTGCGCAAGGGCGATTATGATATCGCACGTCTGCAAAAGGGACTGGCAAACGGAGATCCCTACGAGGTACTTAACAGCTTTCTGATGCCGACAGGTTCTATTTATATAAGCAGTCACACAGGCTACCAGAATAAAGAATTGCAGGGATTGATGCAAGAGGTAAAACATACAGTTGATGAAAAAGAGCGTCAACGGATTTTTGATCGGGTGCAGGAAATAGCTGTGGAAGAGGAACCGTTAGTGGCGCTTTTCAACGATATGAACATCGTTGCCTACAATAAGCGTTTAAAAAATTATAAACCATTAATCTACGGTGTAGATTTGAGTAAGGTAGAATTGGCGGAGAATTATGATTAGATATTGTTATCGACGAATTTTATTGGCCATACCTGTAATGATCGGTATTAGCCTTTTAGCGTTCATTCTGGGGTTGTTATCACCAGGTGACCCGGCGGAGTTTGCCTTGAATCAGGATGGTCTGGATGCACCTACGGATGCGCAGATAGCAGCGATGCGTGAAGAGCTTGGATTGAACAGACCTATATATGTGCAGTATTTCAGCTGGTTTGTGCAGGTGCTGCATGGTAATTTCGGCAGCAGCTACATTACCGGCAAGGATATTCTGCATGAGCTTTTGCTGCGTCTGCCGGTGACAGTGGAGCTGGCGCTGCTGGCGTTGGCCATTACTGCGGTTGTTGGCATTGCATTGGGCACTTTATGCGCTGTTTACAAAAACAGCTGGCTGGATGATGCGGTACAGTTTTTGACTAATATACTTTTAGCTGTGCCCGGTTTTTGGCTGGCTTTGCTGATGATTTTGCTGTTCAGCGAAACGCTGCGTCTGCTGCCGACAAGCGGCAGTGAGAGCTTACGCTATTTTATTATGCCTGCGCTGGCGGTTTCGTTTTCTACTTCGGCAACAGTGTGCCGCTATATGCGCAGCTCGCTGTTGACTGAATTTGCTTCCCAATATTTTCTTGTAGCGCGTGTGCGCGGAATCAGTAAAATAAAATTGCTTTTTTATTATGCCTTTCCTAATGCCATGCTGCCGGTAATTGCTCTTTTGGGTAATTATTTGGCAGGTATTTTGGGCGGTTCGGTTATCGCGGAAAGCATTTTTGCTCTGCCGGGCATCAGCAGCATGGCACTGGAAGCGATTCGCTTCCGCGATTACCCCGTATTGCAGGCCTATGTGCTTTTTACCGGCTGGCTTTTGGTATTGATAACCTTAGCGGTTGATTTGCTGATGTTTTATCTGAATCCTAAGCTGAGAGGAGGCGCTGAAGTACATGACTAAAAAAATACAGCTTAACTTCGCTATTTTGGTACTTGCGTTTATCATTCTCGGCAGTATTTTGGCCCCGCTTCTGGCAACGCATAATCCCTTTGAACCAGATATGGCTAACCGTCTGCAAAGTCCCTGCTGGCAACATTTCTTCGGCACGGATGCTTTAGGCCGCGATATGTTCAGCCGCATTCTTTACGGCGGACGTGCATCAATGCTGCTTACCTTGATTTCGTCGGTTTTGGCGCTGATTTTAGGTGTGGGCGTTGGTCTGTTGTGCGGTTTTTATGGCGGTAAATTAGACATGTTCTTTACCGTTTTGAGCAATATTTTCCAAGGTATACCGGGAAGCTGTTTTATGATAGCCTTGGCTGGTATTCTCGGTCCGAGTATTTATAGCCTTGTACTGGCGTTGGTTGTGACATCCTGGGCCGGCTTTTCGCGCATTGTGCGTGCAGAAGTTTTGCAGCTGATGGGAGAGCCGTTTATCGAAGGGCTGCGTTGTCTTGGCTGCAGTGATTTGCGAATTATTGTCCGTCATTTACTGCCCAACATTGCGAACAAGTTGCTTGTGCTGGTAACTATTCGCCTTGGCCGAGGTATATTGGCGATTGCCGGCCTGAGTTTTTTGGGCTTAGGTGTACAGCCGCCGACTCCTGACTGGAGTGTAATGATTAACGATGCTATTATGTATTATCGCAGCTCACCGCATTTGATTATAATTCCCGGTCTGTTTGTATTTTTGCTGATTTATTCTCTTAATATTATCGGAGAGCATCTGCGTGATAGCTTAGATACACAGCTTGATGAGGTACGCAAATGGTAAAAAATCTGGTGTTAGAAAATATATCTGTAGGTTTTAAGCTGCCGCAAGGCGTATTTTATGCTGTAGATGATGTAAGCCTGAGTTTGCCAGGAGGTAATTTTACTGCGATTATCGGTGAAAGCGGTTGCGGTAAATCTGTATTGGGGCAGGCAATTTTAAATATTTTGCCGTCGGGAGTCATCAAAAAGGGTAGAGTCCTTTATAATGGCGAGCAGGTGAAGAAAATATTATCTGCTTTTGGTATTATTCCGCAAAATCCCAGTGAGTCCCTGAATCCTGTACGCAAAATAGGCAAGCAGATGCAGGATGTTTTGGATGTTCATCAAATGGCGGACAGCGATAACAGCTATAAAAAGCAATGTCTGCGTTTATTCGGTCTAGAGGAGGCCGAGCGTGTTTTGGCTGCATATCCGCATGAGCTTTCCGGCGGTATGCTGCAGCGTGTATTGTGTGCTATGGCTGTCAGCAGTAAGCCTGAATGGATTTTGGCTGATGAACCGACAAAAGGCCTTGATGAACAGGTTGGCGCCGTTGTCCGCAAAAATTTGCTGACAATCAAGCAGGATTTGCATTTAAGTATGCTGATTATTACGCATGATATAGCCTTGGCCCAAGAGGTGTGTGATGATGTGCTGGTGATGTATGCAGGACAGGTTTTAGAGCATAATATGGATATTTGGCAAAAGCCGTTGCATCCATACACTCAGGACTTTTTACAGGCTTTGCCGCAGAACGGCTTACAGGTTATTCCGGGAAAAGCGCCCGTTCCCGGGGAAAGTTTTTCCGGCTGTAAGTTTGCTACACGCTGTCCGTACTGTAAAACGCGCTGCAAGGAAGAAGTACCTGCTATGCAGCAGGTAGGCGATGCGGAAGTGAGGTGCTTTTTGTATGCTGAAGGCTGAAAATATTTCTAAAAGCTTTATTGATCGCAGCAGTGGCAAAACCTTTGAGCTTCTGCATGATGTTTCGCTGGAGATTAAGGCTGGTGAAGCAGTGGCGCTGATGGGTGGCAGTGGCAGCGGCAAAAGCACGCTGGCGCGTATTTTGCTGCGCCTGCTGCCATGTGATTGCGGCAAAATTTATTTTCAGGGACGAGATATTACTCAGGCAACTGCTATAGATTTAAGCATTTTCAGACGCAATGTGCAGTTTATCTCACAGCGTCCGGAAAGCTTTCTTGATCCGCGTCAGACCTTAGGTTCTAGTCTGCGGGAAGCATTTACTGTTTTTAATCTGCCTTATGATGAAGAAAAAATCAAAGAGATGCTTGATTTAGTAAAGCTGAACATTGAGCTTTTGCAGCGTTATCCGCATCAGGTGAGCGGCGGCGAAATTCAGCGTATCTGCCTGGTAAGATCATTGCTGTTAGAGCCGAAGCTGCTCATTTTGGATGAACCGACATCTATGCTGGATATCTCCGTGCAGGCTCAGATTTTACATTTGCTGCGTGATATACGCCAGGAAAAGCAGTTGGCATATTTGTTTATTACGCATGATAAACAGTTGGCGAAATGGCTTTGCGACAGAGTTTTGCATATAGAGCAGGGGCAATTGATATAATTAATATAACCTTCATTCAATTAATTAAAGTGATAATTACTGCAAATCCTGTAAGATTCAAATATTTAATTAATATATATATGTTTTTTATGTTTGCCTTTACGGAATAATATCTTGACAAAAATGTGAACTCATGTTATAATCTCAAACGAAGTGTAACATATATTACAAAACGAGCTTAATAACTGAAGCTATCAGGTGTCGAAAGACTTAATAAGTAAGCAGGTGCGAAGCCTGCGCTGTCACGCAGCTGTAAAGTGGAGCAAGCCTTAATGATGTCACTGGGAAACCGGGAAGGCAAGGTTTGCGAGGAAACTGAGCCAGAAGAATTGCCTGAAAAAGTTAACGGGAGTGTACTGCGAGTGACAGGAGGCTACTAGTGGATGAGTGCGTCTTTCTGTAATTTTGAAGGAAGGCGTTTTTTCTTGCCGGAAAACGAATAGCCAGTAATATATGGCTTTTAACCGTTGTTGCATGCGAAACTAGGACAGCTCGGCAGCGAAGGTTAAAAAAATAAATTTTTTGATGAGGTGTATAAGTATGACGAAAAAGAAAAAAGCATTGGTAATGTCAGTGCTGTGCGCAGTAGCAAGCGTAGGCTTTGTGATGGGTGCAAGTGCGGAAACTATGCATGGCAATCTTGATGAGGTTGTTGTCGAAGGCAGTGCAAATGTATTGCCGGGGGGGATGGTCACCAAGACTGGTAACGTTGGTATCATTGGCAATAAAAATGTAATGGATGTGCCTTTTTCTCAAACCAATGTTACAGCTGACGCTATGGAAACCTTTGGCGGTATGAACCAGCCTTTGGATAATATTCTGGTAAATATTCCTTCCGTGCGTCAGACAGGCACCATGCTGCATGGCGATTTTTCTGTAAGAGGTAAATCCATCAATGGTTCCTTCTTTTATCTGAATGGCGTTCCGGGAATGTTATGGCAGTTTACAGTTCCGACTTTTATGGCTGAAAGTATTCAGGTTACAGAAGGTCCGAATAAAGCTATTTCCGGCTCTTTCCCCACAGGTGAAGGCACCGGTGTTGCTGCAGTAGTAAACGTCGATACCAAAAAAGCACTAGATAAGCCCGTGCTCAGATATAAACAAGTATTTTCCGGTGAAAGCGGCTTAGGTGAATATCTTGATATCGGCAAAAGATTTGGTAAAAATAAAGAATGGGGTGTCAGAGTAAATACAGAGGTATTAAATGGCAACCCAGGTCATTATAAAGCAAGCAAAGAGGGTTCCAGCATTTTTGCCAACATCGACCATCAGGACGCTGATAGTAAATCTAATTTGCTCGTCGGTTATCAATATTATGAAGTTGATGATGGTATGAGATGGTTCGGCTTTGATTCCGGCAATGTAAATAATGGGCTTTTGACTCACGTTCCCTCTGCTCCGAATTCCAAAAACAATTACAGCTTCCCCGGCATGACCAAAGCCGCTGAATGCGCAGTGATGGTATTGAACCATGAGCAGGTAATTGGTCACGGCACTAAGGCCTTCTTTAACGGCGGTTGGACAAGAAGTAATTTGCGTAAAAATATTACCGGTTTAGGCAGCCGCTTATATATTCTTGATGATGCAGGCAATTATGCAGGCAAATATTTTACCAGAAGAACCCCTGTACATAAATATTATGTACAGACCGGTATCGAAAATAAATTTAAAACCGGTGAAGTAGAGCATGATGTTGTTTTAGCAGCTGACAAATCCTGGTATAAGTCCTGGACCGGTGTTGTCGGTGGATATGGGCAGACTAACTTCAAAGGCTTGGGTGGTACCTTAGCAGGTGGCGTTAATCCTAATGAGAGCGTAAACATTCCTAAATTCAGCAGCTTCCATGACACAACAAGAAACTTCTGGGGTGTTTCTCTGATGGATACTATGAAATTAGGCAAGGCTCAGATGATGTTAGGCGTGCATAAGCATGAGTCTAAAGCGGTTCACCATCCTGATCCGACTCAATCCGGTAATGTAAAAACTGTTAAGTCCAGCGATGTTTGTCCTGCTTTTGGCTTTATTTACCAGCCTACTGATGAAGTATCTATTTATGCCAGCCATTCCGAATTCTTTGATGCAGGCGAAAAAGTCAGCGGCAGCACCGTTTATAATGCAGGTGAAATCTTAGATCCGTCTAAGAGCAAAATGGACGAAATCGGCGTTAAATACAGCAACAAGAACTTCTTGGCTACATTGGCTCTGTTCAAAAACAGAGAGTCCTCTACCTTAAACATATACGACGATAAAAAGCCTGATTGGTATTGGGTTACCAACGACGGCGAAAACGAGTACAAGGGTATTGAGCTGTCTTTCAACGGAGCTATTGCAGATAAATGGAATGCTTTTGGTGGTTTAATGTATCTTGATACAGAGAGAGTAAGAACCAATAAAGGCACCTATGATGGTTACAGAGTAAGCGGTATTCCAAGATTCAATGCTGTTGCAGGCTTGCAATATAAACCGAATAATGATTTGTCACTTTTGGCAAGAGCCGTATATGTTGGTCCTACTCCTATTTTCCCGGCAAGCAATGCGATTGAATGGGAAGTTCCTTCTTATACTACTTTTGATGCAGGCGTTAATTACAAGACACAAATTAATAAAATGCCTGTTACATTGAGTGCTATGTGCTATAATCTGACCGGTAAAGATTATTGGATTGCTTATGGTTCCGGACTGCATTTGTCCAGCCCCAGAACTTTCATGCTGTCTGCTCAATTTGACCTTTAATTTATGATGTTTAAGAGGGCGGTGTTACTGCCCTCTTTTCTTTAAAATTACATAGTTTTGGTAGTGTTATGAAAAAAATATATTGTATTATTGCTCTTATATTACTCGTTCTTGCGAGCGGTTGCGGCAAGCAGGAAGATATTAAGGAATCTGCGATAAATAAAGATAATGATACAGTGATTCTTGCAGGCTATCGTCAGCTTGCTCCTGGTAATAAGGATGCCTATTATTGCAGCAGCTCATTAGGTGTTTGGGAGCCTTTGATTACTAAGGACAAGGATAATAAACCTGCACCTTGTCTGGCGCAAAGCTGGGAGATGCAGGACAATGGTAAAATTTGGATTTTTCATCTGCGTAAAAATGTCCTGTTTCATAACGGAACAAAATTTAATGCGGATTCGGTGATTGCTAATTTTGACCGGATGAAAAAGGGTGTTAAGCGTTCAACCTTTTATGGCTTGAATATAGATGCATTTTATCCTTCGCTGTTGAAATATGAAAAATTAGATGAGTATACTGTTAAACTGACCTTTAAAGAAGCGAATATTAACGAACTGTATAAGATGACGGATTTCGGCAGTCCGATTTATGCTCCGGAATGCTTCGCTGAAGATGGTAATTTTAAAACCTTCGCAATAGGCACCGGACCGTATAGAATAATAGAAAATAAACTGAACAGTCATGTTAAGATAGAGCGTTATGATAATTATTGGGGTGAAAAGGGCAAAATAAAAACATTTATTGTGCGCAAAATACCTAATACGGATACACGTTATGCTGCATTAAAATCCGGCGAAATTGACGGCGTAACCGATTTGAATGCAATACCGCCTTTTTTAGCGGAAGAACTGAAAAAGGATAGCAATTTTGTTGTTTATAAAAATAAATCGACGATGGTACGCTATCTGGCATTAAATGGTACTAAATTTCCTTTTAATGATGTCAGGATGAGGCAGGCTGTAAGTCTGGCAATTGATAGGCAGGATTTAGTTAATGCTTTGTATATGGGCTATGCAATACCGACTGTCAACATTCTGAATTATTGCAGTCCGGGATATAAAGAGTTCCCAGTAAGGCATGACTTGCAAGAAGCGAAACGTCTTGCACATGAGGTGCTTGGAGATAAGCGTGTAGAGATTGTTTACGGAATTAACGGAGCGGAGCCTTTGCAAAAAGGCGAAGCAGAAATTATTGCTTATTGGCTGAAAGATATTGGTTTAGATGTTAAAATAAGAGTATTGGAATATGCAACCTTATTAAAAATGATACGGAAAGGAGAGTGTAATATAGTTCGTTTGCAAAAGGGTTTGGCTAACGGAGATCCGTATACTGCCTTGTATCCCTTTGTAATGCCTGACGGAGCGTTAAACAAGAACAATAGCGTTGCGTATGAAAATAATGAAATTGTTGAATTGATGAACGAGGTTAAGCATACTACGGACGAGCAGAAACGACGCGAGATATTCAATAGAATACAAGAAATTGCTGTTGAAGAGCAGCCGGTAGTTCCTTTGTTCAACGATATGGCAATAGCTGCGACCAGCAGCCGTATAAAAAATTACGGTGCCATCAATAAAATTGAACTTGTAACAGATGATGAGTAAAATTTGCAATGATATATTATGAAGAGAGGAAAACTCTATGAACCAATATTATCAGGATAACATGCTCTTTGGCATGAACCCTTCAAGTTATCTGCATCGCTACGCCGTCAACGGCAAGGTGTCGGGAAATCTTGCCTGCATCAGCGAAATCAAAAATGCCGCAGTAGTTTTATACAGTCCGCGCGGCTGCGGCTTTCATTACCGCTGTCATGTGCGCAGCGGCCAAAGCCCGGTTTATGAGCTGGAATGTGCGGATTTACGCAACAATGATGTAATTTTCGGCGGTGAAAAAAAGCTGACGGCATTACTGCAAAAGGTGGAGCGTGAGCAGCAGCCGGAGATTATTTTTCTGCTGCCTTCCGTGGTGTCGGATATTATCAATGATGATTTGGCTGGCTTGGCCTGCAGCCTGCAGCCGCAGTTTAAAGCGAAGCTTGTGCCGATTACGTCGCAGGTTTTTTCGCATATGGACAAGAGCAACGGCCGCAAGGTTTTGCGTGAAAAGGCTTGCCAAAAGCAGAAGCAAAAGTTTTCTTCCAGTGCGGTCTATCCCGGTTGCGGTTATGTAGAGGTGATGGATGCGCTGGTTGAGCAAGTTATGGAGCCTCAAAGCGTAGAGCCGTTGAGCGTAAATATTGAAGCCTTTGTCTGGGGCTATAATGGTGAGGATAAGCTGCAGGGCATGAGCGAGATGCTGCAGAAAATGGGGATTACCGTAAATGCTTATCTGCCTGCCGCTGATTTGCAGACAATCAAAAAGGCTCCGCAAGCAGCGCTGAATATAGTACGTCGCAAGAAGTGGGCGTTGGCGATGGAGCAACGCTTTGGCACGCCGTTTCTGCATGTTGCCGATATGCAGGAGTGGCATGGTATTGAAGGAATCAGTGATTTGTACAGGCAGATTGGTAAAATGCTTGGTTGCGAGAATGCTGTTGAACGCGTGCTGCAGGAAGAATATGAACGGGTTGCCGCCCGGTATCAGGAGCTGCGCGCGGAATTTGCCAAGTATAAGTTTTGCTTAATTGCGCACGGTATTGCATATTTGCCGGATGCTTTGCGTGTTTATCAGCAGGATTATGGTCTGCCGATTAAAAAAATCTGCATTATCATGAATCCTTCCTACCAGGCAGAAACCGGTTTGGATGATGCAATGATGCAGAGATTTAAGGACAGAATTGAGCTTGCCAAAGCAGAGTATGGCTGTGATGCGGAAATTTTACTGGAGCCTTCGGAAGAGGCTTTGCGTGAAGCTGCGCAGAGTTGTGATTTTGTTATCTGCAACGGTCATCCGCGCTATGCTTCTTTAAATGTTCCGGTGCTCTATAATTTGTTTGACCGCTCGGTGTGGAATTATCAGGGCTTTGTGGATATTATGGAAGAGGTTTGGCAGATGCTGCAGCAACCGCAGCGTACAGGCAGCAGTCTTTTGCTGAGCAAGCTAGCCTATGACCCGGTATTTTATCCGATGCGCGAGGCTGATAAAGACAGTAAAGCATCACGCGAGCTTTATAGCAGAGTCTGGAGGCAAAGAAAATAATGAAACCATTAAGTAGCTGTGCTTTGTTTGGTGCTGTGCGTGCTCTTGGCGGTATTAAGGATGCCTTGATTTTGCAGCATTCTGTTGTCGGCTGTCAGTGGGGCAGCCTGGCCTTCAGATATGCAGGCAAGCCTTATGATGTACGTCAGGCCTCTGATGTTATCTATGATGAAGATGTTGTTAATGGTGGCGAGAAGGTCTTGCGCAAGGCTTTTCAGGAAGCGGAGCGTATTTTTGCGCATTGCGGTGCGGTATTTGTAGTCAGCGGCTGCGTGCCGAATATGATCGGCGATGATGTGGACGGTATTTTGGCTACTACCGAAGGCTCGCAAAAATTATTGCATGTAAAAGCGCCGGGATATGCAGGGAATATTGACAGCGGTATCGAAACAGCTTATTTAGCGTTGCTGCCATTGCTCCGAGCCGCGGAGAAAAAAGAAGCTGCCACGATAAATATTTTTGGCATAATGAACGATGATCCTTATGCGGATAATGATTTGCTTGAACTGAAAAAGTTTTTGGGAACAAAGGTTAAAATTAACTGTGCACTGCAGGATTGCAGCTTGCCAGATATTGCAGCAATGCCGCAGGCAGAGCTGAATATCTGCTTTGGCTACGGTGAGCCGTTGGCACAAAAGATGCAGGAAAAATTTGGCGTGCCGTATATCAAATGCGCCTATCCTTATGGTGTGGCAGGCATGCAGAAGTTTTTGCGTCAGTTAGGTGAAGCTTTGAAAATTGATTTTTCCGATGAACTTGCCGAACTGGAAACAGCGGCTGAAAAGCTCGTTTATCGCTGTGCGGATTATCTGGTGAATTTATACCAGCTGCCGGTGGCTTTAGCTACGGACAAGGCACATTTAGCGGGCTTACAGAGCTTTTTTGCCGAAGAACTGGGCATGCGCGTTGTTATTGCAGAGGACACTGCGGAATTTAGCTTGGATAAAATGGCAGAGACTGCAGCAAAGCACAAGCCTGTATTGTTTTGCGGTTCGTCGTTCTTAAAGAAATTGGCGGATGAACAGCAGGTGCCGTTAGTGCGCTGTGCTTATCCTGCCTTTGACCGGCTGTGCTTTACCGATAATACGCTGATTGGAGCGCGTGGTGCTGCCTTGCTCATTGAGCAGATTGTTAATGGTGCCTTGCAGCAGCAATATAAAACAGATGGCCGATATGCCGGCTTGCGTGAAAGTGTTTGTGAGGTAAATCATGAGTGAGCTTGAAACACATCCCTGTTTTACAGCTAAATGCAGCGATTACGCCCGCATTCATTTACCAGTCGCACCCAAATGCAACATGCAGTGTAATTATTGTCTGCGCAAATACAGCTGTGTGAATGAAAGCCGTCCCGGCGTCGTGGCAAGGGTTATGGTGCCGGAGGATGCAGTCGAGTGGTATCTGCAGATGAAGGCCAAGGTACCGAAGCTGACGGTAGCAGGCATTGCCGGGCCCGGCGATGCATTGGCCAACTGGCCGGCGGTCAGCAGAACGCTGAGCATGATTCGTGAGATTGATAAGGATGTTTTCTTCTGCCTTTCGACTAATGGCCTTTATCTGCCGAAGTATGCCAAGGAAATTGCGGCTTTAGGTGTTGATTATGTTACGGTGACGGTGAATGCAATTACCAGCAATACAGGGGCGCATATTTACAGCTTTATTAATGATGAAGGCAAAAAATATGTTGGTGAAGAGGCTGCTGCACTGCTTTTAGAAAAGCAGATAGAAGGCTTGCAGCTGCTTGGCGAATATGGCGTGAAGGTGAAGATAAATACGGTAGCAATCCCCGGCGTGAATATCCAGGAAATCCCGGCGATTGCCAGACGTATGGCTTTGCTGGGAGCGAAGCTGCAGAATATTTTACCGATGCTGCCGGTGGAGGGAACGGGCTTTGCACATCTTGCGGAGCCTGCGGCCGAAGAAATTTCTCAACTGCGTAATGTTTGTAAGCAGTGGATGCCGCAGATGCAGCATTGCAACCGCTGTCGTGCGGATGCCGTGGGCGCGTTGGCTAATCCCTGCGTTTTAGAAGAAAGCTGAAATAGAAAATCCGTGTAAACAGAAGCTTGACTTTGGTTTGCACGGATTTTTTGCTTAATATGATATTTAATTTGACGGCGTTTCCTGTGCTTGCTACAATTAAATTTATAATATCTAATCTGTAAGGGAGAAGCTAATGGATTGTACTGCGATTATTTTGACAATCGGGATTATTTTTGCAGCGTCGTTTTTTTCTACTGTTTCCGGCTTTGGCTTCGCTTTGGTGGCTATGCCTGTGCTTACTTTGGTGATGTCGGTAAAAGCGGCGGTTATTTTTGTGCTGCTGTTGAATTTGGTCCTGCGGACGATTACTATGTACAGGGTGCGCAACGGCTTTGATAAAGAAACCGTTATTTTGACGACATTGGGAAGCGTTGTTGGCATGGTTCCCGGAAGCTGGGTACTGAAGGTGCTGCCTGCGGCACAGCTGGAAGTGTTTTTGGGAGCGGTGCTTGTGGCTGCCACGATTTTGTTGAGCCTGCAATGTACGCTGCCGATAAAAAATAAAACCTGCGGACGCTTGGGCGCAGGAATTTTGAGCGGCTTTTTCGGTGCATCTACCAGCGTCAGCGGACCACCGCTGGTTTTATATTTTCTTAACGAAAAGCTGCCTAAGGATGTTATGCGGGCTAACATGATCTGGTTCTTTGGCTTAAGCGGCTTTTTGACGGTGCTGGTAAATTATTTTTATGGTAATGTCAGCGGCACTGTTGATTGGAGTTTGCTGCTGTATACTATACCGGTGATGCTATTGGCTATCTGGTTGGGAGAAAAATTTTTTTATCGCCTGAATCAGCATCTGTTCCGTAAGCTGGCGTTGACGGTGGTGCTTATAGGAGCGCTGATGCTGCTGTGGAGCGGGTGGCAGAATTTATAAGTAAACTTTAAAATATTGCTGTCTTATGAATTAGCAGTAAAATTTTGCGTTAATGCTTTGAAGATAGCATTATTACTGTAACCTAGTTTACAATAATAGTGCGATAAGATAAAAAATAAATAAAATTTAGCTTTTTCCTTGACGTTTGCGGAGCAGGAGGAGTAAAATAACCTCAATCGCTGATTGCGGCGATAAATTTTGAAGCATAAGGAAATGCTGAAGTTGTTGCAGGTGAAAATGATGGAATCTAAAATGATGAACACTGCAATTGAATATGGTTTTTATTACGCACCGGTATTTAACTATTATTTTAGCACCGGTTATTTTGCATGGGAAAAATCATATAGCAGTAATCATCGTATTGGAGACTATAAATAGTATTTGTGAGCGCAGTGCTTGCAATTAAGATTTGGCTTTTACAGCAGGCTCTTTTACGGGAGCCTGCTTTTTTTGTAGCATGGTAGCTTATAGCAATAGGGTAAATTAAATGACAAGGGTGTAAGAACGAAGGGGAGAAAGTTTATGGTAATAGTATTCAAGCCGGGAGCACCGGAGGAAAATAAAGCGAAGATGCGCAGCAATTTGGAAAGCAAGGGCTTCCAAATTAACGAAATCAATGGTGTCAACATGACCATCTTCGGTATCATCGGCGATACGAGCACACTTGATATCAATATGCTGCGTATTGATGATGCGGTAGACAAGGTAATGCGTGTGCAGGAGCCTTTTAAGCGAGCCAACCGCATGTTCCATCCGCAGGATTCCGTGATTAATGTCGGCGGTGTTGAAGTCGGCGGCCGCAAGATTCAGGTTATCGCAGGTCCTTGCTCCGTAGAAACACAGGAGCAGGTTACGGATATTGCCAAGTCCATCAAGCTTGGCGGCGCTTCAATGCTTCGCGGCGGCGCCTTCAAGCCCCGTACCTCGCCGTATTCCTTCCAAGGCTTGAAGGAGGTTGGCCTGGATTATTTAAAGGGTGCCCAAAAGGAAACAGGCCTGCCGATAGTTACAGAAATCATGTCACCGTATATGATTGAGCGCTTTGTAGAGGATGTAGATTTGATTCAGGTTGGCGCCCGCAACATGCAGAACTTTGAACTGCTGAAGGAACTTGGCAAAACCAATAAGCCGATTCTTTTGAAGCGTGGTTTGGCAGCAACGATTGAGGAATGGCTGATGGCAGCGGAATATATCATGAGCGAGGGCAACGAAAACGTTATCCTTTGCGAACGCGGTATCCGCACCTTTGAAACATATACGCGCAACACCCTGGATGTAAGCGCAATTCCCGCTGTGAAAAAGCTCAGCCATCTGCCGGTAGTAGTTGACCCGAGTCATGCAGCAGGCCTGTGGTGGATGGTAGAGCCTTTGGCCAAGGCTGCTGTAGCAGTCGGTGCAGACGGACTGCTGATAGAAGTCCACAACAATCCGGAAGCAGCGCTTTGTGACGGCGCACAGTCCTTAAGACCTGAACGCTTTGCCAGACTGATGGGTGAGCTGAAAGGTATTGCCAGAATTGTCGGCAGAGATATGTAAGTCAAGGCATTATCCCTTAGCAATATCAAAAAGCATAAGGGTTTGTAATAGCTCCTAATCTGGGAGTAGTATTGTAGCATTGTAGATTAGATTAAAGGAGAGATTTTATCATGATTATCGTATTCAAACAAAATGCAACTGTTGAGGAAAAAACTAAGCTGAAAAACCAATTAGAAAGCAAGGGATTTCAGATTCATGCCAGTGATGGCGTAAATGCTTCACTGTTTGGTGTTGTTGGTGATACCAGCGCGTTGGATATCAACCTTTTGCGTGTTGTCGAGGGTGTAGAAAAGGTAATGCGTGTGCAGGAGCCTTTCAAACGTGCTAACCGCATGTTCCATCCCGAGGACAGCATTGTTGATGTTGCAGGCAGAAAGTTCGGCGGCAAAAAGCTGCAGGTTATTGCAGGTCCCTGTTCCGTAGAAACTCAGGAGCAGGTAACGGAAATTGCCGAGGATGTTAAGGCCGCAGGCGCTACGCTGATGCGTGGCGGTGCGTTTAAACCCCGCACTTCTCCGTACTCCTTCCAGGGCTTGAAGGAACAAGGTCTGGATTTCCTGAAAAATGCCAGAGCAGCAACCGGCCTGCCGATTGTTACGGAAATCATGTCACCTTACATGGTGGAACGCTTTGTTGAGGATGTTGACCTGATTCAGGTCGGTGCCCGCAATATGCAGAACTTCGATCTGCTGAAGGAATTGGGCAAAACCAATAAGCCTATTCTGTTGAAGCGTGGTCTGGCGGCAACGATTGAGGAATGGCTGATGGCAGCGGAATACATTATGAGCGAGGGCAACGAAAATGTTATCCTTTGCGAACGCGGTATCCGTACCTTTGAAACCTACACCCGCAATACGCTTGATGTAAGTGCTATTCCTGCAGTAAAAAGACTCAGCCATCTGCCGGTAGTAGTTGACCCGAGCCATGCAGCAGGCATGTGGTGGATGGTAGAGCCTTTGGCTAAGGCTGCGGTTGCAGTCGGTGCGGACGGTTTGATTATTGAAGTACATAACAATCCGGAAGCAGCATGGTGCGATGGTGCCCAATCCTTGAAACCGGACCGTTTTGCTAAGCTGATGGGCGACCTCAGAGGCATTGCGAACATTGTCGGCAGAGAGTTATAATAGTAGTATGGCAGTTTAGGAGTGATTTTTTTGGAAGCTGATTTTGGTGGCGAAAATAGAAGTACAAAGTGGCAGGAGCTCAGCTTTACTATCGTTGGCCTGGGGCTGATTGGCGGCTCCTATGCCAAAGCATTGCGTAAACTGGGCGCCAAGCAGATTATTGGCGTAGAGCGTGATGCAGCAACATTGCAGGAGGCCAAGCAGCAGGGAATAATAGACATTGGTATGGCAAATCCTGATGTTAGGCTTAAAGAGGCCAATGTAATTATCTGCGCTATTTATCCTGATGCAATCGTAAATTTTATAGCCGCAAACGTTGATTTCTTTAACGAAAGCGTTTTGCTGACTGATGTTGCAGGCATTAAAAACGATATGATCAGCAGAGGACAGTCATTTTTAAAGGATGGCATGGAATTTATTTCCGGCCATCCGATGGCCGGACGTCAGGGCAGCGGCTTGGGCATGAGCGATGCGCATATTTTTCAGAATGCGAATTACATCATCGTGCCGGAAAAGCATAACACACAGGCTGCTGTTAGCTGGCTGGAGCAATTTGCTTTGGCTCTTGGTTGCAAGCATACGGTGCAGGTAACACCGGCGCAGCATGATGCCACGATTGCCTATACCAGCAATTTGCCGCATGTTACTGCGGTAGCGCTCATGGACAGCGCTTCCTTTGATGATAAGACCAAGTACTTCGTTGCCGGCAGCTTCCGAGATGGCACTCGTGTAGCAGATATCAATCCTGAATTATGGTGCAATCTGTTCCTGGCCAACAGGGAAAAGGTTGCGGATGAAATAGACAGATATATGGAGCAGCTGGTGCTGTGGCGCGACGCTCTGCGCAGTGATGACGGCGAAAAGCTGAAGGAGCTGATGCGCAAGGCGGGAGCACGGAGAAGGGAGCTTTTTTAATGAAGAAAATTCATGTTGCATTAGGCGCTCATGCCTATGATATTGAAATAGCCGCCGGCCTGCTGCCGCAGGTCGGCTCTAAGGTTGCAGCTTTGCTGCCGAAGGCGCGCAAGGCTGCAATTATCAGCGATACAAATGTTGCTCCCTTATATGCAGCAAAATTACAGGCTAGCCTCGAAGAGGCTGGCCTTGTTGTGCATAAGGTGGTAATTGAAGCCGGTGAGCAAAGCAAGAACATGCAGGTGCTCAGCGATGTATTGGAACAGCTTGCTGCAGCAGGGCTTACGCGCACTGACGTTGTGCTGACGCTTGGCGGCGGTGTTGTCGGTGATTTGGGCGGCTTTGCCGCTGCCAGCTTTATGCGTGGCATTGCCTTTGTGCAGATACCGACATCACTGCTGGCTCAGATTGACAGCAGCGTGGGTGGCAAGGTAGCTGTAGATTTAAAGGCCGGAAAAAATCTTGCTGGTGCTTTTTATCAGCCGAAGGCTGTATTTATCGATACAGATTTACTGGCAACGCTTTCTACCAGATTTTTGCACGATGGTCTGGCAGAAGCGATTAAATACGGCTGCATTAAGGATGCAGCGCTTTTTGAAAAAATTGCCGGCTATGCTGATGATGCTGCGCTTTTGGCAGATATTGACAGTGTGGTTGCCACCTGCTGTGCTATCAAGGCACGTATTGTAGAACAGGATGAATTCGATACAGGCCTGCGTATGCTGCTGAACTTCGGTCATACCTTGGGACATGCTGTAGAGCAGCACTTCGGCTACAGTTGCTTTACGCACGGCGAGGGAGTGGCGATTGGCATGTATCAGCTGACTAAGCGCACCGAAGAGCTGGGAATGACAGCCAAAGGCAGTACCGAGCGTATTAAGAGCGTACTTGAAAAGTATAATTTGCCGTTGACTGCGGGCGTAGAAAAAGCGCAGCTGCTTGATACAATGGCAAGAGATAAGAAAAAGAACGGCAACAGCATTACCCTCATTATTTTGCAGCAGATAGGCGAGGGCGTACTGCAGAAAGTAGATTGGCAGGAAGTGCCAAGGTATTTGGGGTGAGGCTAAATGGAAAAGGTAAAAATTTATCCTGCAAAATTGGCAGGAACGGTGCAAGTTCCGTCATCTAAAAGCATGGGACACAGAGAAATTATCTGTGCAGGTCTTGCAGGCGGCACCAGTATTGTCGATAATATCAGCATGTCCAAGGATATTGAGGCAACGATGCGCGTTCTGCGTGCTATGAATGTGAGCGTGGACGAAATCCCCAGCATGCTAGAGGGACGTAAGGCTTTGCAGATTACAGGCACAGGTCACCCGATTGCGGCGGCAGATAATGTTGACTGCGGTGAATCAGGTTCCACCTTGCGCTTTTTCATTCCTTTGGGAGCAAATCTTGGCTGTCCGCTGACATTTATCGGTCATGGCAAGCTGGTATCGCGTCCTTTGCAGGCGTATTACGATATTCTGGATAAGCAGTTTGTGCAATATTTTAATGATAACGGCAATCTGCCGTTGACGGTTAACGGTCACCTGATGCCGGGTAAATTTGAGCTGCCGGGAGATGTCAGCAGTCAGTTTGTCAGCGGTCTGCTTTTTGCTTTACCGTTATTAAAGGGTGATTCCGAAATTATCATTACTTCGCCGCTGGAATCTGCGTCTTATGTAGATATGACACTGAACTGCTTGGCGAAGTACGGTGTTAAAGTAGAAAATGTAGATGGCGCACATCGTCATTATCTTGTGCCCGGCAAGCAGCATTTTAAAGCGCAGGACAGCAAGGTTGAGGGCGATTGGTCGCAGGCAGCCTTTTGGACTGTCGGCGGTGCTTTGGGCGCAGGCATTACGGCAAGCGGTGTTGACTTTGCTTCTCTGCAGGGTGATAAGGCTGTGGTAGAAATTATGCAGCGCATGGGTGCTGATATTGCCAAAACAGATGACAGCGTAACCGTAAACAGCAGTACAACGAAGGCAACGGTAATAGACGCTTCAAATTGCCCCGATATTATTCCTGTGCTTACAGTTCTGGCTGCAGTCAGCGAGGGAACAACGAAGATTATCAACGCAGGACGCCTGCGTATCAAGGAATGCGACAGACTGGCGGCTATGACGAGTGAATTAAATAAAATGGGCGCAGAAATTACGGAAGAGGCCGAAGGTCTGACAATTACCGGCAAGCCTGAGGGACTGCGCGGCGGTGTAGAGGCAGATGCCTGGAACGACCATCGTATTGCCATGAGCCTGGCTATTGCCGCACAATGCTGCTCCGAACCGATTATATTAACCGGCGCAGGCAGTGTAAGCAAGTCTTATCCTGACTTCTGGCAGGATTACCAAAGCTTAGGCGGAAAAATTGAGGTGCTGGCATGAGCGGAATTTTTGGCATGAATATAAAAATGGCGATATACGGCGAATCGCACGGCAAATCCATCGGCGTAGTGCTGGATGGACTGCCGCCGGGACTGGCCCTGGATGAAGCGGCGATTGCTGCCGAAATGGCGCGTCGTGCTCCTGGACAGAATGCGTTGAGCACAGCACGCAAGGAAAGCGATACGGTAGAAATCCAAAGCGGCTTCTTCAATGGCTTTACAACAGGTACGCCGCTGTGCGCACGTATCGTCAACAGCGACCAGCATTCCAAGGATTACAGCATTCTGGCAGATAAAATGCGCCCCGGTCATGCAGATTACGCAGGGCATGTGCGTTATCAGGGCTTTAACGATTATCGCGGCGGCGGGCACTTTTCCGGTCGACTGACGGCACCGCTGGTTTTTGCCGGTGCTGTGGCCAAGCAGGCGCTGGCGCAGTACGGTATTGTTGTCGGTTCGCATATTCTGCAGATTAACGATATTAAAGAAGAACGCTTCAATCCTATGGGTGTAAGTGATGTAGAATTAGCCGAACTGCATGCGAAAAAGTTTGCTGTTATGAATGACGCTGTCGGCGCAAAAATGCAGGAGCGCATTTTGCAGGCTAAGAGCGAGCTTAACAGCGTGGGCGGCGTAATTGAAGCTATTGCACTGCATTTGCCTGCTGGCATCGGAGCACCGTATTTTGATTCCGTGGAAAGCATGCTGAGCCATGCGCTGTTTTCCGTGCCTGCCGTTAAAGGCGTAGAATTTGGCGATGGCTTTGGCTTTGCCGGGCTGACGGGTGCCGAAGCGAATGATGCTTTGCATTACGTTGATGGCAATGTGCAGGCGCTGACGAACCACAACGGCGGCGTTACCGGCGGTATTACCAATGGCATGCCTTTGGTAGTGCGCGTGGCCATTAAGCCGACACCGTCGATTGCGCGCGAGCAGCAGACAGTGAGCCTTAAGGAGCAGGCTGATACAACGCTGGCAATTGTCGGCAGGCATGATCCATGTATTGTACAGCGTGCCGTACCTGTTATCGAAGCGGTGGTTGCGTGGACGCTGTGGGATTTACTTTTAGAAGCGAAAAAATGGGAGAAATAAGATGCAGGAGCTTGATTTAGAAAAAATCCGCCAAGAAATAGACAAGGTTGACCAGCAGCTGGCAGACGTATTGGAAAGCCGTTTGCACCTGGTAATGCAGGTGGCTGCCTATAAAAAATCCAAAGGACTGCCTGTTAAGGATAAAAACCGTGAGGCTAAGGTTATCGAAAAGGTAGCAGGCTTTTTGGAGAACAAGGAATATTCCGTGGCTGTAAAAAATATTATGCGCGGTATTATCGATCAGGCCTGTCTGCTGGAAGAAACTGCGCTGTCGGAAGCAAACGACAAAACCTATGAGGTTGCTTGCTTCGGTCCTGCAGGCTCCTTTACGCATCAGGCGTTAGAGGAATATTTTCACGGACGTCAATACAACCGTCATCATTTCCAGACCTTTGAAGAAGTAATTTCCAGTATCAGCGATGGCACTATGGATTACGCCGTTCTGCCTATTGAAAATTCTTCGACCGGCGGTATTACCGAGGTATATGATTTGCTGCGTCAGTATGACTGCAGTATCGTAGGCGAGCAGTGCGTAAAGATTGAGCAAAACCTGTTAGGCTGTGAGGGTGCGTCACTTGGCACGATTAAAACAGTTTACTCGCATCCGCAGGGCTTGAAGCAGTGCGCTGATTTCTTTCATGACTATCCGGATATAGAGCAGGTTCCTTATTTCAGTACATCCAAGAGTGCGGAGGAGGTTGCTGAAAAGCATGATATAACCTTAGGCGCTATTGCCGGTAAGCAGGCAGCAGAGCTGTATAATTTAAAGATTATTGCGCCTGCAATTAACAGCAACAGCAATAATTATACCCGCTTTGTTATTATCGCCAAAAAACCGGAAATCGTAGCGAACGCAAATAAGATTACGCTGATTGTTGCCGTGAAGCACGAAACAGGCTCACTGTATAAAATGCTTGCCAGCTTCTACCATATGGGCCTGAATATGCTGAATCTGGAATCACGACCGATTGTCGGCAAAACTTGGGAATACTTTTTCTACATTGATGTTACCGGAAATCTGGCAGACCCGCTGGTTATTGATGTGATGGAAGAAATAAAATCGAAGAGCACCTATTGCAAGGTTCTTGGCAATTATCGTGCTTACGAGCGAAAGGAATAAACAGATGAAGCATTACGGACTTTTAGGCGGCAAGCTGGGACACAGCCTTTCACCGCAGATTCACGAGCTGTTTTTTAAGTATACAGGCATTGAGGGTGATTATACGCTGCTGGAAACAACGCAGGAGGATTTGCCTAAGCGCATGGAGGAGCTGCGTGCCGACTATGCAGGCAGCAATGTTACCATTCCGCATAAATTGCATGTTATGCCGCTGTTGGACAGTATTACGCGTGAGGCTAAGGCTATCGGCGCTGTAAACACGATTAAGTTTGATGAAAATGGTGCTGAAGGCTACAATACCGATTACTTCGGCTTTGGCAGAATGCTGGAATACAACAATATTGATGTGCGCGCTAAGCGCGTTGCGGTGCTGGGTACCGGCGGCGCTGCGCGTGCGGTTGTCAAATATATGGTTGATAAGCGTGTCGGCAAGCTGTATCTTGTTACGCGAGATGTTGCCCATGTTGATAAGGATTTCCTTAAGATTGCGCCTAAGTGCAAGTTTATTGATTATGACGGCTTAGCAGCGTTGACCGGTGATGTGATTGTCAACTGCACGCCTGTGGGCATGTATCCCAAGGTTAATGCTGCACCGGTTACGCCTGAGGAAATCAGCAATTTTGATGCTGCTGTAGATTTGATTTATAATCCTAAGCAGACATTGTTCTTGAAGCAGGCTGCCGAGGCGAAGATGCAGACTGTCAATGGTCTGTTCATGCTTGTGGCACAGGCTGTGGCTGCGCAGGAAATCTGGCAGGGCGAAAAATACGATAGCGAATTAATCGTCAAAATCATGCAGGATTTGGAGCAGAATATATGAAAAATATCGTGCTGATTGGTATGCCGGGCTGTGGTAAAAGCACCTTTGGCAAGCGCATGGCGAAACGCTTACAGCTGCCGTTTTATGATGCTGATGCTGTCCTCGAAGAGCGTGAGCAGCGCACGATAAAGGCTTTCTTTGCGGAAAGCGAGGATGCGTTCCGCGCAGCGGAAACGCGCACGCTGGCGTATCTGGCGGAATGTGACGGAGCTGTTATCGCAACAGGCGGAGGTGCTGTAAAGCGTGCGGAAAACATGGAGCTGCTGAAGCGCTGCGGTGTTGTGATTTTTATCGACCGCAAACCGGAAAACATCATCGGATGTATTGCCGGTGATGCGCGTCCGTTGCTTGCTGCCGATAAGCAGAAGCTTTATACTTTATATAACGAGCGTATTGCGCTGTACCGCCGATATGCGGATTATACTATTGATAATAACGGCGATTTCGGCAGAGTTCTGCATGAGCTGCTGAATATTGCCGCTAAGCTGGAGGGATAAAGATGCGTAAAATTTTAGTTTTAAATGGTCCTAACATTAATATGCTGGGCATCCGTGAGAAAAATATCTACGGCCGTGATGATTATGACAGCCTGTGTGCTTACATCCGTTCGGCGGCTGACCGCCTTGGCGTAGAGGTGGAGCTGCTGCAGAGCAATTATGAGGGCGATATAGTTACCGCTATTCAGAATGCTTACGGTCATTTTGACGGCATTGTTATCAATCCGGCGGCGTTTACGCATTACAGCGTAGCAATTCTTGACGCATTGAAGGCAGTAAATATTCCTGCTATTGAGGTGCATATCAGCAACATCCATCAGCGTGAGGAGTTCCGCCATCATTCGGTAACGGTGGCAGGCTGTGTCGGCCAAATCTGCGGCCTGGGCTTCGCCGGTTATGCGTTGGCAATGGAAGCTCTGAGTGTGTATGAAGCAAAATAATATATAATAATTTTGGTAAACAGTCTTCGTAGCTTTGCTTTCGGAGGCTGTTTTGTTATAATGATTATAGAGTAATATTTGCGGACAGAAGCAGTTTTGTCTGTTGAATTTTCATAATAGTAAGACAATGTTGAATTTATTCTTGGAGGTGACATTATGGGTAAACGTGTAGTAATCGTCGGCGGGGTGGCCGCCGGTATGAAAACGGCGGCGCGCTTGCGCAGGCTGGATGCCGAAGCAGAGATTATCGTGCTGGAACGCGGACCGCAGCTGAGCTATGGTGCCTGCGGCTTTCCGTATTTTATCAGCGGTGAGGTCAAGAGCATAGACAGCTTTGACCATACACCGCAGGGAGCCTTACGCGACAGTAATTATTTTGCGGCCGTGAAGGGCGTAGATGCGCGCTGCGGCTGCAATGTACAAAAAATAGACAGAGAGCGGAAGTGTGTGCATTATCTGGAAAAGGGTGAGTTGAAAAAGCTGTCTTATGACGTGCTGGTGTTGGCAACAGGCAGTACGCCGGTGAAGCTTCCCTTGCCTAATGCTGATGCCTCAGGTATTCACAGCTTCTGGTTCCCGTGGGATGTTGAAGCAGTAGATAAGGAAATTGCCGAAGGCGGCGTTAAGGATGTAGTTATCATCGGCGCAGGCTTTATCGGTCTGGAGCTGGCAGAAGCTTTTGTGCGTCGCGGTTTGCATACCAGCGTTCTGGAACAGCAGGACAGACTGCTGCCGCAGCTGCTTGATGAGGATATGGCAGCACTGCTGCTGCGTGATACGAAAAATCCGCTGCTCGATATTTATCTGGAGGAAAGAGCAGGTGCCTTTATCGTAGAAAAAGGTAAAGTTAGCGGAGTGCAGACAGATAAACGCGTAATCCCGGCACAGTTGGTTATCGTTGCCGTCGGCGTGCGTCCGAATGTGGAGCTGGCGCGTGAGGCCGGCCTTGTTATAGGTCCGAGCGGCTGTATTGCGGTTAACGAATACCTGCAGACAAGCGATGATGCAATTTATGCCGGCGGTGACTGTGCGGAAAATACTCATCGTGTCAGCGGAGCCAAGGTGTTTGTGCCTATGGGTTCTACCGCCAACAAGCATGGCCGCGTGATTGCGGATAATATCTGCGGAGCGCGGAAGCAATATCCCGGTGTCCTGGGGACTGCCGCCTGTCGCTTCTTTGCGCAGGAAGCCGGGGCAACCGGTTTAAACGAGCGGACTGCGCGGCAGGCCGGTATTGATTTTGCAAGCGTAGTTGTACCAGGCTCTGACCGTTTGGGTTATATGCCGGGAGTAGGACGTATTGTGCTGAAGCTGTTGGCGGAAAAGAGCAGCGGACGCGTATTGGGTGCGCAGGCTGTCGGAGCGAGTGTAGCGAAGCGTATTGATACATTGGCGGCGGCAATTTCTTTAGGTGCAACGCTGGAGGATTTGTCCGGACTTGATCTGGCTTATGCTCCGCCGTTTAATACGCCGATTGAGAATATCGCAACGGCAGCCAATGTCCTGCAAAATAAACTTGACGGCCAGCTGCGCAGCATTAATCCTGTAGACTTTGAAAAGAAGCGTACGCAGGAGGATTATTTATTCGTTGATGTACGCACGCCGGCAGAGGTAGCAGCTAAGCGTATTGCCGACATTCCGTCGAGAGTAAATCTGCCGCTTGATACCTTGCGGACAGCGGATATCAGCAAGATGGATAAAGAGCAGAAAATAGTTACAGCCTGCCAGATTGATTTGCGTGGCTACGAAGCGGAGGTTATTCTGCGCGCCCGTGGCTTCCGTGATGTTTACAGCCTGGAGGGAGGCATGAGCGGTTGGCCGTATGCGACGGAAAGCGATAATGACAGGAAGTGAGCGTTTTAATATTGTTATGCAAGGAGGAGAAAAGCATGAGTGAATTTAGCGAAAAAATGGGCATGGCAGCAGGCAATAATTTTAAGAGCGGTTATAACTGCTGCGAAGCGATTGTGCAAACCTTTCGCAAGGAGGCAGGTGTGAATATTGATGATAACGCTTTCCGTCTGTGCTCCGGCTTTGGCGGTGGCATTGGCCATGCGCGCGATTTGTGCGGAGCGATGGCAGGCTGCGTGATGGTCATCAGTACGCTGGCCGGCCGCAATCAGCCGAGCGAGAAGCCGTTGGCAGAAATTTATCCGTTAACGCTGGAATTTCATGAGCACTTTGCTAAGAAATTCGGTTCTTGCGCCTGCGGTGATTTGATGCCTTACGAGTTTAATACACGTGAGCATTTGAAAAACTGCCTGAAGCTGGTGAATAAGGTGGCTCAGTTGCTGGCTGTGTATCTGGAAGAAAAGGAACTGCTGAAGTAATATTGATAAGCTAAAAGGGACTGTCGCGTAAGTAAAGCTTACTTGCGATGACAGTCCCTTAGTTTTTCTTTCTATGTGTGAGAATACGTAAATACGCTAAAAGCAATAATAAAAAATTGCGGAGAGCTTGTTGACGGCAAAAATAATTGGCTATCAAAACAAATTAATTGAAGTTTTTGCCGTCAACATGCTATACTATTCTTAGATACAACGTAACGGAGGTGAGCTGATGAAGTATCTTTCAGTAGCTGAAACAGCGGAAAAGTGGCAGATATCCGAGCGCAGCGTGCGTAATTATTGCGCACAGGGACGTGTGCAGGGAGCAGAGCTGCATGGCAGAGTATGGAGTATTCCGGAAACGGCAGTAAAACCGGAGCGTGTTAATAAGATTAAGCAGAGCGAGCGTAGCTTGTTAAATGTTCTGCAGGAAGAAAAAGCAAGCAGATATGCAGGCGGTATCTATCATAAAACGCAAATTGAGTTGACCTATAACTCTAATCATATGGAAGGCAGCAGACTGACACATGAGCAGACGCGTTATATTTTTGAAACGAATACGATTGGTGTGGAAAATGAAGTTTTGAACGTGGATGATGTTATTGAAACTGCTAATCACTTTCGCTGTATTGATTTGCTTATAGATAAGGCAAAGACTGCTTTATCCGAAAAGCTGATAAAGGAATTGCACTTTATTTTGAAAACCGGCACGAGTGATGTGCGTAAGGATTGGTTTGCTGTCGGTGATTATAAAAAGCTTCCGAACGAGGTTGGCGGCAGAGATACCGCTTTGCCGGAAGAGGTTAGTGAGCAGACGCGAGCACTTTTGGCAAAATATAATGCGAAAAAGAGTAAGACGTTTAAAGATATTCTGGATTTTCATGTGCGTTTTGAAAGGATTCATCCGTTTCAGGATGGTAATGGTCGCGTTGGCAGGCTGATTATGTTTAAAGAGTGCCTGAAATATAATATTGTTCCGTTTATTATAGAGGATAATCTGAAAATGTTTTACTATCGCGGTTTGCAGGAGTGGGGCAAAGAAAACGGTTATCTGACGGATACCTGCCTTGCTGCACAGGATAGATATAAGGCATATTTGGACTATTTTAGGATTGAGTATTAAAGCATCTTATATAGAGAAAATAATGATAAGAATTATGTGAAAGCGAGGCGATGAGTATGTTAATGAATACGGCTGAGTATCTTTCCATTATTGAAAATATTAAGAGTGAAATTACTGCGGCACAATATCGTGCGGCAATTCATGTGAATGCAGATATGCTGCTTCTCTATTATGATATTGGTTGCGTAATCAATGAACATAAATCATGGGGAAACAAGTTTATTGATAACCTTGCAGCAGATATTCGGATTGCTTTTCCAGAAAGCAAAGGATATTCTGTTCGTAATTTGAAGTATATGGCAAAATTCGCAGAGATTTATCCAGACCGAGAATTTGTGCAACAGGTTGTTGCACAAATTCCATGGGGTCACAATATAGTTCTTCTGGATAAGGTCGCTGATATGGATGAACGTAAATGGTATATCAAAAAGTCAGCGGAAAACGGCTGGTCTCGAAATGTTCTTGTCCATCAGATTGAAAGCAACTTGTATCAGAGACAGGTGCTGGCAGATAAAGTTACAAATTTTGATCACCGCTTACCGTTTCCGCAAAGTGAACTTGCAGCGCAGACAATGAAAGATCCATATGTATTTGATTTTATTCCTTTCCGGGAGGATATGCTCGAACGGGATATTGAGCAGGCACTTGTTAGGGACGTCACCAAGCTCCTTCTGGAGCTTGGAACAGGGTTTGCTTTTCTGGGAAACCAGTATCACCTGAACGTAGGCGGCGATGATTTTTACATTGATTTGTTGTTCTATAACCTGAATCTTCGCTGTTATGTAGTTATCGAATTGAAAACCGGTGATTTCAAGCCGGAATATGCTGGTCAGCTAAACTTTTATCTGTCAGCCGTGGACGGCATTTTGAAAAAAGAGCAAGATAATCCATCCATTGGTTTGCTTCTGTGCAAAAGCAAAAACAATGTGGTTGCAGAATATTCACTCAAGGATATTTCAAAGCCGATTGGTGTAAGCGAATACAAAATAACCAGTAGCCTGCCGGATGATCTGGAAAAGCAACTGCCATCTGTTGAAGATATTCAGAAACGGATTAAATAAACATAAGAATGCCGGAAGATTCTTCAAATATAAGGATTAATTTGATTCAGGAGGAGCCTATGAAAATTTCACGATTAGTCATTAAAAATTATAGAAATTTGAAAGATGTAGATATTTGTCTGGGAGAGACTGTTGTTTTGGTAGGTGAGAATAATAGCGGAAAAAGTAATCTGTTACGAGCAGTAACTTTACCATTTCTAACAGATGAATCAAGTTTTTCAGGAAAGAGTCTATCTTGGATAGATATAAATGATGCTGCGAAGGAAAAGTATTATCATTACATAATTGAACATCAGAAGAGTATCGTTGATGGAACCACAAATTGTGTTGATTTTATCAAAGAAATGCCAGTTGTTATGGTTGAAGTACAGTTGAAGGCAGATGTTACAGAAAATTATTTTGTGAAGGATCTGAGTTATTCAGTAGAAAACGGAGAACTGGTATATGGATTGAGATATGAGTACAAACCATCAAAAGCAGAGGAAATATTTAAGTTGGTAAAGCATGTCTTGGTGCAAGAAACGGTAGATGAAAATTCTATAAAAAAAGTAAAAATGAATTTGCTTCCGACAGAATTTTATGCTTACTCCATAACTGTACCGGATAAGGGAAGTGTTGCGTATGATACGTTAAAATTATATAAATATACTGCGCTTGAAGCAGAAAGAGATGAATTTTCAAGGACAAAGGAACGTCTTGGTTCAAAGTCGCTTGTAAAAGTTTTGCAGATAGGATTATCTGATGATGATAAGTTAAAAGTTGAAAAAGAATATAACCATTTCTTTGAAGAACTTAAAACTGTAAGCAAAATGGATCATGTGATAAATTGGCAAGAGGAATCAGAACTTGAAGATGCAAAAGAATTCTTTGAACATATTAGCATATTACCTAATATGCCACCAATGCAAACCATATTGAATAGTATTCGCTTGGGGTATTCTGATGCAGAACTTACATTACAGGGGCTGGGATATAGGAATCTTATATTATTATTAGTTTTGATAAATTCACTGATGGGAAAGAAGAATGATGTAGCATTAAATATTCTTACCATCGAAGAGCCAGAAGCTCATTTGTGTATAAATAATATAAGATTAATGGCGAGTTTTTTAAAGGCTTTTGCTTCAAAAAATAAATCTGCACAATTGTTTTATTCCACTCATAGTACTGAACTCATTAACAAAATGGATTTGGGAAATGTGGTTATTGTACATGGGGGGAATGTTTTTTCCTTATTGCAGGAGCTTGAAGAAGAGGAAAGAGATTATTTAACTAAAAATCCGAATTTTGATTTATTTAAATTATTTTTTTCAAAAAAATGTATATTGTTTGAAGGTATTTCAGAAGAGATGTTAATCCGTTCCTATTTGGATTCTAAGAATGAATTAAGTGATATAGAATTGATTTCTTTCCATAAAGGGTATACTAAAATTATTGAAATATGGAAGAAAGTAAATTCTGGTACATGCAATAAGCTTGGTATTATTCGTGACTATGATTATCAAGACAAAGCCAAAAAAGACCATGATAAATATGATGATGGGAAAACTATTTGTGTTAGAACAACAGACGAAAAAACCCTTGAACCAGAAATCGTAAAGACCGGTGGTAACTATACTATTCTCAAAGATAAATATGGTGAAACATTGGGATGGAAGGATATGAGTTCCGAAGAAATGCAAGAAGCATGGCAAAATGCGAAAGCATCAGATATGTTGACTATTTGTAAAGATATAGAGAGTGGAGATTTACCGGATTTGGAAATGCCAAAACATATTAAAGATGTCCTTGATTTTATGAAGAAAACTTCAGTTATGGTGGAGGGTTAGCAGTCATGAAAATAGGTATTGCAGGTGCAGGTGCGGGCAAAACAACTGCTATGGCTGATACAATAATCCAATTTCGTTCAGAAATAGATGATCACAAAAAGATATTTTGTATCACATTTACAAATAATGCAGTTAAATGTATAAGTACGAAATTGCAAGAGCATTATGGTTGTATACCTGATAACATTGTAGTGAGTACAATCCATTCTTTTTTATATCAAGAGTTTGTAAGGCCTTATTATTATTTGTTGTTTGGAAAACAGTATAAAAGAATTTCAGGTGCGGAGCTGCCAGGAAAAGCTGCATACAGAAACGCTGCGATTGTTAGATTGGAAAACAAAAATGTGTTGCATCAAACTGTTATTCCAGAAAGAGCTAAGTGGGTTGTAGTAAAGAAATCAAAAGATACAAAAGAAATCAAGGAAAAGAGGAATATTGTAAAAAGTAATTTTAAGTCGTATTGTGGTGCAATTTGCATTGATGAAGCCCAAGATATTGATGGTGATATGCTTGCTATTATTGAGTCATTGCATAAATTAGGGATCAAAATTTTGTTAATGGGAGATCCAAAACAAGATTTAAAAGGGCATAAGTGTTTAAGAAAACTTACTACAACCTATCCGGATGCAGTAGAATATTTTACGCTCTGTCATAGGTGCCCACAAAACCATTTAGCGCTTTCCAATCTCATTGTTGCAGATGCCGAAAAACAGCATTCTGAAAAAGAGGATGGTTCAGTTGTTATATGCTTTGCATCAGATAAAAGTATTGCAGAATTGTTGCTCGAGAAGAAGTTTGATCTTAAATTTGTTTCGCAAAGGCAGAGTATATATGAAACGCATACACGGGAAAAAAGTAAGGATATTAGGGAAGCTCTTTGTGAAGAAATTTCTATAGTGATGCAAAATAATCATCCGAATATAACTGAATTGGCATGTATGAGAGAGTCTTATTATTTAGGCGAAAAGCTTTTGAATAATTATATTTGTTGTAAAGATAAGCAAGAAGCTATGAATCAAACTTTTAATAAAGAACTATTGAAAGATAAAAGGGCGTATGGAAGAATTATTAATCTAATTCCTGACGAAAGAAATGAAAATAAAAACGAAGTGATTTATTTTCATTCTATTGATAGTATTAAAGGTCAAGAAGCAAATAGCTGTCTATTGATATTGACAACTGATTTGGCGGCTTATTTATTGGGTACAAAGACAGAGGAAACTATTTTTAAAAATAGACTATATGTAGGATTGACAAGATCATTAGAAAAATTAACGATCTACATCACGCCAGAAGTTGAGAAAAAGTATGGGAAAGAAAATATAAAGGACTTTTTTAATAAATTAAATTGAGAATCATTAAGCAATAAGGCCTATCATGTAAGAAATCGCTTTCATGATAGGCGTTTTTGATGTGCGCCAGCATGGGTGATAACTAGGTGATGAAAGTCCACTACGCGCTCGGTAGCAGGAAGCGTTAGCCGAAGGCAAGGGCGTCCATCGTAAGGAAGAAATGTACGTGTAGTAATGAACAAGGTAAAAGTATACGTAAGCGGTTGGCTGAACTATTACTGCATAGCAATTATAAAACGTAGAATGCAAGAATGGGACGAATGGTTGCGAAGACGATTCCGTCAATATATATGGAAGCAATGGACTTTATACTGTACCCATAGTACTTGACAGTTAAAAAGAGAGATTTTTCAAGGTCTTAACACTGAAAAAAGGTGGTTTCCCAAATCCTTGACAAAAAGAAAAAGCTGAATCCCTGTTCCTTGACAATGGGGTACAGTTTACAACGTTATTGAGCGTGTAAACAGAGAAATAAAGCGTCGCACAAGAGTGATTGGCACGTTTCATGATGGTGAATCAGCATTGATGCTTGTATGTGCAAGATTACGTTATATAGTCAGCAATGATTGGTGCAAAAAACATTACTTGAACATGAAGCATCTAACAGATATGCTTGCCGAAGAACGTTATTGCGAAGCAAAAATATCTTAAAAACAGCTAACTTAATAAGCAAATGTATCTAAAGCAGAAGTTGGTTGATATTTACTGGTGAAGTGCACTAACCGTTAAACTTATATAACTAAACTTTCTGCTAGGATGTCTGAAAAAATTTGCGCAAAACTATTGACAGTACCGAAATTTCATCACATACTACAACTTTTAGAGGATAATCTGTGTTTATATTGCTTTGGAAATGTTGCTTATAATCCGTTGTCTTAAAAACACCCATTCTTTATAATGTTATATGGAGGGGTATATCATGATTAAAGTGGCATTTGGCAAGGCATGTAGAGAGTATCGTGAAAAAATGAATATAAGCCAAGAGAAATTTGCTCTTTGGATTGGCATGGATAGAACATATTATGCATCTGTCGAATCTGGTAAAAGAAATATTTCAATCCAAAATATAGAAAAAATAGCATATGGTTTTGGAATTTCAATAGCTGAGCTTATGAGTAGAGCCGAAGAAAAGCTGATAAAAAATAGTTAGGAGGATAAGGATGACTGTATATGAAGAATTACTAGCATTTGGACAAGATAGAATATTTGATTTTTTTAAGAATGTTAAGTTACATAATTCTCAATTTAAGTATTCTGCATTCAATACGGATTGTTATAATGCTATGTATAAGAATAATTCACAAGATAGCATTAAGACTGTTAAAGAATTGAAGGAGAAAATAGAGGAGTTAAAACCGACTTGTAAAGAGTGTGGAGCTTACTTTATGAATCCAAGAAATAATAGTATTAAGAAATATGACGTTATGTTAGGTAGACTACTTGAAGATGTCATTATTGATTTTTTAAAAGAGAAATATAAGTTAAATGTTACTCATGGAGATAACTCAAATAAAAAATATCCTGACTGCATGCTTTTAAGTGGAGATAAAGGTATACTTGCCTATTTTGAAGTTAAGTATCATGGAGCTCCTTTTATTAGTGTAATAAGGAAGATTGGTAGATATTGTTATGAGGGGAGTGCAACTCTTGACTTAGGAAAATTAGTAAAACAAATTGAAATAGTTGAATCTGAATTAGATAGGCCAGTTTTTTATTTACATTGGATTGATTATCCTTGTTTAAAAGGATTGTTCTTTGAAACATCAGATCAGGTTAAAAATGAACTTTTTACTCAAGGAGAAGCGTTTGAAAGGGAAGAACGAACTGGAGATTTTGTTGATGATAAGAAAAAGGGATATACAAAAAAATTCTATTCAAAGTTATTAGAAATGGGAACTTTAGAGGAGTTTATTGATCTATTAATAGATATGAAGAAAAATGGAGTTGTAATGAATTAGGATGTGTTGATATGGTGTTAGATGTTCATGGGAAGAATTTACCAGTACCATCTTTTTTTCAGGTATACAACTTTGGAGGTGGAAATGGTGATAAAAATAGAGAAATAGTCTATTCAGAATTTACCGAAGATACACCGGCACTGATTAATTATTTTTATATCAATAATGAATATAGACATGATTTTAGCAGCAAGTTATTTGATGATATAGATAGGCATTCTTCTGTGGGTGACTTATATAACTATATTAGAGCTCAGTTGATAAACAAGGGAGAAATTTACACAGGATACAAATCCAAAACTTATGATTTTAATAAAAAAGTATTTTTATTAGATTCTGGTGCTGCGAATATCATAAAGCAAATCGCGAAAGATGTAAATTTTAATCAAGAAAAATTTCGTTTAGCGTTGATTAATCACTTGCATAGATATTATGATTTCGCAGACAAAATAAAAGTAGACATTGTCGTTGGATTCGATTTGGGTGGCAAATATACTGAAAAAGATGGAAAAAACGATATAAGACTTAAAGAGTTTTTGTTGACTATCGATACAGATAAAATTAATAACTTTTTGCTTGAAGAAAGTGTAAAGTATTTAGTATCCAAGAAAGGATACTATCCGTTAGTGCTCGCTACAGTTCATGGGAAAACGCCAGAAGATTATATGAATTGCGTAAAGCATATTTTAGAATTAGAGCAAAAGTATAAATACAGATTTTGGGGATTTGCATTAGGTGGGATTGCTAGTTATAAAAAATTGGATAAGAAATGGTTTGAAGGAATAACTTTTGAAAATTTAAAGAAAAATGATTTTGCTCCTTTAGTAGGTCCGGCAAGAGCAAGCAGAATAGTGAGAAATTTAGTTGGGGATAGGCCAATTCATGCACTTGGATGCGGAGGATATCCTAATATTGTTACAAACTATTTTTGTGGAGCAACTTCTTTTGATGCAGCTTCCCCTGCAAGGAGAGTCGGAGATGGTAGTAGGGAATCTGCTGCACTTGTGCACGAAAAATGTCATTACAAAAAAGGTAAACCAGGTTTTAGCCAGTATCTTATAGGGGGATTTAATTCTGATGGGAGCTTAAGAGGGGATTCTCCAGCTTATATAAACTTGAATGAAGTAGATGATAATCTGGTAATGTGTGGGTGTCCTGCTTGCATTTCTGCTAAATCCATAGCTAATATTAAGAATATATATGAGAAAAAAGTTGATGGAGATAATGAAGCGTTTTACTATAGTCGGCAGTTAATGGGTTTACATGCTGTATACCAACATAAAAAATTGTGCGAAATAATAGCAGGATATAGTAGTGTAGAAGATTTTTCTAAGAATAACAAGAATAAATTGAATGATGGAATCTTAAAAATATATAATCAAATATAAAATTATATTATGGGGCAGAGATTAATTCTGCCCCATAATATTTTCTAATGTTAATTGCCTTGAATCATATTTTGATAAGTGTGAGATTACGTTTAAAAAAGTCTGTTTCTTTTCCTCATCGTTTCTACATTCATTGAATACAGATGCAGAGATGTTTCCTTCAGTATTGAGTCTGCGTTCACATTCTTCTTTATACTTATAATCTAATTCAAATCCAATTGCATTTCTACCAAGAATTTTTGCAGCTACTAATGATGTGCCACTACCTGCAAATGGGTCTAAGATAGTATCGCCTGGGTTACTGCTCATTTTTAATATACGAATAATCATTGGTAAAGGATACACGGTAGGATGAGTTAATCCCAATTTGTTTTTTGTCATATTATTAACTCTGTCAAAATACCATACATCGGTTGGATTACGTCCTATACCGCCTTCTAATCGTTTATCTTTTTTTGTGATATATGGTATTCGTATATCATCTAAGTTAAAAATATAATTGTTAATGTCCTTAACACCCCAAAGTATGTTTTCATATCTACCAGAAAGCCTGTTGGTACAGTTTTGCATGTTGTTAAATGTCCAAGTTATCATATTTCTTAAATATAAATTATTAGATTTAAATATTTCATAACCTAGAAATGGCATTGGAAGTATTTCTTTTCCTTTTCCAAATGGAACTGGAGACAGATTTAAGAAAAAACTACCGTCTGGTGTTAGTATTCTGCGGACTTCCTTAGTAACATCAGAGATTAATTCTTGCCATTCGTTAAGGGGAATTTTATCTTTATAGTTTCCGTAGGGTTTACCTATGTTGTAAGGCGGAGATGTTACGACTAGTCTTACCGATTCATTTGGAATCTCTTTTAATAAGTCGCGACAATCACCAATTCTATAATCAATCTTAACTTTCATTATTAATACCAACTTTCGCTAATCTATTTTCTGCTATATTACAGTATTCAGGTACTGTTTCGTATCCCAAATATTGACGATTTAATTTTTTGGCTACTACAGCTGTTGTTCCGCTTCCCATAAATGGATCAAGTACAACATCGTTTTCATTTGTGCCAGCGAGAATAATTCTTTCAATGAGTTTTTCTGGGTACTGAGCTGGATGTTCTGTTCTTTCTTCAAAATTACCTGATACCATTGAAATACGCCAAACATCAGTAGGATTTTTTAATTGGCTTTTATATCTATCTGGTCGATAGTTTAAAGCAGGAATTTTAATATCATCTAGATTGAAAGTATATTTTTTTTTGTTTTTCACGAACCAAAAAACATATTCATATCGAGGAGCAAATCTTTTGTTTGTAGAGCCGCCCCAGTCAAAATTCCAGATTATGATATTTTTTAGATACATATCTTGAAAATAGTCCATAATCCAAAATGGAGGAATGATAATACCATCATTAACACGATTTTTTATGTTTATCCATATTGAGCCATCATCAGTTAACTTCTTTTGACATTCATCAAAAACTGATTTGAGTAACTCTCTATAAGCATCCTCATCCAAGTTATCTTTGTATTTTATACCCTTACTACTAACTATCTGACCTTTTGAGGTTTTGTTACCGTATTGGATGTTAATATTATAAGGCGGTGAAGTAACGACAAGGTTTACAGATTTATCTTCAATTTGCGACATATTTTCGCTTGAGGAATTATAAATCACATTAGTTTTCATTATTCTTTTTTTCCTCCTTTAGTTGCATCATTTCAATTAAATCAAAAATAAAGCTCAATTGTTTAGACATAATCATTTTTTCTTTGGCTTCTTTTTTACTAAGTGGTGAGTGTTTTGCATCAGTAAGGCCGAGTAGATAGTCCGATGAAATCTTATAATAAATGCAAAGGCGTTTTAGTGTTTCTTCATTAGGAAATCTGAGATCACTTTCGTACTGGGATATCGTTGTAGTAGAAATGCCAATATCAAGTGCTACTTGTTTTTGAGAGATGTGATTTTCAATTCTTAATCCTTTTAATCTGCTTCCAAATGACATAGCAATACCTCCGAAGCTATAATAACATAGAATCCTCAAAATGAGAAGAAATAAACTCAAATTGTGAAATAAGTATTTTGTAAGGGTAGGCAAAATTATTTTTTTAGATACGCGCAATATTTGCACTTTTTTATTATAGTATAGTGAATATTAGAAATTTCTGTTGTGTATTTTATAAAAAATACATGCTAAAATATCATTTGAATACTTTTTTAATAAGAAATGGGGATTTTAACTAGCAATCAAATATTACGGTTATTGCCAGTCAGTATATTAATAATAGTTTCAAAATGGAAAACGATATCATAGTTCTTTAATATTTCGATTCTAGCGTTTAGGAGTGATAGTTTTATGGTATTTGCTTTATCCAAATTTCATAGAATTAGATTAATTTAGATACTAAAAATCTTAACTTCATTTTACCATAAAGAGAACTAACGTACAATAGTGGTGTTAAAAAATAAAAAAATGCTCGATATATAAGTGATGTGATAATTATCTGAAACATAGGTTGAGCAGAATTTATAATTAAACTTTATTTTCTTTCGATGGGTGAGAATATGTAAATAAGCCAAAAGCAATGATAAAAAAATTGCGGAGTGCTTTTTGGCGGCAAAAACTGTCCGTAAAAACGAATGAAAATAATTGTAGTTTTTGCCGTCAACATGCTATACTGATATTAGAAATTTGTTGAAAATTTTTTGCAGAAATGGGGGAGAGGAAAACGGTTATCTGATGGATACCTGCCTTGCTGCGCAGGATAGATATAAGGCATATCTTGATTATTTTAGGATTGAGTATTAACGAAAGGACACACCAATGCATAAAATTCTCTTTATCTGCCATGGCAACATTTGCCGTTCCCCAATGGCAGAATTTTTATTGAAGGACATTGTAAAAAAACGCGGCATTGCCGCTGATTTTGAAATTGCTTCGGCAGCGACGAGCAGGGAAGAAATCGGTAATCCTGTGCATAACGGCACGCGCAATAAGCTGGCGCAGCTTGGCATCAGCGTCGCAGGCAAGCATGCAGTGCAGGTAACGAAGCGTGACTACGAATATTATGATTTACTTCTGGTGATGGACAGCAATAATATCCGTAATTTGCGTAGAGTCATCGGTGAAGATACGCAGGATAAGGTACATCTGCTTTTGGATTACACCGGTCGCAAGGGTGCAAGCATTGCTGATCCGTGGTATACCGGTGACTTTGAAGTGACCTATGATGATATCATGGAAGGATTGGAAGGCTTACTGAAGTATCTGAAATATTAAAACAAACAAATTTCCGTACAAACCGTTAATAAGTTAACATAATTTACCATAAAAATAGATAGAATTAATCGAAAACGGTATTTTGCTTGTTTGTTTTGGACTGTGGTGCTACAATAAGTGTTACGGTAAAATAATATAGTTTCCAATGAAGAGAGGTTTTTAAACATGAAATTCGCAACACGTATGGAGCGTATGCAAGCTTCTGAAATCCGCGAGCTGTTAAAATTAACTGCTCAGCCTGATATTATTTCCTTTGCCGGCGGTCTGCCTGCACCGGAGCTGTTCCCTGTAGAAGAAATTGCCAAGGTTTCTCATGACCTGGTACTGAAGGAAGGTCGTCAACTGCTGCAATATGCAACTACCGAAGGACGTCCGTCCCTGCGTGCCAAAATTGCTAAACGCATGGCTGATAAATACCACACCAATGTTGATCCCGATGACATTCTGATCACCACCGGTTCTCAACAATGCCTGGACTTCGCAGGCAAGCTGTTCCTGGATCCCGGTGACGTTGTTCTGTGCGAAAGCCCGTCCTACCTCGGCGCTTTGAACGCATTCAACGCTTACCAACCGAAATTTGTTGAGGTTCCGACCGATAACGGTGGTCTGATTCCGGAAGAATTGGATAAAATCCTGGAAACCACTCCGAACTGCAAATTTATCTATGTAATTCCTGATTTCCAAAACCCGACCGGTCGTACCTGGTCCATGGAACGTCGTCAAAAATTCATGGAAGTTGTTAACAAACACAACCTGCCTGTACTCGAAGATAATCCGTACGGCGAACTGCGCTATGAAGGTACTATTCTGCCGTCCTTGAAATCTATGGATACCAAAGGCTTGGTTATGTTCCTGGGCACCTTCTCCAAAATCTTCTGCCCGGGCCTGCGTCTTGGCTGGATCGCTGCAGAGCACAGCCTGCTGAGCGAGTTTGTAAAAATCAAACAAAGTGCTGACCTGCATACTTCTAACTTTGACCAAGGCGTTGCAGATGCTTACATGGAACAATATGATCTTGACGAGCATGTTAAAGAAATCGTTGCTCTGTACAAACATCGTCGTGATTTGATTCTTGAATCCATGGAGAAATACTTCCCGGCTGGCACCGAATGGACTCATCCGGAAGGTGGTCTGTTCCTGTGGCTGACCTTCCCTGAAGGCGTAAGCGCACGCAAAGTATTCAACAAATGCCTCGAGATGAAGGTTGCCGGCGTTATCGGTGATGCTTTCTATCCGAACCAGAAGACTGACCGCAGCATGCGTATCAACTACTCCAACATGCCGGATGACCGCATTGTTGAAGGTATCCAACGTATGGCTAAAGCAATCAAAGAGTGCATGTAATTCTTTGACGGCTTAAGCTGTCTTGTAAATTTTACAGCTGATAAAAATTTAACCCCTGCAGAAAAATTTCTGCAGGGGTATTTTGTATATATGCTGTTTTATGCTTTAGCAGCCTTTAAGGTTCTTTCGAACAGAATGTATAAAACTCCGGCAGCCTCGTCACTGAATTTAAAGATACTGTCAGTACCATCGGTGTGATGGAAGGTTACAATGTTGATGCCGTCAAAATCAGCACCGCTGAGAACGTTGAGCGGGATGTGGAAGGCGTTTTTCTTACCAATGTAAACTAAACGTTGGTTAGTAAGGAAGAACACGCCCAGCTCTTCAATAATAGTCATTTCCTCGGTGAATTTGGGATGCTCGATTTTTTCGCCCTTAAAGGCAACGGTTTCATCAATGCGGAATTTGCGTGTCAGCTCATAGTAATTGTCCTCGCGTTCTATCATTTTGTTTTGGCAAAGGCCGCAGTTGGTATAGGCGTGGCAGATTTCGCCAGGGTTGAGCGGGAAGGCATCCTGCTTGATATCGCCTAAAGGCATATGCTCTGCATTCCACAGGCTGCGGTATTTTTCCAGAGCGCTGACAATATTATTCTTTAATTCATATGGGATATCCAGAGTTGCGCAGTCGGCACGCAGGGCAGCTTCTTCATCCGGAGTATAGCGCTGTGCACTGCTGATTTCGTCAAACTTCTGATTGAAGTGAGCCTGGAAAACCTGCTTACGCATGGAAAGGCTGTCTTCGTAGTCATAGCCGAATAACTCATTCAATTGTTTGATATCCAGCTTTTCGGTGCCTGCAAGCAAATCACGGCAACGGACAAAATAAGCAGATGTTTTTGCTGCCTTATCAGCCTGCTTTGCCAGATGCGGCGGCAGTTCCAAAATTTCAGCTAAGTGTGCAAGCTGCGCCCAAAGGCTGTCTTCTTTATTTTGTACTTCAGTGAAGATAACATCTGCCAGCTTGCGGTAAATGCCACTGCGTTGGTTGAAATTATCATCGTTGAATTTTACGCCCCATTTTTTCAGAGCGTGATGTACATCATCGGCACTTACTGCTAAAGCATCGGGAGCTGCAGCCAACAGATTGTTGAGCTCCTTCCAGCCGTTTTCGGTAGGCTTGCTGCCGAATATTTTTGATAAAAAGCCGCATTCTTCTAATTCTTGCATGCTATAAGGTTTCAAATTCTGCACTCTCCTTTACAGGCTTAAAGTCTGCATTTTGATTTTTACGCTGATAAAGTTGCCAGCGGTTTATTTTATCGCTAACAATACGAATTTAATCTAAACAATATTATACGCTAAAAGTGTATCTATTGTCTAGAAAGAAAAAGATTCGGCATTTATCTGCTGTGACTATCTGCCTGCATTGTGTTATAATAGCAATTAGAGAGATGAGAGGGAGATAAAATGTCAATACAAGCTTTTACTTCTAACAACAAAGGCAATTGGAAGGCAAATTTGCCGGTATTGTGGCTGGGAGTATTTTTATGCTGTGCCAGCTATACAATGTGCATCCCTTTTTTGCCTGTTTATCTGCTGCGTGAGCTGCATGTTGCTCAGCCTGATGTTAACTTCTGGGCAGGTATTACCTTTGCCGTAACCTTTATGGGTTCTGCCGTAATGGCACCATATTGGGGTGCTTTGGCTGACCATGTCGGGCAGAGAAAGATGGCGATTCGTGCCGGCTATGGCCTGGCGCTGACCTATTTTCTTACAGGCGTCTGTCAGGATGTCTATCAGCTTCTTCTGGTGCGTATTGTGTGCGGTGTTGTTGCCGGCTTTGTGCCTGCCTGCATGTCGATGGCATCTTCATCCTTACCGGAGGAGCGTATGGGCTGGGGTATGGGACTGATGCAGACTGCGGTAGCCAGCGGCACAATCATGGGACCGTTGATGGGCGGTTATCTGAGCAGCTGGTTTGGCATGCGTGCTTCATTTTATGTAGGCAGTCTGGCCTTGTTTATTGCAACTAGTGCCGTAGTGTTTATCGTTAAGGATATGTCCGTACTGAATAAGGGCGCACGCGAAGCAAGTAATCTGCTGGCTGATTTAAAGAATGCTTTGCATAACAAGGGCCTGCTGTATATTATGGCTATGTTCTTTGTAGTGCAGACCTGCGTAATGCTGATTCAGCCGCTGATTACATTGTACGTAGGCGAGCTGATGCATGATATGGGTGATGCTGCTATCAAGATGTCCGGTGTAGTTTTCTCGCTGTCCGGCATTACCGGCATTTTGGCGGCACCGTTTTGGGGAAAACGCGGCCAACGCTTCGGTTATGTGCGCGTTTTCTGTATTGTAACCTTTATTGCCGGTTTTATTAACCTTTTCCAGGTGTTCATCAATACTGTTTGGCAGTTTGCAGCTATTCAGTTTGTTTACGGCCTGTTCCTGGCAGGTGCTGTGCCTAATATCAATGCTAACCTGACGCGTGTTACTGCTGCCAATATGCGTGGTAAGGCCTTTGGCCTGGTTACGAGCGCGCAGCAGTTTGGCGGTGTTGTAGGACCGCTTGTTGGCGGTGCCTTGGGCAGCTTTATGAGCTCGCGTTATGTGCTTGTGTTTGCCGGTTGCGTGCTTATGGCCTTAGCCTTGTATTCGTACTTTACGCGTGTGCGCGGAGTGGAGCAGGAAGCTGCAAGCTAAAAGTTTATACATATAAAATAAAAGACCGTTGCTGCAGGAAAATGCGGCAACGGTTTTGTTTTGGAAAAAACATTATGGAGTGCTTTTTAATCTTTGGGTTTAGCAGTCAGCCATTGGTGTTTTTGCTCACTTTGCGGGAAAAGCTGGTGGTCAAACCACATATAGAAGAAGCGTTCTGCCGGCACAATGCTGTAGCCGTCCTGCAGATGGTCGGTAGTATCATAGGGATCTGCCATAATAAGCACATCGTCACTTTGGTGTGCGGTGCCCATGCTGTCATAACCGATAATGACACGCCAATGCCCGCCCCAATCGACGTTTTCTACAATAATAGGTGTGTTGTTTTTCAGATTGCTCTCGACAAATTTAAGGAAATCCTTATAGTTGTCGGGAGTTTTATCTTTGATGGAGGAATGGAACTCCCAACCGATTTTTTCAAAGTAGTTTACCATGCCCTTGGTGTTGGTGCCGACGGTTTTGCTGCTGCCCATGATTTTGGCAACGGCCAGCTCATCATCAAGCGTTTTGCCTTTGTAATATTTTACTACCATATTGGCAGCGGCCGGACCGCAGGTATAATGAGTTATTTGCTGTGTTGTGGCAAATTTCGGCAGAATTGTAAGATGCTCGTTAGATTGCATATTATAAAAATCAGGATGCTTAAAATAAGGTGAATCTTTGATATCGTGCTTGCCTACGAATTGTGCGGCACCGGCTGCAGGTGTGCTTCCGGGAGTGCCGATGGGCATAGGGGATTGCTGCAAAAGATAATTAAGGCCGCCTAAAATGACTATCAGGCAAACAATGGCCAGTAAAATGCGTTTTGTTTTCATAGCTGCTCTCCTAAACTGAGTGTAGTTTTACGCTTAAGATGCTTATGGACTGCTGTGAGCAAAGCTTCTTTTTCGTTGGGAAGATTGCCGGATTGTACGCGTTCCAGCAGGTAGGTAAGAATATTTTTGATTTCATGCTGAGGAATAATTTGCAGAAGCTCGCGTCCGCCGATGGCAAGATCCTTGGTGCATACGGGCATGCGTGTGCGTACCAGCTCCACAACCTGACGCCCTAAGAGGCGACCTTCGGCCATCAGCTGTTCGTTTTCGCGGGCGTGGGTTGCTCCCATATCCGCAAGAAAAACCTCGACCAGCAGACTGTAGGCTTGTGTCAGCTCTGCCTGCGTACGGAAGCCGGAGTTGGCGGCTTCGCTGCGCACCCAGCGCAGCAGGGTGCGCTCGCCGGTGAGCAGCATAGGCGCGAAGCGCATATGCTGCGCTACCAGCCAGGTTACCAGATGTACGAAGCTTTTGTTATAGCCTAGGCGTGTCAGGATAGCCTTAGACATTTTGGCGCTTTCTGCTTCGTGGCCGGGATCGCTTGGTTGTCCTTCCTTGTTCAGCTTGCGGATTTCAGGCAAGCCCTTGCCCAGATCGTGCAGCACAAGTGCCCAGCGGATGGCTAAATCGTGCGGGCTGTTGTCAATCGCCAGCAGTGTGTGCTCCCAGGTGTCATATAAATGAAAGCGTGGATTTTGGTGCAGACCTAAAAGATGCAGTGCTTCCGGAAGAATGGGAATGACAGTATCGTTGCCGTTTTCGCGGGCATGACAGTTTGCACCTAAAAGGCCTGTGGCCATCATCAGCATCAGGCCTTTGCCTGCATATTCAGATGTAAGGAGCTTTTCCAGTTCCTTGCGTATACGCTCCAACGAAAGACCGGCGCAGCGTTCTACCGGAAAGCTATAGCCATGCGGCAGGTAGTAGGGTGTGTTCGGCGCACCGCAGGCAGGCAGTGCTTCGCAGCCTGCCTGCTCGTACGTAAAGCCAAGCTGTGCCACAAAGCGGCAGGCACGCAGCATACGCAGCGCATCCTCATGAAAGCGTTGCTTAGCGTCACCTACAGTGCGTAAAATCTTCTGCTGTAAATCCTGCTGACCGCCAAAGTAGTCATACAATGTGCCGTCCAGTGATAGCGCCATAGCGTTAACAGTAAAATCACGGCGGCTCAAATCCTCGCGCAGACTGCTGCAAAACCAGGTAGCGGCAGGGCGATGCATATCGTCATCATTATAGCGTTCGCCGCGGAAGGTTGTTACTTCGGTAGCAACGCCGTTGATAACGATGACTACGCAGCCGAAATTGTGACCTAATTGGTCAACAGTTTTCCAATCATGTTGCTTGCAAACTGCCAAAACCTGCTCAGGCAGAGCATTGGTAGTAATATCGTAATCGTCCGGTGACTTGCCCAAAAGCAGGTCACGCACAGCGCCGCCGACGAGATATGCTTCATAGCCGGCAGCGTTCAAAGCAGACAGTATTTTTTTTGTATAACTGGGAAAAAATAAATCAGGCATTTTACAAATCTCCTGCCGGCTTAGTATTCTATACCGTCATCCTTGAGCCGGTATTCTACATTAATACCGAAATATTCCCAAAGAATTTCCTTAAGCTCGGCACCGGTGTTAATTTTATAGCGGTATTTTACGCGACCGCCGAGGTAAAATTTCAAATAGTTGCCGCGAACGGTAATATTGCAGTCCTCGCGGAAAATAGACAGCTTTTTGCTTTTAATAAACGGTGAGTCTGGATGTGCGTCGCACCAGAAGCTGGCGGTAATAAAGTCTTTGTCTATCTGCGGCTCTTCGGTAAAGCCAAAGAGGCGTTTCCAGATTTTGCCGCGTTCCTTCTGCCAGAGCAGCCAGCCCCAAAATTCACTGCGGGTAAATTTGTATTGGCTGATGCCGTCGCTTTGAATCAGGCCTTCAGTAATTTCCAGCGGCACACGCGGGCTTTCGCTGTTCACGCCGACATCGGTCAGATAACGCTTATCACCTAAAGCTACACACATTACGCGGTGGCGGCGCAGCTGGTAGGTTTCCATTTTATCGATAAAGCGGGCGGAATAGCTGGTAACATCAAAGCCCAGGGATTCCAAAAGCCAGTTGTAAAGTCCGTTCAGCTCAAAGCAGATGCCACCGCGGTTATGCATGATAACCTTATTGAACATATCCTGGCGTTTGAGCGAGGTAATTTTGCCGTTAAGACAGTCAAAATTTTCATAGGGAATATATTTGAGGTGCGCGTCCTGCAATTTAGTCAGGGTTGCTAAATTAACAGCCGGCTCGAAATCGTTGAGCTGCAGCTTGCGCAGGTATTGTTGTATTTGCAGCTTCTTCATCGGCCGTCCGTTGATATCTGCATAATTTGGCAAAGCAATCATCTCCATAATGTAATTTTCACAGCGTTGTTATAGCTATGAAAATTGTCTAATCTTCTCTCAATTATTTATTGTAACATTTATTTTGCAGGAAATAAACTATTTTGCTTTAAAGAGTGGGAATAGCATAGTCTATATCTGCACAGAGACGACAATAAAAAGACTATTCCTATATGGAATAATTTTAATGCCAAACAAGAATAAGATAAACAAAACTACCGTTTTACAAAGTAATTCCTAAGTGTTATTATATAAATGGCGATTCTGTTATATTTAATATTACCGTTGTTACACTCTCAAATACACTCTCAAATATATTTTTTGGAGGTTTCCGATGGCTCTGTTATCCTTGGGTTTTTTACTGCTGGCGATAATGCTTGGTTTTATCCGTAAAATGAATACGGGTCTTTTGTGCATAGCTTTTGCCTTGCTTTTAGGACGTATGGCAGGCATCAGTGATGCGGAAATTATTAAAGGCTTCAATGCTTCTTTGTTTCTGATGCTTTTGGGTGTAACTTATTTGTTCAGTTTGGCACAGATTAACGGCAGTCTGGATTTACTGGCACAAAAAGTTATTTCCTTGGCAGGTAAGCGTGTTTACCTGATTCCGATCATTATTTATGTATTCTCGATTATACTTGCTGCGCTTGGTCCCGGATCTGTACCGACTATGGCTATAATGATGGTTTTTTCCATGTCCTTGGCAGCAGAAATGAAAATCAGTCCTGTGCTGCTTTCAACCTTAACTGTTTTGGGTTCTTGCGCCGGTGGTTTATCACCGCTTGCTGCTACCGGCATTATCGGTGCGAATCTGTGCGCAGAGTTTGGCCTGACAGGTATTGAAAATGATTTTCTTATGAATGGCATTCTTTCCTTTACTATTTATGCTGTTATTGTCTACATTTTGCTGGGAGGCTATAAGCTGCGTTCTGCTGCTGTGGAGCAGAAAAAAGAAGTTCCCTGCTTTAACAAAAGGCAGCTGACGACTATTGCCGGTATTGTAGTGATGGTGCTTATGGTTATGCTTTTGCGAATTAACGTCGGACTGGTCAGCTTTGCAGTTGCTGCGGTATTGTCCTTTTTACGTGTTTCCGATGAGACGAAGGCGATTAAACATATTCCCTGGAATACGCTGCTGCTGATTACCGGTGTCGGTGTTTTGATGCAGCTGATTATAGATCTCGGCGGTATTGAGGTGCTTTCCAATGTGCTTGTTTCGCTGATGAGCGCTAAAAGTGCTGCCGCTGTTATGGGACTTACCTCCGGTATTATGAGCTGGTTCAGCTCAAGCAGCGGTGTTGTTATGCCTACGCTGCTGCCGACTGTGCCGCATGTTGCCCAGCAGCTTGGCGGGGTGAATGAGTTCGAATTGGCTTCCTCGATTACAACGATTTCACATGTCGCTGCCATCAGTCCGCTTTCTACAGGCGGTGCGTTGGCGTTGGCAGCATATGCTTCAGCCGCTAATGCTAATCAGAAGCAGCAGCAGAATCTGTTTATGAAAATGTTCGGCGTTTCTGCGCTGGGCGTTTCCGTGTTGTGTGTTTTCTCTTATTTCGGCATGTTCCATTGGCTGCTGTGAGGTAAAAATTTTATAATAATCTTTTGGTCTTCGTGCATATTTAGATATGTGCGAAGACTTTTTTGTTGCAGCGTGCATTCCTTTACATACGTAATATTACGTAGTATAATAAATTAAAGGAGGATCATTAAGTTGTTCAATACATAGATAAATATGCGCATTAGTGACATAATATACTCACAAAGAGACATTGCGATGATTACATCTATAAAAAACCAGATAGAAGGGGATGAAAGCATTGCTAAAGGCGTTCAAGACAGAAATAGCCCCGACTAGAGAGCAGAAAGAAAAAATTATCCGCTCAATTGGTATTGCCAGATTTTTATACAATCAGTACATTGCCTATAATAAAAAACTGTACAGGATGTATCAGCGTGGCTTGTTAGACAGCCATCAAAAGCATTTTGTATCTGCCAATGATTTTGATAAATATGTAAATCATAAGCTGAAGATAGAACTGCCATGGATAAATGAATGTGGTTCTAAAGCTCGCAAAAAGTCCTTGGTAAATGCTGAAACTGCTTTCAAAAAATTTTTTGATGGACTGGCAGGTTTTCCACGCTTCAAAAAGAAATCTAATCAAGATGTAAAGCTTTATTTTCCAAAAAATAATAAAGGTGACTGGACAATATGGCGACACAAGCTGATGATACCGACACTAAAACAGGTCAGACTCAAAGAGTTTGGTTATTTACCAGTAGGTGCAATTGTCACCAGCGGTACAGTATCTTATGTAGCTGGTAGGTTCTATGTATCTGTAGTAGTGGATATTGATGAGAAATCTAAGTACAACAAGGATCTAGAAGCATCATATCATACAGCAACAACTGGCATGGGCATAGATTTAGGTATCAAAAAGCTTGCTATTGTAAGCAATGGTAAGACATTCAATAATATCAATAAGAGTTCAAAAGTCAAACGACTGGAGAAACGGCTTCGGAGAGAGCAGAGGTGCCTTAGCCGTAAATATGAGTCTAAGAAGAAGAAAGGTGGTAAGATTGCTACTGCCTCTGCAAACATAGAAAAGCAAAAGTTGAAGGTACAAAAACTTCATCAGCGCATTAAGCATATCCGTGAGGATTATGAAAACAAAGTCATCCATGAAATCGTAAAGCAAAAACCACGCTTTATTACAGTGGAAGATTTGAATGTAAAGGGAATGATGAAGAACAAGCATCTGGCAAAAGCAGTAGCTGCACAGCGATTTAATAATTTGCTGGTCAAGCTGAAGCGAAAAGCCGAAATTATTGGCATAGAATTTCGTGTTGTTGATATATTCTATCCAAGTTCTAAGACTTGCCATTGTTGCGGACATATTCATAAAGATCTGAAACTCAAAGACCGTGTATATGTTTGTCCTAAATGTGGATATACGGAAGATAGAGATTTCAATGCTTCGCTTAATTTGCGAGATGCAAAAAAATATCGGTTAGCTTAACAACAAAAGTTCCGATATATGTACCGATGGCTAGTCGGGAACAGGCTTATTTCCTTGCTTTATTCGCAAGGAGCATATTTGCCAACGCCTTTGGAGTGCTATACAAACGCTAGTAGCTTGTCTTTCAAGGCAGCGAGAGCGAGTACGATGAACAAGGATTTTTCTAAGACATAAACACTTTTGTCTATGTTTTTAGTAGCAGCGCATTATGTCTAAAAAATATTTTTATCCAGTAATTTTTGAACCTGAGGAAGTAGGCGTATCTGTTTATGTTCCGGATATTCCCGGCTGCAATACACAAGGAGATTCCTTGGAAGAAGCTTTGGAGATGGTGCAGGAAGTGATTGGCCTGATGTTGGAAGGTAAAAAGCCTGAAGAATATCCTCAGGCATCAAAACCAAATGAAATCAACCTGGAAGGCAGTCAGTTTGTGATGATGGTTGCTTTTGATAAGCTGGCGTATGATAAAAAGTATAATGCTAAGGCAGTGAAGAAAACGCTCTCGATTCCTGCATGGCTTAATAATATGGCAATTGATAACGATATCAATTTTTCTAATCTTTTGCAGCGCGCATTAATTAATGAATTGGGATTAAACGCACGTTGATTACAGTAATACAAAAAGCCGCCAGCCCGGAGAAAAATCTCCTGAGCCGGTAGCTTTTGGCACTTTACGGCACCATGATAAACTCTACGATAAACACGACGGCGCAGCAGCAGCAAGCCACATGAAAAAGGCTCATGCCGCGCCAGGCGGTGGCAACGCCGACGCCGAGGGCAAGCGCTCCTGCAGCAGGTGTCTGTGTTTCCTGCAGGATAGCGGGAAAGGTCATTACTGCGAGCGTCGTGTAGGGGACATAATATAAAAACGAACGGATGAAGGGATTTTTGATTTCCTTACGGATGAGTGTGAGCGGAAGCACACGGATAGCATAGGTAACAAGCGCCATGACTGCAATATAAATATAAATATTGTGTTCCATCTGCTAATCCTCCTTTTGCTGGGACTGTACCGGCCTGAACCAGGCTGCAGCCGCTGCGATGACTACAGTGAGGATAATGGTACGCGTACCGCCGGTAAGCTGCGCCAACGGCTGCAGATATGCTGCTGCGAAGCTGGCGATGAAGCTTGTGATTACAACAGTTAAAATGATACGGCTTTCGCGTGCAGGGGGAATGATAATAGCAAGGAACATACCAAACAGTGCTACGCTCAGTGCGCTGACAATGCGTTCTGGCAGCGCAGCACCGGCGATAATGCCGCAGGCTGTGCCAATCGACCAGCCAGGAATTGCTACGGCCATGCCGCCATAGTAATAGTATGGATTCAAAACCCCCGGACGGGAGATGGCGATACCAAAAAGCTCATCCGTTACAGCGAAGGCCATAGCCAGACGATGTATAAAGCCTTGTTCACTGCTGAGTCTTTGGCTAAGAGCGCAACTCATCAGCATGTAGCGTGCATTGGCGATAAGGGTTACAAGTGCTATTTCGGTATAGCTGGCGTTTTGACCTATGAGGGTAATGGCGGCGAATTCACCGGCTGAAGTGTTGTTGAGCAGGCTTGTCAGAAAGCCTTGGAATACAGAAAGCCCGGATGTGCGGCAAATAATTCCCAGAGAAAAGGCTACGGCAAAATACCCCAATCCTATGGGGATACCATCGTGCAAGCCTTGGCGGAAGGCCGCAGTATTGCTTGAAATACTATTAGTATACACAGAATTTGTGTTTTTAACTAAAGTTTGCATCATAATACACCACAACAATCGTAAAAAAATCCAAAAAACAAAAAAATCAAAATATAATAGTGCCTAAGTGATGGGAAATTTACCCGTAAGCCCCAAACGGAAGGCTTACGGGTAGAAATGCTTTGGTAAACGCTGAGGGGATGGCGTTATACCGGGAATGTTTATTTAAGCAGTTCCTGAGCAACAAGATGTCCCATTTCAGATGTAGAAACCTTCTTCAGACCTTCAGCATAAAGGTCCGGAGTGCGGTAGCCTTGCTCCATAACTGCGTCAACAGCTACTTCCATAGCGTCTGCTGCTTCGTTTTGGTTCAGGGAGTAGCGCAGCATCATAGCAACACTGAGAATGGTTGCCAGCGGGTTAGCAATGCCCTGGCCGGCAATGTCCGGTGCGCTGCCGTGAATAGGCTCGTACATACCGGTGCCGTCGCCGAGGCTGGCGCTCGGAAGCAGGCCGATGCTGCCTGCGATGGTGCTTGCTTCATCACTGAGAATATCGCCAAAGATATTGTTGGTCAAAATAACGTCAAACTGCTTCGGATTCAGCACTAACTGCATAGCGCAGTTGTCAACATAGAAGTTGTTTAGCTCGACTTCAGGATAATCCTTAGCCTGCATTTCGGCAACAATTTTACGCCACATGCGGCTGGAGCCCAATACATTGGCTTTATCAACGCTGGTTACCTTGCCGCGGCGTTTTTTGGCAGCTTCAAATGCAAAACGGGCAATGCGTTCTACCTCCGGACGGGTGTAAAGCTCAACGTCGCTTGCTTCCTCAACACCGTCAGCGTTGAGGTGCGCTTCGTTGTGTTCACCGAAGTAGATGCCGCCGGTAAGCTCGCGTACAATTAACAGATCGGCGCCTTCGGCACGCTCTGCCTTGAGTGGAGAAAGATGCGCGGTGAATTTGGAAACGGTCATCGGGCGCAGGTTGCAGTACAGGCCCAAAGCTTTGCGGATACCAAGCAGGCCTTTTTCCGGACGGATATCCGGAGCAACATTATCCCATTTCGGTCCGCCGACAGCACCGAGCAGCACAGCGTCAGCAGCCTTAGCACTGGCAATGGTTGCTTCCGGCAGGGGAACGCCGGTTGCATCGATTGCGCAGCCGCCGATGAGCTGCTTATCATATTCAATTTCAAAGCCGAATTTTTTGGCAGCAGCGTCGAGAACCTCTACCGCTGCATCAACTATTTCTACACCAATGCCGTCACCGGGCAGTAAGCAAATCTTCATTATTTGTTTTCTCCTTTAATATAATTAATCAGGCCGCCGCAGTCTGCGATATGCTGGATAAATTCCGGCAGCGGTTTTGTTTTGATCGTAATATTTTTATTGAGGATTTTGATTTCACCCTTGTTGACATCAACGTCAATTTCGTCACCGGGTTCGATCTTTTCTACGTCGGCACCGATTTCCAGCACCGGCAGACCGATGTTAATCGCATTGCGATAGAAGATGCGGGCAAAGCTGTCTGCTACGATGCATTTGATGCCCTTAACCTTTAATACTACAGGGGCATGCTCACGGGAGGAGCCGCAGCCGAAGTTTTTGCCTGCTACGATGTAATCGCCGGGCTGTACGTTGGCAGCGAAGTTAATTTCCAGGTTTTCCTTCGCATCCTCCATAGCGTGCTCTGCTAACTCCTTGAAATCGGCAATGTTCAGATATCTTGCCGGAATAATAACGTCTGTATCGATGTGGTCGCCGTAACGCCAAACTTTGCTCATTTTACTACCTCCTCAGGGCTGGTGATATAACCGGTGATGGCACTGGCTGCAGCGGTATAGGGGCTTGCCAGATAAACCTCGCTGTCGACATGGCCCATGCGGCCGCGGAAGTTGCGGTTGGTGGTGGATACAGCGCGCTCGCCTGCAGCGAGGATGCCCATGTAACCGCCCAGGCAGGGACCGCAGGTCGGAGTGGAAACGGCAGCACCGGCATCAATAAAGGTATCGATGTAACCGCGGTGGATAGCCTCCTGATAAATCTGCTGGGTTGCCGGGATGATAATCATACGCACATGGTCGCAAACCTTGTGACCTTTGAGAATTTCGGCAGCCTGCTCAAGATCTTCCAGACGGCCGTTGGTGCAGGAGCCGATGACAACCTGGTCGATTTTGATTGCATGACCTTCCTTAGCAGGATGAGTGTTTTCCGGCAGATGCGGATAAGCAACAACGGGAATAAGCTCGTCGAGCTTAATATCGAGTACGCGGACATATTCAGCGTCTTCGTCGGCAGTAACTGCTTCCCATTCACGGGTTACTCCGCGTTCCTTTAAGAATTCAATGGTTTTTTCATCAACGGGGAAAATACCGTTTTTGCCGCCGGCCTCAATAGCCATGTTGCAGATAGTCAGACGGTCGGCCATAGAAAGCTCGCTGACGCCTTCGCCGGTAAATTCCAAAGATTGGTAACGGGCGCCGTCAACGCCAATCATACCGATGATGGTCAGGATGATGTCCTTGCCTTTAACATATTTCGGCAGCTTGCCGGTCAGGTTAACCTTGATAGCCTGCGGAACCTTGAACCAGGAGGTACCGCTGGCCATAGCGCAGCCGATATCGGTTTGGCCCATGCCGGTGCTAAGAGCATTGAGTGCGCCGTAGGTACAAGTGTGGGAATCGGCACCGATGATGATTTCGCCGGGAGCAACAAGGCCTTTATCCGGCAGCAGTGCATGCTCGATACCCATCTGGCCTACTTCAAAGTAGTTTTTGATTTCGTGCTTGCGGGCGAAGTCACGCATACGCTTGCACATGGTTGCGGATTTGATATCCTTGCAGGGGGAGAAATGGTCCGGAACCAGAGCAATTTTGTTTTTATCAAATACCGGTTTACCGATTTTTTCAAATTCGTTGATAGCCGGAGGACCGGTAATATCATTAGCTAATACTAAATCTACTTGAGAAACAAGCAGGTCGCCGGCGCTTACGCTGTCGCGGTGAGCGTGCTTGGCTAAGATTTTTTGCGTCATTGTCATTCCCATAAAATTAACCTTCTTCCTTATAATAAAAATAGCCCCTATCTGCGCTTGCAGATAGGGGCGAAATTTTTTCGCGGTACCACCCTAAGTTGTACTTAATTTTTCCGATTAGCGAATCGGCAGCGTAACGTGCTGGAAACGTCTGCTCCTACTTGGTTCAGAGAAGCTGCTCGCGGGTGAGCTTCTTTGCCTGCTTGTTGGCGGCTTGCACCATACGCCGTCTCTCTGGATGCTGGGGCAGGTAAATTTTCCCGGTCATTGCATTTTGTTCTTAAATTAAAACAAACACATCACTGTGTTCTTCACATTATCGCAACAATTTCGTGGTTTGTCAAGTGTGAAAATGAAAAAATGCCTAGAAAAACATTAAGTGTACAATACAGAAGGAAAAAAGTACTGCTAAGATATAAATTGTTATAGAATGTTAACCCTTACCTATTTTAGAAAATTACCTTTTGTAGAACTTTTGTTATACAAGTAAATATACATGTATACAATTTACGATTGTAATAACGTGGTATTACAATTAAAATTACAGTCGCTGTGGTGGTCTTTAACAGAAACACTAACGGAACTGCTAATAGATTTATTGATAAAATGCTTTGAGAGGGGAATTTATTATGAATACTTCGCTGCCCAAAAAACAGGGATTGTACGATCCTTGGTTTGAACACGATGCCTGCGGTGTTGGCGTAGTTGCCAATATTAAGGGCAAGAAGTCTAATAAAATTTTACGACAGGCTTTGGTGGTTCTGCATAACATGGATCATCGCGGCGGTCAGGGAGCAGATATGAACTTCGGTGACGGTGCCGGTGTACTGCTGCAGATTTCGCATAACTTTTTTGTCAAGGAATGCGCCAAACAGTGCTCAGCGAAAAGCCGCAGCTTTTATATAACTACTTTAAAACAGCTCTTTGCGCAGGTAACAAATCCGCTGATTGATGCCATTCGTGAGGAGGTTTTTACGGATACAACCAGCGGTATCGGTCCGGAACTGAATCTGATTGATCCACAGCCGGAAAGCTGCCACCAGATTTCTGCCGAATCTCCTGTATTAAGCAATATTGAGATTGCCAAGCTGAAGAATATTCCTAATTTCGAAGCAGCAACAATTCCTATGCTTTACAAGATTGCTGATGGCGGCGCCGGCTTAAAGCAAGCGTTGGATGTAATCTTTGCTGCTGCTGATAAATATATTGCGGAAGGCAAGTGCATTTTGATATTATCCGACCGCGGCATTACTAAAGAGATGGCAGCGGTTCCTGCCTTGCTGGCAGGTGCAGGTCTGCATCATCATCTGATTAAAAACGGTACGCGTCTGCGTGCTTCTATTATCATAGAATCTGCTGAACCGCGTGAGGTGCACCATATGGCGTTGCTTTTAGGCTATGGCGTCAGCGGTATTAATCCGTATCTTGCTTTTGAAAGCCTGGAGCATATGTGTGCCGACGGAATGCTGGATATCAGCTTTGAGATAGCTGCTGAAAATTATATCAGCGCCTGCACTCACGGCATTGCTAAAATCCTGTCTAAGATGGGTATTTCTACTGTACAGTCTTATCGTGGCGCTCAGATTTTTGAAGCTATCGGTATCAGCAGTGCCGTTATTGAAGAATATTTCACCGGAACTCCGTCGCGTCTTGAAGGCATCGGCCTGGATGAGATTGCCAAAGAGGTTGCTATGCGTCATGAGCCTGCCTTTGCTGAGCAAAACATTGATCTTTTCAGCTATGAATCAGGTTCGCATTATCAATGGCGTAACGGTGGCGAGCAGCATATGCTTAATCCGGAAACGATTGTTAAGCTGCAGCAGGCCTGCAAGACCGGTGATTATAAGCTCTTTAAGGCGTTCAGCAAGCAGCTGCGCGGCAGTGCCTTTGCCAACCAGAATCTTCGCAGTATGCTGACCTTTACGCCGCAGCGTGCGTCAGCTGGAAATCAATCCCTGTCTGCCGCACAGCCGCACAGCAGACAATCCCTGGCCGCAGTTCCCGCGTATCTTTAAAACGGATTACGGTCAGGAGGAGGCTATCCATAAATTTAAGCAGGACCCGCGTGAATTCTGCATTACAACCAAGGAGTTCCTGGGTGAGAATGGTAAGGTAAGCGGTCTGCGCTTGTGCCAAAATGAATGGAAGCAGATAAACGGACGCATGGTACCGGCAGATATCCCCGGTACAGAACATATTGTGCCTGCACGGCTGGTGCTTTTGGCTATGGGCTTTGTGGGCAGCGAAGAGCGACTGTTTGAGGAATTCAAGCTGGCGAAGGCACCTAACGGCAGCATAGCGGCCGATGACAGCAGCTATGCGACCAATGTGCCCGGCGTTTTTGCAGCCGGTGACGCACGTCGCGGACAGAGCCTGGTGGTGTGGGCTATTGCCGAAGGGCGTGGCGCAGCACATGCGGTTGATAAATTTTGCGTAAGTAAGCTATAAGATTCTCCTTTTCTTTTATAAACGTGCTTGTGGCTCCGGGTTAGAGAGCTGCAGGCACATTTTTTATTATCTGTAGACTTGAAATAGGTAACGGCTACAGCAATGCACCATCTGCGTCATATAAATCAGAAGTGAAATCTTCGCAAACTCAAAGCTTTTCTACGGATTTGATTGTTACCACGTTGCACTTTCCCTGCAAGATAAGCTATAATATAGATAAATATACCTAGCAATAGCTAAATTTACGATATAGGAGAAAACAAAATGTTTATTGACAGAGCGAGAATTTATGTAGAAGCAGGCGATGGCGGCGACGGCATGAGCAGCTTCCGCAGAGAAAAATTTGTAGAAAAGGGTGGCCCGAACGGCGGTAACGGCGGTCGCGGCGGTGACGTTGTCCTGATTGCGGACAAAAATCTCAATACCCTGATTGACTTCCGTTACAAGAGAAAATATGTTGCTAAGCGCGGCGGTCAGGGTGGTACTAAAAACTGCACCGGTGTACGCGCCGATACTGTTTTCGTGAAGGTTCCGATGGGTACTTTGGTACGTGATGATGCAACCGGCGCTGTTATGGCAGACTTGGTTGAGGATGGTCAGACCTATGTGGCTGCTAAGGGCGGCCGTGGCGGTAAGGGCAATGCCTGCTATGTTACCAGCACCAACCGTGCACCGACCTTTGCTGAAAAGGGCGAACCCGGCGAAAACCGTTGGCTGAAGCTGGAGCTGAAGCTGTTGGCTGACGTTGGCCTGGTAGGCTATCCCAGCGTAGGCAAGTCCAGCATTATCGCACAGGTGAGCGCTGCCCGTCCCGAAATTGCTGCCTACCATTTTACAACGCTGTCCCCGGTTTTAGGTGTGGTACGCTTGGATGAGGAGCGCAGCTTTGTGCTGGCGGATATCCCCGGCCTGATTGAAGGTGCGCATGAGGGTGTAGGCCTTGGTCATGACTTCTTGCGTCACGTAGAGCGTACTAAGGTACTGCTGCATATTGTTGACGTTGCAGGCGTTGACGGCCGTGATCCGATTGAGGATTTTGACAAAATCAATACAGAGCTGGCAGAATACAGCGAGCGTCTGGCACGTCGTAAGCAACTGGTTGTTGCCAACAAAATGGACCTGCCGGAAGCGCAGGAAAACTTTGAGCGCTTAAAGGAATACGTTGAAGCTAAAGGCTACGAAATCTGTAAAGCAAGTGCTGCTACCGGCGAAGGTCTGCGTGAGCTGATGTTTAAGGCTTACGACCTGCTGCTGCAGTATGTTCCAGAAGAAGATGAAGAAGACCTGGCACGCTTTGACGAAATTGATCCGGACAGCTATGAAATTGTTGTCGGCAATGATACCGACTGGGAGGTTCGCGGCAAGAACATTGAGCGTCTTGTTGCCATGACTAACTTTGATAATGACGAGGCACTTTACCGCTTCCAATTGATCTGGAAACGTCTTGGTATTGATGAGGCGCTGAAGGAGAGAGGCGTACAGGAAGGTCAGAGTGTGCGTATTAGGGATATGGTTTTCGACTACAAGGATTGATCCTGCGGATAACGCACCGTCTGCGTCATGAAATTTACTTGACGTACGAGGAGTACGCCATCGTAAATTTCATTTAGCATCCGGCACATTCTCCACAGTCTCTAAAAAGCAAGTGTGCGGATAACGTGCTATCTGCGTCATGAAAATTCCTCGACGTACATGAAGTACGCCGTCGTAAAATTCATTTAGCATCCGATACATTCTCTGCGTCCTTGGCGAAAGAGACGTATTGCGGATAACGCAAAAAATATAAAAAACTAGAACTGCAGGTGAGGGGAAATGTTAAACAATGAAGCAAGCCGTGAGGCTTTAAAAAAGGCTAAGCGTATTGTCATTAAGGTTGGTACGAGTACGATTACCTATGCCAACGGCAAGCGCAATTTCAGTCAGATTGATCGTCTGGCACGTGAAATCAGCGATTTGCAGAATCAGGGTAAGGAAATGATTCTGGTTACCAGCGGTGCCGTGGCTGTGGGCGTGGACCGCATGGGCTTGCCCGGAAAACCCAAAACTATTCCCGGCAAGCAGGCCGCTGCTGCCGTAGGTCAGGGCGTTCTGATGCACACCTACGAAAAATTCTTTGCCGATTACGGTCAGATCGTGGCGCAGGTGCTGATTACCAAAACAGAGGCCATTGACCGCCATCGTTATACCAATACGCGTAATACCTTTATGGAGCTGATGCGTCAGCGTGTTATCCCTATCGTCAACGAAAATGACGTTGTGGCGCTCGATGAGCTGAAAATCGGCGATAACGATAATATGTCTGCTCTTGTTGCAGGCATTGTGGATGCTGACCTTGTTATCATTTTGTCGGATGTGGATGGCCTGTATACCGCTAATCCGCAAACGCATCCGGACGCTGTTATTGTGCCAGAGGTTACGGAAATCACTCCGGAGATTGAGGCAAGTGCCGGCGGTGTCGGCTCTGCCCGCGGTACAGGCGGTATGGCGACTAAGATTCAGGCTGCCAAGGCTGCGACAAGCAGCGGTATTCATCTGGTAATTGCCAGCGGTACCGAAAAGAATGCCATTACCCGTGTGCTGCAGGGTGAAGAGCTGGGAACCTTGTTCGTGAGCCGTGAAAACCGTCTGCAGTTCCGCAAGCGCTGGCTGGCCTTTGGTGCCAAGATTGCCGGCAGTATTGTTGTGGATGATGGCTGTGCTAAGGCTATTCGCAAGGCCGGCGGCTGCAGCATTCTGCCGGCAGGCGTGTTTGCCGTGCAGGGTGAATTTTTGCCGGGCAGCACAGTGAGCGTTATCGATAAGGATGCGCACGAGTTGGCGCGTGGTTTAGTGCATTATTCTTCTGCCGAGCTGGAGCAGATTAAGGGCTGCAATTCCGGCGAGATTGCAAATATTCTAGGACATAAAAATTTTGATGAGGTTATCCATCGCGATGACCTGGTTATTTTATAAGGCAGGGTGAGGATTATGGCAACGTATGAATTGGTGAAGGCTAAGGCGCAGGCTGCAAAGCAGGCTGCAGCAAAGCTTGCCGTTACTTCTACCGCAGTTAAGAATGCGGCACTTTTGGCGATGGCTGCTGCTCTTGAGGCACAACAGTCTGAAATTTTAGCTGCGAATGAGCGTGATATGACTGCTGCTGCAGCCAAGGGCATGAAAAGCTCAATGCTGGACCGTCTGAAGCTGACTGCCGAGCGCATCAGCGGTATGGCTGACGGCCTGCGTCAGGTAGCAGGCCTGGCTGACCCTGTGGGCAATGTAATTGACGGCAAAACCTTGCCTAACGGTCTGCATATTACTAAAATTCGCGTTCCCTTGGGCGTTATCGGTATTATTTACGAGGCACGTCCCAACGTTACGGCGGATGCCGCAGGCCTGTGCCTGAAGTCCGGCAATGCTGTTATCCTTAAGGGCGGCAGTGAGGCGATGGAGTCCAATAAAACTGTTGCTGCGATTTTGGCGCAGGCTGCGGAGGGTGCAGGCATTCCTGCGGGCTCTATTCAGTTTATTGATACCAGTGACAGACAGGCTGTGCAGGATTTAATCCATATGAATGGCCTTGTCGACGTGGTTATTCCTCGCGGCGGTGCCGGGCTGATTCAGGCGGTGGTGCGTAATGCCAGCGTGCCGGTTATCGAAACAGGTGCGGGCGTATGTCATACATATGTGGACAAGGATGCTAATGTGGAGATGGCGATGAAGATTGCCTTCAATGCCAAGGTACAGCGTCCTTCCGTATGCAATGCAATGGAAACATTGTTGGTGCATAAGGATATTGCGGATAAATTCCTGCCGATGATGCTGATGATGTATAATTCCTCTGCCGTAGAAATACGCGGTGACAAGGCTGTGCAGGAGTATAGCGGTCAGGTGCATCCGGCAACGGAAGAAGACTGGTCTACGGAATACGGCGACTTGCGTCTTTCCGTCAAGATTGTGGACAGTATTGAGAAGGCCATGGCACATATTGCCAAATACGGCACCGGTCACAGCGAATGTATTGTTACCGATAATTATCAGGCGGCACAGCTTTTCCAATATACCGTGGATGCTGCTGCTGTTTACGTCAATGCTTCTACCCGTTTTACCGACGGCAACGAATTCGGCTTCGGTGCGGAAATTGGCATCAGCACACAAAAGCTGCATGCCCGCGGACCTATGGCGCTGCCGGAGCTTACGAGTACGAAGTATCTGATTAACGGTAACGGTCAGGTGCGCAAATAAGCTCATATGTAACGGTGTTGCTGAATGGTTAGCAATGCAAAACCTCAGGGATGACAGATGTTACTTAAGGCTGACGTAATATCAGATGCTATATTTTAATAAAGCATAATATTTACTGAAACCCGCTTCAATGGCGTAAGCCGGCGAAGCGGTGTTTTGCTTTTGCAGGAAAGCTGTCTGATGCAGGTAAAATTCACATTTTTGCACCGATTTTTATTGCCTGAGGTATATGCTTTAAGTGTAAAATTTGATATAATTAATTGGATAAGATTGCTTTGTTGCTATTGCACAATTTAGGAAGCTGGAGGGAACTCTTTTGGAAGAATTGTATCGTGAAGAATCTGGAACAAGTACGCAAAGAAAAATCTTTGCAGTGATTGCCTTGCTGATGATTGCGAGCCTTTATTGGCATGAATGGACCTGGCTGCAGGAACATAGACGCTTTGATATGCTGGGCTGGGGTATGGATACAGTGCTTTTGGTTCTGTGGATTTGGCGTGTAGCCTTTGGCTATACCCTGATACTCTACAAGGATATGAAGCTTGAGGTAATCAGCCACGGCTTAGGCTTTATTAAACGCAGTTATGTTGTTGACCTGACCCGTACAGAAAGCTTTACCGATAAATATGTAAAGAGCTTTTTCCGCAAAACAGCTATTAAGCATTATATCCATCGTTATAATTCACTTGATGAAAATCCGCAGCGCTTGCTGGTATTTACCGAAGGCAAGAAAAATAAGCTGGCGGGTTTGCTGTTTAAATCCAGTGATGAGTTTGTCCGTGTATTGCGTAAAGAAATGCCGGATAAATTCATTCAGCTTTAATTGATGATTGTTTTGGTATAGGAGGCTTTGACAGATGGAAACAATAGCTAACGTAGAACCGGTGGTAGTATGCGCCCGCGTTATGCAAATATTTTTTGGTTCTTTTATTTACATTTATCTGATTGCCAAGCTGGTTGGCCCCGATAACAAATTGGCGTGGTTCAGAAAACGTAAAAAATATACTTTTTTTAACCGCCGTGGTATTTTCGGTGAGGATATCAACTTCGGTTATCCTGTATGCTGGCAAGGCGTTCTTGTTTTCCTGGCAATTTACGGCGTAGTTTTCGGCTTCGGCTATTGGTATATTTTCGTACACGCTTATTAAGCTAAATATTTGGTAGAGGAAGGATTTGCTTCAATGGCAGAAATTAGAGGTATTATTGTTAAAAAGCAGGGTGAGCGCGCTGAGGTAAAGGTTGATAAAGCTGAAAGCGAACTGACAGGCCTGCCTAAATACATAGATTGCTGGAACCCGGTAGGTGCCAAGGCAGGCGATGTGGTTGGTGCGGAATACCGTGATTTTGACCAACGCAAGGCTAAGCTGGTTATTTACGGTCTGCCGGTAGCAGGCATTCTTGCAGGTGTTGCCTGCGGACACAGTATGGCTACGTTCTTTCATATGGATGAATTGCCGTTTATTGCCGGCTGTATTGTTCTGTGGCTTTTGGTAACCGTAAACTATGCACGTATTTTTAAACGTGATGCGGTACGCGAAGGCAAGCAGGCTGTTATTTTTGAAATCCAGCAGCCGAAGATTGTTATTGATATGGGTAAAAAGGAATAGGCTGAAGCATGAAGGTTATTTTGGCATCAGCCTCTCCGCGCAGACAGGCGCTGCTGCAACAAATAGGTATTACTCCGTTGATTTGTCCGGCGGATTTTGCCGAAGGCAGCGGCACTGCCAGCCAAGCGCAGGAGGTTGCTTTGCATAATGCATCTGGCAAATGTGCTGCTGTAGCAGCAAAAATGGGAGATGAGCTTCCCGTTATTGCTGCAGATACAATCGTAGTAATTGATAATGTTATTTTGGGCAAGCCGCAGGATGCAGCAGCTGCCAAGGCTATGCTGCAGCGTTTGTCCGGACGTACACATCAGGTTATGACAGGCGTTGCTGTGCGCTATAAGGGACAGCAGCTGTCCAAGGTGTGCATTACCGATGTAAGCTTTCGTCAGCTGACTGCTGAAGAAATAGATGCTTATATTGCTACAGGTGAGCCTATGGATAAGGCAGGAGCCTATGGCATTCAGGGCAGAGGTGCTGTCCTGGTGGAAAAAATCAATGGCTGCTATAACAATGTTGTAGGCCTGCCGTTGTCATTGTTGTACTTAATGATGCAAAGATTGGGAGTATGAGGAGCTATGAAGAGTGACTAATCCTGCGGTAAGCAGGACCTGCGATTTTTGCAGTGATTTTAGTAGTATCGACAAAACAACAAACAAAGAAAGTATTAAAAATCTTCCCTTAGAGGACAGACCACGGGAAAAGCTTTTTCTGCGTGGTGTGGAAGCGCTGACGGATGCGGAGCTGCTGGCAATATTGCTGCGCACAGGCACTGCTCGAAAATCAGCGTTGGAGATTGCGAAGGAGCTTACAACTGACGGAGGACTTTACAGGTGTCTGGCAGGAGTGAGGGATTTAAATGAGCTTATGCAAATCAAGGGTATGGGGCAGGCCAAGGCAGCAACAGTTTTGGCAGCTCTGGAAATAGGCAGACGTATTGCGTCGGCCCGCCCTTTGGATAAAATCCATTTTGGCTGTCCGCAGGATGGTGCGGCATTTTTGATGCCACGCCTGCGTTATGCCACAAAGGAACAATTTTTGGTAATTTTGTTAAACAGTAAGAATAAAGTAATAGGCACAGAGCTGGTATCAGAGGGTTCGCTGACCAACTCGGTGGTGCATCCGCGTGAGGTATTTCTGCCGGCGATTCTGCAGCATGCAGCCTCTATCTGCGTGGCACATAATCATCCATCGGGTGATCCGATGCCAAGCATTGAGGACAGGCAGCTGACAGCTGTTTTGCTGGCGGCAGGACAAACGTTGGGGATTCCGCTTCTGGATCATCTGATTATCGGGGACGGTGCTTATTACAGCTTTCAGGAAGATGGAGCATTAGAAGTTTAGGAGGATAGTCGGAAATGAAGTTTACTTTCCCTAATATCAGTATTTTTAACAATATGTCGGATGACATGGGTATAGATTTGGGCACTGCAAATACGCTGGTGCATTGCAAGGATAAGGGTATTATTATCCGCGAACCGTCGGTAGTAGCTGTTGAAAAGGACACTAACGAGGTACTGGCAATCGGTGCGGAGGCTAAGAGAATGATTGGCCGTACTCCTGGTAACATTATCGCTATCCGTCCGATGAAGGATGGCGTTATTGCCGACTATGAAATTACTCAGTCTATGCTGAAATATTTTATTAAACAGGCTATGGGCAACCGTACCTTTGTACGTCCGCGTATTCTGGTTGGTGTGCCTTCCGGTGTTACCGAAGTAGAAAAGCGTGCCGTTGTTGATGCTACTATTGAAGCAGGTGCGCGTGAGGCTTACTTGATTGAAGAACCGATGGCGGCAGCAATCGGTGCAGGCTTGCCTGTACAGGAAGCAACCGGCAGCATGGTTGTTGATATCGGCGGCGGTACCTGTGAGGTTGCCGTAATTTCTCTGGGCGGCATTGTTGTCAGCAAGAGCGTACGCTGCGGCGGCGATGCTATCGACAGTGCTATTGTACGTTATATCCGCAAAGCCTTTAATATGTTTATCGGTGAGCGTACAGCAGAAAATATTAAAATTGAAATCGGTACCGCAATGAAGGTTGATGAGCCTGCTGTTATGGAAGTTCGCGGCCGTGACCTGCTCAGCGGTCTGCCTAAGAGTATAGAGGTTAATGCCAACCATGTTTGCGAAGCTGTTAACGAGCCTGTAAGCATAATTGTGGACGCTGTTCGTAACACATTGGAGCGTACACCGCCTGAACTGTCCGCTGATATTATGGATCGTGGCATTGTTATGACAGGCGGCAGCTCTATGCTGCGCAATCTGGACAGACTTATTTCTCAGGAAACCGGTATGCCGGTATTCGTGTCCGATGAAGCTTTGAACTGTGTTGCTCTCGGCACCGGTATCGCTGTAGAAAATATTGATATTTACCGCAAAGGCTTTATGACCTCTAAATAAGTAGGAATGCAGCATGAATAAGAAGGTTATGTTGGTAGTTCTGTTTGTTCTGGTCCTGTTTTCCATGCTGGCGATGGCCGTAGCAGGCAGAAGCCGTTTTCCTTTGGTCAACAGAGCGGTGGCGGCAGTAGTGCTGCCGGTAGAAAGTATGCTGACCGGGTTAGGCAATGCCGGTGATGGCGTGCGTGGCTATTGGAAGGCACTGACAGTAATGCAGAGCGAAAATGCAAAGCTGAAACAAGAAAATATTGAGCTGCGTAATGCCAATATCCAGATGGCTTCGATGTATGCAGAAAACAGGCAGCTGAGAGGCTTGTTGGAGTATAAGGAGCAGCACAAATCGCAGAAGGTTGTAGCAGCAAAGGTAATTGCCCGCAGCTTCGGCGATTTACGTGACTGCATATATATCGCTGCCGGTAAGGACAGAGGCCTGGCACCTGATATGGCTGTAGTAAACGGCGGCTTGGTAGGCGTGGTTGACGAGGTATATGATGATTATGCCCGTGTACTTTTGCTCACCTCTCCGCGCTGTCGTGTAGGTGCTAGGGTATTGCGCGCTGATTCACGTGCTGTCGGTGTAGCCGGCGGTGTCAGCGGCAAGGATAAGCTGCTGTTGGAGCATATTTACCGCGAAGCAAGCCTGCGTGAGGGTGATATTATCGTTACCAGCGGTTACAGCGGCAGCTATCCTGCGGATATTCTTATCGGTAAGGTTACTGCTACTCATATGGACAGTGTAGGTCTGCTGCAAGAAGCAGATATTGTACCTGCTGCTGATATTGCAGATGTTGAACAGGTATTGGTTATTGTAGGCTTTACGCCGGAAGCGAAAATCGTATTACAGGGAGGACAGGCAAAATGAGGAGACTGATTTGGCCCGTCCTGTTTCTGTTCTTAATGCTGCTGCAGGGTTCGATGTCTGTGTACTATACAGGCTGGCTTTCCTGTGATTTGCTGCTTTTGGCGGTATATGCTTATGCGATGCTGCGCGGCGAAAAAGCTGGTGCGGTAGTTGGCGGTATCACCGGACTGCTGCAGGATGCAATGACAGTGGGTATTTTTGGCTTCCATATTCTCAGTCGTATCTGTGTAGGTTATATAGTTGGCCTGACAAAGGAAAAGGTGTTTAAGGATAATTATCTTTATCATATGAGCGCTATTGCGACGATTACTTTTATCCTGCGTTTTGTTTACTGGTGGCTGGAACTTTTGCGCAGTGGCGGACGCTGGAGCATATTTTTTGCATATTTATGGGATTCCCTGGGCTATATTATAGGCAATGCGCTGTTGGTATGGCCTGTTGTAGTTATAATGAAGATGATTTATGAATGGATCAGAAAAGAAGATATATCTTATTAACCAGGAAGCAGGAAAGGAGACAGACGTAGCCTATGGAAGATAGAAACCGGATAACCAGATTGCACACCTTGCTGGTTGTGTGTCTGGTATTATTTGCTGTGCTGCTGGGACGAATGGTTTATTTGCAGCTGTGGCGCGGTGATTACTACGCCAAGCAATCTGACGGCAACAGGCTGCGCCAGTCGCGTATTCTTGCTCCACGCGGAATTATCTATGATAGTGAGGGCAAAGAGCTGGTTAACAATCTGCCGGGATATGCGGTAGTATTGCAAAAGCAATCCAGCTATAAACCGGAAACGCTGCAGCGTCTCAGCAATCTGCTGCAGATGCCAGTAGCAGAGATTAACGCTAAAATTAAGGCGAGCGAAAATTTTTATGAACCTATTATGCTGAAGAATAATCTTGATCAGCAGATGGTAACAAAAATAGAGGAACAGCGCCGCTATATGCCGGAGGTTATGCTTTCGGTGCAGCCTATCCGCAATTACCCTTATCATGAGCTTGCTGTACATGCTTTGGGTTACGTAGGCGAGGTAAGTGCTTATGAAATTGAGCAGGGCTTGTTCAAGAATATTACTCAGGGCAGTCTTGTTGGTAAGGCCGGATTGGAAAAGACTTATGATAAATATCTGCGCGGTGAGGATGGCGCCTTTATGGAGGAGGTTGACGTTGCAGGTAATGTTGTTAAGCATTACGATTCTGTACAGCCTGTACCCGGTAAAAATCTGAAGCTGACGCTTGATTATCAGCTGCAAAAGGAGCTGGAGGAGTTTACCGATAAGCATCTTGCTTACCTGCGCAACAGTGGTATTGCTCCTGGAGCGAGAGCGGCGGCAGTAATAGCCATCGACCCGCGCAATGGCGCGGTGAGGGCGATGGTCAGCCGTCCTGGATATGATCCTAACTGGTTTGTACATGGCATTTCCTCTAAAAATTGGAACTCCATTAATAATGACACTAATTTCCCGATGAATAATAAGGTTATCACAGGCGAATATCCGCCTGGTTCCACCTTTAAGATTGTTACTGGCAGTGCTGCCTTCGAGCTGAAAAAGGTTGGCCTGAACGAGCCCATTTTCGACGGCGGCTTTCATCCGATGGTTCCTACTATGGGTAACGCCGGTGGCGAGGTTTTAGGTTGGCTGACCTTTATCAAAGCGTTGGCGATGAGTGATAACGTTTATTTTTACGAGCTTGGTTATCGCGTCGGCATTGATAATATTGAAAAATATGCGCATATCTTTGGCTTTGGCGAACGTACCGGTATTGACCTGGAAGGCGAAAGCAAAGGCCTTGTTGCCTCAAAAAAAGTAAAGCGTGAAATTTGGGATGAGGACTGGCGCTTAGGCGATACCTTCAACGCTGCTATCGGTCAGGGCTTCAACCTGACGACACCGATTCAGCTTTCTGTTATGCTGAGTATTGTTGCTAATGGCGGTACCAAGTATCAGCCATATCTGGTTGACAGTATTATAAACAGTGACGGCAGTCTTTTTGAAAAGCCTAAACGTGCCGAAGGTAAGCATATTGATGTGTCACAGCAGACGATTGATTATATCCGCATGGGCATGAGTGCTACTACGCAGGAGGGTGGTACGGCATCGTACTTTGCCGGCCTGCCTAAGCCAATTGCCGGTAAAACCGGTACTGCCGAAAACTCTCATGGACGTGACCATGGTTTGTTTGTAGCCTATGGTCCGGTAGATGATCCTGAGCTTGTTGTAGTCTGCATTGTGGAACAGGGAGGCTTCGGCTCTGTTGCGGCAGGTCCTATTGTTTATAAAGCATTTGAAGAATTTTTCCAGGAAAAGGGTTATATGCCCCGCCCTGATAAGGCTGCCCCGAAAAAGGACACCATCCAATAATGCAGGAAGGAGTACATTGTGGATTTAAAACGTATCCTGAAAAATCTTGACTGGTGGCTGATTGCTGCTGTGTTAATACTTATGGGTTGTGGCTTGGGGCTTATCGACAGTGCTACCCATTCCTTTGCAGTGAGCACCGGTAAGGCCTGGCATGTGCAGCGCCAAAGTATGTTTATGCTCTTTGGCCTGGCTGTTGTTACTGCATCGTTGGCTTTTGATTACCGTGTACTCAAAAATTATGCTACCAAGCTGTATATACTTAACATCATACTGCTTTTGGCAGTAATGTTTGTAGGTCAGAGTCAATTGGGTGCACAGCGTTGGATTCAAATAGGCTCGCTGTCCTTTCAGCCCAGTGAATTTGCTAAGGTCTTTCTCATTATCTGCTTAGCTACCTTTATGGATAAGCGAATTGAATGGCTGGAGGAATTTAAGGATTACCTGCCGGTTTTTGCATATATTCTGGTGCCGTTTATACTTGTTATGCGTCAACCGGACTTAGGAACCTCGCTGACCTTTATTGCTATCCTTATAGGTATGATTTTTGTCAGCGGCTTCAAGTATAAATGGTTCTTCCGCATGGGACTGGCTTTTATGGCCTTGCTGCCGGCCTTTTGGATGATTCTGAAGGATTATCAGAAGAACCGTATCCGTGTTTTTCTGAATCCGGAGCTTGATCCTTTCGGCAGCGGTTATCATGTTATTCAGTCTAAAATTGCTATCGGCAGCGGCGGATTTCTTGGCAAGGGCTGGCTGGCCGGAACGCAGAGCCAGTTGAACTTTTTGCCGGAAAACCATACGGACTTTATTTTTGCTGTTGCCGGTGAAGAGTTTGGCTTTATCGGAACGGTGTTTATCATTTCTATGTATATGATTATCATTTGGCGCGGTATTGCGATTGCGCTTGATGCAGATGATACCTTCGGCATGCTTCTGGCAACCGGTGTAACGTCTATGTTTATGTTTCATGTTATGGTCAACATTGGTATGACTGCCGGTATTATGCCTGTAACCGGTGTACCTTTGCCGTTCTTGAGCTATGGCGTCAGCTCGCTGACGACGAACCTTATGTTGGTGGCGATTTTGTTGAATATTAAGGTGAAGAAGCAAAACCTTCAATTTTAATAGAGGAGAAAATGAATTTGAAAAAGGATTTAACTATTGATATTTTAAGCAGCGTGCAAAAGCCTGCGCGCTACACCGGCGGCGAGTTCGCCAGCATTGTTAAGCCCGCAGAAAAAGTAGAGGCAACTATTGCTCTGGCTTTCCCGGATGTATACGAAGTAGGTATGAGTTACCTTGGCTTTAAAATTTTATACCATCTGCTGAATAAGGAAGACGGAATTGCCGCAGAACGTGTTTACGCACCATGGATTGACCTGGAGGCGAAGATGCGCGAGCGTGAAATTGCGCTTTGCACTCTGGAAACCAAAAAGGCTTTGAGCGAATGTGATATTGTAGGTTTTACTTTGCAATACGAGCTTTCCTATACCAATATCTTAAATATGCTTGATTTGGGTGGCGTGCCGTTGCTTGCTAAGGACCGTACTGATGCAGATCCTTTTGTTATTGTTGGCGGTCCCTGCGTTTACAACCCTGAGCCTTTGGCTGATTTCTGCGATTTTGCTGTTATCGGTGAAGGTGAAGAGGTTTTAGTTGAGGTTATGCGTTGTTACAAGGAGTGGAAGCGTGAAGGCAAACCCGGCGGCAGACAAGAATTTCTGCAGCGTGTGGTAAAAATCAAGGGCATTTATGTACCTTCCTTCTATGAAGCAGAATATAATGAGGACGGCACCTTTAAGGCAATTAAGCCGCTGCGCGAGGATATTCCTGCTGTTATCCAAAAGCGTGTTATAGAGGATATGAACAGCGTAGATTTCCCGACCTCTCCGATTGTTCCTTTCGGTGAAATCGTTCATGACCGCATCATGCTGGAGGTTTTCCGTGGCTGCAGCCGTGGTTGCCGCTTCTGCCATGCAGGCATGGTTTACCGCCCTGTGCGTGAGCGCAAGCCGGAGGTTCTGATGGACCTGTCACGTAAGCTGGTAGATAACACAGGCTATAACGAAATCAGCCTGGTATCCCTTTCCAGCGCCGATTATTCCTGCCTGGCTCCGCTGGTACATAAGATGATTGGCGAGTTTAAGGATGAACGCGTTAGCGTTTCTCTGCCTTCTCTGCGTATCGACAGCTTCTGTGTTGCCATCGCTAAGGAAGTACAGGCAGTGCGCAAGAGCGGTCTGACCTTTGCTCCGGAAGCAGGCAGCCAGAAGATGCGTGATGTTATCAACAAGGGCGTAACGGAAGAGGATTTGATGAATGCTGTCGGTGCAGCATTTGAATCCGGCTGGAACAGCGTTAAGCTGTACTTTATGATCGGTCTGCCCTATGAAACTGATGAGGATGTACTGGCGATTGCTGATTTGGCACGCAAGGTACAGTATAAATATTTCCAGATTACCGGTAAGCGTGGCTGCAAGGTTACCGTAAGTGCTTCGTCCTTTGTACCCAAGCCGTACACTGCTTTCCAATGGTTTGCGCAGAATGATTTGGAAGAAATTCGCCGTAAGCAGTTCCTGCTGAAGGATGAAATCAAAAAATATAAGAATATCACCTTAAACTACCATGATGCCAAGACCGGTACGATTGAGGCTGTTTTTGCCCGCGGCGACCGCCGTGTAGGCAAAGCGCTGTTGCTGGCTTGGCAGAATGGCGCGCGTTTTGACGGCTGGAGCGATTGCTTCTCCTACGAGCGTTGGCTGGAGGCTATCAATGATGCCGGTCTGGATAAAGACTTTTACGCTGCACGCGAGCGCGGTGAGAACGAAGCTTTCCCTTGGGAGCATATCTCTCCGGGTGTCAGCCGCCGCTTCCTGTGGAACGAATGGCGTAAGGCTTATGCTCAGCAGCTTACACACGACTGCCGTCGCACAAGCTGCACCGGCTGTGGCGTTTGCCAGGCATTGGGCGTAAAAATCGTTGATTATAAAGAAGAGTATCAAAATAATGGGGAGGTACAGGCATAATGAAACTGCGTATGCAAATTACCAAGGATAAGGACATCCGCTTTATCTCCCATCTGGAATATGTGCGCACCATCGGCCGCGCAATCCGCCGTGCCAAGCTGCCTGCTGCCTATTCCGAAGGCTTTAATCCGCATTTGAAATTCAGTTTGGCTTCTGCGCTGGGCGTAGGTGTAGTAAGCTATACTGAGTTTGTGGAAATCGAGCTTGCCGAGCCGATGGAGGTAGAAAAGGCTGCGTTGGCTCTTGATGCTGCTTTGCCGCGAGGTATCCGCGTGCTGGCTGCCGATGCTGTTGATACGCATCACGCTGCCCTGATGAGTCAGGCGGCAGGTGCAAGCTATCGCGTAACGCTGCCTTATAGCAAAGACGTGAGCGCTGCTGTTGCGGAGTTCAATGCTGCACCGAAGCTGCTGTTCAAAAAAGCTGCACCCAAGACGAAGGCTAAGTTCAAGGAAATGGACGTTAAGTTTTACATTCCTCAGCTTACTGCAGAGCAGACCGAAAAAGAAACGATTTTCAGTTTTGACTGCAAGATTACACCGACAGGCAGCATGAAGGCAGTAGATTTACTGAATGCGCTGAATGAGCAGTATGGTTTGGAGCTGCCGGTAGAAATGGCTGATATCGAGCGTCTCAGACTGTACCGCAATAATAAAAACGGTAAGCCTATTCCAATGCTGAACAGTGATGCCGTAACCTTAGGCTGATTTTAGCTTAAGGCTGTAAAAATAAAAAAGAGCAAAGCCTGCTCAGTGCTTTGCTGATTAGAAAACCCCGTGGCGTCTGCCACGGGGTTTTTGTGTGCATTAGATATGCTATTTTATCTGCAGCTCCAGCTTGTAAATATACTTATCAGTATCTCCAGTCAGCCAGTAATCACACAACGATGTTACATAGAGTGGTGAAATCGGCGTAAGCTGATGCTCCTTGCAATATTCTGCCAGCATTTGCAGATACTTTTTGTTGTTGAACATGTAGACGCCTTGAAAATAAAGCGTCAGATAATCGCCTGCGGGCTTTTGATAACAATGCGGTGTAGGGAGCTTGTCATGAAGCGTATAAAAATAATGCTTCAGATGCTTGCTTTCGAAATCCTGCAAAATTTCCGTATCGTAAATATAACCAAAGCCGTTGGTTGTTAAGGTAATATCGTTTTGCAGATTGCTAAACATTTGGGCAATATGCGTAGAACGCTTTTTAAAGCATTCATTTTCTTCGGTAGTATTGCTCAGATAAAGATAATGTACCTGCTCATGGACAAGCATAATTTTATCCAGAGTAATGTCCGCAATATGGTCGAGCTTGCCTAATTCGCTCTGCAGCTTTTTTTTCATAGTCTGCAGACGGGCAATTTCCTGCGTGAAGAAATCTATGCGCTCATTAAATAAATCACGATAGTTTTGCGGCGAGCGGTTGGCAAGATAATCTTTGATGCGCGCAATCGGCACATCAAGCTGGCGTAGCGTAAGAATCAGCTGCAGTAAAAACAGCTGGCTGCGCTTGTAATAGCGATAACCGTTTTCATCAACAAGCTCAGGAGTAATCAATCCCAGCTTATCATAGTAAAGCAAAGTCTTGCGGGGAATTTTGCAAAGCTGTGATAATTCACCGGTCGTAAAGTAATTTTGTATATTTTTTGACATTTTTAGCATTTCCCCCCTTGACTGTCTAGCTGCTATACATAGTATTATAACATATAAAAGTGAGATTGCATATTAATACTTCGTTCAAATAATTTCAAGTGCTTAATACGCAACTCGTTGTTTTTTTGATGAGTGAATGGAGGTATATCTGTGAAAAAACTGGCTAGTAAAGGTTTATTGATGAGCGCATTGATTTGCGGTAATGTACTCTGGGGGGGTACAACGGTACTTGCTAATGAGGTTCAGGAGTATGAACTGGATGAGATGGTTGTAACAGCTACGAGAACCATGAAGCAGATTCAGGAGGTTCCGTCCAGTGTCAGCGTGGTAACGGCAAAGGAAATAGAGGATCGTAATGTAACTTCTGTTCAAGAAGCATTACAATATATGCCCGGCGTATATATGGATCAATCTTCTCAAGGCGCTATCAGCTTAAGAGGCTTTGGTTCTACCAATGTTCTTGTTTTAGTAGATGGCGTGCAGCAAAATGACACTTATGAAGGTTCGGTAAACTATAATTCTATTCCGGTAGAAAACATTGAGCGTATTGAAGTAGTTCGTGGTGCAGGCTCCTCAATTTACGGCGGTCATGCTGTGGGCGGTGTAATCAATATCACTACTAAAGAAGCAAAAGCCGGCACACATATTGATGCTGCGGTATCCTATGGTAGCTATAAGACCTGGAAAAAATCTTTGAATGTAAATGCTAAAATCAATGATAAATGGAGCTTTGGCTTAGGTTTTGAAAACAGAAAGGCTGATGGCTTTGATGGTTATTACAATACTGCCACAGCAAAAGCCGGCACCGGCCAATATACCGCAAATTTACCTCAATTAAGTGACGGCTCTTATGTTTATGGCGGTCGCGGCACCAGTGATTGGGATCATAAAACCTATACAGCTAACCTCAAATATAACTTTGATGACAGCAAATCTCTGAAATACAGCTACACTAAGTACAAAACGTATTTTGGCTATAAAAATCCGTACAGCTTTATTAAGGATGCAAACGGCAACCCGATATACAGCGGTTCTGTTACCACTCAGCATGGCAATGTAATTAATATCAAAGCAAGCAATTTCTACGGATATAACAATATTAAAGAACGTGATACTCATGCTTTAACATATAAAGATGAAGCTAATAAGTTCAATGCTTCCTTCAGCTATCTGAATGACAAGAAGAGCGGTTTTACAAGTCCCAGTGTACCTACGACATACACCGGTCTTGATTGGGATGGTGCCGGCAGCTATTCTTCTCATCCGGGTAAAATTTATAATTTCGACATGGAAAAGGCCTGGGAAAATGTCGGCAAGCATACCATCGTTGCAGGTGCCAACTTCAAACAGGAAGAAATGGTTCAGGACCGTTATACCTTGAAGCATTGGAAAGATGAGAATTCCAAGGATTTGTATTGGGCACACGATAAAGGCAAGGTGCAAAACTTTGCTTTGTTCGTACAGGATGAATACAAAATGAGTGATCCTCTTACTATGTATTTGGGTGCAAGGTTGGACTATTACAAGAAATGTGAAGGCGTTTTCTGGAATACTACTACTACTAATCCGTTAAACGCAACTTCTCCGTCCGAAACTCATGTTGAGATTAGTCCTAAGATTGCTTTTGATTATAAGGCTGATGACAAGACTAACTATTTTGTTTCTTACGGTCATTCCTTCAATCCGCCGGGTATGTCTAAGATGTACAGATACGCTGAATACAGCAGATACTGGTATGTTCCGAATCCGGATTTGAAGCCGGAAACATCTGATACCTTTGAAATTGGCATGAAGAAGGAGTTGGATAAGGATACTAATTTCAATGTTACTCTGTATCATGTAAAGACTGATGATAAGATTGCTGCTTCCGGTGTCCTGCCCGGCGAAACCTATGAGGGCAAGGGCGTGAAGAAGTATATGAACTTCGATTCCGAAAAACGCAACGGTGTTGAGTTTGAGCTTACTCATAAAATCAGCGATAAATTCGATACCTACATTAACTACGCATGGCAAGAAGGCAAACGGAAATTGGGCGGTAAAGAAAGCACCAACTTCGATATTCCGAAGCATTTATTGCATGCCGGTATTGAATACAATTATGATAAATGGAATGCTATGCTCGATTGCCAGTATGTAAGTGCTCGTCAGGCTCCTGATGATGAAACCGGTGAGTATGGTGCAGAGGATGCATATTTCATTATTAATACAGCAGTAAACTATAAAATTGCGAAGAATGCAACCTTGCAGTTTGGTGTTACCAACCTGCTTGACCGCGAATTCTATTCCGGTGATGCAACCGGCGGCCGCACTTACAACGTTGGCCTGCGCTACAGCTTCTAATTCCTTGCTTAACGTTTTTCAATAGCTTAAAATAGGGATAGGGTGTTTGAATTACCCTATCCCTATTTGTTATCGAGGTGATTGCCTATGTTATATAACCTTAAACGTTTAACCGGCTATGCGCTTGGCTTTGTATTGTTTTATGCGCCGGTGGCGCTCTTTCAGCGTTGCCTGTTCTATTTGCTTTACGGAAGCTGGCAGCCGCAAAGTATTCACGGCCTTTGCTTTCGTATTCCGATAGAGCATATTCTTGACGGAATCATCTGGCGGCTGACGCCGATAAGCATGCTGAGCACATTACTGCTTTTGGCAGCAGCCTTCTTCCTGGGGCCTGTTTTTTGCGGCAGGCTGTGTCCGGCAGGTGCGTTCACCGAATATCTGTCGAAGCTGGTGCCGTCCAAATTTCAAATCAGCTGGCATCGTTATACAGAAATTGCCCCCATCCGTTATGGAATGCTGGCAGGTTTTTGCCTGGTACCTTTTTTCGGTGGCATTCTGGCATGCTCCTATTGCAATTTCTTTTTGTTCGACTTACTTGCCAATTACTATACGCAGGGTTACTTTATTTCGCTAACCTCCAGTCTGCTTCTGACAGCAATTATGTGGGTGCTTGTCTTTGGTATCTTTACAAAAGGCGGTCGCGGCTTCTGCAATTTTTTGTGTCCGGTGGGAGCGTCACAGGGACTGATGCATGCCATAGGTTGCAAGCTGCCGTTTGTACTGCGCATGCGTGTAGACAAAAACCAATGCATAGGCTGTGGTTTGTGCGCAAAGAAGTGCCCGATGGAATCCGCTGAGCTTGCTGAAGGCAAAGCGCAGATTAACCAACATAACTGCATCTGCTGCGGTGTATGTCAGCATGCTTGCCCGGTGCAGGCTATCAGCTACGGGAGGAAACGCGTATGAAAAATAAGCTGATAAATTTTATTGCGGCAATGGGCATTCCTGTAAGCGGCATTACCACGCAGGGAGCAGGCTGCACAGGAATTTGCGGCAGTTGCAGCTTGAATTGCGCGCCGGGAATTGTTGCTTTACTGCTTTTGGCAGGCAAGGCAATTTACAAACGTTATCATGGCGGGGTGGTGCAGCATGAATAAGAAAATGTTGAAGCGTGTACTGGCCTTTGTGCTGATGGCGGCTGTAATGGTAGGCCTGGTGTTTTTCCGCAGTGAAAATAATTACGACAAGCACTATTTCCGTGCCAAGCTGGCGCGGGGGCAGGAGGTGCATTGCCGGATAGACCTGGGCAAGGAGGGCGAGCTGAAATATTTGCTGCAGCCTAATATCTATACCTTATATTTACGTCTGATGCCGGAGGATAAGCAAGCGCAGCTGCGCTGCGAGGGCGAAGGCCTGCAGCTGCTGCTGTCGCGCAGCAGCAAGAAGGGCTTGTGGCGCAAGCTGGCGCCTGATGAGATGATAAAGCAGTACAAGGGACAGATGTCAGTGAGTGCGGAGCTTTATTTTTCGCCGGAGCAGTTAAAGCAGCGGCACGTACAGCAGGGGAAAATAAAGTTCTATGATGCACAGGGCTTGTACGGAACTGTTGTTGTTGACGTAATCAATTCACGGGTGAAAAGAGATTAATATGTTTTTTAAGCTGTGGGCAGAAGTTTTGCCTGCAGTTTTTTGTTTTAAATACAATAAAGATGTATTCTTAAATTTTCTTGCAATCAATTAAGAATGGTGCTAGAATAGCAGATGAAAAAAGTAGTTAAATGATATATATAATTAATTGCTTTGAAGACTGTTGTTTTGGTGCGCAAAAGCAGTTATGATAGCTGCTGATGTCAAAAGGAGGCTTATATTATGGCTGAAGAGTTTAACAAAAATCAACAAGAAGTGAAAAATGAGATTCGTAAAGGGATAGTTGAGCGTCTGCTCGGCAGCAAGCTGGATACAGAAAATGCAGAAATGCCGATAAGGTCAAGCTTCGTGAATTATAACATGGATGATTACGGTATTATAGATGCACATTATCAAGCCTTAAAAGAAGAAGTTTTACATGAGCTGGGAGCGTATCTTTTACACAATAAAAGCACTAATGAGAATGATGAAATGCCTATCAGAGCAAGCTATGTTAATCACACACCTGCAGATACCCGTATTCTCGATGGTCATTACCAAAAGCTGAAGGATGAAATCTGCCATGAAATTGCTCAACAGGTTGCCGGTGACAAGGTTGCTGTCGAAAGGGATGCTATGGCAATTCGTGCAAGCTATCTGCATGAGTTGCAGGAGCAGGGAAGCCTGAATGAAGCTATTGCCAAACGCCTGCTGGCTAAAGGCATGAGCGTGGCTGATGTTGCTGAGGCTATGCAGATGCCTGAGGAAAGTGTTGCTAAGCTGCAGAAAAAATAGGAAAAAATTACAGAATGCACCAATTTACGATTAAGTCGCTTAATGTTATAATATAAGCAACTTATGAGTAGAGTTGGTGCGTTTTTATGTTTATAGGGCGAAAAAAGGAACTTGCTACATTAGAAAAACTTTATAATAGTAATGAATTGAAATGTGTGTGCCTGACTGGCGATGCCGGTATTGGCAAAACAGCGTTACTGCAAGAATTTGCCAGACGTAAGCATAAAGCATATTTTTGCGTACGCGCAAGTACCAATAATGCCAATAAGGCGGCTTTTTACACGGAGCTGTCTGCACAAGGCATTGTTCAATGCAACAGTGGCTGCTGGCAAGATATACTTAAGTTAATTTATAAAAAGGCTAAGGGAGAAAAGATAGTATTACTGATAGACGATGTGCAGGAACTGGAAAACAGTTTTAGTGAACTGTTACCTGAAATAATTGCATGCTTGCACTCTGAGGTAGAGAAATTAAGACTTTTGCTGGTATTTAGCGGAAGAGAATGTGACTATGTCTTACATTTATTAGGAAAAAGTAAATTGCCACTATCTCAAATATTTTTGCAGTCATTAAATTATGAAGATGTTCTGCCTTGCTTAATTCCGTTTAGCAATGAAGAAAAAGTGTTGCTTTATGGAGTAACCGGAGGAAAACCAGGCTATTTGCAGCTTATAGATAGCACACTAAGCTTTAAAGATAACCTGTATAATTTATTCTTTAGTCCCACAGCTTCATTACTGCATGTTGCCGAGCAGATTTTAGTATTGCATTTTCGTCAGCCACACATTTATCATGCAATATTATGTTCAGTTGCCTGTGGCGCAATACATATGAAGGAGATAGCGGAAGCAGTAGGCATGCCTGATAATAAGACTTCGAAGTATGTTGGAGTATTGGTAGCAAAAGGATTACTGAAAAAGCTTGTACCGCTTGTAGAAGCAAAGCTTGGTAAGCAGCAAAAAACGACGTGTTATATATTAGCTGATTCCATGCTGACTTTTTGGTATCGCTTTGTTTATCCTTTTTTAAGCAGTATAGCTATGGGCTGTGGAAACTATTTATTACGTACGAAGGTACTACCGGTTTTAGATGATTACGCAAAGGTGCTTTTTTTAGAAATATGTCGACAGTATTGTTTTACGTTACGTGAACGTGGTGATTTTCATAAATTTATGCAATTTGGTTATCTTTGGCCAAAAGATAATTGTGCAGCAGAACAAATCCGCTTGATTGCTTATGATAAAAATAGTGCTGGCTTTATGCAATGCGTATGGGAAAAAAGTAAGGTTGACGTTCCGTTAATAAAACAGCTACAACGAGAATATGCTGACCAAACAGGCCGTAGTAATTATTATATTGTTTTTTCAAGACGCGGCTTTACTGATAGAGCTTTAGGATATGCAGCGCGGACTAAGGAAGTAAGATTGGTATCGTTGTATTACTTTAAATAAATCTAAACGTAAGTAGAATAGAGTGAGAATTTATTTAGAGCACTTACTCTATTCTACTTATGAGTTGAATAATGAAAACTGGCTTAAAATAACGCTTTAAGCCAGTTTTTCCTTTTCAAAAAAAGAGTCCATGAATTTGCTGTTAATCATTGCAGTTTAAAGCAAGTAATTATATAATCTTTATCGTAATGATTTGCATTAGTTTTTGGAGTATGATTTAGTAAAGGAGCGAATGAACTATGATGAAAAGAATGATTCCCCTAAATTTGTTACTTGGATTAAGTATATTGGCAACTGGAAATGCAGCAGCACAAACAGAAGCTTTGCAGGAATACAGCTTGCCTGGCATGAATGTTACTGCTTTGGGTTACGAAAAATCTAATTTGGAAACCCCTGCTGATGTAACTGTTTATTCTGGTGAGGAATTGAAGAAAACTGGCGCAAACGATGTTGCTAACGCACTGAAGTATAAGGCGGGCGTATATTTTACGCAGATGGGCCCTCATGACCAAAGCTTTATTACCGGTAACAGCACCTTGAGTCTGCGTGGTATTAAAGGCGGAACTTTAGTTTTGATTAATGGCGTGCCTGCAAGCTTTAATAATGTAAGCCATTTGGATATGATGAATCTGGATACTGTAGAAAAAGTTGAAGTAGTTAAAGGTGGCGGCGCTGTGCTTTATGGCAGTGAAGCATATGGCGGCGTAATCAATGTAATAACTAAATCTGAATATAAAAACAGCCTTCATATTGCTGCTGGAAACAAGGGACAGCGTGATTACAGTGCTACAATCAGCGCTGGTAAGCTGGGTGTAACCTTAGGCCGTAATGAAATGGGCGAAACGGGTATTTTAACTCAAAAGCAGGGAACAAAGACGATTAATGGTGTAAGAGTACCGTATTATACAGGCTTTGGTGATAGTAAGAAGGATCATCTTGGTGTAAGCTATAAGTTTGATGATAAATTAAGCTTTAATTACATGTTTGACAAGAAAAAATATACTATCGATTACCTTGGTGCTGATAATAGCAAATTACAGCATTTTGATTATGATGATCGTGAGCATTTTGCGCAACTGCATTTTAATGACCAAAATGGTTTTGATGCTACAGCGTACTATAATGAACGTATTATCCGTAATCCGGATTATTATATTGTAAGACCTGATAATCTGGAATGGGAGCGTAGTGACCATAAAAACTATGGCGCTGATTTTAAAAAGGTTTGGCAAAATGATAAAGATAAGGTTTTGCTTGGCTTTAATACAAAACGCGAACTTTATGTAGATGAAAATCAAAAATTTGCTTCGTTTGGAAATAGCAGCAGTGCGCTTAAACCTTATGCACGATTTGGCAGCTATAGCTTAAATGGTTATTCCTTTTATGGACAGTATGACCGTAAGCTGAGTGAAGCAACTGATGTTGTTTTAAGTATGCGTGAAGACTTAATTCGTTCTGATGCTGGTAATTATAATGCATTTTTGCCGCAGTTGCAGATTTTAACAAAGCTTGACCAGGAAAATTCACTTTATGCTAATGCTGGTCGTTCTTTCAGAATGCCTACATTCCGCCAGCTGTATTATTCCAGCGGTGTAATACTGCAAAACCCTGATTTGAAACCAGAATATGGTTGGAATTATGAGGCTGGTTATAAGCATGATAATGGTAAAGAACAGTTTAAGGCTGCAGTTTTCCATATTGACTTAGATGATCAGATTACAAGCAGAAAGGTTAATGGCCTTTCTCAGTCCTATAATGCTGCCAAATATAAAAATACTGGTATAGAATTAAGCTACACCAATCAGCTTGATGAAAATCTTACTTGGACTGTTGGCGGTATTTATAGCAAGCCGCAAAACAAAACCACAAATACAGCACCTTGGAAGGATGTATTGGGCAAGTATCAGGTGATGACATCAATTGATTATCAGCACGATAAGACTAATGCATCTTTGAATCTGAGCTATATGGGTGGTCGTGTAAACAACAGCAAGCAAACAGATGTGAAGCCGATTCTGCTTTCTAATCTGCATGTCGGCCATGAGATTTTCGCTAACGCAACATTGACACTGGATATCAATAATATCTTTAATCGTAGAGATTTGACTGATCCCGATGGTTTGTATTATACACAAGGAAGAACATTCCTGGTAGGATTGAATTATAATTTCTAAGCCTATGAAGAAATTATTCTGGTGCTTTTGTTTGTTGCTATGCTGCTTGGGATGCGTAGCTTGCGGACCTCAGCAAGATAAAAGTAGCGACCGGCAAAATATTAGTGTAAACAATTATAATTTTTTTGGAGATGAACAGAAGGTTATATTTAAACAAGTACCACAACGTATTTTAGTGTGCGGTAATAGCGGAGTTGAAACCTTAGTGGCTTTGGGTGCTGGTGATAAAATTGCAGCAGCTATTCTGACGGAAGCTGAAGATAAAGGGCGTCTGCAAGCTATTTTACCAAATACTAGAATTTATACGCAGCCTCTGCAGCTGGAGGCTGCTGTAGCACTACAACCGGATTTTATTCTTGGGTGGCGCAGGTATTTTGCAGATAATCAATTAGGTGATACGTCAAGCTGGATAGCTAATGGAATACCAGCATACATTCAGGATGCATCAGGACCTGTACCGGCGAAGGGAAGATTTCCTGCCTGTACAATTGCCAGTGAGAAAAGGTTTATCAGCAATATGGGACTTGCACTAGGAAAGCAGCAGCAGGCGCAGGATATAATCCAAATGATTGATGCAGAATTGCAGGCTGTTGAGAAAATACCGGCACAAAAGGTTCTGTTTGTAGAATTTCTCAATGGTAATATAGAAGTCTTTGGTAATGACCTTTTATGTGGAGATATAATTCGTCATTATGGTTGTTCGTTAGTGAGTTACAGCGCTCCCTTCATCAGTCAGGAAGAAATGATGGAAATGCAGGCTGCTAAAATCTTTATTGTCTATCATGGCGGGGAACAGCAGAAGCAAGCAGCGCTAGCACAACTGCATAATCCCCTGTATAAGCATTTACCGGCAGTAGCAAGTGGTCAGGTTTATCCTATAGCTTATAAGCAGATAGTAGCTCCAGGCAGTGATTTGTTAGGAACGTTGAAGTATATTAAGCAATGCTTACTTGCCAACCCTACCTAATAATGATAAAATCAAATCAACAGCGAGGCTAAAAATGCCTGCAAGTTATTTTTTGGAGGAATATATTATGAAGAAAATAGCAATTCTGCGCTGCCTGAAAACCTCCGCATCCTGTGCGGGAGCAGGCTGCTTGCGTGCTTTTTATGAAAAGGACAAAGCCTTTGCACAGTATGGAGATGAAGAGCTGCGCCTGATGGCTATGTGGACCTGTAACGGCTGCGGCGATTCCATGCTGGAAAACCAAGAAGGTATTCGTAAAAAAATTGAACGTATGAAGGCTTTGGAGCTGGATGCGCTGCATATCAGCCACTGCACGCACAAAAAGGATGAAAGTGGAGAAAAGCATCTCTGCCCCAAGATTAAAGAGATTATCGATGAACTGCAGGAAGCAGGCATTACCATCGTAGACGGCACTCACTGAAAAATATATAAAGTTTGGCAAAGCAACAGTCAGTAATGGCTGTTGCTTTTCACTTTATCAACTTAAAAAAATCTCCCGTGGCAGGATTTTTTACACACCCTAACGAATAAATATAAATATGATTCCGAATACGAAAGGGGTAAGAAAATGAGAGAAGCCGTAAAAAAGTATATTGCCGAGCATTATGAGGATTATGTGAAGGATTTGGAAGCCTTGACAAATATTGATTCCGGTAATGGTGACAGAGAAGGCACAGAGGCAGCAAATAAATTTGTTGCTGAAAAAATGATAGCTATCGGTGCTACCACGGAGTTCAGATATAATGACAGAGCCTGCCACCTTATTTCCCGCTTAAAGGGAACAGGCAAATACACGATTCTGCTTGTTGCCCATGTTGATACAGTATTTAAAAAGGGTGAAACTGCACGTCGTCCGTTCCGTGTTGACGAAAATAACTTTGCTTGGGGACCGGGTGTTGGTGATGACAAGGCTACTGTTGTAGAGGTTATATATGGCTTGGAAGCCTTGAAGGCTGCAGGCTTTGATAATTTTAAGGAAATTATTTATTATACTAACGGCGAAGAGGAGGGCGGCAGCAAGACTGCCGAGGATATCGTGGCAGAGCTGTCGCAGCAGTCCGACTTTGCGATTATTATGGACGTTGCCCGTCCGAACTGGGGCATTGTTACCCAGCGCAAGGGCAATGCCAAATATCGCGTTGAGGTTACCGGTAAGGGCGGACACCACGGCAACGCATCTCAATCCTGCGCTAACGCTATTCACCAGCTGGCTTATACAATTACCGAGCTGCAGAAGCTTGCCAGCCCCATGCCGGGGAATCCGGAGGATTATACGGCAGCAGCGCTGAAGGCGCGCGGCATTGTTGATGCAGGTCAGTTTATTCCGCAGAATACCGTCAATGTCGGCGTAATCGGTTCTACTAATGATAAAATCAGCGTTATCCCCGGTGATGCCTTCTGCGAGGTTAATATCCGTTGCTTTACGATTGAAGAGCAGCAGCGCATTGATGCTGAGGTTAAGGCATTGGCAGATAAGGTTGTTATCCCCGGCACCAGCATTAAGATTACCGGCGGCATTGTTACCGGTCCGATGCAGAAAACGGCGCAGGCACAGAAGATGGTTGATGTTTATAAGCGTATCGTTAAAGAGGAATACGGCGCTGAGGTAAACGAATGGGTAGCAGGCGGCCTCACCGACGGCAACCGCACAGCGAAGTTCGTACCGACACTGGATGCTTTGGGCGTAGAAAACTATGATGAGCATACCGACCATGAATCTGTAGATTTGAACACCGCAGTTCCCAGAACTACAGCCTTTGCACTGACTCTGGCTGAGCTGGCAGAAACATTCTGATAAAATTTTAATAATGAGCTGAAAGCTTTCCCCGCGTACTGAATGTGCGTCGGGGAAACTTTTTTGCTATATTCTGACTTTCTGCTGACCTTTATCTGTTTTGCATAATGACTAGACACGGCACTTGTGGTATAATAAAATAGTTAAAATATTACAGATAAGGTGTGATGATATGTCGAAAAAAAGTAATAAATATGCAGGTGATCAGCCTGCTGCTTACGATCCTACAGGTGTAAGCGAGTATCTTGGCCTGGGACGCCCGATTGACTTTGACAAAAAGCCGGTGCGTATTGCGATGATGTGCGCTGTTGCTATTTCCGTTGTGGTAACGCTGTGGAAATGCTCTACCGGTATGGATTCCGGCGCTGCTGTTGTAAGTGCTTTGGGCTATGCTTTATCCTTCCTCTTTAGCTATATGCTGGCTCTGGAGCTTGACCCTGACCGTCAGCTCGGCGGTTTCATCGGCGGCGGTCTGACGCTGATAGCAACTTATTTTATGGGCGAGGGCAATATCCTGGTGATGCTGTGGCTGCTCTTTATCCTGCGTATGCTGAACCGCAGCTCCGGTGACAGACATCGTCTGATTGATAACGTTATTATGATTGGCAGTGCTGCCTGGCTCGGACTGCAGGGCTTGTGGGTATTCCCGTTGCTGACCGGTGCTGCCTATATTCTGGAAAGCCAAATTCAGGCAGGCTATTTCCGTAGCCTTTACCTGGCAGGTATTTCTTTGGCTTGCTTGATTTTTGCTAAGTATGATACTATTGCTAATGAGCTGTCCATGAGCAATATTATTATCATGGCTCTGGCCTTCATTCTTTTCCTGCCGGAAATCCGCGTGGCAGATTACGTGAAGTCCAAGGGTGACAAAAACGGCAAGCGTCTGCTGCCGAAGCGTCTGCAGACCATGCAGGGTTATTTCTGCATGATGCTGTTCAGTCTGACCTTTTTGCATGGCAATGCTATCGTACCGTCTTTGATGCCGGCTGTAGGTGCTGCGGCAGGCTGCGGTATCTATCTGTTTGTTGCGCTACTGAAGCATGAAGTATTTTAAAGCGATTTGGAGGTAAATATCAATGAGTGAAAACAGAAAAATTAAATTTACGACTAATAAAGGTGTTTTCGTTGCCGAAATGTTTGAGGACAAGGCTCCGCTGACTACTAAAAACTTTATCGAGCTGGTAGAAAAAGGCTTTTACGACGGTATTATTTTTCACCGTGTAATTGACGGCTTTATGATTCAGGGCGGCGACCCGACCGGTACCGGTATGGGCGGCCCCGGCTACAAGATTAAAGACGAGTTCGGTGAAGGACTGAAGCATGACGACGAGGGTATTCTGTCCATGGCTAATGCAGGCCCGAACACTGGCGGCAGCCAATTCTTCATCACTTTGGCACCGACTCCCTGGCTGAACGGCCACCATGCAATTTTCGGCAAGGTTGTTGAAGGCATGGATGTTGTTCGCTTGATCGGCGTAGTACCGACTGATTTCCGTGATCGTCCGCGTGAAGCTGTGACCATGGAAAAGGTAGAGGTTGTAAAATAAATGGCGGCGTTTGTATATATGCTGCGCTGCAAGGACGGCAGCTTATATACAGGCTGGACCAATGATCTGGAGCACCGTCTGGCAATGCACAGCAGCGGACGCGGCGCCAAATATACGCGTGGACGCGGTCCTTTGGAGCTGGTCTACAGCGAGGAGCTGCCGGATAAGGAAGCTGCTTTGCGGCGCGAGTGTGCCATAAAAAAGCTGCGCCGGGAGCAGAAGCTCGCTTTGCTGCAGACATGGCAAGCTCGCATTGCAGAATAAAATTATAAAGATTCAGACAAATATTTGCTTTTCCTGTACATATAGGCTATAATAAGCTAAGTGAGTTTTAGAGGCTCAAATAGTAATTAGGGAGGCCTACAGATGACAGGCAAAGTTAAATGGTTTAATGCAGAAAAAGGCTATGGTTTTATCCAAAGAGAAGGCGGCAAGGATTTGTTCGTTCACTTCTCCGGTATTAAAAGCGAAGGCTTTAAAACCTTGGAAGAAGGCTGGAACGTAGAATTTGACGTTATCCAAGGTGACCGTGGCGAACAGGCAACTAACGTTGTACATGTTGAATAATAAATGCAAGTAAAAAGCTGATGCTAAGGCAGGGAACTGCCGGAGCATCAGCTTTTTTGCTGTTTGCGGGAGGATGAGAGTTCAGCTGGTGACAAAGGAGGATATCACGGAAGCCTTGGTGACAATACCGCAAAACAGTTTGTTCTCGTCAATTACGGGCAGAGGAAAGGGTGTGCTTGCCGAAAGCGGCATAATATCTGCTACGGGTTTATCAAGATTATCTATCACAGGCACATTGCGCAGAATACTTTTCTCAAAGGTTGTATAGCCGGAAAGCACCTGCATAGCGCTATCCAATGTGATAATACCGATAAAACGTAGGTGCTCATCAACTACGTAGGCACTGGATACGCCGCTGTTTTTCATATTGCGCAGAGCTACGGCAGCACCGTCGATATTGCGCACTATACATGTCTGCGTGCTCATAACGTTGCGCACAGTAAAAATTTTACTGGAATCGGCATTGTTAATAAAGCTGCGCACATAGTCATCTGCGGGATTGGTAATCATTTCCTCTGGCGTACCGATTTGTACCATGCGGCCGTCGCGCAAAATGCCGACGTGTGTTCCCAGACGGAAGGCTTCGTTGATATCATGGGTGATAAAAACAATGGTTTTGCCGGTCTTTTCCTGAATACGCAGCAGCTCAAACTGTAAATCGTTGCGTACCAAGGGGTCGAGGGCAGAAAAGGCTTCGTCCATCAGCAGGATATCGGGATCGTTGGCAAGTGCGCGGGCGATGCCTACGCGTTGCTTCATGCCGCCGGAAAGAGCGCTGATACGCGTTTTTTCCCAGCCTTGCAGGCCAACCATTTCCAACATCTGCATAGCCTTTTCGGTACGTTCCTTCAGCGGTACGCCGCGTATTTCCAAACCGTAGTAGGTGTTTTCCAAAACATTACGGTTGCTGATAAGCCCGAAATTCTGAAAAACCATAGCTACCTTAGTGCGGCGCAGCTCTTGCAGCTGCTTATTGCTGAAATTGGTAATATTATCACCTTCAAGGTAAACGGTGCCTGAGGTTGGCGGGTTCAGCATATTCAGGCAACGGATAAGAGTGGATTTGCCGCTGCCGGAAAGACCGATGAGAACAAATACCTCGCCCTTGTTGACTGTAAAGTTTATATCAATAAGACCGGCGGTAATACCGGTAGCTTCCTGCACCTCGGTGCGGGAAGCGCCCTGCTCCAGCATGGTCATAGCCTTTTTTTCGTTTTGCGAATGCTCCAGAGGAATAAACAGCTTGTACAGGTTTTTTACTTGTAATACGGGTACAGTCATTTATTTTCCCTCCTTTTTCTTGTCAGCCAGACTTTGCGTCAGGCGGTCAATGATAATCGCGATAATAACGATAGAAATACCGGCGATAAGTCCGCGACCGGATTCGGTACGGTTGATGGCAATCAGCACCTCCATGCCGAGGCCGTTGGCACCAATCATCGCGCAGGTAACAACCATTGCTACAGCCATCATCATAGTTTGGTTGATGCCTGTCATAATCGTGGGCATGGCCTGCGGAATCTGCACCTTGAACAGTGTTTGCCAACGCGAAGCGCCGAAGGCAGCGGAGGCTTCGACAACATTGGGGTCAACCTGCTGGATACCGTGGCTGGTTAAGCGGATTACAGGCACAACGGCATAAACTACGGTAGCAAGAACTGCAGGCACCTTGCCGGGACCGAGCAGCATAACCGCAGGAATCATATAGACAAAGGTGGGCATGGTCTGCATTGCGTCAAGCAGAGGACGCAGCAGGCGGTTTGCCAACCTGCTGGTGGACACAAGAATGCCGATGGGCAGGCCTAAAAGCAGGGAGATGATAACCGAGGAAATAACTACTGCCAGTGTTTCGTTCATCATGCTCCAATAGCCGAAGGCGCCGATGGCGAAAAGTCCTATCCCGTAGATAATACCGCGCGACAGCTTGCCTGTGAGCACCTTGCCCAAGGCAGCGATAGCGATGATAGTCAGCCACCAGGGAATAAAGTTCAGCAATCGTTCGATAGAAAGAATGCACCAGGTAAGAATATCCTTCACCTTATTGAAGAAGCTGGCGTAGGTGGTGTTGATGTAGTTGACGAAATTGTCGATGGGCTTAGTCCAGTCCACCTGAACTTCTTCGGGAAAGCTAAGAAGCCAGTTGGCTGCAGCAGCATTCTCTCCTTTGAGTGCTTTGTTGATGCTTTGCAGCTTATCCTCAGGCAGCCACTGTGCAAGCAGCTCGGGGTGGCGCTGCATGAACCAGATGGCAGCCTCGTCATAGGTGCATTTGGTATCTGCAATGTGCGCCAACGCTTCCGCGGTGAGTGCGCTGGTGGTGTGATATTTTTGCAGGAAGGCAACAAATTCCGGTGATTTGCTTTGCAGTTGTTTGTTCGCAACGATGCAGACGGGAACGGAGCGTGCTTCCGTCAGTCCACGTTGAAAGCCGACTTCATTGTAGGGCTCGTCCTGCAGCAGGACCAGGTCCAGCTTGCCGGTGAGCCAGGTCGGCTCGTAGTTGTAGCCTACAATCGGTTCGCCCTTAGTGTAGGCGGCGAGGAAGGCGCTGTTCAGCGCCGGCTCGCTGCCGGAACGGAAGTAGACGTAATTTTTGTTTAAGCCGTAGGCTTCATATTTCAAATAAAGTATCTTATCAATGCTCCAGCCGGGAATAGCACCGTAAAGACGTCCCTTTGTGAGATCTTCGGAATCCTTGAAAAGATGTGCGTAGCGTGCCAGGTCTTTGACGGTTTTCAAATCCGGAGCGAGTGCTTTGATGCCACGGCTGGCGTCACCCTCAATAAGATAGCGGGGAACATAAAGGCCCTGCTTATCATCATCAAAGTTGATGCCAAGGTTGAGCAGCTTGCCGGTTTTCATGTCATCTTCAAAGGTAGGCACGTTATCGGTCCACAGCTCCATATGCACATCTACGTCGCCACGTAGCAGTGCCGTCTGGATGATGGGAGTAGAGCCACTGATAATCTTAGGCGTGATGTTATAGGCGTGAGTGCCGATGAAACCGGCAACAGCGTTGTGAAATTTGACACTGTCCCAGCCGGCATCGGCGAAAACAACCTCTTGCTTTGCTTGCTCATTAGCGGCGTTGACATTGCCTGCTATAAATCCAAGTGAGGTCAGTATGAGTAAAAAAACGGCTGATAATTTTCGTAACATGGCTTCACCTCCGTCAAAGCAATAAAAAGAAAAATACTCCTCTTAAATTTATTTTACAAAGCGAAAATTCTGCTTGTCAACTGCAAATGCAACAATGTATAAAAGAATAACTTTAAAAACTAAAGTTATTGTAAAAGCAGAGTTTTGTATAAAGAGAAGTGTGTGCGAATGTTGGTGAGGATGATAAAAGCTTCTGTCGAAACGCGGGACGTTTATAAAGCTTTATGATGGTCAAAGTTTTTATGCTTATTAAGCAGTACTGTGATTTCAATAAGTTGAATTGCTTGGCGCTAGAGTAAGCACAAGGGTATTTTTCCATTTCTGTAACTTTTTTAACACGGATTTTACCGCAAGCTTACTTTGGATTTTACATTCATCCGTTACAATAAAAGCACGTTGTAGAGATGACAACAATAATTTTTGTGGAATATCAGTAAACGGAGGAATGGAAATGAAACTGAAAAAAGTTTTGGCAGCAGCAATGATTTCCCTGCTGGCAACTACTGCACTTGTTGGCTGCGGTAGCGATAAGAAAAATGCTGACACCGGCAAAAAGGTGCAGATTGAATACTGGCACGTTGCTGCTGAGAGCTTTGGCGGCGCAACCGTAAAGGAACTGGTTGCTGACTTCAACAAAACTCACCCGAACATTGAAGTAGTAGAAAAATATAACCCGGATATGTACAAAGGCTTGACACAAAACCTGCAGGCTGCTATGGCTTCCGGCAAGAATCCTGATGTAGTACAAATGGGTTATTCTTTCCTGAACTACGCTGCTGAAAACTTTAAATACACCGATTTGAACGAAGCATTTAAAGCTGCCGGCGATGAAAACTTCATGAAAGACAATTATCTGCCGAACGTACTGCAGCTGGCACAGACCGAAGACGGCAAGCAAATCGGTCTGCCGTATTCCGTAAGCGTTCCGGTACTCTTCTACAATCCGGAAATTTTTGAAAAAGCCGGACTTGATCCGCAAAACCCGCCTAAAACTTGGGAAGAGGTTAGCAAAGCAGCTAAAAAAATTAAAGATAAAACCGGCAACATGGGCTTCTTCATGCAGGAATATGCCGACAACTGGACTCAGCAGGCTCTGATTGAATCCAACGGCGGCCAAATGCTGACTAAGGTTGACGGCAAGGTTAAAGCAGGCTTTGATACTCCGGAATCTGCTGCAGCTTATCAGGTTGTAGCTGATATGGTTAAAAACGGCAGCGGCCTGCATGCTACAAACGAAGAAGGCTTCCAGGCTTATCTGAGCGGCAAGCTGGGCATGGTTTGCACCACCATCGGTAAACGTGCTAACTTCGAAAAAGGCGCTAAGTTCAATGTTATGGCTTCTCCGTTCCCTGCTTTTGGCAACAAACCGACCAAGATTCCTGCAGGCGGCAACTTCCTGATGGTATTCTCTAAGGATGCTGAAAAACAAAAGGCTGCTATCGAGTTCATCAAATATCTGGAATCTCCGGAAGCACTTGCTAAATGGAGCACCGGTACCGGTTACCTGCCTCCACGTAAGGGCGTAGCTGACGATCCGAAGGGCTTCAAAAAGCTTGCTGATGAGAACTCCAACATTAAAATGGCTCTGCAGGAAATGACTAAGGTTACCAAATGGGCAAGCTTCCCGGGTGCTAACGGCCTGCAGGCAGAACAACTGCTGATTGATGCTCGTGATATCATCCTGAGCGGCAAAATGAGTGCACAGGATGCTTTACATCAAACCGCAGAAAAAATTAACAAGCTGCTGTAATTAGTCTGATAAATAAGCTGTCGCAGTTGCGGCAGCTTATTTTGCTAATAGCGCAAAGGAGGTTGCTATGAGTAAGAACAATAAGGAAGCACTGCTTTATCTGCTGCCTGCTGCCGTACTTTTTCTGGTATTTTATTATTGGCCGCTGCTGCAGAATATTTATCTGAGTGTTTTTTCCTGGAATATGATCAGCCCTAATCAAAAATTTGTGGGGCTGGAAAACTTCATCACTATTTTCAGCTCTGCTGAGCTGATAAAAATTTTAATCAACACCGTATTGTTTGTGGCAATTATGCTGGTGCTTAATTTCGTTCTGCCTTATTTTTATTCGTTTATCCTGGGACATTTAGTGCATCGGTGGACAGCATTCTACCGTAGCGCGCTGTTTCTGCCGTCAACGTTATCACTGGCGGTAGCAAGTATTTTGTTTCTGTGGATTTATAATCCGCTGGCCGGACCGATTAACATTGTTCTCAGCCAGTTTGATATCGCTTCACCACGTTGGTTTAAAGAAAACTATCTGGTTATTTTCGCCATTTGTACGATTATCGGCTGGAAGGTTTTCGGCTATAATCTTATCGTTATGTTGGCTGCCATGGTTGCAGTTCCCAAGGAGATGATTGAAGCTGCCAAACTGGAGAATGCTTCCAACTGGGTTATCTTCAAAAAAATTATTTTGCCGATGACCTCCTCTACCGTAATTTACGTCTTTACGATAACAATGGTATTTGGCCTGCAGTATGTTCTGGTACCGGTAAATATGCTGACGCAGGGTGGTCCTGACCAGGGAAGCAGTAACCTTGTGTATATTATTTATCAATATGCCTTTACCTTCTTTAAAGCAGGCACTAGTGCAGCCTATGCGGTTATCACCATGGTCTGCTATCTCATCTTCCTCTTCGTGAAGAATAAATATCTGGAAAAGAAGGTGTACTATGAAAACTAAGCTGCAGAATGAATGGTATTGGCATGCGTTTTTGCTCATTGCGGTTTTTCTGATGCTGTGGCCGATAGTGTTTATGCTTTCTACCTCGCTGAAGGATTTGAATCAGGTTTTTGAATCTACATTGAATCCTTTGCCGTTCCCGCCGACCTTTGACAATTACACTACGGTTTTACATAACTTTCCGCTGCTGACCTATATCTGGAATACGTTTTACATTGCGATTGTGGTTACAGCCAGCAAGGCTGCGACAAGCGTACTGGCGGCCTTTGCCTTTGTGTATTACAACTTCAAATATAAGGAAACAGTTTTCAACGGTATGCTGCTGACGTTCTTCATCCCCATCACCGTTTTGATTATGCCGAACTATCTGATGATGTCCAAGCTTGGCCTGTTGGATACACCTTACGGCGTTATGCTGCCCGGTCTTGTAGACGGTATGGGTATTTTCCTGATGCGTCAGACCATGCGCGGTATTCCTAAGCCTTTGCTGGAAGCAGCAATTCTGGATGGTGCCAAGCCGCATCAGGTGCTGTTCAAGGTTATTATGCCTTTAATTAAGCCTTCGGTACTCGCTATTTCGATTTTATTTTTCATCAACAGCTGGAACGAATATTTCTGGCCGCTGCTGATTTTGCAGGATAAAACAAACTTGACACTGCCGTTGGCACTGCAGATGTTTATCAGTGCCGAAGGTGGCAGTGAATGGGGCATCGCGATGGCTGTAGCAACGCTGACAAGCTTGCCTCCGTTAGTGCTTTATGGCTTCTGCCAGAAATTTATTATCAACACATTTATGCAATCGGGCGTGAAAGGATAAGAAGATGGATAACTTACAAAACGATTACAGCATTATATTTTCGCATGTACAAAAGGCTTACGGCAGTAATGTCGTAATAAATGATTTGAATCTGGAGATAAAAAAGGGTGAGCGCCTGATTCTGCTTGGACCATCCGGCTGCGGCAAGACAACTACTCTGCGTATGATTGCCGGCTTTGAGGAAATCACCAAGGGAGAGCTGTACATGGACGGCCGCGTGGTTAACGATATCGCTCCCGGTGAGCGCAATATTGCTATGGTGTTCCAAAGCTATGCACTGTTCCCGCATCTGAGCGTTTGGGACAACATCACCTTTGGCCTGCAGCTGCAAAAGCTGCCGCAGGCTGAAATGGAAAAGCGTGCGCGTATGGCAATGGAAATTCTGCATCTTGAAGGCTATGAAAACAAAAAGACGCATGAATTGAGCGGCGGCCAGAAGCAGCGTGTTGCCCTGTGCCGTGCTTTAGTAAAGCAGTCGCCGTACTTTCTGCTGGATGAGCCTTTATCTAACTTGGATGCCAAACTGCGCCAGAAGGCACGTACCGAGCTGGTAAAAATCCATGAAATGTTCAAGCCGACAATGGTTTATGTAACCCATGACCAGATTGAAGCAATGACTGTAGCGCATCGTATTGCTGTTATGAATCAGGGCAGGATTCAGCAGATTGATACTCCGGTAAATATTTACCATCATCCTGCCAATACCTTTGTGGCAACCTTTATCGGTTCTCCGGCAATGAATATTCTGCAGGCTGAGATTTTAGACGGTAAAATTATTGTCGGTGACTGCGCTTTAAAGCTGCCGCATGAGCGCTTGCAGGAGCTTGGCGGCCGCAGCAAGGTTCTCTTCGGTTTACGCCCCGAGGCTTGCACTCCCTGCTATGAAAGTGCTATGATTACTGGTAGAGTAGATTTTGTCGAGAATACAGGTAACCTGAAAACTGCTACTCTGCATCTGGCAACAGACGAAAGCTTCTATCTGCAGGCAAGTGATCAGGCACTGCACATGGAAGGCGTTAAAGGTTTCAATTTCGATTGGGAAAATGTGTGCTTATTTGATGCTGAAAGTGGCGAAAACCTTGCAGCAGCAAAGTAAGCTCTGAATGGAGGCAGTTTTATGAAATTTGAAGTCAGTGATTTACTTTTCCCTGCATTTACTAAAGATGCAATGAAAAATCTGGATAAGCAATATGGTATCGAATTCTTCTATGAGTTTGGCAAGGATTATTATTGGAATCAGCAATTGGAGGACTGGGGCGAGCGTGCATTTTCTATTCATGCTCCCTGTGTTGCTTTGAATTTGGCCGATAAAGAACAGGAAATTTATAAGCAAGCTATGGAGAAAACCTTTGCTTATGCGCAGAAATGCAAGGCTGATTTTGTTGTAGTGCACACTAATGAGGCTATTGCTGGCGATAAGGAGCAATTGCGTGAGCTGGTTATCAGTCGTCTGCGTAAGGTAATTACTTTGGGCGAAAGCTACGGCGTTAAGGTGCTTATTGAAAATGTCGGCCTGCGTACTAAAAATAATGTGCTCTTTGATTTGCCGGAATATGTTGCTCTGTTTGATATTTTCCCGCAGGCAGGAGCATTGCTTGATACAGGACATGCGCATGTCAACGGCTGGGATATTCCTGCGGTAGTAAAGGCATTGGGTGAGCGTTTAGCAGCCTGCCATGTTCACGATAACGATGGCAATGGCGATGCTCATCTGCCTGTTGGCCAGGGTGACATTGAATGGACAGCATATTTTGATGCTGTTAAAAAATATGCACCTCAGGCTACGCAGGTATTTGAATATTGCTGCGGTTTTAACAATACCAAGGATTTGGAAGAGCATATTGCAGAGCTGAAAGCGAATTATAAATTATAACGGACTATGATTGACAAATAAAAGCACTCAAAGGAATAAAATACTATTTACTTTGATTTTACCTTAAGGTTAATCTGCATTTAATATTCTAAGGCTATACTATGTATAACAAAGATGAATTAAGTCTGCGATATGCGTAGGAGGTAAGCGTTATGCAGGATTTATACCCAATGTTGATTTAATTTGCCGGTTGGATGGTTGTAGATTTGCTGGTGTTTTAAACACTGTAAGAAAATTTGTCATTTGCTGAGAGAGCAGGGAAAGCCTTGCTCTCTTTTCGTTTTTTATCAGGAAGGTATTATCAATTACTCTTTTCAGCGGGATGTTTTCTTGCTACAATATAGTTAATGAATATAGCGAGGAGGAAAGTTCTATGAAAAAACTGTTTCTTTGTATCCTTTGTCTGCTGATGTGTTCCGTTTGCGCTGCTGCCCCGGCGAAAAAGGTAGTGCTGTGGTATCAGGTTCCGGAGGTTGTTCTGGAAGCGCAGAATCTTGAAAATGATGTTGAGAAAGGTAAGACGGAATTTGAAGCCTTCCTCATGGCAAATTACGGCAAGCGTTTCCCTGTACAGATGATTAAGCAGGCTGCTCCGGATAAGGAACTGACTGCTGCCGATGTATCACTGGTTACTCGTCCTAACTGGGTGCCGATTGTTGTGAAGCTTGACCTGGCCGGTGTTGGCAGCGGTGACAAGCTGGTTGGTAAATACAGCACTGTTAAGGTTGCGTTGAAGGAAAGCACCGTTGTAGATGGTAAGCTTTTCAGCTATGATTATGGTATCAAGGAATATGACAGCAGCATGCTGCGTGTAGCAGGTTATGTTATTGCCAGTGAAGATGACCCGCGCATCAACACCAAAAATGCTGTTAATGACTGCATCAAAGAGGCTTGTACTTTGAACAGCAAGGTTAACCGCTATGCTGATCCTGCAGCCTATGATAAGGAAAATGCCCGTTACAACGGCGAGTTTGAAAAAATTCAATAAAATGTCTGAGTTTGTCTCAAATATAGAAAATCCCGAATCTCTTCAAGAGGTTCGGGATTTTCTTGCTCTTTGTCCGTTTGCGATATTTAAATTAAAGGTAGGAGTTTATTGATGACTTTTAGTGAGAGAAATATGAGTTGAGCTGTGCTTATCTGTTGTGACCGAAGAATGCTTTTGCTATTTCCGGGAAGGAAATATAGCTCAGCAGGTCTTCCATGCTGGCGTTAGGATAACCGTCTTCAGCCAGACGAGCTCGGAATTTTTCCAGCTGAGGTTCGATTAAATTTGCCGGACGGCAGGTAATAGGCTCTGCGTTGCCGATAGCCAGACGTTTAACCTCAGGGTCGATAGGTGCGGGTGTGCGACCGTATTTACCCAAAACTAAATCCTTAACCTCGCGGGGAATCATCTTATAGCGGCCCAAGGCTACGTTCAGCACTGCCATGGTGCCTACAATCTGACTGGTAGGCGTTACCAGCGGCGGATAGCCAAGCTCTGCGCGTACACGGGGCATTTCTTCCAAAAGCTGCGGATATTTATCGGCAACGCCCATTTCTTTCATCTGGTTGAGCAGATTAGAAAGCATACCACCGGGGATTTGGAAGGTAAGTACTTTCGGATCGATAGGAATGTTGGTGTTCAGGTTGAAATCATCTACCAAATCCTTTTTGACACCTTTGAAGTAATCTGCCAAATCATGCAGAAGCGGCAGGTCAATGCCGGTGTCGTATTCTGTGCCTTGTAATGTTGCTACCAAAGATTCGGTACATGGTTGGCTGGTAGAGCAGGCGAAGGGTGAGAGCGCTGTATCGACAATATCTACGCCTGCTTCGATAGCCTTCAGATAAGTCATATCACCCATACCGCTGGTAAAGTGAGTATGTAAATCAATCGGCACATTAATTTCAGCCTTCAATGCTTTAACCAGGTTATAAGCATCATAGGGACGTAAAAGTCCTGCCATATCCTTAATGCAGATGGAGTCGGCACCCATCTGTACCAGTTCTTTGCCAAGCTGCACAAAATTTTCATCTTTATGGTAAGGGCTGATAGTATAAACGATACAGCCTTGAGCATGTCCGCCAGCTTCTTTGGTGGCGCGCATAGCTGTTTCCAGGTTACGGGTATCGTTGAGTGCGTCGAAAATGCGGATGATGGATACACCGTTATCTACAGAACGTTTAACAAATTCAGAAACAACGTCGTCGGCTAAATTGGTGTAGCCAAGAACGTTCTGACCACGCAATAGCATTTGAATCGGAGTGTGTGGCAGATTCTTCTTTAACAGACGCAGGCGCTGCCACGGATCTTCATGCAGGAAGCGCAGGCAGGAATCAAAGGTTGCGCCGCCCCAGGCTTCAACGGCATGGTAACCGGCGTTATCAATTTTCTCCAACACGGGCAGCATATCAACGATACGCATACGTGTTGCTGCGATGGATTGGTGGCCGTCACGCAGGACGGTTTCTACGATTTTTACAGGTTTGTTTGCCATACTCTTGCCTCCGGTTAGTTGCGATGCATTGCCGAAGCAAGCAGATTTACTTTCAGGGTACGTACGCTTGTCCAGGGTTCAATTCTGATGAAATCTTTTACATTGCTCATGATAGTTACCTCCGTAAGTTCAAATGTTTTTCGTTGATGTTAATTAGTCGTTCAGACCAAGCAGCTGAAGTTTTAAAGCGCGAACGCTTTTCCAGGGCTCAATTCTGAAGTATTGTTTTGCATTATTCATGGTAGTTGCCTCCGTAAGTTCAAATATGTTTTTTGTTGATGTTAATTAGTCGCTCAGACCAAGCAGCTGGAGTTTTAAAGCGCGAACGCTTTTCCAAGGCTCGATTCTGAAGTATTGTTTTGCATTATTCATAGTAAAATCCCTCCGTAAAATGAAACATATTTTTTAAAAATTGTATGGATAACAGCTGTTGTATATATTTCTTTATGCTTGTTTGCAGCTGTTTTTTGAACTGACTAAAATATACCACGGATAATAAGATAAATCAATTTTATGGAATTAATAAGCATATAAATTTGATTTATAATTAAGCGCGAAGAAAAGCAGCTGAAGGGAAAACCCTCAGCTGCTGTATTTTTCTTCATCTAATGTCATTGATGGAAAAGCTTGATGAATTCGATGACTGCGTTAGGAACGTAAACATTATGCGGTAAAAGCAGAGAATATTTTCTTTCTGCCTGCTTGGATTGCAGCTTGAAAAAGCGCAGAGCGGTTTCGTTGCCGGTTACCAGCTTGTCGCTGATAAAAGTGGCGCCGATGCCATGCTCCGCCAGCTGGAAGGCTGTGACGAGCTGCGGCACCTTGACCTTTATGCGTGGCAGAATTTCTGCTTCTTCAAACATTTTTAGCGTACGCATGCCAAGGTTGACATGTGCGTCAATACGGATGAAACTGTAATCTGTGAATTGCTGTAAGTCAACACTGGGACATTTTTCCGACAGGTGGATGCCGTGTCTGACTTCTATTGCGCTCAAGCTTTCCTCTAGCAATTTATCGCTGAGCGCGAAGGCTTGCGGAACAGCGAGCAGGATATGATCGGAAAAAGTGGGATAGCTGTCAAACTCTTGCACTACGTCTTCATCACAGCTGAAGGTGAAATCAAGCTCGTTATTTTTGAGCATTTCAATGAGCATATCCGAGCTTGTTTCGGCCATTGTGATGTTGATGTTGGGGTAGAGGGTGTTGAATTGGGCAATGTATGACGGCAGGAGATAAGCATTCATATAATGCGTGCCGCCGATTTTCAGATCACCGCTTTTTAAACCATGAATATCATCAATCTGCTGCTTGAGCTGCTGCTCCAGCAGCATTTCCTTTTTGATATGCTGCAGATACAGTTCGCCTATGCTCGTGAGAGTGAGTGGCCTTTGGCTACGGTTGAAAATGGCAGCACCTATTTCCTGCTCGACTTTTTTGATGGCTATGCTCAGTGCAGGCTGAGTAATGAATAATGCTTCTGCAGCTTTAGAAAAACTGCCGCATTGGTAGACCTGGTAGATGTACTTTTTTTCTAACTCCATACTATAAATCTCCTTTATAGAAACATTAATTCTATAAAATTGATTATACACTAGATTGATGCTATAGTAAAGGCAGGTCAAGAAAGACTGCTGCTGAAGTGCAATATAACTACATACAGCCATTGTGATGTACGTGATTTAGAGCACGACTACAGGAAAGTCTTGAATAGATAAAAAGCATAAGGAGGTCAGAGGATGGCTTTTATGTATCAGGTATCAACCCTGCAGGCTTTGGCTAAGGGCGATTTTTATGGCAATGCAACAATTGAAGAGCTGCTTGCCAACGGCGATATAGGCTTAGGTACCTTTGAAGCGGTTGACGGTGAAATGATTGTACTCGATGGTATTTGTTATCGGGCAAAAGCAGATGGTACAGTAGAGATTGCTGCTGCAGACGCTGCGACGCCTTTTGCTTCTGTGACGTATCTCAATAAGGAGCTTACGTTTGACTTAAAGAACATCGCTGATATGAGCGGCCTTTTGGCTAAGCTGGACGAGGTTGGCAAAGCTCATGGTGAGAATAATATCTACGCTTGCCGTATAGATGGGTATTTTAACGAAATTTACGCGCGTTCTGAAAAGAAGCAGCATAGCGAACCTTATAAAACATTTGCTAAGGTTTTGGAAACAGATCAGCGTGAGTTTGAATTTAAAAATGTCAGCGGCAGCCTCGTTTGCGTATATTTTCCGCAATATATGGATGGCTTGAATGTTGCAGGCTGGCATGTGCATTTTATTTCTGATGACAGAACTATGGGCGGTCATGTTTTTGACTGCTCCCTGCAGGAGGGCAAGGCTTATATGGGCAGAACCGAAGGCTTTAACTTCCTGATTCCTAAAACAAGGTTTTTTCAAAAGCTTACTCTTACTGATGTTTCCAAGGAGGAAATTGAGAGTGTGGAGAAAGCAGGCAATAAATAATAAATTTGCAGCCGATGCTGCGTATGGAGGGTAAAAATGGATAAGCAAGAACAAGTTGAACAATTAACAAACTATGTAGCACATTTTGTAGCGCACACCGCTAAGGTTTTACCTGACGATGTTATCGCTAAGCTGGATGAGCTGGCAGAAAAGGAAGACAGCCCGCTGTCTAAAACTATTTACCAGACCATGAAGCTGAACCAGAAGCTGGCGAAGGAGCTGAACCGTCCTAGCTGCCAGGATACCGGCGTTATGCAATTTGTAGTAAGATGCGGCACCAATTTCCCGCTGATTAACGAGCTGGAGGTACTGCTGAAGGAAGCTGTTATCCGTGCAACTCAGCAAGCTCCGCTGCGTCATAACAGTGTAGAAACCTTTGATGAATACAATACCGGCAAAAATGTCGGTACCGGTACTCCTACTCTTTTTTGGGAGATTGTGCCGAACAGCGATGAGCTGGATCTGTACACTTATATGGCCGGCGGCGGCTGCAGCCTGCCCGGTAAAGCAATGGTGCTGATGCCCGGTGCCGGTTATGAAGGCGTAACCAGATTCGTGCTGGACGTTATGACCTCCTATGGCCTGAATGCCTGCCCGCCGCTTCTGGTAGGCGTTGGCGTCGGCACTTCTGTAGAAGTAGCTGCTCTGCATGCAAAGAAAGCGCTGATGCGTCCGATTGGCAGCCATAACCCGAACAAGAACGCTGCACTTTTGGAGCAGTTGCTGGAGGATGGCATCAATAAAATCGGCCTTGGTCCTCAAGGCCTGGGCGGCAAATATTCCGTTATGGGCGTGAACGTAGAAAATTCTGCACGTCATCCGTCTGTAATCGGTGTTGCTGTAAACGTTGGCTGCTGGTCTCATCGTCGCGGCCATATCGTATTCGACAAAAACTTAAACTACAAAATTCTTTCTCATAGCGGGGTGACTTTATAATGTACGAAGTAATTGATGGCAAAAAGGTTTTGACTACTCCTGTAAGCGCAGAAGATTTAAAAAATATTAATATCGGCGACATTGTTTATCTGAACGGTGACATTACTACCTGTCGTGACGTTGCACATCGCCGTGTCGTAGAATATGGCCGTGAGCTGCCTGTTGATGTTAAGGATAAAGCAATTCTGCACGCCGGTCCGATTATTCGTCCCTTGGGCGATGACAAATTTGAAATGGTATCTGTTGGTCCTACCACCAGCATGCGCATGGAAAAATTTGAGAAAGAGTTCGTTGAAAAAACCGGTGTCCGCGTTATCGTCGGCAAAGGTGGCATGGGCCCCAACACTGAATATGCGTGCAAAAACTTTGGCGCTATTCACTGTGTATTCCCCGCAGGCAACGCTGTTGTGGCAGCAACTGATGTACAGGAAATCGTTGACGCAAACTGGCGTGAGCTGGGTATGCCGGAAACTCTGTGGAGCTGCCATGTAAAAATGTTTGGCCCGCTGATTGTTTCTATCGACAGCTATGGCAGAAACTTTTTTGAAGAGCAAAAAGTAATCTATAACCAACGCAAGGAAGAAGTATATAACGAGATTATTCCACACGTTAAATTTATTAAATAAAGATAAAATAGCTGTGGATTTATCAGATTCAGGAGAAAAGAAATGAAACAGATATTATCTATTGTCGCACACAATCGTCCTGGTGTGTTAATGAGGGTTACGGGACTGATTTCCCGCCGTGGCTATAATATTGACAGCTTAACCAGCGGTAGTACGCAGGATCCGGAATATGCACGTATGACCATCGTACTGGATGCGGACGAGCTGACAATCGAGCAGGTCTGCAAGCAGTTGGCTAAGCTTAGCGAGGTAGAACGCATTAAGGTGCTGCGTCGTGAAACGAGCGCACTGCGCAGTATGCTGCTGGTCAAGGTACACGCCGGCGAAAAGCAAATGGAGGTGCTGCAATTAGCAACAGCCTTCCGTTCCCATGCTATTGATGTTACTGGCAACAGCATGACCTTTGTCAACACAGGTGATGAAGGCAAGCTGTGTGCCTTTGCAAATGCTCTGCGCCGTTATGGTATTGTCGAAATGGTGCAGACTGGAATCGTTGCTTTAGAACGTGGCGATGAAGCATTGGAAGTTAAAGAATCACGCTATGAATGGCCTCATGCCGAAGAAGCGTAAGAAAGGAGTATAACACTATGCAGCTTACTGGTGCGGAAGTTATGGTGAAATGCCTTGAGGAAGAAGGCGTTTCTACAATTTTTGGTTATCCCGGTGGTGCTATACTGCCGTTTTACAACGCGCTGCGTGATGTAAAAAATATTAAGCATGTACTGACAGCGCATGAACAGGGAGCAGCACACGCTGCTGATGGCTATGCACGTGCCAGCGGCAAGGTTGGCGTGTGCTGTGCTACCTCCGGTCCCGGTGCGACGAATCTCGTAACAGGTCTGGCGAATGCATTTCTTGATTCTATTCCTGTAGTGGCTATTACCGGACAGGTAAAAAGCAGCATGATCGGTCATGATGCATTCCAGGAGGTAGATATTACCGGTATTACTATGCCGATTACCAAGCAAAATTTTCTGGTCAATAAGCCGGAAGAATTGGCACAGACCATGCGCCTGGCTTTTCAGATGGCGAAAAGCGGTCGTCCGGGCCCTGTACTTGTAGATGTAGCGCATGATGTGCAGACGAGCATGATGGAATATCATGCGAGCAAGCTGCGCGAGCTGCCAGTTGCTATGCCGCAAAAGGAACTTGTTGCTGCAGCTGTAGCTGCGCTGAACAAGGCTGAACGTCCCGTGATGCTTGTTGGCGGCGGTGTAGCTATCTCCGGTGCGGAATACGAAGCTGTGCATCTTTGCGAAAAAATGCATTTGCCTGTAGCCAGTACACTGATGGGCTTGGGTTGCATCAGCTCCTATCGCGAGCAGTTTTTGGGCATGAGCGGCCTGCACGGACACGAACGTGCGAACCGTGCTATCGCTAACGCTGATGTAGTGCTGGCAGTTGGTACACGCTTTAATGACCGTGTAACCGGTGACCGTGATAAATACAGCGCGCATAAAACGATTATCCATATTGATATTGATCCTGCTGAATTAAACAAGAATATAGAGAGCAGCATTGATATTGCCGGTGATATGCGCACTATCCTGAAAATGCTCGATAAGGGCTGTAAATCTCATGATATAAAAGCATGGTGGGATACAATTATGACCTGGCCGAGCATGGATGAGGATTATGGAAATAATACTGCGCCGCTTTTTATTGAAGCGCTGAACCCGCTCTTAAAGGGTAAGGATTATTTTGTTGCTACTGATGTAGGTCAGCATCAGATGTTTACGGCACAACATTTGAAGGTGGAATATGCACGTCAGCTGATTACCAGCGGCGGACTGGGAACAATGGGGTTTGGTCTGCCTGCCGCTATGGGTGCAAAATTTGCCTGTCCGGATAAAAAGGTTATTTGTATCAGCGGTGACGGCGGCTATAAAATGACAGGCAGTGAGCTGTTTACATTAGCAAGCAACAATGTTCCTGTAGTTTCCGTTGTTTTCAATAACAGCGGCTTGGGTATGATACGTCAGCTGCAGACTGTACAGTTCAATAAGCGTTTTATGGCTTGCGAATGCCCGGGCTATGTTGACTTTGTGAAATATGCGGAAGCCTTCGGTTTGGAAGGCGAGCATGTCACAACACCGGAAGATTTTGCTGCTGCTGTAAAGCGTGGTTTAGATAAGGACCATACCTATGTAATTGAGGTTGATATCAATCCTAAGGATATGGTAGTACCGATGGTTGCTCCCGGTAAAGGCGTGGATGAATTTGTCCAAGGCCTTGGAGAATAATTGTAAGGCAAACATATAACAGTATATATAAAGCAAAAGTCCGAATCTCTTCAAGAGGTTCGGGCTTTTGTGTTATAATAATAGCAATGGTATGTTACAAGGAGGTGCAGCATGCTTAAGCTTATGCGTTTACTTACAATTGTATGTCTGTTTTTCGGCTTGGGTACGATGACATATGCAGCGTCACCTAATCCGGTAAGCTCTGCCTACATGCAGAGTTATTTTACAACAATTGCGGCAGCATCATGTCTGGGTGTTTATCTGCCGCATACTTCCCAGGAGTTTGATTATCTGCGCAGCTATGGCTGGCAGATTGAAAGCCAGCAGGGAAATGACGGCAAGGTGGAGCTGAATTATGCTGTAGCCAAAAATTATTTTCCGCAAGTTAATAAGCAAATTTATCTGGTGACCTTCCGCGGCAGCGCCAGCAAGAGTGATTGGAAGATTAATCTTGCAACCAAGAAGGTTAATTACGGCGGTTCGACCTTAAGGGAGATGCAGGAGCTGGCAGCGCAGCCTGTGCCTAAGGATGGCGCGGCAGTGCATGCAGGCTTTAACAGCTATGTGGATGCTGTGCTGCGCAGCGGCGTAGTTGATGAGAATGGCAAGCTGAGGGGCCTTTTCAAGCGCGTAAGCGAGGATCCTGATGCTTATCTAGTGCTTACAGGTCACAGCCTTGGCGGAGCGGCAGCAACACTGTTGGGCGAGCGTTTAGCGAGCCTGGGAATGCCTAAGGAAAAGTTTGTTGTTATAACCTTTGGCGCTCCGGCAGTTGGCAACAGCGTATTTGCAGAGCAGTACGGTAATAAGATTAAGCTTGTGCGTATCAGTAACACAGCGGATCCTGTTCCCGGCAGCCTGCAGACGTTTTTCGGCGGCTATAAGCAGTTCGGCGAGCCTGTGAAGTACAGTCTTTCCAATAAAATCAGCAATCTGCAGCATGCTATGGCTATGTATTTTGATTACAGCCTCAGCGAATACTATAAAGAGCGTGACAAAGAGATAAGCATGGGAAGATTGGAGCCTGTTACGGATAGAAAAATTACGAAGCAGCCGGTGGTTGCGGTTTGGGTAAATACTTCCGACAGCTTGAAAAAACTGGCCTATGTAACTGATATCAAGCGTTTTGTGCTTGACGAATATCGCAAAATGCTGCCAAGCTATATTATTATGGAACGCAATTTGCCAAAGGATGCTTATACAACGCAGGATTTACTGAAGCTCAGCAGGGATGCCGGTGCAGAATATATGCTCGTCTGCGGAGTAGAAGGTAATCAGGCTCCGAAGGAGGGCTATTGGTATCTGACGCTGGAGCAAGGGTTGTTTGATAAAAATGGTCGCATGCTGACGCTTGGCGCTTTCGGCCGCAAGGTATCGCCGGCTGTCGGCAATATCCAGGCTGCGGGTGAGAACCTATGGCAGGCACGTGAAGCCTTGTGCGAGCAGCTGCCGTTTATTGTAACGCAGCATGAAGCTCACTTGGGATATTAGAACGTTAAAATAGTGGAGGATGAGAGTATGGATTTAAGTGAATTGGAGGGCGAGCTGGCAAACTGTCAAGCCTGCCCCTTACGTCAGGATGCTATTGCACCTGTTGGCTGGTATGGTAATCCCGAAAGCCCGATTGTTTTTGTAGGAGAGGGCCCCGGCCAGGTCGAGGATGATTACGGCTGTCCTTTAATCGGGCCGTCCGGACAATTACTGGACAAGGCTCTGTGGGCAGCCAAGATGACGCGTGACAGAGTATTGACTACGAACGTGATCAAATGTAGACCGAAGAATAACCGTACACCGGATATTGCCGAAGCAGATTTTTGCGCTAAGCAGTGGCTGCAGCGTGAGCTGGAGATTATTCAGCCTAAGGTAATCGTGGCCTTGGGCAGCGTGGCGCTGCATTGGTTGGGACGTCCCGATATGCGCATTACGCGCGACCGCGGCATGTGGTTCCGCACGGAGCAGGGCTTTGATTGCATTGCTACCTACCATCCGGCGTATTTGCTGCGTCAGTACGGCAAGCAGCTGGTGGCTTCCAAATGGGATGTGTTCCATGATCTGGAAGCAGCACGCGAGCGTGCTGCACTTTTGGCGCCAGGGTACGAATTTATGTCTGAGGAAAAACCGGATTTATTTAAGATTTTTAAGAAGCGTGTACGCTGAAAAAGCTGCTGCAAGTAAAAAGCGTTCTGCCGCAAAATTACGGCAGAACGCTTTTGTATCTTATGCTTACAATATTAAATAATCTTAGTGGTCCAGTCTTCGATGTTCCAAACTTTATCTACCCAGTCCTCGTAGAATTCCGGTTCGTGGGAAACAAGCAGAACGCTGCCTTTGAATTCTTTCAGTGCGCGTTTCAGCTCGTCTTTAGCGTCAACGTCAAGATGGTTGGTAGGTTCGTCCAGTACCAGCCAGTTGACATCCTTCAGCATCAGCTTGCACAGACGCACCTTGGCAGCCTCACCGCCGCTGAGTACGAAAACCTTACTGGTGATGTGCTCATTAGTCAGACCGCAGCCTGCGAGTGCTGCACGCACCTCGTAGTTGGTCAGGCCGGGATATTCGTTCCAGACATCATCGAGAGCAGTATTCTCGTTCTTTTCGCGTTCCTCCTGCTCAAAATAGCCGGGCTCCAGGAATTCACCCAGCTCGACTTTGCCGCTGACAGGCGGAATGATGCCTAAAATAGTTTTCAGCAGGGTGGTTTTACCTAAGCCGTTGACACCGCGGATAGCAATTTTCTGACCGCGTTCCAGATTAAAGGTAACAGGACGGGTGAGCGGGCTGTCGTAGCCAAGCACCAAATCCTTGGCTTCTACGATGAAGCGGCTGGGAGTGCGTGCTTCGGTGAATTTGAAGGTTGGTTTCAGCTTTTCACGCGGTTTTTCAATCATTTCCATCTTATCCAGCTTGCGTTGGCGGCTTTTTGCCATATTAGTGGTAGCAACACGTGCTTTGTTACGGGCGATGAAGTCCTCCAGCTTAGCAACCTCCTGCTGTTGGCGTTCATAGGCTGCAGCCTTCTGGGATTGATAGATGGCATACATTTCCTGGAATTTGTCGTAGTCACCGCTGTAACGGGTAAGCTCGCAGTTTTCCAGATGATAGATAACATTGACAACTTTATTGAGGAAGGGAATGTCATGGGAAATCAGAATAAAGGCGTGCTCATAGTTCTGCAGGAATTTGGTAAGCCATTCGATATGTTCAACGTCCAGATAGTTGGTAGGCTCGTCCAGCAGCAGAATTTGGGAGTTTTGCAGCAGCAGCTTAGTAAGCAGAACCTTGCTGCGCTGACCGCCGGAAAGCTCGCTGACGTCTTTATCAAGACCGATGCTGCCAAGACCGAGGCCGTTGGCGAACTCTTCGATTTTGCTGTCTAAGGAATAGAAACCGTTGTGCTCCAGCTCAGACTGGATTTCACCGACTGTATTCATCATTTTATCAAGGTCTTCGGGAGAAGCATCGCCCATTTTATCGTACAGCTCCAGCATTTGCTGCTCCATAGCGTACATGCCGTCGAAAGCAGTGCGCAGAACTTCGCGGATAGTCATGCCCTTTTCCAGGGTGCTTTGCTGGTCCAGATAACCGACGGTAACCTTACCGGGCCATTCAACCTTGCCTTCGTCAGGCAGTACGTGACCGGTTACGATATTCAAAAAGGTGGATTTGCCTTCGCCGTTAGCGCCGACAAGACCGACGTGCTCACCGCGCAGAAGCTTAAAGGAAACGTTTTCTAAAATTTGGCGGCCGCCAAAGGAGTGGGAAACATTGGTGACGTTTAAGTAGCTCATAAAAACCTCGCTTTATTAGTTTAGTTTTGGTATAATGATAATGGTCTGACGAACGTTGGCTGCTCCTCAAGGGAGGTGGAAGCTATGCGAGTGTACGAAGCCTTAAGTCTTATGATTGCTTTCGGCATTCTTGTTGCGACCATTATCTTGGCATGTAAGTAACATTACATAAAAAGAAAAAGACCGACTAAAGCAAGCCAGCCTTTTCTTAACTTAAAGAATTAATTGGGAAGAGCTGACGGGCTCAATCGTCAGACCAACCTACATATATTATAACAATCAACAATGCTTTCGTCAACGATAGAGGAGGAAAATAATTATGCTGCAAGGAAATAAAAAAGATATTGAAAAGCTGCTGCCGTATGTAAGCGAGCGTTTGCAAAAAGCACTGGCTTACGTTGCTGCGACTGATTTCAGCAAGGTAGAAAACGGTGAATATGAAATTGACGGACGTAATGTTTTCGCCCGCGTCAATACATATGATACCGAGCCTAAGGCTGAACGCCGTCCGGAAAAGCACAACGATTATATTGATGTACAGTTTGTTGCTCGCGGTGAGGAAGCAATTTGGTATACACCGCTGACTGATGCTTGCGTGGAAACTGAAAATAAAGCAGAAAAAGAAGACGTAATTTTTTATGCTGACCCGCAGGAGAAAAACTGCACAGTATTAAATTCCGGTGATTTTGCAATTTTTTTCCCGTGGGAATTACACAGACCTAATTGTTCTGCAGAAAAAATCGCCAGCAACGTACAAAAAATCGTAGTTAAGGTGAAAGCATGAAACACGCATGGTTGAGCGGTTTTTTCTGTTTGAATAAATCGACTCGACGACTTTGAAAAACTTTTTCTGAATAAATCATAAAAAAGTTCAAAAAAAGTGTTGACAAATGCGTGTGGACTTAGTATAATAACACTCGTGATGTTGAGCAACACAAAACATCACAAAATATTCCCCGATAGTTCAGCCGGTAGAACACCTGACTGTTAATCAGGGCGTCGTAGGTTCGAGTCCTACTCGGGGAGCCACCTGGCCGGTTGGTCAAGCGGTTAAGACACCGCCCTTTCACGGCGGTATCGGGGGTTCGATTCCCCCACCGGTCACCATTTTCGGGCGCTTAGCTCAGCTGGGAGAGCGTCTGCCTTACAAGCAGAATGTCAGCGGTTCGATCCCGTTAGCGCCCACCACGTAAATTCAGCACTTCATGCAAATGGAGTGCTTTTTTCGTTATATGGCTAACTTTCTGTCTGTCAATCAGCAGACATTAGCTGCGTATATTTTTATTATAATCGATAACAGGATGCGAAGCTGAGGCATATGCTTGCGCATCCTGTTTTACTTTGGGAGAGTTTGCAAAAGCTTGCCGAAGGGCTTAACCTTGGTGATTGGTTTAACTAAGCATCAGTTGCCACGCTTTCCATTATCAATTTCTCGGCGCTGTTTCTGGAAAAATTTTTCCTAGACAGTGAATTTTGCTGTTTTGACCATAAATTTTCCCGCCTCACTATAAATTTTCCTGAAAATATTATATAATAAGAAGAATGCTGTTAAAAGGCATTTTTAAGTGCGCTGTATTGCAAAATATTTGCAAATTGTAGGTGTATATTTGCGTTAAGCGCTTGCATAGTGCGAAAAATAATTTTATAATAGGGTATGGAATTCATACTAGAAATGTGGGAATTAAAATTTTTGAGAAGCAGTTCTTCCGGATTGCTTCGATTGGAGGATAAATATGGCAGAGAATTTATTAGAGGTAAGGAATCTCGTAGTCAATGTAGAGGACAAAGAGATTCTGCACAATATTAATCTTGATATTAAGCCGGGTGAAACTCATGTGCTTATGGGACCTAACGGTGCAGGCAAATCCACCTTGGGTTATGCGCTGATGGGTAATCCAAAATATACCGTAAAGGGCGGCATTATTAATTTTGCCGGCGAAGACATTACCAAACTTGCCGTAGACAAACGCGCTAAGGCAGGTCTGTTCCTTTCCTTCCAGAATCCGTTGGAGGTTCCCGGCATCAGCCTGAGCAGCTTTTTGAAAACTGCTTTGGAGCAGCAGCGCGGTGTACGCATCAAGGCCTGGGATTTCCGTAAGGAACTGCGTCAGGCTATGGCTTTGCTGCAGATGGACAGCAAATATGCCGAGCGTGACTTGAACACCGGCTTCAGCGGCGGCGAAAAGAAGAAGGCAGAAATTCTGCAGCTTTTGATGCTGAATCCTAAGCTGGCAATTCTTGACGAAACGGACAGCGGTCTGGACGTTGATGCAGTAAAGATTGTTTCTCAGGGCATTAAAACCTTCCAGGAGCATCGTCAGGGAGCATTGCTGATAATCACTCATAATACTAAAATCCTGGATGCACTGCATGTTGACCACACTCATATTCTGGCTCAGGGACAAATTATCAAAAATGCCGGTCCGGAGCTGGTTGATGAAGTCAGCAAAAATGGCTTTGAAAAGTTTTTGCAGAATAAGGAATAACTGGTGGGGAAAATATGGAAGAAAAAACCTATGTTGATGATATAGACAGAAGTCTTTACGACTTCCGTAACGAGGATAAGGACGCTTACCGCATTCAGGAAGGCCTGACACGTGAGATTGTTGAAAAAATTTCCCGTGAAAAGCATGATCCGGAATGGATGCTGGAATTCCGTCTGAAATCCCTGGATATTTATAATAAGCTGCAGGTGCCGAACTGGGGACCTTCGATTGATGGTCTGAATATGGATAACATCGTTACCTATGTACGTCCTAACACGAACATGCAGGGCAAATGGGAGGATGTTCCCGAGGATATTAAGGACACCTTTGATCGTCTGGGCATTCCGCAGGCAGAGCAGAGCAGTCTGGCCGGTGTAGGCGCACAATATGATTCCGAGGTTGTTTATCATAATGTGCGTAAAGAGGTCGAAGAGCAGGGCGTTATCTATACTGATATGGAAAGCGCTTTGAACGGACCTTATGCGGAGATGGTGCATGAGCATTTTATGAAGCTGGTGCCGCCTACTGACCATAAATTTGCTGCACTGCATGGCGCAGTGTGGTCCGGTGGTTCCTTTGTTTATGTACCAAAGGGAGTCAGTGTGGCTATTCCGCTGCAATCCTACTTCCGCTTAAATGCGAAGGGCGCAGGACAGTTTGAGCATACGCTGATTATTGTTGACGAGGGCGCAGATCTGCACTTTATCGAAGGTTGCAGTGCGCCGAAATATAATGTTGCCAACCTGCATGCAGGCTGCGTAGAGCTGTTTATCGGCAAAAATGCTAAGCTGCGTTATTCTACGATTGAAAACTGGTCGAAGAATATGTATAACCTTAATACCAAGCGTGCCTTGGTTGAAGAGGGCGGTACTATTGAATGGGTTTCCGGCTCCTTCGGCTCGCACGTTTCCTATCTTTATCCGATGAGTATTTTGAACGGCACCGGCGCGCATAGTGAATTTACTGGTGTAACCTTTGCCGGTCACAGCCAGAATCTTGATACAGGCTGCAAGGTTGTACACAATGCACCGAAAACTACCAGCATTGTCAACACGCGCTCTATTTCCAAGAGCGGCGGCATCAGTACCTTCCGCAGCAGTGTAGTTGTTACCAATAAGGCTAAGCAGGCCAAATCTTCTGTTTCCTGCCAAAGCCTGATGCTGGATAATATTTCCCGTTCCGATACCATTCCCGCTATTGATGTGCGTACTGCTGACGCAGATATCGGACATGAGGCTAAAATCGGACGTATCAGCGATGATGCGGTGTTCTACCTGATGAGCCGCGGTATCAGCGAGGAAGAAGCAAGAGCGATGATTGTCAGCGGCTTTGCGGATAATGTTTCTAAAGAACTGCCGCTGGAGTACGCTGTTGAGATGAACAACCTTATCCGCCTGGAAATGCAGGGCAGTATAGGTTAAGGAGGAGCAGCATGATAGAAGAATTAGTGATTAATCAGTTGCCTGCTCCAACCTGGAACAGGTTAAAAATGAATGAAACAAAGCTGGCCGGCTTGGAGCTGCCGCAGGATAGCTGTGAACCGCGTGTAGCCTTGGAAGGCAGCGTTTGCCTGAATAAAAGCAAGGGCAGCAATTGCTGCGGCTGCAGCGAAAAGGCACAGTGCGCAGTACATGGCACTGATTTTGCCAAAATAGCAGGCGGTGTCGGTGAAGCTATGAGCAGTCTGGGCGAAGGCCAAAAGCTGCGTCTTGTTGCTGACGCAGGCAAGAGTGTAGCTGCTGTTACTCTGCGTTATGCCGATAATACAAGCTGCTATAATCAGATTGAAATCGAAGCTAAGCCCGGCAGTGATGTTACTGTGCTGATGACCTATATTTCCACAGCCCAGGCTAAAGGTCAGGCTAGTGTACAAACTAAGATAGATGTAGCTGCCGGCGCTAAGGTTAAGCTGGTGCAGGTGCAGCTTTTAGGCAGAGACTTCCTGCATATCAACGACGTTGGCAGTGAACTTGGCGATAATGCTGCCTTTGAGCTTCTGCAAATCCAGTTGGGTGCAGATAAAATCTACAACGGCGCACGCACCGAGCTTCTCGGTGAAAGCAGTGATTTCAACGCTGCTATCGGTTATTACGGCCGCCATGGACAGACTGTGGACATGAACTTTATCGCCAACCACTACGGCAAAAAGACTACCTGCGAAATGACTGCGGACGGTGTGCTGCAGGGTGGTGCCAAGAAGATTTACCGTGGCACGATTGATTTCAAAAACGGCAGCGCCGGTGCGATTGGCGATGAAAAGGAAACAGTATTGCTGTTGAGCGACGACGTGGTTAACCAGACGATTCCGCTGATTCTGTGTAGCGAGGAGGACGTACAGGGCAACCATGGTGCCACCATCGGCAAGCTTGATGACGAATTATTATTCTATTTGTGCAGTCGCGGCTTCAGTGAGCAGGAGGCTGTTGATATGATGGCCAAGGCGAAGATTGATGCCCTGTGCCGCAAGATTGACGATGAGGATACGGTGCAGCTGGTGCAGCGTTATCTGGAAGGAGTGATGGCAGATGGTGAATGATAAGGATTTACTGTCCTTTGATTATAAAAAGGATTTCCCTTTGCTGGCAGCTAACGATGTTGCTTATTTGGACAACTCTGCTACCACACAAAAGCCTGCCTGCGTTATTGAGGCAGAGCGTGATTTTTATCTCAAACACAATGCTAATCCGCTGCGTGGCTTGTATGACCTGGCAATGCAGGCAACCGACATTTATGAAGATGCGCGCGTTGCTGTGCAGAAGTTCATCAATGCCAAAAGCGAGCAGGAAATTATTTTCACCCGCAATACTACGGAAAGCCTGAATCTGGTGGCATACAGCTATGGTCTGGCTAACCTTAAGCCTGGCGATGAAATCGTTACCACGATTATGGAGCATCACAGCAACATGCTGCCATGGCGCATGGTTGCGCAGCAGACCGGTGCTGTAGTAAAGTACATTGAATGTGCTGTTGACGGCAGCATCAGCGATGAGGCTATCGATGCAGCTGTAACCGAAAAAACTAAAATCGTAGCGATGGCAGAGGTTTCCAACGTTTTGGGACGTCTGAATCCAATTGCCAAGGCTATCAGTGCTGCGCATAAGGTTGGCGCTGTTGCTGTTATTGACGCAGCGCAGAGCGCACCGCATATGGCGATTGATGTGCAGAAAATGGACGCTGATTTTCTTGCCTTCAGCGGTCACAAGATGCTCGGACCTATGGGCATCGGTGTGCTGTACGGAAAGAAGGAATTGCTGGAGGCTATGCCTCCGTTCCTGAGCGGTGGCGAGATGATCAGCTTTGTAAGCCGTGACGGTCAGGAATATGCACCGTTGCCGCACAAGTTTGAAGCAGGTACGGTAAATGCTGCCGGTGCTGCCGGACTGCATGCCGCTATCGAATATATCAACAGCATCGGCTTTGAGGTAATCGAAGCGCGCGAAGCAACGCTGACGAAATTAGCTTTTGATGCCATGCAGAAGATTCCCGGTGTGCATATTATCGGCGGTAAAACTGCAGAGGAGCACAAGGGTATTCTTACCTTTACGGTAGAAGGCGTGCATCCGCATGATATTGCTGCAATCCTTGATGCTGACGGCGTAAATGTACGTGCCGGCAATCATTGCGCTCAACCGCTGCTGGACCACCTTTGCACAGGTGCAACTGCCCGTGCAAGTCTGGCCTTCTATAATTCGGCAGCAGATGTAGAGCGCTTCATCAACAGCTTATCTACAATAAGGGAGAGAATGGGCTATGGCAGATAATAGAGCCTTTTATAACGAAATTTTAATCGACCACAATATGCATCCGGGTCATAAGCATGATTTGCCTGACGCAGACGTAGAGATGCGCGGCTATAATCCCAGCTGCGGTGATGATATCACCATGAAGTTGAAGCTTGCCGACGGCGTTGTTGTCGACGGTGCCTTTCAGGGCAGCGGCTGTGCAATCAGCCAGGCCAGTGCTGACATGATGCTGGATCTTGTTATCGGCAAGAGTGAAGAAGAAGCTTTGCGCCTTGCTGATATTTTCCTGCGCATGATTAAAGGGACCGCCAGCGAGGAAGAGATTGACGAGCTGGAGGAAGCAGGTGTGCTGCAGGATGTATCCCACATGCCGGCGCGCGTTAAATGCGCCGTGCTTGGCTGGCATACACTGGAGCAGATGCTGGATAAAAAGGCATAAGTTAATTAACGGGCAGCTTTCGCACAGGCGGAGGCTGCCTTTTAATATATGCAGGTACAAAATAAAGTTATCGGTGTTCTTGCCAAAAGCCTGCTTTTGCTGTTAAATAAGAGTAGACGTGTTTATGAGGGAGATGAAGCAATGCTGACTAAAAGCTTTATTGAATTTTTATATGATGCAGCGCATATCCAGCGTTGGAACGAGCATATCCGCCCTAGCGGCTTTACAGAGCTTGATAAGCAGGCGCACAAGATGATGATTATGTATGTGCTGGCCCGCCATGAGGAGGATGACCATGGTGCGCAGCTCAACTGGCGTTTGCTGATAGAAGGCGGCATTTTTGAGTTTTTGCAGCGTAACGTGCTGACTGATATCAAGCCGCAGATTTTCCATGAAATGATGCGTGTTTATGGCAAGGAGCTTAATGCCTGGGTTTATCAGGAGCTGCGGCGGCGGATTCCTGATATTCAGGAAGATTTTATGGAAAAAATGCAGCTCTATTTTGAGGACCCGCAATACTGCGCTATGGAAAAAAAGATTTTACGCGCTGCCCATTATCTGGCAACAAAATGGGAATTTGAGCTGATATATCACTTTAATGAGGGTATTTACGGCAGTGAGGATACCAAGGCTGTTATAGAAAACGAGCTGGAGGATCATTACGATTTGGCGGCAGTAAAGAAGCTGGCGCTGAAGGGTAAGAGCAGCAAGTTTATCGATCTTGTCGGCCAACTTCGCTTCCAAAAGCGTTGGGCGCAGTCGCCGCGTGTTCCTGAAACCTCTGTTATGGGGCATGTACTGTTGGTAGCGATTATGGGTTATTTTTGCGCAGTTAAGCTGGGAGCCTGTGATGAGCGTATCGTGGGCGATTTCCTCTGCGGCCTTTTCCACGATTTGCCGGAGGTGCTGACACGCGATATTATTTCGCCTGTCAAACGCAGTGTGCCGGGCCTTGATGAGCTGATTAAGCGCATGGAAGAGCTCCTGCCGCTCTTGCCTTATACCTGGCATGAGGATATTCTGTATTATACGCAGGATGAATTTTCCAATCGTGTCCGCATTGACGGCAAGGTAGTACATACGAGTATTGAAGAGATTAGCAACAAGTATAACAAGCCGGGCTTCCATGCAATTGACGGCAGTGTGCTCAAAGGCTGCGATAATCTTTCGGCCTTTGTAGAGGTGTGGCTGTCGCGTCGCTATGGCATAACCTCCAAGCATATGGAGGAGGGCGAGCGGGCGATTCGCGAGCAGTACAAGAATAAAATTATTGGTGGAATTGATTTTGGCAGAGTATATGACGAGTTCCCTATAATAGACTAAAGTAAAACGCCGGCGGCTTCGCTGGCGTTTTTACTGTAAACAAAATGGTTTTGTAAGTAAAAAAGCTCTTGAATATAATAAAAGTTACAAAAAATTCTGTAGACACTGAATAATGTACACGTTATAATAAAAGTACGGATATGGGGTTATATCCTTTTGGAAAGCAAGGAGGCTTGATTATGAATATTTTTGAAATGGCCCAAATTCCACTGAATAAAGCGATTGAGACAATGGAGCTTGATGCAGGCGCAGCAGCTATTATTGCGGTTCCCGAACGTACTTTGGAGGTTTCTATTCCTGTAAAAATGGATGACGGTACTACAAAAGTATTTACCGGCTATCGCAGCCAGCACAGCACAATCCTTGGCCCCGCAAAGGGCGGCGTACGCTATCATCAGAATGTAAGCATGGATGAGGTAAAGACGCTTGCCTTTTGGATGACCTGTAAATGCGCCGTGGCCGGCCTGCCCTATGGTGGCGGCAAGGGCGGTATTATCGTAGATTCGGCAAAGCTTTCAAAAGCTGAGCTTGAGCGTCTGACACGCGGTTATATAGATAAAATTACACCGATTATCGGTGAAAAACGTGATATCCCGGCACCTGATATGAATACTAATGCTCAGATTATGGGATGGATGATGGATGAATACAGCAAGCTGGCCGGTCAATATGAACCTGGCTTTATTACCGGTAAGGCAATCAGCGTAGGCGGCTCCTTGGGACGTACTGCTGCTACCGGACGCGGCGTTGTTGTTGCTGCATTGGAGGCGCTGAAGCTGCAGGGAATTCAACCCTATGAGGCAACTGCTGCCGTGCAGGGTTTCGGCAACGTAGGCAGCTGGACTGCCAAGCTGTTCTGTGATGCCGGCGTTAAGGTTATTGCCTTGAGTGATGTGTATGGTGCTATCTTTAAGGCGGATGGTTTTGACTGCTATGATGTCGATGCATACGTTAAGAAAACAGGCAGCGTAGTAGGCTATCCGGGCAGTAAAGCGATTACCAATGCTGAGCTGTTGGCGATGGAGGTTACCGTGCTGGCGCCTTGCGCTATTGAGCTGCAGCTTACTGCAGAGAATGCGGCGGCTGTACAGGCAAGCATTATCTGCGAGGGTGCAAACGGACCGACTACACCGGAGGCTGACGATATTCTGGAGGCCAAAGGTGTTATGGTTATTCCTGATATTCTGGCCAATGGCGGCGGTGTAACCGTAAGCTATTTTGAATGGGTACAGAATTTGTACCGTTACTTCTGGCCGGAGGAAGAGGTTATTGAAAAGCAGAACGCATTGATGCGCAAGGCCTTTAAGGCGGTTTATGAAAAAGCTAAGCAGTATAATGTAACGTTGCGTGTTGCCGCCTACATGGTTGCTTTGGGCAGCCTGGAAGAAGCAATGAAAATCAGAGGCATGGTATAACTGCCGAATTTCGTTTAATAATATAAAATGATATGAACTCCTGCCCGGGCATTGTGCCTTGGCAGGAGTTTTAGCATTGTGGCTGTATTGTCGGCTAACTGTAAAGTTAGCATAAAAAAACTGCACCACCGAAAGGTGATGCAGTTGATTTGGTTTTATATTGCTTTTACCAGCTGCGGGAGGAACCGCCGCCACCACCGCTGCTGCCGCCGAAGCCTCGGCCTCCGCCACCACGTCCACCGCCGCGGAAAATCAGCAGCAGCAGGATGCGCGTAAAAAAGCCGCCCAGTAAAAGATTATCAACAATAAGAAAACCGATTACTCCCAAAGCAAACAGCAAATCATCCAGGCCGGAGCCTGTATTTTTTTGCGGTTGGGAAGCGGGAGCCTGATATTTCACCCCGCTCAGCTCCGTATTATAGCCTTGGGCAATTTTGGCTGCGGCAGCCTTATAGCCCTGCAAAATACCCTTGCTGTAATTACCGTCCTTGAAGTAAGGAATCATATACTGGTCCTGGATGCGTCCGGTAAGACCGTCAGGCAACGAGCCTTCCAGACCATAGCCTACTTCAATGCGCGAGCGTCTGTCCTTAACGGCGACGACAATGAGCGCACCGTTATTCTGCTCCTTGCTGCCAATGCCCCATTGACGCAGAACCTTCAGAGCGTAATCCTCAATAGGCTCGCCGTCAAGAGTGTTGATTGTCAGTACTGCCAGCTGTGCTGTTGTTTTGTTGTCAAGCTCAGCGCCCAAGCTGAGCATTTGCTGTTTATCCTCTTCAGAGATGACACCGGCGTTGTCCTGTACGTAAATGCCGCTGCCGGCCGCCGGTCGCGGCGGAATGGCAGGCGCGGCGCCGGCGTAAGCGGCAAAGAAAGTTTGCAGGATAAGCAGCAGGCAGATTATAAAACGTTTCATTATTATCCCTCCGTCAGCAGCTTGCAGCTAGCGGGATTATCTGCTTAAAATTTAACCTGCGGTACCTTTTGGGCAGCTGCATCTGCCTTGAAGTAATCCTTGGCAGTAAAGCCGAAGGCACCGGCGTATAAAGAGGTAGGCAGAGATTTGATTTTTGCGTTGTAGGACTGTACCGCATCATTGTAGTCTTTACGTGCTACGGCGATACGGTTTTCGGTACCTGCCAGCTCATCCTGCAGCTGCTGGAAGTTGGTGTTGGCCTTCAAATCCGGGTAATTTTCGGCAACAACCAGCAGACGGCTCAGAGCACTGTTTATTTCATTGTTGGCTGCAGTTGTTTCTGCTACGGTTTTGGCACCGCCAAGCTTAGCGCGGGCATCGGATACAGCCTTGAATACCTCTGTTTCGTGTGCTGCATAGCCTTTGACGGTATTTACCAGATTAGGGATTAAATCGTTACGGCGCTGCAGCTGGTTTTCCACCTGTGACCATTTGCCGGTAACGTTTTCGTTCATGCTTACAAGACCGTTATAGCTGCTGAAGAACATAGCGGCCATAATGACAATAGCGACTATAACACCTAAAATACCTTTACTCATTTTTATAGCTCCTTTCGTATTAACGGACATCAGGCAGGCATGTACAGCCTGCTTAATTTAATTGTAAAAGAAAGCTTTACTGCTGTCAATTTATGAAAAGTCGAAAAGGCAAAGAATTTGCAAAACTATTGTGAACTATACTGTTTTTTACAATTAAAAAATCATAGAGAATTATTTATAAAACAGAGATGGTTTTTGTTTTCAAACAATGAGAATAAGAAGGAGAAAAGTTTGGATGCAACTTAATTGCCTTAAAATATTAATTATTATTATTGCATAATGCCTTAAAGAGGTGTATTATATAATTAGGTAAGCTGGTTTAAGCATTCGTTAAAAGGACAATTAAAGTGCGAATAGAGCGCCGGTTCCGGGAGAGGGGGTAGCTTTTCAGGAAATGGTTCTGAAAGAATGCTGTGTTATATTATATAGGGTGCGGTTATGTAGAAGGTCATTTCACAAGCAGTAGGATGTAGCTGGCATCACTATATCAGCAAATAGTTAGGGGATGAGCTAATATGGCAAAGCAAGTGGATTATAAGGCTGTTGGTCTACGTATCAAAACATTGCGTTTGAAGAATAATATTTATCAGACTGAGCTGGCTAAAAATATAGGTGTATCGCAAACCCATATGAGTAATATCGAAAGCGGGCGTGTCGGTCTGACTTTGGAAAATCTGGTTAAGATGACGAATATTTTTAATTGTGGTATTGATGATATAGTATTCGGTGAAGAAAAAGTCAAGAAAGAAACCCAGACAACCTCTCTGGAGAATTTCACTATGCAGGATATCGTGCAGGCTTTGCAGATGCTGAAGACTATTAAGGGTTAATCAATTTAATGGTAAAGATTGCCGTGACTGAGTATGGTTGCGGTAGTCTTTTTTTATGTTTTTTTCTGCCATAGATTTTTCACTTGCCTAAAGTCGAAAAGTCAAATATAATATATTCAAATATATAATCAAGGTGAGTAACTATGAAAAATTTAGCGGATGCAATTGAAAGCTTTATTATAGGTGAATTGCTGCGTGAGCATGAGGATACTGTGCTTGTGCAGCGCAATGAGCTGGCTGAGCGCTTGTCCTGCGCTCCTTCGCAGATAAGCTATGTGCTCAGTACGCGGTTTACGCCGGAGCGTGGCTTTATGGTGGAGTCAAGGCGCGGCAGCGGCGGTTTTGTACGCATTGTACGTATGCAGCCTGCGGCAGAAACACCCAAGCCGCCTACAGCGTTGCAGCTGGTGCAGCATTTGTTGCAGCAGAAAATGGTTACAGCAAGAGAAGGCGCTTTACTGCAGTATATGCTGCAGATTATCGACGCCGATGAGAATAAGAAGAAGGAAATATTGCAGCAGGCTGTAGGCTTGCTGCACAACACCGGACGGAGGTGAAGAAATGCTTTGTGAAAATTGTCATAAAAAACAGGCTATCATGCACATGGTGTGCCTGGTAGGTGATAAGCAGATTGATAAATGGCTTTGCGGTGACTGCGCTAAGGATTATCTGCCTATGGGTATGGGCGATATGCCGCTGACACCGGAGGGGGCCAAACGCTTTTTGGATGAAATGCTGAAGGGCGCAGGACGTAAGCCCAAGAAAAAGGTTACCCGCGAGGGCTTCAGCGAGGCTGCGGCCAAGGTGCTGGAGCTGGCTACCACGAAGGCTTTGGACTGCGGCAGCGAGCATATAGGTACGGAGCATATTTTGTGGGGTCTTTTGACGATACAGGATTGTACCGGCAAAAAGCTGCTGCATAAATTACATAATAATCTCGATGAGATGAAGACAGAGCTGGAGAGCTGGCTGGACAAGGGCAGCAAGCAGTCCAAGCTGCCGCAGTACAGCCAACGCGCGCAGCGTGTAATGGAGCGTGCGGCAGAGAACGCGCAGGAGCTGGAGCAGGAATATGTCGGCAGTGAGCAGCTGCTTGTAGGTCTGTTGGCTGCAGGCGACGGCATTGCCTATCAGGTGCTGCAGAAGTTTAAGATTACGCTGGCTGATGTCAAGGAGCTGGTGCAGGCGCTGGATGATCAGCGCAAGGCTGTGCCGGGCAGAAATCAGCAGCGTCGTCAGGCAGAAGAAAAACAGGCGGATGTTCTGGAGGTTCTTTCAGGCTACGGACGTAATCTGAACCTGGAGGCCAGCCGCGGTAAAATTGATCCTGTTATCGGCCGTGATAAGGAGGTTGAACGCCTTATCCAGATTTTGTGCCGCAGAACAAAAAATAACCCGGTAATTATCGGCGAGGCCGGTGTGGGTAAAACCGCTATTGCCGAAGGACTGGCGCAAAAGATTATCAAGGGTGACGTACCTGAGTTTCTGCAGCGGAAAATTATTTTTTCGCTGGAGTTGGGAATGCTGGTGGCAGGTGCAAAATATCGCGGTGAATTTGAAGACCGCATGAAGGAAATACTAAAGCTGGTGCGTGACGATAAGCGGATTATTCTCTTTATCGACGAGCTGCATACCATTATCGGTGCAGGCAGTGCTGAGGGCAGTATAGATGCTGCCAATATTATCAAACCGGCGCTGGCACGTGGCGAGCTGCAGGTTATCGGCGCAACAACTGTTGATGAATACCGCAAGCATATCGAAAAGGATGCGGCGCTGGAAAGACGCTTCCAGCCTGTGCTTGTTGATGTACCGAGTGCAGAAACCAGCGAAGCGATGCTGTTGGGTTTGCGCAAGCGTTATGAGGAATTCCACAAGCTGCAGATTCAGCCGGAGGCTGTTAAGGCTGCGGTGGAGCTGAGCGACCGCTATATTACGGACAGAAATCTGCCTGATAAGGCTATCGACCTGATGGATGAGGCCTGTGCCCGTTTGCGTATCAAACTGTATAAAAAATCTGCACCCGCAAGAGAGCTGCAGGAGCAGCTGGAATATCTGCAGATGGAAAAGGAAGAGGCCGTAGAGCAGCAGGATTACGAAAAGGCAGCGGAGCTGCGTGACAAGGAGGCCGAGCTGCAGACACAGCTGGCGGCAGCCTTGGCCGAGGTGGCCATGAAACAGCCGGTAACTGCGGAGGATGTGGCTGAGGTTGTTGCTTCCTGGACCGGTATTCCGCTGACACGCTTGACCGAAACCGAAAGCAGCCGTCTGTTGCAGCTGGAGCAACGTCTGCACAAGCGTGTTATCGGTCAGGATGAGGCTGTGAGCGCGGTAAGCAGAGCTGTTCGCCGTGCCCGCGCAGGCTTTAAGGACAAAAACAGACCTGTCGGTTCCTTCCTGTTCCTCGGTCCTACCGGTGTAGGTAAAACTGAGCTGGCGAAGGCATTGGCACAGGAGCTGTTTGGCGATGAACGTGCTATGTTGCGCTTCGATATGTCGGAATACATGGAAAAGCACACCACAGCACGCCTGATTGGCGCACCTCCGGGCTATGTAGGCTATGACGAGGGCGGACAGCTGACGGATGCGGTACGCCGTAAGCCTTACTGTGTAGTGCTTTTGGATGAAATCGAAAAGGCACATCCGGATGTGTTTAATCTGCTGCTGCAGATTATGGAGGATGGCCGTCTGACCGACGGTCAGGGACGCACGGTAGACTTCCGTAATGCCGTGCTGATTATGACAAGCAACGCCGGCGCACAGCAGCTGGCTAACACCAGACCGCTGGGCTTTGCCGGCAATGAGGCGGGCGAGCGCAAGAACCGCAAGGAGCAGGTGCTTGCTGAAATCAAGAACGTGTTCCGTCCGGAATTTTTGAACCGTGTGGACGAAATCCTTGTCTTTAATTCCTTGGGCAGACAGGAGCTGGAGCTGATTGCCGACAATATGCTGCGTGAGCTGAACCAGCGTCTGGCAGGCAACGGCCTCAGCATCGAGCTTACCGCTCCGGCACGCGAGCTGCTGCTGAAGGAAGGCAGTGACAGCAAGTACGGAGCGCGTCCACTGCGCCGAGCTTTGCGTAAGCTGGTGGAGGATCCGTTGAGCGATTTGTTCCTGGCAGGAAAATTCCACAGCGGTGACAAGATTATTGCCGAGGCTGCAGATAAAAAAATGGATTTTCATACGGCGATTGAGGGAGCACAGTTTTTGTTGGAGCTGCCGGTGACAGATGAACAGACTGCTGCCGTAAGCAGCGGAAAGGAGCCGCAGCATGGCCAGAACTAAGAGCAGATTTGTCTGCCAGGAATGCGGTTATGTTGCTTCCTCGTGGCTAGGACGCTGCCCGGAATGCGGCGGCTGGAATACGCTGGTGGAGGAGGCAGAAGTGACTGCCAAGGCAAGTAAAAGCTATTTGCCAGCTAATAACGAAAAGCTGCGGCCGCGTACTATCGCCAGTGTTGCTCAAACGAAGGTAGAACGCCTGGCAACAGGCATCCGTGAATTTGACCGTGTGTTGGGCGGCGGTGTCGTTCCGGGCAGCCTTGTACTGCTTGGAGGCACGCCGGGCATCGGCAAATCTACGATTTTGCTGGACGCAGGCCTGCGCTTCGGGCAACAGGGAATAAAGGTGCTGTATGTCAGCGGCGAGGAATCGGAGGAGCAGACTGCAATGCGTGCCGTCCGCTTGGGCGGAGCGCAGGCCAATGATAACCTGCTGATTCTTACGGCAACGGATTTGGATGCTATTTTAGCACAGGCGAATGCCTTGAAGCCACAGCTTCTGATTATCGACAGTATTCAGACTATGTATAACCCGGAACTGCAGACTGCTGCCGGCAGTGTTGGCCAGGTGCGTGAGTGTACGGCTAAGCTGCTGCAGTTTGCCAAAAGTACGGGCATTGCGGTGTTGCTCATCGGTCACGTTACTAAGGACGGCACTATCGCCGGACCGCGCCTATTGGAGCATATGGTGGACGTGGTGCTGCAGTTTGAGGGGGACCGTTCCTATTCCTTCCGCGTTCTGCGTGCATTAAAAAACCGCTTCGGCAGTACGAGCGAAAGCGGAATTTTCTCTATGGAGGCGGGCGGTCTGCAGGAGGTAGCAAATCCTGCCGGTCTGTTTTTGGAGGACAGAGATGGTGAAGCAGCAGGCAGTGTTATCGGTGCCTGCATGGAAGGCAATAGGCCGATTATGGCAGAAATCCAGGCGCTGGTAGCTAAAACTCCCTACGGCATGCCAAGACGTACGGCAGTAGGCTTTGATTATAACAGAGTGAATATGCTGCTGGCGATTCTGGAAAAACGTTTTGGCTTAGACTTTGGCATTTACGATGCTTATGTCAACGTAGTTGGTGGCATGAAGGTTAATGAGCCGGCGGCAGATTTGGCGGTAGCGGCAGCGCTTGTTTCCAGCTATCGTAACAGGCCTCTGCCTAAGGGCATCCTCGTCTTTGGCGAGGTTGGTCTTACAGGCGAGGTGCGCCGCGTCAGCGCGCCCGAGCGCAGGATTATGGATGGCATTAATCTGGGCTTCAGCAAATTCATTGTACCGGACAGCAAGCTGCAGCTGCCGTCTGTCAAGGCACAGATTGTGCGTGTCAAAACATTGGAGCAGGCGATTGCGGCTATGTTCGGTTAATTATAGATTAGTCAGATACAAAAAGCGCAGGCTGGTGAACAGTCTGCGCTTTCTTGTCTATACAGTGGGCAATCCTCATATACCGGCTGATGCTTATAATGCAAAAAAATCCCGGTACACTTCCCTCAAAATGTACCGGTAAAGCAATTGGTATAAGGAACAACATCCCAACAAATGTCTTAAGGTTATTATGGTTATATTATAAATTGTGCGACAATTTGTGGGCGTTGCCATAGCAACATTTTAACAGTTTGCAAGCGCTTTCTTTATTTACAAAACATCTCAGAAAAGAATAATTTTGTAAGTTTTGTAAGTGAAGCCGGATATCGCATAAAAGCGCAGTTTTAGGGACTTTTTCGCAGTTTTGAAAATCAGGAAAAATGTTGCGTGAGCAACAAAATTACTAAACGTTTACTTTAGTTACATAATATTTACATATGTATTTTAATTTGGGATAATAAGGATGTGGAATAACTAATATGAAATAGAAGGCTGGTGATAATATGGCAGTAAAAATGTTTGCACCGAATTATCATGATATACCGTTGTTTAAAGGCTTGGGCAGAGAAGAGATTAACGAGGTTCTGCATAAGTTTCATGGACTGATTAAGCATTTTCCTAAATCCGACTATATTTATCTGGCAGGTGACTGCATAGAAAATTTATGCGTTGTCATGGAAGGCACTGTTCAGATGATCAAAGAGGATATCTGGGGTGAAAAATCCATTATTGCCAATTTGAGCGCAGGCGATGTTTTTGCGGAAAACTACCTGGGCAAGCTGAGTGACCGCAGTGTGGTAAGCTATTTTGCGGCAAGCGACAGCGAGATTCTGATGCTTCCTTTGGGAAGAATGCTGTTCGACGGCAGCAATCACAATGAAACCAACAGACGCTTGATGTGCAATATCGTTTCGATTCTGGCAGACAATAATACACGCTTGATTGAGAAAACGGAAATCCTTTGCAAAAAGACCTTGCGCGGTAAAATTATGGCTTATCTTGAGCAGGAAGCCAAATACAATGGCAGTGACAAGTTTACTATTCCCTTTAACCGCACTGATCTGGCTAATTATCTTGATGCCGACCGCAGTGCTTTGACCAGGGAACTGGCGCGCATGCGTGCTGACGGACTTATCAGCTTTGAGAAGAATACATTTGAGATTTTGGAGCATTCTCATACGGAATAATAAGTATATATTTATTAAGAAAGGCACCGTGAAGGTGTCTTTTTTTATTGTCCTGAACAGTTGCTGAAATTAGTACCTGAACAGCTGAAAAACAGTGCTTAAGTAATTAAAATAAGATACGTAAGTTTATAAATAAAAATACAATAGAAATTATGAAATTTAGAAACTAAAATATGAAAAAGATTATGTAAAATATAATAAATTTGTTGCCTGGGCTACAGCGAAAAGATGGAAGAAAATGCTATCATAAAATCAACGGAAGAGCATATAAGATTTCATTGCTGTATGACTTTCGGAAAAAGATTAAAAGGAGGTATTGCTTATGTCCCCCGCAATCAAATGTTTAATTCTGTTAGCGGTAATTGCTTTGTTCTTTGTAACTGAAATTATACCCTTGGCAATTACTGCAATCGGCGGCGCTGTTGCCTGCGGCTTGCTGGGTCTGATTCCGGCCAAGCAGGTTTTCAGCGGTCTCTCTAATTCTACTGTAGTACTGTTTGCCGGCATGTTCGTGGTTGGCGCGGCAATGTTCTACACCGGTTTAGCTCAGGCTATCGGTGAAAAGGTAGTGCATATTTTCGGAACCGGTGAAAACAGCCTGATGCTTGGCTTAATGCTTGTCGGAACTGCTCTTTCTTCTGTTCTCTCCAACACCGGTACCTGCGCTTGTCTGATGCCGGTAGCACTTGGTATCTGTGCTGCTTCCAAAAACCCTGCGTCCCGCCAGCTGTTGCCGATGGCATATGCTTGCGGTTGGGGCGGCATTATTACTCTGGTAGGTACACCGCCTAATATTATCGGCAGTGGCGCTCTGACAGCTGCCGGTTTGCCGGGGTTCAGCTTCTTTGAATTTGCCTGGATTGGTATTCCTCTATCTGTAGCAGGTATTCTCTATATGCTGCTGATTGGCAAGTATCTGCTGCCGAAGGCAGAGCTTGATGCGGATCAGGAAATCGAACAGGAAATTGAAGCTACTACCCATGATAAGAAAAAGCAAATGATTTCCGGTATGATTCTGTTGGTCTGCGTAATCGTAATGGCCTTGGATTTTAAGTTTATCAGCTTGGAAATGACTGCTATTATCGGTGCTCTTGTATGCGTACTTACCGGTTGCCTGACTGAAAAACAGGCTTATTCCTCCATCGACTGGGTAACCATCTTCCTGTTTGCGGGTATGATGCCTGTGTCCACTGCAATGGATAAAACCGGCGCAGGCAAGCTGATTGCTAACTGGGCAGTGGGACTGATGGGCGGCGAACCTACACCGCTTATTGTAACGATAGTACTGTTTTCCATCTCCTGCTTCCTGACACAGTTCATGTCCAACACCGCTTCTGCTGCGTTGCTGTGCCCGATTGGTATAGCGATTGCTAAACAGCTGAATGCAGATCCCAAGGCTGTTGTAATGGCGATTGCTGTTGCTGCATCCTGCGCATTCGCAACTCCCGTTGGCACTCCGCCTTGTACTCTGGTGCTCGGTCCCGGCGGCTACAAATTTATGGACTATGTGAAATGCGGAACCGGTTTGGTGCTGGTATGCTTTGTTGTAAGCTTGATTGTTATTCCGATGGTATGGCCGTTCTTCCCTTAATGCTCCCATATTAGACGACACCCTGAATCAAACACTGGCAGAAAGGTCGCTGTTGCTGTAAAAGCGCAGCGGCCTTCTGCTGTTATATAGGCGGGAGAAGATGATAAAAATAAACGTGTTGACAGCCTATAATATGTCAAGATTTTTTAGTACCTAGACGCATAATAACGGTACGACAAGTACTAAAAATAACTTTAAAAAATTAAATAAATATAATGTAAGTAAAATCAGTTAAAATATTCTGAAAAACATACGAAAGTGTTGCTTAAGTCACATTATTGGCGAAGCTTTTACGTTAATATTAAGACAACGGGAATGTAGAAAAAACTCATAAAAAGTTATAATTATACATCTCGTGAATACTTACAAAAGGAGGAAACTATTATGTCCCCTGCTATTAAGTGTTTGATTCTGTTGGCTGTGGTTGCATTATTTTTCATTACCGAACTCATTCCATTAGCAATCACTGCTACTGCCGGTGCTATCGCCTGCGGTCTGTTGGGATTATTGCCTGCTAAGCAAGTTTTTAGCGGTTTATCTAACTCTACCGTAGTATTGTTTGCCGGCATGTTTGTTGTAGGTGCAGCAATGTTTTACACCGGTCTGGCGCAGTCCATCGGTAACAAGGTTGTACATCTTTGCGGAACCGGTGAAAACAGCCTGATGTTTGGTCTGATGATTGTCGGCACTGCACTCTCTTCCGTGCTTTCCAACACCGGTACTGCGGCCTGCCTGCTGCCTGTAGCATTAGGCATCTGCTCTGCAGCGAAGATTCCTGCTTCCCGTCAGTTAATGCCTTTGGCATTTGCCTGCGGCTGGGGCGGTATCATCACCATGGTAGGTACCCCGCCGAACATCATTGCAGTAGGTG
>ENA-OROM01000062-OROM01000062.1-human-gut-metagenome-genome-assembly--contig:-NODE-62-length-126067-cov-16.006095_pt1 | contig 126067 bp, 119 predicted proteins | sample MGYA00242129_ERZ509050 | MGnify/ENA primary metagenome ERZ509050 (study PRJEB26280, sample SAMEA2338701) | human gut metagenome | biome: human gut; feature: human-associated habitat; material...
GCCACTTTAGATAGCAGTATCTATTGGGGTTAAAGGTCGGAGGTGTAAACCGTTAGTACGACTGGGCAGTTACAAGCCCATGACCTTTAGGTCGTGGGTAGTTGACACAAAAATCTCTCCGGTAATGTCACTTTAAAATCTTTTGCCAGCGCGCGGAAATCCTCCGGCGTAATCGTCTGAAGCTTGTCCGAAACCACCTCGGCCGGATGATAATATCCATTGTCCATCAAGCTGATAATACCGTTTTTCGCCGCATAATTCAAGCAAAATTCGCTCGAACCGAACGTATAGGATTCCAGGCCGATGCCAAATACCTTGGACTCGAGGCACACATAAACCTTGAAGCGGTCATACGGAATCGATAAAATCTGATCCAGCGAATCCTTAAAACGTGCCCGCGGTCCGAGTCGGTCTGCTAGAATATCCTTATAGCCGTCCGGAATCCAGATGTTCATCACACAGGACTGCCCCAGTTCTTCTGCAAAATACCGGGAAATGCGGATACATGCCTGCCCGTGTCGAATCCAAAACCGGCGAATTTCTTCGTCCGGGATGGATAGCGTAAGCTTTGCTGCCTTTTCATGGGAGAAAAAAGTTGGGTTAAAATCGATTCCCATGTTTCTTTCTTTTGCATACTCGACCCATTTGTGATTGTGCTTCTGAAATGTCTGTGCTACAATAAAATGCGTATGGCCTGAAACAATTTTTTATACCGGAGGACGAAAATGAGCGGATTTTTTGGAGTAGCATCAAAAGAAGACTGTATTTTTGACCTGTTTTTCGGAACGGACTATCATTCCCATCTGGGAACAAGGCGTGCCGGAATGACGGTTTATCACCAAAAGGAAGGTTTTCATCGGGCAATTCACAACATTGAAAACACTCCTTTCCGAACCAAATTTGACAAAGACTTGAACAACTTAAGCGGACATCTCGGAATCGGCTGTATCTCCGACTATGAGCCTCAGCCCCTGCTGATCCGCTCTCACCATGGCACATATGCAATCATGACCATCGGCAAAATCAACAACATCGATACGATCGTCGATAAGATCATGAACTCATCCCCGACCCATTTCTTTGAATTGAGCGGCGGTGAAATCAACGCAACCGAAGCCGTTGCTGCTCTGATCAACCAGAAAGAAAACCTGATCGAGGGCATTCAGTACGCGCAGGATATCATCGACGGTTCCATGTCGATCGTCCTTTTAACCCCCAAGGGAATCTATGCAGCCCGCGACAAGCTGGGACGTACCCCGATTTCCCTCGGACGCAAGGAAGGTGCGCACTGTCTCGCTTTTGAAGGATTTTCCTATTTAAACCTCGGCTATCAGCCACTGCGGGAGCTCGGTCCCGGAGAAATCGTCATCATGACTCCCGAAGGGGTCCGCACGCTGGTCGCTCCAGGCAAAAAGATGAAAATCTGCACATTCCTCTGGATTTATTATGGATATCCCTCTTCCACCTACGAAGGTATCAGCGTGGAGCGCATGCGTTATAACTGCGGCGCTGCCCTCGCAAAAAGAGATGCCGGCACGATTCATCCCGATATCGTCGCAGGCGTACCGGATTCCGGCGTTGCACATGCCATCGGTTACGCCAATGAATCCGGTATTCCCTATTCCAGACCGTTCATCAAATATACGCCTACCTGGCCGCGTTCCTTTATGCCGACCATGCAGAGCCGCCGAAACCTCATCGCAAAGATGAAGCTGATCCCGGTTCATGACCTGATTCAGGACAGAAGCCTGCTGTTGATTGACGACTCCATTGTCCGTGGTACACAGCTGCGGGAAACAACTGAATTTTTATACCAAAGCGGTGCAAGAGAGGTACATATCCGTCCCGCATGTCCTCCCCTGCTCTATGGCTGTAAATACTTAAACTTCTCCCGTTCCTCTTCGGAGATGGATCTGATCACCCGCCGTGTCATTCAGGACATGGAGGGCACCGATAAGTATCCGAACCTCGAGGTTTATGCAGACCCCGAATCCGACCAGTATCAGGAAATGATCCGCCGGATCTGCAGCCAGTTAAAGTTCACAACCCTGCGCTACCACAGGCTCGACGATATGATCGAATCTGTTGGCCTGGACAAAGATAAGCTCTGCACCTACTGCTGGGATGGTCGAGAATGAAGCAAAAAAGAGAGCCGTAAGGCTCTCTTTTTTGCGCTACTTCTCAATTCCCTATGGGAATTGAGAAGGTTCCACTTTAAGGCGCTACTTCTAAATTTCCGCAGGAAATCTGAAAGGTTCCACTTTGGGGCGCTACTTCTAAATTTCCGCAGGAAATTCAATCACTTCCGGACATCGCTTCCAGCTTCTCCAACATCTCCCGATATTCTTTCGGGGAAATCCCATATTCCTTCCGAAATGCCCGGTAAAAAGCGGAATAATCCCGAAATCCAAACACCGGGTAGACGCTCGTGATCTTATCGCCGCTGCGGATGGCGCTTTTGCAGGCATCAAGCCTTTTTTTCAGAATATACTGATGTACGGAAATCCCCGTCTCATCCTTGAACACATGGGAAATATGATATTTGCTCACATGAAAGATGCGCGAAAGCTCGTTCAAATCAAGGTTTTCTTTTAAATGCTCTTCTATATAATCCATCATCATTTCATACAGTCCCTGCATCGCCCGCTCCCGGATCGGGTGCTCCTGTGCGTATGCCTCGCGATTTAAATGCAGCACAAGTTCACCAATACAGAGCGGAATCTTCGCATCCTTTCCAAACCTGTCCTGCCGCATCTCTTCTAAAAGTCGGAGCACCTTTGCCTGCGTTTCCCGAAATGCGATCTCCTCCTGATGCAGCACATATTCCTGACGCTTTGTCGCCCGCTCGATCAGATACCCATAGCTGTCTGACTGTTTTTGCAGCTGATCTGCATAACTACAGCTGATCCAGAACACAAACCGTCGGTACGGCTTATGTGGATTCTGGATGATCGCACAGTGCGGAATCTGAGGCGGAATCAGGATGATATCTCCGTACTTGAGCAAATAGGAACGCTCTCCGATCTTCATACAGACGTCCCCTTCCAGGAAAAAATAAAATTCATAATAATCGTGGGAATGCGTCCGCACCTCTGCCATCCCGCTATCGCTGTAATAATAAACTTCAAAATCCTGCGCCAGCATGTATTGGCGCGTGACAAATCTGCTCTCTAATTCTTTTTTCATAAGGCGTCCTTTCTGTAATACATCAAATTCTTTTACCACAAAACTAGCACGAAATCGCAACTTTTACAATATAGCCAACTTCTCTTACAATCGTCTTTCTGCTATAATGAGGCTATCATAGGAATGCATGATATTCAGACAGCAACCATTGAAAGGGGGAACTTTCTCATGCTACAGACAGGGGCACAGCTCTACACCGTCCGCAGCTACACACAGACGATCGAAGACTTTACCTGTACCATTCAAAAAATCGCTGACATCGGTTATAAAGCCGTCCAGCTTTCCGCCGTTTCCAAACAGATTAAGCCGGAGCAGATCCGTGAAATTTGCGACCGCGCGGGCATTTCCATTGTCCTGACCCACAGCGATCCCGAACGGATTCTGCACGATACCGACGCGCTCATCAAAGAGCACGATATCCTCGGCTGCAACTATATCGGTCTTGGCTGCATGCCGGACAAATACCGCACCAAAGAGTGGCTTTCCCACTTTATTTCCGATTTTAAAGAGCCTGCGAAAAAAATCGCGGCGGCAGGAAAGCTTTTCATGTACCACAACCATAACCTCGAGTTCGAAACTTTTGCCGCGGAAAATCTTCCAAATGCTGCGCCCAACCGCCGGATTTTGGAATATCTCCTCGAGGGCTTTGCACCGGATGAAATGGGAATCACGCTCGATACTTACTGGGTTGCGGCAGCAGGCGCTGACGTCTGTGACTGGATCTCGCAGATGAGCAACCGGATTCCCTGCGTCCACTTAAAAGATATGAAGGTAAAAAACTGGCAGCCGGTCATGGCTCCGGTTATGGAAGGCAACTTGAACTTCTCCGCTATTTTCCATGCGCTGGAAGCTTCCAACTGCAAATATATGCTCGTTGAGCAGGATGACTGCTATGGGGAAAGCCCCTTCGACTGCTTAAAGACCAGCTATGAAAATCTGGCAAATGCTGGCTACCGCTAAATCAGACTTTCATCCGGCAGCAAATGCCTACTGCCGAATCTGAATCGACACAGGCGAATTTTGCATTACCGAAATTTCTGTATCAAGAGGAGGTACTTATGAATCAGGTAAAACTTGGCATCATCGGACTTGGAAATATGGGCAGTGGCCACTGCAACAACATCCTCGCCGGACTGACGCCCGAAATCAAACTGACCGCCGCTGCAGACCTGCGGCAGTCCAGACGCGACTGGGCAAAGGAGACGCTGCCCGATGACGTCGTTCTTTTTGAAAACGGCGACCAGCTGATCGAATCCGGTCTGTGCGACGCCGTTATCATCGCAACGCCCCACTACGAGCATCCGCGCCTTGCGATCCTCGCATTCGAACACGGGCTTCATGTCATGAGTGAAAAGCCCGCAGGCGTTTATACCAAGCAGGTTCGCGAAATGAACGAAGCTGCCATCCGCTCCGGCAAAGTGTTCGGCATGATGTTCAACCAGCGCACCAACTGCGTTTACAGAAAGATGCATGAAATGGTACAGAGCGGCAAATACGGTCAGATCAAGCGCGTCAACTGGATCATCACCGACTGGTACCGCACACAGGCTTACTATAACTCCGGCGGCTGGCGCGCAACCTGGGACGGCGAAGGCGGCGGCGTGCTGTTAAACCAGTGCCCGCACAACTTAGACCTCCTGCAATGGATCTGTGGACTTCCCTGCCGCGTCCGCGCCTTCTGCCACAACGGCAAATGGCACCAGATCGAGGTCGAGGACGACGTAACCGCTTATCTCGAATTCCCGAATGGCGCAACCGGCGTTTTCGTCACGACCACGGCAGATGCTCCCGGCACGAACCGTTTTGAAATCACTTTGGAACGCGGCAAGCTCGTAGCAGAGCATGACAACCTGACGTTCTTCGAGCTCGAACAGAACGAACGTGACTTCTGCTTTACGGCAACAGGCGGCTTCGAACAGCCCGCCGGACATGAGGTCACAATCGAACTGGACGGCAAAAATCCGCAGCATGTCGGCGTATTGAACGCTTTTGCAGGCGCGATCCTGCGCGGCGAACCGCTCGTTGCAGACGGGACCGAGGGGATCCGAGGTCTGGAGCTTTCCAATGCGATGCATCTTTCCTCCTGGACAGACCAGACGGTTACCCTACCGATCGACGAAGCGCTTTTCCTTGAAAAATTAAATGAGCACCGCAAAGTCTCCAAAGTCAAAACCGAAGTGACCGAAGCGACGTTCGACACCTCTGACAGCTATGGAAGCAAGGTTTCGGACGATACTGACAAAGGAGGCGTAAACGCATGAAAACCTGTCTGGTTGGCTGCGGCGGTATTGCCGCCGTACACGGCAGCGTCCTGACCTCCGGCATTGATACGGAATTTGTCGCTGCCGCCGATATCAAACCCGAAAAAGCGCAGACTTATGCGGAAAATTTCCATACCAAACCCTATCCGTCCCTCGAAAGCATGCTTGAAGCAGAAAAACCGGATGTCCTGCATATCTGCACGCCGCACTATCTGCACGTTCCAATGACGATTTATGCCCTGGAACGAAATATCAACGTCTTTATGGAAAAGCCGCCTGCGATCTCTTTTGACCAGCTCGAAGAACTGAAAAAAGCTGCTGCAAAATCTGAGGCACAGCTCGGCTTCTGTTATCAGAACCGCTATAACGCCAGCATCCGCGCGGCAAAGGATCTGATCGACTCCGGCAAAGCCGGAAAAGTCCTCGGTGCACGTGCGTTCGTAACCTGGTGCAGAGGCGCAGCTTATTATACCGAAAGCGGCTGGAGAGGCAGCTTAAAAACCGAGGGCGGCGGCGTTTTGATCAACCAGTCCGTCCACACACAGGATCTGCTCTGCTTTTTGCTCGGCGACCCGACTACGGTCGATGCAACGATGACCAACCACCATTTAAAAGACGTAATCGAAGTCGAGGATACGCTCGAAGCCTATATTGACTTTAACGGCGTCCATGCAAGCTTCTATGCGACGACCTCCTACTGCGCAGACATCGCACCGCTGATCGAAATCGCCTGCGAAAATATGACAATCCGCGTGGAAGACCCGCACGTCACGGTATATCCCAAAAACGCTGCGCCTTATCAGCTTTCCGTCGAAACGCTGGCCCCGATCGGCAAGAGCTACTGGGGCACCGGACACACCGCATGCATTTCGGATTTCTATCAGTCATTGCGCGACAACCGGCGCTTTAGCTTAAACCTGGAAACAATGGAGCCGAGCATCCGGCTGATGCTTGGAACGTATGAGTCCGCCCGCAGCGGACACAGTGTAACACTCATCGAACAATAGAATGCACGCTGTCTCTCCGCCCCACACAACAAAAAACAACGAGGTAACCCGTCATGAACACACAACATAAACTGCTCTCTTCCTGCCCGGTCAGCTGCTTTGCTGACGAAATCGCGGAATCCTTAGACCGTCAGATCGAAGTGCTTTCCCGGCTCGGCATTTCCTACGTCGAGCTGCGCAGCGCGGACGGCATAAATGTATCCGATTTTACGATGAATTTTGCAAAAGAGGTAAAGAAAAAGCTCGATCAGGCAAATATCCGCATTTCCGCCATCGGCTCTCCGATCGGCAAAATCGGAATTGACGATGATTTCGATGCGCACCTGCAGAAGCTTTCCCATACGGAACAAATGGCAGACATCTTCGAAACGCCCTATATCCGTATGTTCAGCTTCTATATCCCGGAAAACTATGCTGCGGCAGACTGCCGCTCCGAGGTGCTTTTCCGGACGGAGGCGATGGTTGCAGAGGCTGCGCATAACAATATCACCCTGCTGCATGAAAATGAAAAAGGTATTTACGGCGACAACGCATCCCGCTGCCTCGACCTGATGCAGCAATTTGCAGGAAAGCACTTCTCCTGCACGTTCGACTTTGCGAACTTTATCCAGTGCGATCAGGATCCGTTAGAGGCTTATGAAATGCTCTCCCCCTATATTTCCTATGTCCACGTCAAGGACGCGCTCTTTGCTACCGGCGAAGTCGTTCCGGCAGGCACAGGCGACGGACATCTGCCGGAAATTTTCCAAAAGCTCGACGCTTCCGGCTATCACGGCTTTTTAAGCCTCGAGCCGCATTTAGCCAATTTCAGCGGTCTTGCAGCATTAGAACACAACGCTGCGATTCGCACCGAAAACAACACGGAAAAGGCGTTCTGCGTTGCCTGGGAGGCATTCCAGAAGGTGCTGGGATAACATCAAAGAGCTGCCCATACGGCAGCTCTTTTTCGTGGCATCTTATCTCACAGAATTAAACCTGTATTCCTCCTTGATCCGGCGAAGTCTATCTGCAGTTTTCTTAATAGATTTTAATGTCTTTTAAGAATACTTCATCCCTCGCCGCAGTGATCTGTACCTGAATCTGACAGATGCGGTCTTCCATGTCGTTGATCAGCGGGTTCTGCTCACCGAAGGGATTCTGCAGCTGGCAGATTTTGCGGTTTCCGATGACAGTGCCCTGATACAGCGGATACTGATTACCGCTGCCGGACTGCGCCGTAATCCGAAAGCCCTCTACGCGCTGACCCTTGGTCAGATCTTCCCGCAGCGAAACATAGCGGATCTGGGCGGTGGGTTGCTTTAAGGAAATCGTATAGACCTTCTGCGTTTTGGGACTTTCCTCTTCCCGGATTTTGACATCCAGCTCAGTGCCGAACTCTTCTTGCAGCAGCGCGCCGAACTCTTTGAGACGCTTTACGTCCCGCTCATCAATCCGTCCGTCTGTGTTAGGCGGCAAATTCAGATGCATACACGCATTCGACCCGACACTTCCCAGATAGGTAGTAAACAGGCGTTCCAGGGAGTGCGGCTCCTCTTCCAGATGCCAGAACCAGCCCGGACGGATAGACATGTTGATCTCCGTAGGCGTAAAGGTCAGACCCTTCGTGTAGAGAATATACGGCATCGTTCCTAACTCCTGTTCGGTATTGTAAATCCAGGAAAGGCTTCCTTCCTCCGCCATCGGTCCGGGACCCGTCTGCACCCTGCCCAAATGACACAGTTCGGACGGGATGACCGCCCATTCGGAATGTCTCGGTTTACCGGCTTCGTTGCCGCACCACCGGATGTCCGGTCCGAAATCGTTAAAAATAACCGCATTGGGCTGATATTTCCGGATCAGCTCAATATAACGAGGAAAATCGTATACCTGTTTTCTGCCGTTTAGACCTTCTCCGCAGGCGTTGTCAAACCAGACATAAAAGATGTCGCCGTACTCTGTCAGAAGCTCCGTCAGCTGGTTGCAGAAATAGTCGTTATATTCCGGCGTCCCGTAGCAGGAAGCGTTCCGATCCCACGGAGACAGATAAAATCCGAACTTGATGCCGCCCCTTTTACATGCTTCGGCAGCTTCCCGGACAACGTCTTTTTTGCACGGGCTGTTTTTCACGGAATGCTCCGTATATTTGGAAGGCCAAAGGCAAAAACCGTCGTGATGCTTTGCTGTCAGCACCATTCCCTTCATGCCTGCTGCCTTGATCGCTTCCACCCACTGATCGCAGTCCAGATTTTCAGGATTAAAAATAGATTCCGGCTCGGTTCCCTCTCCCCATTCCCGATTCGTAAAGGTATTTACTCCAAAATGAATAAACGCATAGCTTTCCAGCTCATACCAGTCCAGCTGGCGCTTCGACGGCACAACATGGGCCGCCTCCTGTAAAAATTGAATCATTCCGTTTCTCCCTCTGTAATTTTATGTTTCATTCACTTCTGCTCTATTATACAGGCTGTTTGACATTTGCGTACTTTCTTTTTTAAGATTTCCATCTGTCCGATGCCACAGATTTTCCCTTCTTTCAAAACAGGCACTGCATCGACTGCGGTGCCTGCTTCCCGCAATCATTACAAAATCAGCCCCAGTTCCTATCGTTCCAGATAAGAACCGGGGCTGTTCTCTCCTTACACTCTTACGATGTAATCGTTCTTTCTCGGCTTTGCCTCCGGCAGCGGACCGTCCGCATAGCCTAAGATACAGCAGGCAACGCCAGCATAGGTATCTGCAATTCCCCATTCTTTCATCAGTGCTTTGCCTTCTGCGCTTTCAAACATCTCCTTTGCGCGGTTGATCCAGCAGGAGCCAAGCCCGACTGCATAAGCAGCAAGCATCAGATTGCCCATCACGAGCGAACCGTCCTGCAGCCATGTTCCGGCATTTGTATCTGCAAAAACGATCACTACAGTAGGCGCTCCATAAAACGGATCGGAATCTGCTCCCATAACCGCCCCGTTCATTTTGGAAAGCTTTGCAATCAATTCAGGCTCCTGAACCACAACCATCTTCGCAGGCTGACGTCCCATCCCGGACGCCGCATAAGTTCCAGCCTCCAGAACTGCATCCAGCTCTTCCTTCGAAATTTGTTCTTTCCGATAAGAACGCACGCTTCTGCGTTCTTTGATACTCATCAGTGTTTCCAGTTTCATACTATCCTCCATTCCGCAGGCGCTTTGCGCCGAAGGAATCGCGAGCAGAAGTTCCAGTTCTGCTCTGTGATCCTAGCTACTTTGTGACGCCTGCGGCACAAATAGCTGTGAGAAAATAAGCGATCACGCTTATTTTTCTCACTATCCTCCATTCATTTTTACTTATGCCAAGCTTGAATTACAGCTAAGTTCATGGTACGATATTTAAGATTCAAAATCAAGCGGTTCCTGAACTCAGGTTTGTTTGATGCATACTACAGAAAAGGATTTCTTACCTATGATTAAAGATTTATTTTCCCAGAAACAGACCCTTTCTTTTGAGGTATTTCCTCCCAAGAAGGACGACGAATTTACAAACGCGCAGAACGTCCTGCATCAGCTTTCCGAGCTGCAGCCGGATTTTATCAGCGTAACCTACGGCGCAGGCGGCAGCCGTTCCAAACGCACGGTGGAGCTGGCTTCCTTCATCCAGAACAGTCTCCACATTCCGGCAGTTGCCCATATGACCTGTGTCGGCTCCTCCAAAGAGGACATTCTCACCGTTACTGATGACATGAAGCAGGCGGGTCTTTCCCATGTACTGGCACTTCGCGGCGACAGACCGACCTGGATGGATGATGCACAGTTTGAAAACCGTGCTTTTGCCCATGCTTCTGATCTGACTCGCTTCTTAAAGGAGCATACCGATCTGGAAGTCGCAGGCGCATGCTATCCCGAAAAGCATTTCGAAGCAGAAAGCCTTGACAGCGATATTGCTTACCTGAAAGAAAAGCAGGAAGCAGGCGCAGCGTTTTTCATCACTCAGCTGTTCTTTGAAAATGACAGCTTCTACCGTTTCCTGGAAAAGAAAAACCATGCAGGCATTACGCTTCCGGTCTGTGCAGGCATCATGCCGATCACTTCCGCAAAGCAGCTCGGCACGACAGTAACCCTCTCCGGCTCTTCCGTTCCGAAAGAGCTGGCCGACATCATTGCGACTTACGGAGAAAACCCGGAAGACATGAGAAAAGCCGGTATCGATTATGCGATCCGCCAGATCCTCGACTTAAAGCAGCACGGTGCAGACGGCATCCATATTTATTCCATGAACAAGCCTAAGACAACACGCACGATCGTGGAAGCGATCCGATAAGAAGGAACCTTCTAAATTCCCTAACGGGAATTCAGAAGTAGCGCAAAAAAAGAGAGCCTCCCGGCTCTCTTTTTTTGCTTCATTCCCACTCTGTATCGGAGATTTCTACTTTTTTATCCCGCAGCATCAAATCTGCCACTGCTTCCTTTGCGGGCTTTCCGCCGAACAGCACCAGATTGACCTGCTCGATGATCGGCATCGATGTTTCGTACTTGTGTGCCAGACCCAGGGCTGCCTTTGCAGAATACACTCCCTCAACGACCATCTTGACTTCGTTCATGGCCTCTTCCATCGTGTATCCTTTTCCGATCAGGATGCCTGCGCGACGGTTTCGCGAATGCATGCTGGCACAGGTTACAATCAGGTCGCCGATTCCGCTCAGTCCAAAGAACGTCTCACGGCGCCCGCCCATCGCAGTGCCCAGGCGTGCAATTTCCGTGATACCTCGCGTAATCAGTGCAGCCTTGGTGTTATCGCCGTATCCTAAGCCGTCTGCAACGCCCGCTGCCAGCGCAACGACATTTTTAAGCGCTGCACCCAGCTCGATACCAAGCACATCCGGGCTTGTATACACGCGGAATACCGGGTTCATAAAAATGCCCTGGATTTTTTCCGCAATTTCTTTTTTCTTAGAACCGACAACGATCGTCGTAGGGATTCCCTTGCCCACCTCTTCTGCATGGGACGGACCGGAAAGTACTGCCACCTCCGCCTGCGGAACCTCTTCTTCAATGATCTGAGAAAGCGTCATCAGTGTGTTTTCTTCCACGCCCTTTGCAACGTTTACGATGATCTGTCCCTGTGCTGCCACATCCTTTAACTGATGCGCCGTGCTTCTGGTAAACGGGGACGGAACTGCCAAAACGAGCAGATCCATACCCTCCACAGCAGCCTTTAAATCTGTCGTGAATACCACACTGTCATCCAGAATGACTCCCGGCAGCTTGGAGGTCTGTTCATGCTTTTCCTGCAGCATCGTAATCTCATCTGCAAGTGCGCTCCAGACCGTTACCTGATGTCCGTTATTTGTCAAAAGCCAGGTCAACGCAGTGCCCCAGCTGCCGGCACCGATCATACCGATTTTTGCCATAGTTATTTTACCATCCTACTCTAATTTATATCTGCTTTGTTTCTTAGTTCAGCGCTTCTTTATTTTTCTTAAAAAGATAGGTCTTGCGTTCTGTACCGGAAAGCAGACGTTTGATATTCTCCCGGTGCTTCCAATACGCCATTGCCGTCAGAAACGCCGCGATCACATACATCTCAATCCGGTGTCCGACCGGCATGGAAAACAGATCCATCTGTCCCATAATCACCATCTCGATCAGGAATCCTGCATAAACCAACAGGGAACCGAGGGAAACATAATGCGTCAGCAGGAAGGTACCGAAAAACAGGATCACACCCATTGGGATAAATGCCGGATGGATCGCCAGGATCAGGCCTGCTGTCGCAGCAATGCCCTTGCCGCCCTTAAAGCCTAAATAAAACGGATAGTCGTGTCCCAGAATCGCACCGAGTGCCGCATACATCGCAAGCAGATAATACATATCCTCATGTACACCGCCAGCAAACAACAAGCGCACTGCTGCGATTGCCAGGATACATTTTAAAATATCTCCTGCCAGTACGATCAGTCCTGCCTTTGTACCGAGCACGCGCAGCGTATTTGTCGTTCCCGCATTGCCGCTTCCGTAATTGCGGATATCGATTCCATGCAGCTTTCCATAAATATAGGCAGTCTGAAACAGACCAAACAGATAGCCGATGGCTACACAGACCAGACGTTCCATCATTCGTTATTCTCCTTCCTCTCTCTGATAATAAATTTCAGAGGTGTTCCGCGGAACCCAAACGCCTCGCGGATTTTATTTTCTATATATCTCGTATACGAGAAGTGCATCAGCTCTTTGTCGTTGACGAAAATAACAAATGTCGGAGGCTTTACCGATACCTGCGTAATGTAATACAGCCGCAGGCGCTTTCCCTTGTCCGTCGGAGGCTGCTGCAATGCAACCGCTTCCGCCATAATTTCATTCAATACGCCCGTTGCAACCCTCAGCGCATGGTTCTCAATGACTGCATCGATCGTCTCAAACAGCTTGGGCAGACGCTGCCCGGTCAGTGCAGAAATGAAAATAATCTCTGCATACGGCATAAAGGAAAGGGTGTTTCGGATCTTTTCCTGGAAACGATAAATCGTCTTATCATTTTTCTCGATGGCGTCCCACTTGTTGACCGCAATGATCATGCCCTTGCCCCGCTCATGAGCAATTCCGGCAATCTTGGCATCCTGCTCGGTCACGCCCTCTTCCGCATCGATGACAAGCACGACGACATCGGCGCGCTCTACCGCGCTGACGGTGCGAACGATCATATAACGCTCCAGCTCTTCTTTAATTTTATTTTTGCGTCGAAGACCTGCCGTATCAATGAAGATGTACTCTTTTCCGTTATGCACTACCTCGGTATCCACCGCATCCCGCGTTGTACCTGCAATATTGGAAACGATCACCCGATTTTCACCGATCAAGCGGTTAATAATGGACGATTTGCCGACATTCGGTTTTCCGACAATCGCAATTTTCGGACGATCATCCTCCTCTTCCATCTCTGCATCTTCAGGGAAATGACGTACAACTTCGTCCAGCATATCGCCGATCCCCATCCGGTTTGCCGCAGAGATCGGCCACGGATCACCGATTCCCAAATTATAAAACTCATAGACATCCGCCATGTATTTCTGGAAGCTGTCTACTTTGTTGACCACCAAAACCACCGGCTTGTGGGAACGGCGCAGCATATCCGCTACCTTGGAATCTGCATCCACCAATCCCTGCTTGACATCTACCATAAACAGAATCACGTCCGCTGTGTCGATGGCGATCTGTGCCTGCTCCCGCATCTGGGACAAAATGATGTCCCCGGAATCCGGCTCGATACCGCCGGTATCAATCAGGGTAAAATTTTTATCCAACCACGAAATGTCCGCATAAATACGGTCTCTTGTAATGCCCGGTGTATCCTTTACGATGGAGATCATCTCTCCCGCCAGTGCGTTGAACAGTGTCGATTTTCCGACATTGGGTCTGCCAACTACTGCAACGATTGGCTTTCTTTTTCTTGCCATATATGCTCCTTTCCTTATAACGGACAACATTTCTCCCGCCTGTCCTTTGGCAATGCGCTGATTTTTCTAAACTGCACAGCTGCAATTTCCGGACTGGGGTTAAAATTCGCCCAGCAAACTTTCCGTAAAATCATATCCGCTTGATTTTACAATATTCACGGGTACTTGTAAAGCGCTGGAAATATCCTCAACCGTATAGTCGTCCAACAGCACCCTTTCGCCGCTTCGAAGGACGTTGATCGGCAACAGCAGCTCTTCGCCCAGATGCTCGCCCTTTAACTGCGCCATGATATCCTGTCCTGTTAAAAGCCCTGTTACCGTAATCCGTTCCCCAAAAAAGTCGTTGCGGATCGGATGCACATGGACGCAGAGCCCCGGAAATTCTTCCTCCATCCGTCTCGCCATCCGTTCGATATAGGGTGCGACAATTCTGCCGGTTACTGTAGAAATTTCCCGCTTTCTGTGATTCCAGCGCTCCATCGCGCCGCTTTTTCGAAGCTGCCGCAGGGAATCTTCAAATTCTTCCAGCAAAAGCCGTATCATGCCGACACCGTTTTCCAGCTGCAGATACCCATCGTAGTTATCCTCGTCCGGAATCTCCTCTTCCGCTAGGATATACCATTCGTCGCTGGCATGGATAAAATGCAGACCGTACTCTGGAAAAAGCTTTTCCTGCCATTTGTGGATCGTCGCAAGCACCTGCTGCGCCTCTTCTTTTGTAAAGGGCTCCAGAGGATACAGCCCCTCCCGGTATTTCGACAGTCCAACCGGCACAACCGACACGCTGCGCAGATGCGGCAAATATTTCGACATGTCGGAAATGCTGCGTTCCAGCTCTGCACCGTCGTTGACTCCCTTACATAAAACGATCTGACCGTTCATCTCGATGCCCGCCTCGTAAAAGCGATCAACCTTTTTGAGCGCGTCGCCTGCAAAACGGTTGTGCAGCATCATGCAGCGCAGCTCCGGATTTGTGGTCTGAAAGGAAATATTGATCGGAGACATATGATATTTGATCACACGTTCCACATCCTTGTCAGACATGTTTGTCAGCGTCACATAGTTGCCCTGCAAAAAGGAAAGACGCGAATCGTCGTCTTTAAAATACAGTGTTTCCCGCATTCCCTTCGGCATCTGGTCGATGAAACAGAAAATACATTTGTTGCTGCAGGAACGGTAATCGTCCATCAGTCCGTTTTCAAACTCGACCCCCAGATCCTCCGCGTAATCCTTATCGATCTCCAACAGCCATTCTTCCCCGGACGTCTTGGCGATCAGCACCTCCACATACTCTTCCTCGATCATATATTGATAATCAAAAATATCTTCTACCGTTTCACCGTTGATCTCCAGCAGGCGATCTCCGGGTTCTATCCCCATCTCCTCTGCGATGCTGTCCGGTTTTACAGTTTTAATCAAATGCCCTTTTTGCTTCTTCATGAACTATCCTACTCCTGCATGCTTTCTGATCGGAAATTCTTCTTTTTTTGAATCCAATTCCTGTACCTTCCTATTTTACTAGAAAAATCCCGCTCTGTCACGAGAAATTTCTTGACGCGCCAACAGGCGGATGATATAAATGAAAGGTAAATGTACTGTCTGATGAATTCCATCAGGATATAATGGAGGAAAATCAAATGCCTAATTTACGCGAACTGGAAAATGCACTTCCCGTTGGCCCTCTGAAAATCATTGCGTTAAACTCCGCAGAGAAGCTCGGCAGAAATGTCAATGATTATCTCGTAACATTCCGCAGAAATATGCGCAAGACCGTACATGACGATCCTGCATTCCGCGGCTATATCGAAAACAACTATCTGGTTGACGCCAGCTGCCCACGTTTCGGCAGTGGGGAAGGCAAGGGTGAACTACACGAATCCGTCCGCGGTACCGACCTCTATCTTCTGGTCGATGTCTGCAACCATAGCCTGACCTATTCTTTAAACGGCTATACCAACCATATGTCTCCCGATGACCATTATCAGGACTTAAAAAGAATGATTGCCGCTGTAGAAGGTAAGGCAAAGAGAATCAATGTCATTATGCCCTTCCTGTATGAAGGCCGTCAGCACAAAAGAAGCGGCCGTGAATCTTTGGACTGCGCCTATGCACTGACAGAGCTCGCTGAAATGGGCGTTACCAACTTTATCACCTTCGATGCGCACGACCCCAGAGTACAGAACGCAACCCCTCTGTGCGGCTTCGATAACTTTACCCCTCCGTATCAGTTCATGCGTGCCCTGCTCGACAACGTGCCGGATCTCATCATCGATAAGGATCATATGATGGTTATCAGCCCGGATGAAGGTGCACTCGACCGTACCACTTATTTTGCAAATGTGCTCGGCGTCAACATCGGTATGTTTTATAAGCGCCGCGATTACTCCGTGATCGTAAATGGCAAAAATCCCATCGTTGCACATGAATTCTTAGGAGATAATATTGACGGCAAGGATATTGTGATCGTCGATGATATGATTTCCTCCGGCGGAAGTATGCTTGATACCGCCCGTCAGTTAAAGGAAATGAATGCAAGACGTGTCTTCATCTGTACGACCTTCGGTCTGTTCACAGACGGCATGGCTGCATTCGATGAAGCCTATGAAAAGGGATGGTTCGACAAGGTAATCACCACCAACCTCACCTACCAGATTCCCGAACTGCTCTCCCGCCCTTACTACATCGAAGCGGACATGAGCAAGTTCCTGGCATCAATCATCGACTTCATGAACCACGATGTTTCCATGTCCAACGTCCTGACTCCTACCGAGAAGATCCGTACAATTCTGGAAAAATACAACAAGCGGGAATCTTATTTATAAAAGTGTACAAGAAAAGAGCGAACCACTGCAAGGTGCAGAATGGTTCGCTCTTTTTTTGTTCATGACAATAGAATGCTCGCAGGCGTGCATTCTATTGTTTGCTGTCCACTACGTTCCAAAATCAGTCAGAGTTTACTTCATCACCATCTCTGCATCTGCAGGAAGCTCAAACGGCAGTTTTCCGGGCTTTTGCTGATACCAGAACGCCACAGAGGTATAATCATCGTATCTCGGTCCTGTCCAGCCAAGGTTGTCCATTGTCATCTTAAAACTCTTCGAAAAATAAACCGGATCTTTTACATGGAAGCGGTAAAGCAAAAAGCGCTGCTGCTGGTTGTAAAACTCTTCGTTATCGCCAAGGATCGCATATAATCCGGTATACAATCCGGAGAAGGTCTGATATTTGTTCAAAATAATATCATTTCCGAATCCGTAAGATCCGCAGAAATAATCCTCCGTACCGGTATAATTCATGGAAGGGTATTTCGCACCATCAATATACATCTTGATCTCGCCTTCTACCCAGCAGGTGTTGTTGCCATTCATGCCGGAGGAAAAACAAACACCGGCAAACATTCCGGGACCCTCAACGTTGTCCAGCACAGTATAGGAACGTCCTTTCTGCACCGGATGCTCCTGTCTGTAAACTGCATGGAAATATCCGCTGTCCTCCGGAATTTCCCCGTGCCAGCCGGAAATCATATAAAACAGCGTCTGCTTCTGCTCTCCTCTGTTTTCCATTGTAATTTTACAATGCTTGTAAAAAGGCATCTCCCAGTAGCTGTTATAGCCGCGTCCCGGTGCAGTCAGCATCGTCGCAGCGTTCAATACAACATACTTTCCATCCCTGTCCTTGAAATTCTCATCATAAGCACATCCGAAAAATGCGGAAATCGGTGCTTCTACCGAAGGGAACTCCTCATTATCCCAATAGATTCTCATCACAAAGGAATGTCCCACATAGCCGGTAAACCAGATATGCGTAATCATACCCGGTCCGTCGGTATCGCATAAAACAACCGTTTCTCCCGGCTCAATGTCGATACAGGGACGCAATTTTTCGCAGTCCTTTGCATGCGTGCCGCCTTCTCTGGTTCCTGTTGGATTCTCTGCGGAAAACCCAAAACTCTCTCTCTGCCTGATCTGAAAAAGTGATGTCTCCATATCAAAATCTCCCTTTCGCTGCTCTTTTGTATTCCTTTTCCGTTTTACAGCTTATGCTTATTATATCTGATTTGCTCTTATCTGAAAAGGGATAACTTGCATTTCAAAATCGAAAATTTGCAGGAAAACAGCAAAATCTATCGTTTTAAAAAGGACACGGAAAACTCCTTTGCAAAACACCTCCGGACGAGTTATACTGAAAGAAAAACGGGAGTGTCATACATGGACCAGAATGAATCCAAAATGCAGATCGCAGTACTGATCGATTCAGAAAACGTCAGTTCCAGATATGCATCTATCATTTTTAATGAAATCGAAACCTACGGCTTTGCCACTTATCGCCGCATCTACGGTAACTGGACAAAAAATAACGGCTGGAGTGAAAATATTCTTCTGGAGAATTCCATCACGCCGATTCAGCAGTTTAACTATACCTCGGGCAAAAATTCTTCCGACATGACGATGGTCATCGACGCGATGGACATCCTCTATTCCGGCAATGTAGACGGTTTCTGTCTCGTCACCAGCGACAGCGATTTTACCCGGCTCGCCATGCGCCTGCGGGAAGCCAATATGTACGTGATTGGTATGGGAGAATCCAAAACCCCTGCCGCCCTCACAAAAGCGTGCAACAAATTCATCCATCTGAATCTGATTTTTGAAGCAAGTGTTACCCTTTCCGAAAGTCAGACCGCCGAACTGCATGAAGACTTTTCCTCCGACCGCAGCGTCAAAGCCAATGCAGTCACCCCGATCGCTGATATCGAAGAAGCCATCATTTCTGTCATCAACGATAATGAAAACAAGGGGAAACTCACCTATATGGGAGAAATCGGCAGCCGTTTAAACAGCAAATTCACCGATTTCGATGTCCGCAACTACGGATATACCAAGCTCTTGACATTTATTCAGGACAAATGTGCCAAGCTCGAGCTGGTGAAAGAAAATTCCTCTTATTATGTGAAAGTCCGCGAAATAAACAATGTTTCCGAAATGCAGAAGGAAGTAACGGATCTCATTGAGAAAAGCGGCGGCAGTGTGGATAATCTCTCTGTCATCTACGACTGCCTGAAAAAGAAGCATCCGGACTTTGACCTAAAGGATTACGGCTACAGCCGCCTGTCCAGCTTCTTACGCAGCATGGGCAATATTTCCGTCCGTGGAAACGCTGTTACCCTAAAGGATGCAGCAAGGCAAAAGACTCGAAAAAAACAAAATAATAGAATGCACGTTTCGCGGATCTTCTATTGTCACGAACTATGAGAAACACGCTCCGCGAGTTTCTCAAGTTATCGCGGCAGTCGCCAAGGTCTCGTGCAAGCACGGACTTTGGCTCGTTGCACGCGTAAATAAAAAAGTCCGGCAAAATGCCTTGGGAATTTTCCCATCTGCATTCTACCGGACGTTTTTCAGATCGTCTCAGGCTTCTTGAACGGATTCTGCGATCCGCTCTCTAATATAACTTTCCAGGAAATCCGCCGTCTTTTCAATCCCCATCCGGCTGCTGTTGATGCTCAGATCATAATTACGGGAATCTCCCCATTTTCCCTTTACGTAATAGTTGTGGTACATCTTACGCTGGCGATCCTGCTTTTCGATCATATTCTTCGCTTCTTTCTCCGTCAGGTTGTGAAGCTTCATAATACGCGCAGTCTTGACCGGAATATCGCCCAGCACGAAAATCGTGATCAATCCCGGGGTTCCTGCAAGTTTTGTTTCCGAGCAGCGTCCTACAACGACAAAGGATTCTCCCTCATCTGCTTTTTTCTTCAGATACTCGAACTGCATCTGCGCGATATTTTCTTCTGCAGAGGTCGAATACTCCCTTACCCTTCTGGAAAACAGGATGTTTCTGGGCACTTCATCATAACGGTGCAGCGTTTTGGCATCTACGTTTCTCTCCTGCGCAATAGATTCCAGAATATTGCTGTCGTACAAAGGCAGATCAAACCTTTTTGCCAGAGTCTCCGCAATCACATGACCGCCGCTTCCAAATTCCCGTCCTACAGAAATAATCAGCTGTTTCTTCATACACATACCCCTCCGTTACCCCTTATTTTTTTCGTTTCGGAGAATTCAGTTTTGCCGCAGGCAAAAAACTCCCTCCGTCAAAACTGGATTCTGCTTTTAGAAATATCTCAGGAAAATGCAAACCATCGAAATCGAAATGACAATGATCGTCGCAGGTGCCGCATATTTACAGTAATATCCCCATCCAATCGGATAGCCTTGCTTGGTCGCGACGGAAATTCCAACAACGTTTGCAGATGCGCCAATCGGTGTTGCGCTGCCGCCGATATCGGTTCCCATGGAAAGTGTCCACGCCAGCGTAGTCAAATCTATGCCCTGCAGCGCCGACAGCGTCTGGATGACCGGAATCATCGTCGCAGCAAACGGAATATTGTCAACAAATGCACTTGCAATTGCGGATATCCAGAGAATAATCGCGCACATCAGCATGCCGTTGGAGCCGCTCAATTTACTGATCAGACCGGCGATTTCTTCCAGTACGCCCGTCTGCTCCAATCCGCCGACTACAACAAACAGACCAATAAAGAATAAAAGCGTCTTATAGTCTACTTTGGAAAGCAGCTCTTTTGCATCCTTATACTGTGTCACAAGTGTCAAAATCGCAATAAACGTACCGATAAACGCAACGGTCAGCCCCGTCTGCGCATGGGTTACCAAAAGGACAACTGCCAGCAGGAAAATGACACAGCTCTTTGCAAACTCACCTTTATCTGTAATCGCTTCCTTCGGATCGGGATAAGAAGTAATCTGAACCGCTGCACCCTGTCCGGCCAGTTCCTTATGGAAGCATAAGTAAAAATAAATCACGATGACAATAAGCGATATCAGAGCGATAAAGCCGGTGTTGGAAATAAATTCACCGAAGGTATATCCCAGGGATGTGCCGATGATAATGTTGGGCGGGTCTCCACACATCGTTGCCGAACCGCCAAGGTTCGCACAGAAAATTTCCGACAGAATAATCGGAACCGGATTACACTTGAGCGTCTGCGCCAGCTCCAGTGTAACTGCCGCCAAAAACAGGATGACCGTAATACTGTCGATGAACATCGCCAGTACAAAAGACATCAGCATAAACGTGATAAATACCGGAATCGTGCGATATTTTACCAGCTTTGCGATCTCCAGACAGAGCCAGCGGAAAAATCCTGCCTTTCCCATTCCCTCTACCATGATCATCATACCTAAAATGAAAATGATGGTAGACCAGTTAATTCCGGACGAAGATGCCTCTCCTTCCGCTGCCGTGTACCAGAAGCTTGCCTGAAAGATGCTTTTCACATTCAGCGTTTCCACAATCGCATCCTTACTGTGCATGCCCAGTCCAAGCACCAGTACGATCATCAAAAGTCCACAGCCAAGGGACACATACTGCCGCTCGATTTTGTCCATGACAATCAGGACAAACATCACTACGAAAATCAGAACTGCCAATATATGCGGTGCCATTTTCGTTCCCTCCTCTCATATTCTCTTTTGACATTATAATGCATTTTTCGAGTAAGCATAATTGATACTTTGCACAATAAATTCAGTCAAAATTCAGCATCTTTCCAGTTCTCTTAACATTCTTCTGGACAATTTGACATAGCACGTCAACTCTGCATGAAACCTTCTCCGCTTCCAGAGCATGAACTGCCGTCTCTTTCCCTTCACTCCATCGGAACTGCAATCCCGATCAGCGTGTCCTCCGCCAACTGATAGGCAATCTCCTCTTCCCAGTTTAAATCAGCTGTTTTTTGTGAAAAGTGAAGCTTTAACATCGCCTGATCTTTTGGCGCAGAACCGGCGTTTTTCAATGCCGCCATAAACAGCTGATATTCCGGATCCGTAATCAGGTACAGCTCTGTCATCTCCCCTGCAGTTTCGCCATAAAAATACCAGTCCTCAAATTCACAGTGCGGATTGAAAAAAACAAACGCATTGTCCGCCTGATAAAAACCGTGTCTGTCCTTTGCAGAAACTTTTTTCGCAGGCAGATTGTTAAAATCGTCTTCCGTATTTTGTGGGGAACCTGCATCTGTGCTGCCTGCTGCAGTCCCGTCAGATTCTGCCCAGGGGATATCGTTCCCACCCATAAGCTCCGGGACCAGGTCTTTCGCAGCCTCATACAAACGTCCAAAACGTTCCAGTTCCCTGCACAGCGGCAGCAGCTCCTCGCCAAGCTCTGTCAAATGGAAACGAACATCGTCTGTCCGATGGGCTCTCTCCTGAAACATCCCGAATACATCAGTATCCGACAGGTCTTCCATTCCTCCCGGCTTTCCGTCTGCGGACACAACGATTGCAGCCGTGCCCTCTTTTTCTGCGGACACCAGCCCGACAGCCTGCAGCACACAAAGCTCTGTCCCCACGCCCTGCTCGTCTTCGTCCATACATCCCGCCAACTGTTTTTCGGACATCGGCTCTTTTTTTAATAAAAATACGATCTGCAGGCGGCTGCCGCTCAAAAGCTTCGCCGCCTGCAAACCGGACTTCCATACGTTTTCTGTATTCATCCTGTAAGGCTTACCTCATCTGTATTTCTATCTCCGGCTGCGGTACGTCCAGACAGGAAAATCCGATCTGTACCTTGAACAGGTCGCCGTCCAGATAAATTTCAAACGTTCCCTTCTGCAGCGTCGTCAGGTTCTGTGCAATCGACAGTCCCAGTCCGCTGCCCTCCGTACTTCTGGAAATATCGCCGCGGATAAACCGTTCCGTCAGCTCATCGGCACGGATGTTCAACGCCTGCGCGGAAATATTTTTCATTGTAAATACCGCGATTTCCCTATCATCCTGTCTGACTCTGCGGATTTCCAGATAGACCCGCGTGCCTTCCAGCGCATACTTGCAAACATTGGAAAACAAATTCTCCACCACGCGCCAGATTCTTCTCGGATCGGCTTCGATATAAACCGGCTCCGGCGGCAAACTGACGATCATTTCCAGGCATTTTTCCTTTAATTTGTCATCGAACTCCCCGCAGGTCTGCTTGACGAGTTCCTTGAAGTCCAGTCGCTCCATCTGCAAAGAAATATTGCCGGACGTGATCTTGGACGCTTCCACCAGATCGTCCGTCAGCTGCTTCAAGCGCTGGGACTTCGCATCCAACACCTGAATATAGCCTTTCGCGCGCTCATTGTCGATCTGCTCGCGCTTTAACAGGTTCACAAAGTTGATAATCGACGTCAGCGGCGTTTTGATATCATGAGAAACATTCGTAATCAGATCGGCTTTTAACCGTTCGTCCTTTATGCTCTTTTCAACCGCCGTCTTGATGCCGTCTCCGATGCCGTTGACCGCTTCTGCCAGCTCCCGGTTTTCTCCGTGCATGTCGGAAAGATCGACCTTCAGATCCAGATCGCCGTGCCCCAATCGAACCGCAGTGTCCACAATCTGCTGCTGATCCTTTTTCGAGCTGTACAGCATCAGAATCGCAATGATATCGATTACAGCCGCAATCAGAATCCCTACAACACCGCAGCCGCCCAGAATCAGGTTGCCCGCAAGCAACAGTAAAAACGGAAGCAGACTCCTGACCAGAATGTGCCCGTTGTCATAAAGGTGCAGCACGCCGTTTCCAATCCGACTGAAAATCAGCCGCAGCATGGAATTGCTCCACAGTGTATGCGCTCTCGCCCGTCTGACAAGACTTAAATAGAAAAATAAAAACACATCGTCCAGCAAAAAGGCAACAACGCCCACTGCAAACGGGAACCACACCGCATGCGTCACATCCGACAACGTCGTCTGCGCAAGCAGATACAAAAGCCAGCTGACGCCAAGGATCATACCCATCATCAAAATTCCTGCCGCCACAAACGGCTCCGTCAGCACCGTGTCCCGAATCCTTAATTCAATCTGATAACCGCCGCCCTCTTTGCGGACACGCCCTTCATACCGAGTTACCCGAAGCAGCAGCCAGACAGAAACCACCAGAAATAACATGCCGACTGCAGCCAGATAACCATAATAAGGAACGACTCTGTGGTACGCCGCACGCGCGGTTGCAAAGCCGTCCTGTGCCGGATACGTCGTATCAACTGCCAGCCATACCCGCGTATTATCGCCAAAGGCATACTGATAGGAGGACAGCTCCTGTCTAAGCTCCTCCGCAGCAATCTCCGTATTCGTCAAAAGCTCCGCCCGATCTGCGTTATAGCACAGATATCTGCCATATTCTTCAAATTGTCTCGTGATTTCGTCTAATTTTTTATCTGAAAAATCGTCCTTCAGATTCGTATAATAATGGACTTCGCCATCCTGATCTATCCGGTAACAATATCGGATATTTGACGCGTCCAGACCGTAACTGTCTTTGTACGCCGAATATTCGGAAAAATTATAAAAAAGTTCCTTCGACGTCGTCTTTAAATCATCCCGCAGCTGAATGTATTCGTCTGTGTCGGACGCATATTGCGCCAGGTCCTTTCCCTCTGCAGACAGATACCGGGGCACCAAAAGATCCAGCTCCATCCCATCTGCATCCGAATAATTCAGTCCCAGCTCCTCGCACTTTTTCTGATATTCTTCCCGGCTGGAGGGAAGCTCCTGAATCATCTGCATCGAAAGCGACTGCTTCTGCCGTTTCTGATCCAGCTTCTGCAACACATTCAGGGTTGCCGTTTCCCCGTTCCAGTCGTTCCCGCTCAGCCCCTCCTGACCGGAAAAAACGCTGGAATCCCCTTTGAAATAAGCGTCCAGCTGTGCCTTCGTCGCAAAAACCTTTTCCGTCACGAAGCCATAATTTCCCCATTTGACCAGATCATCCAGATAAAAAGACGCCGTTGCCGTCGTGTCACGGACATCTTCCTGCCTGTGGGCAAATTCCGCGATATCGATCTGCTTTTGTCCATTATAAGTTCCGTCCGTTTCCAACTGGCTTCGGATGACAGAAAGCCGCGTCACTCCCCGAATTTCTTCGGACAGAATATCCGTGAACAGATCGGAATTTTCAAACGAATTACTGTTTTCAAGCAGATTGATCTGCTGTTCATACAGCCTGCCGTTTCTCTCCACGCTGACCGAACTATTGCAGGCAAGCCCGACAAAAATTGCCGCAAAAGCCGCTGCCAGCACTTTCTGAAAAATGAGCAGCACTCTTCTGTCCTTCTTTCCAATGACCCATTTCTTTTTCATGAGCCCGTACTCCTTTCCGGCTTTTTTCGTCACGGCTGCTTCTCGATCTTGTATCCGACACCCCAGACAACCTTCAGATAACGGGGCTCCTTCGGGTTAATCTCAATCTTTTCCCGGATGTGCCGGATATGGACAGCCACTGTATTGTCCGCACCGATTGCCTCTTCTTCCCAGATGCTTTCATAGATCTGATTAATCGAAAAAACACGCCCCTGATTGCGCACCAGAAGCAACAGAATATTGTATTCAATCGGTGTCAGCTTGACTGGCTCTCCGTCCACCGTAACCTCTTTGGTCTCGTCGTTGATCACGAGTCCGCCAGCGCGGAACACTGCATTATTGTCCGTGTTTAAATTTCCCAGCTTCGTGTAGCGGCGCAGCTGCGACTTCACCCGCGCAACGAGCTCAAGCGGATTAAACGGTTTTGTCACATAGTCATCCGCGCCGATGTTCAGCCCCAGAATCTTGTCCGCGTCCTCGGATTTTGCCGACAGGATAATGATCGGAATGCTGCTGTATTCCCGGATTTTGAGCGTCGCATGGATTCCATCCAGCTTCGGCATCATAATATCGATAATCAGAAGCTGAATGTCGTTTTCTTTTAACGCCCGGATCGCCTGCTCCCCGTCATATGCCTTGATGACATTGTAACCCTCCTGCGCCAGATAAATTTCGATTGCTTCCACAATCTCTTTATCATCGTCACATACCAGAATATTTGTCATAATACCCTCCATTTTCTGCTTTCTCTCTATTAAACCAGAAAAATCTGAATCTGCTGTCCGGGATATTCTTAATATTTTATAAAGATTTTACCGGCAGCAGCCGTTTTTACACGCATTCTATTGCTTCAGCATCAGAAACGCCGCCAGATTTCCGCGTTTTCCCTTGCTCGCCCGATGAGAAAACAGATAGCTCGGATTGCAGCAGGTGCAGATGTCCGTCATCGACAGATGCTCCTTTAAAATCCCTGCGCCAAGCAAAATTGCTTCATTAGCACGCCACAGGTCCAGCTGATATTTTCCATTGACCTTTTCGGTCAGTATATTTTTCAGGGAAACGTCCTGATATCTCTCCTGAGAAAAGAGCTTTTCAAAAGGTTCTGCCACATCTTTTCCGACTTCATAGCAGTCCTGACAGATCGATGGCCCAATCGCCGCAAAAATATCCTCCGGAAGGCTTCCATACGCCTCGCGCATCGCTTCGACTGTCTTTTTTCCCATCTCACCGACTGTCCCACGCCACCCGGAATGAGAACAGCCGATCGCATGATGCACCGGATCGACAAACAAAAGCGGCACACAGTCCGCATAAAACGTGCCAAGTATCAACCCGGGCACGTTTGTGATCAGTCCGTCCACATCCCGATAATCTTTTTCTTTCGTCACGCCTTTTCCTGCATCCTCTTTTTCCACACGGCGGATGTTTGTCGTATGGGTCTGATCGGAGCAGACGAACGCGTCCGAAGTTGTCCCGAACACGCCTGCCGCCCGCCGGAAATTTTCATCCACCGCCTCCCGGCTCGTATCCCGCGCATAGCTGAAATTGAAAGAAGCACAGTCCCCGGTACTGACACCGCCGAACCTGCTGGTGACCATATGAGTCACTATATTTAACCGTTCTAACGCCGGAAAGGTGAGATATTCCACCTCTCCGCTTTTGTGAATTTCCATCCCCGGATAACCCGTCTTTTTCCGGATCAGATCTTTTTTTGCTATCTTCGTCTCCTGCTGTTCCACGTCCCTGCCCTCCTGTATTCAAATGCGTTTTGAATCCACTGGATCTCTTTCCCGCAGACCGCCACCACGTCAAAGCGGATCTGTACATCCCCCTCTGCAGGATGCTTCCACAGATACCAGTCTGCGCAACGGCAGATTTTTTCCTGCTTTGCGCTCCCAACCGCCTCCAACGCTGTCCCAAATCGGTCGTCGTTCCGATATTTTACTTCAAAAAAAACAAGGCAGCCCCGGTGAAACCCGATGATATCGATTTCTCCCCTGCTGCACCTGTAATTACGCTCCAGAATGTTTACTCCGCTGCGCATCAGATAAGCTGTCACTGCTTCCTCCCAGAAAGCGCCCGCCTGTCTTTTATTCATTTAACCTTCTTTCACAAAATGACCGATGAAGCTTCTGCGGTGAATCGCCGTCGGTCCCATGGTCTGCAGTGCCTCGATATGCTCTTTTGATCCATACCCTTTATTGCGTGCAAATCCGTAGCCCGGAAAAACTTCCTCATACTGCTCCATCATCCGGTCCCTCGTCACCTTCGCTACAATGCTCGCTGCAGCAATGGATACGCTTTTTGCATCTCCCTTGATGATCGGAACCTGTTGAATTGCCACCTGCGGAATCCTTACCGCATCGTTTAGCAAAACTGCAGGCTGAGGATTCAGCTTTTCAATCGCCTGACGCATCGCTTCGTAGGTCGCCTGCAGGATGTTGATCTCATCGATTCGCTGTGGACTGACAATCCCGATTCCCACCGCCACTGCGTGCTCCAAAATGACGTCATATAACTGTTCCCTTTTTTCTGCAGAAAGCTGCTTGGAATCGTTCAGATACAAAATTTCGCAGTTCTTCGGCAAAATAACCGCGCCTGCAACAACCGGTCCCGCCAGTGGTCCCCTTCCAACCTCGTCAATGCCGCAGATCAGGCCTTCGTTTTCATAGTCCCGTTCATACTGCTGCAGCTGATAAATCCGCGCCGTTTCCTTTTCCAACGTCTCCCGCTGCTTTTCCGAACGCCGGATCAGCGCCTGCACACCGCTTCTTGTGTCTTCCCGATAGGTTTGTTCCAGATTCTCCAACAGGCCTGCCGCAGACTCTGCCTCTGTCCGCATGGAGGCTTTCTTCAAGCGCTCTCCGGCTTCTGCAAACCGCGCTTTGATTTCCCCGATTTTTTCCATATCAGATGTCCCTTACTGGTGTTTTAACACTCCAAATTTGTGAAACGGCCAGATTCTGACCCACGCTTTTCCGATAATCTGATCCCGGTGGATATTTCCGACGCTCGGCTCCCGGCTGTCCGAGCTGTTGTTTCGATTATCGCCCAGCACAAAATATTCGTCCTCGCCGAGGGTAATCGGCTCGCCTGCGCGCCCCGGTGACAGCATCACTTCCTTGCCGTAGCCTTCCTCCAGCACCTGTCCGTCAATGTAAATCGTTCCGTCCGTGCCGATCTGAACCGTTTCGCCGGGCAGACCGATAATCCGCTTAATATAGTAAACATTTTCATCGTACTGGAATGGGAACACGATAATATCAAAGCGCTGCGGATCCTTGAAACGATACGAAATCTTGTCTACGATCAGGTTATCGTTATTGCTCAGTGTCGGCTCCATCGAGCTTCCGTTGACCTCCGTGCGCTGTCCGACAAATGTGATCACCAGCCAGGTGATACCCAGGACAACTACGATATATAAAAGCGTGCTTCCGATTTCTTTCAGGATTGCTTTTCCACTCATGGCTTACGCCTCCTTTTTCGGCAATTCCAGCGTCATGCGGCCGAGCCTGCCGCTGCGAAAATCATCCAGAACGAGGGCCGCGCCCTTTTCATATTCCGGCTCGCCGCCCTTTTTCAGACAACCGCGGGACTTGCAGACTGCTTCCAGAAGGGCGAGGGCCGAATGGAGGGACGCCTGTGCGTCGCCATCTGCGCCCGCTGTATCCAGTGTCAGCTGATACCGCTTTTCCAACGCCTCCGGGTAATTCTCCCCGATAAACACAAGCAGGGAAAGTGCCATTTCTTCGCGGTTTAAGATTTCATCGTTCATCGAGCCGATCAGTGCGAGGCGTTCTCCCACCGCCTGATCTTCGAATTTCGGCCACAGGATGCCGGGCGTATCCAAAAGCTCCAGACCCTTGTTCAGGCGAATCCACTGTTTGCCCTTCGTTACGCCGGGCTTGTTGCCGGTTTTCGCGCACGCCTTTCCTGCGAAGCTATTGATAAACGTCGATTTTCCTACGTTTGGGATTCCTGCCACCATCGCACGCACCGGACGGTTCAAAATACCGCGTTTGCGGTCGCGCTCGATCTTTTCCCGGCAGGCTTCCTGAACCTTGCCCTGAATCGCTTTCATCCCGGCGCCGCTTCTGGCGTTGATTTCCAGTACAGCAAAGCCAAGACTTTCAAAATATGCCGTCCAGGCGCGGTTTGCAGCCGGATCGGACAGATCGGATTTATTCAATAAAATCAGGCGTGCCTTGTTTTTCCCCATCTCGTCGATATCAGGATTGCGGCTCGATTGTGGACATCTGGCGTCCACCAATTCGATAATCAAGTCGATCAGCTTGATATCTTCCTGCATCGCGCGGCGCGCTTTCGTCATATGTCCGGGATACCACTGGTATACCATAGTTTTCTTTCCTTTTCTGTAACTGTGAGGGTACTGAACAGTTACCCTTTTCTTTATAATATTCTGTGTGATTTTCAGTGAATCAGTCCCCAGCCATCCGTGCCGTTTCCGAAATGGAACCACGCCTCGCCGACGATCATGCTGCGCAGCACCGGACCGACATTGGCGGAACGACTGTCCTCACTGTTATTACAATTATCGCCGAGCACGAAATATTCGTCCTTGCCCAGCTTGATTTCATTCTCTGCAATACCGGCTGACGCGATCAGATCCATCTCTTCATTTTCCTGCGCCTTACCGTCTATATATAAAATGCCGTCCTGAATCAGGACGGTCTGCCCCGGAACCGCTACAACACGCTTCACATAATAGTGGGCATTCTGATTACCGTTTGGCAAAAATACCACCACATCCCCTGTCTGTGGAGAAAAGAAACGGTACTTTAAGCGGTTAACCAAAATTCCCTGTCCGTTCGTCAGCCCCGGCTCCATGGAAACGCCGATCATGTTCGTGCGCAATCCGACCGCCCAGATCACCATAAACGCCAGAAAAACTGCCAGTACAGACAGCACAATCCAACTGAACACCTCTTTGACCGCCTGCATGCTGAGCCCTTTTTTCTTCCGGTAAAACTGCAGTCCACGCTGTCTTCTTCTCATACAAATCTCCATTCCGCAGCCGCCGTTTCGTCCTGCAGACATCCTAAAAAGCAAAAAAGGGGCTGCCGTTACTGGTGCCCCTCTCTTCGCAATTCTTATTTTACAACTTCTTTGACCTTTGCGCTCTTGCCGACTCTGTCTCTTAAGTAGTTCAGCTTTGCTCTTCTTACTTTACCCTTACGAACAACTTCTACCTTCTCAACGTTGGGAGAATGTAAAGGCCAGGTCTTTTCAACGCCGACGCCGTTGGAGCTCTTTCTTACGGTAAAGGTTGCACGGTTGCTGCCGCCCTGTTTCTTTAAAACAACACCTTCGAATACCTGAACTCTCTCACGGTTGCCTTCTTTGATCTTACCATATACTCTTACGGTATCGCCTGTCTCAAATGCAGGTACTTCAGCTTTCAGCTGAGCAGCTTCGATCTCTCTGATAATTTCGTTCATTGCTTTTCCTCCTGATTTCTGGATGTTCTTAATACGATTCCCGTAACAGAGGACCATCTCCTTTTTTCGCAACATTTGCAGTATAACATAGCTTTCTCAAATATGCAAGAATTTTCTTCCTAACCTAATAGGAAAAATACCACCCGGTTTTACCGTCGGCGCCTAGGATACCCAGAAAACGCTCCCCGGTGCAAAGCGCATGCCGGATTTTTTCTGCAATGCAACGGAAATTTCGTTTTCCACGAATACATGCGCATAGGGCACATGACCTGCCGCAAGCTCCCGCCGGATCATTTCAGCCTCCAGGAGGCTCCCGATCCCTCTTTTCCGGAAGGGCTCCAGCACTTCCAGCATTCCCATGCCGCCGTCGTTGTGCACGCCTGCAAAGCCTGCCAGCTCCCCATCCAGAAATGCGCCGATCATCTGACGCGATGCGATCCGCTCTCTGATGTAGGCTTCATCATGATAAAGATGATAATGTGCCTCTACGTTTGCCGCATACGTTTCGTCCAGCTCCCGGATTTCAACGGCTCCGTCCGGCTCCGGAAGGTCAGGCGCTTTCTTTTTCGGATAAATCACCTGATAGCATTCATTGAAATTTTTTAACCCGAAACGCTCTAAAATGCTCGTCAGCACAAATTTCTGATGACAGACATAGACCGCACCGGTCGGGTCCGTCAAAGACAGCAGCCGTTCCCCTGCATCCTTTGTTTTGGCAGTGATCCGATACGCACCGCCTGACCTGTCTTTTGTCAGCACTCCGTCCTCCCGGACTGCCAGGATGTCAGCTTTGCCTCTCCGGATATCCTCAATCATGTCCATGTGAAGCATTTTATCTTTTAACAAATATTCCAGCGCACGTCCGGGCAAATCGTACTTTTCATATAAATCCGGCCGCCGAACCTTCGTCCGCTCCTTAGACTCTTCTAAGCGCCATTTGTCGATCTTTGCATGGTCGCCGGAAAGCAGGATATCCGGAACCTTTTTGCCCTCCCAGACCTCCGGGCGGGTATACTGAGGATATTCCAGCAGATTCTCCTGAAAGCTTTCCGTCACGCCGGAGTCCTCATTTTTCAAAACACCGGGAACCATCCGGGAAATTGCGTCGATCATCACCATCGCCGGAAGCTCTCCTCCGGTCAGCACATAATCTCCGATGGAAACCGGGTCTGTCACGATCTCTTCGATCACACGCTCGTCGATTCCTTCATAATGCCCACACAGAAAAATCAGCTCTTCCTCCTGCGCAAGCTCCCTTGCCATCTCCTGGGAAAAGGTTTTGCCCTGGGGGCTCATAAACAGCACCCGCACCGGCTTTTTGCCCTCTGCAGGCTTTGCGACGGCTTTCCAGGCATCATAAACCGGCTGCGCCTGCATCAGCATGCCCGCACCGCCGCCGTAAGGATAATCGTCCACTTTATTGTGCTTATCCTGCGTGTAATCGCGGATATTGACCGCATGGATTCCGATCAGTCCTTTCTGGATCGCCCGTCCCAAAATGCTCGTCTGCAGTCCGTTTTCCACCATTTCCGGAAACAATGTCAAAATATGAAACTGCATCTTTTCGTCAGTCCTCCAGCAATCCGTCCAGGATATGGATTTTCATCCGTCCTGCTTCCACATCGACATCCAGCACACATTCCTTGATTGCGGGTAAAAGCAGCTGTCTGCCATCCTTTAACCGAATCTGATAAACATCATTTGCGCCGGTTTCAATGACATCCTCTAAGGTGCCAAGCTCCTGCTCCTGTTCATCCAATACCTTCACGCCGATCAGATCTGCGATAAAATACTCGTCCTTCTGCAGGCGCACCGCATTTTCCCGCGTCACATACAGGCTCTTTCTCCGGTATTTTTCCGCCTCGTCTATCGTATCGATTCCACGGAATTTCAAAATGGCAAATTGCTTGAAAAATTTCACGCTCTCGATTTCCAGAATCCGGTTTTCCTTTCCCGTATCCAGAATCACTTCTTTTAACTTCTTAAAACGGCGCACATCATCTGTCGTCGGAAAAATCTTGACCTCCCCGTGCACACCGTGTGTGGAAGCAATCACTCCCACCTGCAGTCTTTCTTCCATATAACCTCTCATTTCACAAACAGCGCCTTGCTTTTGCAAGACGCTGTCCATTTCAGATGTCAGATGATATCCACATCCACTTTTTTATTATCTTCCATCGCCGCAGCCTTTACCACAGTGCGAATTGCCTTAGCAATACGGCCCTGTTTACCGATTACCTTGCCCATATCGGAGGGTGCAACATGAAGTTCAACCGTCAGGCTTCTGCCGTTTTCCTTTTCGGAGACGCTCACTTCATCCGGATGATCCACAAGTGCCTTTGCGATCACTTCCACCAAATCTTTCATAATCCACCTCCATAAGCCTGCTACAGTCAGCCCCACAGCTACTGCTCGTTTGCGTAACCGTCTGCTTTACAGAGCTGTCTTATTTCTCGATTCCTGCTGCCTTGAAGATCTTGCCTACGATTTCGGTGGGCTGTGCGCCATTGTTGAGCCACTTCTTAGCCAGCTCTTCGTTTACCTTGAAAGTGCTGGGATCTGTATTCGGATCGTATGTGCCGATCTCTTCGATGAAACGACCATCTCTGGGAGATCTGGAATCTGCTACGATGATTCTGTAAATCGGGTTCTTCTTGTATCCCATTCTTCTTAATCTGATCTTTACTGCCATTTTTCTTACCTCCAAATGAAATATAAATATGTTTTCTTGTGTGCGATCTGCACTATTTATCAGAAAGGAAGTCTGAACTTACCTTTTCTTGCACCTTTGCCTCCCAGCATTCCCGGGAACTGCTTCATCATTTTCTGACTCTGCTCAAACTGCTTGATAAATCGATTGACTACGCTGATGTCCACCCCTGCGCCTCGTGCGATACGGTGCTTGCGGCTGGGATTTAAAAGCTTGGGATTGCGGCGTTCCTGGGGCGTCATGCTCAGCACGATCGCTTCCATTCTTGCCAGCTGTTTTTCATCAATCATCGATTCGATATCGCCCATCTTCGAACCCATGCCGGGCATCATGCTCAGGATACCGGACAGCCCGCCCATGTTGCGCATCTGCTTCATGCTTTCCAGGTAGTCCTCAAAATCGAACTTGCCCTTCTTCATGCGCGCCGCCATCTCTTTTTCCTTGCCAGCGTCAATATCGAGGTTCGCCGAAGCTTTTTCAATCAAGGTGAGCACATCGCCCATTCCCAGAATTCGGCTCGCCATACGGTCGGGATAAAACTGTTCCAGATCGGAAAGCTTCTCTCCCATACCAACATATAAAATCGGCTTGCCGGTAACGGCTTTAATGGAAAGCGCCGCACCGCCTCTTGTGTCACCGTCCATCTTGGACAGGATCACGCCGTCGATTCCTACTTTTTCATCAAATTCCTTCGCTACATTGACCGCATCCTGACCGGTCATGGCATCCACTACCAGAAGTGTCTGATGGACCGTCACTGCCTGCTTGATCTTCTGCAGCTCCTCCATCATGCCCTCATCGATATGCAGGCGACCCGCAGTATCCAGAATCACGACATTATTGCCGTTTTTCTCAGCATGCTCCATCGCCGCTTTTGCGATGTCAACCGGGCTGTGGCTCGTGCCCATGGAAAAGACTTCCACCTGCTGTTTCTCGCCGTTGATCTGCAACTGTTCAATCGCTGCCGGACGGTAAATGTCACAGGCTACAAGCAGTGGCTTTTTGCCTTTTAATTTAAACTTGCCTGCCAGCTTCGCAGTCGTTGTCGTCTTACCTGCACCCTGCAGACCGCACATCATAATCACGGTTGTCGCTTTGCCGGGCTGGAACTGTAATTCCTGTGTCTCGGAACCCATCAGGGAAGTCATCTCTTCATTTACGATCTTGATGACCATCTGACCGGGATTTAATCCGTTCATGACGTCCTGACCGATCGCCCGTTCTTCCACAGACTTGACGAACTGCTTGACAACCTTGAAGTTTACATCCGCTTCCAGCAGTGCCATCTTGACTTCCTTGAGCGCAACTTTGACGTCCGCCTCTGTCAGTCTGCCTTTGCTGCGCAGATCCTTAAACACATCCTGCAGTTTATCGGTTAAGCTCTCAAATGCCATTCAAATCCTCTCCCGCGATCCGTTACAGTTCTTCTAAAATCTGTCCCGCCAGTTCTCTGACCTGCGTCTCCGTGCTGATCTGTTCGATCTTCTCTACGGTGTGCTTGACTTTCTGAAATCTCGCAATCAGGTGCAGCCGTTCTTCATAGCTCTGAAGCGTCCGGTCGCATCTGCGGACAAGATCGTGTACGCCCTGTCTGCTGATCCCCTGTTCCTCTGCGATCTCACTCAGGGACATGTCGTTTAATACCACATCCTCATAGATCTTTCGCTGATGCTCGGTCAGCAGTTCGCCGTAAAAGTCATACAGCATACCCTGTTCTACGATTTTTTCCATATTGCGTCCTCACCTGTGCTATCATACCCGAAAAAAAAAGGTGTGTCAAGTAAAAAATCTTGACACACGCAAAAATTTTCAGACCTGCATGACACGACCGATGAACTCCTTCACACGGGCATTCGGGTTTCCAAACACTTCCTCCGGCGTACCCTCCTGGCAGACCAGACCTTTTTCCATGAAAATCACGCGATCCGAAAGCTCTTTGGCAAACTGCATCTCGTGTGTAACAATCACCATGGTCATGTGCTCGTCTGCCAGCTGCCGAATGACGCGCAGCACCTCTCCGGTCAGCTCCGGGTCAAGCGCCGAGGTCGGCTCGTCAAAAAATAAAACCTTTGGCTGCAGGGCAAGCGCTCTGGCAATCGATACTCTCTGCTGCTGTCCACCGGAAAGCTGATAGGGATAGGCATCTGCCTTATCCGACAGCCCCAGCTGTTTTAACAGCTTCCATGCGCGTTCTTTTGCTTCTTCTTTGGAAACACCATCTACGCAGACTGGTGCATCGATGATATTTTTCATCACTGTATAATGCGGAAACAGGTTGAAATTCTGGAACACCAGGCCGAAATTTTTCCGGATTTCCTTTAATTGCTTCTTATTTGCATAGACACATTTTCCGTTTTCTTCCCATGCAGCCTTTTCTCCGAGAAAAGAAAGCTCGCCGCCGTCCATTTTTTCCAGCATGGTCGCACAGCGCAGCAGTGTCGATTTGCCGGAGCCGGACGGACCGATCACCGATACGACTTCTCCCTTATGGACGGAAATGGAAATATCCTTTAAGACCTCCAGCTCCCCAAATGTTTTTTTAATATGATTCATTTCCAGATAAATCTGACTCATTGTAACTTCGTACCTTTCCTGAATTTCCGTCTGACTGCAGAAATAAAGCTTCGCTCCTCTAACTGTCTCTCTGGCATCCTGCATTATCCGCGGTAATAATTTAACTTCTTTTCCACATGCTCCATAACAACTGCAACGACCAGATTAAAAATGTAATAAAATACTCCTGCTGCCATCAGAGGCATTACGGAAGCCTGTGCTGCCGCGATCTGCTTTGCGATCGTAAACATCTCCGTTACTGTCAGCACAAAGGCCAGGGATGTATCCTTTACCAGTGTGATCATTTCGTTGGTCACTGCCGGAAGCACCCGCTTGATGACCTGCGGCAAAATAATCCTGAAAAACGTCTGAACGCGGCTGTATCCTAATACTTTTGCTGCCTCATACTGCCCGACCGGCATGGACTCGATTCCAGAACGGTATATTTCTGCAAAATACGCCGCGTAGTTTAACACAAATGCAAGAATTACCGCGATCATCCGGTAACTTTTGGAAATTTTCATTCCAAACACATAATAGGGCGCAAAATAGACCACAATCAGCTGCAGCATCAGCGGCGTTCCGCGCATAATCGAAATATAAAGCTTTGTCAAAAAGCTCAGCGCTTTCAGCCTTGCCATCCGCCCAAAGGCCAGCACCATTCCAAGGGGCAGGGAAAATACCAGTGTCAGCACGAAGATCTCCGTCGTAATCAGCATTCCTGTTCCCAGTTCCCGAACCATCGTTCCCAAATCCATTCCCGTTCTTCCTTTTCCATACCGGCTTTGATCCGGTTTTCTGTATTCTTATCAGCGCACAAACGCAGGCCAGAGTTTTCTCTGACCTGCATTCTATTTTTATCTTACTTTCCCAGGCATACGCTGTCTACCAGACCATAGTCTGCATACTTCTCTGCGATTTCCATAAAGGTTCCGTCGTCTGCCATTTCCAGAAGCGTCTTTTCAACCGTATCCTTTAATTCGTCGTTGCCTTTCTTAAAGCCGATACCATACTGCTCGGTGGAAAGGTACTCGTCCAGAACCACATAGCCGCTGCCTCTGGAAGCGATCTGATAATTTGCGACGCCGATATCCAGTGCCAGCGCATCGATCGCACCTGCCTCCAGATCCATGAAGCCCGTATTGTAATCTGCATACTGCGGCAGGTCTGCAAAGGTATCTGCCAGAGCCTTCTCATCGCCCTGCAGTGCCGCCAATGCGGAGGAATCCTTCTGTACGCCGACTACCTTACCCGCAAGGTCTTCCTTGGAGGTGATGCCGGAGTCCTCTGCCACAACAAATACCTGACTGTTATCCACATAAGGTACACTGAAGGTGTACTGATCTTCTCTGCCGTTCATGGTAAAGCCATTCCAGATACAATCGATCGCGCCGGAATCCAGCTCCATATCCTTCGCATCCCAGTCGATGGGCTGTTTTACCAGTGTCCAGCCAAGTCTGTTGCAGACCTCCTGTGCCAGATCCAGATCAAAGCCGACATATTCGCCGCTATCATCCTTGTAGCCGTAAGGCGGGAACTCTGCATCGAAGCCCACTACAAACTGTCTGCCGGCCTCTGTCTGTGCATCTGTCGCCTCTGTTTGAGCCTCTACCGTGCTTTCTGTTGTTTCTGCTGCTGTGCTCTCTGCAGCAGGTGCTGTACTTTCTGCCGGTGCTTCTGCGGCTGTGCTACCGCAGCCAACCATTCCAAGCGCCATCACGCCTGCCATAACCATTACAGATAATTTTTTCATAACTTCTTCTCCCGTTCCTTTAGTGATTCATCAATTTACCACGCTAAATTATCGTTGGGACTATCCTAACATAGGAAACGAGCTATGTCAATCGGATTTTTTACTTTTTCTATCTTACATTTTCCTACGCTTCTGCCTGTTTTTTTTCTTTTCTCCGTTTTTCTTTTTGTCACTTCTGCCCGAATTATGAAACTACTTTCAGAAAAAGCTTTTTCTCTTTTCGCTTCTTACATTTCCTTATATAATTTATAAAGAATAAAACAGTCTCCCGCTGGAATCTTTTTTCGGGAGGCGGAAAGGATTTGTATCATGACAAAAATTTTATATGTTCCTCTGGATGACAGAGACTGTAATTATGAATTTCCATGGCTGCTTTCCAAAATGACGGAAGATATCGAACTTTTACGTCCCCCCTATGAATGGATGGGATTTTTAAAAACTCCGGCAAAACGCGATAAAATATGGCAATGGATTTTTGAACAGGCACCTTTTTGTGAATATGCAATTCTATCCGTTGATACACTGATTTACGGCAATATCATCGGTTCACGGACCCATCACTATACCCTGGAAGAATGTTCCCAGACAATGGATCTGTTTCGTCAGCTAAAGGGGCAAAATCCACATCTGCATATACATGCTTTCAATCTTGCCGCCAGAGTTGCCGCTTATAATGATAGCCATGAAGACCCAGAATACTGGCAGGATTTTGGCTATGACATCTGGCGCTACACATGGCTTTTAGATAAGCAAAGTCGTTTCCATATTACTGCAGAGGAACTTCAGGAACTTACCGACCTGAAAGAAAAAATTCCATCAGAAATTCTGGATGACTTCCTGACACGCCGAAAAACCAATCGTCTGGTCAACCTTACTTCTGTAGATCTCGTCAAAGAAAACGTATTTGATATTCTTACAGTTCCAAAGGATGATACTGCGGAATATGGTTATGCTGCTCTGGATCAGATCGCCATCATGGACAAAACACAAAAGGAAAATCTCACAGACCGCGTATACTGTTATCCAGGAGCAGACGAAGCAGGAAGCATTATTTTCGCAAGAGTGTTCGGTCTCATCAAGCATCACTCTCCTGTTTTTTATGTACGTTACTCTTCTCTTTCCGGAAGCAATGTTGTTCCGCTATATGAAGATCGTCCATTAGGAGAAAGTATTAAATGGCAGATTTTTTCTGCAGGCGGTATTTGCACAGAAACGCCGACTGACGCCACCTGCATGCTCGCGGTCAACGCGCCCGGTAAGCAGCAGATTGAATCAGGAAATCAGAAAACCGGAAGGATTTTTGCTTCTGATAATGCCACAAATCCAGAAGAATTACTGCGTTATATTCATTTTTTCAGGAAACAATACGATAAACCAGTTGGCATTTCGGACGTTACAATGGCGAATGGCTGCGACAACATTTTCATGGAACGCGCGCGCTGTCACAAAATTTTTGATGAGATTACTGTCCTTGGAGGATGGAATACAGCCGAAAATACAAATGGCGTTGTCATTGCCGTGCTAAGCATTGCTTCCTATTATCAGAATTGGAAAGAATATCCTGTTTTGAGAAAAGAGGCAGATACTTTCCTCCTGCGTGCGTTGATCGCCGACTGGCTATGTCAGGCCAATGTTTTACAGGATTTTGTTTCTGACTACGCTCCTGCGCATCAGATCAATCCTTATTTTCTGGAAGAACATACTGATGAAGCAACGGATTACTTTATAACAAATCTCCGACAGTTAGTCCTGGACAAGTTGGATAATCGTTTAAAGGAACAGCCTGTTTTTCTGGAAAATATCCGCTTCAACTGGAATGGAGCTTACTATTTCGCAATAGACGCAAAGATCGGCAGCTGACAACAGCTGCCGGTTCTTTTTTCCATAAAAAATTTCATTTTCCTTGGATCAATTTAAGATGTTGCGAATCAGCTCTGCGGTTTGTACCGCAATCTTCCAATATCCCTCTTCTGTCAAATGAAGCATATCTTCGCATTTATAATATTTTTCTCCTTTTAAACAAAGTGCGTATAAATCGTTTACAGTCACCTGTTCCTTCTGCATCAAAATTTTTGCAGCATGATTATATTTCTGTACCCAAGAGTCCTGATAACTGATTTCCGCTTCTATTCCGGTGTTATCTTTTGCTCCACCCACTTTATAAACCGGAGTTGTTGTGGCAAATACAGGTTCTGCATTCTGACTTCGGATCAATCTGATCATTCTTTTCAGAATGCTGACATATTCTTCAACCGGATGAATCGGTTCATTCATCGGCCGTTCCGGGTTCATATCCCAATACCCGTTATTCCAATGCACCAGATCAAATGAACCTTCATTTTTAAAACATTGATTCATCTGCCAAAGTGTATAAGAAGAAAACCGTCCATTATCCTCAGGGAAAAAGACTTCATATTTATCAGATAGAAGTTCTTTTACCATCGAATCATACCCCATTCGAATCGAATCACCAAGCAACAATACCCTTTTCATTCTTCCTGTCCTTCCTCTTTTACAAAATCATTTTTTTGGTTTCTTGTCTTTTCCAGAATATCCAACGTATAGCTATGAAGCAATTCCTTATGTCCCGTATCCACCGACAGATAATATGCATAAATAAAATCTGACATCAAAAGAAGTGGAAACTGTGGAGAAATAATCTTGCCTCCTGCCAGATTATCTGTCGTCGCTACCTCAATCACTTCATCGCAAAAACTGCCAAACCGTTTTGATCTAAGCGAAGTAATTAGCACTGTCGTAGCTCCCGCCATCTTTGCGGCTTTTAAGGATCTTAAAACTTCCTCTGTCTTTCCGCTGATACTTAACCCGACAACCACGCATTCCTGATTCACAATAACCGAGTTCATTTCCATCATATGTCCGTCTGTTATGCTGTACACATTCAGTCCAAGCCGCATCAGACGGATCTGCATTTCTGTTGCCACCAGACCGGAGCTTCCGATTCCGTACAGGTACACTCGATTACAGGATGCAAACAAAGAACATAGCTGCTTTATTTTTTTCTCATCAAATAAATGTTTTGTTTCGTCCAGCAATGACTGATAAACAGACAGCATATGAAAAATGTATCCATTCATCTCATCGCTTTTTTCCTCTTTCCACACTCTTTTTTTCTGAAAATCAAACAAAAACTGCCTGTATCCAGAATATCCGCATTTCTGGGCAAATCTTGTCAGCGACGGCGTCGAAATAAACAGATGAGCGGCCACATTTTGTGCCGAAAAATCCTTGATGTCCGGTCCGTTCAGGAAAAAATCCGCAATTTCCTTTTCCAGTGTCGTCAAATTTGCGTAAACGCTTTTAATATTGTTTAAAATCCCGTTTTCTTCTTCTCTCATCAATTTCTTATCCTATAAAACCGGCAGCATAGTAAGCACCTATCATTCCAGCCTGATTTTTAAATTTGGCAAAATCCAACTTTGTTTTTTTACGAATCACCGGAATCAAATATTTTTCCATTCCCATTTCAATTCGTGGCTTTAGCCAGTCCGTCTGTGCCGAAATTCCGCCGCCAAGAAGAACAATTTCCGGATTCAACACATAACAGATATTGGAAATTCCCTTTGCAAGGATATCACACATTCTGTCAATTTCTTCTATGCAAACTTCATTTCCATCCTGTGCCTGCTCAAAAATCCATTTTCCTGAAATTTCATCAGCCGTTTTGCAAAGTCGTTTTGCCGTCCTTGCTACAAGCGCGGAAGTTGCTGCTATTTCTTCAAAGGTTCCTTCTTCCATATTCATATATCCTACTTCACAGGCACTGTAAGTATGACCTTTTAACAATTTTCCGCCAGCGATAAATGCTCCGCCGATCCCGGTTCCGATCGTAAGCATCAGCATGGAATGATATCCTTTGGCAGCACCGGCATAATATTCTGCCATCGCAGCACAATTTACATCATTTTCTACAAAACAGGGAATACCAAACTTTTCTTTTACGCGATCTGCTATTTTTGTTCCGGTGTAGCCTGGAATCAAATCATCATTTGCTTCCAGAATACAGCCCTCTTCTGAATTAACAATTCCTGCGCTGGAAATGCAGACTGCCTCCGTCTGTCCACAGTTTCTTTTCAGACCTTCTATTATATCAAATACTTTCCGTAAAATTTTTGTACCATTTTCCGGCGTTTTGCAAGAATCAGTCTGAATAATTTCCGGAATCTCTCCTGACTGTACAACTCCATATTTGATTGCAGTTCCGCCGATATCGATACAAATATACTGTTTCATTCTCTTCTCCTGTCTGTTCATTCCTGCCTTAAATTATCCCTTTACAGATCCAACCGTTAAACCTTTGATAAAATATTTCTGGAAAAATGGATATGCAATCATGATTGGTCCGATAACTACAATAACTGTTGCCATTGTTGCCGAATTCTGAGGAACCATCCCCTGCATTTTTGCCAGAACGGCGGTCGGTATATTCTTATTGCTCAACAGTGTTTCTATACTCTTCTGAATATTAACCAAAAGCAACTGCAGCGGTTTTTTATTGTCGCTTGTGATAAACAACAGGGCATTCTGCCAGTCATTCCAAAATGCTGTCGCCATCATAAATCCAACTGCTGCCATCGCCGGTTTCATCAATGGAAATACAATCTGGAAAAATGTCCGGTATTCTCCCGCTCCATCAATCCGTGCTGAATCAATCAGTTCTTCCGGAATACTGCTCTGCACATAGGTACGAAGAATAATGATATTCATTGTCGAAACACACAGCGGAAGAATCAGTAATAGCAGATTATCCTTCAGATGATATGTAGAGGTATAAATAATATAAGAAGAAAGCTGGCCTCCTGAAAACAGCATCGGAATCATAATGTAAATAGACAGAAAGCTCCTCATTCTAAAATCTCGGCGGCTCAGGGAATATGCCAACATACTCATAACGAAAAGTCCCAGGGCGGTACCTGCCACTGTAACGAAAATTGTCACGCCATAGGAAACAAACAGCTGTTTTCCATACTTTAAAACACTACTGACTCCATCCAGTGAAAACTTCGACGGGAAATAACTGAATCCTTCTGTTGCCAGCGTTTTTTCATCCGTTACTGCACCGATAAATACGAGCAGAATCGGCATCGCGCAAAAAATCGTATAAAGGAGCAAAATTGCAGAAAGAATATATTGTCCTGCCCCTGCTTTTTTTCTTCTTTTTGCTTTTATAGAACTCATTTTTCGTCCCCCTTTAGAATAACGCATCTTCCGGCGCGATTTTTCGAACAATTCCATTTGCGAGCAAAATCATCACGGTTCCTACCACAGACTGGAAAAATGTTGCCGCTGCTGTAAAACCATAGTTTGCATTTTTAAAAATTGCATTTAGCACATACGAATCCAATACCTGCGTTGTGGAATACAGCGTACCGCTGTTTCGGGTCACCTGATAAAACAGGCCGGTATCGGAATGCATCATTCCGCCAACGGACAACAAAAGCATGATGCTGATCATCGGCACCAGGGAAGGAAGCGTAACATGCGCGATCTGCTGCCATTTATTTGCTCCATCTATTTCTGCCGCTTCATACAGCTGGGTATCAATTCCCGCCAGCACCGACATATACAAGACAGATCCATATCCTACCCCGTTCCAGATTTTCACAATGGTCAGAATGGCCGGCCAGTACTTCGCTTCCATATACCATCTGGTTGACAAGCCAAACAAATTATTGACCATTCCGGTATCAGAACTTAAGTATGCATATACAATAAACTGTACTGCAGTAAAAGAAATAAATACAGGAATAATCATAATACTCTGCATGACTTTTCCTAATTTTTTAAATACAAGCTGATCAATTGCAATAGCAAGTATTATCTCCAAAACAGTTCCAATTGCAGTAAACAAAACATAATAAAACAGCGTATTTTTTGTCAGGTTGATAAACGTTGCTTTCGACGCAACCAGGAATTTAAAATTCTCCAGCCCATACCACGGACTCTTCCACAATCCTGCCTTGTAATCAAAATTTTTAAATGCCAGCACAAGACCTGCCATCGGAACATAACTGAAAAAAAATAAAATCAGCACAGCAGGTAATGACATAATCACATGTGCCCTGTGTTTCCAAGTATTATGAAGAAATTCTTTCATTCTGTTTCCTCCTGATGAATACAGTTTACAAATCTTCTTGTAATAATCTGAGGCCGCGTAATAATAGATCCTACTACGACGCTGTATGCTCCCAGTTCAATTACCCGCCTTGCTTTCTGAGGTGTATCAATGTTTCCTTCTGCAATCAGCGGATTTTTAATTGTGGAAAGAATTCTGCGAATCAGTTCAAAATCATTCTGTTCAATATGATTTCCTTTGCTCTGCGGTGTATATCCAACCAATGTTGTTCCGATAAAATCAAACCCCAGACGATCTGCGCGAACTGCTTCTTCAAAAGTTGAACAATCTGCCATCAGACGCTGATCCGGATATTTCTTTCGGATTTCATTGTAAAACGATTCCAATGACTTATGATCCGGACGGCTCTGATCCGTTGCATCCAGTGCGATGATTTCCACGCCGATCTCATGCAACGCATCTATTTCATTCATGCTTGGCGTAATATATACCTCTGTCCCCGGATATTGTTTTTTTATAATTCCTATTACAGGGAGTGGAACAATACTCTTAATTTCTTTTATATCAGAAACCGAATTTGCCCGGATTCCTTTTGCACCTCCCTCATAAGCTGCCTTTGCCATCCTTCCCATAATAAAGGAAGAATGAAGCGGTTCATCTTCCAGTGCCTGACAAGATACGATCAGCTCTCCCTTAACCTGCTTGAATTGATCCATATTTTCACCCACCTTATTTATTTTTTATTCATGACAATAGAATGCTCGCAGAGCGTGCATTTGCATTCTATTGTTTTACCCGCGCTCTTTGTTATCGCACTTACAGTATAGAGTCGTCTGTAAGTAAATTCAACTTTTTCAGCTTATCATGTATCTACTTTCAGTTTTTTATTACTTTCGCGTGGTTTAATCGTACTTTTTTCCTTTCCTTTTGTGCTATTTACACTAAAATCGTCGAAGAAAATTCTAAACATCCGAAGGATATTGTAAATTTCAAAATCAAGCGATATAGTAATTCGTGTAAGGAACAAAACCTTTAAAGGAGGACACAAGGTATGAAAAAGAGAACTTTAAACAAACTATTTTCCATTTCATTAACCGCTGCAATGGCGCTTGGCATGTTGAGTGGCTGCGGAAATACTGCTTCAAATACAGGTACTGCATCGCCTGCAGAAACAGGAACCGCAACTACAGAATCGACTGATACCGCTTCCAGTGGCGACAAAACATCAATCAGCATTTACAGAGCTTCCTTCAATCAGGCTACTGTTGCTTCCGATGAAGTCAAAAAAGTACAGGATGCCATCAACGACTACATCGCAGACAAAATCAATGTTGAAATCACAATCACAGATATTGCAAGCGGCGAATACGGTGACAAAGCAAATCTCGCGCTGTCCAACAACGAAGTGAATCTTCTCTGGACAGCAAGCTGGAACGGTTCTCTTGCAACAGATAATCTGTATGCTCAGAATGCAGTATATGACATTACCGATCTGGTAAAAGATACTACTTTATATAAAGCAATGCCAGAAGCCGTCTGGGAAGCTTCCTCTTATGATAACAAAACATATTTCATTCCAATTTATAAAGAATCTGCAGAAGGATGTGATCTTGTTGTTCCTCAGCGACTGATCGATGCACATAACTGGGATATTTCAAAAATTAAAGAGCTCAAAGATATTGAGCCTATGCTTGCTGACTGTAAAGCAGATGGGTTAAAATATCCTCTTTTGACTCAGGGTATGGACTTCTTTTACCTTTATTACATTGACAAATATGACTTTTTCTCCAAAAACAGTCTCTGGGCTGTTGAACGTGCAACCGATACTGTCGTGAATGTAGTTCAGACTTCGGATTATGCGGATTTTGTAAAAATGATGTGCAAATGGGGTGCCCTCGGATATATCAACGACGAAGAGGTTACCAAATCAACTCCGGCAAATGCAATTATGACACAGGATTGGGGCTTTGCTGCATGGGCAGATGTTCCGGATAACAGTGCTGTTACTTCTACTTATGCTCAGGAATGTGCCGTTATTCCGATCACCCAGACCTGGTCCCATTCCAATTCCACACTTGGTTCCTGCTATGCAATCACTTCCAACTCCACCGAAGAGCAGGCAAAAGCATGCATCGATTTCCTCGGACTGCTCTATACAGACACTACACTTGCTGACCTTTTCACTTATGGTATCGAAGGCACTGATTACGATCTGGTAGATGGCCGTATTTCTCCGAAAGGTGAACTTTACAGCCACAGTCCTTGGGAATCTACCTCTGTGACAGCTACATCTCTGACTATTGATGAGCCCGAGAACAAAGTCCAGCTGTACGAAGACTTTAACAAAAAGTCCAATTCCTCCTGTGCATCCGGTTTCCGTTTCAATCAGTCTTCTGTTGAAGCCCAGATTGCTGCATGCAACAACGTTTACAATGAGTACGGTTATGTTCTGGAACAGGGCGGCTACAATGAAAGCGATGTTGATCAGACTCTTGTAGATTATCAGAATGCGCTGGATGAAGCCGGTTATCAGGATATTCTGTCTGAAATTCAGTCCCAGTATGAAGCATGGAAAGCAACTAAATAAGACACTGCTTTCATACGAAATATTTAATTGAATGAATCAAGGAGCCTTGCAGTTATCCTGCGAGGCTCCTTTTCATTCCTTATGCTTATAAAAATTTCATGTCCACACAGTCAGAAATTTTTCCAACATACCTTCAATATCTCTTCTTTTATCTTTGCATACAAATCTATCTGTCGTATTGTTTCCATAACCTGTTTTTCCCCGATTTCCTGCTCGTTTTTGCCGCAATCAATCAAAAGGGCGCGCTTCAGATTATATTCCAGCCATTGAAGCCTCATATTATTACAGTCATAAAGTACCTCCCAGGATACAGGAATCTTTCCTCCCTGTTCGAAATATCCTTTCAGAAAAGCGCAAAACAAAGCTAAATCAACTTTCCCTTCCTCATAGCCAGCCCAGCATAAAGCCATTTCAAATACTTCCAGAAAGGGATTCTGGTATGCGAGACATTCCAGATCGATAATTCGATAGTCTGCTCCACTCCACAAAACATTTTTTCGATCCATATCATTATGACAAATTGCAAGAACATCCGGCAACTTTGTTCTGGCACAGTTCCCACGCTCCTGACTTTCCAAAATCCGTTCATAATGCGCCCCCAGAAGTTCATAAAGCAATGTATTTCTTTCTTTCAATCTGTCAAGATAAAACTTCCAGTCGATTGACATCTTCGGCAGTATTCCATCACCGTTTTTCTTATCTATGTCGTGGATTCTGGCAAGGACTTTTCCAATTTTCCTGCAGTGCTCTTCTGTCACTTCGCAGTTCTTTAATACAGTTCCCCGATAATAAGGAAACAGATAAAAATAAAATTCCTCCATCTCCTGCATCTTATTTCCGTTTACAGACAATGCTGGAAGAATCGGAATGTTTTTTTGTTCCAGTATGGATTCCAGCCGCTCTGCTTCTCTGTAATTCTCCATAGCATCTTTGCGCTGCATGATAAACGGATTTAACAGCTTCAATGTATATATTCCCTGATCTGTCTCAAGTTTATACATTTTATGCATCAGACCGCCGCTTAGTCGAAGCGGCGGTTGATTTAACTTCATATTATATTTTCTTTCCAGTTCGTCCCAGGTAAACATCTTATCTCTCCAAAACAATAGCACCACTTACCGGATCAGCTTCTGCAAAAACTCCACTGCCGTCCGAATATCCTTTTCCGGCGTATCTCCCACTTCTCTTTCCACTGTCAAAAAGCCGTGATATCCGATTTCATCCAGCGCTTTTAAGTATGCCGGAAAGTCCACATTTCCGGTTCCGAGCGGCAGCTCTGTAAAGGACGGGCTTGCCAGCATCTCTGCCTCTACCAGTCCATAAACCTCTTCGGGAGCTCTGTAATAGTTGCGTCTGCCGTCCTTTGCATGGGTATGAACGATGTAATCCTTCAGGTTGTATACCGCCTGCACCGGATCGTCCCCCGTCACCATGACGAGGTTTGCAGGGTCCATATTGACTGCAACACCGGTGGAATGCAGACCATCCAGGAACTTTTTCAGAACTGCAGACTCTTCCGGTCCTGTTTCAATTGCAAAATGTGCATCCAGGGAATCCGCATACTGTGCAAGCTTAAAGCATGCCTCCTGCATGATCTGATAGCGTTCATTCGCCGGATCAGACGGAACAACACCGATATGAGTTGTCACAACGTTGGTTTCCAGCTCCTTTGCAAGGTCTAAGATCCGCTTCGACTCCTCGATCAGCTCCGGATTCTTTGCAGGATCGTGGAAGCCTTTTCCGAGATCGCCGCATAAAGCGGAAATCACAAGTCCGTTGGACTTTACCATGTCCAGGAATTCTTTTCGCTTTGCACCGACCAAATTGTGGGGAGAAAGCTCTCCATAGGTTGCATAAACCTGAATGCCCTCTGCGCCTAGCTCCTTTGCTTTTTTGATTGCCTCCGGAATTGGAAGCTTAAACGATTCCAGCATTACGCCGATAGAAAAATCATACATATCTCTGTCCCTCCTATACAAACCGGGCAGGTCAGTTTTACCTGCCCGGCGTCATTGTTTTTACAGCACCACTTCCCGATGCGTCTCTGCGGAATCGTAAATTGCCTGCATGATCTGCGAGGTCAGCACAGCGGTGTCGATATGCGACGGCAGCTTCTCGCCGGTGCGCACGCAGCGGACAAACGAATTGATCTCTGTCTCAAACATGTTTTTCGTCTGTAATTCGGGCGTATATTTTACCAACGCGCCATGCTCTACGGTATACAGGGTAAAGTCGCCGCCGTACTGTAAGCGGATGCCTCCCTTATCGCCCATAAAGTCAATATATTTGTCGTCTTCATCGATATTCTGTGCCCATGCGCCGGTTACGGTAAAGACCGGTCCTTCCGTACGGATCAGCGCCGTCACAGAATCGTCCACATCGTAAACGCCATCATACTGGGGAGGGCCTGCCCACATATCCCGGTATACATAACCTTCCATGTCCTTGCCAAGCTTGCAAAATGTCTCGCCGGATACGGTCAGCGGTTTAGGATCGTTTAAACAATACATCACAAGGTCAAGGTAATGTACTCCCCAGTCGATCAGGGAGCCGCCGCCTGCGATTTCTTTTGTCGTAAATGCGCCACCCAATCCCGGAATGGAACGGAATGCCCGGAAGCTGATATAAACATGATAAATTTCTCCCAGACGGCCCTCCTGAATATAATTACGGATCAGATTCACCATGTCATTAAAACGGTTTACAACACCGATATTTAACGTCATTCCCGTTTCATGCTGCACCTTCTGCATTTCCAGTGCTTCCGCATAGGTTCTTGCAGCCGGTTTTTCACACAACACATGCTTGCCTGCGCGCATTGCGTCGATTGCGATCGTCGCATGCATCTTGTTCGGCGTGCAGACGGACACCGCTTCTACCTCCGGGTCAGTCAGTACGTCATGATAATCTTCCACTGCGATTCCGCAGCCGTACTTCTCTACCGCCTCTTTTGCGCGCTCCGGGATAATATCGCAGAAATATTTGATTTCCACATCTTCATTTTTCATATAAGCCGGGATATGTGCGCCGTTCGCGATCGTTCCGCAGCCAATAATGCCTACTGTTACTTTTTTCATATTCATTTCCCCTTCTTTTGATGTTGATGGCAGTCTCAAAAGCCGCCTGTCAACATGATTTCCCCTGTATTATCTCATTTTTCCTACTACTTCGATCATATGCTGCAGGTTTTGTGTTCCGATCTCAACGCCCTCCAGAACGGGCTCCATTCCTTCAAACTCCAGAGAAACATAGCCGTCGTAGCCGGATTTGCGGATTGCGGAAAGGATCTGGAACGTCGGCACATTTCCATGTCCGAAAATCGTGCCGCGCCAGTAATTGCCGCCTCTGGAAAGGTTATAGCCTCTGCCCGGGTCAAAATTCATACCGGAGCGCACCAGCATATCCTTCGCGTGAACGTGCACGATATAGTCCGAAAGTGCCGATACTGCCGTCGCACAGTCCTCGTCCACTACAGTGAAATTGCCCATATCGCACAGAAATCCGTAATTGGGATGATCAACCGCCGCAAACAGCTCGAGCATTCTCACGCTGTCCTGTAACAGATAGCCGTGGTTTTCGCTGCAGGTCTTCACACCGCGCTCCCTGGCATATTCTGCTGCCTGACGCACTAACGGTGCCACTGCTTCGATGACCTTTTTGTAGCTTTTGATCCCCGTATAGCCCTCGTAATAGCCCCATGCGACGTCATGGCGCAGCAGCGGGATCTTGCATTCTGCCGCAATATCGATATGCCTGCAGAGCCGTTCCAGCTCCTTTTCCGGCTCCTTCACGAAAAAATTCGCTCCCGTCGTGTAGATTGGAACCTCCAGTCCCTGCTCATTTGCATGTACGGTCAGTGCCTTCGCATACTCCACAGGTGTGCTGCCGTCCGGTGTTTTATCATCCAACACCAGCTCTACCCCCTGGCAGCCATATTCCTTTGTCTTGTCGATGGCATCAAAGCGTGTAAATCCCCCGTCCTGATACAGCCTTTCAAAGCTGTAAGTACTGATACAACTTTTCATGTCCCTCTCCTTTTTCGGTTGTTGTGTGAAATGCCTTCCATTACCAATATATCAGATTCAGGAGTGGGCGCAAGGAATATTTTTTACAAAAAAATTGTCCGTTTTTTGTTAAAAAACGGACAATTCTCTCTTTCTTCTCAGCCCTTCAGACCTCTGGACTGACGATCCATATCTTCTACTACAATGTCGTAGATCTCGCCGAGGGACGCGCAGTATTCCAGCACCTTCCAGGGCTCGTTGGTGTGAAAATGAATTTTGATCAGCTCATCGTCACCGACCGCCAGCAGGCAGTCTCCCTTGAAATGTTCGGTGAAATATTCGCTGATCTCATCCTCATCCAGATTTTCTCCTTCAATCAGGAGCTGTGTATCATATTTAAATTCCAGCATGCTTGCTACCATCCTTTCCGTTGCTTGTTCTATCTTACCACAGTTCGTGCTGTCTGACTACAAAAACCTCGCATCGGGCAGGAAAATCCATTTTAAAAAGCCTTTCTTTGCATTATCATGGACTATATTCCCAAACCGATATGCGTATTCGTGAGGTACCCCCTTTCAGCAAAACCATAAAATGCGTCCTACTGTCAGGAATCCCATATCTCCGGAAAGGACACTTATATAAGGCTCCTCCCACCTCCCAAGGGAAGTGGGAGGAGCCTATGACAAACGAAAGGATTTTAATTATGAACCAACCAAACATCCTGATCCTTCATCTCGACGAGCTGCGTCAGGACTGTCTGGGCTGTTACGGCAACCCGGATATCCAGACACCCAACATCGACGCTCTGGCAGCAGACGGCGTAACCTATCAGAACCATTATACGGTTTATCCGGTCTGTACCCCATCCCGCTATTCGTTATTCAGCAGTCTGTATGTGCACCAGCATGCTGCATGGGACAACCATTGCACACTTCCCTCCGGCTATCCGACTTTTCCGAAGCTCCTGCGTGAAAACGGATACCAAACCACCGCAGTCGGAAAAATGCATATGACTCCCACTTATCTGGACATCGGATTTTCCGATCTTGAGCTGGCAGAGCAAAACGGCTGCGGACGCTTCGAGGACGATTATCATCATTTTCTGATGAAGCACGGTAAAATCGACCGTTTTGATCTGCACTACGAATCCGGTCTGTTTCAGCTTCCGCCAGAAGATCACAGATTCGATGACTGCCAATGCTGTCAGTCTGATCTCGATCTTCCGTTTTATTCCAGCGAATGGATCACACAGCGTGCCCTCGACCGTCTTGATCAGTGGAATTGCGATCAGCCCTTCTGTATGATGGTCGGCTACATCAGCCCGCACCACCCCTTTGATCCGCCTGCACCCTACAGTACGATGTACGATCCGAACTCCCTGCATCTGCTGCCTGGCTATACCGATCAGCCGCTCCTCTTCGATTCCAATTTCGGCAGCTCTCCGATCCACCCCGATAAAATAGATGAGAAGGATATCCGGGCAATGATGGCTTCCTATTACGGTATGATTTCCGAAATCGACAATGGAATTGGTACCATCCTGCAAAAGCTGAAGGAGAAAGGACTTTATGACAATACCATGATCGTTTTTACCAGTGATCACGGAGACTACATGAGCTATCATCATATGATGTTAAAAGGCAGGCATCTCTACGATCCGCTTATCAAAATTCCCCTGATTGTCAAATATCCCGGACAGCAGGCCGCCGGACAGACGGATTCCTTCCTCTCTGAAAATATCGACGTAGCGCCGACTGTCCTTGAACTCTGCGGGCAGCCAATCCCTCCTACCATGCAGGGACGTTCTCTGCTTGGAAACGACCACAGACAGTTTGCTTTTTCCGAGCTGCAGTTTGGCAGCCAGACGAATCCGAAGATCGGCTACATGCTCCGTTCGGATTCCTACAAGCTTCTGGTCTACGGCAGTATGCAGGACTGTGCCTTTTATGACCTGAAAAAAGATCCTTTCGAACTCTGTGATGTCTCCAAAGAGCCGGATTATCAGGAAACACTGCACCGTTATCAGACTGCACTTTCCGATTTTGTCCTGTTCCATGCACTCGGAAAAGTACATCTCGACACAAAAGCGCCGCAACAGCGGGATCAGGAAGTTTTAAACAAACAAGCTGAGGAATTAAAAGCATTTATCCGTTCGCAGTGGTGATGCAAGTTCTGGTTCGTGCCTTAAACTATGCCGTCACAGAACCGATTTGTAATCGTTTTGTTAAGCTGCAATAAGTCAAAACGAGCCATCCGAAACAGTTCAATCCGTTTCGGATGGCTCGTTATTCATGACAATAGAATGCTCGCAGAGCGTGCATTCTATTGTTTTTTCTTTAAACTGCTGCCATTACATATTTGTCTGTACAACCTTCGGACGATATCCTTCTTTTTCCAGTGCAGAAATGATTTCCTGCTTATGCTCTGTACCAAAGCTCTCCATCGTAATACGCAGCTCTACTGCAGCGCTTCTGTTAATGGAAACAAACTGATTGTGGGACAGCTTGATAACGTTGCCGTGCTCTTTTGCAACGACGGCAGCTACCTTGCTCAGTTCGCCCGGCTTGTCCGGAAGCAGAACGGAAACCGTGAAGATACGGTCTCTTAAAATCAGACCCTGCTGTACGACAGAGGACATGGTGATCACGTCCATGTTGCCGCCGCTTAAGATCGAAACGACCTTCTTGCCCTTCAGGTCGAGGTGCTTTAACGCTGCAACGGTCAGTAGACCGGAGTTTTCCACGATCAGCTTGTGATTTTCAACCATATCCAGAAATGCACCGACAAGCTCTGCATCCTCTACTGTAATGATATCGTCAAGATTCTTCTGGATATACGGGAAAATTTTCGTGCCGGGCGTCTTTACTGCAGTGCCGTCTGCAATCGTGTTGACAGAAGGAAGCGTCGTCACCTTGCCGTTTTTGATGGATTCCTGCATGCAGTTTGCATTTGCAGGCTCTACGCCGATCACCTTGATCTTCGGATTTAACAGCTTCGCCAGCGTGGAAACGCCGGTTGCCAGTCCGCCGCCGCCGATGGGAACGAGGATATAATCCACAAGGGGAAGCTCTTTGACGATTTCCATCGCAATGGTTCCCTGACCTGTTGCAACGGTAAGGTCATCGAAGGGATGTACGAAAGTATATCCATGCTCTTCCGCCAGCTCGTAAGCCTTTGCGCATGCTTCATCATATACATCTCCGTAAAGTACAACTTCTGCGCCGTATCCTTTGGTACGGTTTACCTTGATCAGAGGCGTGGTTGTCGGCATTACAATTGTAGCTTTCGCGCCATAACACTTTGCAGCATAAGCAACGCCCTGCGCATGGTTGCCCGCAGAGGCGGTGATAACGCCTTTTGCACGCTCTTCCTCGGTCAGAGTGCTCATCTTATAATAAGCGCCTCTTACCTTGTATGCACCGGTGAACTGCAGGTTTTCCGGCTTAAAAAATACCTTTGCCCCGGTCTGCTGGCTGAAATAATCACTGTATACAAGTTTTGTCTCCAGCGTTACTCTGCGCACTACTTCGGAAGCCTCTTCAAATTTTTCCAATGTCAGCATCTTTTCTTCTTCCATTTTAGTAAACCTCATCCTTCTCTGTATCAAACAGTGCATTCACAAACTGATCCGGATCAAACTTCTGCAGATCCTCGATTTTCTCCCCGACACCGATATATTTTACCGGTACGTGCAGTTCCGACTGAATTGCTACCGCAATACCGCCCTTGGCGGTTCCATCCATTTTGGTCAGGATAATACCGGTCAAATCCATAACCTGCGCAAATTCCCGCGCCTGTACCAGCGCGTTCTGTCCGGTCGTGCCGTCCAGTACGACCAGATTTTCCCGATGGACACCAGGAAATTCCCGGTCGATAATCCGGTTCATCTTGCGCAGCTCTTCCATCAGGTTTTTCTTATTGTGGAGACGTCCCGCCGTATCGCATAAAAGAACGTCCACATGACGTGCTTTTGCCGCATTGACCGCGTCGTAAATAACGCTCGCCGGATCAGAGCCCTCTACGCCGCCGATCATATCGACACCTGCGCGGTTCGCCCATTCCTCCAGCTGATCGCCAGCTGCCGCACGGAACGTATCCGCCGCCGCGATTAAGACCTTGCGTCCCTGCTTCTTTAACTTGGAAGCGAGTTTTCCAATCGAAGTCGTCTTGCCGACACCGTTTACGCCGATCACCATGACGACGGACTGCTCTTTTTCAAAATCATAAGCTGTCTTGCCGACATGCATCTGCTCCCGGATGCTGTCGATTAAGATCTCCCGGCAGTCCTGCGGATCACAGATTCCCTGGTCATTGACCTGTTCTTTTAATCGGTCCAGAATCTCTTCTGTCGCCCGACCGCCCAGGTCGCCCATAATCATCGTCTCTTCCAGCTCTTCATAAAATTCGTCGTCAATAACGGAATATCCGGAAAAAACGGAGTCAAATCCTTTGACAATATTGTTGCGGGTCTTGGTCAGTCCCTCCCGCAGTCTGGCAAAAAAGCTTTTCTTTTCTTCTGCCATCCGCTTACCTCCTTTTTATCCTGATTACCATCAGGTCAGATCTTTATCTATCAGGTTGACGCTTACAAGCGTCGATACGCCTTTTTCCTGCATCGTGATTCCGTAAAGCCGGTCCGCCGCTTCCATCGTACCGCGTCTGTGGGTAATGACGATAAACTGTGTATGGGCGGTCAGCTTATGCAGGTAGTGGGCAAATCTTCCGACGTTGCTGTCGTCCAATGCCGCCTCGATTTCGTCCAGCAGACAGAACGGTGACGGTTTTAAGTTCTGGATGGCAAATAATAGCGCAATTGCCGTCAGCGCCTTTTCCCCACCGGAAAGCTGCATCATGTTCTGCAGCTTCTTACCGGGCGGCTGTGCGATAATCCGGATGCCTGCTTCCAGGATATCCTCGTCCTCCATCAGCTCCAGCGTACCCTTGCCGCCGCCGAAAAGCTCTTTAAATACCTTATCGAACTCCTTGCTGATCTCTGCAAACTTCTCCTTAAACTGCCTTCGCATCGCCTCATCCAGCTCGACGATGATGCGTTCCAGCGTTTTCTCCGCTTCCACCAGATCGTCGTGCTGTGCCTTCAAAAACGTGTAACGCTCCATCAGATTTTTATAATCTTCGATGGCGTTAACATTGACATCGCCCAGTCTGCGGATCGCTTCCTTGATCGTCTGCGTCTGCTTTTTCATCTCAGCGAGGTCGTTCATCGTCTCATCCCGAAGCTGCGCTGCATCCCGGAGGGTCAGTTCATACTCATTCCACATGTAGTTGACCTGATTCTCCATGGATTCCTCCAGCTTTTCCTTCTGGGCATTTAAGCGGTAAACCTCTTTGTCCAGCGCGCTCATCCGTGCGGACAGCTCTTCGCGCTCCGTGAAAAAGCCTTTCTGCCGTTCTGTAAGTTCTTCCCGCTTTTTGCTGTCTGCATTCAGCTTATCCTGCGTATCCGACTGCGTCGTTTTGGAGGATTCGATGGTCTCCTGCAGCCTTTTGATGCTTTCTTCTTTCCCGGCGGCGTCTGCCACGCCGTCTGTCAGGCTCTTTTTGACCTCTTCCAGCTCGCCCTCATATCGTGCGATTTCTCCGGCGATACGGTCTTCGTTTGCCTGATAAAATCCGAACTGCTGCCGGATTTTTTCCACATCCAGTTCTTTTTCATTCAATACAGCGGTCTGCGCAGCTTCCTGCCTGCGCGCCTCTTCCAGATCCTTCGTAAAGCCCTCGATCTGTTCGTTTTTCTCGCCCTCCAGAGCCTCGGAACGTTCCAGCTCCTGCTTTGTCTCTTCCTTTTCTTTTCGGATCTGCAGCACCTGGGTTTCGATCTCGATCTCTTCTTTTTTAAGGTCTTCGACGCCTGCTTTCGTCTGATCTTTTTTCTCCTGCGCCGCTTCTATATTCAGGCGGGCAGTATTCTGGCGAATAAAGGCGTTTTGCAGCGCAGCGCGGCTCTTTTCCAGCTCTGTCCGGCATTCGTTCCGGTCTTTTTTGAGGTCTTCGATCGAAACGAGCAGCTCATCTACCGCTTTGGCATGCTCCTTTACCTTCCATTCCAGCTCTTCCATCTCGCGTCTGCGTCCCAGAAGGTTGCTGCTGTTTTTAAACGCACCGCCGCTGATCGAACCGCCGGGGGATAAGGATTCGCCCTCCAGCGTCACAATCCGCAGCGAGTACTTGAATTTCCGGGCAAGCTGCGTTGCATGATCGACGTGATCGACGACTACGATTCTGCCGAGCAGCGATTTTGCGACATCGCCGTATTTTTCATCCGTATGTACCAGAGTATGCGCAAGTCCTAAAACCCCAGGCTCCTTTAAGGCTTCTTTCTGCCGAAATTCCTGTGCGTTTTTGATGCTGTTTAACGGCAAAAACGTCGCGCGTCCGCTTTTGGTCTGCTTTAAAAACGAAATCATCCCTTTGGCGGTCTCTTCGTTATCCGTTACGATATTCTGGATGCTGCCGCCAAGGGCCGTCTCGATCGCAGTTTCATATTTTTTCTCTACTTTAATGATGTCCGCGACAACACCGATGATGCCGGGATTTTTATCTTTCTGCTCCATGACGCGGCGGATGCTGCCACCGTAGCCCTCATAGCGCTCCGTCAGGTTGCTGACCGCTTCCAGTCTCGTTTTGTCCTGATGGTACTGCACCTGTGCATCCCGCAACGCCTGATCCATTTTGGCGATCGTCTCCCGAAATTCGTTTAACTTCGCCTCCATCACCGTCTGAGCTTCCTTCCTCGACGCGATTTCCTGCGTCACTGTATTAAAGGCTTCTTCCAGACTTTTGATGCTCTCTTCCTGCTGTACCTCGTCGGACTTGACGCGCAGCAGGCGGGAATTCAGCTCTGCCCTCCGAATTTGCGCCTGTTCCAGCATCGTATCCTGGCGTCCCATCTTCGTCTTGATCGCCGCACGATCATTCAACGTATCAATAATCGCGTTTTTGGCATCTTCGATCGACTGGTTTAAACCTGCGACCCGGCTCTGGATGGTTTCCAGTTCTGCTGCAGCGCTGTTGCGCTCTTCCTGCAGCTTTTCGAGCCGTTTTTGAATCTCGTTTCGCTGCTGCAGCAGCTTTTCTTTGTCGGCGTTTCGTGCGTCAATCTCCTTGCGCAGCGTCTCTTTTCTGCTCTGCAAATGTGCTTCATTGCCCCGGATGGAACGGATTTTTTCCTGCAGGACGGCAATTTCCCCCTCCAGCTTTCCGCGCAAGACGGACGTATCTGTCAGCTGTGCCCGCGCCTGCTCCATCTGTCGTTCCAGCGCCTCGATCTGCGTTGCAATCCGGTCATATTCTTCCTTAATGCCCTCATATCGGGTCGTCGTATCTTTGAAATCTCCGTCCGCAATCCGGTATTTTTCTTCCGTATCGGAAAGCTGTGCCCGCGTTTTTTCACTTTCCAGCAAAAATACGTTAACGTCCAGCGCTTTCAACGTTTCCCGGTGTTTTAAATAAACCCTTGCCTTTTCCGCCTGTTTGCCCAACGGTTCGACCTGTTTTTCCAGCTCGGACAAAATATCGTTGACACGCACGAGGTTCTGCTGCTCGGATTCCAGTTTTTTTACGGAAGCGTCCTTGCGGCGCTTGTATTTTACGATTCCTGCAGCTTCGTCGAACAGCTCGCGGCGCTCGTCCGGGCGCCCGCTCAAGATCTTGTCGATCTGACCCTGTCCGATGATCGAATAGCCTTCTTTCCCGATACCGGTGTCGTAAAACAGCTCGTTGACGTCTTTTAAACGACACGGTGTCCCGTTGATCAGATATTCGCTTTCGCCGGAACGGTACAGGCGTCTCGCCACCGTCACTTCATCATAGTCAATTGCCAGCTGATGGTCGCTGTTATCCAGCGTAATCGCCACATAGGCATAGCCCAGCGGTTTTCTCAATTCGGTACCGGAAAAAATAACGTCCTGCATCGTTGCGCCGCGCAGCTGCTTGATTCGCTGCTCGCCCAGCACCCAGCGCACGGCGTCTGCAACATTACTCTTTCCGCTGCCGTTTGGTCCGACAATACCGGTGATTCCGTTGTGGAACTGAAACAGGATTTTATTGGCAAAGGATTTAAACCCGTGTACTTCTATACTCTTTAAATACATATATTATAGGCTCCTTAGCGCTTTCGAAGCTTCAGGATCGCTTCATAAGCCGCCTGCTGCTCCGCCGCCTTTTTGGTACGGCCATGTCCGCTGCCGATCACTTCCCCGTTTCTGACTGCATCAACCCAGAACGATTTGTTGTGATCCGGTCCCTCTTCTCCTTTGAGTTCGTAAGAAAACTCCCCATCGCCTTCTGCCTGCAGAATTTCCTGCAGCACCGTCTTGCTGTCATAGAACAGAATTTTATTTTCCAGATCGGATAAAATGAATCGGTGGATAAAATCATGTGCCGCGTCAAAACCGCCGTCCAAATACAGTGCGCCGATCACCGCCTCCATCACGTCCGAGGTAATCGAATCGCGGTTGCGTCCACCGGTCGCCTCTTCGCCCTTTCCAAGCAACATGTAGCGTCCCAGCTCGATATCCCGTGCGCAGTACGCAAGCGCTGGCTCACAGACCATCGAGGAACGCAGCTTCGTAAGCTTTCCTTCCGGCATCTGCGGATTCTCATGGAAAAGAAAATCGCTGGAAATCAGCTCCAGCACAGCATCTCCCAAAAACTCCAGCCGCTCGTAGTCCTTTAATTTGTTGATTCTCTGTTCATTGGCAAAAGAGCTGTGAGTAAGAGCCTGTTTTAACAGACTCTTATCCCGGAACTGATATCCAATCTTTTTTTCCAGCTCACCTATCGTATATTCCTCAGTCATATTGTTCACTCGTTCCTTGTCTTTCTGATCAGCTCTACCGCTTCTCCGACGGTTTTGATCTTTTCTGCCTCTTCTTCTGGTATTGCAATTTCAAACGTCTCTTCAATTTCCTGAATGACCTGGTAAAGATCCAGGGAATCCGCACACAGATCGTCGATAAAATTCGTCTCCTCCGTCAGTTCCCGCGGATCTACGCTCAAAATCTCTGCCACGATCTGTTTCAGCTTTTCAAACTCCATACCCCTTATCCTTCTTCCTTTGCAGCTGCAATGCTGGCTGTAATTTTTCCAACAACATCCTGCTCCTGGAACGTGATGCACTGCAGAATCGTATTTTTAATTTCTACTGATTTGGAGCTTCCGTGGGTCTTTACAACAAGTCCCTTCAAGCCAAGCAGCGGCGCGCCGCCATACTCTTCCAGATCAAATGCCTTTAGGGTCTGCTTCAGTGCAGGTTTTACCAAAAGTGCGCCAATCTTTGAACGCAGGTTTGTCATCATGCCGCCCTTTACTTTTTTGATCAGGGTTGCGCCGACACCCTCGTATAATTTCAGGATTACATTACCGACAAACGCTTCACACACAACGACGTCTGCCTTTCCTGCCGGGATATCACGTGCTTCGATACTTCCGATAAAATTGATATCTTTGCATTCTTTCAGCATCGGATAGGTTTCTTTTACCAGCGCATTGCCTTTTTCTTCTTCCACACCGATATTGACGATGGCAACTGTCGGGTTCTTTACTCCCATGACATTTTCCATGTAGATCGACCCCATTCTTGCAAACTGCACCAGCTGGGAAGGTCTTGCATCCACGTTTGCGCCACAGTCAATCAGCAAAGAACAGCCATTTTCTGTCGGGATAAGCGGAGCCAGAGGCGGACGCTCCACGCCCTTTGCCCTGCCGACTAACACCTGTCCGCCAACTAAAACCGCGCCGGTGCTTCCCGCAGATACAAACGCGTCGCATTCGCCGCTTTTCACCAGACCTAAACCTTTTACAATGGAGGAATCCTTTTTGCCGCGGATCGCATTGACCGGAGGCTCGCCCGTCTCGATCACTTCGGAAGCGTGTACGACTTCAATCCGCTCTGCCGGATAGGAATAGGCTGCGAGTTCCTTTTTCACAACGTCCTCCTGTCCTATCAGAAAAACCTTCACGCGTTCATCTGCATGAACTGCCTCTACAACACCTTTTATAATCTCTGTCGGCGCGTTGTCTCCGCCCATCGCGTCCACAGCAACTCTGACCAGCTCTGCCATCTTAAAGTACCTGCCCTTTCTTGTTTTTGTTACAGTTCGTTCGTGCCTCTTTGCAAATGGCGTGGGTGAACTGTAACATCTTTTACTATACTAAAATACCGTAGAAAAGTCAATTTTCCTGACGTTTTCAGGCAAAAAAATGAGGCTCCCGGAAGATTCCGGAAGCCCTTTTGTTTGCTCGTCTGTTATTCATAACAATAGAATGCCCACAAAACGTGTATTCTATTGTTCATGACAATAGAATCTCACAGAGTGTGATTCTATTATTTAAGCCTCAACCTTAACGATTTCGCGCTTGTTGTAAGAACCGCAGGCCTTGCAGACTCTGTGAGGCATCATCAGTGCGCCGCATTTGCTGCACTTCACCAGAGTGGGTGCGCTCATTTTCCAATTTGCCCGTCTCTTATCTCTTCTGGACTTGGAAGACTTATTCTTAGGACAGATAGACATCGTTACACCTCCTTATTCGCGTTAAAGACATCCATGATTGCCGCCATCCTCGGATCGGGAACAAAAGTATCGCAGCCGCATGCTCCCGTGTTCAAATCCTTCCCGCAGACAGGACACAGTCCCTTGCAGTCTGGTCTGCACAACACCTTCATAGGCCAGCTTGTCGTAATCTCATTATCGATCAGACTATCTATATTCAGCGAGTAACCTTCCATAAAAGCTTCCTGCTCTTCCAAAGCATCCTGATCAGCACGGTCAGGTGCCACCAGCTTCTGTACGATGGAAAGATCAAACGGAACTTCTACTTCTTCCAAGCATCTGTCACAGGGAATTCCTGCCACAAACTGCAGCTTCGCTTCCACAAGTGCTTCGCCCTGCGCGGTATTCGTCAGCTTCAGCAAAAGCTTACTGCTGCTCTTTACCGGATAAGAGCTTCCATCATGTGTAATCTCTGCAGTCTCCCACGCAAACTCCTGCGTAAGAACTTTGCCTTCGGATGTAAAAACATCTGTCACATTCACTAACATAGCATACTCCTAACGACATGGCAAAATCCAAACGGACTTCGTCCATACTCATACGATTATACAGACGCCTTTTGCCTTTGTCAAGATAATTTTCACTAATTCTTTCCGCTTACTTTTTTACGATTCCGTGTTCCATCAAGAAATTCTCCCAGACCTGATAATATTTCGCTTTCAGGTGGATCTGGTCGAATGTCCAATCCGCGTATAAATTGCCGTTTTCATCGCAGACCGCTTCGTTGACGTCAATATAAAAAATATCCTTTCCGTTTGCGAGAGTTTCGATTTCCACATTGCGGATATTGATGTTTGTGTTATTAAATACTGGATCGGAAGCGTTTTTCTGCCCCGCCACACGCATGATTCCCTGCACGAAAATAATCGCGTCCGGCTGCAGCTCCCGAATCTTATATACCGCCCTCGCATAGGCTTCAAAAAATGATTCCGGCGTTCCCGTGCCCATCTCGTTGATGCCGATCATCAGATAGACTTTTTTGAACTGGTGTCTGGAAAGCGCCTGCTCCAGCGTCAGCTTTTCATCGCCTTCCCGGATAAAATCCTTCGGTTTTTCAAATAAATTATAGACCGTCAGAGATGTCTTGCTGTAAAAGGTCGCCACATCTGCCAGGTTGCTGTATTCGTAGAGTCCCTGTGTCCGGGAATCCCCGATAAACACGGCGTCCGCAAAATACTCCTTGTCCACATGGGTAAATTCGAGCGGCTCCTCCTCTGCTTCCTGCGTCGCTTCTGCCGCCTTGCCTGGCACAGCATTTCCGCTTACGCCTGCCTCATTTTTGTCTCCGGTTCCGTTTTTATGATCTGCATCCCGGTCAGCATTCGCCATCTGTCCGGCTTTTTCTCCCCCGTTTCCATCATTCGCCTGCCCGCCGGTTTCCGATATATCCAGTCCGTTTTTTTGGGCTTCCGCAGATATTCCAGATTGACCGGAACCTTCGCCGCCTTCTTCCTGCAGCGCAGTTTCCTCCGTTATTCTGTCTTTTTGCACATCTGCAGCATCCATCGCCGCCGTCTGTACGCTCCTGTCACTCCACGGATAAACGCCCTGTTTTAAATCTATAAAAACAGTCGCTAACGCAGGCTGCTTCCAGCTCGCCGGATTTTCTATTTCGCCGGATTTTACCCCATTGGCAACCCCGGCTCCCTCTATCACCAGTCCGCTGACGATCACTGCGGCCAACAGTGGACATTTTTTCCAAAAGCTCATATTTTCTCCATTCTGCAGGTGCTGCCGCGCCAATGAACCCGCACACAATCCTATCTTTTTTAAAAGTTCGCATACATGAACGGGTTGTTCGCCGCATTCGCCATCCGATATACGCTGTACCAGAAAACAACAAACAGTGCAGCGACTACTATCACATTTTTCCTGTGTTTTTCACACCACCGGTAAACCTGCGGGATGCAAAGCAAAATGCCGCCGACAAGCTCCGGAATAAACAGTGTCAGTTCTTTTGCGAAATCCCCGGGATTGACCGCGCTGCCCACGCCAAAGAACGGGAACAGCCGTGCGAAATAAACGCCGATTTCCGGCAGGGTCGGAATTGCAAACACCATCCAGGTCAGTGGAATCACGAACAGTACATATACATGGGATAAAATTTTGCTCTTTTTCAGCCATTTTCCGATCCACAGCTTTTCTATCACAACCAGTAATCCCAAAATCATCCCCCACAGGATAAAATGCAGTCCGCCGCCATGCCAGAAGCCGGTCACCGCCCATACGAGCAATAGGTTGAATACCGTGCGCAGCGTTCCCTTCCGGTTGCCTCCCAGCGGGATATAGAGATAGTCCCGAAACCACGAGCCGAGCGTCATGTGCCAGCGACGGTAAAATTCGCTGACAGAGCGGGACGAATACGGCTGGTCAAAGTTTTTGATCGCCGGAAGTCCGATCATCCTGCCGATTCCGACTGCAATCAGGGAATACCCCGCGAAATCAAAATAGAGCTCCATCGAATAGGCTGCCGCGCCCAGCCATGCAAGCGGCGTCGAAATGCTTTCAAAGCCGATCGTCTGGATATCGTTCCACAAAAAGCCCAGCCGATCCGCCAGCAGCACCTTCATGCCCAGTCCGGCAATGATATATTTCAGCCCGTCTTCTGCCCTTGCCGCCTTCCAGACACCGAACTGCTGCGCCTGTTCCATCTCGCCATATCGCATAATCGGTCCCGAAACGATCTGCGGGAAACAACACAAATATGCGCCAAACCGGAGAAATGAACGCTCCGCGTGCCCGCTTCTGTACACATCAATCAAATAGGAAATGCTTTTAAACGTATAAAAACTAATTCCCACCGGAAGCAGCATATTTTCCTCGAACACATTGGAAAGCTTGAAAAAGATCAGAAGCGACGCGTTGCACAAAACGCTGACAGCCAGCCAGAATTTGCGCTTCTTGACAGTTTGGGGGCTGGCCGTGTTTCTATAGGGCTCCTCTTTCCTCTGATCTACGGTTTCCTCGAAAATCTGCAGTTCGCTCCAGTTTATGGTTTTCCTGCGAAGCCCCCTCACACCCGGATGCTCCTTTTTTCTATGAAGCCCCGACATTCTTTTGCCGTCTGCATCCGGCTCCGTCGCCAGACCGTACCCGAACAGCCAGTTGACAACCGACATTCCGAGCAAAATCAGCACATGCGCAGGATCCCCGAGCGCATACAAAATCAAGCTAAAAGCAAACAGCACAAACATCCGAAACCGCTTCGGAACCGCATAAAAAAGGATCAGGAAAAGCGGCAGATATCGAAACAGAAATTCCAGACTGCTGAATACTAAGGTATGCAAACTTTCTAAATTTCCGATTTCAATTCCTGACATTTTTCCTGATCCCGTCCTTTATTTTCTGACTGAACGCCTTATTTGCCCTTTACAATCGCAAGGGTATGTCTGGCAATCTCCAGTTCTTCATTTGTCGGAATCACAAGCACTTTGGTCTTTGCAGATGGCGTCGAAACGATTCTCTCCTTGCCCCGGATATTGTTTGCTTCCTTATCCAGCTCTACGCCAAGATGTTCCAGATACGGGCTGCAGATCAGCTCACGGATAACCGGGCTGTTTTCGCCGATTCCCGCTGTAAAGCAGATCGCATCCGCACCATTTAATTCTGCCGCATATGCACCGATATATTTTGCAACCCGAAGGACAAACGCTTTGATCGCCCTTGTCGCAGCCGGATTATTTCCTTCCAGATAAGCGTCTTCCAGATCTCTGAAATCAGAGGAAAAACCATCTGAAAGTCCAAGTACACCGGATTCCTTGTTCAAAATTCTCACTACTTCGTGGATGTTCTTACCATCCTTACCTGCCATCATTTCCAGTACACCAGGATCTACATCACCGCTTCTGGTGCCCATAATCAGACCTTCCAGCGGAGTCAGTCCCATGGAGGTATCTATACATCTGCCGTCCTTTATCGCAGATACGGACGCACCGTTTCCAAGGTGGCAGATAATCAGTTTTAACGATTCATACGGCTTGCCCAGGATATCCGCCGCACGTCTGGAAACGTACTGGTGGCTCGTGCCGTGGAAACCGTATCTTCTGATTCCAAACTGTTTGTAATAACGGTAAGGAATCGCATATAAATAAGCCTCTTCATCCATCGTCTGATGAAAGGCAGTATCAAATACCGCTACCTGAGGAACACCCGGCAGCTGTAACTCACAATCTTCAATTCCCTGCAGGTTCGCCGGATTATGAAGAGGCGCCAGTACGGTACATTCCATAATCGCTTCTTTTACCTGCGGTGTGATCAGGGTTGCTTCTGAAAAATGCTCGCCGCCGTGTACAACACGGTGTCCGACTGCACCGATCTCGGACAGTTCTTTTACCGCGCCGTCTTCCGGATTCGTCAGTGTCTGCAGCATCAGACGGACAGCATCCTTATGATCTGCCATCGGAGCGTCCCATTTACGCTTTTCATGACCGGTCAGTGTGTAGCTGATCCGGCTGCCAGCGATACCAATTCTCTCACATAATCCTTTCGCTGTCAATTCTTCTGTTTCCGAATCGATTAACTGGAATTTCAGCGAAGAACTTCCGCAATTTATGACAAGAATTTTCATTTTTGTATACCCCCGTTCGTGTTATTTAAATCTCACCTCTCCATAATAACAAAAACCATCCCAATTTACAACTAAAACCGAGACGGTTTGCACAATTTTATTCCCAGCAGGCTGTTAGACTCACGGGCTCGCACCGGCACACTTTACTTCCTGCTGCGCAGGCTGCCCGTTCGTTAATGATGCAAAAAAACAAATGCCGCCCTATACGGACGGCGTTTATTTTTCTATTGTATCAATTATGTCGTGAGCATAGCTCACTCGGCAACTTCGCCGTTCGTCAATCATGCAAGCATGCTGACTCACTTGCGCGCGTTACATGAGCTGTGCCTGAACAGCAGTTAATGCTACTACTCCGACGATATCTTCCCAGGAACAGCCTCTGGACAGGTCGTTTACGGGCTTTGCGATACCCTGCAGCATTGGTCCATAGGCTTCCGCCTTTGCCAGTCTCTGTACCAGCTTGTAGCCGATATTGCCGCAGTCCAGGTTCGGGAAGATCAGAACGTTTGCCTTACCTGCAACTTCGCTGCCAGGCGCTTTGGATTTTGCAACAGAGGGCACAATCGCTGCGTCAGTCTGCAGTTCGCCGTCCAATGTCAGTCCGGGATACTGTTCGTGTGCAATTTCTACCGCTTTTACAACCTTATCTACCAGAGGATGCTTTGCGCTTCCCTTGGTGGAATGGGACAGCATCGCGATAATCGGTTTTGCGCCGACAAGGGTCTTAAAGCTCTTTGCACTGGTGTCTGCAATCGCTGCAAGCTCTTCAGCGGTCGGATCCTGATTCAGGCCACAATCTGCAAACAGAAACGTACCGTGCTCGCCGTATTCACAGTTGGGTACATCCAGAATAAAGAAACCGGATACCAGCTTTACACCGGGTGCGGTCTTTAAAATCTGCAGCGCCGGACGCAGGGTATCTGCGGTTGCATGGCATGCACCCGCCACCATTCCGTCTGCATCATTTGCTTTTACCATGATAACACCAAAGGTCATGTTATCGGTCAGCAGAATCTGACGTGCCTTTTCGGGCGTCATTCCCTTATGCTTTCTCGTTTCATATAATAACTGAACGTATTCGTCCAGCTTCTCACATTTCGTAGGATCGATCACGCGCACACCGGTCAGATCAACTTCCAGCCATCCTGCACCATCCATGATCTTTTCTTCATTGCCAACCATAATAATGTTGGCAATCCCCTCTTCGATAATATGGGATGCTGCGATCAGCGTTCTCTTGTCATTCGTCTCCGGAAGTACGATCGTCTTTCTGTCCGATCTGGCTTTTTCTTTGATGATGTCAATATAAGACATTCTGCTTCTCCTTTCATTTTCTGATTTTCACGTTTTCGTTCTCGATGTCTGATAGATAAATTATAACATTTTCCCCAATCGAGACAAGGCAAATTTCTCAAATCTTTGTATAAAATGAAGGACACAGTTCACTCGTAGATCTCCACAAGCAGATTTCATGCTTGCATGAAAAGATGCTTATAGAGCTCTACGAAGGGAGCGCCATTTCATGAGCAAAAACAGCTGCGCAGCAGCGAAAAAGCTGCGAAGCTGCGTTTTTTGCAAATGATGTGACGCGGGCGAACTGGGCAAACCAGCTCCGGACACAAAAAACTGCCGCCGGCAAAACCTGCCGGCAGCAGTTTTTCATGTTTCTTATAAAAGTTTGTGCAGCTTACATCATACCCATGCCGCCTGCACCGCCGGCGGGCATTGCAGGAGTGTCTTCCTTAATGCTTGCAACAACGGATTCGGTTGTCAGCAATGTGCTTGCAACGCTGGTTGCGTTCTGCAGAGCGCTTCTGGTAACCTTTGCAGGGTCCAGAATACCTGCGTCGATCATATTTACATAAGTCTCATTCAGGGCATCGAAACCGAAGCCAATCGGGGACTCTTTTACCTTGTTGATGATAACGCTGCCTTCCAGGCCTGCGTTTGCTGCGATATAGTACAGAGGAGCTTCCAGAGCCTTCAGTACAATCTTCGCGCCGGTCTTCTCATCGCCTTCCAGTGTATTTGCCAGAGCTTCTACATCCTTTGCAGCGTGGATATATGCAGAACCGCCGCCTGCGATGATACCTTCTTCTACTGCTGCACGGGTAGCTGCCAGAGCATCTTCCATACGCAGTTTTGCTTCTTTCATCTCAGTTTCCGTTGCAGCGCCGACACGGATCACTGCTACGCCGCCAGCCAGCTTGGCAAGTCTCTCCTGCAGCTTTTCTCTGTCGAAATCAGAAGTGGTCTCTTCGATCTGCTTCTTGATCTGTGCAACTCTCGCTGCGATTGCAGCCTTGTCGCCTTCCCCGTCAACAATGATGGTGTTCTCTTTCTGAACCTTAACAGATTTTGCACGGCCGAGCATATCCATTGTGGTCTCTTTTAATTCCAGGCCGAGTTCGGAGCTGATCACCTGTCCGCCGGTCAGGATCGCGATATCCTCCAGCATAGCCTTTCTTCTGTCGCCATAGCCAGGAGCTTTAACAGCTACTACATTGAAAGTGCCGCGCAGCTTGTTGACGATCAGGGTGGTCAGAGCCTCGCCCTCTACATCCTCAGCGATGATCAGCAGCTTTGCGCCGGACTGAACGATCTGCTCCAGTAAAGGCAGGATCTCCTGAATGTTAGAAATCTTCTTATCGGTAATCAGGATATACGGATTGTCCAGAACTGCTTCCATCTTATCCATATCAGTAGCCATGTATGCAGAGATATAACCTCTGTCAAACTGCATACCTTCTACCAGATCCAGCTCTGTCTTCATGGTCTTGCTTTCCTCGATGGTGATAACGCCATCGTTGGAAACCTTTTCCATCGCATCTGCAACCATCTGACCAACTTCATCGCTTGCTGCAGAAATCGCTGCAACTCTTGCAATGTGGTTCTTACCGTTGACCTTCTGGCTCATCTTCTGAATGGAATCTACGGCACACTCGGTTGCCTTCTGCATACCTTTTCTTAAAATGATCGGATTTGCACCTGCTGCCAGGTTGCTCATGCCAGCGCCGATCATTGCCTGTGCCAGAACAGTTGCGGTTGTGGTGCCGTCACCTGCAACGTCATTGGTCTTTGTTGCAACTTCTTTTACCAGCTGTGCACCCATGTTCTCGAATGCATCTTCCAGCTCGATCTCTTTTGCGATGGTCACACCATCGTTGGTGATCAGCGGAGCACCGTAGGATTTATCCAGTGCTACGTTACGTCCCTTGGGTCCAAGGGTTACTCTGACGGTATTTGCCAGCTTATCAACGCCGGCTTCCAGTGCTGCACGCGCTTCTGCGCCGTATTTAATTTCCTTTGCCATAATAAATCAGCCTCCTAATTCAAGTTTAAACTTACGCTTCGATTACTGCCAGAATGTCTGACTGCTTTACAACGATATATTCTTCGTCATCCAGTTTCACATCAGTACCTGCGTACTTGGAGTAAATGACCTGATCGCCAACCTTAACTTCCATTTTCACTTCTTTGCCGTCCACCACTCCGCCGGGGCCAACTGCAATGACTTCTGCCTGCTGGGGCTTCTCTTTATTCTGTCCGGGAAGAACAATTCCGGATTTGGTTGTCTCTTCTGCAACCAGCTGCTTTAATACAACTCTGTCACCTAACGGTACTAACTTCATGATAACTGCCTCCTTATATGAAAATTCATACTTTCGTATTTACTGTTAGCACTCATTTGTCCTGAGTGCTAAACACTATATGTATATTATGTTTCTTCGGTCGATTATGCAACACAGCTGAGCGCCGTTCATGTTCTATTTTCTTTTATTTTCTTTTATTTTCTCGTTATTTCTTTCATTTTCATATCAGGTTTATGAAAGTAGAATTTCATACTTTTTTTAGAATTTCACTCTGCCGCAGCAGGATCCCCACAGAGTATTTTGCATTGCATGGGAAATTTCATTTCTTATACACAAAAAATCTATACACAAAAAGGCACATGCAAAAGCTGTTACCCTTTTCCATGTGCCCTGTATTTTCATTCCTGACAACAGAAAGATCGTAGAACATGCATTCTATTGTTTCAGATTTCGAAAGCTGCTTCCCCTATAAAGAAGCTGCAGCCTACCGATAAACCAGCCTGTCCAATATCGCCAGAACTTATACTCTGGACAGATATTCACCGGTTCTGGTGTCGATCTTGATGACATCGCCTTCGTTTACGAACAGCGGTACATAAACCTGTGCGCCGGTCTCAACGGTAGCAGGCTTATTTGCGCCAGTAGCGGTATCGCCCTTAAAGCCAGGCTCGGTCTCAGTAATTGCCAGCTCTACGAACAGAGGGGGCTCCACTGCGAATACGCTGCCGTTATGAGAACAGATCTTGCAGACTTCATTCTCTTTTACGAACTTCAGAGCATCGCCGATTGCATCCTGGTTCAGAGAGATCTGGTCATAGGTTTCCATATCCATGAAAGTATACAGATCGCCGTCGTTGTACAGGTACTGCATATCTCTTCTCTCGATACGGGCAGTAGGACATTTCTCAGTAGGACGGAAAGTCTTCTCAACAACACCGCCGCTCTTAATATTCTTTAACTTGGTTCTAACGAAAGCAGCGCCTTTACCAGGTTTAACGTGCTGGAACTCAATAATCTGGTAAATATTGCCCTCAAACTCAATGGTAACGCCGTTTCTGAAATCACCTGCAGAAATCATATAAAATCTTCCTCCTAAATAATCACGGTTTCAATACTATACAAGTGTATCCTAAAAAACCTCATATTTCAACTGTTTTTTTCAGAAATTGCAGGGGTAATCTCCGATTCTTCCCCGGCAAGCTCCAGTTCAAACCAGAACCTAACGCCGTTTTCGTAATTGATTACGCCGTATTTCTGGTTCATCGACTCCATAATTGCCTTGACGATCGACAGTCCGATACCGCTTCCGCCGTATTCCCTCGTTCTCGCCTTGTCCACCTTGTAAAACTTCTCCCACAGATGCGGCAGGGAATCCTCCGGGATCGGCATACCGGTATTGAACACCGAAACTCTGGCATGTCCGTCCATTTCCTCGATCTTTACCTCGATAACCTTTTCTTTTTCGCAATGGTTGACTGCATTGGAAAAATAGTTCATCAGGACTTCTTCGATCTTGAATTCATCGCCCCAGACATAGATCTCCTTCGTCTGATCCATATGGACGGAAATGCCGTTCTGCTTCGCAAGAAGATCTGCGGACTGCAGATAATTGTGCACAAGTGCCGTGATATCAAAGCGCTCCATCGAAACAACGTCGTTGCCGGATTCGAGCTGGTTGAGCGTCAGAAGCTTTTTGACCATGTTGTTCATCTTCGCCGCTTCGTCCACAATGACGTCGCAGTAAAATTTCCGGCTCTCCGGATCGGAATTGACGTCCTCCAAAAGTCCCTCCGCATAGCCCTGGATCAGTGCGATCGGCGTTTTTAACTCATGGGAAACGTTCGACAGAAACTCCCGACGCATCTGGTCGATCTCTTCTTTTTTCTGGATGTCCTTTTTTAATTCATTGTTCGCCGTTTTCAACTCTGAAATCGTATGCTCCAGCGTATCGGAAAGCTGATTGATATTCTCGCCGAGAATGCCGATTTCGTTTTTGCTGTTTCCGCTGTAACGGGCTTCAAAATCCAGATGGCACATCCGTTCCGAAATGTCCGCCAGCTGCAGAATCGGCGTCGTCACCCTGCGGGAAACAATCCAGATCACAATACCGCTGATAATTGCTGAGAAAATACCGACGCTTGCAAGGAACGTATTCGCAATTTTCGCGCTGTCCCGGATTCCTTCCAGCGCACTTCTTACTATAAAAAAGTATCCGCCCGTCAGAATGCCCCAGCTTTCTATATATTCCATTTGCGCCCGACTGTCTGAAACGCGTGCGACAATATAATTATTGCCGTTTTCCATAATCTCGTACTTCTCGCCGCTTAGTGCAAACAGATGCTGTAAAAGCTGCTGCTTCAAAAATTCAGAACCGCCGCCGGAGTCCGCAACCACTTCGGAATTCGCATTAAGCACGAGCAGAGACAAATTATACTTCGAGCACTGCTGCTGGAGAGAAAGCTGATATTCGTCCGTATCAATCTCGCCGTTTGCAACCGCCTCTCCCAGTTCCTCATACATCCGCATCAGAACTGCTTTTTTATTCGAGATATAATATTTCTGCAAAAAACCGCTGTTTAAAAACCAGCAAAGCAGAATCGTCCCCGCCATCAAACCGATAAAAATCCCTGCAAACTGTTTGCGAATGGACGTCCGCTTTGCGGTCTTTTTCTCTTTTTTATGCATCGAGCTTATACCCCATTCCCCAGATGGTCTTGATCAGTTCGCCTTTATCGCCCAGCTTGCTGCGCAGCTTTTTTACATGCGTGTCAATCGTACGGGCATCGCCGAAATAGTCATAATTCCATACGTTATTCAGTATCTTTTCTCTCGAAAGAGCGATTCCTCTGTTTTCCATAAAATAAGTCAGCAGTTCAAATTCCTTATAGCTTAAATCGACGCTTCTGCCGTCGATCTCCACCATATGCGCCGCTTTGTCCAGATGGATTCCTCCAACGTCCAATACCTCATTTTCCTGTGCGCTTTTACCGGTGCGGCGCAGAATCGCCTCTACTCTCGCTACCAGAATCTTCGGGCTGAACGGCTTGGAAATATATTCATCCACGCCCAGTTCAAAGCCCTGCAGCTCATCCTTTTCATCGCTTCTCGCCGTCAGCATGATAATCGGCACTTTGGAATAGGACCTGATCTCCCGGCATACCTGCCAGCCGTCCATCTTCGGCATCATCACATCCAGAATTATCAGCGCGATATCCTGATGGGCAAAAAAGACATCCAGTGCCTCGCTTCCGTCTCCTGCTTCCAGTACCTCAAAATTTTCTCTCTGTAAAAAGTCTTTTACCAGTTTGCGCATTCTGTTCTCATCGTCTACCACAAGAATCTTCTGTCTGTCCATATAGCCTCCTCATCTGCCGCAGCGCGGCAACTGTCATCACTCATCTATCCGCAGTGTAGCAGAAAAATATGTCAGAAATGTGAACTTGTGATGCCAGGGGCAAAAAGTCGGAAATCCGATGTAGGCTTGCTTACAGGAGGTTTCCTGATCTTTGTTCCGGTATCACCAAACCGCTTACAGCTGCTCCCGTTTCCCGGCAAAGAAATCTTCCACCCGCCGCATGACATACAGATACGCCGGAATCAGGAACAGATCTGCAAACAGCCATGCCAGCGGATTTGCAACGCACGCGCCCAGAAATCCGAACATCGGAACGAGCACGAAGCCTGCAATACTACGGGCGATCATTTCACTCACACCGGAGAAAATTGCCAGCGTGCTGAAGCCGATTCCCTGAATCAGGAAGCGGACATTGTTGACCAGAATCAGGAACGTATAGCTTCCGCTGTTGATAAGAAGCATCTGCTGAATCCGGTTCATCAGCTCCGGGTCTGTCCCGTCCACAAACAAAAGCGCCATATACTTACCGGCAGCTGCCAGGATACCGAATGCAATAAGTGCATACACGATTCCGTAAATATTTGCCATCCGAAGTCCTTCACGGATTCGTTTCGGCTTCTTCGCGCCCATATTCTGCCCTGCCCAGGTCGCCATCGTCGCACCCAGCGCATCAGACGGGCAGACGAAAAATCCGCTGATTCTCCCGAAGGCCGTAACCGCTGCAACCGCAGTGGAACCGAGCGTATTGACCGCGCTCTGCAAAATAACGCTGCCGATCGCCGTAACGGAATACTGCAATCCCATCGGAACACCCATTCCTGTCAGACGAAGCATCAGTTCCGGGTCAGCCTTTCCTTCTGTTCCCTGCATCCGCAGAATTTCGTATTTGCGGATCATATAGACCAGACAGCAGATACCGGAAATTGCCTGAGAAATCACGGTTGCCAGCGCTGCGCCCGCAACACCCATTTTCAGTACCAGAATGCAGAACAGATCGAGTACAATATTTAACAGCGCCGACATCACCAGAAAATAAACCGGTGTTTTGGAATCTCCCATCGCACGGATAATCGCTGAAGTCAGATTGTAGAGAATTGTCACAGGAATTCCCGCAAAAATGATGACGATATACATCCATGCATCGTCAATGATATTTTCCGGTGTCCGCATCCACTGCAGGATATTTCTGCACAGAAGCACCGTCACGATCGTGAGCACCACTGCAAAGATCACAGATACCCATGCACTGTTGGCTACACAGCGGCGCATTCCGCTCTCGTCCTTTGCTCCAAACCTCTGCGCAATCGGAATCGCAAACCCGTTGCAGATTCCCATACAGAACCCGATAATCAAAAAGTTGATCGAGCCGGTGGAACCTACCGCCGCCAGCTGATCCACGCCCAGAAACTTTCCAACGATCGCAGTATCCACCAGACTGTAAAACTGCTGGAATAAATTTCCCATTAAAAGAGGGATAGCAAATTCCAGAATCAGTCTTCCGGGCTTGCCTTCTGTCATATCCTTTACCATAAAAATCCCCTTTCCTTTGTAAATTACTCTGTGTAGTATATACCACAGACAATTTCAAAAGCAATGGGGATTTTTGCATTTTACATGGAAAAAAATGATCCTTGTATTTTGTGGCACCAGACGGCGCTGCACATTAGATTACACGTCATGATCCGATCCGTTTCCAGACCTGTACCGCAAAATCGGCTGCCGCTGCCTCATCTGCCCGATCCGGATGCAGCATCGCCCGGTCGAAATTTCGGATCATAGCCTGAATCTGTTCGGTATTTTGTCCGCTCTTTGCCATTTCCTCGTAGCGTCTGCGCACCTGAATCGGCATCTTACCCTGGCAGAGAAATGCATCCATATATTCATTATCTTCCGGAATCCATGTCTTTACCCGGTCGATCACCTTCTGGTAATAGGCTGGATCGTTTCCCATCCCGCAGGTTCCGAACAGGGCGATCTTTTTGCCATGCAGACCTGAAAGCAGTTCTACTGTCTTTTCGTCACAGTCGCCTCGATCCACCCAAAAACCGACAAAATAAAGCTCTGCGTCCTTTTCCCGATATTCGTCAATATTTTTTAAGTCCTTGGAATCGCCAGGAATCGCCGCAAAAATCTGTGTTGCAAGCTTTCTGGTATTTCCTGTCTGACTGGAGTAAATCACAATTGTCTGCATAAAGTATCTCCTTTCTCAACAATAGAATGCACGCTCTGCAGCATTCTATTGTCATAAATGATATCCTGCCGGCATACCGCCGCAGCATAATCCCCCACCTCCACAGCAGAGGTTGCAGATCAGGTTTGCCAGACACAGCTTCCAGCAAAATCCGCTGCCGCCGGATACCGGCATTCCACCATACTGCGTCTGTCGTCCGGTATACCAACTGCCGCCGGACTCCATCCGCTGCCGCCAGCCTGCGTATTCTGCGTTCTGCGGTTCCATCTCCGTCGCCTTTTTCGCCTGTTCCAGCGCCGCCGCATTATTTCCAAGTCCCTGATTTGCGATGGAGCTGTAATAATACCACTGCGCGCTGTGCTGCGGAATATTGTTCAGCACATTCAACGCTTCTTTATAATGTCCACTGCTGATATAGTTAAGCGCAGCCCTGAAATAAACGGATTCTTCGTCGTCCGCACCGGTGTTTGACCGTCCATAGCCATTCTGTCCATAGCCGCCCGCTGAACTAAAGCCGCCAAAGCCAAAGCCGCCGAAAAAATCATCGAACCCGCCAAAATCACTATAACCTCCGTAGCCATTCTGTGCATTCCCGCCATTTCCATAGCCGTTGTTCCCGTAGCCATAGCCCTGATTGCCGTAAGGACTGCTGCCCTGCTCGCGCTGCTTCATGATCTGCTGGTACGCCTGCTGGATTTCTTTAAATTTTTCTTCCGCCTGCGCCTTGTTCGGATTGTTGATATTGGCATCCGGATGATACATCCGGCTCAGTTTCCGATATGCCTTTTTGATTTCTTCCTCCGACGCATCCTGAGACACGCCAAGTACCTGATAAGGGTCACGCATCCTTTTGTTTCCTCTTCTTCTGTATCATCTCATAACGGCACCATACGCCGGAATACAGGATGTTGCGTAAAATTTCCGCATGCTCCAGTATCGGAAGCTTTTCAAATATTCTGGAGCACTCCGCCATCATCATCTGCAGAATCTGATAGGCTTCCTGTTCGAATGCTTCGTCATCGGAAAGCTTCTTCCTGCGCAGTAAAAATACGTTGTAATTGCCGTCTTTTTCGTCCTTTTCCATATCCTCGTAGGCATCCATCAGATAAATAAACTTTCCGAGGAAAAATCCCATCCTGCGCAGGTCGTCTTCCCATTCATCCTTCCGACAGGCGAGGATTTCGCCCATAATTTCGCCAAAACAGCCGCTCGCCAGATCCACGTCAGGCTCCTGCGCCTTTTCGTACAGATGGATGTGCTCCAACAAGGTATAAATATGCTCCGCTTTCTCCGGATAGCGCGCTTCCACCATTTTGTCACGGCCGCGCAGCGCTGCCGCCCGCAGACGCCCTTTCCATTTGCGTTCGTCCGTCCAGTCGTCCAGACATTTATAATAAGACAGTAATAGATTCATATCCGCCGCGTAATCGGTAAACACGCTCCGACTCGTCGCATGCGCTTCAAACGGATGCGCCACGCATTTGCAGGTGGAGCTTTCCACCGGCTCGTCATACAGCGCAGACAAAAGCAGCGCAACAAACGTCATGTCGTAGCTTAACGTCAGCTGTCCGCGTCTGCCGAAGCGTTCTTTCAGGCTCTGGCAAAGCCCGCAATAATAGGACTGATATACGTCAAATTCCCGAAATTTCAATTCTTGCTTATTTACGATAATATATCCAAACATAGGCTTCTTAACTCTTCTTTACAAATCTGGTATTGCATTTAGGACAGCGGATTTCGATTTTACCGCGCCCCCTGGGCACACGGATTTTCTGTTTGCAGCCAGGGCATCTGTAAATATGGTAAATTTTGCGCTGTGCAAGCTGGGATTTCCAGGAAGCAAGCTTTCTCCGGATTCCCGCCGTCATCTTCAGATATTTCTGGTTTTCCGCGTAGCGCTTTGAAATATTTTTGGAAAACATCCGAAAATAATTGTAGACGATTCCGATCACCGCCAGCAAGAACCATGCCTGATTTCTGGAAAACAGGGAAATGATCAGAAACACCATGCTGACTGCCGAAAGCATCTGTCCCATCTGATCTGCCCCGTAGCGTCCCTGCATAAACTGCATCATTTTATTTTTCCAATTGTTTTTCATGCTGCCTCTCATTCCGCCGCCGGTTTGCGGCTTTCTCTTCTGATACCAGTCTATCTTACTGCATTCCGCCCAAAATGCAATATACCAGTCGGGAATTAAATATTAAAAAAGGATAAACTTTCCTCCGGCATCCCGTTTTTCACACTGCTGCGCACCGCCCATCCTCAGTCAACATGCGCCGCACGCTACGCTTCCTATATAGAAAAAAAACTGGCTGCCGCCCCACAGCGTCGCCCGTTACATTTCCCCCAGCATGGAAAACAGCAGCGCAGTCCCGGCGCCCGCCGCCAGACAAATCAGGCTCACTGCCGATGTTTCCGGATTTCCAAACGCAGAAAACGGCACAATCACCAGCGTCGCCGCCAAAACAATCCCGATGATCCCATGAAACACGACCGAGTAATGTCGTTCCAAAAGCCGCGTGATCTGTTTTGCCAGAAGCACCATCGTCACGCCTGCGCTCAGCACCGCCGGAACAACTGCAGGCAGGTACGCTGCTCCGACGTCTTCCATAAACGGCGTATAGAGCCCAAGCGGCATCAAAAGCGCAGAAAAACTCATTCCGGGCGCAATGATGCTGAGCGCCACACAAAAGCCGCAGAACAGATTTCCAAAAAGCCCCTGCGGAATCGAAACGCTGATCCGGCGCACGAGACTCAAAAGGATCAGTACCGTAAAAAACGCCCCCGCCAGCGCATACAGATCCCACCTGCTCCTTCCTTTTTCTCCTGCCTCCCTAAACATCGACGGCAGCATTCCGACGATCAGCCCGACAAACAGGCACACCGACAAAACTTCATAGCGTGTCAGGAAAAATCCGATCGCACGCGCAGAGAGCAAAAATCCGCCCGCTGCCCCCAGGAGCACCGGAAGCAAAAGTCTGCCGTATTGTGAAAGCGCCTCCCTGGGGTTTGACAAAAATGCCATAATCGGTTCGTAAATGCCAAACACTACGCTTAAAACACCGCCTGAAATTCCCGGAAGCACTGCCCCGATCCCGATCATCGCGCCCTGCAGCAAATGCAGCACAAACTTTTGCAGCTCCGATCGGTCTGTCAAACTGCGACGGCACTCCGGATTGCTTTTCTCTACGCTTTTCTTTTTTATCATCTGACCTCCTGATCCGTACAAACAATTCTTGCTGGAACGTTACAAGTTCACACGCAGCATTTCATTCGTAATATTATTTTATGGGGAAAAAGGTATAAATATGCGTTAAATCGAAGCAGCAAAGGCATTGACATGCCGTCTGTAAACCTTTATAATAATTCTGATCAAGGGCTAGTCAAGGTTTCGACAGGGGTCTTGCAGCTGGAGAAGCTATCCGCAGGTGATGCGTCAAATCACAAATTAAATACAAACGCTAACAACGAATTAGCATACGCTGCCTAATGGCAGCTGTCCGACTTAGAGCACTCACACTTTAAGACCCGGGCATCAACTATGTGAGAAACGATGCAGGTTAAGCTTTGTCCCTGCAGGCGTATCATGAAGCTACCGAATGGATCAGGGTGTCTGCTCCCGGATTCAGGAGGGAACGTGCCGGAGCAAGACCGGCGGCAAATAGACAGACTATGATAGTAGAAGGACAGGGAATGGGCTTTTGGACACGGGTTCGACTCCCGTCTAGTCCACTAAAACGGAATAATCCGCAGACATCAATGTCGGGTACTTTTGCCCCCGACATTATTCATGACAATAGAATGCTCGCAGAGCGTGCATTCTATTGTTTTTATCATATCGGAAACTTCCATTCTTTTTTATAACATCATTTGGATATGAATTTATGAATGCTAAACTTCACTTAATCATGCTCTTCAATATAAATTCAGGATAACTTTTTTCCGTTTTCCCAATTTGAAACCGTTTGTCGAGTGACATGAAATAATCTGCCAAACTCCTCTTGCGTTAATTGTTTTTCTTACCGAATGTTCAATATTTGATTTCCGATGTTCATAATGTCGCATCCCTTTCTCTGTTATCATAATATTTCTGTCTTCGTCCTACGAATATTATTATTCTAAAAATAATGTTCAATGTAAAGCAATCGTCGCCTTACATTGGAGATATCGTTGCGCAAAGATTCTTTGACAGGTGTTTTTCTCTATAAATTTCGATTATATGGCAGTTTTACAAAAAAGGCATGTGAAACGAAACAATCGTTTCCACACGCCTTTTTATAAATAACTGTTTAAACCGCGCCGATCATGCTCAGGTAATACTGATACAGCACCAGATTGGTGTCATCCTTATAATGTACTCCGTCCGATGCATGGACGCCGACGCCCATCAGGTAATCGTGGCTGTCCAGCCAGATAATCTGCGGAATCAGCTGTCCTTTTAAGCGGTCGTTGAACAATTTTACGCGTTCTTCCGTCATCCCATAGCTGTTTGCCCAGACCGGATTGACAGACGCATAATAAATCTGCGCACCCCTTGCGCTCCAGACTGCCGCCCAGTAATTGACGTCCTTTGCATATTTATCCGCATCGGAAAGATCGTTGACGCCCATGTTGATGACAACCCTGCTGCCTTTGCCGATGATCTTGTCCGCCTGCGGAATCCCAGTGTCGTGCAGCCATTCGTGCCGGCTTCCGTTTTTGGCAACGACTGCTGCCGCGCAGCTGCCCAAGTTGCGCTCTACCGCATCCTTGAGCGTCACCATCCGGGAATCCCCAATGAAGACAATTCCTGCCGCCACTGCCGGCTGATTTGCAGCTGCTGCCGCGATCTGCGCCTGCTGGGCCGCCTGAGCCTGCGCTGCTGCGGCTTGTTGCGCTGCTGTGGCTGCCTGAGCCTGTATCGCAGTGATCTGATCCTGCGTCGCATACGCTGCCGCTTCATAACGGACATAGCCAATCTGGCTGCCAACCTGTACAAAATACCAACCGGTGTTGGTCTGGCCCCAGCCCCAAACGGTATTTCCTGCCGTCACGGACGTAAGCTTTTCCGCGTTATGGTCCGGCAGCGTCCGGACAACGGCATTTTTTGTCACATTCATCAATCTCGGCGCGCTGAACTGCTCCACCACAAAGCCCGGCATCTGAATCTGCACAGATGTCTGTGTCTCTGCCGCCTGCAGCGTCGTCTCCGGCACGCATACCCCAAGCGCTGCCGCCAGAACTACAGCCAGAATTTTTGCCGTTTTTTTATTTCTTTTTTTCATGCTCCCTCTCATTTCCGCCCTGCGTGTAGGACTGGTGGTTTTTATGTCTTCTGTATTGTATATCCATCATACCAAATATCGACGAAAAGCAAAAGCGATTTTGTTGCTATAGCATAAATCTGTCCCGGAAGCTTATTCCATCTCCTGCACCATATGATAAAATACACCTTCCCCGGCTGACGTCGTCTGACGGATCGGCTCACCTTTGATCACAAAGCCCGCCTTTTGATAGCAGCTGACCGCTCTTTTATTCCATGTCCGAACCTCCAGATACAGCGTCTTTGTTCCAAACAGTACTTTCGATATTTCACAGGCAGTTTTCGTCATCTGCTGCCCATAGCCTTCGCTGCAGCAGTCAGGATTTACGCCGATTCCGAAAAAGATTTCTGTTTTCTCTTCGTATAAATTTATAAAACCGACCAGCTTTGTTTCATCATAAAAAGAGTAAAAATGGTTCGCAGGATTGGCAAACCCAAAGCCTCTTTTTTTCTGTTCCTCATACGGTACGGAATTATAAACCGCATATTCACCGGGATATTTCCATTCCGTGATAAAGCATTTTTCCTTTTCGGTTGTTTTATGATAGGTAAGCATATTTTTCTCCACACTCATTTTTTTGATAGTTTCTTCTGAATCATCCACATGACAAGCAACATCAAAAGCACAATGATTAGGGTAACGACGCCCGACAGCAAAATGCTCGTATACCACGGCGCAGAGTTAGATGCATACAAGCCCGGGCGGGCATAATAATCATAGCATTGATAAATACTTTGTCCCACAAATATCCCGATTGCACACCACAGAAAAATTTTCAGTATCCTGTATAACTTTTCCATCCTGTCTCCTCCTGCCTCTCCAAAAGTGCTTTCCATCCGCATAACCTCACCACTGCCAGCGTATACTATAGTAGACGGAGGTAACTGCGGTATGTTAGCCTGGATTTCTTATCTGATTTTAAAATGTAAAAGCTTTTTTAATGGCTCCCGGGGGAATTGATAGATATATTCTCACAATGTATTGTTATTTCTGAAAATTTGCATTTCAAGAAAAACTGATACTCCGGATGGTCAAAATTATTTTCATACTCTTCCCGTATGACTTTTCTCAGCCAAGCTTCACCTTTTTGTATAAATTTCTCATATCGGACTATTTTTATGAGTCCTTTTTCCTCTGCAAGCAATAGTTCCGTATACGCATCCTCAATATATTCGCAAAAATCCACCTTTACAGGAACCGATGAAACATATACATCCGGAATGCCGATATTTCCCTTTTCACATTTTTCCAAATGATTACAAGAATATATGTATCCTGATACTCCCTTATAAGTATCCGCTAACGCATTCGGATAATATTCCTCATATTGCAGCCTGCCATCCTGTGTAAATCCATAAGATCCCCACTTGTGCCAGATTCCCGTATACTGAAAATTTTTCTCTTTACACGTTTTTTCGACTGCATTGCTAAGATATACCAATACATTTTCTCTCTTGCCCGAAAAATAAATCAACGGCAAATTGTGATTGGAAATTCTCGGTTCGAGAACCTGTATCCCCTTTATTTGTGAAGCATGAAAAAAAGTCATATACCCTCCCAAACTGTATGGCAAGCATCCGATGCAACTGTCTTTACAGAAAAATGCTCCATCTGCGCACTTTGTATTTACCATTACATATTTTCCAGAAAATGGTTGCTGTACCTGTTCCAGTATTCTTTATAAATAAAATCGTCATTTCCATCCAAATTGAACTGATACATCCGAAATATCACAGAAATGTTTTTCGGCTGCCATTGTTCTTCATAGGAATAGCAATAGCTCATGCCGAGCTGCGCGTCCCGCTTCTGTCACAATCCCGTTATGCCAGAATTCTTTCCGAAGCTGGCATTCCTGCCGTCCGGCACGCGCATCACATACATCTGCCCTCATCTCCCACTCAGCGCAGCCGCCGCTTTCCATAACAGATCAAACAGCATGTGGATTACCCAGGCGAGCACAACTGCAATTGTGACGGCAGCCACAATCTGCACAACGTTTTCCTGCTGCGGCAGCCAGTCATTAACAACGCGGTAAAACACAAACATATGGCACAGATACAGCTCCAGCGAAAAGCTGCCCACTGCTTCCAACCACCGGATTTTCTCATGCAAAAATGCGCAGCCCTGCACCATCAGATACGTCCAGATCAGCCCTGCAAGCAGACCGCTGCGGATTTTTTCTTCCAGCGGAGGGATCACGGTATAGCCTTCCAGCCCCGTTTTGATGACAAAATACATTCCGACCGCCAGTGCCAGAAGCTGTAACGGATACAAAAACCCCGCCGCCTTTAACAGCTGCCTTTCGTACTGCGCAAGCAGCATTCCAAACAAAAATGTAACATTGGAAATGTACCAGAACAGCGCGCGTCCCTGCCAGATCAGCAGTCCGGAATACGCCGTCAGGCAGACCGCCATCAAAAGCATCCGCACCCACGGTCTGTCAGAAAGCCGGTAAACAACGTAAAACGTCAGATAAAAGACCAGAATATTTCGGATATACCAATACTCTGCCCCGGTTAGGAACGAAACCCATCCTGTCATTCCCGAAATTCCACCGTCATAGACCGTAATCAGTCCCACAATCAGAAGATACGGTAAATAGACAGTTTTAAAACGTTTCCACAAAAATGTTCCGTTGATTCTCTTTTTTCCAACACTTTTGACCAGCCCGTAGCCGGACACTGCAAAAAATAAATCCACACCGTAAACACCGAATCTGCCCAGCCCATATTCCAGCAAATCGCTGTGAAATATCTCCCCAATCCACACTGCATAATGGCTAATCAGAACCAGGAAAATGGCAATTCCGCGCAGCATCAGGCTCTGTTCCTTCGTAAGAAAAGCTTTTCTCTGAGTCATTGTTTTCTTCTTTCATTTATTCCTTTCAAATGCAGAAAAATTCAGGTTTTAAAATCGCAATGCTGCCCGGATCGTTTCATATAACGCCGGGTTTCCGGTCTGCAGGTTGATGCTGCCGTCCTTATTGACCAAAATCAGAAACAGCACCGCTGCCTGAAAGAAAATCGCTGCCTTCAGCCAGCCGACATACAGGCCATAGACCTTTTTCTGCCGCGCCGCTTTCGCTGCCCCAAGCACTGCCACAACCGCCGCCAAAAAGATGCCAAAGGACACGTCGCAGCCATAGCGGATCAAAATTCCCGCGCCGTTTGCATCCACACAGCCAATCACAAGCGCTGCTGCAAGGGAAACGCAGCAAAACCACGTCAGTTCTTTGGAAAGTACACCGTTTTTTTTGAGTCTGCCGAGCAAAAAAATCCCCCAGGTCAGCATACTGCAGGCGAAAATCCCGCCAAACCAGCTTTCCGTTACCAGTTTCCCGAGATAATCCGTCGCAATCGATGCGCTCTGCAAATACGGAAACTTTCCTTCCAGCTGCATCGGCTCGAACAGGAAATACCAGATTCCATACAAAATCCGCTCCAAATTCATGCCGCGGTGTGTCATATCGTTGCTCGTCATGCTATAGGACGCACCAAAATCAAAGGGGGAGCCAAACCGCAGCGCATTATACGCCATCAGTCCGGCCGCAATCAGCACATAGGGCACAACAAGCGCAGCTGTCTGTCTCCAGCCCTTCTTTGAAAACAGCTCCCTTTTTACAAAGACCCTCTCCCAGAACAAAACAACCGCCAGTGCTGCAAACAGGATAAACTGGGGTCGACATCCTGCCGTGAGAGCCATACAGAAAGAGCCAAACGCATACAGCCCCACCGCTTTTTTCGGACGGTTCAGCCCTGCCAGATACAGCCAGAGTCCCCCTGTTGCAAACATCGCGGACGCAACAATCGGCACATGGTAAAGATCCGGTCGAATTAACAGATAAAACATTGAATAGCTTCCGACGAGCATCCCGGTTCCTACCGCCCACAGATAAAAAGGCTGCTCCTTAAAATACCGTTTCATCAGTTCATAGACAAACCCAGCCGCCGCAATGATAAATCCTGCAAAAAAGACAAATACCGCCACATAGTTTTGCAGCGCGCCCCCCGTCAGCAGATAATAGGGCAAATACAATAGCAGCACTGGGACAATACCGAAATACACATAATATTTCCCATTGTGATAGGCATAATCCGCCCGATAGCCGATTCCCGCCGCCTGCAGTGCGATGGTATCATAGGGATTTTTCATTGCTAAAAGCGCTTCTTCTGCATCCCCGACACTGACCTTCCCCTCTGAAAGTGCTTCCGCCAGCTCCTGGTACTGTGCGTGATGCACTGCCAAGTTCTGTCGACATGCCGGATTGATGCGGACGAAGAAAAATGCCCCTGCCAGCAATATTGCAGTAAACCCCAATACGACCACAAACCGCTTTTGACGACCGCGCGCATCCTGCGCGTCAAAGCTGATCTGATGCAGCCTGCTGTCTTTTTTCAGCAAAAGCATTCCAAACACAGCCGCCCACAAAACCACAAAGCGTCCCGCCTGAAAGTGGAATGGAATCGTTCCATTTGCAGACAAACCATGATATTTTACAACCAGCTCGCCATAGCTTCCTGCGGCAGCATTTCCAGAGGCGTCCGCCATCTGGATGCGGATAAAGAAATCCGACACCTGTCCATACGGATACACCTTTAAATACCGATTTTCCGGAACCGACTGCAGCAAAATTTGCCCGTCGCCCAGACTATAAGGATAGCTGTTTCCCTCGTCCCGTGCAAATACCTCTGCCAGAACAGGCTGATTGTACAAAAAATCCAGATTCAAAAAAATCCGTTGCAGCGAACCTTTATAATTTTTTACCCGCAGCGTCAGGCTGCCGTCCGGGACGTGCAGATAGCCCGCGTCATCCAGGTAGCTGCCGTCAAGCAGGTACAGTGCGCTGCCGCCTTCCGTTGTCTGATCGCCTGGCGTTGCCGCAGCGCCGTTCGCCACGTCCTGATCCAGCTCCTCGATCGCCGTATAACCCGCGAGAATTTCCGTCCGCGCAGTCAGATCCTCTGTTTTTTTTGCCACCGTCGTCCAGAACGAGAACTGACACGGTATCAATTCCAATAAAAGGGCTGCCAGCAATGCTGCAGCCGCCTTTTTTATCCATTCAGAGCGCATCTTGCCTCTCCCTGCTTTCTGATTTTTCTCCTGCCTGCCATACAAATATCCCATATGTCATAAAAATCTCCATTCCGCAGGCGCTTTGCGCCGAAGGAATTGCGAGCAGAACTTCCAGTTCTGTTCTGCGATAATAGCTACTTTGTGACGCCTGCGGCACAAATAGCTGTGTGAAAAATAAGCGATCACGCTTATTTTTCACACTAGGCTCCTGTTTCAGTGTAGCATAAAAAAAAGAAAGTGAAAAGCTCTGCATTTTTCATGCAGAGCTTTCACTTTCTTATGAGGGGGGAGATAGTGAGTTGTTCTACTATCTGAAATCTATGATACCCGAAAATTGTGAGCATTTTGTGTACAGTTTCTAAAAAGCTTCTTAAAAGTTATAAACTGCGTCTAAAATCCATTTCGCGCTGTCAAAAAATATCAGCTTTTCGCCACCATCGCGCGGCTCTGTTACCGGTACTGCTGCATCACAAGCTGCAGCTTCGTATTTCCCTGCCAGGTATTGACGCCCGGATAATACACGACGTCAAAATACAGCGGACTGCCTTTTCCGCTGTACAGTCCGTCCAGCGCAGCCTGTCCGTATTTTTCCGCCGCATAGGCTTCGAAATTGTCCTTTCCGCCAAAATACATCATTTCCCAGCGTTTTTGCTCGCTGTCCTCCACCGTAAAACGAAGCACATTTCCTGCTTTGCCGAGTGCACGAGCCGAAACAAACTTCAGATCCTTTTGTGCAAATACCGGCTTCGAATTGCCTGTTCCAAAGGGCTCCAGCAATTCCAGCTCCTCCACCAGCCTAAACGATACATAGGATACCGGCATTGGAACATCGATATGGATTTTTTCCTGCAGATCGTCCTCCGTCAGCGTACATATTTCATTGATCTTCTGACGGAACGGCTCCACATCCTCTTCCCGCATGGAAAGCCCCGCCGCCATCTTATGCCCGCCATATTTGGTGAAAAAGCTGCTGCATTTCGTCATTTCCTCATAAATATGATAACCTTCAATCGAACGCGCGCTGCCTTTTACGCCCTCTTCGCCTCGGGTCAGCACAAAGGTCGGGCGATAATAGCGTTCCCGGATTCTTCCTGCGATGATACCGGCGATGCTCTCATGGCAGTCCGGCAGGAAAACAACCAGAACACGGTCGTCCTTTAAGGGGCCGGATTCGATCATCTCTACCGCTATTTTGACATATTCCTCTGTCATTTCTTTCCGGCTGTCGTTTAACTGCTTCAAAAATGCTGCCTGCGCTACCGCAGCTTCTCTTGTTTTGCTGTCCAAAAGCTCCATCGCGCGCTGCGCGCTGTCCAGACGCCCGGAGGCGTTCAGGCACGGACCGAGCACAAAGCCGATATGAAATGCCCCCAGCTTTCCATCCTGCCAGGGTAAAATCTGGTTGACCTCCATCAGCGCATGCAATCCGACATTCTGCGTCTGTTTCATCAGCTCCAGCCCGTGCCGCACCAAAATCCGGTTTTCCTCCAGCAACGGCATAACGTCGCAAATCGTTGCAAACGCCGCAAATTCCAGCAGTTCATCCAACAGGCTTCTTTTTCCGGATGTTAAATCTGTTGAAATCCCGTCAAAGCCGAACTCTGCAAATAAAAGCTGCATCAGCTTAAATGCAACGACCGCACCACAGATCTCCTGGAACGGATAAGTGTCTCCCGGCTGCTTCGGGTCGATGACCACATCCGCAGGCGGAATTTTATACCGCCGTCTGGACCTCTCTCCTGTTTCCGGATCCGGCTCTGCAAGGGGCTCTTCCTCATATGGAATTTCATGGTGATCCGTAACAATCACAGTCATTCCGTATTTTTTTGCCTGCTCGATCTGCGCATACGCTGCAATGCCGTTATCGCAGGTCAGAATCGTATCGATCCCATCTGCGTAAGCTTCGTCTACCAGATGTTCGTTTAAACCATAACCATCCTTCATGCGGTGTGGAATCATCGTATCCACCACCGCGCCGCAGGCTTCCAGACCGCGCTTCAAGATATAAGAAGAACAGATGCCGTCCGCATCATAATCTCCGATGACGCGGATCGGCATCTGTCCTTTGATTTTATCTTTCAGCAGCAGCACCGCCTCGCGGCTTCCTTTTAAAAGTGCCGGATCATACAGATCCCGGATCGTGCCGTGGAGATACTTTTCAATTGCTTCATCTCCTTCGATGTCCCGGTTTCGTATGACGCGGGCCAGCACCGGGCTGATGGAAAACCTCTGCCCGATGCCATTAAAATCCGCCTTTTTTGCGGCAACGTACCATTTTGCCATTATTTTGCTGCCTTTTTATCCTTCTCTGCTTTCTTTCCGCCTACTCTGGTGCGCAGCAGATACCAGAACGCGCTCGCCAGGCAGATGGAGGAATAAGTACCGCATGCAATGCCGACCATCAGGGGCAGTGCAAACTCTTTGATACTGGACACGCCCAGGATGTACAGCACTGCAACCATAATAAAGGTCGTAAGGGATGTGAAAATACTTCTGGACAGTGTCTGGGAAATACTGCGGTTTACAATCGCCGCAAGCTCTTCCTTTGTCTTATAAGAGGTCATGTTCTCACGGATACGGTCGAAGATAACGATGGTCGCATTGATCGAATAACCGACAATCGTCAGCATGCATGCAATGAAAGTATTGCCGACAGAAACTCTTGCCGCCGCATAGAACGCAAGTACAACCAGTACGTCGTGTACCAGTGCTGCTACACTGCTGGCACCGAATCTGACATCCTTGAAACGGAACCATACATACAGAAGCATCAACACGGTAGATACCACAACCGCAGATACTGCGCCGGTACGCATTTCAGAGCTGATGGTAGAGCTGATGGTCTCTGCTGTGATCTTTTCCGGATCTACACCAAATTCCTCTTCCAGTCTGGAATTTAATTCTTCTCTCTGGGAAACATCCAGCGTTGCAGACTTGAAGATAACCTGATTGGAGCCCTGCACCTTCTGGGTCTGTACGTTTGCATCCTTGCTGATTTCCTCGATGATCGGAACGACCTTTTCATCCAGCTCTTCGATGCTCATATCTTCGTTAAACTCTACACTGGTAGAAGTACCGCCCTTGAACTCCAGGCTGTAGTTTAACGCATCGCCGCCATTGCCCTTATGCACGCCCATCGTCACAAAGCCCGCAATGATGACAACTGCAGACAGGATGAAGAAAATCTTCTTTTTGCCCAGGAAATCGATTACCTTTGTCTCTTTTGCACGGCCATAGAATTTCTCATTGCGGATACCCATCGCATAAAATGCGTTCAGGATCAGCTTGGTTACAACCAGCGCAGTAAACAGGGAAACGACGATACCGAGTGCCAGGGTCTGGGCAAAGCCCTTGACGGTACCGGTACCCATAAAGTACAGCACTACCGCTGCGATCAGCGTCGTTACGTTGCCGTCGATAATCGCGGACAGCGCTTTCTTAAAACCGATCTGAATCGCAGATTTTACAGTTTTGCCAGTTGCGATTTCTTCCCGGATTCTGGCGAAAATAATAACGTTTGCATCGACTGCCATACCGATCGACAGGATGATACCTGCGATACCGGACAGGGTCAGGGTAACATCAAAGCCATTCAGCAGCAGAACAACCAGCACCGTGTAAATGCACAGTGCGATGGAGCTTGCAACACCGGGAATCCAGTAAACAGCGATCATGAAAACAATAACAATCGCAAGACCAATTGCACCGGCGATCAGGCTTGTACGGACCGCTGCAGATCCGAGCTGTGCGCCTACTACGTTGGAACGCAGCTCCTCCAGCTCCAGTTTCAAACCGCCGATACGGATGGTAGAAGCAAGGTTTTCCGCCTCTTCAAAGGAGCTCATGCCATTGATGACTGCCTTGCCGTCTGTGATCTCCGCCTGTACAGACGGTGCGCTGATCACCTGATTGTCATAAACGATGTAAATAACATCATGGTTCGGATATGCTGCCTTTGTCGCATCAGCGAACTTTTTGGTTCCATCTGCAGTCATAGTCAGAGATACAACAGGCTCCTGATTATTCATACTATTGGTCTGATAGGCTGCCTGTGCATCTGCTACATCCGTACCGCTTAATACTTCCTTACCGTCCTTGTCCAGGAAGGTTAAGGAACCGGGCTTACCCAGTTCTTCCAGAATCGCATTTGCGTCAGTTACTCCGGGAATTTCAATATTGATCCGGTCGGAGCCCTCCTGATATACCTGCGCCTCTGTGGAATAATTGTCTACACGCTGCTGGAGCTTATATATGGTATCTGCCATATCCTCCGAGCTGGGTGCTTCGTCTCCCACCACCTGATAGGTGATGCTTACGCCGCCTGCCAGATCAAGTCCCTGCTTAATGTTTGCAGCGGAGCCTGTCTTTGCGCTATCCAGTCCGAATACCGCAGTCCAGGTACCTGCCAGCAGAAACGCGATCACACAGACAAGTGTAATGATGCCTTTCTTCTTGCTCATTTTGCGTACTCCTTATTCTTCTTCGTCGGCCAGTGCCGCTTTTATCATAATCGCGCATTCCACGCGCTTTTTCTGAAGCTCACAGCCAAGCTCATAGACGTCGTCGATCTTTCCGTGACAATTATAGGAATTGGCAGCACAGCCACCGCTGCAGTAAAATTTTGCAAAACAGCTTCTGCACTTTTCTTTGGCGTAAACATTACAGCATTTGAATTCGTCCACGATGTCAGGACGCACAATGCCTTCGTCCACGTTGCCCATCAGGAACTTCTCGTTGCCGACGAACTGATGGCAGGGATAAAAATCGCCCCATGGTGTTACCGCCAGATACTCTGTACCCGAGCCGCAGCCGGAAAGGCGCTTTGCCACACACGGGCCTCCGCTTAAATCGATCATAAAGTGGAAGAAGTTGACGCCTCTGCCCTCTTTCTGACGCTTTAACAGCTCGACTGCCAGCTTGTCATATTCCTCAAGCAGCTGCGGAACATCTTCCGGACGCAGCGCATAGGGCTCTTTGGGATCTGTCACAACCGGCTCTACCGAGATCTGCTCAAAGCCAAGGTCTGCCAGATGCTTGACATCCTCGGAAAAATCCAGATTATTATGCGTAAAGGTACCGCGTACATAATAATTGGTCTGATGGCGGCTTTCTGCCAGCTTCTGGAACTTCGGTACAATCAGATCATAGCTGCCCTGCCCACCCCTAAACGGGCGCATTCTGTCATGTACCTCTTTCCGACCGTCGATGCTCAAAACGACATTGCTCATCTCTTTATTCAGAAATTCCATAATTTCATCATTTAAAAGCACGCCGTTGGTCGTCAGGGTAAAGCGGAATTTTTTGTTATGAGGCTCCTCCAGGCTTCTGCCATATGCAACCAGATCCTTAACAACCTGCCAGTTCATCAGCGGTTCTCCGCCGAAAAAGTCTACCTCAAGATTTACTCTGCTGCCGGAGTTGGCTACCAGGAAATCCAGCGCCTTCTTGCCGACTTCAAAGCTCATCAGCGCTCTTCTGCCATGATATTCGCCCTCTTCTGCAAAGCAGTACTGACAGGCGAGGTTACAGTCATGGGCAATGTGCAGGCACAATGCCTTGACTACAGTCTGGCGCTGTTTGAAATTGCCGATATATTTTTCATAGATGTCTTCTGTAAACAGGACATTATCCTGCGCCAGCTCCAGAATCTCCTCTACCGCCTCACGCACCTCGTCGTGGCTGTAGGTCAGCTTCTGACAGGCTTCCACTGCCGCCGTCACGGTATCCACATCCCGAATGCCGCCGGAAACAAGCTGTTCCGCCAGAGGGATTACATCATAAACCACATCGTCTACAATATGCACACTGCCGCTGTTGACGTCCATAACGATATTGTAGCCGTTGTTCTTATACTGGTGTATCACTTTCCAAAATCCTTTCGTTTCTCGTATTCCTCTTAAACGCATAATAAGCAGCGATATGCATCGCTGCTTATATCTCGTCGCGTCGTCTGCTTATTTCATCTTCTCGCAGCTCTGATTGCCAACCGTGCAGGATGTCTTACATGCGGACTGGCAGGATGTCTGACACTCGCCGCATCCGCCCTTCTTCATGGATTCCTTCAGGTTTCTTGTTGTTAATGTCTTGATGTGCTTCATCTCACATAACCTCCTTATGTGTCACGCCAAAAAAGGCGCCGTCTTTTCGAAATTTAATTTATTATAGCATAGATTCTTCTATAGGGGAAGTGTTTTTTTTAAAATGAGCTGCAAAGCGGCAGAACTCATGTTACCGTTTACCCGCGCCATTCGCAATACAATAGAATGCACGCTCCGCGAACATTCTATTGTCATGAACCGCGTCTTTGCCCTTCTCCCGGCGTCAGCTGAGCATCCCGCCCAGCATTCCCGCGCCGCTGCAGATCATCAGTGTAGTAAAAAAGTGATTACCGACATCCTGAAGACCGTGATTGACTATCAAAGTCAAAGCTGCCAGCACACAAAAATACAGACTCCCGGTCAAAAGTCCCCATAAAAAGCGCCGATCCTGCATTCCTTTTCCGGCAAGCCAACCGGAAAGTCCCGCTGTCACCGCATAAATTACAAGAATTCCGATCGACACCGCCTGTGCGGAAAGCTGCATCCGATACAGCAACAGTGCCAGAAGTAATAACAGCGCCCCGGCCATAAGATACGACACCAACAGGCTTTTTAACAAAACAACCGGCATCCGCGCACCGGTTTGTGAAATTCCGGTTTTCTTTTTTTCCATGGACATGCCTCCTGCTGCATACCGCCTGCCAGACGGCAGACAGTGCTTTGCATTTCTTCATGTCCCATGTATATTCCCCGTCAGCTAAAAACTTTCCGATAAGAGAAATTTTTTATAAAAACTTCCGGCGTTTCAAGGCTTTCCCGGGCAATATCCGTGCAGAAACCATCACACCTCTTCCGGGCAGCTGCAGGCGGATAAAAAATAATCCTCCAAAACCGGGTATTCACAAAACCTCGATCCCCAACCGGGTCGGTCTGCTTCCTCGACCCTGTTTTGGTTCCAGTCTACCATCAGTGCACGCAAATCTCTCGAAAGCCCGGTTCCGGTCAGCTTGACATAGCTTTCCTTGACGGTCCATTCCCGTAAAAATCGCTCCGTCTCTGCTTCTGACAGGAACAGTTCTTCCTTCTTGTCAAACTGTTTCTTCCAGGCCTCCAGCTGTTCCTGTAGATAAAACTTCTGCAAAACGCTGCGCCGGATCTTTGTTCTTTGCTGAAGATCCACGCCCACCGGGCAGTCAGAAAAAGCGCACACCGCATAATCTCCCGAATGGGAAAGGCTCAAAAATGCCCGTCTTCCATCCTGTATAAAAAGATACGGCTGCCCGTTTTTGGTATAACACACCGGGCAGCCGTCAAATCCGTTTCTGCGTTTCGCCTCTTCTGCCAAAAGACCTGCCGTCAGACTTGCCGCACGCTGTTTTGTCTGTCTGCACGACAATGCTTTTTGTCTGCGAACCTCATCCAGCTGTGCGAGCGCCTTTTTCTGCATCGTCTCATCAAAGAGCGGCCGGATATCCGCCAGATAAATTTTTACTTTTCCGTTTTGAACCATCCGGTCGCTCCTTTCTGTCTACGAAAAGCATCCTGCAGCAAAGTGGAATTTTATCCCCTTCCCTGCCGCTGATAAAAAGCTTTTCGAGCCGCGCTTTACAGCAGATGTGCGCGCAGGTCTTCTGCACTTCTGGAAGAAAGATAAGCCGGAGCGATATCAAATACAGTCTTGCAGCCGCTCATGCCCTCTTTGCTCATGCGATAAGCGGCTCTTGCATAAGCTACGATAACAGAACCGGTAAATTCCGGGTTGGAATCCAGCTTTAAGCTGTATTCGATCACATGCTTATGCTCGTTGTCCATTCCGGTCACGCCGGTACGAATGACGCAGCCGCCGTGGGGAAGTCCGCTGTGATCTCTCTTCATCTCTTCTTCAGAAATGAAATGTACAGTTGTATCATAGTCAGCAAAATAGTTCGGCATAGTCTTGATCTCTTCTTCGATCTTTGCAAGATCTGCGCCCTCTTTGGCAACAACGAAGCACTCTCTCGTATGCTTCTGTCTGGTGGTCAGTTCAGGATTTTTGCCGCTTCTGACCGCATCGAGTGCCTCCGGTACCGGAATGGTATACTGTCTGGCATCCTTTACACCCTCAATCCGGCGAACCGCATCGGAATGACCCTGACTGACGCCCTTGCCCCAGAAGGTATAATCCTGTCCTTCCGGCAGAATACAGTTTGCATATAAGCGGTTTAAGGAGAACATTCCCGGATCCCAGCCGCAGGAAATAATGCCGATTTTTCCGCCTTTTTTTGCAGCAGCGTCAACGTCCGCGAAATGCTCCGGGATTCTTGCGTGGGTATCAAAGCTGTCTACAACGTTGTAATCCGCTGCATATTTGGGGGTCTGAACCGGCAGATCCGTCGCGCTTCCGCCGCAGAGAACCAGCACGTCAATCTGATCCTGCATATGCTCCAGCTCAGAAGCTTCCAGCACCTTTACGCCTGCAGTGCGTACCTTTACGTTTTCCGGATTTCTTCTGGTAAATACTCCGACCAACTCCATATCCTCATTATGGGCGATTGCGCTCTCTACGCCTCTGCCCAGGTTTCCGTATCCTAAAATTCCGATTCTGATGCTCATTTTTTCTCCTTACCCGCTATTATGTCTGTGCGATTTTTTTGTCGCGTTTATTTTAGCACAAACCGTTTTCATAGAAAACCTTTTTTTAGACTTTTTCCCCACTAATATAGTCGGAAAGATCCTGTTTTAACTGTTCCCAGGCATCCTCATGCTCCGCATAATACAGCGGACAGAGCTTTCCGCCCGCATCATAATGGCGTTTTACATCCGAAACATCCAGATTGTATTCCTCCATCAGCCAGCCCAAAAGCTTTAGCAGGGACTGATAGGTTGCATCCGTAAATTTCCCGTCCTGGTCCAAATAACAGCATTCAATGGAAATCGAGTGATCGTTTTCCCCAATCACCGCATATGCCATCTCATTTAACGGAATACACTGGACAATCTCGCCCTCATATCCGATCACAAAATGTGCGGAAGCTGATGTCAGCCCGGTCTGTGCCAGTCCTTCGAAATAGTCCCGGTTCTGCCGTGCAGATGTCCCGGGATTCGCCGTATAATGCACATACAGCTGCGTAACCGTCGAAAGCGCATCCTGCGGTCTGGAGTATGGATTCGGTGTCAGGAGCACTTCTTCCATCGGCGGTTTCTCGCACTTTTTTTGTTCCAGAATCTGGGTAATCCGGGAAATCGCCCCGGTTTCCGTACTCTGATTCTTCGAAATGCTGACGAATTTCCAAACCGCAAACGCCGCCAGCACTAAAAACAGCAACGCAGCAATATAAACCGCAATGCTTTGCAATTCTTTCTGCAGGCGGGTTCGACGACGGCAGCTCCTTTTCCTGTTCGCAGCAGGCGGTACAGGGCGGCGCCTGGCAGGAGCTTCATATTGTACAGCAGCACGACGGCGGATGGACGGTTCGTACTGCGTAGCGGATGGACGGCGTACCGGCAAGTCGCTGTAGCTCTGGCAATCCCGCGCACGCGCCGTTTTTTGCTCCATACGGTTATCCCAGTCATCGAACAGCGGCCGTTCTTCGCCCCATAAAAGATCCAGTTGTCCTGTTTTTCTGTTCTTCGTATATTTTTTCGTCGTCACCGGGCTATCCCACAATTTCAGCTCCGGTTCCGAACCTCTTTTTTCTTTTGTCATATAAAAAACCGCTCCCTTATATCCTGTCCGGCAGTTTGCCATACTTGTCAGGATATCACAGGGAACGGTTTCTTTTCAGAAAATTTTCCTAAGATTTTCTTAAATCATCCAATGCCGTCTCAAACAGACCCGCAGCGCTTTGACACAATGATTCATGACAATAGAATGCTCGCAGAGCGTGTATTCTATTGTTTTTCGATCGGGTTTTTATAAAACTCTACGAAATTCGTGTAGCCCTCTTTGGTCAGCTGTTCCTTCTGGAACTTCTTGTTTTTGTTCATGCGCGCAACCAGAATCTGATCGCCGTTCTTTCTCGCCTCCTGTGCCTGTGCGATCACTTCGCAAAGGCGGTCGCCGGATACACCTTTTTCGATCAGGTATGCGATCTTTTTCGGCTGTCCGGGGATCTGGAAGCCGTTTTCCATCATCAGCAGGATGATACGCTCAAAGCCGATAGAAAATCCGCACGCCGGAACGTCTTTTCCGGTAAATTTGCCTACCATCTTGTCGTAACGACCACCGCCTCCGCAGCTTCCGCCAAACTGAGGGATGGCAATTTCGAAAATGGTTCCGGTATAGTAGGACATACCGCGCACCAGCGTCGGATCAAAGGTGATCTCAAATTCAGACGCCTTTGTGGCGCGGACGCTGTCAATGATCTCAGAAAGGTTCTGAGAAACCTCAGGCTCGAGGAAATCTCCCAGCTTTTCTGCCAGCCATGCTACGCTGTTTCCGTTTGCAGTCAGCTCATCAAACAGAGACATATATTTGTCTGCCGCTTCTGCTGCGAAACCGCTCTCTACCAGTTCAGCCTTTACGCCATCTGCGCCGATCTTGTCCATCTTGTCCAGAATGATGAATACCGTATCATAATCCTCTTCTGCAAAGCCGCTGTAGGCTGCCATCGCCTTTAGGATTCTTCTTTCATTGATGCGGATGACGAAATCCTGAAAGCCGAGCTTGCCAAGAGTCGTAGTCGTTGCCAGAATCAGCTCGATCTCCGCCAGGTTGGAAGGCTCGCCCAGAATATCAATATCACACTGCATAAACTGACGATACCGGCCTCTCTGCGGACGGTCAGCTCTCCATACATTGCCGATCTGAAGCGCTTTAAACGGGGACGGAAGCTCGTTTGCATGATTTGCATAAAAACGAACCAGCGGAACCGTCAGGTCATAACGCAGACCGCCGTCTACCAGATCCATCTCCTCTTTTGCTTCCGCAAGATTTAATTTCTCGCCGCGTTTTAAAATTTTAAAAATCAGTTTTTCATTTTCGCCACCCTGCTTGCTGTTTAAGTTGCCAATGGATTCCACACAGGGTGTTTCAATAGAAGTAAATCCAAATTTTCCGTAGGTTTCCTTAATCACGTTGATGCAGTAATCCCGCAGCTGCATTTCTGCAGGCAGAATATCTTTCATACCGGTGACAGGCTTTTTATTCAGTGCCATTTTACCGTTCTCCTTTGTTCGCAGTCCTATCGTTTCCGATTTTATACTATTTGAACGCTTTTTACAAGTAATAAATCGCTCCTGTTTCCGCACACAGGCACGCCAGCCGCGCGTTTGCCCGAACAGTACGGTAAGAGCAGCCGCAGTCGATATCATAATACAGACAGTTCTTCTGCGGATCATAATGCTGGTAAACCAGACCGCCGTTATACATCATGTAATCCTTGGACAGCGTCGGCGTATGCCCCGCAACGATCATCCCGTTTTCGATTCCCCCTGCCAGATACGCATCTTCCCGCGCGCGGAGATAAAAATCTTCGACACAGGTATATTTTCCGGTCAGACCTGCTGTCGGAAACTGTTCCAGGTATCCGGCATGTACCACTACACATTCCCTCTCCGGCAGGGAAAATCTGCAAAAATAGGGCATTGCTTCCATCCTGACTGCCCACCGCCGCAGATCTGCCATGGAAATACACTGTTCTGCAATCAGCTCCTCCAGCGTCCCATAATGATCGAACACCCGGATTTGCTCTGTCTGTCGGTTATGCTGCTCTATCAGGTTCTTTGTCTCCTGATAGAGATGCTCCAGATCTTTGCTGCTGCTTTCATCGATCACAAGCTGCCGCTTCTCCTGCACTGCCAAAAGCAGCTCCAGATAACATAAAAACTCTTCCTCATGATTGCCGCGCAGCAGCAGAATATTTTGAGGAACCTGCTCCATCCAGCATAGCATTTCATAGTTTTGACTTCCACGGTCAATATGATCTCCCGCCAGGATCAGCTTATCCTGATCCGAAAAGCCGATCTTTGCAAGCATCGCGTTCAGCTCGTCAAAGCAGCCGTGCAGATCGCTCATGATATAGGTATATCCAGCTTCTGTTTTGCCTGTTTTGGGGGACAGCTTTTTGCCTGGTGTCTTTTTTTTGAACCAGCTTGTCCAGTGTTTTAAATTGGTCATATCTCTCTTTCTTGAACTACTTCTCTACGCAGATCAGATTCTTATAGAATTGCACCGCGCCGGGCAGACAGTTATATTCCATGCACTCGTTCAGACCATGCATGCCCTTCATCTGCTCCGGTCCGTAAACCACAGGCGCAAAGCGGATGCAGTTGTCACATACCGGACTATAGAACTGTGCATCGGTAGCCCCGGTCATTACATAAGGGCTGGATGGCAGTCCCGGAAAGGTCTGTGCAATTACCTGTTCCATCAGACGATACCCCTCACCATGGATATCTACAGGCTTTGTATAGTCATTGGAATGGATAATTTCCGTCTCTAAACCGTATTTGGAAGCCAGATTCCTGATAATTTCAAGACTTTCCTTTTCTCCCTGATGGGGAATAAAACGCATATTGGCTCCAAGAGTTGCTTCCTGCGGAATCACATTATATGCATCGGAACCGGACTGCATGGTAAATGCAATTGTCGTCTGCAGCATAGCTCCTGCCTGTGCGCTGATCTTCGGAAGTACCGCTTTTAAGAGCGGCTTAAACAGCCACATATTTCCAAGCACCAGCTTTAACCCGAAAGAGGCATATGGTGCCAGAGAAGTAAACATGGCAGAAACCTCCGGAAGCATCTTCTTTTGGAACGGTGAATGCTTCTCTACTTCGTTTACAAAAGCACAAAGGCGTGCAATCGGTGTTCCCTTAGATGGCGCACTGGCGTGTCCTCCATTACTTTTTGCAGTAAACTTCACGTCGGCCTTGCCCTTCTCAAAGACACCCACCATTGCAAAGTTTCCAGGAATTCCTCCAACGGGTTCCGTAATGATAGCTCCACCCTCGTCACACAGAAGGAACAGCCGGATTCCTCTTTTCTGCAGTTCCTTTACAAGCTTCGGCGCTCCGTCTCCTGCCCATTCTTCGGTACAGGAGGATGCCAGATACACGTCCGTCGGCGGCACAAAGCCTTCCGCAAGCAGTTCTTCCACGGCCTCCAGAAAAGCCATTACCGTGCACTTCGTATCCGCCGTGCCCCGTCCCCATACCTTACCATCTGCAATATCTCCGGAAAAAGGAGCGTGAATCCACTCTCCCTCTGCCGGAACGACATCCTGATGACTCATCAGAAGGATCGGCTTTTCGGACGATTTTCCCTTCCAATAATATAACAGATTTCCGTCTATTTCGGTTTTCTGAAGCTCTTTATGTACCAACGGGAAAAGCTCCTCTAAAACCTTATGAAATCCGAGATATTTCTCTATTTCCGTCTCTCCGGCATGTGAGGTCGTGTCACACTGTACCATCTTGGAAAGCTTTTCGGCAAGCCGAAGTGCCTCTTTTTCCTCTGCTTCCGGCTTATAATTCGAAGTTTTCTTCGGCATCAAAAGCGTCCGGACTATTGCAATCAGCAACAATAAAATGATAATCAAAAGGATTCCCAGTAAAACCAATCCTACATATTTCATGATTTTCTCTCCTTCTTTCCCTTCTTAAAGAAAATCCACGCTACCAGAATGGCAACTGCACCAGACGGGATAATCATAAAGCTGGTTGATCCGATCAGTCCCGGCGCAAAAATAAACAGCGCACTCATCAACACAAGGGGGAATACGGCTATATGCATATTCTTACGGTAATATTTATATGCCATCGCTCCAAATAACGCCGGAACCACGTTTTCAAATGCCGGCTGCAATACTTCACTCTGTAAAACCGGCTGCAGCGGAACCATTAAAAGGACACCGACTGCCAAAACCAGAATCGTAACAAGGGATGAGGTTGCAATGGAAATCGTAGAAATGATTTCATTTTCCGGTGTTCCGGTCTTCGCTCCAACCATATCACGCGCATTGACTGCACACGGAATCTTCATATTAATCAGATTACCGGTAATAAATGCAAGGTATCCGCCACCGGAACCCAGCATCGGTGTGTAGATCAAAAACTCTGCCACACTGCTCACCAGCCATACCAGTCCTACGGACAAAAAAGCTCTTGCCACCGCTCCAAGATCCGGATAAGCTCCTAAAATTTTCCCCATCAAAAACGGTGCCCCTACCAGCATAACCAGTGTCACGGCACTTACTACTCTTCCGATTACATGCGTGCGTTTCCGGTATTCTTCCCACGTACTTGTTTTATTTTCTTCCATAATTTTCCTGTCCCTTTCTTAAAATTGTGATCCACTTCTATGTATCTGCTTTTCTTCATCTATCTTATCAGATCAGCCCGACAATCACAGCGGCTGTCATACCGGCAATCATACTTCCCGCAATGGAAAAGCTGTCTACCCAGCCAAGCTTTTTCTTTTCAGACAGAAATACGAAGATTCCCATTACCAGTGCAGAAACCACCATAACCACAAGCGGAATGATATCACCATGAAAGGTAAACAGACCATTTTCAGAAATGAAGCCTCCGATGTAACGGCCAATGTAGGTACTTACAAGTCCAATGAACATTGCTGTCATCGCAAGATCTGCAAAACCGGCCGTTCCCGACTTGCCGGAGGAGGAATTCTTCGTGAGCTTCTGTGTATACTTCTTATTCAAGAAAATCGATAATACCATGCCCCACATAATACAGATACTCATCAACAGAGCAATCGTAGAAAATGACGTTGCTGTCATTTCAGATGCAGAAAGTGTCGTCATTCCCACCTGCTCCGCTGCTGCCTGCGCTACCTGTGTCTCATAATGAAGCGCTCCAATCACGGAAAGACGAAGCCACGGCCACGGTGTTCCCAGACTTCCGGAAAGTGCAATGACTCCCAGTAAAATTCCAATACTCGGCAGTACCGAAAATGTTGCACTTGAAATAATGGTCCGTTTCATTTTCGTTTCATCCATTCCCAGTGCCTTGCCCGCCCGATAAGCCCTGATGAGGAAAATCACACAGACAACTGCCACAAATGCAATGATGCCGCCGCAAATGAGGTACATGGGCGCGCTGTTCAACTGATTTAAAATCGTCATAACTCTACACTCCTCTACTTTTATTCATGACAATAGAATACTCGCAGCGCGTGCATTCTATTGTTGATTTGATCTAACTAAGATTATGCCACATCAACTTCAAAAGTTCCACCCGATCTTTTTCAAAAAACGAACAAAGGATTAAAATCAGATTGTCATGCCAATCGTTTTTTATCACTTTTCTCAAAAAGTCAAAAATAGAACGTATAGTTTATTTCCATACGCTCTATCTCACATTTCATATTATTTTTTTCTTCCATTACATCCAAATCAAAAGAATGCCGGATTACTATCTTCCTTATTTGCAGTTTAATACTTGCAACTATAACCAAATCCTGTCCCTACACAAACATCAATCTTTGTCTTGCATACAATACCTTCTTCATCCTGCCTTGACGTGATGCCGTAAAATTTCTCCTTTCCGTAACGATTGGAGAAGTTCTCATAGATGCTACTCTTTTTCGTCTAACAATTTTGCAACACCTTCCTGCATCACTTGTGTAATGGTTTTGTTGGAGGATTCAGCATATCTCTTAACTTTCGCATAATCCTCTGGCTTCATTCTTATACTTACTACTTTTTCTTTTTTTACATCTGCCTTTGGACGTCCCGCCTTTGACATACCTATTCCTCCTTACCACCAGTATATTTTTGTATGACAAAATGTCAACAAGCAAATTAGAACAAAAAGATTATTTTAACTGTGCCTCTCAAGTCTGAATGCTCTAATATAAATTGTAAATATTCTTTGCTTGAAGACATGTTTTATCCTTTCAAATACCTACATTTTTCCACTATACTGTAATCTCAATTTGATTATCCTCAACCGCAACAATACAGCTTTCGTAATATCCATCACCCGTAGTACGTGGTCCACTAATAACCTCATAACCATCTGCTTTTAATTCTGCTGTCAATTCATCCACTTTTTCTATGCTTCCCACGCTAAAAGCTATATGTGAATATCCAGTACGAGCTGGTTTCTTCGGTAAATCAGCCATTTCCGGTATGTTCATGATTTCAATACGTGCACCATCATCAAATGTAAGAAAATAAGAACAAAAGCCTGTTTTCTGATTGTGATATCCATCATTTGATTTTGCCCCCAGATACTTCACATAGAATTTTTTTGTATTTTCCAAATCATTTACATAAAGTGCAACATGTTCAATTCTCATGATTATCACCCCCGTTTCGTGGCGCGAACGCAACGTCTTCATATACAGTTGACATAAATAACTGGCTGTCTGAATCCTGAAACACATACCCCAGCTTTGCGCGAATCTGCGGCAGATACTGTTTGCTTACCGGATATTCCCCAACCTGAATCGTCCCTGAGTAATCCATATTCAGCCCTACCATGCAGACGAGCGGCAGAACAACACGCAGTCGCCGCAGGCACTTACCAAACGATAATTCTGCCAGCAGAAATCCTGCAATCAGATAGACAGCCATCCCCAACAGACCAATCAGATCATATTTTGGAAATGACACAGCCGCCGAGCAAGCATACATCGTACCTGCCACAGCCGGAGTGACCAGCGCATCTGCCATGTGCATAAAAATTCCCCCCTGAGACTTCGTTTTTTCTGTACCTACTTTACCATAGAACTGAAAAACCACAAGCCCCAGGGGGGGTGTTTGTCAGCCAGACACCGTCATCCCATTACTGTTTAATCATGCCTCATTCCAGTAACGTATTTCCAACAGCCGTTACTTCTTCTCGTTTACGGTTACGGTCATTCTTATGACCTTTGACCGACCGTTTTGCAATCTGACAACCGCCTTGACGACTGTCTTTCCGGGCTTCAGACCCGTGATCCTGCCATTTGAGCTAACGCGCGCCACATCCGGATCGAGGACCGAAAAAGTCACTTTATCAACATTGAACCAGTTGACCCCTTTCTCAAACCAGAAGTACGTCCCCTGCTTCTCGCGGATGGTGGCTGATTGTTTCGTGGCTTTGATCGACCGCAGTATCTGTTTCGTGAGTGCTTCTTCCTCATCGGCTGTCACTAACTCATAGATTCCGTGACCCAGCTCATTATGATCCAGTTCAACGCTTCCATCTGCCGCTACCCTGAAAGGCATTTTACTGACTACAAGCTTCTCACCTGTTTCAGGATCTATCTCAATGATCTTCATTTTTTTAGGTCTCACGGTTCTTTTCAGAAGCGTATTTACATTGACCGTCACTTCCCGGATGACCCAGTCGTTTTTCGTGAGCATCTTGATCGTGGTCTTTACATTTTTCGTACCTGCTGCCTTTACGATCTCTGAAAGTGCTTCCCCGGAGATCTTCACATTGCCAAAACCTCTATCAAGAATTTCTGCGGTAGCTGAAGTGATCTTACCTTTGGCATTCTTCGATACATTGACCACTATATTCATTCCTGTCTTTTCATTTCTGATCTCGGTCCTGATCTGTACGGAACCGTCCTCTGCCCGGATTTCAGTCGTGGTCACAACTGTACCATCTTCTCTGGTTTCGGTCTTAGTCGTAGTCTTGTCCTTGTTATCGTCCTGTGGCGGAGCAGTTTCAGATCCGTTGTCGGTGGAACCGCCTGATGAACTGCTGCCGGAGCTGCTGCCACTGTCCGAGCTACTGCCAGAACTGCTTCCACTATCCGAGCTACTGCCGGAACTGCTTCCACCGGAAGTGCCCCCATCCGAACTACTGCCGCCGGATGATTCTTTCGTAAATGCCATTCCGACCACATCACTCATGATATGACCATCTTCTATCGCAATCGCCTGGATCGTAGTCGTCTCTGTCAGCGTAATCGGTGTATTGTACTGCTGTGATCCATTTGTTGGCACTGTACCATCTGTTGTGTAATAAATGATCGCACCGGGAGTCGCTGTGATCGTTACCTCCGTGCGGTCTGAAAACTTGTCAGTACCGGAGATCGTCGGAACGTCGCTGGCGCTCGGAGTTGTGATCTCACGATTGCCAGCTGCCAAAATCGTATCGTCTGATCCGACCGCTCTGACGTGAAGATCAACCTTCTGACTGGCGCCAAATGTCTCCTGCGTCTGAAGTTTCTGCAATGAGTAATAATCTGTTCCATTGATACTATACTGATAGCTCATCATATCAGTATCTGCCAGACTTGTCACCTGCATAACATATACGGTAGCGCTATCGTTTGGTCTTATACTCACATCAAACTGAATTGTTTCCTCCTGTGGCGGAGCAGTTTCAGATCCGCTGTCGGTGGAACCGCCTGATGAACTGCTGCCGGAGCTGCTGCCGCCGGATGATTCTTTCGTAAATGCCATTCCGACCACATCACTCATGATATGACCATCTTCTATCGCAATCGCCTGGATCGTAGTCGTCTCTGTCAGCGTAATCGGTGTATTGTACTGCTGTGATCCATTTGTTGGCACTGTACCATCTGTTGTGTAATAAATGATCGCACCGGGAGTCGCTGTGATCGTTACCTCCGTGCGGTCTGAAAACTTGTCAGTACCGGAGATCGTCGGAACGTCGCTGGCGCTCGGAGTTGTGATCTCACGATTGCCAGCTGCCAAAATCGTATCGTCTGATCCGACCGCTCTGACGTGAAGATCAACCTTCTGACTGGCGCCAAATGTCTCCTGCGTCTGAAGTTTCTGCAATGAGTAATAATCTGTTCCATTGATACTATACTGATAGCTCATCATATCAGTATCTGCCAGACTTGTCACCTGCATAACATATACGGTAGCGCTATCGTTTGGTCTTATACTCACATCAAACTGAATTGTTTCCTCCTGTGGCGCTGTGCCCTGATCTCCGGATTCTGCCGTCCCGGTGTTGTCGCTCGCGTATACCGTTTCCGGTGCGAGCAATCCACCAGGTACACTCATGGATGACACGACCGTAGCTGCGGCAATCCCCAAGGTCAGGATTTTTGCTAATGATTTGCTTTGTTTTGATTTCCGTTGTTTCATTTTTTGTTGTTTCATTTTTCGTTGTCTCATTCGTCGATTCCTCCTTTTACTGATGCTGTTATTAGGCGTTGGCGAAACTATTGTTATTATCTGGGCTACCTAGCTATGGGCGCAGTGGCATTCTGATCAAGCTGCTCTGGATTTTCTCTGTTAATCCGATCTACAATATAATTGATAGAATCTTTGATGTTAGCTGCATTGATAGGATTGTTCGTCTTAGAAGTAAATACCAGATCCTCAAATCCTTCTCTCGGAGAAAACCGAGTAGCAATGTCTTTATGGTATGTTCTCTGATATATAAGCACATCATGCACTTTCTTAATCATTGGAATCTTGCGAAATCCTGCATATTTATTTTACCCATATAATTTCCTCCCAAAAAATATGGAGAAGATTATATGTCTCTCTTCTCCATAAATATATCATGTTTATCACTTAATTTCTACGGCTTTTAAGCTAGGGAAACGCTGATTAATTCATGCATCTCCTTCCCCTTTGTCTTATCTACTGCATCCCTTCCTGCAGGTGTCCCGGACACCCTTGCCTTCATTGCTGCGAGCCTTTCTTGCAATGAAGTCCGTTCTGCCGGTCGGTCTGACAGCTTACCCGGCTGGTCGGCTCTCTGTGCAATCTCTTAGTATCCCTCGTTCACAACTTCCCATGTTCCATTATTCAGTTGTAAAGTGATTGTGCGATTAGGCTCTCGAATTCCAAAGAAACAACTTCAAAGACTGTATTCTCATAATAGGCTCTGGCTGCTTCATCTGCTATTTTCAACTCATCATTGGGTGCTGCTTCTGTAATAGAAATTAAATTGCCAATCGGGGGAGTCGATTCTTGAAAAATGTCCGAGCAGACTATTTGTACACGCGTACCAATTTTTAATTCCCAATCTTTTTGTTCCTCTGTCAATTCAAACAGCACTTTATCATAGCTTAGTCCTGAATTTTCCTCGACATCAACAAGAATAATGGGAACTAAACTTTCAATCACATTGTCAATCATTCCGCATTTCCTCCGGCAAAGCTGCAATCGTACTGTCCTCATTGTCAGTCAGTTCCCGAATGATAGCATTAGGCACCCAGCTGATCGTCAAATAATAATATTCGCTTTCGTCCTCCCCATAGGCAACGGTAAAGTTCTGGGCGTTCCCATATTCATCTCTTTTTTCTGTCCAGTCCCCAAAATTGATTTGCTGGTTTTTGCAAGAAAAACGGACTGTAGCAATATCTTTGCCAGAAAGATAGAACATCAACGGCTGTCCTTTCATCTCTCCGCTATCGCTGATTGTGCCGCTATTCATTACTGCTCCGGCTGTAGTAATTTCTTCATCTGTGCCATAAGCGTAAGCCGATACAATCATGCCGCCAGAAAAAGGGGCAAGTATGCCGCCTACGGCAATCACGATTGCGAGACAAGCCGCAACCGCGCCCAATTTAATCCAAAAGGGCTTTTTATTTTTCTGCTCCTAACGCTGTGTTGTTCATAATGGACCTCCATTTCATTATTTCATGTGTTTGTTGCACCTAAAACCATTCACAAATGCGCAAAAAAGACATTCCTAAGTAATTAGAAATGTCCTTTGGTTTCGATGTTACTGTCACGAGTAACAAACTGTTGCACCTGTACGGTTTTGTTGTACTCATTTTTCCATAACACGTTACAATATTTTATTGAAAATCCAACTATTCTTCTGAGAATAACCGCTGTTTGCGCTGTATCATCTCATCGATTCTCTCGATATACTGCCCGACATCCTTGACATTGTCACAGCGTTCGATTCTGCCATCGCCATAGACGCGTTTGGAGATGGTTCCTGCACCGAGTGCCATGATCGTCTGGACCTCCTCCATAATTAAAATATTATAAATACCCGCCTTCCCCGGTTTTGCGTAGCCGACATTTTCGAAATTGCCGGACATATTTTTCTGACGGTAGAGATAATACGGTTCCATGCCCATCTGCTTTGCCCCCTGGGCAGCAATCGCCATCGTTTCGTCCGTGTTGTGCAGCGTGCTGATGCCGTGCTCCAAAATCCACTGGCTCAGCCTGGAAGCTCGCTTAATTGCAAGAGAATGTACCGTCAGGCTGTCGGGTCCAAGCTCCTGCACTCGGTGGATTGTCTCTTCGACATCTTCCTTCGTTTCTCCCGGCAGCCCGAGAATCAGGTCCATATTGATATTATCAAAGCCTTCTTCCCGCGCCAGTCGAAATGCCTCGACCGTCTGTGCCACAGTATGCCGCCGGCCGATCAGATCAAGGGTTTCCTGCTTCATCGTCTGTGGATTGACCGAAATTCTCGTCACACCATAACGCTTCATCACACGCAGTTTCTCTGCCGTAATACTGTCCGCGCGCCCTGCTTCTACCGTAAACTCCCGCACATGTGACCAGTCAAGCGTATTTTGAAGCTTCAAAAAAAGCCGCTCCAATTCCTCTGGTTCCAGTGTAGTCGGCGTGCCGCCGCCAATATAAACGCTGTCCAAAACGCGGTCTGCGCAGGCTTCTTTTACGAAATCGATTTCCTTTTCCACGGCGCTTAAATAGTCGCTTACGCGATTTTTCCATGCACAGATCGGAAAAGAGGTAAAGGAACAATACAGACAGGTCGTTGGGCAGAACGGAATCCCGATATAAAGGCTGTATCCTTCCTCATAATGAATTCCGGATAAAATCTGCATTTCCCGTTTGGCAATGTCAATCGACAGCTCCGTTTTTTCTTTCGATGCCAGATAGGTATGCTCCATATAGGCAGCGACTTCCTGTTCTGTTTGTCCCTGTTCCAGAAGCTGTTTCGCAATTTTCGTCGGACGAATACCGGTCAGGGTTCCCCACGGAAGCGTCTTTCCTGTTTCTTCGGAAAGGAGCGCGTACAAAAGCTGTTTTAAATCGTTTTTAACCGTTCCCCTGTCCTCCGGCGTCTTTAGATTGACTGTTTTAGTCCCTCCATTTTCAATTCCTGCGCAGATGGACGTCTCATCAAATTCCACGAAAAACGCCGGCAGCCCGGCGTCACTTCGTTCTTCTTTGGTTCCTTTTACAAAAACTTTGATCTCCTGCTCCGGATAAAAGGCCTTTACCAGAGAATGGATATCATAGGCATATCTGTCTTCATTTAACGTTACAATAATCATCTTTTTACTGGCAGTAGGGATTGTACTGCTTCTCCCTTCCAATTGTAGTAATATCTCCGTGTCCCGGATAAACTTTTGTATCTTCCGGAAGGACAAAGAGTTTTTCTTTCACAGAGCGTACCAGACTGCTCATGCTGCCGGTCGGGAAATCTGTTCTGCCGACCGATTTCTCAAACAGCGTATCGCCGGAGAATAAGAAACCGCCCTCTTTACAGTAATAGCAGCATCCGCCTACAGTATGCCCTGGCGTTGCAATGACCTGAAATGAAATCCCCGCAGTTTCCACTGTCTGTCCGTCTGTCAGCCATTCATCCGCTTCGATCGTCACAACAGGGGGCATCTGGGCAGACAGGTTTAGCTCCGGCGTCCGGCAGACTTTCTTCTCTTCTGCCAATGCATACACCTTTGCGCCGGATGCTTTTTTTAATTCTGCTGCGCCGCCAATATGGTCAAAATGACCGTGTGTCAGAAGAATCGCTTCCACAGTAAAGTCCTTTTCGGAGAGCAATTTGAAAATCCCTGCTCCGTTTTCCGCAGGATCGACTACGACCGCCTTTGTCCCGCCTTCCCGGTATAAAAAATAACAGTTTGTTGCGCAGACACCCATCGTCTTTCGCCCAATTTTAATTTCAGACATTCGTTTTCCTTTCCCAGAAGCCAAGCGGCAAATCGCTATTTTCCGATAGCATTGCAAACGTTGAAACGCCGCCAATTCCATATCGGCTTTCCCAATACCTGCTCGTATCTGCCGCCGGCATCGCGTCAGCCCGTTGTACGCTCAATATCGATGACGCTTTCGATGTTGCGCAGCTTCGCTACGATCTGATTTAACTCTTCCCTGCTGCTGATCTCAAATGAAGTAGACAATGTAGCAATTCCCTGCTTGTTCGTTCTCGTATTCATCGTCTGGATATCAATATTGCGCTCCGTCAGCGTTTTACTGATGTCTGCTAAAAGTCCGCTTCTGTTATGTGCAAAGATATTGATCTCCGCCATATATTTCTCACCATCTGCGCCAGTATCTGAGGGCTCCCACTCCGCTTCAATGAGTCTGGCACGTTCGATCTCCGGCAGGTTTAATACATTGATACAGTCCGTCCGGTGGATCGAAATCCCCCGTCCTCTTGTCACAAAGCCGACGATCTCATCCCCGGGCACAGGAGAGCAGCATTTGGAAAAACGTACTGCCACATCATGAATCCCCTTGACCACGATGCCGTTTTTACTGTGGGGGCGCATCTGCTTCGCCTGATTGGCATTATTTTCTGCAATGGAGGCAAGCACTTCTTCATTGGTCATCACCTTCGGATGGTCTTTCTCATAAAGCTCCTGCATCCGATTGGCGATCTGACCTTCCTTGAGAGCGCCGTGTCCGATCGCTGCCAGCACGCTGTCCCAGTCCATAAAGCCGTATTTCTTCATGACAGCTGCCTGATATTCCGGCTTCATAATTTCGCCCAGGTTGATCGAACGTGCCTTACAGTAGGTGTTGAACTGATCCTTGCCCTTAGTGATATTTTCTTCCTTGACTTCGTTTTTGAACCACTGGTTGATCTTGTTTTTCGCCTGCGTACTCTTGACTACCGTAAGCCAGTCACGGCTCGGTCCCTTGGAATTCTGCGAAGTCAGAATTTCCACGCGGTCGCCGTTTTGGATTTCGTAATCGATCGTCACAAGCTTTCCGTTGACCCGCGCCCCGATCATCTTGTTGCCGACTGCAGTATGGACGCTGTAGGCAAAATCAATGGGTGTAGAGCCTGCAGGCAAGGTCTTGACGTCGCCGGTCGGCGTAAAACAGTATACGCTGTCGGAAAACAGATCCAGATCGCTTTTCAGCATGTTCATGAATTCTTTGTTATCCGACATCTCGCGCTGCCATTCCAGAATCTGACGCAGCCATGCCAGCTTTTCTTCTTCCTGTGCCTCAACCTTTTTGCCGTCGGAGGCTTCTTTATATTTCCAGTGGGCGGCGATACCGTATTCCGCCACACGATGCATTTCATAAGTTCTGATCTGAATTTCGAAGGGCTGCCCGGAGCTTCCAATCAACGTCGTGTGCAGAGACTGATACATGTTTGCCTTGGGCATCGCAATATAATCCTTGAAACGCCCCGGAATCGGCTTGTACATCTCGTGGATCACGCCCAGCGCCGCATAACAGTCCTTAACCGTATCTACGATAATCCGGACAGCAAACAGGTCATAAATCTGGTCGATGGTCTTATGCTGATTCTTCATCTTTTTGTAAATGCTGAAGAAATGCTTGATACGACCGTCAATCTTAGCTTCGATTCCCGCCTTTTTGATGTGCTCGGAAACCTCGTCCACGATTCCCTGAATATATTTTTCGCGCTCGCTTTTGCGCATCGCGATCTTGTCCACCAGATCATAATAAACGTCCGGTTCGAGATATTTTAACGAAAGATCGTCCAGTTCTACCTTGATCTTGGAAATACCGAGACGCTGTGCAATGGGCGCATAGATGTCCATCGTCTCCCGCGCAATCCGGATCTGCTTTTCGTGGGGCATATGCTTGAGGGTGCGCATATTGTGGAGGCGGTCCGCCAGCTTGATCATGATTACGCGGATATCCTTCGCCATCGCCATGAACATCTTGCGCAGGTTCTCCGCCTGCATCTCCAGCTGTGCTTCTGTCTTATTGCCGGAATTGTCCGCAAGATGCAGATGCTGCAGCTTGGTCACGCCGTCCACCAAAAAGGCTACGTCCGTTCCGAACTGTTCTCCGACCTGTTCGACCGTCATCACGGTATCTTCCACCACATCGTGCAGAAGTCCCGCCACGATCGTCTCCTTATCCAGCTCCAGATCCGCCAGGATAATCGCCACGCACAGCGGATGGATGATGTAAGGCTCGCCGGATTTACGCACCTGTCCCTGATGGGCGTTATCTGCCAGCCGATACGCTTTTTCAATCATGGAAATATCATCCGAAGGATGATACTTGCGCACCCGCTCGATCAGGTCCTGATATAGTTCTTCCGGGCTTATAAATTCCTGAATGCTCTCAATTCGTCCGTCATCCAGCACCAGCTTGGTTTTCGGCTCTTTTGATCTGTCTTCCGTTCTATCCATCTTCCGCACACCTTACCATCGTCCAGTTTTATCAGTTTCTGCCAAAAAAGAGTTACGTCGTAACTCTTTTTCGAAAATCAATTATTTGCCTTCATATACAATTGCGGAATCCAGACGATATCCTGCAATTGCTTCTCTTCCCTTCAGCCCTGCCAGCTCGATCAAAACCAACACGCCTGCAACCTCGCCGCCCAGTCTCTCTACCAAGGAGATCATCGCCTGAGTCGTGCCGCCGGTTGCGATCAGGTCATCTACGATCAGCACTTTCTGTCCGGGTTTAATAGAGGTCTTGTGCATTTCGATCACTGCCGTGCCGTATTCCAGAGAATATTCCTGAGACACGGTTTCACAGGGCAGCTTGCCCTTTTTGCGGATCAGTGCAAAGGGCTTATGCAGGTTATATGCGATGGGTGCACCGAAAATAAAGCCTCTGGACTCTGCGCCTACGACTACGTCAAACTCCAGATCCTTTACCAGATCCTGCATGGTATCGATTGCAAGGTGCATGCCGTCAGCATCCTCCAGCACGCTCGTAACATCTCTGAAAATAATTCCCTCCTGCGGGAAATCCGGTATACTTCTTACATATTCTTCCAGTTTTTTCATTTTTCTATGCCTCTTTTTCTTCTCTTTTCTATAAAATGGAACCCTGTCAAACGGGACTTGTCGATGTTATCATTATATTATTTTCCTTCATTAAAGTCAATACAGCCGAAAGCCCGGATTTTCCCTGCCATGACAGCATCTGAAAAATCCGGGCTTTTTTATTCCTTATTCTGATGAAAAAATGTTATTGTACCAGCCTGTGCTTTGTTTCAACCTCTGCTACGCCTTATAAGTGGTTCACCACACCCGTAAAGAGGATTTGATCGCCTGCGTCTTCGCCGTTTCCGGTTAAAACAAACGCGAACGGGCTGTCAAAGGTAAGCTCTATCGGATCGGTTTCGGGCATCAGCGCCATTTTTTCCAGTCCCATCACGGTAACTGCGGCAGCTGTCAGTCCGTTTTCGTCCACCTCAACCATTGCACTCTGCAGTGCACTCGAAATATAGAGAGCCTCGTTATCCAGAACCTCTGTCAGTGCAGCGTCTGTTGCCTGCATCAGCGGAATCCCCATGGCTTCCAGAGCCTCTTTGATCGAGAATACATTGCTTTCCAGCTTAAACTTGGGCAAAGAAAGCTGTACGCAGCGGTAATCCGCTCCGCTGATTTTCTGCAGCTTTTCTGTCGTCAGGCTCTGCAGTACCTCTTCCGCACTATAGCCGTCTTTGGGCAGGCACAGTACCATCTGCCCTCCGTTCATCGTCCAGAGCACGATAGCCTGCATCGTCTCGTCCTCATAATAAATGCCGTCGCTTAGCTTCTGATTCATAAACTCTGCATTCTCGTCCTGCTTTGCGCCGTGGAACGTGCCGTCCGTCGTATTTTCTTCCAAAAACGGGCTGCTCCAGCTGTCCGAAAAATACAATGCATTCGCAATCGCCGCTACCGTATCCGCATCGAAGGAGTCCACAATCTCTACAATCTTTCCATCGGTCTTCTCTGAAGCCCAGCTGTTGATGGCATTTGCTGCAGAGGAATCCGAAAAGTCAACAGAAAAGAGTTTTCCATCGTAATTGTCCGAAAACAGCTGTTCAAACGTCTGATTTACCGCTGCATCCTTTTGAACAAACAATGCATTTGCGATTTTCAGTGGGCTTTCAAACGTTTCTCCATATTCTTCGTAGCTTTTTCTGCGTTCCTCCTGGGAAAGCCCGGCATTGACCGCCTTTACCGTCTGATTTAACGTTTCAGTGTCGATTCCGGCTTCGCCGATCACTTTTAACAGCTGTTCCTGTGTTGCCCCGCTGCAGCCGTTTACCAGCGCCGCCAGGGGCAGCCATGCGGAATACGGGGATGCGATCAGGTTTTCTCCCTCTTTTTTCTGCTTCAGCAAAGCCTCCGTAAAACGCAGTGCAAAGCCGTTTTCCTCATCCCGCGCAACATCCTGATCCTGTGTCTTATCTGCAGCCGTCTGATTTTTTTCATCCGTTTCAGACGTCTGATCCTGTTTTTTTGAATCGGATGTCTCCATAGACTGCGCTCCTTCCGTTTCCGTCCGGGTCTGTGCAGGCTCTTCCCCGATACTCTTTTGTCCGCAGCCGCTAAATAACATACCCTGTGCCAGCAGGCTCAGGCTCATAAAAAGTGCAAGCATCTGTTTTTTTCTCATATCCGAAAATTCCTTCCTATATGGTGTTGTAAAATCGACAGTTTTTCAACCCTTCCGGCAGGAAATCGTCCTGCCGCAGGATTCTTTTGTGCCCTGCTATCTACATACACGCAGACAGCTGCCGTCCGGTTTCACATAGTTTGAAAATTTTTAAAAAAATTTCAGGTTGCCATATAGTCTGTCCTTCACGATACCAAAACATTCCCGCAGCACATTATTGGGCAGAAAATAAACACCGGAATCCGCAGAAATCCCGACCGGATCTAAAAAGCCCTGCTGTTTTGCCAGCCGCAGGCTTCTGTAAACATGAAAATTGCTTGTCACAATGCCGACCTTCTGAACCTCCTGCGGAATCAGCTTTCTGGAAAAGCGCAGATTTTCTACGGTGTTGGTGGACTGGTCTTCTAAAATCAGCCGTTTGGGGTCAATTCCTTTTTTTACCAGATCCTCATACATACCCTGTGCCTCACTGACCGGCTCGTTGCTGCCCTGCCCGCCGGACAGTACGCAGAGCGTCTCCGGATTTTCCGTCAGATAGGTATATGCCCGACGCAGCCGCTTTTCCAGAACGACACTGGGCCCGTTCGGCTTCATCTGTGCACCCAACACAATAAGATAGGAAAGGCGCTGCTCCCCTTTTGCAGAAAATGTGCTGCCAATCAGGACCAACAGACCGCATAGACAGGCAATCCCCACGCCTGCAAGCACGCCGATTCCCGCCCGCAGTCCGATTGGCAAACGCATCCAGAGCCCTTTTTGTACAAAAAAGCCGAACAGACCAAACAGTGCCGTCCCTGCCAGCCAGATCAGGTAAAATTTCGTTCCGGCAGCCTTGGTTGCAACCACGCCAACACAATATACCAGACACAGTGCCGCCAGCACATAACAGAGCATCGCCATTTTCATTCTCCTCGTCCGCTTCTTCTCCATTTTAATCTCCATCCCGCATACAGTTTTATCCAAACGGTTTACTCGTTTCGAAACAGATCGTAATTGATCTTTTTGTAAAAGAGACGCTCGATTTCCTTTCGGTCTTCCATGTGCAGACCCAGAATCCACATGATCTTCGCAAGCACCGCTTCCAGCGTCATGTCGTAGGTTTCCAGAAACGGCAGCTGCTCCCGCGCTGCGCGCCCCACCACATAGGTGTCCATGCTGCTGCCCTCATACGTCACCTGCGTCGCCATGATCAGGATCTTTTCATGCGCCTTGTAATGCTGCATTTCCTCCAAAAGCGCCTGACGCAGACGATCCGGCAATCCACCGACGCCGAATCCTTCAATAATAATACAGTCATACACGCTCAAAATATGCGGAATGATCTCCGTGGACATCCCCGGTGTCAGTTTTAACAAAAACACCTTCCGATCCATCCGGTTAAAGAAACGCACCGGACCGCAGATATCCTTCTGGATATAATAGACCACCGTGTTGTCGTGAATCTGCCCAAGCACCGGAAAATTGATGCTGGAAAATGCATTATAGCTGAAGGTCGCCGTCTTTTTCGCCCGCGTTCCCGCAATAATTTTGCCGTCAAACACCAGCATAACGTCCCGGCTTCGGTCGTCAAGTGCGCACCGGATGCTGTCGTGCAGATTTTTCCGTGCGTCGGTGATTTCCTGCAGAATCGATTTCTGCGCACCGGTCAGGACAATCGGCTTGACAGAATTCTGAATCAGATAGGAAAGCGCCGCAGCCGTATACGCCATCGTATCCGTCCCGTGGCAGATCAGAAACGCGTCGTATAACGTATAGTTTTTCTGAATCAGTCCCGCCAGCTTCAACCACCACGAGGCTTCCATATTCGTCGAATCAATGCTGCAGACCTCGTATGGAACTAACTCGCAGACATCTTCAAATTCTTTCATATAATCCAAAAAATCGTCGGAGGACAGCACCGGTGCCAGACCGTTCCCGCCATCCTGTGAGGCGATCGTCCCGCCGGTTGTCAGCAATAAAATTCGCTTTTTCATACGTTCCCCGTTTCTCAGCGTCTGTCCGTGCTTCCAAATCCGCCATTGCGGACTCCGTCCGCCTCGTCATCCTCCGTGATGCCATACGGCATGAAAATCCCCTGCAAAAAGCCCTCGCCCGGATGGATTTCGAGCACCTTGCCCTCGTTTGAGTCGTTCGTCAGCTTCGCCATGATATGTCCTTCATTGTCGGAATTATAGTAATCGCTGTCGATAATTCCGACGGTATTATTCAGCTGCAAACGGTACTTAAAGCCCTGTCCGCTTCTGGGAAACAGGCACAGCACCCAGTCCTCGTCCATCCGCGCACGGATTCCGGTCGGGATTTTAATCGTCTCGCCCGGCTTTAACACAAACGCCACCGGCGCAGAAAAGTCATAGCCTGCGCTTCCCGCTGTCGCCCGTTTGGGTTTTGTAATATCATCATAAATTGCACGAATTTCCGCCGTTTCATGGCCTGGGAACGCGTCCGCGAAATCCTTTTCGTACTGTGCAAAGCTCACCTTTTCAAATGCTGCAATTCTTTTCATATTCTTCTCCTGCTGTCTCGCCTGCGCACCTTTTCTGTACGCCTGCAGTCGGTTATTTTTCTATCAGAGTTCTTCGTCCGTCTCATAGTCGCCGCAGTGTAAAATCACCTCTGCATCTGCTCCCGTCCTTTTTGATAATCTTTACCGCTCTTTCCGGACGGTAAATCTTTCCATAGCAAACCTCTGTTTCCGGAACCTGCTTTTCCTGCGTCATACTGCCTCCATCTTCCTGTTCTTCCAAAACGGCTCTGTGCCACAGCTTTTGTCCTATGCGTCCATGCACTGTTTTCCCGCCGTCACAACACGAACCGGCAGCAGGCAAAGTGCCCGATGCCGGTTCGTGTTTTAACTACGCCTGATTCTACCGCAGTGTAATTCTGCGCAGAATATTTGTTACAGTTCACCCGCGCCATTCGCAAAAGCGCATCTTCGATGCTCTCCGCTGCTTCGCAGCTCATTTTTGCTCATAAAATGGCGCTCCCTTCGTACCCTTTTGCGTTCAGATTTTCGTGCAAGCACGGAATCTGAACGCAAAAGGATACGAGTGAACTGTAACGAATATTTTACTCCTGTGCGTCTGCACTCTGCGCGTTCTGCGCATCCTTTGCATCCTTTTTATGGCGCGCGGTAATGCCGACCTTCACTGCAGCTATAATCACAGCTGCAAATACAACAAACACAAGCAGATACGATATAAATGAATTGATAAATGCAACCAGATTTCCCATAGATCCGTCTCCATTCGCTAGATTTTTCGTTACAGTTCACCCGTACTCTTCTGAGTTCAAATTCCGTGCTTGCACGAAAATCTGAACTCAGAAGAGTACGAAGGGAGCGCCATTTTATGAGCAAAAAGAGCTGCGAAGCAGCGGAGAGCGTCGAAGACGCGGTTTTGCGAATGGCGCGGGTGAACCTGTTGTGTTCTATTGTAGCATTGAAAAGCTGTCTGCGTCAACCATGTACCCCGGGATCTGTCAGAACCGCATTCGTGTCCGCAGCCGTCGTCGCCAGATGATCGCACCGCTCGTTTTCCGGGTGCCCGGCATGTCCTTTTACCCAGGTAAAATGCAGCTCATGGGGCTGTGCCGCCGCCAGAAGCCGCTTCCAGAGATCGACGTTTTTAACCGGGCCGGAAGCGCCCTTCCAGTTCTTTTTCAGCCAGCCGTCAATCCATTTTTTGTTAAACGCATCCGTCACATATTTCGAATCGGAAACAATTTCCACCCGGCACGGCTTTGTCAGCGCTTCCAGTCCGGCGATCACCGCCATCAGCTCCATCCGGTTGTTGGTCGTGCGGATATAACCCGCAGAAAATTCCCGTTCATGCAGATTGCCCTGGCTGTCCACAAACTGCAAAACTGCGCCGTAGCCCCCCGGCCCGTCCGGGTTTCCTCTTGCCGCGCCATCTGTATATAGTGTTACATTCTGCATTGTTTTTCATTCCTTTTTGTTTTTTTTACATAGCATGCACAGCACGAACATGTGTTTTTGCGCTGCGTGTTCACGCTTTCCAGACACCGGTTTTTAAAAATTCCGCCGCCTGATCATCCGCTTTTTTAATAATTTCTTCGCTGTAACCCATCATTTCCAACAATCGGATCGCATTTCTCGAAGTCGCACGCCCGGGCATCAGCAGATACGGGAAAGAAATATCCCCGTCTGCAATCTGCTCTTCAAAATGATAATTGTCATATTCTGCCTCCAGAAGTCCTGTCAGCTCCACATCGTGCGTTGCCGCAAAGCAGCACACGCCGGGCTTATGCAGGCTCTTTAAAATCTGTGTGGAGGCCGCAATCCGTTCCACTGTGTTCGTACCGCGAAGCACCTCGTCCACAAAGCACAGCACCGGTGCACCCGGGCTTTGCGCCGCATCTAAAATTCGTTTCAAGGAACGGATTTCTACAATATAATAGCTTTCTCCACTGCCAAGGTCGTCGCGCAGCGCCATCGAGGTCATCACGCGCCAGTAGTTGCTCTGACAATGATCCGCACAGCAGGTGTGAATCGTCTGCGCCAGAATCATGTTCAGGGCGACTGCCTTTAAAAAAGTGGATTTACCCGATGCGTTGGAGCCGGTCAGGAGAACGCCGTTTGTCGTTTTGATATCGTTTTTGACCGGGTCGGCGAGCAGCGGGTGGTACAACTGCTCCAGATGCAGGGACACAGCTTCAAAATGCTGCCCGGAGGATTCCGCAGCGCCATGTGCTGCACCGTCCGCCACCGTTTCTGCTGCCGTCAGCTTTGGCACGCACCAGGCGGGCAGGGAATGCCGAAATCCCGCCGCTGCAATCAACGCATCCAGCTCCCCTACAATCGTCACAAGTCGGTCAATATTTTCCGTCTGCTTCCGCACCGCATGCAGCATGATGTTGAATCCGATGATGTCCAGATGCAGCATCATATTGATATAATCCGCCACGATACCCATCGGATCGCCGCTCGACGTACGCATCCCAAGTGACGCACTTCTGTTCAGCTTTCCAAACTGTGGCAACAGCTTTCGAACCTTGCTGAGTCTTCCCTCCAGCTGCTGTGCATGAATTTCGGAAAGCTCCTCCGCCCCGCGGATCAGCCGGAAAATATAGTGAAAGCTGGTCAGATACGGCTCGATCTGCTTCTTTTCTTTCAGATAGGTTGTGATATTAAAACACATCACTATGCTCACACCACACAATCCAAGCGGCGGACTGACAAAAGCTGCTGCGATCGCAAGAAAAAACAGCAGATCAACCAACAGATGCCTGCCGTTTTTACGCTCTCCCAGCACGTCCAGAAAGTCCATATAGTCATACAGGGAATATTTTCCGGTTCTTCCGATTTTGAAAAAAATCTCCTGCATCCGGACTCTCGTTTCCTCGTCCTGTTCCAGAAATTCCAACAGTTTCTCCCGCTCCTGCAGCTCTTTTTCCTCAAATGACGGACTGCGCAGCATCGCATAGAGATATTCCTGCCCCGCCGAGCTGCAGGTGCTGTTCATCCGCAGGAAAATTTCATCCAGGTTCAGGTCGTTCCAGGTGATATCATCGATCTGGAAATCCTTTGGATGCTTTTCAAAATATCGGACAATTCCATTTAACTCTCCGTCTGCATATTCTGTCCTGCCGGCTTTTCCAAAGGATTTTCGCAGCTGTTCCCGGTTCCATTTCTGCGCTCTGTGCTGATCCCAGAGTCCTTTTAAAAACATAACAGCAGCTGCCGCCAAGAGCGCCGCGAATAAAATTGCATATTCCAATGAAGTCTGTTCCTCTTTTCTCCTGTCGTTGAGATTCTATTCCGGTTCGGAGATTAAAATGCTCAGCGCACAATCTATTGTATACAATCCGCCAGATTTCCCGAACCAAAGCCCTCCGGCAGCAGTTTTCGAAGCGTGCGGATTTCGTAATCACTCTCGCTTTCTGCAACAACGATAAAAAACGAATCCGGATCACAAAACTCTGCCATCACCTGTCTGCATACGCCGCAGGGCCAGGCTGCCTGTGTGAGCTTTCCGATCTTTCTTCCGCCGTTTTCATCTATTTCCGCCGGACTTCCTGCGATTGCAATCGCCAAAAACTGTCGTTCTCCCGCCGCGACTGCTGTAAAAAACGCAGTGCGCTCCGCGCAGTTGGTCGGCGTATAGGCTGCATTTTCAATATTGCAGCCGGTGTAGAGCTTTCCCGATTGTGTCCAAAGCGCCGCCCCGACATGATAATGGGAGTACGGCGCATAGGAACGCTTTCTGGCTTCCAGCGCAGCTGCGATCAGACGCCTGCAGAGTACGTCGTCAATCTGTGTTTGTTCCATACTTCCCCTCATTTCTGCGCACGCTTTTTGCGCATGCCGAGTTTGTGTCAAGTGCGCGCAGACACAAATCTCGTGATTGAAAAATGATATTTTTCAATCTTTCCATCACTCCCGGTAAAAAGCCTGAATGCTCTCCGTCACCAGCTTTTGAAACTTCGGTGCAGCGCTGTCTGCTGCTGCCTGCACTTCTTCATGGCTGAGCGGCTGTTTTGTCATGCCCGCTGCCAGGTTGCTGATACACGAAATTCCGCAGATACGCATTCCCATATGGTTTGCTGCGACCGCTTCCACCGCAGTCGACATGCCGACTGCATCTGCGCCGAGCCTGCGCAGCAGTTCCACCTCTGCAGGTGTTTCATAGGAAGGTCCCGTCAGCTGGGCATATACGCCCTCCTGCAAAGCGATCTTCTGCTCCGCCGCTGTTTTTTTCAGAATTTCCTGCAACTTCCGGTCATATACCTGCGTCATGTCCGGAAACCGTACTCCCAATTCGTCAAAATTCTGCCCGATCAAAGGATTGGGTGCAAACAGAGAAATGTGATCCGTCAGCAGCATCAGATCCCCTGCAGAAAACGACGGATTGATCCCGCCGGAGGCATTTGTCAGAAACAAAAGCTCTGCTCCCATCTGCTTCATCAGCCGAATCGGCAGCACCACATCCGAAACCGGATAGCCCTCATAAAAATGAACTCTTCCTTTCATGCACACCACCGGAACTGATCCGATCCATCCAAAAATAAATTTTCCTGCATGTCCGGGCACAGTTGAGACCGGAAAACCGTCGATTTCATGGTAATCCAGCTCTGCCTCCACCCGGATTTTCTCCGCATAATCGCCAAGCCCCGAACCGAGCACCAGCGCAACCCTCGGTGTAAACGGAATCTTTTCCCGAATGCTTTCGTAACAGCTGATAAGCTTTTCATATACGTTCTGCATGATGTCCTCTTTCTTTTCCGGCATTTTTTGCTGCGATCGTAAAACTGCCTGATACCGCTTCCTCGCTATGGACAGCGAAAGCGTCCTGATTTTCTATTTCCATCAGATATGCGTCAGAATCAGCTCGCAGTCTCCCTCCGCCCGGATTTTTTCTCCGGAACAGGGAACAAAGAAGCTGTCGCCCGCAGAAAACTGCATTTTTTCATCCTGCTTGTACAGGATTCCGCTGCCCTTGACACATACAAGACTGCTGAAGGAATCCGAATAGGCAGGCAGCTCTGCCGTACCGTGAATCTGATAGCTTGCGCATTCAAAATATTTGCATCTGCTCAGGATCCGGCAGGTATAAGTATCCTTCACAACCGTCTCATCCTGGAACTGCGGCAGCTCGTATCGATGATAATCCATGACTTCCAGCGCCTTTTCCACATGCAGCTGGCGGCGGTTACCGTAACGGTCGGTACGGTTATAGTCGTACAGACGATAGGTACAGTTGGAACTTTGCTGAATTTCACAGACAACAACGCCCTTGCCGATGGCATGCACCGTACCTGCCGGAATATAGTAGGCTTTCCCGTTCTCGACCGGAATCCAGTTTAGCAGCGACAAAATCGAGCCGTCCGTAAGCGCCTCCTGCACCTGTTCCCGTGTCATATCCTGCTTGAAGCCGCAGTAAATCCCGGCGCCTTCTTCGTGCTCTAAGACATACCACATTTCGTTTTTACCGTACTCATTTTCACGGGAAAGGGCATAATCATCGTCAGGGTGCACTTGGATAGAAAGGTTTTCTTTCGCGTCAATCAGCTTGACCAGAATCGGAAAATGCTCAATCGACTGGCATTTCCAGCCACAGTTTTCCCGCCCGATTTTCGACAGATAATCTGCAAACAGACGGCCTTTGTACCGTCCGGACGCTACAATGCTCTGTCCTGCTTCATGTGCCGACAGCTCCCAGCTTTCTGCAATACTGTCATAGTCACAATGCTTGCCATAGTGTTCCTTCAGCTTGGTACCGCCCCACAGATAGTCTTTAAATGCAGGCTGCAATTTTACAAACGGTTCTGTCCTGTAACCCAGCTCCGCTTCATTCAGATCCCGGCTCTCCACGGAGATCAGGTCACGTTCCATAACCTCTTCACCGGTAGAAATTTCCATAAAGACAAGGGGTACGTCACCGATATTAGAAATCTGATGGACGGTATTTTCCGGAATTTCCATGCTGTCGTTGCTGCCGTATTCTTCTTCCACTCCAGCCAGCATGATTCGTGCACGCCCGCTGACGATGATCCAGTGCTCCGTCCGTCTCGCATGCTTGTGAGCATAAATCGTACGCCCCTGTGTCAGCACAACCTTCCGCACAACGTACTGACGCGCCGCCGACAGAATCTCATAAGTGCCCCAAGGCTTATAGATCACCTGTCCCATGTCAAAGTAGCTTTGCAGTGCGGGATTTTCCCGCCGCAGATCCTTTAACGATTCGGACGCACCTTTTTTGCCGACATAAACCGCATCATCTGTATTGACGATCGTGATATCTTCCAACTGATTCGCCACAACAATGCTGCGGCTGCCACGGTTGATGATCAGCGTATTGTCGCAGTTATACTGCGCCTGCCTGGAATCCTTTTCAGAAATCAGTCCTTCTTCTCCGAGATCCTCCAGACTTCCAATATCCTGCCAGACAAATCCGGCCTTTACAACCATGCAGCGTGTCGTCTCTTCAAATACTGTTTCTTCAATCGCCTGCGCCGGAATCTGCTCCAGGACCTCTCTTCGGTAAAAGATATGTTTGCCTTTTTCGATCAGCTTATCCTCAAACGCACGCTCACACGCTCCAAGGATCTCCGGGGAATGCAGCCTGACTTCCTGCAAGAAGTCCCCATTTCTAAATAAAAACAGACCGCTGTTAATCAGATATCTGGAATCCTGCAGGTATTTCTGCGCCTGCGCTCCATCCGGCTTCTCCACGAATTTCTCCACATGGTTTCCATTGCAGCAGATATAACCATACCGGGTATCCGCCGTCCGGACCGGCATTCCGAAGGTAACAAGACTGCCTTCTCTCGCCAGCACACCCGCTTCGTTGATCGCATCCTTGTAAGCTTCCCCCTGGATCAGATGATCGGAGGGTACAATAAAAATAAGCTCTGAAAGTGGAAATTCCAGACATGCCAGCAAAATTGCTGCTGTCGTCTTACGCGCTTCTTCCTCCAGAACCAATCTCCAGGTCAGTCCCTGAAATACTTTGAGCTGATTTTCTACAATAAACTGGTACTCCCGGTTTGTCACCACTACAAACTCATCACAGTATGCCATATTTCTGGCAATCGTATCCTGAAAAATCGAATGACTGCCATCCAACGAGATAAACTGCTTCGGATAATTTTTCCGGGAAAGCGGCCAGAGTCTGTCACCTCTTCCGCCTGCCAGAACAATACATTTCATAATTTTCCGCCTTTCGTGCTTTCTTCCTTATACTATAATCGAAATAGTGGTTAAAAACAAGGGTATCAAAACGTAGGTTTTTTATACTGCCGCTTTTATGTCCCTATCTGGGCAGGGCAAAAACAGAAGAAGTACCAGTATGAGGCCCAATCTGCATCGTTTCATATTCTCACCCCCAGGGAGCACCAGAGCAACAATCAGGCCGCCTACACATTTGCTTTTTCCAAGCAGTTGTCTGCAGCTGTCCGAAATGACCTTACAGATGCCCAAATCACCTTCGACCAGCTCCGCTATACTCCCGATGCACTGGAATCCCTGCAGAGCAGGCTTTTTGAGGTCGTCCACACCAATATGCTGCTTGCACCCTGCAGCGGTGCATTTTACTTTTTAAACACCACCGTCAACGATAGCCTGCCGGATAAAAGCTATAGCGGACTGTATCTGAAGTATGCAAATATTTATGCGGAAAACACGATCCATAATGAAGTTTGCCTTTTTCGCGGTTTTTCCACGATCGCCCGGGAAAAGGACATTAACCTCCATAGTACATGGCAGCTGGAGACACTGGCGGGCTCTTTTCCGGAAATTGACAAATTAATGTCTGACAAAACGGAAGCTTCATCCGACTCCTACTTTCTTACCTCTGTTTATAAGCTGCCCGACACCTGGGAAAGCGTCCGTTTTTTCTGTGTACCTATCCTGGATGCTTACGGAACCACGATCGGTGTATGCGGCTATGAGATCAGCAGTTTATATTTCTCCCTTTCCCTCAAAACACTGGGCAGCGGACAGGCGCATATTTTTGGTGCTCTGCTGACAGAAGAAGGCGATCATTATACCGGTCAGATTGCCGGAAATCAATCCGGTTATTTTCCTCCCGCTGATCCTACTTTTTTCCTTGAAAACGAGGCAGATCTGACCACCTTCCGCAGCAAAGATACGGAATTTATCGGCAAAATTCAGGAGATAACCATCGGAGCCACGGACCATATGGTTGCCGTCATGCTTCCCGCCGCAGAATATCATGCGCTTGTGCAGACAGTACGGCTCAAAATTGCCGCATTCCTGTTTATCGCTTCTTTTTTCATTTTGATCTCCGTTCTTTGGACCAGCAAAAAATATGTCGCACCCATATTAAAAGGCTTAGAGCAGATTAAAGCAAACACCGATCTGGCACAGGAAGAGTCTCCTGTTCTGGAAATCGAGGATCTCTTTGCCTTCCTCGCAAAACAGGATCAGGACCACGCGGCAGCTTTATCCGCTTTAAATCAGGAGCGGCTGGAGGCTCAAAGCAAACAGCAACAGCTGCAAGGCAAGCTGGAACAGGTCAGCAACGATCTGGGATCCGCACAGAAGGGAATTGCCCGACTTGCTTATTCCAGACAGCAAGAGATCGATCCCGATGATTTTCAATATTTTTTGAAGGGAATTCATCAGCTCACCCCAACAGAGCGAAAGGTCTTTGATCTGTATCTGGATGGAAAAAATGCAAAGGAAATTCTCACGATCCTAAGCATTACAGAAAACACATTGAAATTTCACAATAAGAATATTTACAACAAGCTGGGGGTTTCCTCCCGAAAACAGCTCCTTCGATATGCCACCCTGATGAAACATCAGAAATGAAAAAGCCAGCCCGAAAGGCGAATCCTTTTCGCTCTTTTGGGCTGGCGTTTCACATTTTCTTATATATTCCTATTTTTTCAGTACAAACTCTGCTTTGTTCTCTGTCGTGCTATCGCTTCCGACGAAGACTTCAAAGACGCCATTCTCACTTTCTACACGCTCGTTCTCAGTCAGGAAACGGAGTTCTTTTTCATTGATCGTAAATTCGACTTTCTGCTCTTCTCCGGGCCGGAGGGTTACTTTACGGAAATCTTTCAGCTCTTTGACCGGTCGTACCACGGATGCAGCTACGTCGTGGATGTAAAGCTGTACGGTTTCAGTTCCTGCCGTATCACCGGTATTTTTCACGGTCACAGAGGCTTTGATTTCATTCTCCATTCCAAGTTCCGTCTTGTCCAGTGTTACGTCCGAAATTTCAAAGCTCGTATAGCCAAGGCCATATCCAAACGGGAACAGCGGTGCGTTCGGGATATCGAGGTATTTGGAGCGGAAGCGGTCTTTGTCCTTGCCCGGTACATGCGGTCTTCCGGTAGAATACTCGTTGTAGTGAACCGGCACCTGGCCTACGGAATACGGGAAGCTCATGGTCAGCCTACCGCTTGGAGCGTATGCACCGAAAACGACGTCTGCGATTGCATTGGCACCTTCGGTACCCGGCATCCATACTTCAAGAACGGCTTTTGCTTTCGATACGACATCCCGCAGGTCGAGCGGACGGCCGTTGAAGAGAACAACGACAACGTTTTCATTGACTTTAGAAACTCGCTCAAGCAGTCTCTGCTGGATTTCCGGGATACGGATATTCGCGTTGCTGGTTGCCTCGCCGGACTGCAGACGGTCCTCACCGATCGCAAGAACGACAACGTCGGCCTCCTTTGCTGCGTTTACAGCCTCAAGAAGCATTGTCTCCTCTTCCTCCGGTGTATGGAACTGCTCCATCGCTTCCCCGAAGCCCTCCAGACGGATGTCAGAACCAAGCATCGGGGAACCTGCATGGAAGCTCATGTTTGTCGTATCTGCCTGCGCTTTTACGGCCTCTTCCAGATTTGTCACATCCTTTGCATCTCCGATAAAGGACCAGGAGCCCATCAGGTTTCTGCTGTGGACATACGGTCCGACCCAGGCTATTTTTTTCTCCTTGCCAAGCGGCAGGATTTTCTCCTCGTTTTTCAGCAGTACAAAGGATTTTCTTGCGGCTTCTCTTGCCAGATCGCGGTGCTCTTTGCAGAGAATTACCTCTTTTTCTTTCGTCTCGTCTGCGTCTTTATACGCATTTTCAAACAGTCCCAGTTTGTTTTTCAGTTCCAGAATACGCATGCAGGACTCATCGATCAGATCCTCGGAAAGCTTACCCTCTCTTACAAGACGGCACAGGTTTTCGCAGTAAATGCCGGTCATCATATCAATGTCAACACCTGCCTCGGCTGAGCGGACTGCTGCCTCCTCGCGGTCTGCGCAGTAGCCGTGGTAAATAATCTCCTCGATCGCTGCCCAGTCGGAAATCAGAACGCCGTCAAATCCCATCTCGTCACGCAGGATGCCGCGCATCAGTTTCTTGTTTCCGGTTGCCGGAACACCGTTTACCGTGTTGAAGGACGTCATTACCATCGCTGCGCCTGCATCGATGCCGGCTTTGTAGGACGGCAGATAGAAGTCACGGAAGGTATGCTCGGAAAGCTCTACAGTATTGTAGTCTCTTCCTGCTGTCGGTGCGCCATAGCCTGCGAAATGCTTCACACAGGAAGCAATTTTGTACGGCTCCTTCAGATCGTCTCCCTGGAATCCACGCACCATTCCGGCACAGAACAAGCCGTTCAGATACGGATCCTCACCGGTAGACTCCATGACACGTCCCCATCTTGCATCGCGAACCAGGTCGGTCATCGGTGCGAAGGTTACGTGAAGGCCGGAAACGGCTGCCTCTTTTGCAGCAACTGCCGCACACTTTTCGGACAGCTCCGGTTCAAACGTTGCGCCCTGTCCCAGCGGAATCGGGAAAATGGTTTTGAAGCCGTTGATGACATCCAGCATGAACAGCATCGGGATATGATGCGGGTGCTGCTCCACGAAATCCTTCTGGATTTTCTTTAATGTTTCTGCGCCCATAGTACCCAGAACAGAACCGGAAAGCGCTACATTTTCCGGTGTAAAGCCTTTATCTGCCATCGGTCCCATCGCCGTGATGTCCATATCTTTATTGAAGAAGGCACCCACCACCTGGCTCATCTGGTTTACTTTTTCTTCCAGCGTCATGTCGGCCAGAAGCTCTTTTAATTTCTGCTCAGTCATTTTTTCCTCCTCTGATTTTGCTGTATCTGATTTTTCAGACCCCTCCTAAAATGTCAGAAAAATATCGTTTTTCCATTATTTTTCTGACTCTTATACTGAAATTTTACCACATCTGATTCGAAAAAGTATCCCCTGGTCTGACCTTTTTCTTTGCCATATTGTTATTTATGCCTTCATCCTTCTTGACCAGCTCTTTATA